>Ga0183095_10144_pt1 | contig 390081 bp, 353 predicted proteins | sample BioMet4_FD_130346 | JGI IMG/M metagenome (GOLD analysis project Ga0183095, IMG submission 130346) | Microbial communities from bioreactor (seeded with sewage sludge) at LBNL, California, USA - Biofuel metagenome 4 (v2) (version 3) | ecosystem: Engineered > Bioreactor > Anaerobic > Unclassified ...
TGCGGCGGAACGGCCGCGAAGACACCGACCGCATCCACCGGAACGACCACGAAGACGCCGGCCGCATCCACCGGAACGACCACGAAGACGCCGGCCGCATCCACCGGAACGACCGCCAAGACGCCGGCCGCATCCACCGGAACGACCACGAAGACGCCGGCCGCATCCACCGGAACGGCCACTAATCCCGTCACTCCTGCCAGCGGCACACAGGCCGCCTCCGTCCAGTCCATGGAGAAAGCCGTCGCCGATCTTGTCAATCAGGAACGCGCAAAGAGCGGCCTTCCGGCGCTCACGCTCAGCACAACTTTGAGCAACGGCGCGCGCATGAAGTCGCAGGATATGCACGACGAAGGCTATTTTGACCATAACAGTCCGAAATACGGCACGCCCTTTGCCATGATGTCCTCTCTCGGCATCTCCTATACTGCCGCCGGCGAGAACATCGCCAAGGGATACGCCACGGCAGAGGCTGTGATGACCGCGTGGATGAACTCCTCCGGCCACCGTGCCAACATTCTGTCCTCTGACTTTACATCGATCGGCGTCGGCTACGTCGCCGACGGAAACTACTGGACTCAGTGGTTCATTCGCTGAGCTCTCACCCGCGCGGGTGCCTTCGGGCGCCCGCGCTTTTTGTCGCGCACCGGTATTTTTTGCCCGGAATCCGGCGCAGCTGAGTGTTCCCGGAATATAATGGTGTGAGAAGGGATGTGACCATATGCAAAGGGAAGAATATCGCTTTGCGGTGCTCGGCGGAGATGCCCGACAGACGTGGCTGGTTCGTGCGCTGCGGGAAAAGGGACATACGGCTGGGACGCTCGGCGTGCCGGATACTGAGGACACCGCCCCGGACGCGGCCGCGGTGCTCGCGGCGGCGGAGTGTGTCATCCTGCCGATGCCCGCATTCTCCGGCGACTGTGTCACAGGCAGTCGGATTCCGGCGGATTCGGTTCTCGCCGCGCTCCGACCCGGGATGGCGGTGTTCGGCGGTCTCCTCGGCGACTGGACGGAGCCGCTGTGGGACACCGGGGCGCGCATTGCGGACTATGCGCGCGACGAGCAGCTTGCCGCGGCGAACGCCGTGCCGACCGCAGAGGGTGCGATCCGCCTCGCCATGGAGGGTCTTCCCGTCACGCTTCAGGGAAGCCGTTGTCTTGTTGTCGGCTTCGGGCGGATCGGCAAGCTTCTCTCCCTCAAGCTCCGCGCCCTTGGCGCGGAGGTGACCGCCGCCGCACGCAGCCCGCGCGACCTCGGGCTGATCTCCTCGCTCGGGCTTGAGGCGGAACAGACGGGAGTTTATGTACTGCCGCTGTCCCGCTACGACGTCATTTTTAATACGGTTCCCGCGACGGTCTTCGACCGGGCGCAGCTCGCCGAGGGAAAGGGTGCTCTCTGGATCGACCTGGCTTCCTCCCCCGGTGGGATCGACCCTGAGCTCTGCCGCGCACTCGGCGTCCAGATCGTCGCCGGACGCGGCCTCCCCGGCCGGTGCGCACCCGCGGCCGCAGGCCGGATCATTCTCGATACGGTTCTTCGTCTTTTGTCGTCCTCCTAGAAAGGGTGTCGTCATGCAAAGTCCCTGCCTCGGATTCGCTATGTGCGGGTCTTTCTGTACGTTCGAGACCGTGCTGGAACAGCTCGGCGAGCTCGTCAAAACCTATCCTAATATTGTGCCGATCATGTCCGAGACCGCGTTTTCGACTGACAGCCGCTTCGGCCCGGCCGACCGCTTTATCTCGCGCCTGGAGGAGCTCTGCGGCCACCCGGTCTGGCACACGATCCAGCAGGTAGAGCCGATCGGTCCGAAAAAGCTGCTCGACGCGCTGATTGTTGCTCCCTGCACGGGCAATACGCTCGCCAAGCTGGCGAGCGGCGTCACCGATAGCTGCGTGGCGCTGGCCTGCAAGGCGCATCTGCGCAACGAGCGGCCGATCGTCCTCGCCGTCTCTACAAATGACGGCCTGAGCGCCAACGCGTACAGCATCGGCCGCCTCCTCGCGCGGCGCGACGTCTACTTCGTCCCATTCGGCCAGGATAACCCGCAGAAGAAGCCGCGTTCCCTCGTTGCGGATTTTCGTCAGATCCGCCCCGCCGTGGAAGCCGCGCTTGAGGGTCGCCAGCTCCAGCCGATCCTGCTCTGATTTTTTTCCTCCCGGCCACAAATCTAGAATAAATCGCATAAAATAGCAAACAATACCTCCGACGAAATCAAAGGAGGTATTTCTCTTGTCTGCAAATCATACTCATCCCCGGCAGATTGCTCTGCTGACCGCGACGGTTCTGCTCGTTCTGTGCCTGTTTGCCACGGGCGCCGCGGCGGCCGACCGCGAGACCCTCTGCTCCTCCGTCTATTGCTTCTCTCAGGAGGACTTCGCCGCCGCCGGCGACCCGCTGACCGGCATCTTCATCACCGATGTGCCCGCCGCCGCCGTGGGCAGGATTTGCTACGGCAGCCGCGTCCTCTGCGCCGGAGACGCTCTGCCTGTCTCCGCGCTCGGCGCGCTGACGCTCAGCCCCACCGGTCAGGAGGACAGCGAAGCTGAGCTCGGCTATCTTCCCGTTACGGCCTCGGGCGTGGGCGAACCGCAGAAACTGACCGTAAAAATCTCCTCCGGTAAAAACGAGGCGCCCACCGCCAAAGACGGCACGCTGGAGACTTACAAAAACGTGGCGAACGCCGGAAAACTTGAGGCCGCCGACCCCGAACAGGAAAAGCTCCGCTATGACCTGACCGGCGCGCCGAAGCGCGGCACGGTAGAAATCGCCGACGACGGCACCTTCACCTACACGCCCGCCAAAAACAAGGTGGGCAAAGACAGCTTCACCTTCACCGCCACGGACCCCGCCGGGAACGTCTCCAACGCGGCGACCATTTGTATTGAGATCCTCAAGCCCGAGTCCAAGCAGACCTACGCCGACATGCGCGGCGATACCGATCAGTTCACAGCGCTCTGGCTGAAGAACACCGGCCTTTTTGCCGGCGAGAACATCGCCGGCACATCCTGCTTCTGCCCGGACAAAGTTGTCACGCGCGGCGAATTCCTCGTCATGGTCTCCCGTCTCACCGGTCTTGAACCGGACGACGCGAAGATGACCTCCGGCTTTGCCGACGAAGCCGCAACCCCCGCGTGGATGCGGCCGTATATCGTCTCCGCCCTGCGGGCGGGCGTCATCAGCGGCGTGTCCTCGGATCATGGGCTTGTCTTCCGGCCCGACACAGCGGTAACGCGCGCGGAAGCAGCCGTAATGCTGCGGAATCTGCTCAAGCTCCCCTCGAGCGAACAGGCCGCCTCCTTCCCGGATGACGCTGCCGTCCCGGCCTGGGCGGAAAGCGCGGTCTCTTCACTCTCCAACGCGGGCATCCCGCTGGACTCCACCGAATGTATGCAGAGCGTGACGCGCCGCGACGCTGCAAGAATGCTCTACGCAGTCAGCCGTCTGGACAGCGTCTCCGAGAAAAAAGGATAACCGCAAAAAAACAGGAGCTGTCTCAGTGAGACAGCTCCTGACTTTTATTCGGCTTTTTCCTCGGCCTGGGCGGGTTCCCCGGACGCGGGGGCGTCGGCCTCTTCCTTCGGGGCCTCGGTGGGTGCCTCGGGCACGGGGGCATCGCCCTCTTCCTTCGGGGCCTCGGCAGGGACGGACTCCTCGGCGGCATCCTGGGCAGCGCCGTTCGTCTTGAGGTCCTCAATGGCGATCTTCAGGTCCTCAATGGCGATCTTGGACTCGGAGATCTTTTCGCACCAGGGGTTGTACTCCGCGGGATCGGGATTCTCGCCGACGATATAATCTTTATAATAGAGTTTGCCCAGCTCGATCTGTGCCTTTTTGATCTTCTCTTCCTCGGCGTGGATGTCCAGATTGGCTTTGGCGATGCCGGCGACCTGCTTGGTCTTTTTGGCGGCAGCCTGAGCGCCCTCGACCGCCATGCCCTTAATGGTCTCAAAATAATCGTTAATTGACATGTGAATTGACTCCTTTCAGATGACGGCAGTGCGAAATTCGGCGGGGTCGATCTGCTCATTCCATCATACCACCGAAATTCCAAACAAGAAAGCTTTTTTTCAGGATTGCTCCGTTTTATCCTGAACTTCTTTGTCTGATTCCACGGACGAACTCTCTTCCGAAATTGTTCCCTCATCCTCACCGGAAATTCCGTTTTCGGGCGCTTCGGCAGTCTCCTCAGCGGCGTTCCCCGACTCCGCCGCGGCAGCCTCGGCCGCCTTGCGGTTCACCAGCATTTCGGCAGGATCGTGCGGGCGCAGATAGAGGTTTCGGATCAGCAGGAACACCGCCGCGATGCAGGACAAAAAGCCCAGCAGTTGGCTCACGCGGATACCCGTGCCGAAAAGGTACAGGCTGTCGGTGCGCAGGCCCTCGATAAAGCCTCGGCCGAGGCCGTACCACGCAACATACAGCGTGAAGATCTCGCCGTCGTAGCGGCGGCGTTTTTTAGAGAGAAAATGCAGCAGAAAAAACCCGATCAGGTTCCACACCGACTCGTAGAGGAAGGTTGGATGATAGAAGCGCAGCGTGCCGCTCTTGTCGATCAGGCCCATTTTGAAGAAGGAATTGGTCTCCGCACCGAAGGCCTCGCGGTTGATGAAGTTGCCCCAGCGGCCGATGCACTGGCCGATGAGCAGGCCGAGACCGCCGACGTCGAGCCGCGGACTGATTTTGACCCTTTTGATTCTGGTATAAATCCACAGCCCGAGCACGGCGCCGATCACGCCGCCGTAGATGGCGATGCCACCCTCCCAGATATAGAGGCAGGAGATCGGGTTGTCACGGTAAATCGACCAGTTGAAGACGCAGTAATAGATGCGTGCGAAGATGATCGCCGCCGGTACGGAGGCGATCAGCAGGTCGAGGATATTGTCCTCAGTCAGCCCAAACTCCGGCGCGCGGCGCACGGCGTAGATCACCGCCAGCAGGAAGCCCACGGCGATGATGATGCCGTACCAGTAGATGTTCTTCCCGAACAGATTGAACGCCACGCGGGACGGATTGACGTTGATTCCCAGATTGGGAAACAGAATCGCGGACAGCACGACCTATCCCTCCTTGTTTTTCGGGCGCACGATCGAAATCGCCGCGCGCTCCGGACGCACCGTGTTTTTGATGAATTCCGCCGCTTCCTCCGCGGTGATGCCGCGGTAGAGCGTGGGGAAATCGTAGTATTCCGCGCCCTCAAAGCAGCTTTGGCACATACGATAGCAGATGTTCTCAAAGCTGTCAAGCTCGCGCACGCGGCGGCCGAAGGCCGATTTGCACAGCCGGCCGAAGAGGGCTCTGTCCGGCCCCTCGCGTCCGATCCGTTCCGCTTCACGCAGAATCGCATCCATCACCGCGTCAGGGTCGCGGCTGTCGCCGGAGACCGAGAGCATCGCCGCGCCCTTGAGTCCCTCATAGCCCACGGAGAAATCGCAGTCGATAAGCCCCTCTTCGTAGAGCCTCGTGTAGAGCGCCGAGGACTCGCCCGCGAGAAGCTCCGAGGCGATATCGCCCAGCAGCTCCTGGCGGAGCGTCCGCTCGCCTCTTTCGGGCGGCTCGCACTTGAAGCCGAGGGAGAAGCCCGGCATGGACACCTCCATTTGCGTCTCGATCCGGCTTCGGTGGCCCGTCATGGACTCCGGCGCGCCGTAGTCGCGCGCGGACACGCCGCCGCGCTTCCCCGGCAGGACGCGCAGCGCCGTTTCCAGTACCTGCTCCGGCTCCACCGGACCCGCTACGCAAAGCATCATGTTGCTCGGATCGTAAAACGCGCGGTGGCAGTCGCGCAGAGTCTGCGCGGTGATCTTTCCGATGCTTTCCACGCTGCCCGCGATGGGCACGCGAACGGGATGATGATCGTAGAGCGCCGCAAACAGGTTTTCGTAGAGCCGGGAATCCGCGCTGTCCTCATACATGCGGATCTCCTGCGCGATGATGCCGCGCTCCTTCTCCACGTTCTCCTCGGTGAAGTGCGGCGTGGAGACGAATCGGAGCAGAATGTCCAGATTCTCATAGGGGTTCTCCGTGCACTCCACATAGTAGGCAGTCATTGTGTAGCCAGTGAAGGCGTTGGGGCTTCCGCCCACGCGGGAGAACATCTGCATCGCGTTGCCGTCCGGCATGTCGAACATCTTGTGCTCGAGGTAATGCGCCACGCCGTCAGGCGTAGTCATCTCCTTGCCGTCCAGGGTAAAATCCGTGTCGATTGAGCCATAGTCGGAAGCAAAGAACGCATAGGTTTTCGCAAATTCCGGCTTTGGCACGACGCGTACCTGCAGCCCGCAGGGAAGCGTTTCGGCAAAGTACCGCTCACCGATGGCGGGAAAGCGAAATTCTCTCATGCCTCCACCCCCCTGAGCGTATAGACGGTGTCGAGCGACACGCGCCGCGCTGCCTCGGCAGCCTGTTCGCGCGTGACGGTTTTCAGCCGTTCGGCAAGATCGGCCATCGTGCCGTCCCGGCCGAGAATAATCTGGCCGAGCGAAAAGTCGTCGAGCCTTCCCGGTGAGTCCATCCCCGCCTTGAGGGACGAGAGCAGGAACGTCCGCGCGGACTCGAACTCCTCGTCCGTGATCTTCCCCGCTCTGCAGTCGTCGAGCTGACGCAGGATCTCGGCGCGGGCGGCCTCAAAATCGGCGAATTCCACGCCGGACGAGACAACCATGACGCCCTTGAATTTTTCAAGCGAGGAGTTGGCATAGTAGCACAGCGAGAGCTTCTCGCGCACGTTGAGGAAGAGCTTGCTCGTGACGCCCCCGCCGAAAACCGCGTTCATCAGAAGCGCCGCGGGATAGGTTCCGTCCGCGGCCGTGCAGCCCAGGCGATAGCCGAGTGCCAGCTTCCCCTGCGTCACGTCAAGGCGTTCCTTTGCCTCGCGCGGCTTGCCGGGCCGCAGCGTCACCTCCGTGCCGAAGGCGTCGGCCTTGCCGCGCGGCAGATCGCGCAGCGCCATGCGGAGCAGCTCCGTCACCCGCTCCTCGTCCGCCCGGCCGAGATAGAAAATCTCCAGGCGCGAGTGCGTCAGGATATGACGGAAATGCTCGTACAGCCCCGCTGCATCGAGCTTTTCCACATCCTCCGTGTCGCCGAGACGCGGGATCGCGTACGCCTCGCCGCTGCACATGGTACGGACGAGCTGTGAGAGGACATAGCTTCTCTTGTCGTTGATTCGCGCCTCGATCGTGTTGATGAGGTTCTGCTTTTCGCCCTCTACAAACGCCGGAACGAACACACCATTCTCCCGCACGGGGCGGAGCAGCAGCTCGCCGACCGCGTCGATCAGCCGTTCAAGCACGTTTTCCTTTCCCCAGGCGAAATCGTCCTCGAGGAAGTCGGCGTAAAAACCCGTGCACTGCACCTCGCCCTTTTTGCGCACGAGCGTGCCGATACTCGCGCCGTAAAGCTCGTCGAGGAATTCGGAGATGCTCTTCATGTTGGGATATTTTTCGCAGCCGCGCAGCAAAACGCTCGGGATCAGCGCGTTGGCTGATGCCTCCTCGCGCCGCAGGGGCCGCAGCAGCGATACGCTCAGGCAGCCGGTCTTGAATTTATCGCTCCGTACAGCCGTCAGATAGACGTCCGGTAAAATCATCCGTCGGTTATTCACGAAATCATCCTTTCTGAGTTGCCGCAATTATACATCATAATCCGCCAAAAGTAAAACGCTTCCGCGCTTCTTCCCACGGTATCCGCAAAAAAATGCGCAAATCGCTTGTTATTGTGCCCGGATTCATGTAAACTAAGGGGCAGCTACTAACCAAGGAGGTTCCGCGATGCAGTGGATCGAAGTGACCGTGAAGACCTCCTCCTCCGCTATTGAGCTTGTCGGCGCGCGCCTGACCGCGCTGGGATTCGACAGCTTTATTATGGACGACCAGGAGGAGTTTCATGATTTTCTTGAAAATAACCGTCAGTACTGGGGCTATGTAGACGACACCCTTTCCGAGCAGATGAAGGGGCTCTCCCAGATCCGTCTCTTTCTCGAGGACGGGCCCGAGGCGCCTCAGACCGTCGCCGCCCTGCGCGACCGGCTCGCAGAGCTGCGCACGCAGTTCCCCGCCGTCGATTTCGGCCCACTCACCGTCGGCACCGCCAGCTGCCGCGACGAGGACTGGGAGAACAATTGGAAGCAGTATTATCAGCCGATCAAAGTTGGAAAGCGGCTGCTCATCGTGCCGGAATGGCTCACCCCCGAGAATTCCGAGGGCCGCGTCGAGGTTCGCCTCGATCCGGGCATGATCTTCGGCACCGGCGCACACGCCTCCACGCAGATGTGCCTGATGGCGCTCGAGGAGGCTGTACACGGCGGCGAGCGCGTCATCGATCTCGGCAGCGGCAGCGGCATTCTCTCCATCGCGGCGCTGCTGCTCGGCTCGTCCACCGCCGTCGGCGTGGACATCGACCCGAAAGCCGAGGATATTGCCCGGGAAAACGCCGCCTGCAACAATCTTCACGCCGATCGCTTCGCCGCCGTCACGGGCAATGTGATCGAGGATGCGGCGCTCATGTCCTCTCTTGCCGCGGAAGGCTACGACGTCGTCCTTGCCAATATCGTGGCGGACGTCATCATCCCGCTCGTCCCGGTCGTGCCGCGTTTTCTGCGGCCGGAGGGCGTGTTTCTCTGCTCCGGCATTCTGGACGTCCGTGCGGACGAGGTTCGCGCCGCGCTCGAGGCGGCGGGCCTGCGCGTGACCGGCGGACGGAAGATCGACGACTGGTGCCAGTTCACCGCGTCCCTGGCCTGAGGAGGCGTTATCGTGCGACTGTTTTCCTACCGCAATAAGCTGCGCCTGCGCTCTGTGCTCCTGACGCTTCTCATCGTTCTGGCCGTACTTGCCGTACTGGCCATCGGCATTTTCATCTATCTCCAGCGCTACATTGTCTATACGCCAACCGGCGCGCGCCTCGACTTCAGTACCCATGTGAAAGCCTCGCCGAAGGCCGACAGCGCCGCCCCGCCGAATCCCGAATTTGTCATCGAATCCTCTGCCTCCGGCGCCTCGGAAACGGCTAAAGCACCCGCCGCCGCGAAGCTCTCGGGCTTCTTTGTCACCTCTGACATGCTCGCCGATACGGCGGCTGTGGAAAAAGCCCTCGCCCCCACCGGCAGCACGATGAGCGTGCTGCTCGACGTGAAGAGCGGGTTCGGCAATTTCTTCTACCCCAGCGCGCTCTCCGGCGTCTCCACGTCGGACAGTCTCGACGTTAACGCGGTCGGCGAGCTCATCAGGACGCTCGCGGCGCGCAGCGACGTCTACCTGATCGCACGCGTGCCCGCCTTCCGCGACTCGAACTTTGCCCTTGCCAACCAGGACTGCGGCCTGCCGCTCTCAAGCGGCGCGCTGTGGATGGATTCCGACAGCTGCTACTGGCTCGACCCGGCCAGCGACAAGGTCTCCTCGTATCTCGAAAGCATCGCCACCGAGCTTCAGGGCCTCGGGTTCGATGAGGTCGTGTTCAGCGACTTCTGCTTCCCCGACAGCGGCAACATCGCCTATCGGGGCGACAAAACCGCCGCCGTCTCAGAGGCCGCCCGTCGGCTTTCGGCAAATCTCGCGGACAGCGGCATCGCCGTCTCCTTTGCCCCCGCGGACGCGGCGCTCACCCCCTACGCCAAGCGTCTCTATCAGGAGGCCGACGACGGCGGGGGCGTCCAGGCGCTCGTCTCGGGCCTCTCCCTCACCGACCCCGCCTCACAGCTTGCCTTCCTCACTGCCTCGCACGACACCCGCTTCAATGATTACGGCGTGCTCCGTCCCGCGATCGAGACCGGCAAGACCGCCTCATAAAATAAAAAAGAGAGCGTCATCCGGTATGACGCTCTCTTTTTTCAGCCCGTAATCGCCTTCCGGAGGATTGCGAGGCCCTCGTCGATCTCCGCGCGGGAGATCGTCAGCGGCGGAAGAAGGCGAACCTTTTCTTTCGCCGTCAGTGCGACGAGGCCGTTCTCGATCCCGGCCTGTACGACCTCCTTCGAGGTCTTGCCCGCCACGGAAATTCCGATCATCATGCCCAGGCCGGATACCCCCGTGACGCCGGGCATCGCCGCAATCTTTTCCCTGAAATACGCACCCTTCGCCGCAATCTCCGCGAGCATGGCATCGTCGAGCTTTTCAAGCACCGCCAACGCGCCCGCGCACACGACGGGGTTCCCGCCGAAGGTGGAGCCGTGGTCACCGTAGCCGAGCGTGTTCTCCGTCCTTTCGCCGAAAAGCACCGCGCCGATCGGCAGCCCGCCGCCAAGCGCCTTGGCCAGCGTGACGATGTCGGGCCGGATGCCGTAGTTCTGACTCGCGAGCAGCCTGCCCGTCCGGCCGATGCCGGTCTGCACCTCGTCGATCACGAGGAGGATGTCGTTTTCGCGGCAGAGCGCCTCGACACCCCTGACATAGCTCTCGTCCTGCGCGATGACGCCGCCCTCGCCCTGGATGAGCTCCATCATCACCGCGCACGTCTTTCCGCTCACGGCCGCCCGAAGGGCTGCAAGGTTCCCGGACTCCACAAAGGTGAAGCCCTCCGGGAAGGGGAAGAAATAGTTGTGGAACACATCCTGCCCCGTGGCGGACAGCGTCGCCATCGTGCGGCCGTGGAAAGAATTTTTCAGGGCGATGATCTCATCGCGCCCTTTGCCGTATTTATCGAAGCTGTATTTGCGCGCGGCTTTGATCGCGCCCTCGTTGGCCTCTGCACCGGAGTTTCCGAAAAAGGCCTTTTTCATCCCGGTACGCTCGCAGAGCACCTTCGCGAGCTTCGCGCATGGCTCGGAATAAAAAAGGTTGCTCGTGTGCTGGAGCGTCGCCGCCTGTGCTGCGATGGCCTTCACCCAGTCCGGATCGCAGTAGCCGAGCGAGTTCACGCCGATGCCGGAGGAGAAATCGATGTACTTCTTCCCTTCCGGCGACCAGGCCGTCGCGCCGGAGCCGTGTGCCAGGCAGAGATCGAAGCGGTTGTAGGTGTGGGCCACATAGGTCTGGTCGAGGACCTTGAGTTCCTGACTTGTCATATTGTTACCTCCCGTCAGTTGACAAACAGCGTGCCGTTGCCCTTGTCGGAGAACATCTCCAGCAGAATGGCGTGGAGCACGCGGCCGTCGATGATGACGGCCTCCTTGACGCCCTTGGCAATCGAATCGACGCAGCAGGCGATCTTCGGCAGCATTCCGCCGGAGATCACGCCGCCGCTCACAAGCCCGGGCACGTCGCTGATCTTTACCTCGTGCAGCAGCGTCGCGGGGTTGTCCTTGTCCATCAGCAGGCCCGGGATGTCGGTGAGCGAGACGAGCTTGCACGCCCCGAGCGCGATGGCGATGGCGGCAGCCGCCGTGTCGGCGTTGATATTATAGGTATGTCCCGCGCTGTCCGCGCCGATCGTCGCGATCACGGGGATCGTCCCGGCATCGAGCGCCTGGAGGATCGGCCCGGGATTGACCGCCGTGATGTCGCCGACAAAGCCGAGGTCTTCCGCCGTATGCCGGCGGCACATCAGCATCCCCGCGTCCACACCGCACAGGCCGATTGCATGGCCGTTGCGGCTGCCGAGACGCGCGACGAGATCCTTGTTGATCTTGCCCGCGAGCACCATCTGCACAATCTCCATCGTCTCCTCATCGGTGTAGCGCAGGCCGCCGATGAACTTCGGCTCCTTGCCGATCCGCTTGAGGAGCTGGTTGATCTCCGGCCCGCCGCCGTGCACCACCACCGTGCGGATCCCGAGCATGTTCATCAGGATGACGTCCTCCATGACGCCGTTCTTCAGCTCCTCGTTGACCATGGCGTTCCCGCCGTACTTTACAACAACGGTTTTTCCCGTATATTTTTTCATGTACGGCTGCGCCTCTGTCAGCACATCCGCGATCGTCCGTTCCCGCACCCTGTTTTCCTCCTTATGTCCGGTAGTCGCCGTTGATCTTCACATAGTCGTACGTCAGGTCGCAGCCCCAGGCCGTCGCCTCCGCGCTGCCCTGGCGCAGATCGACGAGCACCGTGATCTCCCGCTCGGCGAGCACCTTCGCGGCGAATTCCTCGGCGAACGGGTGATAAGCCGCATTCTCGCAGACGTCCACCCGCCCCGCGGCCGACGCGAGCGAAACGCACACCTTTGAGATGTCAAATTCCGCGTCCGTGTAGCCGATCGCGCAGAGGATGCGTCCCCAGTTTGCGTCCTCGCCGAACATGGCGGCCTTGAAAAGATTCGAGGAAATGATCGACTTGGAGACGGCCCGCGCGATCGTCTTATCCGGCGCGCCGGCAACCTTGCAGATAATGGTCTTGCTTGCGCCCTCGCCGTCGGCGGCGAGGCAGTAGGCCATATGCTGCATGACCGCGCCGAGCGCGGCGGAGAAGGCGTCAAACGACTCTCCCTCCGCGGTAATTTCCGCGTTGCCCGCAAGGCCGTTCGCCAGGATGACCGCCGTGTCGTTGGTGGAGGTGTCGCGGTCTACGCTGACCTGGTTGAAGCTGTCCGTGACCTGCGCGGAGAGTGCCTTTTGCAGCATCGCCGGGGAGACGGCCGCGTCGGTCGTCAGGAAGCAGAGCATGGTGGCCATGTTGGGATGGATCATGCCGCTGCCCTTGGCGATCGCGCCTATGCGGCAGGTCTTGTTCCCGATCGGGAATTCCACGGCGTATTCCTTTAATTGGGTGTCGGTCGTCATAATTGCGCCCGCCGCCTCTGCCGAGCCGTCGGCAGAGAGTTTTTTTACAAGCGGCGGAATGCCCGTCTCGAACGGTTCGAGGCTCATCTCCTGCCCGATTACGCCCGTGGACGCCACCACGATGTCCTCCGTCTTCAGCCCGAGCGCCTTTGCCGCCAGAGCACAGGTCTCCTCCGCGAGCCGGACGCCGTTCGGCGCGCAGGTATTGGCGTTGCCGCTGTTGCAGATGACGGCCTGCGCATATCCGTCGGCGATGTGCGCCTTTGTCACCTCGATCGGCGCGCCTTTGACCTTGTTCTTCGTATAGACGCCCGCTGCCGCGCACATCGTGTCGCTCACGATCAGCGCTAGATCGTTCTTGCTTTTGTTCTTCCGGATGCCGCACCAGATGCCCGCCGCCCGAAATCCCTTGGCCGCGCAGATGCCGCCGTTGATTACTTTCATGAATTACGCTTCCTTTCCCGCAAGGCCCGTGTCCTCCGGCAGTCCCAGCATGAGGTTCATGCACTGGATCGCCGCACCGGACGCGCCTTTTCCCAGATTGTCAAACCGGGAGGCAAGCACGATCTGCTCTTCTGTCCCGAAAATGAAAATTTCCAATTCGTTTGTCCCCGCGAGCGTGTTGGCCGCGAGCGTTCCGTCCGGGGGCGTCTCGCCGAAGGGATGAACGTGAATGAACCGCTGCCCCCGATAGAATTCGGCCAGCTCATCCGCCACCGTTCCGGGTAGGACAGGCCGCGAGAGCAGTCTCGTGTGGAGCGGCACCGTCACGACCATGCCGCTGAAATAGCCCGCGACGATGGGGTTGAAGACAGGCGGATACGCAAGTCCCGCGACGGCCTGCATTTCCGGCAGGTGCTTGTGGTGCTGGCCTAGGGCGTACTGTCTCGGGCTGTCCAGCTCCTTGGGGCGATCCGCCGCCTCGTACTGCTCGATCATCTTTTTTCCGCCGCCGGAATAGCCCGTCACGGAGTGTGCTGTAAACGGGTAGTCGGCCGGCGCGATGCCGAGCTTAACCAGCGGCGCGGCCAGCGTGAGAAATCCTGTCGCGTGGCAGCCCGGTACAGCGACGCGGTTTGCCGTTTTTACGGCGTCCCGCTGCGCGGCGGAGAGCTCCGGCAGGCCATACACCCAGCCCGGGCTGACCCGGTGCGCCGTGGACGTGTCGAGCACTCTCGCCTCCGGCGCGATCAGTCCGCAGATCTCGCGCGACGCCTCGTCCGGCAGGCACAGAAAAGAAACGTCCGCCGCGCTGATGCGCTCCGCCCGGGCCTCAGGGCTTTTTCTAAGCGCCTCCGGAATCGCGAGCAGCTCGATGTCCCGCCGGTTCTGAAAGCGCCCGCGGATCTTCAGCCCGGTCGTCCCGGCGCTGCCGTCGATGAATACGCGGATCATGCTGACCCCTCCCGTATCTTTATGCTATAATTATACGGTTATTATTCGCGTAGTCAAGCCGTATTCGCTTATTTATTCAATATTTTTTTTGTATTTTAATGTCATTGTGCATATTATCGTTTTATTATCGCAATTATTCCTGTTTTATGTGAGTATTTTCATTTTCATTTCAATATTTTCCCATGCATATTCTGTATATTCATCCTTTTTTGTGAACATTGCTCCGCCGCTTTACAAGCCGCAGCCGAACGGTTACAATAAGCATACGTTTTTGAGAGGAATGGTTCCATGTCTGAAGATGGTACAATAACCGGCGGCAACTATGAGCGTCTCGCTGCGGACTGGCGCAGCCGCTTTGTGTCCTGGGATCATGAGGCCATGATGCGCCGCGTCGGTCTGGCCGGCTGTCTGCCCGACCGGCTTGAGATCCCCTATTACGGCGTCGTTTACCGCCTTGACCGCGCAAGCGGCGCCATCACGCGCCGGGATACCCCCGGCTCCCCCGTCTCCGTTTCCATCCAGATGGCGCTGCTGACCATGCTCTGCTACGCGAAGGACGACCCGCATAATTCCGGCGAATGGGTTCCCTTCCGCAGCGTGCCCGGAGCCTCGCCGTTCGCGCCCGCCTTTCAGCGCGAAGTACTCGAGCCGTTTGCCGCGGCGTTTTCCGGCCGTGCGGAAGAGCTGCGGAGCATCGGCGTGAAGCTCGGCTTTCATCCGCTCCGCCGGAGCGACGTAGGTTTTCTTGCCTACGCCTTTCCGTTCATCCCGGTGCAGTTCCTTTTCTGGGACGGCGACGAGGAATTTCCCGCCCAGGCCAACATTCTCTTCGACCGGAACATCGTCCAGTTCACCCATGTGGAGAGCGTGGTGACCCTCGCCGAGGACGGTGCGGATCTTTTTCTCGGAGAGCTGGGCCGGGAGCCGGTTTAGTTTTCCCGCTTCTTCTTCCTCTGAAAATAAGGAAGAAAGCTCTTGACAAGCCAGGATTTTTCTGTATAATAAATCATGCGTTTGACACGCGGCAGTTAGCGGGTTTGTGTAATGGTAGCACACCGGACTCTGACTCCGTTTGTGAGGGTTCGAATCCTTCACCCGCTGCCAAAAGAAAAGCACCGGAAACCGTTGAGAAATCAAGGTTTCCGGTGCTTTTTTGTGTCTCTGACTTTCCGTAGAAAAGTTCCCCGAATACCGAAAAAGGCTAAGTCGGAATACCCGGGGTGTGGAACCTTGCGTGGAACTTTTTTGGGTTCCACGCGGCTTTTGGGCTCCCGACGAGGTACTCCGACTAAACGGAATGCCGGGACGGATTGCTCCACCCCGGTTTTCTGTACTCATTCACTTTCGCTTCAGTGAGTCACTCCCGCCTCAGACAGACAGAATTTCTTTTCATCACCGGCATGTCCGTTTTATTGTACCCCACCTGTGCCATAATATCATCGTTCCGCGCAATCGATTAACTGGCACTAGGGGGCATACAAATGCGGTGTAGGATCAGGCATAGCTGCGGGCACACTGAGGTTGTCTATATCCCATCGGATAGCTGCGATGTTTGGAAGCGGTTTGCCTGCTGGAGCATACCAGATGCGAGGATTGCCGAAAAGCGGCAGGCGCAACACTCGTTATTATGCGTTACGCAGATTACAAGACAAAATTTGCGGCATGTGTAACCGTGCCCTCAAGCTATAACCCGGAGGCCAAAACAATATCTGTGTATGTCCCTGATGATCTCGATAAGAGCGGCTTGGCAAGCTGTGATTGGCGGGCAGAAGAGATCCTCGGTACCGTCCAAATTGTGAGAGAGCAAAGCGTCGGGAAGCCCTGGATACTCAATACGCTCACTTCAGTGCAACGAATGATTCTTGACTATCTCGGCAGCACGCCATACGGAGGACCGAAGGACGCAGCGCGAAATACATGGTATTCTATCTGCCGCGACCATCCGTATTCAAACGATCCCGTGAAGGAGACATTCATGCTCATATCCCCGACGTTGAGTTTGGAAGGTGTATTCTGCCCGCTGATACTGATAATGGGCTTCTGGTTGTTGGAAACGCTTTCGCTGTACACCCAATCATCTTTGCTGGTTTTGCACCACTTGTTTCCATAATGGTTTACAGTATAGCCAACAATGGAAACAGAGTTGCCTGCGTAGAGAGTCCTTGCTGTAGTTTCCGCGCCGTAGGGCCTCGTCTTCAAATTAACAGTCTGCGTGATAATTCCCGAAAATGCATTTGATACAAATGAGTATTGATATGCCTGCCCACAGGAGCAATACCCTTTATTGTTATAGCTATGAGTGTGTGTGGATGGGGCGGGCGCGGAGCTAACTGAACCAGGGTGTTTCCATACAGTGCTATTTGAATCGCAGGTCAGTTTTGACATCATTGTGGTATAAGAGGCGTTACTATTCCTGCCATTCCAATAACCATAAGGACGTATAAAACTTCAAATCACTAACGGCTGACAGGCATGGTGCAAACAGGGACAAGGCGTATCGTCATCAGCGCGATACGCCTTGTCCCTGTTTATGGGTTTTATATCAGGTTTGATTTTTGCAGCAGTCTTTCGACCATTACCGCGACCTCGGCGCGTGTGATATCGGCTGTGGGGGATATCGTTGTATCGCTTGTGCCTGAAACAATACCGGTCTTGAGGCAGGCGGCTATGCTTTCTTCTGCATATGTGGAAGCAGATTCACCATCAGAGAAAGCGCTCAAAAGCTGGCTGGATTCACCGTCGGCCAGTCCGGTACTTAATTTTGTGATTGTCATAGCTCTCGAAATCATCGTCATTGCCTGTTCACGGGTAATTGTATCATTGGGCCCAAAGTTTCCGTTATCATAGCCCTTGATGATTCCATAGGACGCCGCCGTTTTTATGTATCCGTTGTACCAGTCAGTCGCGGCGACATCCCTGAAGCCGGCAGCTCCGGTTCCTGGCTCAAGCCCCAATGCCCTGATCATGATGGTCGCGAACTCCGCGCGGGTCATATCTCTGTCCGGGGCATAATTGTTGTTTCCAACGCCGGTCACGACCATTCTGGAGCCCATATCATTGACGGCATCTTTCGCCCAATGATTCGTCACGTCGGAAAACTCTACCGGGTTCCACACGACCGAATAAGTGCTGTTGGTCAGGCTGTTGATAACCGCGTAGTATTTGCCGTTGATGACTGTAATTTTGGTTGGAACATGATGTGTGGTGCCATCCGACTCAACAACGACGCCGGTGGTGATTTTCGAATGGTCAACACCGTCCGGTATGGCAATCGTTCTTTCCACGTAAGCGTTGAAGCTGCTGACATTCACCGTCTGTCCGCCGTGCGTGCAGGTGATGGTATAGTCCACCGCCGGAACCATGATCGTATAGCCGCCGTCATGGGCCGCGTTCTCCACAACCCGTGTCATAGCCGCCGACGGTTCGGCAATGCTGACCGTTACGTTAATGTCCGAAAGGGACACGTTCTTGCCAAGCTGCTGTGATACCGCGTCGATGTTGATCTGCGAAGCGGGAAGGGTATAAGTACCTGAATCCGTCAGCAGAACCAGTGTCGCGTCCTTGTTTCCCATATTCTTAACCATTGCGCCGGTAAGGGTACCCGCCGCCACGTCGGAATTGTTCGTAATGGGGATAGTTACCGTAGCGCCGCTCTTCTGACTGTCAAGAATGGTCTGGAGCTTCGCAGTATCGACCGTCACGGTCGTAGTCTTCTGTCCGTTGGAGTTGGTCGTTGTCTGAGAGGTACCGGCGGTTTTTGATTCACCGTTGACGAGAACCGTCGCGTCGGTATTGGGGGTGGTGGTAGCGTCACTGCTTGGGGCCGGGGTGACGGTCACTGTAACAGTTTTTACGGCAGAAAGGGTTCCGTCGGTTGCCGTAATTTCCAATACGTAGTCATTATGGGCATCCGCATCGGTTGGTGTACTATAGGATGGCGCGGTTATAAATGTCACGACTCCTGTGCTGGGGGCAATACTGAACTTCCCGGCATCAGCTCCGCCCGTAATGCTCCATGTAATCACATTTCCATCCGGATCGGTTGCTGCGGCGGTGAAGGCCGCTGTGCTTCCTTCGGCAACGCTTAATGCAGCTGCCGCAGTGATCGTCGGCGCTTCGTTGACATCCGTGACGGTGATCGCGACATCCTTTGCCGCGGAAAGGCTTCCGCTGTCGGTCGCGGTTACCGTAATGTTGTAGACGTTGTCCTTACCGCTGTCCGCAGGAGATTCATAGTCAGGAGCAGAGATGAAGGTCACTTTTCCGTCGCTGTCAATGCTGAACAGAGCCGCGTCCGTTCCGCCGAGGCTCCATGTAATCGTATCTCCTGCATCCGGGTCGGTGTACGTGGCAGTGTAGGCTGTACCTGTCGTGTTTTCAGAAACGCTTTCTGAATTGCCCGACGTAATGCTCGGCGCTTCGTTGACGTCCGTGACGGTGATCGCGACAACCTTTGTCGCGGTCAGTGCGCCCGCGCCGTTGTCGGTCGCGGTTACCGTGATGTTGTAGACGTTATTCGTACCGCTGTCCGTCGGCGCTTCATAGTTCGGCGCGGTTTTGAAGGTCAGCGCGCCCGAACTGCTGTTGATGCTCAACAGAGCCGCGTCGCCTCCGCTGACACTCCATGTAATCGTGTTCCCATCCTCGTCGCTGCCCGTCGCGGTATAGACCGTGCCGGTGCCGTTTTCCGCAAAGCCGGCGGAATCGCCGGATGTGATTGTCGGCGCGTCGTTGACGTCCGTGACGGTGATGGCAAATGCTTTTTCGTACGTCAGGCCGCCTTTATCTGTTACTTTGATTCTTACGGAGTAGCTGGACTGTGTTTCATAATCCGCTGAGTTTGTAAGCCTGAGCTTATCGCCTGATATGTTAAAGCTTGCGTTGTCAGCGTCACCTGCTCCGGCAACGAATGCATAAGAAAAGGATTCTGATGTATTCGTATCCACTGCCGAAAGTGTCCCTACTTCGGTGTTTGGCGAACAGTTTTCCGCTATACTTGTTGCTGACAGCGAAATGTCAGTTGGTGCAACGTTAACTTCAGTTATGCTAATTGTGAAAGCTTCTTCAAAAAACAGTCCGTTCTGATCTGTGGTTCTCACACGGATTTTATAACTCTGTTTCACATCATAATTAAATACTGCATTAGTTTTTAGTGTGTTTCCGTCTATTGTAAAGCTTCCGTTATCGTCACTGCCTGTTCCTGTTGCCAATGCATAGGTGAACGTATTACCGCTGTCGGGGTCGGCCGCGGAAAGGGTGCCAACCGCCGTCCCGCTCGGGGTATTCTCGTTCACGGAGCTGCTCGACAGCGCGATGTCCGTCGGCGCTTCGTTGACATCCGTGACAGTGATCGCAACACCCTTTGTCGCGGTAAGGCTTCCGCTGTCGGTCGCGGTTACCGTAATGTTGTAGACGTTGTCCTTACCGCTGTCCGCAGGAGATTCATAGTTCGGCGCGGTTTTGAAGGTCAGCGCGCCCGTGCCGCTGTCGATAGCAAACAGATCCGCGTCCGTACCGCTGATGCTCCATGTGACCGTATCGCCGGTATCGGGGTCTGATGCCGTTGCGGTATAGACCGTGCCGGTGCCGTTTTCCGCAAAGCTGGCGGTTGCGTCGGAGGTGATGCTCGGGGCGTCGTTGACGGCTGTCACTGATAACGTAACCGTAGTCGAATCGGTTTTTTCCCCGCCTGCGCCGGTGTTGCCGCCGTCATTGATTGCGATGGTAAGGGTAACATTTGCGGTGGCATCGGATGCCGTCGTAAAGGTCACTTTGCCTGCAGCAATGAACGTGTTAATATCCGCAATCGAGCCTGTCAGCGTCAGCGCAGTTGCCGTGCCGCCAACTGTAACATTGCTGCCGGTTGTTGCAGCCAGTGTTCCCGAGGCGACAGACAGCGTCACTGTAACGCTTGCGCTTCCCGCGTCAGCATCCGCGAAGCTGATTCCGGTCAAAGCCGTGGCAGCATCCTCCGTAACCGTAATGGAACCCGGTACCGTGATGCTCGGCGCGTCATTGACGTTCGTGACGGTGATGGTGAACGCTTCGCTGTAGGTCGCGCCGGCAGCGTCCTTCGTCTGGATACATACGCTGTAGCTTGACTTCGTCTCGTAGTCCGGTGAAACCGCGAGCTTGAGCGAGCTTCCGTCTATCGTGAAGCTTGCGTTGTCGGTGTCGCCAGTTCCCGATACAAGCGTGTATGTAAACGTGTCGCCCGAGTCGATATCGGTCGCGGAAAGAGTACCGACCGCCGTCCCGCTCGGGGTATTCTCGTTCACGGAGCTGTTCGACAGCGCGATGTCCGTCGGCGCTTCGTTGACGTTCGTGACGGTCACCGTTACCGTTTTCGTCGAAGTCGCTGTTCCGTCGGACGCCTGTATTTCGACTATGTAGCTGTTGTTTGTATCGCTGTCCGCAGGAGATTCATAGTTCGGCGCGGTTTTGAAGGTCAGCGCGCCCGTGTCGCTGTCGATATTGAACAGAGCCGCGTCCGTCCCGCTGATGCTCCATGTCAATGTATCGCTCTCCGGGTCTGTCCCAGTTGCCGTATAGACCGTGCCGGTGCCGTTTTCCGCAAAGCTGGCAGTCGCGCCGGAGGTAATGCTCGGCGCGTCGTTGACGGCTGTAACGTTGATGCTTACCGTTCGGGGGGCGCTTTCGGCAGAACCGTCATTCGTGACGAAGGTAAAGCTGTCGTCTCCGTTATAATTGGCGGCAGGCGTGTAGGTGTAGGAGCCGTCAGAATTGACCGTGACCGCGCCGTGCGCAGGATTCGACGCCTTGGCGTAGGTCACCCAGTTTTCCATATCTCCTCCCGCCAGCTGGCCGCTGATGGCCGTGTCCTCCGCGGTGATGCCGGCGGTGGAGGCCACCCAGGTAGCTGAGCCGTTGATCGGCAGATTCAAGGTGGGATGCTCGGTCGTACTTTGGTGAATATCGGCCACGGTCGCTCCCGAACCGTCGGTCAATTTCCAATACCCGACCAGATCGGCTGCATTTGTGGCGACAGTGCCGCTCATATTGGCTTGGATTTCGGCTTGCGTCAGCGCTCTGTTCCAGATACGCGCTTCACTGACCGAAAGCCCTGCCGGATCGGTTGCGCCTCCGATCTGGACATTACTGTTCCCATCCATCGGCTTGGGGGTGGCCGTTGGCCCCGGCGTCGGCACAAAACACGTTGCCAGCGGCTTGCCGTTAATATAGATTTTCCAACCCTGCGTTCCGCCGTCGCTTGTGTTCCGCGTTACCGCGACGTGCGTCCATTGCCCCGCGGTCAAAACGGCGTTGTTTGCAGCGTCGTAGCTGGTTCCGCTGGAGCAATAGATCCAGCCGGCCCCGCCCAGCAGGACGCTGAGGGGTGATGCGCCGGGATAGTTGAGAAAAATGCCGTATCCGCTGCTGCCACCGTTTCCGTTAAACAACAAAGCGTGCGTCCCCGTGGTGTTCTCCAGATAAATCCAGCTTTCCAGCGTGATATTGTCTGTCTGAGTAGTTGCAACGGTGCCGCTGGCAGTCATTGCTGTGGCGCCGGCGCCGAGCTGCAGAAACGATGTGATATCCCGTGTAAACGGCGCGGTGTTGACTTTCGTAATGGTAATTTCAATATCCTGAAACAATGTATAATCCGAAGCGGAAAGAATAACGGAGGTTACATCATTAACGGAAGAAGGTTTTACAAGAGTGTAACCTTTGCTTCCGTCCTGAGTAACAGAGAATGAGCCGTATTCTGTGAGATTGCCCGAAGTCCCAACGTCAATTTTGCTTACACCGGGCGATTCCGCCACAAATTTGAAGCCGGAAAGGTCAAAAGTATATCCGTCCGGTACGGAAATCTGTAGTTTTACGTTTGAAGCGTCACCGGTGTAATTATACAGGCCGCTCGGCCACCCCGTGCCCCCATTCGCGGCATAAACACAGGTATATGGGGATTCGCCTCCCACGACGGTGGAAAAACTCACATCAACTGTTCCGCCGTCTGTGTCGTTCATCGTCCGTGTGATTTTGTTAGTGGCAATTGCCCCACCCGAAGTTCCGCCGTCGTTATCCGCTATGCTGAAATTCACATCATTTGCATCGGTCACGGTAATCGCGACATCCTTCGTCGCTTCCCCTCCGCCGGATTCCGTCGCCTTGACCGTTATGTTATAAACGTTATAAACGTAGTCTGTACCGGAATCGGTGGGATTCTCATAATCCGGAGAACCAATGAACGTCACGGCGCCGGTAGAAGAATCAATCTTGAAAAGGGACTGATCCGCCCCGCCGGAAAGGGAATAGGTAACCGTACCTCCATCCGTCGGCGTTGCTGCCGCCGTATAGGCCGCTCCCGTCGCGTTTTCGGCAAAGCTGGCCGTGTCACCGGAAGTAAAAATCGGCGCGGGGACTGTGGCCGCAATCGAAGTAAAATTGTCGATAGCGATATAGACCGTCGTCCCGCTGAGCGAAATATCCAATTCATCGATTGCAGTATTTCCATAGCCCTGCGCCGAAAAATCTATGAGAGAAAAGCCCCGGTTCGTTTCGTTGCTGTAGCTGGCAGCGGCAAAAAGGCTTGAATCCGGAGAATAGGTGAATTTAGTCGTACCGGACAGCTTGCCCGTAAACGTCACGCCTACGTCCGAGGTTTGATTACTATCTCCGGTGCCAGAAGTAGACGGATAGAGATACAGGCTCTTTACGGAAAACACGGACGCGGAGCTGATACTGAATGAAGTCGCCGAATAATTATTGTTGTCGATGAAATAACTGCTGCTTCCATACCCGCATCCATGACCATCGAAAACAAGATAATGCACCTTAAAGCCGTCGCTAGGAGCGAGGCTGAAGGTAACGCCGCCGCTTGTAAAAGACGTATCACCGGTAGTGCAGGCTTCAAAAGTCTCGGTTGTGGGATCCGCCGCGCTTGCCGGCAGCGTCAGCGCCGGCAGGAACCCTATTACCATTGCCAAAGTCAGAAGGATTGCCATAGATTTTCTTCGTATCATCTTTGCCATTATGCGTCCTCCTCAAAATCTCTTGTAAACATCCAAATTTTCAACTTTCCGTACCCGCCAGGATTTCCGCTTTAATTTCGGTAAGCAGCTTTGTATATGTCTCGCAGTTCAAAACGCCCCATCTGTGTGCCCACACCGCCGATAAATAGCGCGGGTCATCCTTGCTGAGCCCGGCGGTTTCGGCAAAAGCGCTTGCGTTCTCGATATAGTTGTTGTTCAGCTTTTCCTGCAGGGAGTTATTCTGCTCCGTCTGCGCGTCAATGAATTCGAGACGCTCCTCACGGCTCAGCGTCCCGGAAAAGAAAAGCTGCATCAAAAACGACTGCCGCGTGATAAAATCCGACTGCGAAGGGTTGAGCAGCCAGTCGTGGAGGGCTTCCCGCCCCTTGTCCGTGACGGTGTACAGCGTTTTGCTTGGCCCCGCGTCCTGCTCAATCCCGCTTACCTCAATCATGCCGTCGTTTTCCAGCCTTTTCAGCGTCCGATATATCTGCGTCTGGTCCGCCGGCCAAAAAAACGCCGCGGACATTTGAAAGAGCTTCTTAATATCATACCCGTCCAGCGGCTTCATCGACAGGTATCCCAATATCCCGTGTTCAAGCGACATGACATCCCTGCTTTCAACTATTTGTACTATCTTACAGTATAATAATAATCGGTACATTTTGTCAATTTGGTTTTATTCATTTTTATAAAACACTGTTGTACTCCCACAGCTTTTTATGACTGCCAGGCCTCCCGTTTTCTGTGCCGGGATAGCTTTACGTTCCTCACATTTCGACAGGAAGCGGAGCAGTAGACGGAGCGCGGATCGGCGGCGATGAACGGCTTGCCGCAGCGTTTGCAGAGGCGGATGCGACGTTTTTCGTCCGTGAGCATTTCCGTGAAACCGATGTCAATGGCACTCTTGAGCGAGTCAAAAGTCAAGACCCGTTTTGCGGCCCCATTCTCAGAGCGGTAAGCCATTTTTGCGTGTTGTTTTCAATAGGCACTGTTAAAACGCCTTCATTATCCAGGAAAAAGGGCACTCCCTGAAGTGCTCATTCGCTCTTACACATATAATAATATATAATAAAAAAGCGGCGCTCCCCGAATCGGGAAGCGCCGCTTTTATGTGTCAGATCATGCTCTTTTCCCAACAGTCCGGAGCCTTGATGTCCATCATCTTCGTAACCGTCGGCGCCACGTTCGCAAGACCGAACGCGCCGTCCTTGATCGTGTAACGGAAATCCTTGTCATAAATGATGAACGGCACGGGATTCAGGGAGTGCGCCGTGCGGATGGAGGACTTACCCTTCTTGACGTCGAGCATCTGGTCTGCGTTGCCGTGGTCGGCCGTAACGCAGACGGTGTAACCGTACTTGTCGGCGGCTTCCAGGATCTTGCCGAGGCCCGCGTCCACGAATTCCATGGCCGTGATGACGGCGGTGATGGAGCCGGTGTGGCCGACCATGTCGCCGTTCGGGAAGTTGCAGCGCAGGAACTCGAACCTGTGGGACTTCATGGCCTTGACCATGTGGTCGGCGATCTCGACGGACTTCATAGCCGGTGCCTGATCGAACGGGATGACATCGGAGGGGATCTCCTCATAGGTCTCCAGATGCTCGTCCATCTTGCCGGAGCGGTTGCCGTTCCAGAAATACGTCACATGGCCAAACTTCTGTGTCTCGGAAAGCGCGTACTCATGGATGCCGTGCTTGCAGAGCACCTCGGTGAGGGTATTCTTGATGACGGGCGGCTCTACGAGGTAATGCTGCGGGATCTTCAGGTCGCCGTCGTACTCGAGCATACCGGCAAAGTGCACGCCCGTGTAATCTCCGCGGTCAAATTTGTCGAAGTCCTTGCGGTCGAACGCAAGGGAAATCTCCTGCGCGCGGTCACCGCGGAAGTTATAGAGCACAACGCTGTCTCCGTTGGCGATCTTCGCGACGGGCTGCCCGTCCTTCGCAACGACGAACGCAGGCAGATCCTGATCAATGCAGTTTGTCTCGGCGCGGTAAGTCTCAATGGCGGTCTTCGCGTCCGGGAACTGGCGGCCGAGGCCCTGCACATGAGTGCGCCAGCCCGCTTCGACCATCGGCCAGTTGGCCTCGTAGCGATCCATGGTGATCGTCATGCGGCCGCCGCCGGAGGCAATCCTGTACTCAAAGCCGTCGCCGTTCAGCCCGGCGAGCACGTCCTCGAGCTGGGCCACATACTCGAGCGCGGAGGTCGCGGGCACGTCGCGGCCATCGAGCAGGATGTGGCAGTAGGCGCGCTTGACGCCTTCGGCGTGCGCCTCGCGGAGCATGGCGAACAGGTGGGAAATGTGCGAATGCACGTTGCCGTCGGACAGGAGGCCAAGGAAATGGAAGGCCTTGTCATTCTCCGCGCAGTTGGCCACGAGCGCTTTCCACGTCTTGGAGCGGAAGAGCGAGCCGCTCCGGATGCTCTCGTTGACGAGCTTGGCGCCCTGGGCGTAGATCTGGCCGCAGCCGAGCGCGTTGTGGCCGACCTCGGAGTTGCCCATGTCCTCATCGCTGGGCAGGCCGACGGCGGTGCCGTGAGCCTTGAGCCAGGTGTACGGGCAGGTGGCAAACAATTTATCGAGATTCGGGGTATTGGCGAGCTTTACCGCGTCGCCGGGGCCGCCGTCACCGCGGCCTACGCCGTCCATAATGACAAGAACGATCGGTTTTTTCATGGTGTGTCCTCCCAATCACTGCAAAGGGTGCAGATTTGTTTTTCTTATTCTACAACAGATTTCCGCAAGTTACAACCGCTTTCTTGCCTCAGTTGAACACCAGATCATCCCGGAACAGGGCGCGGATGCGCGCGATCAGCGGACGGAGCTCCGGGTCATCCCGGCCGCTCATGCCGGCCAGATACGCCTCCGCCGCCTCCCGGGCCTCGGTGAGCGTCTGAAGGTCGCAGGTGAGACTGGCGGCCTTGAACGCCGGAAGGCCGTGCTGGCGGCTTCCGAAAAAATCGCCCGGGCCGCGCAGCTTCAGGTCTTCCTCCGCGATGCGGAAGCCGTCGTTCGTGGCGCAGAGCGCCTTCAGACGGTCCTGTGTCTCGGGGTTCCGGTTTGCGGAGAACAGCACACAGTACGATTTCGCGCCGCCCCGTCCCACGCGCCCGCGCAGCTGGTGGAGCTGGCTCAGGCCGAACTGCTCGGCGTTTTCAATGACGATCAGTGTCGCGTTTGGGACGTCCACGCCGACCTCGATGACCGTCGTGGCCACCAGAATCTGCGTCTCCCCGGCGGCAAAGGCCGCCATGACCGCATCTTTTTCGGCGGACTTCATGCGTCCGTGCAGCAGCCCCACGCGCAGATCGGGGAACACCGAGCGCTGCAGCGCCCCGGCCCAGACCTCGGCGGATTTAAGCGACGTCTCGTCGTTCTCCTCCACGGCGGGGCAGACGATATAGATCTGATGCCCCTCCTCGGCCTGCCTGCGGATAAAGGCGTTGATGCGCTTTCTCATGTTCTCACCGACGAGGAACGTCTCCACCGGCTCCCGCCCCGGCGGCAGCTCGTCGATCACGGACACGTCGAGGTCGCCGTAGAGGATCAGCGCAAGCGTGCGGGGGATGGGCGTGGCGGACATGACGAGCAGATGCGGACTCTCGCCCTTGGCCGAGAGCGCCGCGCGCTGCGCGACGCCAAAGCGGTGCTGCTCGTCCGTGACGACGAGGTCGAGGTCCCGGAAGGTCACATCCGCGGTCAGCAGGGCGTGCGTGCCGATCACGACCGAGGCGGAGCCGTCCGCCGCCGCCTCGCGGGCCATCCGCCTGTCCGCCGCCTTCATCGAGCCGGTCATCAGCACCGTGTTCAGCCCGAAGCGCGCGAACAGCGGCGCGAGGGACTGGTAATGCTGCACGGCCAGAATCTCCGTAGGCGCCATCAGTGCTGCCTGACGGCCGTTTTTCGCGGCGCAGTACATGGCCGCCGCGGCGACCATCGTCTTGCCGGAGCCGACGTCGCCCTGTACCAGCCTGTTCATGGAGACGGGCTTTGCCAGGTCGGCGAGGATCTCATCCGCCGCGCGGCGCTGCGCCCCGGTCAAAGAAAACGAGAGCGCGGCGAGGAACGGCGCGAGATCGAGGTCGTGAAGCGGCCTGTGGGCATTCTGCCGCCGCCCGGCGCGCAGGACGGAAAGGCCCGCAGAAAAAATGAAGAATTCCTCAAAGACAAGCCGCCGCCTCGCCTGCGCGAGCGCGCCGAAGTCCGCCGGGCGATGCACCGTCTCATAGGCGAACGCCGCACCGCAGAGGGCAAAACGTTCCCGGACGTTCTGCGGCAGGATCTCCGGCAGAGCGCCGCGGCAGGCGTCGAGCGCCTGGCTTACCAGCCGTCCCATCAGGTTGTTGCTGATGCCGGCGGTCAGCGCATAGACGGGCAGGATGCGCCCCGTGACGCGTCCGGCAGATTCCTCCGGCTCAAAGGCGGGGTTTGCCATCTGGAACGCGTCCTGGTCAAGCCGCCCGCAGAAGCAGTATTCCCCGCCGCGGCGGAGCTGATCAGCGACGTAGCTCTGGTTGAAATAGGTAAGGTTCAGGCGGCCCGTGTCGTCTCCGACGGTCAGCCTGGTGAGATCCATTCCCCTTCGGAGATGCGCCGTCCGCGGCTCCGTGAGAACCATTGCCCGGAAACAGCCGAGCTTCCCCGGCTCGAGCCGGTCAATGGGGACGAATACCGTCCGGTCCTCATAGTCCCGGGGGAAATATGCGATCAGGTCGTAAATCGTGCGGATGCCGAGTCCCTCGAGCTGCCGCGCGCGCACCGCGCCAATGCCGGCGAGCGCGGTAACGGGGTCGTAAAGTCCGGCCACTGGTCACTTCCCCCTTTCTTTCTGCATTATAAGGGACAGGCCGAAAAAGAACAAGGCGAAAAAACGAAAAACTCCCTCCGAAAATCGGAGGGAGACATTCGTCAATGGGTCAGGCAATCAGGCGATGGCGTTCTTCTTCAGTGTCATGCTGCTCTTTTTGCGGGCGGCATTGTTCTTGTGAAGAATTCCCTTGTTCACAGCCTTATCAACGGAGACGACGGCTGCTTTATAAGCGCTATCGGCCGTGGCCGCATCGCCGGAAGCGACAGCAGCATCGAATTTCTTGAGAGCGGTCCGAAGGGCGGACTTCTCCATCTTGTTGCGCTCGGCAGCGACATGGGATAACTGGACTCTCTTCTTGGCAGATTTAATGTTAGGCACGGTTACACCTCCTCCAATAGCGTTTATCACAACCATCCGCGATGGTCTCATGCAGAAATATATTATAACCGGCAAAACGCAAGAAATCAATCCCTTTTTCACAAAATTTGAAAATTCGGCATAGGAAAGAGCGGCCCGGAGAAACTACGCCCGAGGTGACGGCAATGAACCGAAGAACAGACCTGGCTCTGGAAGCCAAAGAGCTCTGGGAGGAATCCGCCGAAAAGACGACGGAGCTCGCGGGCGTGGAGGCGCACGAGACGGAATCCGGCGGAATTCACACCACAACGGTGAAGGTGCTCGACGAGCGCGGCGAGAAAGCGCTCGGCAAGCCCGCCGGAACCTATGTGACGCTGGAACTGCGGGCATTCAACCGCCGCGAGCGCGGCGGCTTCCAGCGCTCCGCCGAGGCGCTCGGCAAAGCGCTGAAGAAGCTGATGCGGCTGAAAAAAGACAGCCGCGTGCTGGTAGCGGGGCTCGGCAACCTCGCCGTCACGCCCGACGCGATCGGCCCGATGGTACTCGAGCACCTGCTCGTCACGCGCCATCTGATCGCACAGCTCCCCTCCTATTTTTCGGATTACCGCTCCGTCTCGGCCATCGCGCCGGGCGTGCTCGGCGTGACGGGGCTGGAGAGCGCCGAGGTCGTCGCGGGTGTGCTCGGCCGCGTGCGGCCGGACTGCCTGATCGTGGTGGACGCACTCGCCTCGCGGCGGCTCGACCGCGTGGGCGCCGCCGTGCAGCTCTCGGACACGGGGATCACACCCGGCTCGGGCGTCAGCAACGCGCGCGAGGCGTTCAACCGGGAGAAATTCGGCCTGCCCGTCTACGCGGTCGGCGTGCCGACGGTGGTAGACGTGGAGACGCTGCTGGCCGACCTTGCGGAGGGGGAGATCAGCCCGGAGGAGATGGAAAAGGTCTGCGGCGGACAGTCGCTGATCGTCACGCCGCGCGACATTGACGCGCGCGTGGCACGCGTGGCAAAGCTGGTGGCGTACGGCATCAATCTTGCCGTCCACGAGGGCTTGGGAACAGACGATATTGCGTATTTTGTCGAATAAAGTTCAACTCCGTTATGTCAACAAGTTATGAATGTGCAGGGTAAATATGAGTTGTGGAGAAACCTGTTGGCAATGTGAAAAACTCAGTCATGCAAAGACTTTTGGCGCACTGCGCCGTTTTCAGTGCAGTGAATATGCGGATGAATATTACCGCAAAGAACCCAAACAGGCGTTGATTATGTAACTGCAGGCGCCGAGTTATGGTCAACATTTAATTCCACGAAAAGCTGTAGAAAATTCAGATTTAACATTTATTCAGGCCATTTTATCATGTAAGTTGACAGGAATATCAAAGAACGTCAATTGTACGCAATTACCAAATTGTTCCCTTTTTTTCCCGGAAAAAACACAGAATTCCACAAAATCAGTTTTTCTCCGTGAAAGTAATTGACTGCCGGGACGCAAAAGAGTAAAATTTGAAAGTTATTAAGAAAAGGGACGGAGGATGTGAAATGGCAGCGAAATATATCTTCGTTACGGGTGGCGTCGTGTCCGGCCTCGGCAAGGGCATCACGGCGGCCTCCCTGGGCCGGCTGCTCAAGGGCCGCGGCCTGCGCGTGAGTATTCAGAAGTTCGACCCATATCTGAACGTGGACCCCGGCACCATGAGCCCCTATCAGCATGGCGAGGTCTTCGTCACCGACGACGGTGCCGAAACCGACCTTGACCTCGGCCACTACGAGCGCTTCATCGATGAAAGCCTGACCGTCAACAGCTCCGTCACCGCCGGAAAGATCTACTGGACGGTTCTCAACCGCGAGCGCACCGGCGACTTTCTCGGCGGCACCGTGCAGATCATTCCGCACATCACAAACGAGATTAAGAAGCGCATCTTCGCGCTGGACGACGGCACGAAAGACATCGTCATCACCGAGATCGGCGGCACTGTCGGCGACATCGAATCGCAGCCGTTCCTGGAGGCCATCCGTCAGGTGGCCTGCGAACTGGGCCGCGAGAACTGCATGTTCATCCACGTCTCCCTGATTGTCAACATTCCCGGCTCCAATGAGCTCAAATCCAAGCCCACCCAGCACTCCTGCAAGGAGCTGCTGTCCATCGGCATTCAGCCGGACGTCATCATGTGCCGCAGCGATTACGACATCCCTGAGGACATCCTGCGCAAGATCTCGCTGTTCTGCAACATCTCCGTGGAAAACGCGATTCCCAACCTGACGGCCCCCGTGCTCTACGAGGTGCCGCTGATGCTGGAGAAGGCCGGTCTCGGACGCGCCGTGGTCAAGCGGCTCGGTCTCGTGTGCCCGCAGCCCGACCTGACCGAGTGGGCCGCCATGGTGGAACGTGCCAAGCACCCCACCGGCGAGGTTACGATCTCCCTGGTCGGCAAGTACACGGCGCTGCACGATGCGTACCTGAGCGTCGTGGAGGCGCTGACGCACGGCGGCATTGAGAACGGCGTGAAGGTTCGCGTCAATTGGGTCGAGTCCGAGGACGTTACCGATGTCTCGGCGGAGGAGCTTCTCTCCGGCTCCGACGGCATTCTCGTGCCAGGCGGTTTCGGCGACCGCGGCGTTGAGGGCATGATCTGCGCGGCCAAGTACGCCCGGGAGCACGGCATCCCCTATTTCGGCATCTGCCTGGGCATGCAGATGGCTGTGGTGGAATTCGCGCGGCATGTCTGCGGTCTGCGCGATGCGCATTCGAGTGAGTTCAACCCGCAGACGGCGAATCCCGTCATCTACCTCATGCCCGAGCAGATCGGCGTGACCGCCAAGGGCGGCACGATGCGTCTGGGCAGCTACCCCTGCGTCCTGACGGAGGGCTCCGCCGTTCACGCCATCTACGGCGCGGACGAGATCCACGAGCGTCACCGCCACCGCTACGAGTTCAACAATACTTACCGCGAGACACTGACCGGCGCGGGCCTCCGCCTTTCCGGCCTCTCGCCCGACGGGCATCTGGTCGAGATCGTGGAAAATCCCAACCACCCATGGTTCGTCGGCGTGCAGTTCCACCCCGAGTTCCGCAGCCGCCCCAATAAACCGCATCCGCTCTTCCGCGACTTCATCCGCGCGGCCAGGGAACATCAGGCCAAATGAGAGCACGGGCACGCAGAAATTCTGCGTGCCCGTTTTCGATCTATTCGCCTTTCTGCGTGCCGCTGCAGTCGGGACAATGCGTGTCCCCGGACGGGCAGGGCCCCCCCTCCGCGCGGCGGCGGCAGCTTTTGCCGCAGCATCCGCGCGCATGCGGACAGAGCTCCACAGACCCCCCCTGGATCCGGATTCCCTTACCGCCAATCAGCGCATCCGCGAGCTTCCCGCGGGCCGATTCGTAAATCGCCTGCACCGTCGTGCGGGCCACGTTCATCTGACGCGCACATTCCTCCTGTGAGAAGCGGAGATGATCGATCAGACGGATGGATTCGAATTCATCCGCTGTCATCTCCTCATAGCCGCCCTTTCCTCCGACCGGTTCAAAGCCCGCCGAACGCGGCATTTCGCAGATCCTTCGCCGTTTTACCGGCCTTGCCATACGACGTTCACCGCCTTTCTTTTCCCCCATTTTATCATGTTGCCGCCGCAAGTCAATCCATGGCCCGTTTTCCATCAAATTCGTCTTGACAATGCGCGCTTTTCGTGTTCTAATATTGATATTGATTCTTATTAATATCCAACCGTAACCGTTTTTTGGAGGCTTGCATGAAATCTGTCAATCACAAGCAGCTGGCCAGCCATCTGTGGGATCGCTTTCTCGGCGCATCCACAGGCCTCTCCCGCCGCGCGTTCCTGTTCGGCTGCGTCGAGCCGGATCTGAATCCGTTCACCTACCTGAAGGGCTCGTTCCGCAACAGGATGCTCAAGGGCCACAACTTCGGCAGCGCCGACCGGTGCCTGGCCCGCATGGCTGACCGCCTCCAGCGCGAGCACCGCTGGAACCTGCTTAAATACTATCAGCTCGGCAAGCTGATGCACTACCTGTCCGACGCGTTCACCGCCGCGCATAACGAGTTCTTCACCGGCTCCATCCGCGAGCACCGCTGCTACGAATTTCGTCTGAACGACGTCTTCCCCGACTATCTCATTCGCGAGACTGTGCCGGTCCCGGACCCGATGCCCAGCGTCTCCCGGGCGATCTTCCGGCTGCACAGCAGTTACTGCGACGAACCGCGCAGCGTCCGCACAGACGCCCGCTTCATCCTCGAGGCAACCGAATCCGCCATGCGCGCGCTTCTGCCGCTTCCGGCCGTTCAGCCGGCCTGACTCGTTGCCCCACCCCGCAATCGGGCGATTGCGGGACCTTTTTTGCGCCCGGAATATTTCGGATCTTCCGGGAATAAGCTACGTCCAAAGAAGGACAAGAGACTTCCAAGGAATCGAAATGGAAAGGACGTCCACCATGCAGCTAACCGCGCTCATCCTCTTTGCCCTGACCTATGTTCTTATGATCATGCTGCCGAGGCATCGTCTCATCGTCGTGGCGATTTCGGCAGCCTGCTTTCTGTTTACCGGCATTCTCCCCCTGCCGCACGTCGCCTCCGCCATCGACTGGAACGTTCTGATGATGCTGGCCGGCACCATGGGCACGGTTGCCCTCTTCATCGAGTCGGGCATGCCGGCCCGCATGGCCGACCGTCTGCTGCGCCTCGCCCCCAATGTCATGTGGGTGGCCGTGATTCTCTCGCTGTTCGCCGGCGCAATCTCCTCCCTTGTGGACAACGTCGCGACCGTGCTGATGGTCGCGCCTGTGGGCCTCGCCATCGCGAAAAAGCTTAAAATTTCGCCGGTTCCCCTGTTGATCTCCATCTCCGTCTCCTCAAACCTTCAGGGCGCGGCCACGCTGGTCGGCGACACAACCTCCATCATGCTCGGCAGCTATGCCAATATGACCTTCAGCGATTTCTTCTTTATGCAGGGCAAGCCCGGCATTTTCTGGGCTGTGGAGCTCGGTGCGCTCGCGACGATCCCCGTGATCCTGTTCCTGTTCCGCAGAGATCGTCAGCCAGTCACCGCCGACGAAATTGCGCCGGTGACCGACTATTTCCCGTCCTTCCTGCTGATTGCCAACATTCTCCTGCTCATTTTCGCCTCTTTCTGGAAAGCCCGCCCCGAGCTGACCAACGGCGTCATCTGCCTGAGCGTCTGCGCCGTCGGTTTGGTTCGCTCCATCTTCTACAAAAAAGGCTGGTATTCCGTCCATAACGCCGTCGTCTCCATGGATTTCGAGACGCTCGGCTTGCTCGCCTGCCTGTTTCTCGTGATCGGAGGCATCACCGAGGCGGGCGTCATCGATCAGATCAGCAATCTGTTCGTGCGCATCGGCGGCGGAAACCTGTTTCTGACGTACACGCTGATCGTCTGGGGATCGGTGCTCTGCTCGGCGTTCATCGACAATATCCCCTATGTCGCGACGATGCTCCCCGTCGTCGCGGGCATCGCGTCCATCATGGATTGCAGCCCCTATATTCTCTATTTTGGCCTGCTCAGCGGCGCCACGCTCGGCGGCAACCTCACCCCGATCGGCGCCTCGTCAAACATTGCAACGATCGGCATTCTCCGCAAGGCGGGCTACGAGGTGACAAACCGCGATTTTACCCGCATCGGCGTGCCCTTCACGCTGGCGGCAGTCACCTGCGGCTACCTCTTCTGCTGGTTTGTCTGGGCCTGACACAAACAAAAGACGCGTTCAGAGTGATCTGAACGCGTCTTTTTTATTTGCTCTGCCGCGCGGGCGTTACTTCCGGCATCAGCTCGGAGCCGATCACGCGGAGCATTTCCTCGAGCTTGCGGCAGTCCTCCGGGAGAAAACGCTCCGTCACGCGCTCCATCACGGTCTGTACGTAGCCGTTGCCGATGTTGTAGTAGTCGTTGTACTTCTGCGTGACGCAGAGGTGGTACTCGCGCTTATCGTCCTCGGACTGCACTTTCTCGATGTAGCCCTTTTTGATGAGGTTTCCCACCTTATACGCCGCGTTGGGCTGTGAGATGTTCAGGTAGGTGGCAAATTCGTTGATGGTCGGCTCCCCAAGTGCGTGGATGACCTCCATGCAGTAGGTCTCCACCGTCGTCAGGCTTGCCTCGCGGCTCTGGAAGCGGCCAAAGACCTGAAGATAAAAGTGCAGCTTGAATTTTGTGTAAACATTCCAGACGGCATCCTCCAGCAAATCGCTCTCTCCCTCTCCCCGTCTATTTCGCCGCATCGGCGTCTGTGAGCGCAAAGGTAATCTCTGCCGTCGCGGCAACCTGGCCGCCGACGGTCGCCGCGGCTCTGCCGATGCCGACCGGGCCCATCCGGCGCACGATCTCGCAGGTCATCTCCAGCACGTCGCCCGGCACCACCTGGCGGCGGAACCGTGCCTCCTTGACCCCGCCGAACACCGCGAGCTTGCCGCGGTTCTCCGGCACGGTCAGGATACACACCGCGCCGACCTGGGCCATCGCCTCAAGGATCAGAACGCCCGGCATGATCGGATTACCCGGAAAATGGCCCATGAAGTGCATCTCGTTGGCGCTGACGCACTTAATGCCGCTGGCCGACTTGCCCGGCTCGCAGGCCGTGATTCTGTCTACCAGTAAAAAAGGATACCTGTGCGGGATGATCTTCTGGATCTCCCGGCTCGAAAATTCCATTTTGTCTCCCCCTTACATCGCCATACCGCCGTCGACCGAGAGAACCTGGCCGGTCACATATGCGGCCTCGTCGCTTGCGAGGAAGGCGATCACATTGGCCACGTCCTCCGGTGTGCCCAGCCGGCCGGCGGGGATCTGCGCGGACATGGCGGTTTTCGCCGTCTCGGGCAGATTCTTCGTCATATCCGTCTCAATGAAGCCCGGCGCCACGGCGTTGACCGTCACGCCCCGGGGCGCGAGCTCGCGCGCGGCGGCCTTGGTCATGCCGATGATGCCTGCCTTGCTCGCGCAGTAGTTGGCCTGCCCGGCGTTGCCGCGCAGGGCCACCACGCTCGCGAGGTTGACAATGCGGCCGGAGCGCTGCTTCATCATCAGGCGGGAAACCGCCTTCATGCAGAGGAACGCGCCCTTGAGGTTCGTCTCGATCACCTGATCGAACTCCTCCTCCTTCATGCGCATGAGGAGATTGTCCCGGGTGATGCCCGCGTTGTTCACGAGAATGTCCACGCGGCCGAATTCCCGTACCGCCGTGTCGATGAGGTTCTGCACGGCCCCCGCGCTGCCCACGTCGCCCTGCACGGCAAGCGCGCGGACGCCCAGCGCCTCGCATGCGGCGGCAGTTTCCTCCGCCGCGGCGGCGTTGCCCGCGTAGCTGAATACGACGTTCGCTCCGAGCCCCGCCAGCTTCCGGCAGGCGGCGCTGCCGATACCGCGGCTGCCGCCGGTCACGACGGCGATTTTTCCTGTCAGCATTCGATCAGTCTCCCTTCACCGCCGCGCAGAGCGCGTCCGCATCCGCCGGCTCCGACACGGCGTAGACCGGCATTTCCGGGAGCGTCTTGCGTACAAAGCCCGTAAGCACCTTGCCCGGGCCGATTTCCACCATCGCGTCCACACCCATCGCGCCCATGGCGCGGATGCAGTCCTCCATGTAGACGCTGCACATCACCTGCCGCTCCAGCAGGCTTTGGATCGTATCCTCCTGGCTTTTTTCGCCGCCGAGACAGTTAAAGAGCACCGGGAAGCGCGGCTCGGCGAACGGAATGTCCGCAAAGAAGCCGTGCAGCGCCCGGGACGCAGGCTCCAGCAGCTTTGTATGGAAGGGGCCGGAGGTATTGAGCGGCAGCACGCGCCGTGCGCCGAGCTCTTTGGCATAGACCGCCGCCTGCTCCACGGCAGCCTTTTCACCGCCGATGACGAGCTGGCCGGGGCAGTTGTAGTTGCAGATCTGCACGACGCCCAACGACGAGGCGCGCTCGCACGCCTCGCGCAGCGGCTCGCGTCCGAGGTTCAGCACCGCCATCATGGCGCTCTCCAGCCCCGCCGCGGCCTCAGCCATCGCCCGCCCGCGGAATGCCGCGATGCGGATCGCGGTCGGCGCATCCCAGACGCCCGCCGCGCACAGCGCGGAGTATTCGCCCAGACTCAGGCCCGCCGCTGCCGCCGGCTCGACGCCGCGCTTTTTCAGCGCGGCCGTCACGCCCGCCGCGAACGCCACCATACACGGCTGCGTATAGGCAGTCTCGTTGAGATTCTCGCCCGTGAAGCAGGTGTTTTTCAGATCGAACTCCACCGGCGCGCCGTCAAAGAGGGTGCGGAAATCCGGGTCGCTCTCATAAAACGCACGGCCCATGCCGGGCGTCTGGCTGCCTTGGCCGGCATAGAGGAAGCCCAGCTTCATCGGCCGGCCTCCAGCGCCGCGAGGCGCTCGCCGCAGCCGTTCACGATGCTCTCGAAGATCACGCGCAGCGGCCGGATCTCGTTCACCATGCCCGCCACCTGACCGGCCATCAGGCTGCCGGTCTCGGTGTCGCCGTCAAAGACGGCGCGGCGCAGCGAGCCGAGCGTATATTTTTCCAGTTCATCGAGCGTCGCACCCTCCTGCTCCCGCTTGACATACTCACGGGACATTCTGTTTTTCAGGATGCGCACCGGCGCTCCGATGGAGCGGCCGGTCACGACCGTGTCACGGTCGCGGGCCTTGAGGATAGCGTTCTTGTAGTTCTCGTGGATCGGGCATTCAACGCTCGCCAGCAGGCAGGTGCCAAGCTGCGCGCCGCACGCGCCGAGCGCGTAGGCCGCCGCGAGCTGCCGCCCGTCGGCGATGCCGCCCGCCGCGACAACGGGGACGCTCACCGCGTCCGCGACCTGGGGTACGAGGGCCATCGTGGTCAGCTCACCCACATGTCCGCCGGACTCTGTGCCCTCGGCGATGACGCCGTCCGCGCCCGCGCGCTCGAGCATCTTTGCAAGCGCCACGGCCGCAACGACCGGGTAGACGCGGATGCCCGCGTTCTTCCAGTCCTTCATGTACTTGCCGGGATTGCCCGCGCCCGTGGTGAGGAACCGCACGCCCTCCTCGACAACCATGGCTGCCATCTCATCGGCGCAGGGGTTCATCAGCATCAGGTTGACGCCGAAGGGCTTGTCCGTGAGCGTTTTGCACTTACGGATCTGGGCGCGGAGCTGGTCGGTGTTCATACCGCCGCAGCCGATGAGGCCCATCGCACCCGCGTTGGAACAGGCCGCCGCAAATTCCGCAGTGGCGATGTTCGCCATGCCGCCCTGAATGAAAGGGAACTCCGTTCCCAGGATCTCGTTGAGTCTCATTTTCTTCCTCCCATTGTCACAAGCACGCCGGCCCAGGTCAGGCCGCCGCCGAAGCCCACACACAGCACACGCTCTCCCTCCTTCAGCAGGCCGGAGGCGCTCATTTCGTCGAGCGCGACGGGGATACTGGCGGCGGAAGTATTGCCGTAGTGGGCCAGATTTTTAAACACCTTTTCCGGTGGGATCTTCATTTTGCGAACGACGTTGTCGATGATCCGCTCGTTCGCCTGATGCAGCACGAGATGATCCACCTCGCGCATCGTCAGACCCGAGCGCTCAAGCAGCGCCGTGATGCACCGCGGGATGATGTCCACGGCAAATTTGAATACGGCCTGGCCGTTCATGTGAACCGTGGACGGCTCCTCCGCCACGGCGCCCGGAATGTACAGCACGCGTTCGTCCCCGCGCGAGCCCATTACGGCCGTCATCTCGGGCGCGCCGTCGTCCAGCTCGAGCACAACGGCTCCCGCGCCGTCTCCGAAAAGGATACAGGTTGAGCGGTCGGAGAAGTCGCTCAGGCGGCTGAGCGTCTCGCAGCCGACCACCAGGGCGTAGGGTTTTTCTCTGGTCAGGAACCCGCACGCGGCGCGCATCGCGTAAAGGGAACCCGCGCAGGCGGCGTTCAGGTCGAAACAAACTGTCTCCTCCGGCAGCTCCAGCTCCCGCTGGAGCAGGCACGCACAGGAGGGCGTGATAAAATCGGGGCAGATCGTCGCAACCAGGCAGGCAGCCAGCTTGTCCTTTTCGATCCCCGCGCGCTCGAGCGCCGCCTTCGCCGCGCCCGCCGCGAGGGAGAGATGTGTCTCCTCCGGCGCGCAGCGGCGGCGTTCGCGGATTCCGGTGCGCGAGACGATCCACTCGTCGTTTGTCTCCACGATCCGGCTCATGTCCTCATTGGTTACGATCTGGGGCGGCAGGCAGCTGCCTGTCGCCCGAATTTTAATTCCCATTCGGTGTATAATCCCCCATTGCTCTGAATTTTTTATAGCGCAGCCCCGCGAGGCTCGTCAGCGAGCCCGTCTTCAGCAGCTCCGTCAGGGTTTCGTTCAGAGCTTTATCCAGGGATGCAAAGACAGTCTGCGGGTTTGTGTGAGCGCCGCCCTCCGGCTCAGGTACGATCCGGTCGATCACACCGAAGGAGAGAAGGTCGTTCGCCGTCAGCTTCATCAGCTCGCAGGCGTCCGGCGCTTTCGCGGCATCCTTCCAGAGGATGGAGGCAAAGCCCTCCGGCGAGAGGATTGAGTAGACGGCGTTCTCAAGCATGAGCACCTCGTTCGCCACGCCCAGCGCCAGCGCGCCTCCGCTGTTGCCCTCGCCGATGATGACGGCGATCACGGGAGTTTCCAGGCGGCTCATCTCCATCAGATTGCGGGCGATGGCCTCACCTTGGCCGCGCGCCTCGGCCTCGAGGCCGGGATAGGCGCCCGGCGTATCGATCAGGGTGATCACCGGGCGGCCGAATTTCTCAGCCTGCTTCATCAGGCGCAGCGCCTTGCGGTAGCCCTCCGGGCCCGGCATGCCGAAATTGTATTTCAGGTTTTCCTCGAGATTTTTCCCTTTTCGGGTGCCGATGACCGTCACCGGCCGCCCGTGGAAGAGCGCGATGCCGCCCAAAATGCTTGCGTCCTCGCGGCACTGCCGGTCGCCTCTCTGCTCAAAAAAGTCGGCAAACAGGGCGCCGATGTAATCTACGGTGCCCGGCCGCCCCTCGTGGCGGGCGATCGCAACGCGTTCGGCTGCGGTAAACCTGCTCATTGGGCGGCGCCTCCCTTCCCGTGCAGCGTCAGCAGCTGCGAGAGCACAGCGCGGATCTCGCGGCGCGGCACGATGCGGTCGACAAAGCCGTGCTCCTCGAGATACTCCGCGCGCTGGAAGCCCTCAGGCAGCTTCTGGCCGATGGTCTGCTCGATCACGCGCGGCCCGGCAAAGCCGATCAGCGCGCCGGGCTCGGCGAGCGTAATGTCACCGAGGCTCGCAAAGCTCGCCGTCACGCCGCCGGTGGTCGGGTCGGTCAGTACCGCGATATAGAGACCGCCCTTCTGGTCGAAGCGCGCCAGCGCGGCGCTCGTCTTGGCCATTTGCATGAGAGAGAGGATTCCCTCCTGCATCCGCGCGCCGCCGCTCGCAGTGAAAATGATGAGCGGCAGTCGGTTCTTGGCCGCGAATTCAATGAGCCGCGTGACCTTTTCGCCCACGACTGCGCTCATGCTGCCCATCAGGAAACGGCTGTCCAGCACGGCGACGGCGACCTTGCGTGCATCGATGCGCCCTGTCGCCGTCACGACGGCCTCGTTGAGCCCCGTATGGGTCTGCACCTCAGTCACCTTCTCCGGGTAGCCCGGGAAACACAGCGGATCGGCGGCAGCCATGTCCCCGTCCAGCTCCCGAAAGGAGCCGGAGTCCAGGATCAGGCTCAGCCGCAGGTATGCGCCGATTGGAAAATGGTAGCCGCAGCCCGGGCAGACATAGAGATTTTTGGCCAACTCCCCGCGCGCGAGGATTTCCCCGCAATGGGGGCAGTCCACCTCGGTCTCGCGCGGCGAGGGCACCTGTCCCTCGCGGAGCGCCTTGAGCGCCAGCATATGCTTGCGCTGCTGATTAAAAATCGAGATCATTTCATATTCTCCTCCGCGCACTGCATCCAGGTGAGCAGGGTGTCGAGATGCTCGTCGAGAAACGCGGTGCTGTAAGTTCCGCGTACAAAGACAGGATGGAACAGGATCTGGTGCATCAGCTCGGCGTTCGTCGTGAGCCCGCCGATCGTCAGCTCCTCGAGCGCGCGCCGCATCCGCCGGATGGTCTCCAGCCGCGTCGGCGCCTGAACGACGACTTTCGCCACCAGAGAATCGTAAAAGGGAGAAATCTCGTAGCCGTTGTACATGCAGGTGTCGATGCGCACGCCGGGGCCCCCGGGGAAATAGAGAAAATCCGCCTTTCCCGGGCTGGGGCGGAAGCCGTGCGCGGGGTCTTCGGCATTGATGCGGCACTCCATGGCGTGGCCGTTCAGCCGCACGTCCTCCTGCCGCACGCTCAGGCGCAGGCCGGCGGCAATCCGGATCTGCTCGCGCACAAGATCGACGCCCGAGACCATCTCCGTGATCGGATGCTCCACCTGAATGCGGGTGTTCATCTCGATAAAATAAAAGCTGCCGTCCGGCGCAAGCACAAATTCCACGGTGCCCGCGCTCTCGTAGGCGGCCGCACGCGCCGCGCGCACCGCCGCCTCCCCCATTTTCTCCCGCAGCTCGGGCGTCAGAGCGTACGACGGCGTCTCCTCAAGGAGCTTCTGGTTGCGCCGCTGGATGGAGCAGTCGCGCTCGCCGAGCTGGACGACGTTGCCGTATCGGTCAGCGAGGATCTGAAACTCAATGTGGCGCGGGGTCAGGATCAGCTTCTCAAGGTACATCGCGCCGCTCGAAAAGCACGCGACGGACTCGCTCTGCGCCTCGGCAAAGAGCTTTTTCAGCTCCTCCGGACGATCCACACGGCGCATTCCGCGCCCGCCTCCGCCCGCCGAAGCCTTGATGAGCACAGGATAGCCGATCTGTGCGGCGATCTTCGCCGCCTCGTCCGCGTTCTCCACCAGACCGTCCGAACCGGGCACGACCGGCACGCCCACGGCGCGCATCAGCTCGCGTGCGGCTGCCTTGTCGCCCATCCTGCGGATGACGTCGCCGGACGGGCCGATGAACGTCAGCCCGTTTTCCCGGCAGGCGTCGGCAAACTCAGGGTTCTCGGAGAGGAAGCCGTAACCGGGGTGCACGGCGTCGCAGCCTGTCGCCTTCGCGACGGTCAGAATGGCGTTGACATTGAGGTAGCTGTCCGCGGCCCGGGCCGGGCCGATGCACACGGCCTGTCCCGCAAACGGGATGTGGAGCGAATTCTCATCGGCCTCCGAGTAGACGGCCACCGTGTCGATCCCCAGCTCCCGGCAGGCGCGCAGAATCCGAACCGCGATCTCGCCGCGGTTGGCGATCAGGATCCGCTTAAACATGGCGGTAGCGCAGCAGCGGCGCGCCGAAGGAGACGAGCGAGCCGTTCTCCGCGAGCACCTCCTCCACGACAAGGTCGCATGGCGCGGGGATCTCGCTCATGGTCTTCATGGCCTCGATCAGGCCGACGGTCTGGCCCTTTGCCACCCGTTCGCCGGGTCGTACATAAGGCTCCGCATCGGGCCCGGGCGCACGGAAGAACGTACCCACCAGCGGCGCGTTGACCGTCGGCAGAGTCTCCTGCACGGCGGGCGCAGTCTCAGCCGGAGCGGACACGGCGGTGGGCATCGCGGCCGGAGCGGCCGGCACTGCTTTCTCCAGCTCCAGCGAGAACGGGCCGTCGGCGAGCTTCATACGGCTCAGGCCGCTGCGCTGAAACTCGTGCATCAGTTCAATTATCTCCTGTTTTTCCATTGGTCAGCCTCCGTTTTTCTCGAGGTACGTTACGATGTCTCCCACGGTGTGAAATTCAGGCAGCGCTTCGTCGCTGATGCGGACGCCGCCCGCCTCTTCGAGCGCCATGCACAGCTCCACGGCGGAGAGCGAGTCGGCCTGAAGGTCTTCCTTCAGCCGCGCCTCCGGCGTGACCCTGTCGGCCTCACAGTTGAGCGTTTCGACGATCACATCACGGATCTGGTCAAAATTCAAATTAATTCCTCCATACGGGACAAAATAATTAAAAAAATTGAAGCATTCCATTTGGAATTATAGTATCACGGAATCAGCCGATGTCAAGCCGGAGTTTTTTCCCGTTCCGGGTGAAAAACTGTCGTTTTGACGAAAGAAAGAACGCAGGGACGGCCGTCGGCCGTCCCTGCGTTTCAGACAGGTATCAGTGGAAAATTGAGGTCAGGGAGTGCCAGAAATCCTTGAACATCCGACCCACGCGGCTCCAGAAGGTGCCGGAGGCCCTGGTGGAATCCGCAGCGGCATTGGTCTGCGTCTTGGCGCTGCTGACCTTGATCTCCTGCGTGCGCATGAGCACCTGCAGGCTCGCGGGGGAGGCGTTTTTCGAAGAGGTCAGGGAAATCATCGGCGCGCCCGAGTCCATGAGGAGCATATTGTTGTCCCCGCCGGTATGGGAATCCCACTCGCCGTCAATCTTGTCGGTGATGGTCTTCTCTGCATCGCGCAGCTCATCCGTGCTGTCGAGGCCGTTTCCGGTGCGGCGCAGCGCGTCGGCCATACCCGTCAGAGTCTGCTTCGTACCGGAATCGGCGGCCGCGCCGCTGGTCTTCATGAGATTCTCCATGCTCTGGAGGGCATTTTTGAGGTTGACCATGCCCTCGCTGGCCGAAGCGGCAAGGTTCTTGCCGTCCTTCAGGGCGGACTGGAGCGTGGGCTGATAGGCGTTGATCGTATCGTCGAGCTTTTTCACAAGGTCGATCGCCGTGTCGCCGTTCTCGGTGACTTTGGAGAGGATCGTCCCGGCCGCGTTGAGGTCGTCCATCACGGCGCCGACCTCTCCCTTGTTGTCGTGAAGCGTGTTGAGGATCTTGTTAAGCTCGTCGGAGGCGTCCTCAAGGCTGTCGTTCAGGCCGTCAGTCGCCGTCATCTCCTCGAGCAGAGACTGCAGCTCCCCCAGCAGTGCGTCGGTCGGCTTGAGTACCTGCTCGGCCAGATCATTGATCTGATTGATCGTGCCGTTGACCGTGCCGGAATCCGTATCGGCGCCGCTCTTGGCAATGAGCGCGTTGATCGTATCCACCTGCGTGAGCTGGGCCTGGATGGACTCCGCCTGTCCGGCCATGGTTGCGAGCTGCTCAGCGCCTGATTCCGCCGCTGCGGCCTGCTTCTCGGTCTCGCTCTGCACGGCCGCGGCCTGTTCTGCGGTGGGCGCTGCGCCGGTCTTCTGCTGAATGGCGGCGTAGCCGAGATTGTTGATTACGGTTTTCGCGGCCTCAACCGGTGTTGTTCCGCCCGCAGCGGCGGCCGCCGAGAGCGCAGTGACGAGATCGCCCGTCAGCGCGGTGGTATCAGACTCGCTGCTGGGAGTAAACGTGATGTTCATCTGTCCCAGAACATACTGCACATATGCGCCCAAATTCGGGATCTGCGTGGCGAGGGCGGGAGTTGCGGCCACCTGCTTGGCATAGGACTCGCCCAGACTCGTGAGAATGCCCTGCGCCATGAGAACCGTCTGAAAATAGGACGCTTCCGTGGGATAGAGCGTGCTGAAGCCGGTTGAGTTCTTCTTCGCCTGGTAGGACTTGTCGAGTGCTTCCGCCTGCGTGAGGTACGATTTTATGGTATCCAGGCTCATTCCGCCGACCGTCGTGATCTGGTTGATGTTTGTGATATCGCCGTCTGTGCGAACCTTCTCCAGCGCGGTGCGGAGCGCCTTCAGATCGTTCTCCAGGTTCGTGACGTTTCCCTCGAGATTGACCAGGTCGTCGCGGACGGCGGCCGCGGTGTCGCGCAGCTCGTCGTTTTCGCTCTCCAGACTGCCGACCATCGTCTGGAGCTTTTCCACATCCGTCTGGGTCTTGGCGATGAGCGTGCGGGTGGATTCCAGATGGGTTTTGAGCGCGGCGGTGTTGCTCGTCAGGCCGGTCAGAGTGCTGTTGAGGTCGCCGACTTCCTTACTGGCGCTCTCCAGATAGCCGGAGACCGGCTGCAGGGCGCTGCTGATCGTGCCGAGATCATGCAGTGCGGCATCGGAGCTGGCGTACACGGCGCCCTTGCCCGCGGAGATCTGGGAACGTGCGGTGTCGAGGGTATCGAGGCCGTCGGCCGCGGCGTTCAGGCTGCCGGACATGCCGTCCAGCGCGTCGAGCACCTTGTCGAGGCTGCCGCTGATGTCATGATAGGAGTTCTCAATGTCGCTCTTGTCGTTCTTGAGCGTTTTGATCTGGTCGAGCTGCGAAAGCGTTGCGGGAACCATCAGGAAGGTAAGCCCTTCGAAGGAGAAGCTGTTCGTGCCGACCTGGATGGCAAAATGCTGTGTCTCGCCGGGCATGGCCAGGAACATCACGGCCCGGATGTTGCCGAGCAGCTGCACCTGGCCGCCCCCCGCCTTGAGGGAGAGAATGTCACTGTCGTTGAACATACCCGCAACGGTCAGAACGAAGTTGTCCTTCTCGTACTCGCTGGCCGCGGTGTTGGGCACGGCGTCGATGTCGATCTCGACCATGCCGGTCTTGCCCGCGAGCTGGTCGGCGTCGGTCCTGACGCCGTTGAGCTGATAGGAGACGCTCAGCGTCCAGGGCAGGTTCTCAAAGGGCTTCGCGGTCTTACCCTCGAAGTAAAAGTGGTCCGGCGCGCCGTTGGCAAAGGAGAACTGCACGGCGTCTCCGTCCACGGTCGGCTCCGTGCCGTCGGTGAGGTTATTGACCTTGTCGTAGGCGCCGTAGTCGGTGATCGACGCCGCGCCGTTGAGCGTATAGCTCTTGACCACGCTGCTCTCCTGCAGTCTGCCGTAATAATCCATTGTTGCATAATAGGCCTCGTCGCACTTCGGCTGGGGCTCGTCGCCGGAGGCGCCCGCACCCATTGTGAAGCAGGATACCAGCATGACCGCGCAGAGTGTCATGGAAAGGGCGCGCGTCCCCTTTTTATCAAATGATGTATGATTCCGTTTCGAATCGGTATGGCGGTTCATCATCAATAGAATAGCTCCTTTCAAATGATTGGCATCGGATGAAAATGGATGGCGGCGCCGTCTGCTACCGGCGCGCCGCGTAGATTCTGTCGTTTTAATCAACCTGCGTTTATTTTTAGATTTGTGTTGACTTATTTATCGATGTTGATTATAATACTGTTGTCGTTAAAAATCAATCAACACATTTGCCATAAAGTGTGGATTAACTGCTATTGATCTCACACCGATGGTGGATTCATCAACAGATTTGTGTTGCCGATGGAGGTGTATCGGAATGGCGGAACGCACAGAGGACAGACGAACCAGACGTTCCAAGCGGCTGCTCAAGCAGGGCTTAGCCGAGTTGATGCAGGAAAAGGACTTCAAGAGCATAACGGTTCGGGATATTACGGATCGGATGGACCTCAACCGCGGCACATTCTATCTGCACTACGCCGACACCTATGATCTTCTGCAAAAGCTGGAGACCGACTCCCTTGCGGACGTGCAGTCGATGATTGACGAGCACCGCGAGGAAGCCGACGCCGGCATGCTGCAGTCGGTCTTTGAGCCGATCCTCACCTACATCGCGGATAACCGTGAAATCTGCAGATCGCTGTTCGTCAACAACTCCACCAGCAATTTCATCAATAAGGTACATGTTCTGATCTACGACAACGGCATGACGCTGCTGCACAAGCGCTACCCCAGCGCGCGCAACGACAAGCTGGAGTATCTGCTGAGCTTCCTCGCCTATGGTCTGATCGGCCTCATCAAGCAGTGGTTCGACACAAACATGGCGATTGCCAAGGGCGATGTGGTGGGCATGGCCAATCAGCTCGTCGTCGCGTCGGCCTCCTGTCTGTTCGCGTGATCCCCTATCCGCATCAAATTGGAAGGTGTTTTGATTGCTTTATAAAATTTCCCATGCGCTGACGCGAAAGCCGGCGCTGGTCGTGACGATTGCGCTGCTGCTGCTGATCCCGAGCCTGATCGGCATCGCCGCAACGCACATCAACTATGATATTCTGACCTACCTCCCCGCGAAGCTTGACTCGACCCGGGGTGAAAAACTTTTGGAGACGCCGTTCGAGGACGCCGCCACCAGCATGCTGATCGTGGACGGAATGCCCGCAGGCTATACCGACGATCTGGTGAAAAAGATTCAGGCAATCCCGGGCGTGAGCAATGCCTTCTGGATCTCCGACCTGACGGGCATCCAGGTCCCCACCAGTATGCTCCCCAGCGACTTCACCGGTAAATTCTACTCCGGCAGATCCACCATGATGATCATTCAGTATGCAAACCCCGGCGCATCGGACGAGACGATGAAGTGCATCGATAACATCCGCGCCGTCTGCAACAAGCAGTGTTATCTCGCCGGTTTCTCCGTCGTCATCCGCGACACGAAGCAGCTGGTCGACAAGGAACTGCCGATTTACATTCTTCTCGCTGTCATACTCTCATTCGTCGCGATGTCGCTGACGATGGATTCCTGGATCCTGCCTCTCGCGTTCCTTGGCAGCATCGCGCTCGCCATTGCCTATAACTTCGGCACAAACATATTTCTGGGTCAGATTTCCTACATTACAAAGGCAATTGCCGCCGTGCTCCAGCTCGGTGTCACGATGGACTACTCCATTTTTCTCTTCCACCGCTACCAGGAGGAGCGGCACAATTTCGCTGATAACCGCGACGCCATGGCCATGGCCATCGAGGCGGCGTTCACATCCCTCTCCGGCAGTTCGCTGACCACGATCGCGGGCTTCCTCGCCCTGTGCTTCATGCAGCTCACGCTCGGCCTGGACATTGGCATCGTCATGGCCAAAGGCGTTGTCCTCGGCGTACTGACGGTCATCTTCGTCCTGCCCGCCATCCTGCTCGTGCTCGACGGACCCATTCAGAAGTACCATCATAAGTGCTTCACGCCGAACTTTGACAAGATCAACGGCTTCATCATCCGCAACCGCGTGAAGTTCTTCATTCTCTTCCTGATCGTGTTCATCCCCGCCGTTTACTCGGAGAAGCATACCCAGGTCTACTATAAGCTCGACCAGTCTCTGCCCCAGACCATGTCCTCCGTCGCAGCGAACAACAAGCTCAAGAGCGACTATGATATGGCCTCCACACATTTCGTCATCTTCCGGGACGATCTTCCCGGCACACAGCTGGCCAAAATGGAGGATCAGATCAACAACATCAAAGGTATCTCTTCGCTGGTCTCCTACCACTCCCTGCTCGGCACAGGCATCCCGGACTACTTCATCCCTGACAACATCCGCTCTATCTTCAAACAGGACGGACTTCAGATGATGATGATCAACTCGTCCTTCCCCGCCGCGTCCGACGAGGTATCTGATCAGATCGCGCAGCTCCGGGCTGTCGTCAAGCAGTACGACCCGAACGCTTACATCACCGGAGAAGCCGCCCTGACCGCCGACCTCATCAAGACGGCCAACCACGACTTTAAGGTCACCAACTACATCTCCGTCGCGGCAATTTTCCTTATTATCATGCTGCTCTTTAAGTCGCTCACAGTGCCGACCCTGCTTGTAGCCGCCATCGAGCTGGCCATCATGATCAACGAGGGCATCCCGTACTTCACCGGCACGATCATCCCCTTTATCTCCCCCACCGTCATCGGCTGCGTCCAGCTCGGCGCGACGGTCGATTACGCCATCCTCATCACCTCCCGTTTCCGCGAGGAGATCAGCCGCGGCCATGACCGTAAGGAGGCCATGATGATCGCAGCGAAGGCATCCGACATTTCCATCATCACCTCGTCTCTGGTGCTCTTCAGCGCCACGCTCGGCGTCGGTCTCGTCTCCAAGATCGAGATTATCAGCAGCATCTGCCTGATGCTCGCGCGCGGTTCCCTGATCTCCGCCGTCATCAGCATTTTCATCATGCCGTCCATTCTGACGGTCTGCGAGCCCATCATCGACCGCACCAGCCTGTACTGGAAGCGGAACGGCAAGCGCAAACCCCGCGTGTTCCAGACGGCAGCCTCCAAATAAGCGAAAGCGCCATGCCTTCCGGCATGGCGCTTTTCTGCGGGGAATTTCAGGTTCTCAGCGGGCGAAGATACGCTTTTCCTTCGTCCGGGATGCGGCAGCTCTCAAGCGCCCTCCGGATGGTCTTCCGGTGCGTCCGCGGCGCGGGACGGCCGTCTTACAGCCAGCCCGCCACGGCATCGTATTGCCTGGCCGGCGCCGCTGCAAAATATCAGGCAGAATTTTTTTGCCATTGAAAGAATCGCGTAATCGTCCCCGGTGGCAGAACCCACGTTTGGTCAGAGGCCGCAGCGCTCAAAATTTTCCGCAATCCTTCCGGCGCACTCCACCCGGCATCCCGTTCTCCTCCGGATGCTTGCAGCAAGAGCGCTGTGCGGAGCCTGCCGCCCGAACAGGCAGGGTTTCTTCCAACAAAAATCGCCCGCCGGAAAGTCCGGCGGGCGTATTCCTGGTATTTACTTGTTGAAAATCTTGAAAATCTCATCGATGTCGGAGACATCTTCGGCCGGAGCGGCAGTCTTGGCCTTTTCCCCGGCGGCAGAGAACATGCCGGTCGCTTTGGTTGCGGCGGGCGCGGACGGAGTGCTGTCAAAGCCCGTGGCAATGACGGTCACGCGCATCTCGTCATCGAAGTTGTCGTCGAACGCGGCGCCGAAAATAATGTTGGCCTCGGGATTGGCGGCCTCCATGACAATGTTCGCAGCGGTCTCCACGTCGTCCAGACCCAGGTCGGAGGAGCCGGTCACGTTGATGAGGACGCCCGTGGCGCCGTTGATAGAGGTCTCAAGCAGCGGGCTGGCAACAGCCGCCATGGCAGCCTGCTCGGCCTTGTCGCGGCCGGACGACGTGCCGACGCCCATGTGCGCGCGGCCCGCGTCCTTCATGATGGCGGACACATCGGCAAAGTCCAGGTTGATGATGACGCGCTCGGAATAGCCCACCAGCTCCGAGATGGAGTTGACGGCCTGCTTGAGCACGTCGTCGGCAATGCCGAAGGCGTTGGCGAAGGTGATCTTCTGATCGGTGACGTATTTGAGGCGGTCGTTCGGGATGATGATGAGCGCGTCCACCTTCTCAGAGAGCTCCGCGATGCCGGTCTCGGCCTGCTTCATGCGGTTTGCGCCCTCAAAGCGGAAGGGCTTGGTCACAACGCCGACGGTCAGGATGCCGGACTCGTGCGCCAGGTCGGCGATGATGGGGGCCGCGCCGGTGCCGGTACCGCCGCCCATACCTGCGGTGATGAAGACCATATCGGCGCCCTCGAGAACCTTGGCGATCATCGCACGGCTCTCCTCTGCGGACTTTTTGCCGATCTCCGGCTTGGAGCCGGCGCCCATGCCGCCGGTCAGCTTCTCCCCGATCTGGATCTTGTTGGGGCACTTGGACTTGTTGAGGTCCTGCTTATCTGTATTCACGGCGATGAATTCCACGCCCTGCATTCCGCTGGCGATCATCCGGTTGACAACATTGTTGCCCGCACCGCCGACACCAATCACTTTAATCGCAACAACCTTATCCTGGTAGACTTCTTCCGGCATATGTTACTCCTCCTATGTAGATCTGGATCGAACAAAATTCGAAACAAGCAGCTTTGCGTTTTTATACTTTTCTATCATACCGCGAAATCGCCGCCCGGTCAATAGAATTTCTCAAAACAGGGCGTTATTCCCGTAATTTAACAGCAGGACCGGGTCTTTCCCGGGAAATAATTCCTACCATGGCTGAAATCTGGCAACTTTTTCTTCCTCGAAGGTAAGATCGATTACACCGGTCTGATAATTCTCCATTTTCCCCAGCACGGCGGTGAGATACTGGATTTTGTAGTCAAGCTCGTCCGTGCCGCCGAGACGAATCTCGTACTTGTCCTGATACCACACGACAATGTCGTAGGTCTTCTCCACGTTCACCTCCGCGACCTGCGCAATGAAGCCGGTAGGCTCCAGCGCGGAGAGCACCTGCAACGCAGCATTCAGGTTTTCAGCCTGCTTGCATACAATCTGTTTGCCCACCTCGGGACTCTCGGCGGTCACGCCGGTGATCTTGGGATAGGTCGCGGCGGATTTGGGCGCCTGCTCGAGAATTTTTCCTGAGGAATTCATCAGCCACGCGCCGCCCGCCGAGTCCGTCACGGCGAAGGCTGCGTCGCTCTCCTTGACTGTCAGCGTAATCTTGTCGGGCAGTATCCGCCCGATGCGGACTTCCTCCACATACGGCAGCGCCGCCATGATCTTTCCGGCAATGACGGGCTTGCTGAGAGTCATCAGATTGTCGCCCTTCTGGATGCCGGACGCGTCGATCACCTCCTGCGCGGAATAGAGCGAATTGCCCTGCACCCTTACCTCGTTAACCTTGAAGAAAATCGCGACGCACAGGATGAAGACCGCCACGATCACCAGAAGTGCGAGAAGCTTTCGCCAGACGCCGCCGCTTCTCCGGCGCGGAATAGGCTCTTTTCTTGCCGCGCTTCGGCGCTGCCGTGTCGGATCTCTGCCTGACATGTTCTTTCCTCCGTATCCTTCCCATCGTGTTCACTTTTATGCCGGCTGTTCGTCGGTCAGCGCAATCTCCGCGCCGGCCCGGCGCAGATTGGTCTCAAGACCGTCGTAGCCGCGATGGATGTATTTGACGCCGTAGACCCGGCTCCCGCCATCCGCGCTCAGCGCGGCGATGACGAGCGCCGCGCCGCACCGCAGATCGGCGGCCCAGACCTCCGCGCCGTGCAGATGCGCCGTACCGCATATGCGGGCAGTTCTCCCGCAGAGCGTGATCTCCGCTCCCATGCGCTGCAGCTCCGGGACATGGCGCATCCTGTTCTCAAAGATCGTTTCCGTCACTTCCGTGATGCCCTCGGCGCGCAGCAGAGCGGCAGTCACCGGCGCCTGTGCGTCGGTGGGGAAGCCGGGATACGGTGCCGTGCGAATCCGGTCCGGCGCGCGGAGCGCGTCCGTCCTCCGTATGCGAAGGCCGGCACCGTCGTCGGCAATGCCGCAGCCCGAGGCGCTCAGGCAGCCGATCACGCTCCCCAGCGCTTCCCGCTCCGCGCCGCGCAGCAGCAGGTCGCCGCCGCAGGCCGCCGCGGCCGCGAGATAGGTGGCCGCCTCGATGCGGTCAGGCATGACGGTAAATTCCGCGCCGTGCAGCTTCGCGCCGCCCCGGATCAAAATTCGGCCGTTCTCTGCCGCGGCCTCCGCACCCATCGCGCGCAGGAAGCGGATCAGATCGCCGACCTCCGGCTCGCGCGCGGTGTTTGAGAGGAGTACTTCTCCGCCGCAGCCAACCGCCGCCAACATGGCGTTCTCCGTTGCGCCGACGCTCGGGAAGGGGAAGCTGTGAGAGCACGCCCGCAGGCGCTCCGCCCTGCAGAGGATCCTGTCGCCCTCCATCCGCGCTGTCACGCCCATCTGCTCCAGCGCCGCAAGGTGCATGTCGATGGGACGGGCTCCCAGCGCACAGCCTCCGGGTGTCACCAGATCCGCTTCGCCGCAGCGCGCGACCAGCGCGCCCAGATACAGAACCGACGAGCGCATATCGCGCATCAGCTCCATGGGGATGTCGCAGCGCGTCACGGTCGAGGCATCGACGGCAAAATCGTTTCCCTGCCGCTGTGCCCGGCAGCCCAGATGCCGCAGAATTGCCTCAGAGGTATCGACGTCCGAGAGATTCGGGCAGTTATGAATCGTGCATTGGCCGCCGCTGAGAACGGTGGCCGCCAGTATGGGGAGCACACTGTTCTTCGCGCCATGGATCAGCACGTCGCCCATCAGGCGTTTTCCGCCGGTGATCTGATAAAACTCCATCGCTTCCCTCCGCATTCCACAGGTTCTTTTCGATACCCCATGGTATGCGGCGGCGCGAATTATCGTGTCTTGGCGAGTTCGAGGATTTCCGCGAGGATGCGCTCCGCCGAGTCCACAACGGCCATCTCCCGAAGGTTCCGGCTCATCGTCTCGAGCCGGGCCGGGTCGCGGAGGAGCTTTGCGGCGGACTCATAGAGACTCTCGCCGGTGCACTCCTCCTCCCGGATCACGAGCGCGGCGTCGTGGCTCTCCAGAATCCGGGCGTTTTTTTCCTGATGGTTGCCCGTCACGTTGGGCGACGGGACGATGATCGCGGGCGTGCCCGAGGCGGTCAGCTCGCTGATGGTGGAGGCGCCCCCGCGGCAGATCACAAGATCGGCCGCAGCCATCAGCGTGGGCATATCGTAGATGTACTCGCGCATTTCGACGGACGGGTGCGCGGCGAGGTCTACGCCGAGCTCCCGGACATAGTCCGGCATCCAGCGCCAGCCGTAGGAGCCGGTCGCATGGACGTGGCGGAACGGGTCGCCCGCCCGGGTCTCGCACAGCAGGAAGCCGGCGATTTTCTTGTTCATCTCCCGCGCGCCGAGGCTGCCCCAGCAGCTCACAACGAACGGCCGGCTGTCAAGGCCGAGTTTTTTTCGCGCTTCGCTTTTGCGAAGGTACAGGAATTCCTCGCGCACCGGCATTCCCGTCACGACTACGCGCTCCGGGCAGGCGTAGTGCGCGCGGCTCTCCTCAAAGGCCACCATGATGCGGTCGGCCGTTTTCGCGGCCAGGCACGTCGTAAGGCCGGGCACTGCGTTGGACTCATGCACCGCGGTGGGGATATGCTTCTTCGCGCCCTCATGCAGCGCAGGGTAGCTTGCATAGCCCCCGGTGCCCACAATTACGTCGGGCCGGAATTCGTCGATCAGACGGTCGGCCTTCCGGTAGGCGCCCCGGAGATTCCACGCTGTTTTGAAATTGTGCCAGACGCCGGCAGGCGTCAGACTGCGCTGATAGTTGGACACCTTAAGCAGCTCGAGCCGGAAGCCCTCGCGGGGCACCAGCGTCTTTTCCATACCGTCCTCCGCGCCGATAAAAAGAATCTGCGCGTCGGGACGGCGCTCGCGCAGGAGTCTTGCCACTGCGACCGCCGGGTTGATATGGCCCCCCGTACCGCCGCAGGTAAATATCACATTCATGCCCTGTCCTCCCCGTCAGATCAGGTTCTGTTTGTTCTGCCGGGACACATTCAGGATGATCCCCATTTCAAAAAGCTGCATCAGCAGCGCCGATCCGCCGTAGGAGAAAAACGGCAGCGAAATGCCTGTCGCGGGCAGAAAATTGGTCACAACGCCGATGTTGAAGAAGACCTGAAGCAGCAGCAGTGTCGTCAGGCCCGCCGCGACCAGCGCGCCGAAACGGTCGTGCGAGTGCATGGCGATCCAGTAGCCGCGCACGATCAGCAGCACAAACAGCAAAATAATGACCATCGCACCCACGAAGCCCAGTTCCTCGCAGATAATCGCGAAGATATAGTCGTTATGCTCCTCGGGGAGATAAAGGTACTTCTGGCGGCTCCGCCCGAGACCGAGGCCCATCAGTCCGCCCGAGCCGATGGCGTAGAGCGACTGAACGATTTGATATCCGTTGTCGGACGGATCGGAAAACGGGTCTTTCCAGGCTGCGATGCGGTCGCCGGTATAGCCCTTCGTTTTCAGATAGATCACCGCAATCAGCACCGCCGCGCCGCCTCCGATCACGAACCAGCGCAGCCGCGTGCCGCCCAGAAACATCATGACCGCGCCGATGGCGAAGATGATGACCGTTGCGGACATGTGCGGCTCGAGATACAAAAGGCCCGCAATCACAAGCAGAATGCCTGCAAACGGCGCGACGCCGTACTTGAACGTCTGCATTTTTTCGCGGAACACAGAGATCATGGCCGCGAAGCACAGGATGACGGCCAGCTTGGCGATCTCGGAAGGCTGCACGCTGGTGCCGCCGATGTAGATCCAGCGTGTGGAGCCGTTTTCCTCGCGCCCGATGAATGGGACGAGGAGCAGCAATACGAGCGCCACACCCAAAATGGGAAATGCCAGCGAGCGCCAAATCTGGTAATTGACGCGGCTGACCAGCAGCATGATCGCGATGCCGATGATCGCGAAGATGGCCTGGCGCATGAAGAAATAGGTGGAGTTTCCGGTTTTGACGTATGCCCGCGCGTAGCTGGCCGAGAACATCATGATGACGCCGATCAGCACAAGCAGCACCGTCAGAATCAGGAACGGAAGATCCAGAAGGCCACGCTCATCCATGATTACTTTTTCCTTAGGTTTGAGTCTCAGTTCCTCCATGGGTCCTCCTTCCGAGTTTGGTTCAGTACCGGCCGAGAATCCCGATCCACGCCGCGGCGCAGCCGGCCACCGTGATCAGGGTGAATACAGTGAAGATTTTGACCTCGCTCCAGCCGCTCATTTCAAAATGATGATGGATCGGCGTCATTTTGAAGATGCGCTTGCCGTGCGTCAGCTTGAAATAGGTCACCTGCATGATGACGGAGATCGTCTCGAGGATGTAGATCAGGCCGACCGGGATCAGAATCAGGGGCATATCCAGCGCAAAGGCCATGCCGCACACCGCCGCGCCGAGAAACAGCGAGCCGGTATCGCCCATGAAGACCTTGGCGGGGTGAAAGTTGAACACCAGGAACGCCGCGAGGCCGCCGAAGAGCGCCGCCGGGAAAATAGCGAGCGCGGTATGCTTCCAAAGCGCGGCAGCCGCGGTGAAGAACAGCATGACCGGCATGGTCACACCCGCCGCAAGACCGTCGATGCCGTCGGTCAGGTTGACGGCGTTCACGCAGCCGACGATGATAAACACAGAGAAAATCAGATAGACCGTCCAGTTCATCCGAAACGTCACGTTCCAGAACGGGATGTACAGATCGCGCGTCAGGTGCCCGCTCCAGCGAAGCAGAAGCACAAAGCAGGCCGCCGCGGCGAGCTGCAGCGCGAATTTCTGCGCCGCCGTCAGGCCGAGGTTGCGCTTCATCTTCACCTTGACAAAGTCATCAAGAAACCCTATGAAGCCGTAGACCGCTGCAAAGCCGAGAACGTAGAGATAATCGTGCACGCCCACATGGCCCAATACGCCGGCGAGCACACAGGCCGCAGCCGCCGCCAGAATGAAGATCACGCCGCCCATGGTTGGCGTGCCGGCCTTGGAGTTATGCCAGCTGGGCCCGACTTCCCGGATGGACTGTCCGGCCTTCAGGGCCCGCAGCATCGGGATAAAGAGTTTTCCCAGCACAAGGCCCGCGACCAGCGCGCAGACCGCCGACAGAATCAGCACCAGCAGGCTTCCGTTCATCATAGGTAATTATCCTCCGGGATCTCAGTTTTCTTCCTTCAGGAACAGCTCCAGCACGCGTTCCATCTTCATGCCGCGACTCCCCTTGAAGAGAAGCACGTCGCCGGGCTTCGCGCGGGCCTTGAGCTCGTAGATGAGCTGATCCTGATCGTCGTAGTACATGGCGCGGTTGGGGTCCATGCCGCCTGTGACGGCGCCGGTCACAACGCGGGTAGCGTCGGAGCCGTAGGCAAAAATCAGGTCCGCGCAGTCGCGCGCCAGGCGGCCGACCTTATAGTGTTCGGCCATGGAGCAGCTGCCAAGCTCGAGCATATCGCCGAGTACGGCGATGCGGCGGCCGTCGGTCTTGCGCTCCGCGAGAACATGGAGCGCCGCGGCCATCGACTCGGGACCCGCGTTGTAGCAGTCCTCGATGATGGTGTAGCCGTCCTTCTCATAGATTTTCTGACGCATACCGGAATTTTTGAAGGAGGAAAGCGCCTTCTCCGTCCTCGAGGGGTCGATGCCGGAGAGCATCGCCGCCGAAATGGCGGCCATTGCGTTGTAAACGGTGTGCTGTCCGTTGGCGGGGACGAAGATGTTGAGCTCCTTTCCCATGGCCGTGACATGGAAGCGCACGCCCTCTTCGGTGGATTCAATGGAGTCGGCCAGGAAGTCGCAGCCGGGATTGTCGATGCCGAAATAATAGGTCTTGAAGGGCAGCGTGCCCTTGAGATTCCAGAGGAGCGGCTCGTCACCGTTGAGGACGAGGACGCCGTCGGGGCCCATGCCCTCGAGGATTTCCATCTTTGCCTTGAGGATGCCCTCGCGCGAGCCGAGATGCTCAATGTGCATGGTGCCGATGTTTGTAAAGACGGCCATATCCGGCCGGCAGATCTTGGTGAGATAAGACATCTCTCCGAAGTGATTCATGCCCAGCTCGAGCACGGCCACCTGCGTGTCGGGGTTGATCTCCATGACCGTCATGGGGAGTCCCAGATGGTTGTTATGGTTGCCCTCGGTCCAGACCGTGCGGTAGGTGGTCTGCATGATCGAGGCGATCATCTCCTTTGTCGTCGTCTTGCCCACGCTGCCGGTGATGCCGATGACCTTGACGGGGAGCGTCTGGCGGTAATTCGTGGCCAGGACGCCGAGCGCCTCCAACGTGTCGTTCACACGCACGGTGGGCAGAGACGCGTCCATATCCTTCGCGCTCAGCGCGGCGGAGGCGCCGTTGGCGATGGCTTTGCGGATAAAGTTATGGCCGTCGTTTCGCTGGCCGATCAGAGGCACAAACAGAAAACCCGGCTTCATCTCGCGCGAGTCCGTGGAGACGCCCTTGACAATCACGTTCTCGTGCTCCGGGCGAACCGTTCCGCCGCACCATGCGGCAATTTGTTTCAGTGTCGCTTCATTCATATGTGTCGCTCCTGTCTTTTTTACGACTCGCCGGCCAGATGGGCGGCGACCTCTTCCCGTTCATCGAGATGTGTTTTCACGGTGCCGAGAATCTGATAGGTCTCATGGCCCTTGCCGGCCAGCACGATAATGTCGTTCTTCTGTGCATGATCCATGGCCCAGCGGATGGCCTTGCGGCGGTTCTCGATGACCACATAAGAAGTCTTCTCCTCGGGAATGCCGGCCACGATCTGCTCGATGATCTTGTTGGGGTCTTCGGTGCGGGGGTTATCCGACGTGATGACCGCCAGATCCGAGAGCTCTACGCCGATGCGTCCCATGATGGGGCGTTTCATCGGGTCGCGGTCGCCGCCGCAGCCGAACACCGCGATGACCCTGCCCTTCGCAAAGCCGTTGACGCTGCGGAGCACATTCTCCAGTCCGTCCGGCGAGTGGGCGTAGTCGATAAGAATGGTATAGTCCCTGCCGGGCGTGGGCACGACCTCTACCCTGCCCTTGACGCCTCTGGCGGACTTGAGCGCAGAGGCAATCTCCGGCAGGCTGATGCCAAGCTGCATCGCCGCGCCGATGACGGCCAGCGCGTTGTAAACGGTAAATCCGCCGGGGATGCCCAGCCGAACATGGGCGCTCACGCCGCCGCTGACGGCGTCAAACTCCACACGGTTGGACTCGAGATCGATGTTGCGCGCAAGGAGGTCGGCGTCGTCGCGGCGCTCGGCGTAGGTGAAGACGCTGCAGGCCGCGTCGTCGATCATCTCGTGCGCGTACTCGTCATCCAGGTTGAAAACGCCCTTCTCACAGCGGTGGAAGAGAATGGATTTGGCCTTGCGGTACTCCTCCATCGTCTTGTGGAAATCGAGGTGGTCTTCGGTGAGGTTGGTGAAGATGCCGACTTTGAACGGGATGCAGTCCACCCGGTGGAGGTAAAGCGCGTGGGAGGAAACCTCCATGAGGACGTGCGTGCAGCCCGCGTCGCGCATCTGCGCAAACAGGCGCTGGAGTTCAAAGCTCTCGGGCGTCGTGCGCTCGGTGGGCACAATGTGCTCTCCGATCATATTCTGGATGGTCCCGATCAGGCCGACCTTCGCGCCGAGCGTGTTTTCCAGGACGGTCTTGAGAAGGTAGGTGGCGGTGGTCTTTCCGTTCGTGCCGGTAACGCCGATCATGGTCATCGTCTCGGCCGGATGGCCGAACCAGTTCGCGCCCACCTGGGCGAGTGCCGCGCGGGTCGAGGCGACCAGCACATAGGGCACCCGAACCTCCGGCACACGCTCGCAGAGCACCACGGCCGCGCCTTTCTCCACCGCCATGGGGATGAACCGGTGGCCGTCGGCCGCATAGCCCGTGACCGCGACAAAGAGGTCTCCCAGCTTTGTCTCACGCGAGTCATAGCTGACGCCGGCAAGCTCCGTTTCCGGATCCGCCTGCATCGAGACGACGGGAATATCTTTGAGTAACTCTGATAATTTCATGTTTTTTCCTCCGTGTCAATCCTGTGCGCTGTGGTCGGTGAATTCGACCGTCACGGTCGTGCCGCGGTCCACGGTAGTGTCCGCCGGAATGTCCTGATAGGTGACGCTCACGGTGCCGCTGGTCTTGTCGGATCCCTTGGACTGGAGATAGAGCCCCGCGTTCACCGCGGCGTTGTTGGCCTCGGTCACGCTCATGCCCTTAAAGTCGGGGACGGTGACCTTGTCGGTTGGCGCCTCGGCGCCCTTGTAGAGCACGATCTTGGAGTTGCCCGGAATCTCCGCGCCCGCCGCAGGTATCTGGGCGGTGACCTTGTCGCCGTCGCCGACGGCGGTATAGGTCAGGCTCTTCTCCTTCAGTGCGGAAGCCGCGCCCGCCTCGGCGAGGCCGATGACGTTGGGGACCACCACATTGATGCTGCTTACGTCCACGCCCGAGTAGTCCGGCTCCACGCCGAGGTACGGCAGGATGTCGGTGAACACGTCGCGGACGGTCGGCGCGGCCATGATGCCGCCGGAAATATAGTAGCCCGTGGAGGGGCTGGGTGTGTCGAGTGCGACCAGAACGACATACTTGGGGTCGTTGATCGGCGCGACGCCGATGAAAGAGACGATCTTGTCGTCTACCGGATTTCCGTTCTTGTCAAACTCGTCGATCTTCTCGGAGGTGCCCGTCTTGCCGCCGATGCGGTAGCCGACGGTCTTGGCATTGCCCGCGGTACCGTCGGTGACGACATACTCCATGAGCTCACGCATGGTTGCCGAGGTCTCGGCGCTGAGGACCTGACGGAGCACGGTGCGCTGGTTCTGCGAAACGACGTTTCCGTCGCCGTCGAGCACCTCGCTGACCACATAGGGCTTGAGCAGATAGCCTCCGTTCACAACGGCCGCCACGGCGCGCACCAGCTGCATCGGGGTGATCTTGAAGGTCTGGCCGAAAGCGCTGGACGTCAGGTAGCTCGTGCCGTACTTGGCGTTGTTCGCGAGCATTTCCTTGTCGTAGAAATAACCGGTGGCCTCGCCGGGAAGATCGATGCCCGTCTTTTCCATCAGGCCGAAGTTCTTCACATAGTCGTATAGTTTGTCTCCGCCGAGAGCGAGGCCGATGTTGGCGAAGGCGATGTTGCAGGAGTTGGCGAGTGCCTGCTTAGTGGTCTCCTGACCGTGGCCGGCCGCTTTCCAGCAGTGGAGCGTCTGTTTGCGCCCCGGGATGTCGGCTTTGCCGCCGCAGTAGAAGGTGCTGTTGAGCGTGACGGCCTTCTCCTCCAGCGCGGCGGAGAGCGTCACGAGCTTGAAGGTGGAGCCGGGCTCGTAGCCGTCCGATACGGCGCGGTTGCGCCACTGGCGCAGGCGGGCGGTCGTCATCGCGGTGTTGTACGCGGCGATGGCGTCGTCGCGCGCCGTGCCCTCGGGCAGAGCTGCCGCCTCCTGATACTGCTTTTCCAGTTCGGCGGCGGCCTTCTGGTCGTAGATCTCCAGACTGTTGTTGGGATCGTAGCTGCCCATGGTCGCCATGGCCAGCACCTCGCCGGAGTTGACGTCCATCACGACGCCGAACGCGCCGTTGAGCACGTCGTATTTTTTGATTGCCGTCTCGAGGTTCTTTTCGAGATAATACTGCACGGTGGAATCCAGCGTGAGCAGCAGACTGTCGCCGTTGGAGGCGTTGTAATATTTTTCGTAGGTATAGAGCATCTCGGACCCGTAGTTGCCTTTTGTGGTGATGATCTCGCCGCCCGTGCCCTCGAGCGTGGAGTCATAGTAGGCCTCGAGCCCGTCTGCGCCGACATTGTCGGACTGGACGAAGCCGAGGAGCTGCGCGGCGAGCGTGCCGTATGGGTAATAGCGCTTGGTATCCGGCTCGAGGTAGATGCCGGTCAGCTTGTTGTCGCTGATGAAGGCGCGCACCTTGTCGCCCACGTTGGTGTCGACCTTGCGCTTGATGACCTTATAGCGCATGGCGGTGTCGGCCGCCTGCTCGCGGACGAAGTCCTCCTTCACGTCCAGGATCTTGCTCAGACCGGACGCGATAAGGCTGAGATCTTCCTTTTTGGAAGAGATCTCGTTGGGGTCGATGAAGACGTTCTCCACCGAGGTGGACGTGGCGAGGATATTCATGTTCCGGTCGTAGATCACGCCGCGGTCGGCGGTGACGGCTGTGGAACGTGTTTGGTTGTTGATGGCCATTTCCTCGTACTTGTCGTGCTCGGTGATCATCAGGTGGAAGAGGGTGCAAATCAGCGGGATAAATACAAGAACACCACACACCATCAGGAACAATGTGCGGCTCAAAATCGTCCGGTTCGCCCGCTCGCCGGCTTCGGCGGACGAGATCTTCAGTTTTCTCGGCCTACTGGATTTCTTGACTGCCATGGAGCAAACCTGTGCCTTTCCGATGTCCGGTGTCCCGGGTGCCGGCATCCGAAAACATGGGCGGAAGCCGACTGCGTACCGCCCATGTCTGAGTATACCATATTCCCGCCCGAATTACCATAGCTACCTGCACGCGCCGGGCGGCCGCCCGGCGCGTGCAGATCGCGGATGTTTAAGTTTATTTCATTTTCCGGATAAGTATGACACCAGGCTGGAAATGCTTGACCTGACCGCTTCCACGACCTCGGCCGCGGGATTCGTTTTGTGCGGCGTGAGGATCTCCGCGCAGTCGGAACCGGAGAGGTTGAGATAGACGGTCTGGGCGGAGGACGGCTGCGTCATGCCGAGCTTGGCCGCTTTCGTCTCGATCTCGGAGAGATTGATGCTGCCCTCGTACTTGGAGCGGAGCGTCTGGTTGGAGGTGGTCAGGTTGTCGAGCTTGCTCTGCATCTCGGCGGCGGTGCTCGTCGCTTCGTAGAGCTGCACATAGCCGAAGATCACCAGAATCAGCATACACGCGGCAGCCAGCATGCCGAACACGGAAAACGGCGCGATGGCGGTTTTCTGGCGGACGCGGACGCGCTTTGCGGGACGGGGCCGATCCTCCGGCAGCCGTCCTGGCCGCAGGATTTCCGGCGCGGACGTGCCGGGAAGATACCGGACGTCGTAGGCGGCTGAACCGTTGGCGCGGAATGTGTTGTAGGAATGAACGCGGCGATCGTCTGCCATGGCGTCGTACCTTGCCTTTCTTCTTTTAGATTTCAGGGAGCTTCTCCGCCACGCGGAGCTTGGCGCTTCGGGCCCGGGGATTGCGCTCGAGTTCTTCTTCCCCGGCCACGATGGGCTTGCGGGTCACAAGCCGGATGCTCGGTTTCTTTCCGCACACGCAGACCGGGAAGTTGGGCGGGCAGGTGCAGCCCTTCGCGGCCTCCTGCATGGCGTTCTTCACGATGCGGTCTTCCAGCGAGTGGAACGTGATGACCGCGAGCCTGCCGCCGGGACTGAGGCGCGGGATTGCGGCGTGCATCATCTCGCTGACGGCGCTGAGCTCGTCGTTCACGGCGATGCGGATGGCCTGGAAGCTGCGCTTGGCCGGATGCTGCTTTTCACGCAGCGCCTGCGGAGGCATCGCGCTGCGGATGACGTCCACCAGCTCAAGAGTGGTCCCGATGGGTTTTTCGGCGCGTCGGCGCTCAATGGCGGCCGCGATCAGGGGCGCGTAGCGCTCTTCGCCGTACTCAAAGAGGATGCGGCGCAGCTCCTCACGCGGCCAGGTGTTGACGATCTCGTGCGCCGTCAGGCTGTCGCCGCCGTCCATACGCATGTCCAGCGGCGCGTCGGTCATATAGGAAAAACCGCGGCTGCCGTCGTCCAGCTGGGGCGAGGACACGCCGAGGTCAAAAAGCATTCCGTCGATCCCCGGCAGGCCCAGCTCGTCGAGGATGCGTCCCACGTCGCGGAAATTGCCGTGTATCAGCGTCACATGCTCCATCCAGGGGGCAAGCCGCTGCTCCGCCGCGCGCAGCGCCACGGGGTCGCGGTCCACGCCGATCAGCCGTCCGGTGGTCAGGCGCCTGACAATCTCGGAGGAATGTCCCGCTCCGCCGAGCGTGCCGTCCAGATAGACGCCGTCGGGCCGAATGGCCAGATGATCGAGGCATTCGTTCAGCAGGACGGATATATGTGAAAATTCCATCAGAAGCCCAATTCCTCCATGACGGACGCCAGATTCTCCGGCGTAAGGGTCTCGCGCTCCAGCGCGTCGTAGGCTTCGCTGTCCCAGATCTCCGCGTGGCCGCCCTGACCGATGAAGGTGACGTCCTGCCGGAGTCCGGCGTACTGGCGAAGCTCCGTGGGAATCAGGAAGCGTCCCTGCTTGTCCGGCTCGCACTTGGCGGCGTTGGCAAAGAGAAAGCGCATCTTGCGCGACTGGGAGATGGGAAGCGCGTTGTACTTGTCCAGAATGGCCTGCCAGCCGATCTCGGTGTAGACAGACAGGCAGTGGTCGAGCCCCAGCGTGACATAAAAGGCGTCGCCCAGCTCGTCTTTGAGCTTGGAGGGCACGAACAGGCGGCCCTTGGGATCAACACTGTGCTTGTATTTGCCGTACATGTTCTCAGCCACTCCCTTTTCATCATTTTTGCTCCATTTCGCTCCACTTGCATATACTATACACTCGCCCATTGAAAAATTCAATCCCAAAATTCAATTTTTTTGAACAGCACTTCCGGCAAAATAGCGTAAAACTCTGTAAATTTCTTATTTTTAAACGTATGTTCGAAGCTTAAAAACACCGGCGCGCGGGCAGCTCAGACCGCTCCGCGCGCCGGTATTTCGCTGATTTTGCTCATTCGTTCTCCGAAAGCGCGATCTTACCGTCTTCCGCACGCACCGTGATATTTCGCGCACACGGCTCGGCGGACAGCAGAAGCTCCGAGATCGGGTCCTCCACAAGCCGCTGCACCTCGTGGCGCAGCTCGCGCGCGCCGCTCGCGCGGCCGAGGCACCGAGCGGCCAGCAGCACCGGGACTTCCGGCGTGAACTTCAGCGTCACGCTCGCCGTTTTCGCACGCGCGGCGGTCTCGCCGAGCAGCTTCTCTGCAATGGCGCGCAGCTCCGGCTCGCCGAGACGGCGGAAAACAGCCGTGCAGTCGATGCGTCCGAGGAACTCCGCCGGAAACTGATCCCGCAGGCACGCGAGCACGCGGTCATCCGTCCCGGCCGGAACAAAGCCCAGTCCGCCACGGCGCAGCTCTTCCCCGCCGAGGTTCGAGGTCATGATGAGCAGCGTGTTCTTGAAATTCACCGTCCGGCCCATCGAATCGGTGAGCTGCCCATCCTCCATGATTTGCAGCAGCAGGCCGCAGACGTCCCGATGCGCCTTTTCCAGTTCGTCGAAGAGCACAATGGAGTAGGGACGGCGGCGCACCTTCTCGGTCAGCTCGCCGCCCTCGTCGTAGCCGACGTAGCCCGGCGGCGCGCCGACCAGACGCGAGACGGCGTGCTTTTCCATATATTCGGACATATCCAGCCGGATCAGGGCGTCGCGGCTGCCGTAGAGCGCCTCGGCAAGAGCTTTGCAGAGCTCGGTCTTGCCCACGCCCGACGGGCCGAGGAACAAAAGCGATGCCACCGGCCGCCGCTGGTCGGCCAGCCCCGACCGCCCGCGCCGCACGGCGCGGGCCGCAGCCTTGACGGCCTCGTCCTGTCCGATCACGCTTTTACGGAGCTCCTGCTCGAGGCGCAGCAACCGCTCCCGCTCCCCCACGCTCAGCCGCCCCGCCGGGATACCCGTGCGCGCGGCGACCGTCTCGGCGATGTCCTGCGCCGTTACACGCCGTCCCCGGCCCGTGCACGTCCGGCGGCGCGCGAGACTCTGAAGCCGGTCGCGCAGCTCGGCCGCTTTTTCAAAGCGGTTGTCCCGCACCGCCGCGTCGAGTTCTTTGGAAAGGTTCCGCTCGGTCTCGGCGTCCGGGTCGACGCGCAGGCTGCCAAGCCGCGCCCGCGCTGCGCCCTCGTCGAGAAGATCCACCGCCTTGTCGGGCAAAAACTGCTCGGTTAAATAGCGGCAGGAGAGCTGAACCGCCGCCTCAAGCGCTTCGCCGGTGATCTGGATGCGGTGGTGCTGCTCAAGTCCCGCCCGCAGGCCGCGCAGGATCTCGAGCGTCTCCTCCGGCGTCGTCTCCGGCACCGTCACCTTGCGGAAGCGGCGATCGAGCGCCGCGTCTTTTTCGATATACTTCCGGTACTCTTCGAGCGTGGTCGCGCCGACCACCTGCACCTCTCCCCGGCCGAGCGCGGGCTTCATCAGGTTGGCCGCGTCGATCGCGCCCTCGGCCGAGCCCGCGCCGACGATGGTGTGCAGCTCGTCCACAAAGAGGATGATGTTGCCGGCGCGACGTGTCTCCTGCACGATGTCGCGCACGCGCTCCTCGAACTCTCCGCGGTATTTTGTGCCCGCGATCAGGCTCGCCATATCCATCGCCATCAGCCGCTTGCCGCGGAGCTGATCGGGCACCTGCCCCATGGCGATGCGCTGGGCCAGCCCTTCGACGATGGCCGTCTTTCCGACGCCCGGCTCGCCGATCAGGGCGGGATTGTTTTTCTTTTTTCGGCAGAGGATTTCGATCACCGTTTCGATCTCTCTCTCCCTGCCGATGACCGGCTCCATGGCCGGCGCGCGTTCCACCATGTCTTCGCAGAACTGATCGAGCAGTCTCGTATCCGTCACCTGTCTTTCCTTCTCTTTGGCCTCGCGGCGCGCGGCGCTCTGATAGGCCTCCGTGAACACGTCGTTCAGGTCGGCCCCGCACCGGCGCAGCAGCAGCGAGGCCGTGCTGTTCTCATCGCGGGCAGCCGCCATCAAAACGTGCTCCGGCTGAATCGCGGAGCTGCCCGTCCCGCGTGCCTCCTGCGCCGCGCAGGCCACCAGCCGCCGTGCTCTCGGCGTCAGCCCCTGCGGCAGCACGAGCGACGAACCGCGTCCGAGCCGCTCCGCCATCGCCGCCGCGTAAGCCGCCTCCCCCACACCCAGTCGATGCAGGATCGTCGCCGCGCTGCTAAGCGGCCCGGTCAGAATGGCCAGGACAAGATGTTCCGTCCCGACATAGCTGTGACCCCACGATCTCGCCCGCCATCCGGCGCGGCGCAGAAGATCCACCGTCAGGAGCGACATTGGCTCCGTATTCATGGGCATCACCTCCCGTTCTCTGAGATTTTTTCCCAGCCGATGCGGAATTATACCGGTCTCTGTCAATCTTCCGAGATTTTGCAATTGCAATTTTGATAATTCATGGTAGAATGATAACGAAATCTATACCGCAACAGATTGGGAGGTGACTATCCATGGCTTATAAAATCACCGACGCTTGCGTCAGCTGCGGCGCCTGTGCCGATGCCTGCCCGCTCAGCATCATTACCGAGGGCGACGGCAAATACATCATTGACGCCGATCAGTGCGTTGAGTGCGGCAGCTGCGCCGCTGCCTGCCCCAACGAGGCGATCACGCAGGAATAATTTTCCGAAAGCGGCGGGCCTGTGCGTTTCGCACAGGCCCGTTTGCGTTATGGAGGCCGTATGGAGCATCAATTTTCCGGTGGGCTCGTCCTGCGGGACGACGGGGCGTTTCCCCTTGGAACGGACGCCATCCTGCTGGCCGACTTTGCGCGCGTATCCGCGGGTGAGGCGGTCTGCGATCTCGGCTGCGGCTGCGGCGTCATCGGCCTGCTGCTCGCCGCGCGGCGCGCGGCGGACGTGACCGGTGTGGAGCTCCAGCCGGACGCCTGCGAAACGGCGCGGCAGAACGCCGCGCGGAACGGCCTGACCGGGCGTTTCCGCACGGTGCCGGGCGACCTTCGGGGCATCCGCTCGCTGCTCCCGGCGGGGACTTTTCGCGCCGTGGTGTCTAACCCACCCTATTTCCCGGACGGCGCGGGTGCGGCAGCCCCGGGTGCGCGCGGCCCGGCCCGGACGGAGCTCGCCTGCTCGCTCGGGGACGTCTGCCGTGCGGCGGCATGGCTGCTCCGCTTTGGCGGCCGTTTTTTTGTCGTTTACCGGCCCGAACGCCTCGCCGATCTCATCTGCGCGCTGCGGGAAAACCGGCTGGAGCCCAAGCGCATCCGCTTTGTGCGCCACCGGCCCGGCGCGCCGGTCTCACTTATCCTGCTCGAAGCCAGGTCAGGCGGCAGGGCGGGGCTGCGCTGCGAACCCGACCTCCCGCTCTGCGGGGATGACGGGCAGCCGTCCGCCGAGGCGCGGCGAATCTATCACTGGGAGGAATGACCATGGCGGGAACGCTGTTTCTGGTGCCGACCCCGATCGGCAACCTGGGCGACATCTCGGAGCGCGCGCGGGAGACGCTCGCCTCGGCGGACTTCATCGCCGCCGAAGATACACGCGTCTCTCTCAAGCTTCTCAACCACCTCGGCATCAAAAAGCAGCTCGTCAGCTACCACGAGCACAACCGCGCCGAGAGCGGTCCGCGCATTCTCGACCGGCTGCAGGCAGGCGAGAGCTGTGCGCTCGTCACGGACGCGGGCTCGCCCGCGATCTCCGATCCGGGTGAGGACCTGGTGGCGCTCTGCGCGGCGGCGGGCGTGACCGTTTCAGCCGTCCCAGGCCCCTGCGCGGCGGTGACGGCGCTCTCCATGTCCGGCCTTCCCACGGGCCGTTTCACCTTTGAGGGCTTCCTCTCCACATCAAAAAAGAGCCGCTCGGAGCATCTCCTGTCCCTAGCCGGCGAACGCCGGACAATGATCTTCTACGAAGCGCCGCACAAGCTGCAAAACACCCTGCGCGACCTCGCAGCCGCCTTTGGCGGCGGACGGCGCATTGCCCTCTGCCGCGAGCTGACCAAGCTCCATGAAGAGGTGCTGCGCACCACGCTTTCCGGCGCCGTGGCCTATTACGAGGCGCAGGCGCCCCGGGGCGAGTATGTGCTCATCCTCGAGGGCGCACCGGAACCGGCGGAGCCGGAGGTCACGCTGGACGCGGCGCTTGCACGGGTCGCGGAGCTGCAGAAAAAGGGGCTGACGCGCAAGGACGCCGTGAAACAGGCGGCGAAAGAGCTGGGTTTTCCAAAAAACGCGCTGTACAGTGCGTCCCTGTCCGAATAAAAATCGCCCCCGGCCGGTCGGCCGGGGGTGATTTTTATTGCTTACGCCATGAGAGACCAGACGAGGTCGGTGTACTCCGTGGGGTTATCCAGCGGCAGATCAGCCATCAGAAGCGCCTGATCGTAGAGGATCTTCGCGTAGGTCTTTGCCTTCTCGGGGTCCTGTGCGACGGCAAGCTGAAGCTTGGCGAACGCCGTGTGGGACGCGTTGAGCTCGAGGATGCGTCCGGCCTTCATGTCCATCTCGGGGTTCATGCGCTTGAAGTATTTCTCCATTTCAAAGCTCATGCCCTCGTCCGGCACCAGGCAGACGGGGTGGCTGCCCAGACTCTCGCCCAGGCGGACTTCCTTCACACTCTCACCCAGCGCCTCCTTGACGAAGTCCAGCGTCGGCTTGGAAGCTTCCTTTTTCTCCTCCATGGCCTTCTTCTCCTCGTCCGTGGCGAGACCGAGATCCTTGGAAGAAATGTTGCGGAATTCCTTGTCGGCGTACTTCTGGATCGTCTGCGTGACAAACTCGTCCACGTCCTCGGTAAGGAAGAGAACATCGTAGTTCTTTGCCTTCAGTTCCTCTGTCTGCGGCAGCTGGCTCAGGCGGTCGCGGCTCTCGCCGGCGGCGAAATAGATGTACTTCTGTTCCCCATCCATCGCGTCGGCGTATTCCTTCAGCGTGACGAGCTTGTTCTCTTTGCTCGACCAGAACAGCAGCAGATCCTGGATCTGCTCCTTGTGTGCGCCGTAGTCGGCGACCACGCCGTATTTAAGCTGGCGGCCGAAGGCGGCGAAGAATTTCTCATATTTCTCACGGTCGTTCGCGAGCAGCTTCTCAAGCTCGGACTTGATCTTCTTTTCGAGGTTGCCGGCGATGAACTTGAGCTGGCGGTCGTGCTGGAGCATCTCGCGGGAGATGTTCAGGCTCAGATCCTGCGAGTCCACAACGCCCTTGACGAAGCGGAAATGCTCCGGTACCAGGTCGGCGCAGTTCTCCATGATGAGCACGCCCGAGGAGTAGAGCTGAAGGCCCTTCTTATACTCCTTGGTGTAGAAGTCGTACGGCGCGCGGGCCGGGATATAGAGCAGAGCCTTGTAAGTCACCGCGCCCTCAACGCTGACATGACTGTACGCGATGGGGTCTTCGTAATCAAAGAACTTCTCCTTATAGAACTGGTTGTAGTCCTCGTCCTTGACCTCGGCCTTGCCGCGCTGCCAGATGGGCACCATGGAGTTGAGCGTCTCGTTCTCGGTGTATGTCTCGTATTCCGGCTTTTCTTCCTTCTCGGTGCCCTCCTTGGGCTTCGACTTCTCCACGTCCATCTTGATGGGGTAACGGATGTAATCGGAATATTTTTTCACAAGATTGCGCAGCTCGTACTCCTCGAGGAAGCGGCTGTACTTCTCGTCCTCGGTATCGGCCTTGAGCTTCATAATGACGTCGGTGCCGGGGGCGTCCTTCTCGCAGGGGGTCATTGTGTATCCGTCCGCACCGGAGGACTGCCACATCCACGCCTCCTCGGAGTCGTACTTTTTCGAGAGGACGGTGATCGCCTCGGAGACCATGAACGCCGAGTAGAAGCCGACGCCGAACTGGCCGATGATGTCCACGTCGTCCTTCTTTTCCATCTCCTGCTTAAACTCGAATGAGCCGCTGCGGGCAATGGTGCCGAGGTTCTGTTCCATCTCTTCCTTCGACATGCCGATGCCGTTGTCCGATACGGTCAGCAGGCGGTTTTTCTCATCGCGCGTGATGCGGATGGCGAAATCCTCGCGGCTCAGGCCGACATTCTGGTCGGTCAGCGCCTGATACGCCAGCTTGTCGATGGCGTCGGACGCGTTGGAAATAATCTCACGCAGGAAAATCTCCTGGTGCGTATAAATTGAGTTGATCATCAGGTCCAAAAGGCGCTTGGACTCCGCTTTGAACTGTTTCTTTGCCATCAGGGCTCATCCTTTCGCTGTCGGTTTTAGCACTCCATCTTTATGAGTGCTAATGCTATTATAGCCTATCCATTTCATTTTGCAAGACCTCAGACGGAAAATTTTCAAGTTTGGCGCAAATGTGCTATAATCATCTCAAAACAGCCCGGATGTCCGGGCACGCGGAATGGAGAAACAGCATGGAACTGATCTATCGGGACAGCGCGATCGTCGTCTGCGTGAAGCCCTCGGGCGTGCTCTCCACCGACGAGCCGGGCGGCGTGCCGGAGCTGGCGCGCGAGGCGCTCGGCGAGCCGGAGGGCTGCGTGCGCACCGTCCACCGGCTCGACCGCGTGGTGGGCGGGCTGATGGTGCTGGCGCGCTCGCCGGAGGCCGCGTCGGAGCTCTCCCGGCAGATTCGGGAAAACCTCTTTGAAAAGGACTATCTCGCCGTCGTCCACTGGCGGCCCGACGAGCCGTCTGGCGTTTTCCGCGATCTTTTGCAGCGTGACCCGGCGGAACGAAAAACCCGCGTGGTCAAGACGCCCGGCAAGGGCGTGCAGGCGGCGGTGCTCGCCTATGAAACGCTGGGCAGCCGCGAGGGGATATCGCTTGTGAAAATCCGCCTGCTGACGGGCCGCACGCACCAGATCCGCGCGCAGTTTTCTTCGCGCGGCCTGCCGCTCGTGGGCGATCGAAAGTACAGCCTCTACCCCGACGAGTGTCCTATCGCGCTCTGGTCGCACCGGCTGCGCTTTTCACACCCGCTCACCGGCGAGGTCATGGAGTTCATCCGTGAACCGCCGGAGCTTTTTCCGTGGACGGTTTTTGCCGGGGAACCGCCGCACAATCCATAGCAAAAGCCCATCGGGAACGAGTCCCGACGGGCTTTCCTGCGTTCCGGAAACGCTCCGGCGCAATTTATGCCTTTTCCAACAGGCACACCGCGTGGGCGGCGATGCCCTCGCCGCTGCCGGTAAAGCCGAGGTGCTCCTCTGTCGTCGCCTTGACGTTCACGCAGGCCCCCGGAACACGAAGCGTGGCGGCAATGTTCGCCGTCATCTGCGGAATATACTCAGCCAGCCTCGGCCTCTGGGCCACGATGGTGGAATCGATATTCCCGATCTTCCATCCCGCCTCGCTCAATCGATCCCGCACAATCTCCAGCAGCTTCAGGCTGGAAATGCCCGCGTAGCGGAGATCTGTGTCCGGGAACAGCACGCCGATATCCCGCATGGCCGCCGCGCCGAGCAGCGCGTCCATGATCGCGTGGAGCAGCACGTCCGCGTCGGAGTGGCCGTAAAGGCCCCTTTCATAGGGGATCTCCACCCCGCCGAGGATAAGCCTTCTCCCCTCCATCAGCCGGTGTACATCGTATCCGTGTCCGATCCTCATGTTGCATTTCTCCTGTCCAGAATCGCCTGCGCCACAATCAGGTCGATCGGCGTGGTGATCTTCACATTCTCATCGCTGCCCTCGGTCAGGTGCACCTTCATGCCGATGCGTTCAACGGCCGAGCAGTCGTCGGTGATGGTGATGTTCTCCTGCTCGGCCTTGAACAGCGCCCCGCGGATGAGGTCGGCGTCAAAAATCTGCGGTGTCTGCACCGCGTATAGGCTGCTGCGCTCGGGCGTGGCCTCGATGACGCCGCGCCGGGCCACCTTGACGGTGTCCTTCATCGGGACGGCGGGCGCGGCGGCGCCGGTGTCCGCCGCCTTGAGCACGGTGCGGCGGATGATCTCCCCGGTCACGAGCGGCCGCGCGCCGTCGTGGATGGCGATTAGGCGCGCGTGCGGCGAGACGCTGTCCACTCCGGCCATGACCGAGTTCGTCCGCTCGTCGCCGCCGAGCACGACGGAGCCCACCTTCTCGAGCGAAATATCCCGGCAGAGCGCGGCGACAGGCTCGATCAGATCCTCGCGCGTGACGACGACGATCTCCGCGATACACTTGCAGGCGTTGAACGTCCGCAGCGTCCGCTCAAGCACGGTCATATCCCCGAGCCTGGCCATCATTTTATCGATGCCGTTCATGCGCGTGGCCGACCCCGCGGCCACGATGACGGCCGAGCAGAACGGGATGCGCCCGTCCTGCCTCCATTCGATTGCTTTCCTCAGAATTACCATTTCACAGCTCCATCACGACTTTTTTATAGGCTTTTCCGCGGATCATAAAATTTCGGAACCGATCGAACGAGGCGCTCGCCGGCGAAAGCATGACCACATCGCCGGGCCCGGCCAGGGCGGAGGCGCGGCGCACGGCCTCGTAAAAATCATCGATCTCCACGATCTCCGGGCTGCCGGGCCGGTAATCCGGCGCAGCGAGTACCGCCGCTTTGATCTTCCCCGCGGTCGCGCCTGTGAGGACGAGCGTCTTGACGTGCGCCGTGATCTCCGGGCCGAGGACATCGTAGGGAATGTGCTTGTCGTATCCCCCGGCAATCAGGATGATCTTATTCTCAAAGCTCCGCAGCCCCGCGATCGTGCGGGATGGGCTGGAGGCGATGGAATCGTTGTAGTAGCGCACGCCGTCCTTCTCGCGGACGAACTCAATGCGGTGCTCCACGCCGCCGAAATTCCGCGCCACCGCGCGGATATCGCCGTCGGAGGCGAGCCCCTCGACCGCGCAGATGGCGGCCATATAGTTCTCCACGTTGTGGATGCCGGGAATGCGGATCTCGGACTGCTTCAGAATTTCCGCCGGCGGCTCGCCGGTGCGGAAGATCACGCCGTCCCGCAGGAACACGCCCCGCGCGGGCAAGGTCTTGCGCGAGAATTCCAGCACGCTGCCGCGCGCCTTTGCCGCAAAGCCGTGCGTGATCTCGTTGTCGCGGTTGAAGATGGCGATGTCGTCCGCACTCTGGTGCAGGTAGACGTTTTCCTTGGCGGCCACATACTCCGCCATGTCCCTGTGCACATCCAGGTGGTTCGGCGCAAGATTGGTGACGACGGCAATGTGCGGGCTGGTCGTCATGTCCATCAGCTGGAAGGAGCTGAGCTCCACCACGGCGATGTCGTCCCGGCTCATCTGCGCTGTGAGCGGCAGCAGCGGGCGGCCGATGTTACCGCCAAGCCAGACGGTGCGCCCCGCCTTCTTGAGAATTTCCGAGATCAGGGTCGTGGTGGTCGTCTTCCCATCCGAGCCGGTGACGGCAATGATCGGGCAGGGACAGACCTCGAAAAACGCCTCCATCTCGGAGGTCATCCGGCAGCCCGACGCGCGCAGCGCCGCAAGCTCCGGGCGGTTCGGGTGCATCCCCGGCGTACGGAAGGCCACGTCGCCCCGCAGGCCGTCCAGGTAGCCGGGGCCGAGGCGCAGCTCCGCACCCTCGGCCTCCAGTGTGAGAAGCTCCGTGTCCAGCTCCGCATGCTCGGTGCTGTCACATCCGGTCACGCGGATGCCGCGCTCAAGCAGCATCCTGACCAGCGGACGATTGCTGATGCCGAGGCCCAGTACAAGGACGTGTTTGCCCCGCAGTGTTTCAAAATAGCGATCGATTCGCTCGTTCATATCATTCTCCCCGCGGCAGCCTCGCCGCATCCCCTCCGGTCTGAATTCGCTGAGGTTCAATTTATTATACCGATTCCGTCTCTTTTTTGCAACAGATTTGACATTTCCGCTCGCATCGGGTAAAATAGCAGAGCGACCGGGCCGGACAGCCGCGCGGCCAGGCCGAAAGGCCGTCCGTGAGGAAAGTCCGGGCTCCACAGGGCAAGGATAACGGGTAACACCCGCCGAAGGCAACTTCAGGAAAAGTGCAACAGAGATATACCGCTGCGCCCTCCGCTCTCTTCGCTTGCGAAGGGGGCGCGCGCAGTAAGGGTGGAAAGGCGGAGGCAAGAGACCGCCCGACGGCGTGGAAGCGTCCGTCGCTGTAAACTCTATCCGGAGCAACACCGCAGAGGGAACAAGGCTTGCCCGGCTGTTCCCGAGTAGGTGGCTGGAGCGTACCGGCAACGGTGCGCCTAGATAGATGGCTGTCAAGACAGAACCCGGCTTACAGGCCCGATCGTGCCGAAAGCGCCGCAGAGCAATCGCTCTGCGGCGCTTTCGGCGTTTAAAACACCACCACGGTGGAGCCAAAAGGGATATTCGCGGCCATCCAGTTCACGTCCGCGTCGTACATCCGCACACAGCCGTGCGAGGCCGGGCGGCCGATGGTCGGGTCGAGAAGCCCGCCGGTCGCCTTGACGTAGGTGCGCGTGTGGAAGGCGTGGCCGCCGTTGAAGACCATGACCTGCTTGACATAGTAATCGCCGAAATCCCAGAAATTGTTGCGGTACTGATATCGGAACACACCCGCAATGGTGGGCGTTGAGTTCTTCCCCGTGCAGCAGGAAAATGCGCGGATCAGCTTCCAGCTTCCTTCTGCGCCGGTAAAGATATTGACCTTTTGCGTCTTGAGATTCACCCAGACGAGATAGTCCGAGGTGCTGGAATAGCCCTTTGTGTAGTTGACGAAGTTCTCTTTCTGCTCCCTCGTGTAGTCGGTGTACTGCACATAGTCCTTTCGGGAGATATTCAGGTCGCTCCAGCGCACCCAGCCGGTGGTGCCGTCCGGCAGGACGACAAGGCCGGAGATCGTGTCGTTATAGCCGATGTAAACGCCGGTCGTCCCCTGGCGCATGGTGCCGATCCAGTGGGTGAGGGACATGCCGGAGTAGACCGACGTGTTCCGCCGGGCGGTGGCCTCTACGCGGATCGTCTGGATCTTCGAGGGCAGAAGCTCCAGATGCGTGTTCACGGTCTGCGTGAGCGAAACGGCCTCGTCCTCATACTGGAGCCGAACGGTAACGGCTTTCTGTGCCTTCATCGCGCCGGTGTAGACCATTTTTGTGGTAAAGGACGCGGTCGCGCCCTCGGTCAGGGCAAAGCGCCGGTGCGTTTCGGCCAGTTTTCCGTCCGCATACCAGAGGAGCGTGACATAGCGCACGTCTTCGTCCGCCCCGTCGCAGTTTGACGTGTCCACGCCGGTGAATTTCACGGTTGTGGAGATGTCGGGAGAAGAGGGCTTCGCGTCGTTCGCCGGCTTCGCGGCGGCGATCTTCACGGCCGCCACGCCCGCGTCGATCTTCTCGGTGAGCTCCGTTCCGGCAGTCATGACCCGACAGTCCTTCTTTTCGACCGTCGCAGCATCCACGCGGCCCTCGCCGGTCACGGCGCTCCCCTTTCGGTCGAGCGTCGCCACCGAGACCGCCGCGCCGGAGGCGACTGTCAGCGTCGCACCGGAGACCGTCGCTTCGGCGGCGGTGCCGCTCTCATAGGACACGTCGCCCAGCGCGTGCAGCGAGGCAAGGCTGCCGCTCACCGACGCGCTCCCGCCGAGCACCCAGACATCGCCGCCGGTCTCGGTGGCAAACGCGGTCTTTCCGCCGCTGCACACGACCTTCCCCGCCGCGCTGCCCTGCGTGAGCGTCACGTTCCTGCCGCCGGGGAGGACGAGCGAGCCCTTCACCGTCACGCGGCGAAGCTCGAGCGCCTCGGAGGTCTCGCCGCCGAGCACAAGATTGCCGTTCACCGTTACGCCGCTCAGCGCGCTCTCGCCGTTCAGGCGGAGCAGCACGTTCCCGTCCGCCGGGAAGGAGGTACCGTCGCTGATCGTGCCGGTCAGATTATAGAGGAGCTGTGCGAGCTCCTGCCGGGTGATCGCGCCGGCGGGATTGATGCCCTTGCCGTTGCCCTTCATGTACCCCTCTCCGGTCATCGCGGCGAGGGCGTCTTTCGCCCACGTGCCGACTTCATCGCGGTCCGCAAAGGCGGCGAGCGCCTCGTCCGAACCGCCGCACACGCCATAAGCGCGGCCCAGCACCGCGGCCGCCTGTTCGCGGGTCAGCTTCGCCTCGGGCGCGAGGGTATCGCCCGAGCCCTCGAAAAGTCCCATGGCGACGGCTTTTGCCATCGCGCTGTGATACCATGCCGTCCCGGGCACATCGCGGTAGGCGGAGAGGTCGGCCTCCGTCTGCGCGCCGAACAGCCGCGTGAGCATCGCGGCCAGCTCCGCGCGGGTGGCAGGCTCCTGCGCGCGGGGATTCCCCGCATCCATCAGGCCCTGTTCCTCCGCAAAGCTCACGGCGTCCCGCGCCCAGACGTCCGGCTCCCCTGCCGCCGCCGCGCCCAGACAGAGCAGCAGCCCCAAAAGAGCCGTCATAACGATTCCTTCGATCCTTCTCTTCATACCTTTCCCCGCTCCCCGACAAATTTCGACTTTATTTTAACAAACGTCCCCGGTCAATGCAACGACAAAACGTTACTTCTTGTGATTCGGTTTAAAACGCGGCGAACTCCGCATACTATCGCCGTTAAGGTGGGTGAACAGCATGGCAGCAACACAGCGCGCCGGTCGGTCAATCGTGTTTTCCCCCGCGCCGGTAATCGTCGCGACGGCGGCCGTCGCGGGCAAAAAGGAAGCCGAAGGCCCACTCGGTGGCTATTTCGACGAGGTCAGCCTGGATACGAAATTCGGCCAGAAATCCTGGGAAAAGGCAGAAAGCCGGATGCAGGAGCTCACGCTGCAAAAGGCGCTCGATAAGGCGCAGCTCAAAGACGGTGACATCGACATGATCTTCGCGGGCGACCTTCTCAACCAGTGTATCAGCACAAGCTTTTCCCTGCGGGAAACGGGCATCCCCCTCTTCGGTCTGTACGGTGCCTGCTCGACCATGGCAGAGAGCCTCGCGCTGGCCGCGATGGCGGTCTCCGGCGGGTACGCCGGACGGGCGGTGGCGATGACCTCGTCGCACTTCGCCTCGGCCGAGCGGCAGTACCGCTTTCCTCTGGTCTACGGCGGGCAGCGCACGCCGACAGCGCAGTGGACCGTTACCGGCGCGGGCTGCGCGGTGCTCTCGGCGGACGGCTCCGGTCCCCGCGTGACCGCGGCGACCTCGGGCCGCATCGTGGACTGGGGCGTGAAGGACGCCAACAACATGGGCGCCGCCATGGCGCCCGCCGCGTACGACACGATCTCGCGGCATTTGTCCGACCTGGGGCGCAAGCCCGATTTCTACGATCTGATTGTCACCGGCGACCTCGGCACGATGGGGAAAAAGATCGTACTCGACCTCTTTTCGCGCGACGGCACCGACCTGAGCGGCGTGTATGACGACTGCGGCGTGCTGGTCTACGACCGAAATAAGCAGGACACGCACGCGGGAGGCTCCGGCTGCGGCTGCAGCGCGTCGGTGCTCTGCGGCTACCTGCTGCACCGGATGCGCGAGGGCCGGTATCGCCGCCTGCTGTTCTGCGGTACGGGCGCGCTGCTCTCGCCCACCTCCACACAGCAGGGCGAGTCCATTCCGTCGATCTGCCACGCCGTCTCGCTCGAGTGGGAAAGGAACTGAGTCAATGGAATATCTCAAGGCGTTCATCACCGGCGGCGTGCTCTGCGCGATCGGTCAGATCCTGATCGACCGGACAAAGCTCACCCCCGCCAGGATTCTCGTGAGCTACGTCGTCGCGGGTGTGATCCTCGGCGCCTGCGGCGTCTACCAGTTCCTGGTGGACTGGGGCGGCGCGGGCGCCACCACGCCTCTGACCGGCTTCGGCTTCAACCTTGCCAAGGGCGTCCGCGAGGCTGTCAAAACCGACGGCCTGCTCGGCGCGCTGCTCGGCGGCGTAAAGGCCGCCGCGGGCGGCATCACGGCGGCCATCTTCTTTGGCTATCTCGCGGCTGTACTCTTCAAGCCGAAGGATAAAAGCTGAGCGATGTGGGAATACTGAGGATGCGGAAAACCGCAAATTATTGTTTGGAGGCAATGTACCATGGACAATCGCAGCCAGAACAAGAACCAGGACAAGACCAGCCGCGAGGATCGCTCCGACATCCGCAGCGAGAACCGCGCGCAGCCCCGCGTTGAGAACAAGAGCGACAAGAAGAGCGACAGCAAAAGCGACAGCCGCAGCGCCAAGAACTTGAACAAGTCTGACGACATGGACCGCACTTAAGTTTTTCCAGCCGTAAAAACGCGCCGCAAACCAAGTGGTTTGCGGCGCGTTTTCCGTTTTCGCCCTCTTTTACACCTCGGCCGCCGTACCGGTCGCGAGAAACCAGAGGATTCTCCGCTTCACCGGCTTGCCGCAGATGCGTCCGAGCGCGTCCGCATAGGCCGCGAGCTGTGCGCGGTAATGCTCCGCTCGTTCCGCCTCGCCGCCGGGACGGACGGCGTCGGTCTTGAAGTCCAGCACGGTGAGGCCGCCTTCCTCCTCAAAGAAACAGTCCGCCACGCCCTGGAGCATCACCCGCTCCCCCGCCGCACCGGGAAAATACGCCTCCGCATCCGTGAGGATCGAGAACTTGAACTCGCGCGTGACCTTTTCGGCCCCGCGCAGCCGCTCGCCAAGCGGCGAAGCAAAGAGGCGCACCATTGCCTCGCGCCGCACGGCGTCCGCCTGGGCCGGGGTGAGGAATTCTCCCTCTGAGAGCCGCTTTACCTCCGCCTCGACGCCCTCCGGCGTCGTACAGGCCTCATATCTGGCAAACTGCAAAAAAAGATGGTTTGCCGTGCCGCGCTCCGCTGCGCTGAGCCCCGCGGCCTCGGACACGAAGTCCGGCCGCCGCAGACGGAGTCCGCGGTGGTGCTCCGCCGGGCGGCTTCCCTCAGCCGCCTCCTCGTCCACGCTCCGCCCCTTGAGCTGCGTGGCCGTCAGCTTGGACGGCACCGCCGCCGCACCGGGATGGGGATACCGGAACGCAAGCAGCTCGCGCACCCGCTCCGGCGCGGGATACTCCGCCGCCTTGGGCCCCCCGTCCGTGACAGGGGCGGCGGGAGCGGCCGTCTCCTCCGTCTCGTCCGCCCCATGCAGGCGGATGAGCCACGGCATACCGCTCACGCGGCTCTCTCCCGATCCGCCGGTCACGGCGAACAGCTCGTTCGCCTCGGCACGGCACAGCGCCGCGCCCAGAACCCACGCCCCCGGGCAGCGGACTCTCGCCGCCTCGGCGGGCGGCGCCGGGAAGCCCCACCCGGAGACGGCTTTGAGCTCGCTCTCCAGATATCGGCTTGCGTAAGTCATGAGGAGCATGTCCTTCGCGCGCGTCATCGCGACATAGAGTACGCGCAGCTCCTCGGACATGGTCTCCTGCTGGAGGCGCAGCGCGATGGCTTTTTTCGCCACGGTCGGATAGCGCACGCCGTTCTCCCTGTCGATGACGTTTCCGCCCGCGAACAGCGCGGGGTGCGTGAGCACCGGCTCGCGCAGATCCTCCAGGTTGAATTTCCGCGAGAGATCGGCCAGGACGACCACCGGGAACTCGAGGCCCTTGGACTTGTGGATGCTGAGGATCGTGACCGCGCCGCCCTCCCGGGCAGCCGCGCCGGAGGGGACGGATATTCCCTGCTCGCGCAGCTCCGCCGCGTAACGTACAAATTCCGCGAGCGTCCGTTTGCCGCTGCTCGCCGCCAGTGCGGAAAACGCGTGCAGGTTCTCAAGCCGCGCCGCACCGTCGGGCATCGCGCCGTAGACAGCCTCCGCGTCCGTCGCCCGCAGCACCTCGCGCAGAAGCTCCGGCGGAAGCTTCCACTTTGCCCGCTCACGCAGCGTCGCGAGCGTCCCGAGGAAGCGGCCGATCCTTCTGTTCCCCTTCGCTGCATCCGAAAGCGCCTCGTAAAAATCGCCTGTCCGCCGCGCGGCACGCACTGCGCCGAGCTCGTCGGCTGGGAAGGCGAAGAGCGGGCTGGCAAGCGCGGCGGCAAGCGGAATGTCCTGATGCGGGTTGTCGATTACCTCGAGGACGGCGAGCAGCGTCTCGATCTCGGCCGTATCGAGAATGCTCTCGCCCCGATCGCACACGCAGGCAATGCCGCGCGCGCGCAATGCCGCCACGTAGGCGGGTGCAGCCGACGCGACAGAACGCAGCAGGATAACGATGTCCTCCGGCCGGACGGGCCGCGTGCCTGCACCCTCGGTGATGGAGTGCTCCTCCGCGAGCAGCCGCGCGATCCGCGCGGCGACAAAGCCCGCCTCGGCGTCCGCCTTGGCCTTGTCGCCGTCCACCGGGAGACAGTGCAGCTCCACCCTCGGCGACGGAACGGGCGAAAACGTCAGGCCGGGGCGCAGCGCCTCCGCGTCGCCGTAGTCAAGGTCGCCCACGCGCTCGGACATGACGGCGCGGAAGACAAAGTTGGCCGCCTCCAGGATCTCCGGGCGGGAGCGGAAATTCTCCGAGAGCAGGATGCGTCTCGGCTCGCCCGGCTGCGCCTCCCTGTAATCGCGGTATGTCCTGTATTTTTCAAGGAAGATGGACGGATCGGCCAGCCGGAAGCGGTAGATGGACTGCTTGACGTCGCCGACCATGAACCGGTTCTCCCCGCCGCGCGAGACGGCGCGGAAGATACGATCCTGTACCTCGTTGCTGTCCTGATACTCGTCCACCATGATCTCGCAGTAGCGTCCGGCGACCTCGCGGGCAGCCGCCGTAGGCCTGCCGCTGCTCCGGTCGATCAGCAGACGCACGGCCTCATGCTCGAGGTCGGAGAAGTCGAGCATCCGGCGGCGGCGCTTTTCGCGCCGGTAGCCCTCGGTCATCTGTCCGAGCAGGTCGAACGCGCCGAGCATGGCCTGCGCCGAGGCGCGCAGGTCGGCCATGACCTCGGCAGAATCGCCGTAGAAAATTTCTCGCTGCTCCTTCAGCCCATCCACGCAGCGGGCGCGTACGCCGCGGAGGCGTTCGGCCAGATCCGGGGCGTCCGGGTCGCGCAGCGGCCTGAGGCGGCTGAAGGCCGCGGGCAGGGCCGCGCGGGCCTCGTCCCAGTCCTGCGCGCCGAGAAGCTCCCGCAGGCTCCCGATGAGCTCCCGGAACGCCTCTCCGTACGCCTTTTCCATCTTCGCGTCGCCCGTCATCGCGCCGACCGCCCGCTCCATCGCGTCCGTCTGCTCTCCGGCAAAGGCGCGCAGCCGGGTGAGCAGTTCACCGCCCCACGGCGTCCGCGCGCAGTCCGTCACGCCGCTCAGCTCCAGCGCCGCGCGGCAGTCGGCCGCCCATTGATCCGGGTCAAGGCGGCACTGCGCCGCGCGGTAGAGCGACGCGACCGCCTTCGCCACGCCGCGGTCGTCGCGGCCGTAGCCGAAGAGGTCGATCAACGCCTGCACGTCGGGCGTCTCGCCGAGCCGGGCGTAGGCCGCCTCGAGCGTCTCGTCGAGCACGCGCTCGCGCAGCACGGCGCATTCGTTCTCCTCCGCCACGCGGAAGTCGGAAGGCAGGTCGAGCGCGTGGGCATAGCCGCGCAGCAGATTCGCGCAGAAGGCATGCACGGTCGAGATCTCGGTCTGATAAATCCGGCCGGTCTGGCGGCGGAGATGACGGTTTCCCGGATCGGCGGCAAGGCGCCTTCCAAGCTCGGCGGAAATCTTGCCGCGCAGCTCCGCCGCGGCGGCCTTGGTATAGGTGATGATGAGGAAGTCGCTCAGGTCTTTGGGGTCGTTCGGATCGCAGACGCGGGACATCAGCCGGTCAACGAGTACCTTTGTCTTGCCCGAGCCCGCCGCCGCCGACACCAGCAGCGCCCCGCCCCGGTCCTCCACCGCGGCGCGCTGCGCTTCGGTCAGCCGAATTTCAGCCATGCTTCTCCGCCTCCCTCTCCAGGCTCTCCCAGAATTCCGTCCGCGAGACGGACGCGATTGGCCGCTCTTCCGCCGCGCCGGAGGCGCGGTGGCACACCTGCGCGTAATCGCACCAGGCGCACGCGGACTGATCCGGCCCGCGCACGATCGGGTTCGGCGAGACCTCACCCGCGCAGATCGCATCGGTCATCGCGCTGAGCGTGCGCTCCACATGGGCGCGCAGCAGCCGCAGCTCGCCGGCGTCCATCAGGTCGCCCGTGGGGCCGTTTTTCGCGCTCAGCCTGTATGGCATGTAGCGCGGTGCTTTTTCAAAGTGCTCCATCGCGCCGAGCACCACTTCGCTGTCGGAGATCAGGCCTCTTCGCGTCAGCTCGGCGGCGCGCTTGGCCTCGGCTTCGTCGGGCAGCATCTTCCCCGGAGCGGTCAGCAGGGGTCGCCGCGCCGGGAAATAGAGCACGCCCGCCGGCTGGAGCGGCTTTCCGAACAGAGTCTCTCCGTTTTGCTCGAGCGCGAAAAGGTATATGAGCATCTGAAGGCCGACACCGTTCTCCACATCGGCATAGTCGAAGCTCTTTTTTCCCGTTTTATAGTCCACAACGCGCACATAGCGCGTCCCGCCGCAGTCGAAAAGATCCACGCGGTCGACATAGCCGGAGATCTCGGCCTCACCCGTCTTGCCGTGCACACGCACCACCGGCAGCGGCCCCTCGGGGGTAAAGCCCACCTCAAAGGCCGCAGGCTCAAAGTCGGACACGCGCAGCTCGCGCCAGAGGTCGCGAACGACCTCCATGACCTCCGTGAGATTGCGGTCGAAGAGGTAGGAAAACCGCTCCGAGCGAGCGCGCATCCGGCGCAGCATCTCGTCCTGCGCCTCCCGCGCGGCCTCCGCCGCCAGGGCCATCAGCCGCTCCTCGGAAACGGTGCGGAAGCCGCCCTCCTCCTGCACGCACCGGGCCGTCCGCTCGAGCACCGCGTGGACGAACGTACCATAGACCGGCGCGTCGAACGCGGCGGCTTTGCGCGGCTGCAATTTCAGCCCGTCCTTGAGAAAATACGCGCACCGGCACGAGGCGTAGCGGTCGATCCGCGAGGCGGAGAGGCAGAGTTTCCCGCCGTAGAGCCCGGCCACGGTCTCCCGTGAGAGCTTACCCGCGCCGTAGGCCGCCCGGCCGCGCAGCTCATCCGCCAGCGCGGCGGCCTCTGGCGACGCGGCGCGCAGGGCCCGCAGCCCGGGCGAGTCTCCGGCCAGCAGGATGCCCAGCGCCTCAGGCGAGGAAAACAGCAGCTCCGGCACAGCCTGATCCGTCTCGATGGGATTGCACGGAAACAGCGCGGCCGCGCGCGTGAAAAGATACGACGGCTGCTCCGTACAGGCATAAATCGTCATGTACTCCCGCGCGGCGGAAAGCGCGCCGTGGATCACCGCAAGCTGCCGCTCCATCTGCGCATCCTGCCCCGCGGGCAGCTCCACGCCGAGCCGGAGAAGCTCGCGCCTGTCCTGCTCGGTGAGGAGACTCGTGTCGCTCTGGTAGGCGGGAAACGCGCCGTCATCCGCGCCGACGAGCAGTACCGCCGCCGTGTCGGCGTAGCGCGCGGCCTCGAGGCCGCACACGTTCACGCTGTCCAGATTCGCCGGGATGGTGGCCACCTGATACTGTGTCAGCAGCGCTGCAAACAGGCGCGAAAAGTCGGCCTCCTCACGCACCGTTCGCCCGAGGACGCGCACAAGCTGCTCCATCGCGGAGATTACGCGGTCGTAAAGCTGGCCGTACTCCTGCGCGCGCTGCAATTCCCCCTCGTCGCGGCTGTTTTCCGCCATCTCCTCGAGGCGGCGGCCGAGGCCGATCTCCTCGAGGAAGGCATAGACCGCGCGCACTTGGCCCTCCGTTTTTTTGGCGGCCCGCAGACCGTCGCGCAGTCGCAGCAGCGGTGCGGCGCCCCGGCGGCGGGCGGCGTTAAGCGCCTGCAGCCGGGCGGCTGCCGCACCGTCGAGCGCGGCGCCGTAGCCGTCCGGATGCATGTCCCAGTCGTTCTCCCAGCGCGCGCCGCGGATGTTCCAGGTGAGTGCATAGTTCTCAAGCGCGTCGCACTCCTCCGCCGTCACAGGCGAGAGGCCGGATTTCAGAAAGCCGAATACGTTCTCCGCCTCCATGCCGCCCGTCGCAGCGTCCAGCGCCGTGAGGACGCACAGCGCCACCGGCTCGTCCGCCGCACTCCGCGCCCCGGCCACATAGACCGGGATGGAAAAGCGCTCAAAAATGTCGGTCAGAACCGGGAACTCCGCCTCGGGCGAGGTGCAGCACACCGTGACGTCACGGTAACGCAGGCCCCTCCGCACGAGCGATTGAATTTTGTCCGCTGCGTCCAGGCACGCGCCGTATACGCCGCGGGATCGGTGCAGCGTCAGCGCGGGGGCAGGCTCTCCGGACGGCCCGCCGCCGCCGAACAGGCCCTCGCGCAGGCGGCGCAGCTCCTCCGGGCCGTCCGGATCGGCCACAGGTTCCTCCTCTGCGCGGACGCCGCACGACGCGGCCAGCCTCAGCAGACGCCGGCGCGTGTCGCCCGCCACGGCAAAAGCCGGGCTCTTCCCGTCCCCGGCCACGAGGCCCACGGTCATCTCCGCACCGCCGCGCAGCAGATCCTCCAGAATCCGCAGCTCCTGCCCGGTGAAGTCGGAGAAGCCCAGCAGCCAGTAGCTCCGCCCGGCGGCGTAGTCCGTCTCCTGCAGCGTCTCGTCGAGCCGGTCGAGCCGGTCGCCGGGATCCTGCCCCATCGCGGCACAGACCGTCTCATAGCTCTCGCGGATGAGCGCGAGCTCCTCCAATTTGAGGGCCAGCCGCCCCGTCGCCCGTTCGGCCGCGCGGCGCAGTTCCTCCGTGCCGACGCGGCTGGTCTTGCACTCGTCCGTCACGGCGAGCAGCCGGAGCAGAAAATCCGGCCGTTTCAGGCCAGTGCCGAAGAGCTTCAGCCGGGACTGCACCGCCTCAATTGCGGCGGACATGGCCACGAGGCGGCCGCCCCGGTCGAGCGCAGGCCGGGCTGCACCGCCGTAGACCGACGCCGCGCGAGCGGCCAGGCGTGTGAAGCTCAGCACCTCCGCGTGCAGGCTGATCGTATCGCCGCCCGCCTCGCACAGAGCCCGCTCCATGTCGTGCGAATACGGCTCCGGCACGAGGAGCGTGAGCTGTTCCGCCCCCTCCGCCGCGCGCGCGCAGAGCCGCCGCAGCACCTCGCCGCGCACGGCGCGCTGCTCCGCGCCCAGCAAAATCCGCATCATGTGCATCCCGCCCTTCCCTTTTCAAAATTGTAACATACTTTCCGTCCAAAAAACAGGACAGGCGGTAAAATACCGCCTGTCCTGCGCGTTCACCGGCTGAGACGCTCTTTTAATCGTTCCAGCAGCTCCAGCGTCCGGAATTTCAGCTTGTAGCCGCCATTCTCCTCTGTGATAAGGCCGATCTCATCCTGCGTGAGACCGGCGGTCTGCGCCGCCTCCTCAAATTCGTCCATAGAGGCCGTCATGCACAGCGATGGGAACACGACGCACCACCAGTTGTGCCCCTCTCCCTCGCCAATCGTGACGCGCAGCGCCGTGTAGGTACCCGCCGGGAGCGCGAAGGTGCCGTATTCCCGCGTGGGGAACAGCTCCCGCCGCAGCGTTACCGCGGCGCGCTCGGGGCTGCCCTGGGCCGCAAGGCAGGCGTTGGCAGCCCGCTCGATCTCCGGCAGGCTGTCTGCGAGGGCCTGCCGGGCGTCGCCGGGGTGCGTCGCCGTGACCCGGTTCGTAACGGCAAGCACCGCGTCGCGCACCTTCAGTTTGACTTCCTGATCGCGCGCCGTGTCGGAATTCGCCACGACGTGCAGCCGGATGAGCTTCTGCGACAGATCGCGCTGCTGCGCGGTGAGAAACCAGCCGCCGATCAGAAGGATCAGGGAAAACGCCGCCAGCGCGGCAAAAATTCTGCGTGTTTTCAACGGGAAACACCGTCCTTATGTAAGTTTTGCCTTTCGGCTTTTCTCACAGTATGGACGGTGTTTCGGTTAATTATACATTTTTTGCCATGAACGTGCGATAGCCGCAGGTCATGAGCGACATGCTGGCCGCCGCGGCGAAGTCGAAGTTTGCGAACAGTCCGAACATGACCGAGCCGCTGCCGGTCATGCTGGTGCCGAGCGCGCCGCAGTTCTCGAGGGCGTTTTCTATCTTGAAGAGCTCGTCATGGTCGGGCAGGAGCGCGTACTCGAACACGTTGAGCATCTGGCAGCCGATTTCCTGGAGGTCTCCCTTTTCGAGCGCGCGGAGCATCGCCTCGGTCTTCGGCCGGGCGGGGACGCGGATGCTGTCCAGTTTGGCGTAGAGCGCGGGTGTCGAGGCGGTAAAGCCCGGCTGGACGAGGACAAAATAGCACTCCGGCAGGGGCGCAAGCGCGGTGAGCCGCTCGCCCCGGCCCTCTGCCAGCACGGTGCCGCCGCGCACGCAGAACGGCACGTCGCTCCCGACGGCCTCACCGATGCGCTCGAGCTCCCCACCGGAAAAGCGGTCTCCGTCTGCGCGGTTGAGCGCGCGGAGCACAGCCGCCGCGTCGGCGCTGCCGCCGCCCAGGCCGCCCTGCATCGGGATGCGCTTGGTGATGCGGACGGTCAGCCCGTCCGGATCGGTTCCCGCGGCGTCATAATAGGCACGGGCGGCGCGGAACGCGAGATTGTCGCCGTCCGGCGGCACGTCGTCTCTGTCCGCCGTGACGCGCCACGGCCCGCCGGTACCCAGCGTGAGCTCCAGCCCATCGCACAGGCTGACGGTCTGCATAACGGATAGGAGGTTATGATACCCGTCCTCACGCCGGTCGAGCACATCCAGCGTCAGGTTGAGCTTGGCGTATGCATTTTCCTGAATTGTCATCATTCTCTGATTTTTCTGCCTTCCAGATAATAGCGTTTTTCACGCGCGTGGCCCATGGAAAAGGTCTTGCGCGGCAGGATGCCGTCGGCGATGACGCCGCGGAAGAGCTGCGATTTCTCCATCGCGGGCAGCAGGAAACCGATGGCCCCGGGCTGCTTGGCAAGCTTCACAAGCGCCTCGTCGTCATGGATATAATCGATGGAGCCGGCGTGGTCGGCGAGATACCGGTCGAGGAAGCCCTGAAGCACGCCCACGGCGAGCTGACTTTTGGCCTGATCGAGGAAGATCGTGCCGGACTTGTCCCCAATGTACCATTTCACGGGGAAGCCGGTCGTGGCGCAGGAGTCGGTCTTCAGCGCGGTGAGCAGCGCTTCGGGATTGGTGTCGGTGACGACGCGGTGGATCGGCTCAAATGCCTGCGCCTCGTCGTGGATGTTCTCCAGCTCCACAAGGGCATAGCGCGCGGGATGGTTTGACAGATCCTCGCCGGGGCGCTGTTTTTTCAGCTCCTCGTAGCAGGACTTGGCCGTGGCCAGAGAGTGGTTGCCGTCGCCGACGGCAAAAACCATCGGTACGCCGGGCAGGCCCTCGTATTTCCCGCCGACGGAGGCGGTATAGGCTGTCAGACGGTCGGAGAACGCCTTTGCCGCCTCGCCGGAGACGAGCCAGCCCGCGATGTGGCCGCCGCCCTCCATGAGATCGAAGTCGTAAAGCTTGGGCAGCGTATCCTTCGCAGCGGCGACCGGCTCGATGAGGACTTTTTTATGGTCGTCGCAGAGCATCAGAATGTGGGGCAGCTCCACGGGCGCGCCGCGCCGGACGCGCATGCGCGGCGGGATGCGCTCGACCACGGTCTTCTCGGTCGCGCGGATGGCGGAGGTGGAGCCTTTGGAGTAGTCGTAGGCATCCAGATCGACCATGCCGATCAGGCCCTTGCGGATCGAGCCGTTCTCGAGCGTGCGCTCAACATAGACATAGCTGCCGGGATATGCTTTGAAGACGCCGCGGTCGAGGTATTCGCCCATGGTCTCGTTGATCTTCGCGGTGTGGGCGGCTTCCTGCGCCGTGCCGAGCTCCGCCTCGGGCAGGATCAGGTTGATGGTGGACGGTGCGTTCCCCGCCACGCGGCGGACGTCCTCCCAGTACTCGGGCTGAGAGGAAAACTGATCGCAGGCGATGACCGCCCATTTGGACATATCCTCGACCCGAGGAAGCAGGATGTCTGCCGGGAGGAAGCAATTTTGGCTCATTTCGGTTCGTTTCCTTTCTCACTCATTGTATTTGGGGATGTCAGGATTCAAACAGCATCCCCATCAGTTTGGTACCCGCGTCCACATAGGGGCCCTGCTCGCCGTTTTTCTCGGTGTAGGCGAGGCCGCGGTGCGGCTTTGTACTGTCGTAGATCAGGAAGGGCACGGGGTCACCGTCGTGCGTGCGGGTGGACATGAGCGTTTTGTGGTCGCTCAGAAGCAGGATGCGGTAGGCGAAACCCGCCGCCTCGATCTGCTCCGTCAGCGGGCCGACCACGCGGCGGTCGAGATACTCGATGGAGAGGAGCTTTTCGTCGAGTTTGCCGTTGTGCGTGGCCTCGTCGGGGGCCTCGACATGGATGCAGACGAAATCGTCCCCATCCTTCAGGCACTCCACGGCGGCGGAGACCTTGCCCTCGTAATTGGTCTCGGTCTCGCCGGTGGCACCCTCGACGGACACCGTCTTCAGCCCGGTCAGTGCGCCGATCCCGTGCACGAGTGGGACGGCGCTGATGACGGAGCCGTTTTTATGATATTTCTCCACAAAACTCGGGAGCTGCACGGCGGTGCCGTTCGCCCAGAACCAGATGCCGTTGGCCGGGAGCTTTCCCTCCGCGCGGCGGGACTCGTTGATCGGGTGGTGCTCGAGCTTGCGGTTGGCCAGCTCCATGAGCTTCCAGAGCGCCTCGGCGTTCGCGTTGCCGTGCAGCGCGTAGGGACCGATCTTCTGACCGAGGATGTTGTGCGGCGGCGTCTCAACAAGGCCCTTCGTGTCTCCGCCGGCCTGGATGGCGATGTGGCGGAATGAGGGCGTAGGCTCGACGCGCATCTTTATGCGCGCGGCAGCCGCCCGGAACTCCGGTTCGGCAAAGAGCCATTCGATCAGCTCGACGGACTCGCCGCCCTCGATGGAGCCGGCGTTGTGAGAGAGGATCTTCTTCTCGTTGAACGGCGCGTCGCCGTCCTCAAGTGCAACCATGTTGCAGCGGTAGCTCACGTCGCCGGGCTTGACGGTGAAGCCGCATCCGGCAGCCTCAAGCGGGCTGCGGCCGGTGAAATAGAGGTTGGGATCGCAGCCGAAGATCGAGAGGATTGCCGTGTCGCTTCCGGGCGGCTGCTGACGGGGCACGGTGAGGACGCTGCCGAGCGTGGATTTCTCGCTCAGCGCGTCGATATGCGGCTTAAAGGCCGCCTCCAGCGGTGTCTTGCCGCCGAGTTCGGGAACGGGGTTGTCCGCCATGCCGTCTCCGATGATAAGAACATATTTCATGATCTGTTCCCTTCCCAAAAAGATGCAAAATGATCCATTCGGTGGTATTCTATCATATTTTTCGGCAAAGCAAAAGGCCAAACTTTTTCAGGTTCGTATAATTCGGGCAAAACAGGCAAAACTAGAGCATACCAAACAATGGGAGGTTTGAAAATGGACGCAACGGCATTGGTTCTGACCATCATCGGCGCGATCAACTGGGGGCTTGTGAGCGTGTTTCAGTTTGATCTTGTCGCGTGGCTCTGCGGCGGACAGACCGCCTGGCTCAGCCGCGTGATCTACGGGATCGTCGCGCTGGCCGGTCTCTGGTGCATTTCCCTTCTGTTCCGCGGCGATCGTGGAACGGACCGTCACATGGAGCACGGCCCCGCCGTATGAGGTCGGAAAAAGCCGCAGGATGGAGGCCATCCTGCGGCTTTGCTTAGCTTACGGTAAATTCCTTGTTGGTGACGAGACGGTTGTTGAAGTAGATAATCAGGCTGTAATCGCCTGCCTTAGCGGGCATGGCCTGAACGGCTCCGGCATAGATCTCGTCGTTCCACAGCTTGTTCCAGGTGCTCTGGGTGCTCACGCACTCGACCGGCACGTCCTTCGCGTCCTTGATGACGTATGTGACGGACACGGCGTCGTCGCTCGCGGTGTGACCGGTGAGCGTCTGGAGGGCGAAGGCCATCTTGTCGGTGGTCTTGAACTCCTTGGTGCCGTTTTTCAGGTCGTGATATGTCCAGCCGGCCTTGGTGGGCTGATAAAACAGGCCCAGGAAAAAGCGAGACGCGCCGTAGGCGTTGAATTTCTCGGCAGCGGGCGTCTTGACCTCGGCCGCGGCGGAGCCGCCGAGCTTCTCGCCGGTGGAGGAGCGAATCTCGATCTCGTAGGTCGTGCCGGGGATCAGGCCGTAGAGCGTGGCCTGGTTCTTGTCGGCATTCTGCTTTTTCGTGAGAGCCGAGCCCTTTGGCGTATAGAGAATCTGCCAGGCGGCCGTGCCGGAGTCGCTCACCCAGGAGACGTTGACCGTTCCGGCGTTCTCGGCGTCAGCCTTGACCGACGAGACGCTCGCCGCGGCCGGCGAAATTGAAAGGGTCGCGGGCTTCTCGGCACCGGTGGAGGTGACGGTGATGGTATATGTCTCGCCGGCGGCGAGCTCCGTGAACTCGGCCTCGCGGCTCTTGGTGGTCTGCGTTTTGGCAGAGCCGTCCGTGCCGGTGCAGGTCACGCTCCACTCGCCCGGATCGTTGTCACTGCTCCAGCTCACCTTGACGGAAGACTCGGTCAGCGAGTCGGCCTTGAGGCCGGAGATGACGATGCTCGGCGCGGAGGAGAACTGCACGCTGCTCTCGCCGGAGAGGACTGTGCCCTCGGGCTGCTGAAGCGTGAAGGTATAGGTGAGGCCGGGCTTCAGGCCGGAGATCGTGGCGGTGTGGCCGGAGAAAGAATCCGTCTTCTCCGCCTCGCCCTCGGCGGAATAGGCAACCGTCCACTCGCCGGGATCGGGACCGCTGACCGTAAGGTTCAGTTCAGCCTGTCCTACGGAGGGTGAAGTAGCCGTAAAGCTTACGATCTCGGTTGTGGCGGTTGTCGTCGCGAGCGTGTGTGTCATACCGGTGAGCTTCCGGCGGGTATTCGACTCCACAGAGATCGTGTACTGCGAGCCGGACGTGAGGTTGGAGAACCGGACGTCCTTGCCGGCGTACGGCTGGCGGAACACGTTTCCGTAGGTGTCGGTGCACAGCAGCGTGAGGTCGGTGTCGTTCTGGGCAGCCTTTACAGCGACGGTGACGTAATCCGTTCCCTTGTCGGTGATGCTGATGGCGGAGATGTTCAGCGGCGGGCCGCCGAACACCAGATAATAGACGCTCAGCCCGATCGCGCCCAGCAGGAGCACGGCGATCACAACGGGGATCCATATCTTGTGCCGTTTCTTCCCCGTCTTCCGAACCGGCTCGGCGGACGGTGCGGCACCGGGCGTCTCATCCTCATCCGGGACCAGACGAACGGGCGGCGCGGCGAAGGTGGGGGGCTTCGGCGCGGGCTCCTCCCGTGTCTCCGGCTGCGCCGGAGTCTGCTCCTGAAGGGAAACCTGCTCCGCAGGCTCTTCCGCCGTTTTTTCCGGCGGGGCTTCTTCCTCCGCCGGCGGCTCGGGCGGAGTCTCCGTGGGTGCGGGCGGCTCCGCCGGCAGAGCCGCGGGCTCAGGCTCCGGCGGGGCGGCTGGCTCGGGGGTGGCCTCTGGCTCGGCCCGCTTCGGCTGGTCGGGCGAGAAGTTCCGCACGAAATCGCTGTCAAGCTGCGAGACGTCCGTAAAGCTGACCGGCTCGATTTCTTCGTCCTGATCCTCGGGCGACACAATCATGTCGGGGTCGGTGACGAGAGGCGGAACGACCAGCGAATCGGTAACAGTATTGCGCTTCATATAGAGCACGAGCTCCTGCATGAACTCCTCCGGAGTCTGGTAGCGGTCGGAGGGCTCAAAGGCGCAGGCTTTCAGAATGATCGCGGCCAGCTCGTAGTCGCCGTACAGAGGAGCCGGGAGCGGCTCGCCGCTCAGGCGGAGTTTGTTGGCGGCTTTGGCGGAGGTCTTTTCGTCCTCAAACGGGCCGTGATTTCCGTTCAGAATCCGGTAAAGCACCATGCCGACAGAATAGATGTCAATGGTTGTGTTGAACGGGTTGAGGATGTCGCTCAGCTCGGGCGCAGTATACTCCGAAATCATCCGCTCGGGCATGGCGCAGTACTTGAGGTTATCGATGCAGGCCACGCCGAGGTCGCCGAGCATGAAGCCGTTGAGCCCGTTGAGATAGATGTTCTCCGGCTTGACGTCGCGGTGGATCAGGCCCTGAGTTCGCAGGTCGCACAGTGCCGAGCAGAGATCCAGCCCCAGGTTCAGCGCGCGCAGGTGCGTCATGGCGTTTTCCGAAAGATAGGACACCAGCGTCGTCCATTTTTCGGAGAGAAGATAGATTTCAAAGCCGACGCCCTCGTCCTTTGGGCAGATCTGATGGCCCAGATAGGTGGCGACGTTCGGACTTCCCTTTACCGTCTCGAGGATGGCGAACTCCTGCTGATAATCGTCCACAACCTGCTCATAATACTTCTTCGCCGCCTCCTCATCCGCGGCGGCGCCGGTGAGCAGCAGCGCGTCCACCTGCGTCTGGGACTCGGGCACGGAAATGAGTTTTAGGATGTACTCCTGACCGCCGGATGCCCTGCGCATCAGGCAAACGGTAGTCCCCCCGCTCGCCTGAATCGTCCGCACCAGCTCCAGCCCGTCCAGCAGCGGCGAAATGAGCTTTAGTTCTGACAAAGCGATTCGCCTCCTTTCGATACGCAGTATATTTTAGGACATCTCCGGTCAAATTGCAAGTTTATCTTGCGCGATATTATGTTACCCATTGGCAAGCGGGTAATAATGTGCTAAAATACGCGTATTGACAGAATTCGACCGGTATCTGAAACGGAGGTAACCTATGGAAAAGAGAGTATGCGCCTACTGCGGGACAGAATACGACGCAAATCTCCAGCGCTGTCCCCTCTGCGGCAGCGTCAACGAGAACGTCTTGGAACCCGAACCCGATCCTGAACCCGAAGAGGTACACCGCCCGGCCCGCCGGCGCGGCGGCGCGCGCGTCGCTCCGAAGGAGGACGGCGTGCCCAGGTGGCTTTCCGTTTTGATCTGCGTGATCTTGGCGATTGCCGTCGTGGTCGGCGCGGGCTTCGCGCTTTACTCCATGGGCATTTTTTCCTCAAAGGACAAGGCCTCCGATTCCACCGTCTCCCTCCCCCTGACCGGCGAGACGACTTCGGCCGCCGTTTCGGAAACCGAAAGCACGGGCGTCGTCGCCTGCACCGCCCTCACGCTCGACCCCGCAGGCGTCACGCTCGCCTCGGGTGAAAGCGCCTCGATCACCGCGCTGGCCGAGCCCTCGGGCTGTACGGAGAAGATCGCGTGGGTCTCCTCCAACGAGAAGGTCTGCACGGTCGATGAAAACGGCATCGTCGCCTACGTGGGCGACGGCAAGGCCACCGTGATGGCGACCTGCGGCAGCAAGAGCGCCTCATGCGACGTGACCTGCGGCGCCTCCGGCTCGGAAACAGAGACTACGGCCGCCTCGCAGGAGACCACGCCCGCGTCGTCCGACACCACTGCCGACGCCTCCCGGGCAAGCCTGAGCACAACCGACTTCACCCTGTTCTCCGCGGGCGAGACCGCGAAGATCACGGTCAGGGACGCCCCCTCCGGCGCGTCCGTCGTCTGGACCAGCTCCAACCCTGCCGTCGCCACCGTCTCGAACGGCACCGTCACCGCCGTCAAGTCCGGCACCGCGACGATTACCGCCGAGGTGAACGGGCAGAAGCTCACCTGCATCGCCCGCTGCAACGTTCCCGGCACCGCCCCCACCACTACCGACAACGCCGAGAGCTCCGGCAGCTATAAGCTCGACCACTCGGACGTAACGCTCGGCAAGGGCGAGAGCTTTGAGATCTCCGTCGTCGGCGGCGTGTCCGGCGGCTGGAACGTGAGCAACAGCTCGGTGTGCACCGTGGATGCCGAAGGCAATGTCACCGCCGTCGGTTCCGGCACCGCGAAGGTCTACACTACCGTGGGCGGTCAGAAGCTCGAGTGTGTTGTCCGCGTCAAATAAATCCCGTTTCGTATAGAAAGGCCCGATCCGGCTGCGCCGGATCGGGCCTTTCTCTGTTCCGCGCCGTTCGGCGCGGGATTCACTTGGTCATGCGGTTCATCCATTCGATGTAGCTGGTGTTATTGATCATAAACGGGTAGTTCACGACGATCAGATCATTGACGCCCTGGGCCTTTCCGAACTCGCCGATGTTCATGCTGGGCTTGTTTTCGCGGTTGAACTCGCGGGGATCCACCACAACGATCTTGCTGTAATGGCTGGTGAGGAACGGCACCAGCGCGTTGCCGTAGGACTCCTTGAGCACCATGCAGGTTTTCCCGTTGTTCACATCGGTGTTGATGATGCAGATAGGCGTGTCGCCGCCGATGAAGCAAAGGTACTTGTTGCTCACATCGTCCCCGAGCTTTGTGTAAACCACGCTGACGGCTACTCCGTTCGTTAGGGTAGTATCGGCGTAATACTTCGCGTGCGTCTCCCGGATCGGCAGGTAATAGGTCAGCGTGTCTGGGTGCGCTTTGAGTGTGTCGCTCTGGGGATAGCCGGACGTAAAGGTATACATGGAGCCGAGGAACGTATCGTAGGTGCCCGTCTTGAACTGATCGATCGGCACCGCATTGAGCCCCGCCGCCTTACAGAAGGCCGTGTAGGCATAATACGCACCGAGCGCCGTCCAGTGGTGATCCGTGCGGAAGAATATGTATTCGTCCGCGTGCTCGCGCAGGGCGGAGTAAGCGTCCACCGTTTTCACGCCCTTGTCCATCTTGCCGTAGCAGTAGTTGATCATGTCCTTCTGCGAATGCGAGCCGGTGTGGAAGCTCTCCGGTGAGTAGAACTCGCCCGAGTTCGGCGTCACCAGGGAGTAGGTCTGGACGTTCGGGCCCATGCACCTCGCAAGATTGTCCACCGCCTCGGCATATTTGTCGATGACGGAGTAGGTCGCGGTCGGAATATCCATGGCGTTGTCGCCCACGACGATCATCGTGCCGATCGCTTTGGCCTGTCCCTCCGCGGGGAGGCCGATCTCCGGGTCGGGCTTTTCGGTCTCGGCCGCCGTCGTGGTCTCGGCGGGCGCGGCGGACGTCCCGCCGGGTGCGCTCGTTTCGGAGGCGGCTGTCGTCGTCTCCGCACCCGCAGCCTCCTGTGCGGCCTTTTCGGCCGTGGAGAGCGCCTCGCCGCCTTTTTCCGCGCCTCCGGCGGAGTCGATGACAAGGTAGTTGTTGTCGCCGCCGGAATAATAGTAGAAGCTGTTGAGCTCTTTATTGAGCGAGAGCAAATTGTCGCGGAACGGGAACGTGTCGGAATAGTAGTTCTCGAGTGCCGGGATATAAGAGCCGTCGAACAGTGTGCTCAGGCTGAACTTCGGTCTGGAATTGAGCTTGCGGTTCTCCACCAGCGAAACGGTTTTGTCCTTATCCACCATGGAGATTACGCCGAGGACGACCAGGAACGCCAGCATCAGAGAAAGAAGAATGGTATCGAGTTTTTTCATATGCCGCCCTCCCCTCAGAACTGGAAATACAGAAACGGGCTGTAGCTCGAGCCGATCAGCGAGACGGTCACAAGCAGCAGCAGCGCCATATCAAACGTAAACACCAGCAGCGTGTAGACGATCTGCCGCGTGCGCACTTTTTGGGGACCGGCGCACCACGCGCCCAGCGCAAGGCCGAAAATGCGCGGCGCCGCGGAGCTGCCGATGATGCAGACCACCAGCAGCGGCAGGTTGTTGAGCAGCATGATGCCGGTCTGTCCGCCGGCGAAGCCCGCTCCCTTCAGGCCGAACATCGTACCCAGCGTCAGACCGAGCCGGGAAAAATCCGTACAGTAGAACAGCGCCCAGCCGACGACCACAAAGAACATCGTCATCAGGTGCCGCACCATTGCCGGCACACGTTTGAGCGCACGCTTGTTGCGCTTCTCGATCCAGAGCAGGACAAAGAAGTAGAGACCCCACAGCACAAAGTTCCAGCTCGCGCCGTGCCACAGGCCCGTCAGTCCCCAGACGATCAGCAGGTTCAGGACCTGATGCCGCCGGTTGCCGCCGAGCGGAATGTAGACATAGTCGCGGAAGAAGCTGCTCAGCGAGATATGCCAGCGCCGCCAGAATTCCGTGATAGACTTGGAGATGTACGGCAGATTGAAGTTCTCGGCGTATGTGAAGCCGAAGATGCGGCCCAGACCGATCGCCATATCGGAATAGCCGGAGAAGTCAAAATAAATTTCAAACGTAAACATCAGGATGCCCAGCCACGCGCCGACGGTGGAAAGGCTCGTCAGGTCGCCGTCGAGCAGGCGGGTGGCGATCTTGCCGGTGTAATTGGCGATCAGCACCTTTTTGCCCAGGCCCATGCAAAAACGTGTCGCGCCGTAGAATGCGCCCTCGGATGTGGTTCTGCGCCGGGCGAGCTGCGGCCCGACCTCCGAGTAGCGGGCGATGGGGCCGGCGTTCAGCTTCGGGAACAGCGCGATGTACAGCAGGAAATCCCGGTAGGAGAACTGCACCTCCACCTCTTTGCGGTAGACGTCGATCACATAGGAGATTGCCTGGAACGTATAGAATGAAATGCCGATCGGCAGCTTGATCTTCGGCACCGGCAGGTTCAGGCCCGCGATGTGATTGAGGTTGGAGACCAGAAATCCCGTGTACTTGAAGACAGCCAGCAGCCCTAGGTTGATAATGACCGCGAGCACCAGCCATTTCTTCCCCCCACGGTCCCCGCACGCGCCGATCTTCCTGCCCAGAAGATAATTCAGCCACGCGGAAACCACAAGCAAAATCACATAGACCGGTTCGCCCCATGCGTAAAACACGACGCTGAACGCGACCAACACCCAGTTTTTATAACTGATCGACCGTCCTGCAAAATAAAGCAGCAGGCAAAACGGCAAAAAACAGTACAAAAATGTCAGACTTGAAAATGCCACGCCCTTACTCTCTCCCTATCCGAACTGTGTTAACTGTTCTATTTACATAACATTGCCTCTTTATGCTACCAGACGGTTCACCGTTTTGCAACAGAAATTTACAGATTTCGCAGCTTTTTTCTGATTCTCACCCGGCAGGTCAGTTTTCTGGCGTTTTGCCGCCGGTCTTCCCTCCCGCACTGCGAAACAGGTTACATAATATTGCTATTTTACACGCTGCCGAATCCGGCTGCCGCATCGGGTATGCTCGTCATTAATCCCAACAGAAACAAAATAATACAACAGCAAAAACTTGCATTTTTGTGAATATGTCGCTATAATGTGATCGTACCGAACCGAAAAGGATGTGCAAAGGATGCTGGCAATTGAACGCAAAAACGAAATACTGACCAAGCTTCGCCTCGAGCAGCGCGTGCTGGTGAGCGAGCTTGCCGCTCATTACGGCGTCACGGAGGAGACGATCCGCCGTGACCTCGACAAGCTGGAAAAAGACGGCTACGCCACCAAAACCTACGGCGGCGCCATCTGGGGCAACAGCACCAAGACCGACCTCTCCTATACCATCCGCAACAAGACCAATGTGGAGGCCAAGCATGCCATTGCCGAGTTGGTAGATTCCCTGATCGTCGACGGCGACCATATCATGCTTGACGACAGCTCCACGGCGCTTTACGTTGCCAAACAGATCAAGGACAAAAAAGACCTCACCGTCATCACGAACTCCGTCGAGGTCATCGTGGAGCTCTCGGACGTGACCGGCTGGAATATCATGTCCACCGGCGGACGGCTCAAGCCGGACTCCCTCGCGCTGATCGGGCCGCAGTGCCAGCAGATGATCCGCAACTACCATGTGGATAAGCTCATCATGTCCTGCAAGGGCATCGAGCCGCACGCCGGCATCACCGATTCGAGCGAGTACCATTCCTCTGCCAAGCAGGCGATGCTTCAGGTGGCCCGGCAGGCGATCCTCACCCTGGATTACAGCAAATTCGACAAGATTTCGTTCGTAAAAATCGCCGAGTTCTCCGATATTCAGGCCATCGTTACGAACCGCGAGCCAAGCAAGCAGTGGCTCCAGCTGTTCGATCAATATCAGATTCGCTGTCTGTATCCGCCTGTCAACGTGGAATAACTGCTGACGCCAATCGCCCCGCCCTCCGGCGGGGCGATTGGCGTTTTCTGTGAAAGTCTACCATTTTTTGCAGACAACGTCGTCCGCCAGCGGCAGGTCGCGGAAGATCGACGCGGCGGCCGATTCGTATTCCGCCGCGCTGCCGGCCTTTCGGAGGAGCTTAGCGTGCTTCTCGCTGCCGGGAAACAGCCTGATCTGATACGACCAGACTTCCTTCATCCGCGCGACCGCACCGGAAACATTGCCGAAATCACGGATATAGCCCTCGTACAGCCCGGTCAGAAATGCCTCGAGCTCCGCTTTGCCGGCCTCTTTCCCGCCCCGCACCTTGCGGATGAGCGCCGGGTCGGCGATCAGTCCCCGGCCGATCATGGCCGCCGGGAGGCCGGGCTGCCGCGCGGCCAGCGCGGCGCAGTCGGCCCGGTTTTTAAGGTCGCCGTTGTAACAGACTGCCGACCGGCTCTCCCGCGCCGCCGCTTCAAACGCTCCGAAACGGACCTGGCCCTGGTAGCCCTCCCGCTGCACGCGGGGATGGATGATCAGCTCTGCGACAGGGTATCGGTTGTAGATGGCCAGCAGGCGCGTGAACTCCGCCTCGTCGGTCATGCCGAGGCGCGTCTTGATTGAAACGGCGCAGGGCGCGGCGGCAAAGACCGCGTCGAGGAAGCGCTCCAGCTCCTCCGGCCTGGCGAGAAGACCGGCGCCCTTTCCCTTGGCAACCACCGTTCCCGACGGGCAGCCGAGGTTCAGATTTACCTCGCCGTAGCCCATGGCGTGCAGCTCTCGCGCTGCCCAGAGGAAGTCCTCCGCGCTGCGCGTAAGAAGCTGCGGCACGGCAGGAACGCCCTCGTTGTGCTCCGGGCACAGCTCGCGACGCGCGCGGGGCGTAAAGAGGTGGTTCCCCGTGGGGGAAAAAAACGGGATGTAATAGCGGTCTGTGCCCGGAAAATACCGGCTGTGCAGCCCCCGCCAGACCCAGCCGGTAACGCCCTCCATCGGCGCGGCATACCAGCGCGGCGGTCTCTCCCCGCCTGCACGCTTGTCCTCCTCCATTCTCTCCCCTCCTTTCGCCTGATTTCCGTTATTTTACCACGCCTCTCCCCGCGCGGCAACCTTCACTTCCGCGTTCCGGAAACCGACGCAAAGAGAATCCCCGCCGCATGGCGGGGATTCTCTTTGCTTATTTCAGAAACGCGCCGACGGCTGCGGAGTCCAGCTTGCCGTACTGTCTGAGGAAGCCGTACAGCTCGCCCGCGATGGTCTTGATGCCGCCCTTTTCATCGGACTCGATGTTCAGCGGCATGAGCGGGTCGTGCAGGCTCATGCGGAGCAGGAACCAGCCGTCTCCGTGCGCTTTGCCGAGGTTGACGCGGATGCCCTCGTAGTTGCTCGGAGCCACCGTCCAGCCGGGCTGCGAGGCCGCGTAGGCAGTCAGTTTCTCAATGACGTCCGTGCCGTAGGGCTTGAAGTCGTCGAGCAGCAGGTTCATTCGGAATTCGCGGCTCTCGGCGGGCTCGCGCAAGTCGGCGATCAGAGAGTGGAGCGTGTAGCCCTCCTTCTTTCCGCGCGCCAGCTCGATGAGCAGCTTGGTGACGAGATACGCGCCGTCGTCCAGAAAATAGTTCTCCTTGAGCGCTCCGTGGCCGGAGGTCTCCATGGCGAGCTGGCTGTCGTGCCCCTCCGCGTTGAGACGGACGGACTCGTTGATGACATTGCGGTAGCCGCGCTTGAAGCGGTGATGCACGCCGCCGTGGGCTGTGATGAACTCCGCGAGGCCCGTGGAGGTGATGGAGTCGGTCACGATCGTGGTGCCCGGATGTTCACGCAGCAAAATCGCCGACATCATGGCGATCAGGCGGTTTCGGTTGAGTTCACTGCCGTCGGAGAGCACCGCGCCCGCGCGATCCACGTCGGTATCGAAGATGATGCCGAGGTCGGCCTTGTTTTTGGCTACCGCGCCCATGATGGCGGCCATGGCTTCCTCGTTCTCGGGGTTCGGGATGTGGTTTGGGAAGGAGCCGTCCGGCTCGAGGAACTGACTGCCCTCGGTGTTCGCGCCGAGCGGCCGGAGCACCTTGTCCACATAGAAGCCGCCCGCGCCGTTGCCCGCGTCTACCACGACGCGGAATCCCTCAAGCGGACGCTCGTGCCCGGTCGCCTGACGGACTTTGTTGAGCAGCAGTCCGGCGTAGGCGTCCATAAAGCCGCCCGAGGTCAGCTTTCCCTGCGGGAAGCCTGTGTGATCCGCGGAGGCGGCGCAGGCGAGGATGGCAGAGATGTCCTGCTTCTCCACGCCGCCGTCTCTGGTGAAGAACTTGAAGCCGTTTCGGTTGAAGGGCAGGTGGCTCGCGGTGATCATCACCGCGCCGTCGAACTCAAAGCCCATCGTAACAGTTGACATAAACATTGCCGGTGTGGAGGCCATGCCGAAGTCGGTCACTTGCAGGCCTTCGGCTGTCATTGCCTCGCAGAGCCAGCCGCACAGCGCCTCACCCGAAAGGCGGGAATCGCGGCCGACGGAGACGCGCAGCTCCTTTTTCGCGAGCCGGCGGCTGAGCCAGAGCGCAAAGCCGCGTCCGATGTCGCGGCAGGCCTGTTCGGTCAGGTTGATGTGCTGCCCCTCGATTCCCTCGAGCGCAACGCCGCGGATGTCGCTGCCGTTTTGCAGTTTTTGATAGTCCATTTCCATGTCCTCCTCGTGAAATGCAGAAGAATCAACATTCATTTTTCATCCAGCAAACATCTTAGCACAGAAACAGACACAATTCAACTCCCGTTGCATTTTTCCCCGGAAGGTGTTACCATATTGTTTCAGAGGTGAAAGCATGGAATATCAACTCATTCGCTCTGCGCGCCGGACGCTGGCGCTGCAGATCACGCGCGGGGGCGTGCTGATTGTCCGCGCGCCGCTCCGCGTGCCGGACAGCGCAGTACGGCGCTTCGTGCGCGAACACGAGGACTGGATTGAGCGGAACATGGCGCGCCAGCGCACCCGTACCGACGCGCACCCGGAGCCCTCGGAGGACGAGATCCGCCGTCTGCGCGCTCTGGCGAAGCAGCTTTTGCCCGGCAAGGTCGCTCATTTCGCGCCGCTGCTCGGCGTCTCCCCCACCCGGCTCACGATCACCTCTGCCAAAACCAGGTTTGGGAGCTGCTCGGGGAAGAACGCGATCTCGTTCTCCTGGCGGCTGATGCAGTATCCGGAGGCGGCGATCGACTATGTGGTGGTACACGAGCTTGCGCACATTCTCCGCCATGACCACTCGCCCGCCTTTTATGCCTGCGTTGCCCGCGTAATGCCGGACTACAAGGCCCGGCAGGAGCTGCTTCGGCAGTGACCGGACGCGTTTTTGTGCGAAACGCGCCCGGATACGCCGTATTCCGGCCGGATGGGCCGGGGAACAGGAGGAATCGCTCATGTATGATGAGCTGACAGAAATCGACATTCAGAAAATGCAGGCCGAGATCGATTACCGCACAACAACGCTGCGTCCCAAGCTGATCGAGGACGTGCAGACCGCACGCGCCTTCGGCGATCTCAGTGAAAATTTCGAATACAAATCCGCCAAGCGGGAAAAAAACCGCAATGACAGCCGCGTGCGCTATCTCGAGCGGATGATCAAGACTGCAAAGGTCATCACTGACAGGTCCGGCGCCGACACAGTGGGTCTGTTCGACAAGGTGGTACTCTATTTTGAGGACGACGACGAGACGCAGACCATCGAGCTTGTCACCACGCTTCGCCAGAACTCGCTCAAGGGGCTCATCAGCAAGGAATCGCCGCTCGGCAAGGCCATCCTTGGCCACCGGGCCGGTGAGCGCGTGACGGTCGAGCTGGGGCCCGGCAGCTACGATGTGACGATCCGCTCGATCGAGAAGGGCGCGGACGACGCCTCGCTCGACATCAGCGCGTACTGAGCCATGAAGCACGGCTGTATTATCGTCACCGGGGCGCACGAAAACAACCTGAAGCACATCAGCCTGTCCATTCCCCGGGGAAAACTGGTGGTCTTTACCGGCGTGTCCGGCTCGGGCAAATCGTCGCTGGTGTTCGACACAATCGCCGCCGAGGCCGGGCGTCAGCTCAATGAGACGTTTCCGGTGTACCTCCGAAACCGCCTGCCCCATCTGGAGCCGCCGAAGGTCGAGTCCATCGACGGACTGACCACAGGCATTGTCATCGACCAGCGGCCCTTTTCCGGCGACTTTCGCTCCACCGTCGCCACGATGACAGACCTCGCCCCGATGCTGCGGGTGCTGTTCTCCCGCTGCGCCGAGCCGAGGATCGGCCCGTCCAATTATTACTCCTCCAACGACCCGGCCGGTATGTGCCCGGCATGCGGCGGATTGGGGAAAAAAATTGTATTCGACCCGGAAAAGCTGTTCGACCTCTCAAAATCGCTCAACGGCGGCGCGCTGCTCTTTCCGAACCATCAGGTCGGCAGCTACCAGTGGCAGCTCTACGCCCACTCAGGCCTTTTCGACGCGGACAAGCCGCTTGCGCAGTATTCCCCGCGCGAGTGGGAGGATCTGCTGCACGGCTCCGGTCCCATCGTTGAGATCAAAAACGCCACGGGCCGTGTTCTCGGCGACTCTTACCACCTCCAGTACGAGGGCTTGATCGACCGGATCAACCGGCTCTATCTCAAGCGCGACATCAGCGCGCAGAGCAAGGCGAACCAGCGCATCGTCCACGAATTCACGCGCGAGAGCAGCTGCCCGGTCTGTCATGGGATGCGGCTCAACGAGGCCGCTCTGGGCAGCCGCCTGTGCGGCTATAACATCGCCGAGATCGGCGAACTCGATGTCCGCGGACTGGGCGAGGCGCTCGAAGGCGTGACTGACCCTGTCGGCCTGCCCACCGTGCGAAAAATTCTTCGCCTGCTGCACGGGATCGAGGATCTGGGGCTGGGCTATCTGAATCTGAACCGCGCGGCGCCGTCGCTCTCCGGCGGCGAGACGCAGCGGCTGAAGATGGTGCGCCATCTGGGCAGCAGCCTCGTCGGCCTCACCTACATCTTCGACGAACCCTCCACGGGTCTCCATCCCAAGGACGTGGAGCGGCTGTGCCGGCTCCTGCTTATGCTGCGCGACCGCGGCAACACGGTGCTCGTTGTGGAGCACAAAAAGGACATCATGCGCATCGCCGACGAGATCGTGGATCTGGGCCCCGGAGCGGGGCGCCGCGGCGGCGAGATCGTCTTTCAGGGCCCACTGGACGAGCTGCTCCGGCGCGACTGCCCCACTGCGCAGAGCCTCCGCCGGGCGGTGCCGCTGAACGGCGCACCGAGAACCGCTTCGGATTTCCTGCCGATCCGCGACGCCACGCTGCACAATCTGCGCCACGTCAGCGTCAACATTCCCCTTCATGTGCTGACGGCGGTCAGCGGCCTCGCAGGCTCCGGCAAATCCTCGCTCGTCTGCGGCGAGCTGGTGCGGCAGCACCCCGAGGTCGTCCACATCAGTCAGGCGCCCATCGGCACCACGGCTCGCTCCTCCCCTGCGACCTACATCGGAATCATGGATGACATCCGCCGCCTGTTCGCGCGGGAAAACAAGGTTGATGCCGCCCTTTTCAGCTACAATTCCAAAGGCGCCTGCCCGATCTGCGGCGGACGCGGCGAAATCCGGACGGAGATGGCCTTCCTCGACCCGGTGACCATGCCTTGCGAGGCCTGCCGCGGCAGCCGGTACAGCGAGGAAGCACTCTCTTACCGCTACCATGGGAAAAATATTCTGGATGTTCTCAACCTCACGATCGAAGAGGCGCTCGCCTTTTTTGAAGAGCCGCGCATCCGCGGAAAGCTCCAAATGCTCTCCGACGTCGGCATGGGCTACATCACACTCGGCCAGCCGACCGGTACGCTCTCGGGCGGTGAGTGTCAGCGCATCAAGCTCGCCAGCCGCATGAAAACGCGCAGCGCGGTCTATGTGATGGACGAGCCCTCCACGGGCCTCCATCCGCAGGACGTAGAACTTCTCATGACGCTGCTCAACCGTCTGGTGGACGACGGCAGCACGGTGATTGTCGTCGAGCACGATCTCGACGTGATCCGCCGGGCCGACTGGCTGATCGACATGGGTCCGGGCGGCGGCCGCGACGGCGGCCGTGTGCTCTTTGAGGGAACGCCCCGTGCGCTGCTCGACTGCCGGACTTCGTCGACCGCCGAATTTCTTCGCCGCGACCTCGGCCTGAATTGAGATCGGAATTCTATCCCGCTCCATGTGAAGTGCGCGCGCTGCCGGACCGGCAGCGCGCGCACTTTCCCGCGAGATAATGATCATTTAATCCCGCATTGTTTTGCCGTACGGTGAATTATCTCCGCAAAAGCCGAAAAACCCGGCCGCTCTGCGAGCAGCCGGGTCGTTCTTATTTTACCAGTTCGATTACAGCCATTTCGGCCGCGTCACCGCGGCGGGGGCCGAGGCGGGTCACTCTGGTATAGCCTCCGTTGCGGTCGGTATACTTGGGAGCAACCTCGGAGAACACCTTCTTGGCTACGTCTTCCTTGGTAATCCAGGCGAGGCTTCTGCGGTAGGCAGACAGGTTATTCTTCTTGCCGAGAGTAACCATCTTCTCCGCGATGGGCTGAAGCTCCTTCGCTCTGGTAAACGTCGTCTCGACCTTGCCGTTCTCAAAGAAGCTGGTGGTCATGGCGCGGAGCATGGCCTTTCTCTGATCGCTGGTTCTGCCGAGCTTACGAGTTCCAAACATAGTAATTACCTCCTTCTTTTCAAGGTTATCGCTCAGTTGTTGTTCAAATTGCCGCTTTCATCGCTGGCCAGACTCAGGCCCATCATCGAGAGCTTGTTCTGTACTTCCTCCAGAGACTTTCTGCCCATGTTGCGAACCTTCATCATTTCTTCACCGGTCCTTGAGATCAGATCTTCGACCGTGTTGATGTTTGCGCGCTTAAGGCAGTTAAAGCTCCGAACGGAGAGGTCCAGCTCCTCGATGGTCATCTCGAGCACCTTGTCGCGATGCGACTCGGCCTTCTCGACCACCGTGGTCTTGCTGGCAACATTCTCGGAGAGGTCCGTGAACAGCGTCAGGTGGTCGGCCAGGATCTTGGCACCGAGAGACACCGCGTCACGGGCGGAAATCGTCGAGTCCGTCCAAACTTCAAGGGTCAGCTTATCAAAGTCCGTCATGTTGCCTACGCGGGTGTTCTCCACAGTGTAGTTCACCTTATAGACAGGCGTGTAAATCGAGTCAATCGGAATCACACCGATCACGGTCTGCGGGGTCTTGTTCCGGTCTGCCGGAACATAGCCGCGGCCATGGCTGAGCGTGATCTCCATATTGAACGTGGCATCCGGCCCGAGCGTGCAGATATGCAGGTCGGGGTTGAGGATTTCGACGTCTCCGTCGGCCTTGATGTCGCCGGCGCAGACCTCGCACTCGCCGGCCGCGTCGATATAGACCGTCTTGACGCCCTGGCAATGCAGCTTTGCAATGATCCTCTTCACATTCAGGACGATCTCGGTCACGTCTTCCTTGACGCCCGGAATCGTGGAGAACTCATGCTGAACGCCGGCGATCTTGATGGAAGTCGCCGCTGTTCCTGGCAGAGAAGAAAGGAGAATTCTTCTCAGGGAGTTCCCCAATGTGGTGCCGTAGCCTCTCTCGAGGGGCTCGACAATATATTTGCCGTAGGAGCTGTCCTCGGGGGAATCGATACACTCAATGCGGGGCTTTTCAATTTCAACCATTATTTTCTAATACCCTCCTTGTAACTCCGAAACATCGTTTCGTCGCCGTTTTCAGCTTACCAATAAACGAGGGTGATACGTTACTTGGAGTACAACTCGACGATAAGATGCTCTGCAATTTCGAAGTCAATGTCGTCTCTTGCAGGCAGCGCGATAACCTTACCGGAAAGGGTGTTCTTGTCTCTGTCGAGCCACTTCGGGGCTGCGACGAAGGTGTCGTCTTCCTTCATCTTCTTGAAACGGTTGTTGGAGCAGCTCTTTTCGCAGACCGCGATCACGTCGTTCTGGCTGACGATATAGGACGGAATGTCCACGCGCTTGCCGTTGACCGTGAAGTGACCGTGGTTCACCAGCTGACGGGCCTCGCGGCGGGTCGCGGCAAAGCCAAGGCGGAACACGACGTTGTCCAGGCGGCGCTCGCACAGCTGCAGCAGGTTGTCGCCCGTGCTGCCGTTCATACGCTCGGCATTGACATAATAGGTGCGGAACTGCTTCTCCAGGATACCGTAGACGAATTTAACCTTCTGCTTCTCCTGCAGCTGCAGTCCGTACTCGGACTTCTTGGGTCTCCGCTGGCCGCCGGGGTTCTTCGTCGAAGTCTTGGAATAACCCATTGCAGCGGGAGACACGCCAAGCGTTCTGCAGCGCTTGAGAACAGGCTGAGTATTTTTAGCCATTGTTACGTTTCCTCCTTCAGCGATTAAACGCGGCGTCTCTTGGGAGGACGGCAGCCATTGTGAGGAATGGGAGTTACGTCCTTGATCATGTTGACTTCCAGGCCGGCGGACTGGAGCGCGCGGATCGCGGCTTCACGCCCCTGACCGGGACCCTTCACATACACTTCCACGGTCTTCAGGCCGTGCTCCATGGCGGCCTTCGCGGCGGTTTCAGCCGCCATCTGCGCCGCGTACGGAGTAGACTTTTTGGAACCGCGGAAACCCAGACCGCCGGAGGATGCCCAGCTGAGGGCATTGCCGTTCAGGTCGGTGATGGTAACCATGGTGTTGTTGAAAGAGGAGCGGATATGCGCTGCGCCCTTTTCGACATTTTTGCGCTCGCGGCGCTTCTTGACAACTTTTTTAGCTGCTGCTTTCGTGGCCATTTACATACCCCTCCTTACTTCTTCTTGTTGGCAATGGTCTTCTTCGGACCCTTGCAGGTACGCGCGTTTGTCTTGGTGCGCTGTCCGTGGCAGGGCAGGCCCCTTCTGTGACGGGTGCCACGATAGCAGCCGATCTCAGTCAGGCGCTTGATATTCAGCGAGGTCTCGCGGCGAAGATCGCCTTCAATGGTGTAACTCTTGTCGATTACATCACGCAGGGCGGCTTCCTGATCCTCGGTCAGATCCTTCACGCGGGTATCGGGGTTGATGCCGGCCTGCGCAAGGATGTCGTTCGCGCTCTTTCTGCCGATGCCGTAGATATAGGTGAGGCCGACTTCGACTCTCTTGTCTCTCGGCAGGTCAATACCAGAAATACGTGCCATATGCTTCGTGCACCTCCTTAACCTTGTCTCTGCTTATGCTTGGGGTTCTCGCAGATAATCATAACGCGGCCCTTGCGCTTGACAACTTTGCATTTCTCGCACATGGGCTTAACGGACGGTCTTACCTTCATGTTGATAACCTCCATTTAAGAACGTTGTCTCTACTTACTTCTCCATGTGATTCTTCCGCGGGTCAGGTCATACGGGGACATCTGCACCGTCACCTTGTCGCCGGGGAGAATCTTGATAAAGTTCATCCGGAGCTTGCCGGAGATATGAGCCAAAATCGTGTGTCCGTTGCCGATGTCAACGGAGAACATCGCATTTGGCAGCGCATCTGTCACGATGCCCTCAAGTTCGATTACGTCGTCTTTTGCCAAGTTTTATGAACCTCCTTGGTTTTGACTATTGAATTCCTGGCCAATGATGGCCAAATCCCTTCGTAATTCGCTGTTGAGAACTTTTTCTCCGGCACGCAGCTTCGCCGCGACGCCGGATTCAGTCCGAAAGAGTTTGCGGACATGCTTCAGCTTTTTCCGTTTGGGATTTTCCAGCTTTCTGCCTTTTCCATCCGCGACCAGCACATAGGGATCATCCGTTTCAATCACGTAGAACAATCCGCCCCGATCATGCCCGGCCAGCGAGATCACAAGATCCGCTTTGGAAATATCCATGCTAAGGCTCCTCGCAAACGGTGAGAATTTCTGGCTCACCGCCGGTTATGAGCAAAGTATTTTCATAATGTGCTGAAAGCTTACCGTCAACGGTCACTGTCGTCCATTGATCTTTCAGGACCCGAACATCGTATGTGCCCTGGTTTACCATGGGTTCAACTGCGATTGTCATACCGCGAACCAGCCGCGGCCCTCTACCCGGAGCTCCGTAGTTGGGCACCTCAGGCTCCTCGTGCATTTGCTCGCCGATCCCATGACCGACAAAGCTCCGCACGACCGAGAATCCGTTCGCTTCCACATACATTTGCACCGCATGCGAAATGTCGGAAATTCGGTTGCCCTGGCGCGCCATCTTCAGACCCTCAAAGAAGCTCTGTTTCGTAACGTCAATCAGCTTCTGCGCCTGCTGAGAAATCTGACCGCAGGCAAAGGTAGCGGCGCAATCACCGTGAAAGCCACCCCAATAGGCACCTACATCCACGCTGACAATGTCGCCCTCACGAAGGACCCGTCCGTCGGGAATTCCGTGGATCACTACATCGTTTACAGAGATGCAAGCGCTAGCGGGATATCCTGCAAAATGCAGGAATGACGGCTTCGCGCCCTGCGACACGATAAAATCGTGAACAGCCTTGTCGATCTCTTTGGTGGTAACGCCCGGCCGAACCATCCGCCCCGCAAGCGCGCGGGCTTCAGCCGTGATCTTTCCGGCATGGCGCATCACCTCTAGCTCGTGTTCCGTTTTAATGGATATCATGAGCTCTCATTTCCTTATTTCCGCCATAATGGCGAGGTTGGTGTCCGCGATAGGCTGATTTCCGTCGACCGTGCGGAGCTTTCCGAGCTTCTGATAGAAGCCCTTGAGCGCCTCGGTCTCCTCATGGAATACCTTCAGTCTGTTCCTGACGGTCTCCGGCGCGTCGTCCTTGCGGATGATGAGCCGATTACCGCAGTGATCGCAGATTCCTTCCGCCTTCGGCGGGTTCGCAGTCACATGAAAACTTGCGCCGCACGATGGGCAGACGCGGCGGCCCGTCATGCGCTGTTCAATGACTGTATCTTCGATCTCGATGGACACGACACTGTCGAAATGAATGCCGGCGGCCTCAAGCGCCTCCGCCTGAGGGATCGTTCTGGGCATGCCGTCCAGAATGAAGCCCCTGACGCAGTCAGGCTGGGAGACACGCTCCCGGACGATGCCGATGATGACATCGTCGGGAACGAGTTTTCCCTGATCCATAAAGCTCTTGGCTTTCAGGCCGATCTCCGTGCCGTTTCTGATCGCTTCACGAAGAATGTTGCCGGTTGAAATGGTGGGAATGCCAAGCTTCTCCGCAATGAGATCAGCCTGCGTCCCCTTCCCTGCCCCGGGAGCACCTAACAGAATCAGTTTCATGATACCGCCTCGCTTACTCCAGGAAACCCTTGTAGTGACGCATCAGCATCTGCGCTTCCATCGCGGTGACCGTCTCGAGCGCAACGCCGACCACGATGATGACGGAAGTACCGCCGATCGCGAGGGAGTTGATGCCGATGACGTTGCCGATGATGATCGGCAGGATCGCGACGATTGCGAGATAAATCGCGCCGAAGAACGTGATCTTGTTGATGACCTTCGCGATGAAATCGGAGGTCGGGCGGCCGGGCCGGAAGCCTGGGATAAAGCCGCCATTCTTCTTCAGGTTGTTCGCGATCTCAATGGGGTTGTACTGGACAGCCGCGTAGAAATAGCTGAACGCGATGATGAGAATGAAATAGCAGATCGCGTAAACTACACTGGTATTGCTGAACACATTCTTATACCACCAGCCGGTGGTATTGCCCGTAAACGCCACGATGGTGGCCGGCAGAGCCGCGATGGACTGGGCGAAGATGATCGGCAGAACACCGGACATGTTGACCTTGATGGGCAGGTGGGTATTCTGGCCGCCGTACATCTTGCGTCCAACAACACGCTTGGCATACTGCACGGGGATGCGGCGCTCGGAATCTGTGATGAACACGATGAACAGGATGAGCAAAAGCGTGCCGGCAATGATGCCCAGGCAGGCAAACCAGCTCAGGCCGCCGCTGGCTACGTTGGTGATCATGGTGCTTATCATGGACGGGATGCGGGAAATAATGTTGGCAAACAGGATGATGGAAATGCCATTGCCGATGCCGAATTCATTGATCTGCTCGCCCAGCCACATCACGAAGGACGCGCCGGCCGTGAAGCTCAGGACGATGACCAGACCGACCATGAAGCCCGACTGATCAAGCAGCTGGTAATTCTTCAGCATGATATAGTAGGCAAAGCCCATCAGAAGGCCAAGACCGACCGTGGTATAACGGGTGATGGTCTCGATCTTGCGCCGGCCATCCTCGCCGCCGTCCTTGCTCAGCCGCTCGAGCGCCGGTATGGCGATCGTAAGCAGCTGGATGATGATGGAGGCGTTGATGTAGGGCTGAATAGAAAGTGCGAAAACGGTCGCTCTGGAGAATGCCGAGCCGGACATGGCGTTGTACAGTCCCAAAACCGTGTTGGAGAGCGATTGATTGAAGTACTTGGTCAGCGCCGCCACGTTCACGAAGGGAACAGGGACGGCATTGCCGAAACGGTAGATCAGAAGGACGAAAAGTGTAAAGAGCAGCTTTTTCCGAAGCTCGGGAATTTTCCAAGCGTTACGAAGCGTGGTCAGCACTTTACACCACCTCAGCCTTTCCGCCTGCCTCCTCAATTTTCGCTTTCGCGGATGCGGAGAACGAAGCAGCCTTTACAGTAACCTTCTTTGTGAGCTTACCGTTGGCAAGAACCTTCAAACCGTAGGGGCAATTGGAGAGAATGCCCTTTTCGATCAGAGCGGCCGTGTCGATCACCGCTCCGTCTTCAAATGCATTCAGGCTGGTGAGATTGATCGCGGTGAGCGGCCTGGCAAACACGTTGTTGAAGCCGCGCTTCGGGACGCGGCGGGCAAGCGGCATCTGGCCGCCTTCGAAACCGGCACGGATCTTGCCGCCGCTGCGGGCCTTCTGGCCCTTGCTGCCGCGTCCGGCCGTCTTGCCATTCCCGGTGCCGGTTCCACGGCCCTTGCGCTTGCCGACCTGCGTGGAACCCATGACCGGAGCAAGTTCGTTCAAATTCATACCTTGCGCCTCCTTCTTATTCCTCGGTAACCTGCAACAGATAGCTGATCTGCGCAATCTTACCGCGGGTCTGCACATTATCGGGCTGGACAGTCTCCTGGCCGATCTTGCGCAGGCCCAGGGAGTTTGCAGTTGCAATATGCTTGTCGAGCCGGCCGTTCAGGCTCTTGACAAGCTTAATCTTGAGATTTGCCATCTGAGAGCCTCCTTAACCAACGATTTCTTCTACGCTCTTGCCTCTGATGCGGGCAACCTCTTCGGGTCCGCGGAGGCTCATCAGGCCCTGCATAGTCGCTTTCACGACGTTCTGCGGGTTGTTGGAGCGCAGGCACTTGGCACGAATGTTGGAAACGCCGACCGCTTCCATGACCGCACGAACCGTGCCGCCGGCGATGATGCCGGTGCCGACGGGGGCGGGCTTGAGCAGGACTTCACCGGCGCCGAAAATGCCGACCACCTCATGGGGGATCGTGGTGCCGTCCAGTGTGACTTTCGTCATATACTTCTTCGCGTCCGCGATGCCCTTGAGAATCGCCTCGGAGACTTCGGCAGCTTTGCCCAGGCCGTAGCCGACCTTGCCCTTGCCGTCGCCGACGACGACCAGCGCGGCAAACTTCATGACGCGGCCGCCCTTGACCGTCTTGGAGACACGGTTGAGGTACACGACCTTCTCAATCATTTCCGGCGCATTGGAATCGGCGGAATTATTTCTGTTGTAAGCCATTTACTGTTTCCTCCTCCCGCTCAAAATACGAGTCCGCCTTCGCGGGCACCTTCGGCCAGCGCGGCGACGCGGCCGTGGAAAATATAACCGCCGCGATCGAACACGACATTCCCGATGCCCTTGGCCTTGGCGCGCTCGGCGAGCATCAGGCCGACCTTCTTGGCGGCCTCGACATTGCCGGCGGCACCCTCGAACTCTTTGTCCAGCGTGGAAGCGGAGACCAGCGTAACTCTGTTCACGTCGTCGATGATCTGCGCATAGATGTTCGCATTGCTGCGAAAGACATCCAGACGAGGTCTCTCGGGTGTGCCGGAGATCTTGCTGCGTACTCTCACATGGCGCTTCAGGCGCTGCGCTTCCGTATCAGGTTTTCTTACCATTTTGGCACACCTCCTAATTATTTCTTAGCCGCGCCGGTCTTGCCTTCCTTATGGCGAAGAACCTCGGTGGCATATTTGATACCCTTGCCCTTATAGGGTTCGGGCGGTCTCTTTGCTCTCACTTCGGCAGCAAACTGGCCGACGGCCTGCTTGTCGATGCCGCTGATGATAATCTTATTGGGGGCCGGAGAATCGATCGTGATCGAGTCGGTATCCTCAACAATGACCTGATGGGAGTAGCCCAGATTCATGATGAGCTGCTTGCCCTGCTTCAGTACACGGTAGCCGACACCGTTGACCTCGAGCTCCTTGGTAAAGCCCTTTGTGACGCCCTCGACCATGTTGTGGATCAGGGAGCGGCTCAGCCCGTGCAGGCTTCTGTGCGGCTTGTCGTCGGTCGGGCGGGTGACGGTAATGACATTGCCGTCGATGTTGACGGTCATATCGGGATGGATCTGCCTTGTCAGTGTACCCTTCGGTCCCTTAACGGTAACCACGTTGCTGCTGTCGACGTTCACTTCCACGTCAGCCGGTACGGTGATAGGCATTTTGCCAATTCTTGACATAATGTTTTTCCTCCTTTACCAGACAAACGCGAGGACTTCACCGCCGACATGATTTTCTCTGGCTTTCTTGTCGGTCATGACGCCCCTGGATGTGGAAATGATGGCGATGCCCAGGCCCTTGAGAACCCTCGGCAGTTCTTCCGCGCCGGCGTAGACGCGCAGGCCCGGCTTGGACACGCGGCGCAGGCCGGTGATGACCTTCTGCTTCTCACGGCCGGTGAGGTACTTCAGAGCGATCTTGATGACGCCCTGCGTGCCGTCGTCCACGACCTGAAAGGACTTGATATAGCCCTCGTCCAGCAGGATCTGGGCAATGGCCTTCTTGAGGTTGGAAGCGGGGACATCGACGGTTTCGTGCTTGGCTGAATTGGCATTCCGGATTCTGGTCAGCATATCAGCAACGGGATCGGTGATTTGCATGTTTATACCTCCTAATCAGAAGTTACAGGCAGTGCCTGTTCAGATTTCAGGGTATCAGCGGAATGTAAACCGAAGGGATTCTCCCCGGAGCCATCTTCCGCTGACTTCTGAAATCGTTTGACGGGTGTTACCAGCTGGCTTTCTTGACGCCGGGGATCTCTCCCTTGTAGGCCAGCTCGCGGAAACAGATACGGCAGACGCCGTAGTCGCGCAGATACGCGTGAGGTCTGCCGCAGATCTTGCAGCGGTTGTAGCGGCGGCTGGAGAACTTGGGCTCTGCCTGCTGCTTGAGGATCATCGATTTTTTAGCCATACGTTACTTCCTCCATCAAGCGTAGAAGGGCGCGCCGACCATGGCCAGCAGCTCTTTCGCTTCTTCGTCAGTCCGTGCAGTCGTGCAGATGCAGATGTTCATGCCGCGGATCGCGTCTACCTTGTCATACTCGATTTCCGGGAAGATCAGCTGCTCTTTCAGGCCGAGGGAGTAGTTGCCTCTGCCGTCGAAGGACTTGGGGCTGATGCCGCGGAAGTCGCGGACGCGAGGCAGGGCCACATTAAAGAGACGGTCCAGGAACTCCCACATACGCTCGCCGCGGAGGGTAACCTTGACGCCGACATTCTGGCCTTCGCGGACCTTGAAGTTAGCGACGGATTTTCTCGCGACGGTGGTCACGGGATGCTGGCCGGTAATGGTGCCGATATCCTTGACAACAGCCTCAAGAATCTTGGCGTTGTCCTTGGCCTCGCCGCAGCCGCAGTTGACCACGACTTTGTCGAGCTTCGGGATCTGCATAACGCTCTTATAGGAGAATTTCTTCATCAGAGCGGGTGCGATCTCCTCGTTGTATTTTACTTTCAGTCTAGCCAATGTGATTGCTCCTCCCCTCAGATGGTCTCGCCGCACTTCTTGCAGACGCGGCTCTTGGAGCCGTCGGCAAGCAGCTGGTAGGCGAAACGGGTGGGTTTGCCGCACTTCGGGCAAACGAGCATGGCCTTGCAGGCGTACATCGGAATCTCCTTGCGGATGATGCCACTCTCTTCGCCCTGCTTTCTGGCTTTCTGGTGAACGCTGGCCATGTTAATGCCCTGTACGACAACCTTGCCGGACGAGGGCAGGGTCTCCAGAATCTTACCCTTTTTGCCCTTGTCCTTGCCGGACAGGACGATCACAGTGTCGTTTTTCTTCATGTTCATCGATTGGTCCCCCTTAAACAACTTCGGGAGCCAGAGACAGGATCTTCATGTAATCCTTGTCGCGGAGCTCTCTGGCAACCGGCCCGAAAATACGGGTGCCGGCGGGGCTCTTGTCGTCCTTGATCAGAACGGCGGCGTTCTCGTCGAAGCGGACATAGGTTCCGTCGTTGCGGCGGACGCCTCTGGCGCTGCGGACGATAACGGCCTTGACCACGTCGCCCTTCTTCACTGTGCCGCCGGGAGTCGCCTTACGCACAGAAGCAACAATGACATCGCCGATGTTGCCGAATTTGCGCTTGGAACCGCCCAGAACGCGGATGCACTTAATTTCTTTGGCGCCGGTGTTGTCGGCAACCTTCAGGTAGCTTTCCTGCTGAATCATTGATTGTCGACCTCCTTACTCAGCTTTCTTGATGATTTCCACGAGTCTCCATCTCTTGTCCTTGGACAGGGGCCGGGTCTCCATCACTTTAACGGTATCGCCGATGCCGCACTCGTTGTTCTCGTCGTGCGCCTTCAGCTTGTAGGTTCTCTTCATGATTTTCTTGTAAAGACCATGCTGTACGCTATCCTCGATGGCAACAACAATCGTTTTGTCCATCTTGTCGGAGACAACGGTACCAACCCTGGTCTTGCGGAAAGCTCTTGTTTCTTCACTCATTTTCGCTTACCTCCTTAGGCTTCGGGCCGAAGCTCCTTTTCACGCAGAATAGTTTTGATTCGGGCAATATCTTTCTTGACGCCCACGATCTGAATGGTGTTGTCAAGCTGGTTGGTGGCGTGCTGCATGCGCAGGAAGAAAAGATCCTTCTTGAGCTCGGCCAGCTTTGCCTCCAGCTCGGCGGTGGTCATATTGCGGATTTCATTTGCCTTCATCATTATTCACCACCATTTCCGGACTCGGCGTCTTCCTTCGCAATGATTCTGCACTTGATCGGCAGCTTGCTGATTGCAAGGCGGAGCGCCTCCTGAGCGACGTCAGCGGGAACGCCGCCGATTTCAAACAGAACCTTCTGAGCCTTGACAACGGCAACCCAGTACTCGGGGGCGCCTTTGCCGGAGCCCATACGAGTGCCGAGAGCCTTGCTCGTCACAGGCTTGTCGGGAAAAATTTTGATCCAAACGTTACCGCCGCGCTTGGTGTTGCGCGTCATGGCAACGCGGGCCGCCTCGATCTGGTTTCCGGTGATCCAGCCGGGCTCGAGAGCCTGAACGCCGAACTCACCGTAGCAAACTTTGTTACCGCGGGTGGCGACACCGGTCATGCGGCCTCTGTGCACCTTGCGGTACTTCACTCTCTTTGGCATCAACATCAGCGGTTGCCTCCTTCCCGGCGGCCATAGGGACGGTTCCCGTTACTGCCGTTGCTATTGTTATTGCCGTAACCGCCGTTGGGACGGAAGCCGCGGTTGTCGCGGCCGTCGCGGTTATCTCTGCGGTGGTCGTTGTTTCTGCGCTCGCGCCTGGCAGGCTCGGGGTTTTCGGTGCGGAGCGTGGAGTTGAGCACCTCGCCCTTGTAGATCCAAACCTTGACGCCGACTCTGCCATAGGTCGTTGCAGCCTCGGCGAAGCCGTAGTCGATATCGGCGCGGAGCGTCTGGAGGGGGATCGTACCTTCGTGGTAGGATTCGTTGCGGGCAATTTCGGCGCCGCCGAGACGGCCGCCGCAGGCGACCTTAATGCCCTTTGCGCCCAGACGGGTCGCGCGCTGCATGGCCTGCTTCATGGCCCGGCGGAAGGAGATACGCTTCTCCAGCTGCTGCGCGATGTTCTCGGCAACAAGCTGCGCGTTGAGGTCGGGGCTTCTGATCTCAACGATGTTCAGCGCAACGGACTTGCCGATCATCTTCTCGACCAGGAGACGAAGGCGCTCGATCTCCGTGCCGCCTCTGCCGATCACGACGCCGGGACGGGAGCAGTGGATGTTGATCTTGACCTTCTGGCTGCTTCTTTCGATTTCGATCTTGGCGACGCCCGCAGTGTAAAGCGTCTTCTTCAGGTATTTGCGGATTTTGTAGTCCTCGACGATCAGATCGCCGACCTTATCTTCACGGGCATACCAACGAGAGTCCCAGTCTTTGATTACGCCGACGCGCAATCCATGGGGATTAACTTTCTGTCCCATAGCTACCTCCTGCTCAGTTCTTCTCGCTCACACCGATGGTGATGTGAGTCGTTCTCTTCAGAATGCGATTGAATCTGCCCTGCGCGCGGGGCATGCCGCGCTTGAGCGTGGCGCCCGGGTTGGCAACCGCCGTGGAGACGTACAGCTTGGTGGTGTCCATGCCGTGGTTGTTCTCCGCGTTGGCAACTGCACTCTTCAGGAGCTTGAGAACAGGCTCGGAAGCGGCCTTGGGAGTCTGCATGATATATGCAGTAGCGGTGCTGACATCCTTGCCGCGGATCAGATCGCAGAGGATCTTGACCTTGCGCGGGGAGATGCGCAGATGTTTCACATTTGCTTTAGCTTCCATTTATAACTGCCTCCTTACTGCGCGTTGGCGGTCTTGCTGCCGGAGTGGCCCCGGAAGGTTCTCGTAGGCACGAACTCGCCCAGCTTATGACCGACCATGTCCTCCGTCACATAGACGGGAACGTGCTTGCGTCCGTCATGCACAGCGATGGTATGACCGACAAAGGAGGGGAAAATCGTGGAGCTTCTGGACCAGGTTTTGAGAACTTTCTTCTCACCGGCCTTGTTCAGCTCTTCCACGCGCTTGTAAAGCTCAGGCGCCACGAACGGGCCCTTCTTGATGCTTCTGCTCATTTCATATCCTCCTTACTTCGCGTTTCTGCGCTTGACAATGAACTTGTTGGTCGGGTTCTTGCCCTTGCGGGTCTTCAGGCCCATGGCGGGCTTGCCCCACGGAGTGACAGGGCCCGGACGGCCAACAGGAGCCTTGCCTTCGCCGCCGCCGTGCGGGTGATCGTTCGGGTTCATGGCGGAGCCGCGGACGGTCGGGCGGATCCCCATGTGACGGGTACGGCCGGCTTTGCCGATATGAATGTTCTCGTGATCGAGATTGCCGATCTGACCGATGCAGGCCGTGCAGTTCATACGAACGTAGCGGACTTCGCCGGACGGCAGTCTGACCTGAGCCATGGTGCCCTCTTTGGCCATCAGCTGCGCGGCGGCGCCGGCAGCGCGGCAGAGCTGAGCGCCGCTGCCCGGGTTAATCTCGACATTGTGGATCATCGTGCCGACGGGGATATTGGCGATCGGCAGGCAGTTGCCGGGTTTGATGTCGGCAGCCGCGGAGGAGATGACCTTGTCGCCGGCCTTCAGGCCGACGGGAGCGAGGATGTAGCGGAGCTCGCCGTCCTCGTAACGGACCAGCGCGATGAAAGCGCTGCGGTTGGGATCGTACTCAATGCGCTCGACGGTCGCGGTGACGTCCATCTTGTCGCGCTTGAAGTCGATGATTCTGTACTTGCGCTTATTGCCGCCGCCGCGATGACGGACGGTAATGCTGCCGTAGCTGTTGCGACCAGCGTTCTTCTTGATGGTCTCAACAAGGCCGCGCTCAGGTTTCGCCTTTTTATCAACGCCGTCAAACGCGGAAACAGTCATGTTTCTTCTGGACGGCGTATAAGGCTTAAAAGATTTAATCGCCATTTTGCGTTACACTCCTTTTTGAGATTACTCTTAGACCATACCCTCGAAGAATTCGATGGCCTTGGAATCCTCGGTCAGTCTGACAACAGCCTTTTTCCAGCTGGCGCGGCGTCCGGCGGGATAGGAGCCGGTACGCTTGAGCTTGCCTTCCATGCGGACGGTGTTGACTTTTTCGACCTTGACGCCGAAAATCTCCTCGACAGCCTTCTTCACGTCGACCTTGTTGGCGTCGACCGCGACTTTGAAGGCGTACTTCTTGATGGCGCCGTCCTCCATCGACTGTTCGGTGATGATCGGCTTCAGGATGACATCGTAAGCGTTCTTCATTATGCGAACACCTCCTCGATCTTGGCAAGGGCAGCCTGATCGACGACGAACTTCTTGGCGTTCAGCACGTCGTAGGCGTTGATGAGCGCGGCGGGCGTCGTCTTGACGCCCTGGATGTTGCGGGCGCTCTTGATGACGAGCTCATCGGCCTCGAGCGTGACGACGAGCGGCTTGGACTCGGCGCCGACAGCCTTCAGAAACGCGCCGAAGGTCTTGGTCTTCGGGGCATCCAGCGTGATGGAGTCGATGACGACGATGTTGCCCTCGGCAGCCTTGGCGCTCAGGACGGACTTCAGAGCAAGTCTTCTGACCTTTTTATTCAGAGTGTAGCTGTAATCGCGGGGCTTCGGGGCGAACACGATGCCGCCGTGATACCACTGGGGCGCGCGGATAGAGCCCTGACGGGCGCGGCCTGTGCCCTTCTGTTTCCAGGGCTTGATGCCGCCGCCGGAAACCTCGGCGCGGGTGAGGGCGCTCTGGGTGCCCTGACGGCAGTTGGCGAGATGGTTTTTGATGACGTCGTGGACGACGGCCTCATTGGGCTCGATGCCGAAGACTGCGTCGCTCAGGGTAACTTCACCGACCTCGCTGCCGGACATGTTCAAAACTTTGACGTTAGGCATTTATAAAGCACTCTCCTTTCCTTAGCTTCTGGCAGAAGCCTTCTGCGGATTGCGGCCGGAAGCCTTCTGCGGGTTCTTGCTGATGTCGGCGCCGGCCTGCTTGACCTTGTGTACCTTGACCGTGCTCTTGATGGACACCAGGCCGCCCTTCGGGCCGGGGATCGCGCCGCGGATGACGATCATGTTCAGTTCGGAATCGACCTTGACAATGTCCAGGTTCTGGACAGTGACCTGGTCGACGCCCATCTGGCCCGCGCCGTGATGTCCCTTGAAGATGCGGGACGGAGAGGAGCTCGGGCCCATGGAACCGGCCTGACGATGAACCGGGCCGCCGCCGTGGGTCATCGGGGTACGATGGCCGCCGCAGCGCTTGACCGGGCCTTCGAAGCCGTGGCCCTTGGAGATGCCGGTCACGTCGACAAAATCGCCGACCGCGAACATATCGGCCTTCACGACATCGCCGACGTTCATAGACGCGGCGTTATCGAGCTGGAATTCCTTCAGGTGCTTCTTGGGGCCGATCTCGGCCTTCTTCAGGTGGCCGGCCTCAGGTTTGCTCAGCTTGGATTCCTTGATGTCTTCAAAGCCCAGCTGGACGGCGGTGTAGCCGTCTTTTTCGGCGGTCTTCTTCTGAGCGACGACGCAGGGGCCGGCTTCGATCACGGTAACCGGGATGACCTTGCCGCTCTCATCGAAGATCTGGGTCATGCCCACTTTTTTTCCGATGATTGCTTTTTGCATGTTGTTTCCTCCTGTTAATAAGGTTATTGGTTGACATACATGGTCTGGGCGGCCATTGGTCTGTCAACTTGACCCGTCCGTCCTTTTTGACGAACCGTGGCGGGCAGCTGCAACCGTGAGAGGATTACAGCTTTATCTCAATCTCAACGCCAGCGGGAAGATCCAGGCTCATGAGGGCCTCGACGGCTTTCTGGTTGGGGCTGAGAATATCGATCAGTCTCTTGTGGGTTCTGCGCTCGAACTGCTCGCGGGAATCCTTGTACTTGTGAACAGCGCGGAGGATCGTGACGACTTCCTTCTTGGTGGGGAGCGGAATCGGGCCGGAGACGGACGCGCCGTTGCGCTTGGCGGTCTCGACGATTTTTTCCGCGCTGGAGTCGATGAGCTGATGATCGTAGGCCTTGAGGCGGATACGGATCATTTCCTGGTTAGCCATTTTTGTTTCCTCCTTGAAACGTACTCAGTTTTCTTTGTCTGCTGGGTACGGTCGAGAACCTTTATACGCTCTGCCGTGCGTATCATTCCGGGAGCATGAAAAAAGCCGACACATTGCCGGCTGTCTCCATGATACGGCGATATACGCTGTATCGCAGGTCCTCAGCCGCCCGATAAACGGACATACTCCGCAGAAGTTACCGTCTGAGACGCAATCTCCTGCATCATCGCATAGTACACGCATCGCTGGGACGCGCGCTTGAATATAATACAATGAAACCCTCTTGGTGTCAAGAGGGTTTCATTAATTTGCAACAAACTTTTTTAATTATTTTCGTGAAATACGGCAATTCCGTGTTTCGCGGAAATTTTCGCGCTTTTAGTACGCAACGCCCCAGCAGATCATCTTTTTCGCAGGCTTTCCGCAGATCGGGCAGACGTCACCGAGGTGCTCCTGCACGAACGGGATGCAGCGGGACGACATGCCGGCCTCCTCCTTCATACGGATCTCGCAGGCCTCGTCGCCGCACCACATGGTCTTGATGAAGCCGCCCTTCTCCTCCTGGAGCTTTTTGGCCTCCTCGAGGGAGAACGCGGGATAGGTGTGGTCGTCCAGGTTCTTCTTGGCTCTGGCATAGAGGCCGTTATGCACGGCGTCGAGGAGCTCGGACGTTTTTGTCTCCAGCTCGCTCAGCGCGGCGACGGTCTTTTCCCCGTTGTCGCGGCGGACCAAAACGCACTGGCCGTTTTCAATGTCCTTCGGGCCGATCTCGAGGCGGAGGGGCACGCCCTTCATCTCATACTCTGCAAACTTCCAGCCGGGGCTCTGCTCGGACTCGTCGAGTTTCACGCGGATGCCGGCGGCCTTCAGGCGGTCGGCCAGTTCCCGCGCCTTCCCGGCAACGCCGGGCTTGTGCGAGGCGATGGGGATGACGACGACCTGCACCGGCGCGATGCGCGGCGGCAGAACGAGGCCGCTGTTGTCGCCGTGTGTCATGATGATGCCGCCGATCGCGCGGGTGGAAAGGCCCCAGGACGTCTGGAACGGGTTCTTGGCCTGGTTGTCCTTGTCGGTGAAGGTGATGTCAAACGCCTTGGCAAAGCCGTCGCCGAAATAGTGCGACGTGCCGGTCTGGAGGGCCTTGCGGTCGTGCATCATGCACTCGATGGTGTAGGTGCGCTCCGCGCCGGAGAACTTCTCCTTATCGGTCTTGACGCCGCGGACGACAGGCATGGCGAGATACTGTTCGCAGAAGGTCGCGTAAACCTCGAGCTGCTGCTCGGTCTCTGCAATGGCCTCCTCCGGCGTGGCGTGCATGGTGTGGCCCTCCTGCCAGAGGAATTCGCGGTGGCGCAGGAAGGGGCGGCTGGTCTTCTCCCAGCGAAGAACGGAGCACCACTGGTTGTAGAGCTTGGGCAGATCGCGCCAGGAGTGGATGACATCCTTGAAATGGTCGCAGAACAGCGTCTCTGAGGTTGGGCGGATGCACAGGCGCTCTTCGAGCTTTTCCGTGCCGCCCATCGTAACCCACGCGCACTCGGGCGCGAAGCCCTCGACGTGGTCCTTCTCCTTCTGGAGGAGGCTCTCGGGGATCAGGAGCGGCATATAGACGTTTTCATGCCCTTTTTCCTTAAACATCCGGTCAAGCACGGCCTGGATATTCTCCCATATCGCGTAGCCGTAAGGCCGGTAAATGAAAACGCCCTTCACGCCGGAATAGGCGATCAGCTCCGCTTTTTTGCACACATCGGTGTACCATTGGGCGAAATCGACCTCCATATCGGTGATCTGTTCCACTTTTTTCTCTTTTGCCATTCGTTTTATCCTCCGAAACACGCGTCCCGCAGTCGGAATCCGCATATCATATTCAGCAGCATTAATTATATCACGATTGTCAATCCCCCGCATAGGATGAATTACCATAATCGGGATCGGCCGCGGAACGGGGCCGCTTCCCGCGGGAGGGATGCCAATGCCCACGTTTTCCGTCACGCTCGACCCGGCAACGGCCGGTTTCTATCGCATGGTCGCCGACCGGGCGGGCCTGCCCGCCGAGCAGGTGCTCGCTGACGCGCTCTTCAAGCTGGCCGGCGAGCTGTCGCTCGAGGCGCTGCGCCGCCGTCCGCGCAGCGTCTGAGGCGGAATTTGGAAAACATGATTGATTTATATGCGGGATTTGATATAGTAATAAGGTAAGTATCGGAAAGCGGCCGGAAGGCCGGAACATGAGGATGATACCATGCAGTCTATACTCGACATTTACAAGATCGGCAAGGGCCCCTCGAGCTCCCACACCATCGGGCCCGAGCGTGCCGCCAAACTCTTCCGCAGCGAGCACCCCGGCGCGGAGCAGTATGAAGTTGTGCTCTACGGCTCGCTCTCCAAGACCGGGCGCGGCCACGGCACCGACCGTGTCCTGCGCGAGGTCTTCTCTCCCGTCCCGGTCGAGATCACCTTCTCCGAGGAACCGCAGGAGCTCGAGCACCCGAACACGATGGACTTCTGCGCCTGGAAGGACGGCGAGCGTTCCCCCGTCATGCGTGTTTACAGCGTCGGCGGCGGCGATATCCGCATTGAGGGGCGGCCCAACTCCGTCCCGCCGGAGGTGTACCCAGAAAATTCCTTCGCGGAGATCGTTGAATTCTGCCGTTTCCGCAACATCTCCCTCTGGCAGTACGCCGAGATCAACGAAGGGCCGGGCCTGTGGGACTTCCTCACAGGGGTGTGGAACGCGATGAAAGCCTCCATCCAGGAGGGGCTCTCCGCCACCGGTATCCTGCCCGGCGGGCTCCATGTGGAGCGGAAAGCGAAGTTTCTCTACGAGCATGAGCTCCAGAACGAGCTGCCCCAGGTGCGCGAGTGCCGCATCATCTGCTCCTATGCCTACGCCGTGAGCGAACAGAACGCCGACTGCGGCACCATCGTCACCGCGCCGACATGCGGCTCCTGCGGCGTTCTCCCCTCGGTGCTCAGCTACATGCAGCAGCAGCACGGCGAGACCGACGAACAGGTGCTCCGCGCGCTGGCAACCGGCGGCATCATCGGTTCGCTGGTCAAGCGCAATGCGTCCATCTCCGGGGCGGCCTGCGGCTGTCAGGCGGAGATCGGCACAGCCTGCGCAATGGCCGCTGCGGCGCTGTGCGAACTGTGCAACCTCACCCTCGAACAGATCCAGTGCGCCGCCGAGGTCGCGCTTGAGCATCACCTCGGCCTGACCTGCGACCCCATCTGCGGCCTCGTGCAGATCCCCTGCATCGAGCGCAACGCCGTCGCGGCCATGCGGGCGATGAACTGCCTGAATCTCTCCTATTTCCTCTCGGGCACACAGCGCATCTCCTTCGACATGGTGGTAAAAACCATGTACGAGACAGGCGTACATCTCTCCGCGCAGTACAGGGAGACCGCCGAGGGCGGCCTTGCCAAGCTCTACAACCGCCGCGGAGGCTGAGCGGGCCTCGTATCCTGTTTACGCGCCGGCGGATTCCCCACGGAATCCGCCGGCTTTTCTTTTCCCCTGGCGCGCTGTTCGCCGGGCAGAACGAAAAATGCCGCTATATTTGCCTCATTGCCGGCCCCGCGCAAAATTCTGCCGGAGGCTATCCAGCCGCGCGGACGTCTTCCTCTTCGCACAGTTCTGCTGCCGCCCCGTGCTCACGCTCTCTCTCGGCTGCGGGGCAGAGCCGGGCGCGTCGGGGAAGCGCGGCGCCCCTCGGTATCTGCAGCGGGACGCGCCGCAGGGCGGGCACATTTCATGTGCCCGCCCTGCGGCTTTCCTGGTTTATTTCTGAACGCCCGAAGCGGCGGAGGCGGACGGGTGAAACATCGCATCCACCTGCGCGTCGGTGAGCGTCGCGCCGTAGACGCTCTTATAATAGTCGAGCACGGTTTTGCTGAGGCTCAGATCGGAAAACTTTTCGGGATAGACCTGCTGCGCGAGCCACAGGAGCGTCACGGGCGTGTCGACGCCCGGCGTGTAGGTACGGTAGGTGCCAAGCGGCATTTTGTAGACCTGCTTGTTTTGCACCGCCCTGACGCCGCTCCAGTCGTCGGAGCCGATCTTGTTGTTGTAGAGGTCGTCCGGCTGTGTGGGTGTGAAGTTCGTGATGAAGATGACGTCCGGGTTCCACTCGTAGACCTGTTCCATATTGATGACGGCATTGGCGTTGTCCTGCTCCATGCCGCCCGCCGCGTTTACGGCGTTCACGTCATCGCACCAGTTTTGGCCGAAGAAATTACGGCCGGAGGTGATCATCTGTTTGTCGTCGTATTTAAAGAGGAAAAGAACCTTCTTTTTCTCCGCCGCAGGGATACCCTTCGTCCGCTCCTGCACGGTTTTCAGCATCTTCGCGCTGTAATCGGCGACAGCGGTGGACTTGTTCTGATTTGGGAAGACCTGGCTGAGGAGATCGATCCACTGGTTGTAGGTCTCGAGGATGTCGTACTTCCATTTGGTGGCGGAAACAGCCACGGCCGGAAGACCTGCGTTTTTCAGCGCAGCTCCGAGTTTGACGCTGGTGTCGTTGTAGAACACGACGTCCGGCTTGAGCGCGAGGAGCGCCTCCATGTTGAGCTGGTCGCCCTGCATAAAGCTCGTGTCGGCCTTCAGGATCTCGGGATACATCTGGCCGAGCAGGCCGTTTTTCGCCGCGCTCATGCTGACGGGATGGATGCCCACGAGCTTCTCTGCCGAGCCGAGGAATACGGAGATCACCGAGGGAAGCGGGTAGATATCGCACACCACGACGCGCTTGACCTCGCGCGGAAGCGTGACGGTGTCGCCGTTGTGGTCGGTGACGGTAATGGTGTCGGACGCGGCGGCGTCCGTCGCTGCCGCGGGCGCGGCGGTTTCCGATGCGGTCGCTGTCGCCGCGGCGGCGGTTGTCTCAGCGGCCGTGGTTCCGGCCGCTTTTTTGGCCCCGGACGAGCAGCCCGCGAGGGCTGCGGCCAGCAGCGTGAGCGTGAGCAGCAGGCAAAGCAGTTTTTTCATTTTCTCTTCTCCTCTATCCATTCGTCCAGTGCCGAACCGACCAGCACCGGGATCTGACGGCGGTAAATTCTCCCCGAGTAAGCCTCGTGCGGCAGGGCGATCAGCTCTGCCGCTCCCGGCAAAACGGGCGCGTACATCGGGTCTGCGATCACGAGCCGTGCGTCCCGCAGCGCCTCCCGGATGTCCTCCTCTGCGGATACGGCCAGGTCGTCCGGGCTGAGCAGGCCGTCTGAGCACTCCAGCGGACAGAGGACACGGACATTTTTCCGGCCCATTGCACGCAGCGCCGCGCGCAGCGAGGTCATATACACCGCCTCGCCGATCAGGAAGATGGGCGCGCCGCCTTCTCCGGCGTCCGTGCGCGCCGGGCTGCGGTTCTCGCCGGACGCGGCTGCCTCGCGCAGGGCCCCGAAGTAAGCGTCGGAAAACGCCGCGCCGAACGGCAGGCCGACCACATACGGCGTGCCGAACCTGCGCCGCAAAACTCCGGCCGCCGCGAGGCCGGACGAGGACACGACCGCGTTGACCCGCGCGCGCGCCGCTCCGGCGAGCTCGTCGAGCGAGCTTCCCATAGCCCAGCAGGAGTTGACGCGGATACCCCGTGCCTCAAACGCGCCGCGCAGCGCCTCCGCCGTGCCGGTCACGGAGAGGTCTAGCGGCGTCGCGCCCAGAATGTTGACGGACGGCGCCGCGTCCCGCTCGCAGGGGCCGCAGAACCGCTCCGCGACCGCCGCGAGAGCGCGGCTCACGCCCGGCAGGTAGCTGTGCATCCCGTTTGTGTTGAAGCCGAAGGCAGGGATGCCGGTCTTCTCCTCGATCACGCGGGCGACGCCGGGAAGATCAACGCCGGTGATCATCGGGATCGGTGACCCCGCGAGGGCGATGAATTTCGGCCGGAGCGAGAGCGCCGTTTCCGTCACGTCGGCAATGAGCTTGTCGTCCGCGCCCATGACGGCATTGACCTCGGTGAGCGCGGAGAGAAAGACAAGGCTGTCCGTGTCGTACCAGCGCGGTTCGTCGTGGGTGCTGTAGGTGGAGTTGCAGCCGGAGGCATCGTGCATGACGGTCATACCGCCCAGCTCGTAGAGCGCCGAGCAGACGCCCGAGACGTCGGCGGCGTAGGTCGAGAGCACCCGGTTCGCCTGTTTCAACAGCAGCACCCCCATCCCTTGACCGAGATGATCGAGCGCGTGTCCTGTTCCGTCCTCGCGGCGTCGGCCATCAGCGACGCGAGGCGCGCGACGCCGTCGTAGCCCCAGAGGCCCGCGCCGTCCGCGCCGCCCTCGACGAGGTTGACAAAATGGTTCGTTCCGGTGAAATATGCGGCCTTCTGGCCAACAGCCAGCGTTTCCGTGTGGTCGCGCGGCTGCACGCGCATCGCCGGGTGGACGGTGGGCCGGACGCGCAGCGACGGCACGCGCTCACGCAGCCAGTCGAAGTCCGCCCGCTCGTCGGCCGTGAAGCCGTCGGCGTACACGTCGCTGACCGTGAAACCGTGCTCCAGCAGCAGCCGCGCGAGGCCCAGGGGCCGTGTCGTCGCGGTGTAGTCGAGCGCGACGGGCATACCGCCCAGCGTCCCGCGCGCCTGGCGCAGCGCGGTCTCGGCGGCCTCCCGCTTTGCCCGCGTGTCGGGAACAGGCGCGCCGATTGCCTCCGTGAGCGCGCAGAGCAGCGTGTCGATCTCGTTGTAATCGTAGGAGACCGGCAGGTACAGGTGGCGCTGTCCGAGGCGGCGCTCCAGCTCCTCCCCCGCCGGCTTTGCCGACGGGATCATCGTAACGTTCAGCGACGCCTTCGCCATCGCGAGGTATTCGTCGTAGGTTTTGCACTCCGTAATATCTCCCACCGTCCAGCCCGCCGAGGCGAAGATTTCGCGCAGATCGCAGCTCGCGGCAGGCGAGGTTGCGCCGCCGATAAAATTCGCACGGTGTGGGTCGGGGGCCATGGGCCGCAGCGCCGCGTAGAGCTGGCGGCGCATGAGCGCGTCGGGCGAGGACGTCTGGCGCAGGATCGGCGTCATGTAGCAGTCGGTGAAGTCGACGTCCGGGAATCTCCGCCGCAGCGTCCCGTAGACATAGCCGAGGTCGCAGGCAACGAAGTGGTGGATGCAGCTTGTAAACAGGAGCACCGCGCGCGGCTTCTCCTGCAGGCCGTTCAGGATGTCGCTCACGCCGTCGACGAGCATTTCCTCAAAGTCGCCGTCGAGCACGTCGTGCTCTTCGATGGCGACGGTGGAAAATCGGTCCATCGCGCCCATCTCCGCCGCCGTCAGCACGACGCCGCGCAGGCAGCCCTCCGCGCAGGCGAAGATCTGGCGGCTCTCGGGGATCAGCATTCCCACATGGACGATATTCCACGGCCCGCGCGCGGGCGAGGCGTACTCGAGCGTGCCGGCGAAGGGCGCTGGAAATGCCGCTTCGGCGATCGTCACGCCCGGGTCGGTTTTTCTCAGATCGATCATCTCATCCCTCCGCCGCGGCCAGCACCGCCCGCGCGAGCGCGCGGTATTCCCCCGCCATCCCGCTCTCCGGGAAGCGCTCGAGCACGGTCTTGTTCTCGTCCGCCGCCCGCTGCACCGTCTCGCTCCAGTCGAGCGCGCCGACGACCGGCGCGTGGATGTCCCCCGCGAGCTCCTCGACCTTCTCGGCTTCGCGGGGCACGTTCCTCCGGTTGAGGATGAGGCCGCCGAGCCTCGCGTAGCCGCGCCCGGCGAAGTGCTCCACCGCCATGGCGATGTTCGCCGCCGCGTGGATGGCCATGTTCTCGCCCGAGGTGAGGATGAACACATGATCGGCGTAGCCCTCGCGCATGGGCATGGAGAAGCCGCCGCAGACCACATCGCCGAGCACGTCGTAGAGCACGACATCGGGCCGGTAAACCTCGTATGCTCCCTTTTCCGCGAGCTTCTCGAGCGCGGCGATGATGCCGCGGCCCGCGCAGCCCGTCCCGGGCGCGGGGCCTCCCGCTTCCACACAGAATACGCCGCCGAAGCCCTCCGTCACCATATCGCCGAGGGAGAAATTCCCGCCCCGGCGGATGAGGTCGAGCACCGGCACGGAGGGCCGGTCCGGGTGCAGCAGAAAGGTGGAGTCCGCCTTCGGATCGCAGCCGATCTGGAGAACGCGGAGACCCATTTCGGCAAACGCGGCGGCGAGATTCGACACCGTAGTCGATTTTCCAATGCCCCCCTTGCCGTAAATCGCGATTTTCTTCATGTTCCGTCCTTTCCATCCGGGTAGTCCCCGCGGACGCTCGCCAGATGATAGCCGATCTTCTCCATCCCGGCGCGCAGCCGCGTGAGGCTCTCCCCCGCGGGGTCGTTCGTGCCGAGCTTGTTGTCATATAAGAGGTAGTCCTTTCGCACGTTCAGCGGCGAGAGGTTGGGCATGACCACGTTCGCCCCCGCGAGGACGCCCTGCTCGCGCCCGCCGCCCCGCACGGTGCCGAGCGCGGTCGTCGCGGGCAGTAGCACCTTCGGCAGGAGGATGCGCAGGATGCTGAGCATCAGCAGCGTCGTCTCCGCGCTCCCGGCCGGAAAGGCGGCGAAGGGCGTCTGGTGGTGCGGAATGAACGGCCCGATGCCGATCATCTGCGGGCGGAAGTCCGCCATAAAGAGGATGTCGTCGGCGAGGTTCTCCGCCGTTTGATAGGGCGAGCCGACCATGCAGCCGCAGCCGGTCTGAAAACCGATGTCGCGGAGGTCGCGCAGGCAGCGCATCCGGTTTCGGAACGAGAGTTCCGGCGGGTGGAGCCTGTGATAATGCGCCTCGTCCGCCGTCTCGTGGCGCAGGAGGTAACGGTTCGCGCCCGCGTCGAAAAACCTTTGATACGTCTCGCGGGACTTCTCCCCGATGGAGAGCGTGATGGCGCAGTCGGGGTACGCCGCGCGGATGCAGCCGATGAGCTCCGCCATCCGCTCGTCGGTGAACCATGCGTCTTCCCCGCCCTGCATCACAAACGTGCGGAAGCCCAGCTCGTAGCCCGCCGCGCAGCAGTCCAAAATCTGCTTCGGCGTGAGGCGGTAGCGCGTGATCTCCGCGTTGCCGCGGCGGATGCCGCAGTAGAGGCAGTTGTTTTTGCAGTGATTTGAAATCTCGATCAGGCCTCGCGTATAGACTTCGTGACCGAACACGCCCTGGGAGATCTCCCGCGCCGTCCGGGCGAGTGTTTCGCGATCCTCCGCGTCATAGGTGGAAAGCAGCGCCGCGAGGTCTTCGCGGGAGAGCTTCCGTTCGGCGGTCAGGCGGCGGACCCGTTCTTCATTTCTCATGTCAGTATTCGATTTTTCCCAGAATGCCCGCGAGCTTTGCCAGCAGGACGCCGTAGTTCGTGATGGCCACGCCCGCGTCCGCCGCCGCCGCGACGCGGCCGAGCATATATTTCCGGTTGAACATGCAGGCCCCGCAGTGGACGATCAGGTCGTACTGCGTGAGGTTGGCCGGGAAGTCCTGGCCGCTCACCATGTCGATCCGCAGCCCCTCGCCGAAGCGCTTTCGCAGCATCCGGGGGATCTTGACGCGGCCGATATCCTCCTCGAGCGGGGCATGGGTGCACGCCTCCGCGATCAGGACGCGCGAGCGCTCCGTCATCGTGTCGAGCCGGTCGGCGCCGTCCACAAAAGCGTGGATATCGCCCTTGGCGGCGGCAAGGAGCACCGAGAACGAAGTCAGGCGGCTCTCCTTCGGTTTTTTTCCATACACCAGCGGGAACACCTGTGAATCGGTGATGATGAGGGCGGGCGGCGTTTTCAGCGCGGCAAACGCCTCGTCCAGCTCCGCCGCCGTACAGGAGACGACGAGCGCGTGGTGGTCGAGGAGGTCGCGCGTGACCTGCACCTGCGGCAGGATGAGCCGCCCCTCGGGTGCCTGAATGTCCTGCGGCATGACGAGCAGCACCGTATCGCCCGGCTTCACGAGCCGACCCGTCAGGCTCACGCGGACAAAGCCCTCCGGCAGCAGATTCAGCAGCGCCGCGCGCACGCGGCCCTGCGCGGCGGGGTCGGACGCGCTGACCGTGAGGACGCCGAGACCCGTTTCGGCTTTGATCCTGTCCGCGAGCGCCGGGGCGTCGGGCAGGAGATCGCGCTTGCTGAGCACGCCGAGCACCGGCGTGCCGGTCGCGCGCAGCTTTGCGAGCCATTCGTTTTCTTTTTCAAAATCTCCCGCGCGCACGGCGTCAGCGTCGAAGAGCAGCAGCGCTGCGTCCGTCGAACGGACAGCCTCCATCGTCTTCTCCACGCGCAGCGCGCCGAGCGCGCCCTCGTCGTCGAAGCCCGCCGTATCGATGAGCACGCACGGGCCGAGGCCATGGATCTCCATGGATTTGTAGACCGGATCGGTCGTCGTTCCCGCGACGTCCGACACGAGCGCGACCTCATGGCCGCAGATCGCGTTGACGAGAGACGACTTGCCCGCGTTGCGGCGGCCGTAAAGCCCGATGTGCAGGCGCCCGGAGCGCGGCGTTTCGTTCAGACTGACAACTTCCGACATAAAATTTCCTCCTCAGCGCTTTGAATACGTCGTCTTGATACTTACGCCGCGCAGCATGCCCAGCCTGCCCGAGAGAGCGCTGATGACATCCTCCGGCGCGTCCACGATGACGCTGATGATCGAGACGTTTTTTGGGGGGTACGGCATTCCCATACGTCCCACAACGTACTCTCCGAACTCGTGGAGCAGCTCGTTGATGCGTTCTGCCGCCTCACGGTCCTCCACAATGATGCCGATGATGGCGATTCTGGTTTCCATATCTGTTTCCTCCCGAACCGGCTCCGCCGGCGTGTCCAGCTCCATCGTGAGGAGGCTGACCGGCAGGATGTCGCGGTAAATATTGTGCGGCGTCTCGATCTCGCCGATGACGGCCCTGACGCCGAAGGCCGAAGCGATGCTCTTTTCGGTGATAACGCTGTCGGACGCGCCGAAGCGCCAGCTCCCGTCCCGTCCAAGCAGCAGCGAGCGGTGCGCGCGCTGCAGCGCGTGGGAGGGGTAGTGCGTGTTGAAAACGCAGGTCATCCCCTTCGCCGCGAGATCGGAGAGCGTTTCGAGGATGATAAGCTGATTTTTAAAGTCGAGATTCGACTCCGGCTCGTCGAGCACAAGCATCTCCGGCTCGGCCGCGAGCGCACGCGCGATGAGCACCATTTGCAGTTCGCCGCCGCTCAGCTGCGAGCAGAGTCTTCCGCGCAGCCCCTCCAGCCCGAGCCGTTCGATGGCCTCGCCCGCCTTTCGCGCGTCCTCGCGCGAGGGCTGCGAGAGGGCGGACAGCCGTCCGCTCCGGCCCAGGAGCACCATCTCCTTCACCCTCAGCGCGCTCGCCGTCCCCCGCGCCTGCGGCACATAGGCGAGCCGCCGCCAGAGCGCCGCGCGCCGCATGGCGCGGATGTCCTCCCCATCGATCAGGCTCGCGCCGCTCCGCCAGGGCAGAAGCCCCGTCATGCAGCGCAAAAGCGTCGTCTTGCCCGCGCCGTTCGGGCCCAGGACGGCGGTCAGCTCACCCGGCTCGAGGGCAAAGCTCACGCCGTTTAGAATCTGCCGCGCGCCCTCCCGGTAGGCGAAGCAGCCGTTCCGCACCTCAAATTTCACAGCGACCACCCTCCCGTCCGGCGCAGCAGCGCGACGAAGACCGGCGCGCCGATGATCGCGGTCAGAATGGAGATCGGTACCTCCGCCGCCGTCATCGTGCGGGCCAGCGTGTCCACGATCACGAGGAACGCCGCCCCGACGCACACCGACGCGGGCACGAGGCGCTGGTTGTTGCCGCCGAACACCATCCGGCAGATGTGCGGGATGAGCAGGCCCACCCAGCCGACCTGGCCGCACATGGAGACGCAGGCGGCGGTGATCATCGTCGCGGCGAGGATGACCGCCGTGCGCAGCGCGAGCAGGTTCACGCCGGTGGCCTTCGCCTCGTCCTCGGAGAGAGGCAGGATGTTCAGCCGCCAGCGCAGCGCGAGCAGCACGGCTGTTCCGCCGAGCAGAAACGGCGCGCCGAGCGCGAGGCTGCCCCAGTCAGCCGAGCTCAGGCTGCCCATCAGCCAATAGGTGATGGAGGGAAGCTGCGACTCGGGGTCGGCGACGTATTTAACGAGCGAGATCAGCGCGGAGAAGAGCGAGCTCATGATGAGTCCCGCAAGAACCATCGTCACGATCGAGCGCCGCTGCGGGCCCGCGCTGACCAGCCACGTCAGCGCGACGGCGAGCACGCCGCCCGCGAGTGCAAGCACCTGCACCGCCGCGAGGCCGAAACCGAGCAGCAGGCCGAGCGCCGCGCCCAGGCTCGCGCCGGAGGCAACGCCGAGCGTGTCCGGCGTGGCGAGCGGGTTCGCGAACAGGCTCTGGAAGGCCGTACCCGCGGCGGACAGGCCGCCGCCGACCAGCAGCGCCAGCACCACGCGCGGCAGACGGATGTTCATCAGAACCGTCCGCGCCTGCGGATCGTTTCCCGTGCCCGTCAGCGCGCTCAGCAGCTCTCCGGGGGACAGGCTGTACCGGCCGAGCGTCAGCGACGCGCAGGCCGCCAGCAGCGGCAGCAAAAGCAGCACTGCGGCGGAGAGCGCGCGTTTCCCCGCTCTGCCCGTATCTCGTTTCAGCATTTCTTCTTCTCCGATCAGCAAAAAATCCCCCGCCCGGGGGCGGAGGATCGTAGGCAAAACCAAGCGCGGCTCCCGCCGTGCCTGCCGCCGCACCTTGCCCCCCGGGCGCATTCCCTCGGGGTGAGTCGCGTGTTTGCTCTTCGCCCTGTCGGCGGGCGTACCCGGCGGCTCGGCGTTTTTATTTTAGGATTCGCTCGCATTATATCCCCTCACCGCCCGAAATGCAAGCCTTATTTCCGCTCGGCCTTCTCCCCCGAGGCGTTTGCTCTTTCCGCAGGACAACCCTATTTTTGTGCGAAAGGGGATTCCAATTTCCCCTCCCGTTATGCTATACTGGCAGAAGAATATTATTAGGAGGCCAACCGACAACATGTATTGCGTGAAGAAAATCCATGACGATCTATGGTGGGTCGGCGGGAGCGACCGCCGCCTCGCCCTGTTTGAAAACGTATACCCCGTCCCCGGCGGGGTCTCCTACAACGCCTATCTGCTGCTCGACGAAAAGACGGTTCTGTTCGACACCGTCGACCGCGCGATCAGCGGACTGTTTCTGGAGAACCTCGAGCATGTCCTCGCCGGACGGAAGCTCGATTACCTCGTCGTGAACCATATGGAGCCGGACCACTGCGCCACCATGCTCGACGTGGTACTGCGCCACCCCGAGGTGAAGATCATCGGCAACCCCAAGACAATGACGATGATCCGCCAGTTCTTCGCCTTCGACATCGACTCCCGCGCGCTCGTCGTAAAAGAACGCGACACGCTCTGTACGGGCCGTCACACGCTCACCTTCCTTATGGCGCCGATGGTTCACTGGCCCGAGGTCATGGTAACCTATGATACCACAGACAGGACGCTCTTCTCCGCCGACGCCTTCGGCACCTTCGGCGCGCTGAGCGGCAACCTGTTCGCCGACGAGGTGAACTTCGAGACCGAGTGGCTCGCCGAAGCCCGCCGGTACTACACCAATATCGTCGGCAAATACGGCACACAGGTGCAGGCCCTTCTGAAAAAAACCTCTGCCCTCGAGATCGAGACGGTCTGCCCGCTTCACGGCCCCGTCTGGCGCAGTCACGTCGACTGGTTCCTTGAAAAATACCAGCTCTGGAGCCGCTACCTGCCCGAGGAGACCGCCGTTCTGATCGCCTACGCCTCGGTTTACGGCGATACGGAAAACGCCGCGCAGATTCTCGCCTCCCAGCTTGCCGACCGCGGCATCCGCCACATCGTCATGTACGACGTGTCCGTGACACATCCCTCGGTGATCGTCGCGGAGTCGTTCCGCTGCAGCCACCTGATCTTCGCCTCCACCACCTACAACGCGGGCATCTTCCCGTGCATGGAGACGCTGCTGCTCGACCTGAAGGCGCACAACCTCCAGAACCGCACCGTCGGCATTCTGCAAAACGGCTCCTGGGCCCCGACTGCGGGAGCTCTGATCCGCAGCATTCTCAGCGGCATGAAGAGCATGACCGTTCTGGACACGCAGGTGGACATCCGCTCCTCCGTGAAGGACGAGCAGCTCGCGCAGATCACAAATCTGGCCGACGCCGTCGCCGCCACGATGCACAGGACCGCGCCCGCGCCCGACCATACCGGGAAGATCGAGCCGAACGCGATGTTCTCTCTTTCCTACGGACTGTTCGTCCTCACCGCGCGCGACGGTTCGCGGGACAACGGCTGCATCATCAACACCGTCACGCAGCTGACCGACACGCCCAAGCGCATCACCATCGCCGTGAACAAGCAGAACTGCACGCACGACATGATCGCGAAGACCGGCGTCTTTAACGTCTCGGTGCTCTCCGAGGCCGCGCCGTTCCGGTTGTTTGAGCACTTCGGGTTCCACTCCGGCCGCAACACGGACAAGTTCGCCGATTTCCGTCACGCCGAGCGCAGCGAAAACGGTCTCTACCGCCTGAACAAATACGCAAACGCCTTTCTCTCCGCGAAGGTCACCGGTTCCTATGACTACGGCACGCACACCCTGTTCGTGGCGGACGTGACCGAAGCCCGTATGCTCGACAGCGCGCCGTCCGTCACCTACGCGTACTACTTTGCCAACATCAAGCCAAAGCCCCAGCCGCCCGAGGGCATTAAAAAGGGCTTCATCTGCAAGATCTGCGGCTATGTCTACGAGGGCGAAACGCTGCCCCCCGATTTTATCTGTCCCATCTGTAAGCACGGCGCGGCCGATTTCGAGCCGCTCGCTTAAAATTCACCAAACGACAAAGGAGTGTTACCATGAAAAAGTACGTCTGCGACATCTGCGGCTGGATCTACGACGAAGCGGCCGGCGATCCCGACAACGGCATTGCTCCCGGCACCAAATGGGAAGATCTCCCCGAGGATTTTGTCTGCCCGCTCTGCGGTGCCGACAAGGACAGCTTCAGCGAGGAAGCCTGAGGCCGTTAAAAACCCGCCGTCTTGCGACGGCGGGTTTTTTCCGTCGGCGACGGGCACGCCGCGCCGCGGATCGCAGATCCAGTCCGAAATCAGGGCCTCCGCCCCGCTCTTCGTCAGAACGGCATCCTCCTCCGGCGCAAGGCGAGCTGTCGGCGCGCGCCGAGCCGGACCCGAACGTGGGCACCAGGATCGCCGCCGTCACGCCCGGGATGGTCAACCCCGCAATCGGCTCCGCAAGGGTAACCCCCCATTCCGGCGTTTCACCGCGTCCCCCCCTTTCGGCAAGTCCCAGCATTTCCCGGGGAATCTGCCCACGCGTCAAAATAGTGTCGGCGCAATGTTACACTTTTCCTGCATTTTTGCGATTTTGCCTGAAAAACGAAACCATAAACTGTAAAATTCTCCTGCAAAACTTCACTGTTTTTGACAGGTAACGTTGAAAACCCAAAACCCGCATGATATAATACAGATACTATTCCCGAAATGGGACGGTATTGCAAATGGAATTATGGATACTCTCCGTCGCTGCGCTCGCCCTGTTCCTCTGGTACGACGTATGGACCGTACGCGGCTCCGCCCGCCGCTGGATGCGCTGGACGTTTGCGCTTGGCTTTGCCTGTATGGCGGCCGCAACGATCCGCATACTTGTCCTCGCGTGGTCTGCCGCCCGTGCGCACCCGCTGCGCGCCGCCTGCCTCTGGGCCGCCGCGCTTGTGTGCCTCGCACTCCTCGTCTACACGCTTTTTTTCGCACTCTCGTTTGACGGGACGTACCGCGCGCCCGACCGGGGGCGGAAGGTTTGCCGAAGCGGGATGTATGCGCTCTGCCGGCATCCGGGCGTACTCTGGTTTTTCCTGTTCTATCTTCTGATCTGGCTCGGCGCGCCCTGCTCCGCCTCGCTTCTCGGCGGCTCCGCGCTGTGCGCCGCCAACTTTCTCTACATTCTCGTTCAGGATCTCTGGACGTTTCCCCGTACTTTCACGGATTATGATGATTATCGTCTCAGCGTACCATTTTTGATTCCGACGCCCGCCAGCGTTCGCGCCGCCGCGCGGAGTTTTTGGAGCAGAGAGGAGCCGCGCGCATGAAGATCGACGAAAAAGTGCGTCAGAACAAGCCAGCTCATGTCTGGCAGGAATACTGCGGATTTCTCGACCTCACGATGGAACAGTATATGCAGATCCAGAATCGCCTGATGGATGAGCAGATCCGCGCCTGGTGTCCCAGCGCCCTCGGCCGGCATTTTTTCAGCGGCACCGAGCCGCGCACCATCGAAGAGTTCCGCCGCGCCATCCCCCTCACCACCTACGACGATTACGCGGACGTGCTGCTGCAAAAGCGGGACGACCTGCTCCCCGCCCCTGCCAGCATCTGGATTAAGACCACCTGGGAGGGCGGCATGCACCCCATCAAGCTCGCCCCGTACTCCAAGAGCATGCTCGATACCTTCCGCAACAACGCGATGGCCTGCCTGATCCTGTGCAGCGCCTCGGGCCGCGGCAAGTTTGAGCTCGGCCGCAGGATCCTCAGCGGCTTCGCGCCGCTGCCCTACGTGACCGGTCTCATCGGCCTGATTTTGCAGCAGGAAACCAATCTGGAATTTCTGCCTCCCGCCCGCGAGGCGGCCGGTATGTCCTTCTCCGAGCAGGTGAAGGCCGGTTTTAAACTTGCCATGCACAGAGGCGTGGACTATTTCTTCAGTATGGGTTCCATCGCCCACTACATCAGCAATTCCCTTGTGAGCATGACCGGCAGCTCCGGGAGTCACAAGCTCCACTCCCCCGCCGTGGTGTTCCGCGTACTCCGGGCCAAGGCCCGCGCCCGCCGGGAAAACCGGCCGCTCATGCCCAAGGATCTCTTCCGCCTGCGAGGCTTCTTCTGCGCGGGCACGGATAATCAGTGCTACAAGGACGAACTGGAAAAGTCCTGGGGCGTGCGTCCCATGGAACTCTTCGCGGGCACGGAGCCCACGCTCATCGCCACGGAAACCTGGAGCCGCGAGGGGCTGTACTTCTTCCCCGACGCGTGCTTCTATGAGTTCCTGCCGCTCGACGAGATCCCACGGCTCGAAAACGACGCCGACTACCGTCCCGCGACCTTCCTCATGAACGAGGTACGTGCGGGCGAGAAATACGAGCTCATCATCACCGTACTCAAGGGCGGTGCCTTCGCGCGCTACCGCACGGGTGACCTTTATTCCTGCCTCGGCATCGGCAGCCGGGAGGACGGGACGTCACTGCCGCGTTTCCAATACCTCGACCGCATCTTCTCCGTCATCGACATTGCGGGCTTCACCCGCATCACGGAAAACTCCATTCAGAACGCAATACAGCTTTCGCGTCTTCCGATCCAGGGCTGGTTCGCCGCCAAGGAATACAACGCAGAGGGGCATCCGTATCTCCACATGTATGTGGAGATGTCGGTGCTCTCCACCTGCACTTCCGCGCTGAGCAAGGAGCTGCTGCAGGAGCATCTGGCAATCTACTTCAAATACGCGGATCACGATTTCAAAGACCTCAAGCGGATCCTCGGCATTAACCCGCTGGAGATCACGCTTTTGGCCTGCGGCACCTTCGAACGGTTCCGCCGGAGCCGCGGCTACCGCATCGCAGCGATCAATCCCCCGCAAAAGGATGTCGCGGAGCTGCTCCGCGTGGAGAAGGAAATTCCGCTGTATGAGGATAAGGACAGGAGCGAATAAGCATGGGAAGCTACACCTACATATCCATCTGCGCTCTACTATGTTATCTGTTCCTCTTTGTGACGTTCATCGTCGCCAAGAGGGACCAGACTATCAATGCTTTTTTGATGGTATTGGCTGCGCTGATGTGCTGGGTGGGCGGCTCTTTTTTCATGCGCTCTCTGTTCTGGCCCTCCATGAAGTTCTGGTACAACGTCTCCATTCTGGGCCTGCTCGCCATCCTCAGCGCCCTTAACCGCTTCGTCCGCAGCTTTATGGGCCACCGCCGCTCTGCGCTGGACTGGGCGCTTGACATCTGGGTGGGCATCGACATCCTCGTGAACACGCTGACCGGCGCACTGCTCGCCGCGCCCGAGGCCATTCAGCAACCCGGCGGGGAAATCTCCTTTGTCTACCACCCCACGTCCCTCGTGCTCGTCATGTACGGCGTGGCCGTGTTCGGCGTCGTGAAGATCGCCGCCGACGTCATCCGGTACAGCATCTCCGACGCAGAGATCCGCAGGCAGTTCATGCCCATCGTCATCGGTCTGCTGTGTCTGCTGTTCGGCAATATCATCATCATGTTTCCGCCGTTCGAAGGTATCCCTCTGGACATTGTATCCGGCGTGGTCAACGCCTTTTGCATGTTTTATATGCTCTACCAACGGCGCCTGTTCAAGATGACGCTGCTCGTCTCGCGGAGGAGCTGCTCTCTCGCCTCCGCAACGCTCGTCTGCATCGCATTCGCCAACTGGCTTCGTCCGTTCCAGATCTTTATTGCCAAGCATTTCGGAATGCTCGCAGACTACGACGTTCTGATCGTAGCCGTCGCGTATACTCTGACCACACTGCTTGTATCGGCCGTGCTCAAATCGCTGATCGACCATGTTTTCATCCGCGACGAGCAGTCACAGGCGAAGATCCTCGAGGAGTTCAATGTCTCCGTCACCAAGAGCCTTCGGATGAACGAGATTCTGGAAAAGCTCATCAATGTCATTCAGAGCGCCATCGGCGTGTCCTGGGTCGCGGTGTGCACGCTCTCCGGGCGTGATCCGCATACCTACATCATCAGCTATTGCAGCGATCCGCTCGAACAGAATGCGTCGGTCTTTACGAACGACAACCCGATCGTCCAGTGGTTCCATACGCACGACGAGATCATCATGATGCAGGACTTTCACCGTCTGATCGAGTATCGCTCCATGTGGGACGATGAGAAAAAGCGCCTGCTGAACCTCAAGGTACGCTGCATGATTCCCCTCCGCGAGGACGACGAGCTGATCGGCATTCTCCTGCTCTCCGGCAAGGAGAAGAATAAGAAATTCACCAATTCGGACGAGTCCTTCCTCGGCTCCGTCAAAACAGTGGCCTCCATCGCCATCAAAAACGCCGCTCTCTATGAAAAGGCCTTTCACGACGCCCGCACAGATGATCTGACCGGGCTTCTCAACCGCAAGTATTTCTACCGCACGCTCGAGTCGGAATTCGACCGCTGCTCCGAGCATGCAGTCGCGCTTATTATCCTCAACATCGACGATTTCAAGCTCTACAACCAGCTATACGGCAACGTGGCCGGCGACAACGCGCTCAAGCAGATTGCCGCCATCATTCGCAGCGCCGTCGCAGACAACGGCTACTGCGCGCGGTACAGCGGCAAGGAATTCGCCGTCGTCCTGCCGAACTTCGATCTTCTGTCCGCCAAGGGCATCGCCGAGAGCATCCAGAAACGCGTTGCCGCTCTGAGCAGCGTCACCGATTCGGATTACAGCATGAAGGCCCTCACCATGAGCATCGGCGTCTGTGCCTCGCCGTACGGTGCGGTCACGCTCAAGCAGCTCGTGAACAACACCGAGCAGGCCGTCTATCATGTCAAGCGCAACGGCAAGGCGGGCATCAAGCTCCACGCCGACCACTCTGTGGACTTCGCCTCTGCCGCCTCCTCCGTCGCCGCGCAGCCGCCGCAGGACCTCCAGAGTGTCTATTCCGAGTACGCGCCGACGATCTACGCTCTGACCGCCGCCATCGACACCAAGGATCACTACACATTCAACCACTCCAAAAACGTCGCCTATTACGCCACCAAACTGGCCATCGCGCTTGGCATCGACAGCGACGGCGTGGAGATCATCAACGAGGCCGCTCTGCTGCACGACGTCGGCAAGATCGGTGTTCCCGAGTCCATCCTCAACAAGCCCGATCGGCTGACCGATTCCGAATATGTCGCCATGCAGAAGCATGTGGAAAACTCCATCGGCATCATCCGCCACCTGCCCTCGCTGGATTACGTCATCCCCGCCGTCATCGGCCATCACGAGCGCTGGGACGGCCGCGGTTATCCGCGCCATATCTCGGGGCAGGACATCCCGCTCTATGCGCGCATCCTCTGCGTGGCCGACACGTTCGATGCCATGACGTCCGACCGTATCTACCGCAAGAGCCGCCCCACGGAGGTCGCGCTCCAGATCATGCAGGATCAGGCAGGCAAACAGTTCGACCCCAAGCTCGCGGACGTGTTCGTCCGCGAGTTCCGCGCGGGACGCATTGTCCTGCAAAAGCTCCCCGTCAGCTCCGTCTCCTGAGCCGGAACCGCAACCAAAAGCCCTGAACCGGTTGGTTCAGGGCTTTTTCGCATCGCACGGCTCCTTATTTATTGATCAAGTAGAGCCCGATCATGCAGATCAGGATGCCACCGGTCTTTGTCCAGGTGATCGGCTCGCGGTAAAAGACTGTCCCGACGAAAATCAGGATCACAGCCAGGATCGAGCTGTAAACCAGCTGTCCCGTACTGACGTTCCACCCCGCCTTGTACATATAGATGGAGCCCGCCTCCAGTCCCACGATGGCCAGGCCCAGCACAAAGGCGCTCCAGTTTGCCTGCCGGTATTCCCGCAGCAGGCTGCCGCCCCGGTTGAGTGCGAAATACAAAATCCCCGAGAAAATCGTCCCGATCCCGTATGTGATCGTCAGCGAAGCGAGCGGATTGACCGCTTTGGGTGTGGATTTGGAGCACACGTTGTAAAAGATGTTCGAGAGCACGATGAGTGCGATCGGCCACCAGCGATCCATGGTTCTTCCTCCGTTTTGTGAGATTCATAATAAAACCGACAGCCAGAATAGCCTGACTGTCGGTAGGTGCTCACCCATTTTTCGTATTATACCTCATATTTTGGCATATTGCAAGCGTCTGCCGGATGATTTCTTTGCCTTCCGCATAGCACCGGCTCTGGCCACGGCATTCACAAGCTTGCGCGGAACAGGCCGTGGCGGTTGCAGTACCAGTAGAGAAAGCCGTGCCCCGTGACGGCGAAGCGGCCCTCGGCGTTCTGTTCAGGGTAGAGCTTAAGCAGCCGCAGTCGGTTGTCTGTCACGAGGGCCAGGAATGAGAGGTAATGCTCCTTTTCCATGGGATGACCGAAAGTGATATAGTGGTCGTTCTCCACCCGCTCAACGCGCGGCGTGTGCGCCTCATCGGGTGTCTCCGCCTCGAGCGGCGGCAGCGTGACGCCGCAACAGGAAAAGGAGCCCTCCCCCATCGCGTGGATGACGTTCCCGCAAACCGGGCAGACGTAAAAGTGTCCGCGCAGCAGATTCCCCGAACGATTGCGGTTCACGCGGTACTCACCGGTGAGCAGCTCTGCCAGCGACACACCGAGCGCGCGCGCAAGCGGCTCGATCAGGGAGATGTCCGGCAGTCCCCTGCCTGTCTCCCATTTGGACACGGTCTTGTCGCTGATGGCCAGACTGTCCGCCAGTTGGCGCTGCGTGCAGCCCCTCTGTTCGCGGAGCGTCCGGATGGCTTCTCCCGTTACATATGACATAAATTGCAGTCCTTTCCTCACTCAGATGCTCCCAGCATACCCCACCGGAAGCGTAAGCGCAACCTACGCTCCGTAGAGCAAGGCGGCGGCGGATTTTTCATCCGCCGCCGCCGGTGGTCACAGCTCGCAGTTGCCCACGGTTCTAGGGAAGGGCAGCACATCGCGGATGTTGCCCATGCCGGTAAGGTACATGACGCAGCGCTCAAATCCGAGGCCGAATCCCGCGTGGCGCGCCGAACCGTACTTCCGAAGGTCAAGGTAGAAGTCGTACAGCGACTCGTTCATCCCCAGCTCTCTGATGCGGCCGAGAAGCCTGTCGTAGTCGTCCTCGCGCTGGCTGCCGCCAATGATTTCGCCGATGCCCGGCACCAGGCAGTCCATCGCCGCGACAGTCTTCCCGTCGGGGTTGAGCTTCATATAGAACGCCTTGATCTCCTTGGGATAATCGGTGACGAAGATCGGGCGCTTGAAAATCTGCTCGGTCAGGTAGCGCTCGTGCTCGGTCTGCAGGTCGCAGCCCCAGCTGACGGGGTACTCGAACTGGTCGTTGTGCTCCTCAAGGAGCTTGACGGCCTCGGTGTAGGTGATGCGGCCAAAATCGGAGTTCAGCACATGGTTCAGCCGCTCCAGCAGTCCTTTGTCCACAAACTCGTTAAAAAACGCCATTTCTTCCGGCGCGTTCTCGAGAACATAGGAGATAATGGACTTGAGCATGTCCTCGGCCAGCTGCATGTCGTCCTGCAGGTCGGCGAAGGCGATCTCCGGCTCGATCATCCAGAACTCTGCGGCGTGGCGTGTGGTATTGGAGTTTTCGGCGCGGAACGTCGGGCCGAAGGTATAGATGTTGCGGAAGGCCATGGCGAACGTCTCACCGTTGAGCTGGCCGGAGACCGTGAGGTTGGTTGGTTTGCCGAAGAAGTCCTTGCTGTAATCGATCTTCCCGTCGCCGGTCATCGGGAGCTTGTCAAGCGGCAGGGTCGTCACCTGGAACATCTCGCCCGCGCCCTCGCAGTCGGAGCCGGTGATGAGCGGGGTGTGAACGTACACAAAGCCGCGCTCCTGAAAGAAGCGGTGGATCTCGTAGGCGATCAGGCTGCGGACGCGGAACACGGCCTGGAAAGTGTTTGTGCGCGGGCGCAGGTGCGTCACGGTGCGCAGGTACTCCAGACTGTGCCGCTTTTTCTGCAGCGGGTAGTCGGACGTGGAGGTGCCCTCGACCGTCACCTCGTCGGCCTGCACCTCAAAGGGCTGCTTGGCGTCCGGCGTGAGGGTAAGCGTGCCGCTGACAATCAGGGCCGCGCCGACGTTCAGCTTGGAGATTTCGGCAAAGTTTGCAAGCGTGTCGTGGTAGACGACCTGCACGGGCTGGAAAAAGGTGCCGTCGTTGAGGACGATAAAACCGAACGCCTTGGAGGCGCGGACGGAACGAACCCATCCGCCGACCGTAACGCGCTTGCACGCATAGGCATCGGTGCTCTTAAACAAATCGCGGACAGAGATCAAATCCATATCGCAGCTTCCTTTCCGTTACAGCAGGGTAATGCCGGCGGCCTCGCAGGCGCCGATGGTCTTCTGATCCCAGAGGCTGGCCTGCACCTCGCCGATGTGGCAGGTGCCGATCAGGAGCATGCACACGCGCGACTGGCCGATGCCGCCGCCCATGGTGAGAGGCAGCTCGCCGTTCAAAAGCATGCTGTGGAACGGCAGCTTGCGGCGGTCGTCGCACCCGGCGAGCGTGAGCTGCTCGTCGAGGGATTTCTCGTCCACACGGATCCCCATGGAGGAGATCTCAAAGCTGCGGCCGAGCACGGGGTTCCAGATCAGGATGTCGCCGTTGAGCTTCCAGTCGTCATAGTCGGGCGCGCGGCCGTCGTGCGGCTTACCGGAGCGGAGTTTTCCGCCGATCTGCATAAGGAAGACCGTGTGGTGCTCGCGGCAGATTGCGTCCTCGCGCTCATGCGGCGTCAGATCGGGATAACGGTCCTCGAGCTCCTGCGTTGTGATGAAAAACACCTCGGGGTCGAGGTCGTTGTGCAGGCAGGGAAAGGCGACGTCCAGCGCGTCGGCCGTTTCGCACAGGGCGCGGACAATGGAGCGGACAGTCTGGCAGAGATGTTCCTCGCTGCGCTCCTCGCGGGAGATAACCTTTTCCCAGTCCCACTGATCGACGTAGACCGAGTGGAGATTGTCGGTCTCCTCATCGCGCCGGATGGCGTTCATATCGGTATAGAGGCCTTTGCCGCAGCGGAAATCGTAGCGCTTGAGCGCAAGGCGCTTCCACTTGGCGAGGGAATGAACCACCTGACCCTTGACACCGACATCGGGAATGTCGAAGCTGACGGGGCGCTCATAGCCGTTGAGGTTATCGTTCAGGCCGGAGTCCTCCGAAACGAACAGCGGCGCGGAGACGCGGCGCAGATTCAGCGCGTAACTGAGATTCTGCTGAAAATTGCTCTTAATGAACTCGATGGCGCGCTGCATCTCATAATTGGGCAGCGGCGCATGATAGTCCTCGGGAATGGTGATCCTGCTCATGGTAAAACCCCTTTGCTTGATATTTGATGCCGCACGGCGGAGAAGAACATTCAATTTAGTATACGACATTTTTGGACGATTTACAAGCGTCTCCCGGCCAAATTTGCCAAAAAGCAGCGTTTACCGCGCTTCCTGCAGCAAGATCAGCAGGTATTCCCTCGCATCGAGCAGCTTCTCCAGATGGTAGTTGGTCACGATACTGTCGTGCCGGGTACATTTGCGTGTCACGTCCTTCGGGATCTCCAGCCCGAGGCTGCGCAGCCTCTCCAGATTTTGGGCGCTGGGAATACCGAAGGTGTCCATGCAGCTGAGCGAGCCGAGCTCCTGATACATGCGCGTGGCAAGCTGCACGCAGCCGCCGAGAAAGGCCGCATCGCGCGTCCGGTCAGCGTTTCGGAACAAATGGCTGTGCTCGTAGGTGAAGAGCTCCTTGCGCAGCCGGTGGAGACGCCGCTCATAGGGCTCGAGGTCGGGGTAGCGGTTGCGGAGCACGCACTCGTCCACGGTGGCGGGGATGCTGTCCGCCGTCTCACGCAGCAGCCGGAGAACGGCGGGCCGGTTGTTGTAGGGCTTGACGGTGATATTGATGACAATGCCCACGAGAAGGCCCACCGAGGTGTCCATCAGGCGGTAGAGCATCGCGTAGGGAATGCTCCCCTGCGTGCCGGTACACGCCGAGAGCACGATGATGCAGGCCATTGCAGAGACGTAGGTGATCTTCAGCAGGTTGCACAGCATAATTGCTGCGACGATGCCCAGGCCGATCGCCCACGGGGGCGTCTGCGGCCAGAGGAGTACCAAAATCAACCCGATCACGCCGCCGATGAGCACGCCGGCGAACTGGGTGAGCGCTTCGCGCATGGCATCGCGCATGGTGCGCGTCATGGCGCTGATCGCGCCGATGCCGGCAAAGATGGGACTGTACGCCCCGTAGAGCGCACAGATCGCCAGGGAAATGGTGACGGCGAGCGCGGTTTTGATCGTGCGCAGGCCAATGTGACGCCTCGGCTTATCCATGTCAGCTGCCCCTCCGAAAATATTCCAGCGCGGTATTCAGCATAGCATATACGGGGGAAAAAGCAAGCCTATTTCTTTCCTTCCTCCCGGCGCGTCAGGGGCTCTGCGGCCTTCGTGCGGAGGGCGTCCGCGCGCTTTTGCCAGAGCGCGGAATCCTCGCCGGTCGGGGTCAGGGACAGATTGCGCTTCGTCCAGTCCGCGAGATAGCGGCTGAACTTTTCCGCGCCGGAAACGTTGAAGTGGAACTTGTCGTAATAGTCGCGTGTGGGGTCGATCCCGAGGTCGTCATAGTCCTCGTTTCCGTCCCAGAACAGTGCGCCGTCCATACCCGCGACCTTCGCGCGCAGGTCATCCACTACGTCCGCGGGGAGCTGTCCCACAGTCGGCGCGAGATAAAACACGGCCTGAATGCCGCGTTCCCGGCAGAGCGAGGCGATTTTCGTGAGATAATTGAGGTTCCGGTTATAATTTTTCTCGTCCGGCTCGTAGCTGCGGGTTTCCGGCCCTTCCATCGGCACATACTCGTGCAGGCAGGTGTAGCCCACCAGATCGTCCGCCCGGTAGCCCAGGAGGCCCGTTCGGAAATCGTCGGCCGTCAGCTCGTTCCAGCGGCTGTGGTAGAAATAAAGGGGGAAGAGCAGTCCGGGCAGCAGCCCGTCCTCCGTCTCGTGCAGCGAGGCCTGCAGGCGATTTTCGCCCCAGGGCATATAGCCGATATTGACTTTGGTAAAGCTCGTGTGCCGCTTGTAGATCACGCCGGTCACCTCGACGAACACGGCTCTGGGCGTCTGTGTGCGCAGCGCCTCGCGGAGGTAATAGTAGGATATCGGGATGGTCTGCTCCGCCCCGGCCATCACATACGAGCGCAGTCCGCTCTCTTCCCAGATCGCCGCCGGGGCGACGTCGCAGTAGGCAAGCGAGCTGCCGAAGAACAGGAGGTCGGTGCTGTTCCGCTTTTCCTGAAGAAACTGCCCCCAGGTGGAGCCCATATCGTGCCGCTTTGGCGTGAGCACGCGGGTGGCCAGCGCCAGTGCGGCGAGAAGAAGCAGCACACTGACCGCCGCCGCCAAAATTTCTTTTTTGCGGGTCTTCAACGGGCCGCCTCCTCAGAATTTAAAATAGACGAACTCCTGCGGGTTAAAGCCGCTGCCGTACGCGCCGAAGATCAGCACGATCAGCACCAGCAGCACCCAGACGCCCCAGCGCGGCCACACGGAGCGGCACAGCCGTTCCCTCATGCCCAGCCGCTTTCCATAGAGATCGGTGAGCACCAGTGCAAAAACCGCCAGTGCCAGCGTAAGCAGATTGGCCCGTCCCATTCCCAGCGAAGTGACCGCGAGCGGAAACACACCGCCTGCGAGCGTGAAGATGCGCCGGAGCACCAGCGCCGCCTGCGCGAAGCTCGCGGCGCGGAAGAAGACCCACGTCACCGTCAGCAGCGCGAAGGTCACAAGCGCCTGCCAGACCGCGAGCGCGCGGGAATCCTCCGAAATGCGCAGCCGCGCGCGGAACGACCGCCTTGCGGGCAGCGTGAGCGCCCCGCAGACCTGGTACACGCCGTTGAGCAGGCCCCAGATTACGAATGTCCAGGCCGCGCCGTGCCAGAGCCCGCTGACCGTGAAGACGATCAGAAGGTTTACATAAGTACGAAGTTTTCCCTTCCGGCTGCCGCCGAGGGGGAAATAGAGGTAATCGCGGAACCAGAACGAGAGCGACATATGCCACCGCCGCCAGAACTCCTTGATGGAGCGGGAGGTGTAAGGCGCGTCGAAGTTCTCCAGCAGCCGGAAGCCGAAAAGCCGCGCCGAGCCGATGGCCATGTCGGAATAGGCCGAAAAATCGCAGTAGATTTGCAGAGAGTAGCACACGGCGGCGAAGAGGAGCTGCACGCCGGTGAACTTCTCCGGGCCGGCGTAAGCCGTGTTCACAAGGATCGCGAGCTGGTCGGCAATCACCAGCTTTTTGGCGAGGCCGACGAGAAATCGCGTGACGCCCTCCTTCACATCCTCCGCGCCGCCCGTACGGGCCTCCCGGATCTGCGGCAGCAGGTGACCGCCCCGCTCGATGGGGCCGGAGAGCACCGCCGGGAAGAAGGAGACAAACAGGGAAAACGTCAGGTAACTGCGCTCCGCTGGCACGTCGCCGCGGTACACGTCGATCAGGTAACCCGACACCGCAAAGGAGAAAAAGGAGATGCCCGCCGGCAGAAGCAGCCTGGGCAGACGCAGCGGCGCCAAGCCGCAGGCCGCAAGCAGCGCGGATACGCTCCGCCCGAAAAAGCCGAGGTACTTAAAGAGGAGCAGCGTGCCGAGCACGGCAGCCAGCCCCAGAATCAGCAGGAGCTTTTTTCGCGCCGGCCTCCGCGCCATGCCGCGCGCCGCGAAGTACGCGGCCGCCGTGACGGCCAGCAGCAGGATCAGGAACCCGGGCTCCCACAGAGCGTAAAAGAAATAGCTGACCAGCAGCAGACAGGGCGTTCTCAGCCGGGAAGGGAGCAGGCGATGCAAAATCGCCACCGCCGCGAGAAACCCGCAATATGCAAGAGATTGGAACTGCACCGCCGCATCCTCCTTGGCATTGAATCAGACCATAGGAGTATACCGCATTTCCTGCGTTTTCGCAACAAATTTTGCCATATAACGGGCGGCTCTTTCGCTCCGCTCCGTCCTATCGATGAAACCGCGCCTCGATTTCTGCGAGGCCCGCCGCAAGCAAATCCTCCGCCCCGGGGCCGATCGCCCCGCGCAGAAGCACAAGCTCGTCGCGCGCGCCCTGCCCGTGGAAGACCCGCCACGCGCCCGCATCGCTGCCCACAGCGAGCTTCGCGCCGAGAGCCGCCGCCTCGCGGACATTGGCGAGCTGCATCTTCAGGATGCGCCGAACGACGTCTTCGGGGTATCTCCCCTTCCCGAGCAGGTTCCCGATCGTCACGGCCGTCGGCACCCAGACCGCGTCCGACACGGCAAGCTCCCGGAGGCACTCGCCGTCCATATAGCTTCCGTGCTCCACACTGTCCACGCCCGCGTCGAGCGCGGCGCGGACGGTCGCCGCGCCGTTGGCATGCGCCATCACGGCGAAGCCCTCGCCGTGGGCAATGCGGATCATCTCGGCGATCTCCGCGGCCTTTAGCGGCTCACTGGTGATACGGCCGTACTCGCTGAAATCCATCAGACCCGAGATCATGATTTTGATAAAGTCTCCCCCGCCCCGCTTCACCTCGTCCACGAGCGCGCGGTAGGAGGCCATGTCGTCGAACGCGCGGCCGATGAAGCCGCCGTAGCGCCCGGCGCGGTGAATGGGGAACAGCGGCGTGCGGTAGTCGATGCCGTACTCCGGCGCCAGCCGCGCCGCAAGCGCCGACGCGCCGAAAGCGTCGCCCCCGTCGCGCAGGAAGGTAAAGCCGCCCTCCCGGTACTCGCTGAGCCTGGCACGAATCCAAGCCTCGTCCGGCTTTTCCCGGTGGCGGGCGATGGCATCCCTCCACCACACGCCGTCAAGCACCATGTGAATGTGACAGTCTGCCGCCATTCGGTTCGCCTTCCCTTCCTGTACGGCGTGGAAACACAGAGATCCCGGTGAATGAACGCGCCGCACGCACACCATTATAATTCGCACAAGGGCAAAGTACAAGCCCCGCCGGAAATTGCCGGAATCGCCAAATCGTCAAATCAGGTTTGACTTATCTTCGGAAAAACGGTAAAATCATACTGGAAACAACCAAATGGAAAGGGGTAAACGCTATGGCCTGCGCATACAGCCAGATGACGCCCGCGGAGCGGGAAAAGGAATATAAAGCGCTCTGCGGCGCCTATGGGGAACTCAAAGGGAGAAATCTGAAGCTCAATATGGCCCGCGGCAAGCCGGGCAGAGAGCAGCTCGACATTGTCAGCGGCGTTCTGACGGTTCTCAGCCGCCCGGAGGACTGCATCGACGACGGCATCGACTCCCGCAACTACGGCGAGCTCATGGGTCTTCCCTCCTGCCGCAAGCTCTTCGCCGAGCTTCTCGGCACCAAGCCCGAGGAAATTTTCGCCGGCGGCAACTCGAGCCTTAACCTGATGTACGACGTGATCTCCAAGGCGTTTACCCACGGTCTGCTGCACTCGCCGCGGCCCTGGGCGAAAGAGGAGAAAGTCAAGTTCCTCTGCCCCTCCCCCGGCTACGACCGTCATTTTAAAGTCACCGAGTCCTTCGGCATGGAGCTCATCACCATCCCCATGACCGAAGCCGGCCCGGATATGGATGCGGTTGAAAAGGCCGTCAAGGATCCCGCCGTCAAGGGTATGTGGTGCGTGCCCAAGTACTCCAACCCGCAGGGCATCATCTTCTCCGACGAGACGGTCGACCGCATTGCCGCTCTCAAGCCCGCTGCGCCGGACTTTGTCCTCATGTGGGACAACGCTTACTGCATCCACGAGTTCGACGGTGATTTTGTGCCTTTCCGCGATATTCTCACACTCTGCCGCGAAGCAGGCAGCCCCGACATGGTCTTTGAATTTGCCTCCACCTCCAAGGTGACGCTGCCCGGCGCGGGTGTCGCGGTCTTTGCGACCTCCGAAGCCAACATGGCCTATATGCAGAAGCTTCTGACCGTCGAGATCATCAGCTACGACAAGGTCAACCAGCTGCGTCACGTCCGCTACCTCAAGGACAAGGCCACCACCCTTGCCCTCATGAAGAAGCACGCCGCCGTGCTCAAGCCGAAGTTCGACGCCGTGCTCCGTGCGCTCGACACGGAGATCGCTCCGCTCGGCATCGGCCGGTGGGATCGCCCGAAGGGCGGCTATTTCATCAGCTACGACGCCATGCCCGGCACGGCCAAGCGTTCGCTTGCTTTGTGCAAAGAGGCCGGTGTCGTGATGACCGGCGCGGGCGCGACGTTCCCCTACGGCGTTGATCCGCAGGACTCCAACATCCGTATCGCCCCCAGTCTGCCCCCCGTGGCGGAGCTGGAGCAGGCGATCAAGGTCTTCTGCGTCTGCGTTCGCATGGCGGCGCTCGAGAAGCTCATGGCCTGAGGCCAACCGACAAATCTGCCGCGGCTCACGCCGCGGCAGATTTTTTCAGGAGGATTCCGAAATGATACGATATGGAATTTTAAGCACCTCGTCCATCGCGCCGCGCTTCCTCGCCGCCGTGCGGGAGAGCGGCACGGGCGAGATTGCGGCACTCTCCTCCCGCTCGGCGGAGAAGGCTGCGGAGAAAGCACGCGAATGGGGCATCCCCGTCTCCTACGGCTCTCACGCCGCGCTGCTGGACGACCCCTCGATCGACACGGTCTACCTTTCTCCGGTCAACGCGCAGCACTATGTCTGGGCCAGGGCCGCGCTGGAGCACGGCAAGCACGTCGTCTGCGAGAAGCCCTGCACCACGAGCGAAGCGCAGACCCGCGAGCTCTTCGCGCTTGCGGCGGAAAAGGGACTCTTTCTCATGGAGGCGCAGAAGATGCTCTTCCTCCCCGCCGTGCTGGAGGTCAGGCGGCGCATCGGCGCGGGCGAGCTGGGAACCGTCCGCATGGCGGAGTTCAACCACTCCTTTGACGCGTCCTACAATGCCTGGATGTACGACGAGGCCGCTGGCGGCGGGCCCCTGTTATCAAGCGGCATCTATGTGATCGAGCTCATGCAGTTTCTCTTCGGCTGCCGCGTGGCGGAGTGCCGCGGGCTGCGTACCGTCCATCCCGGAACGAAGCTGGAGGAACAGTACGCGCTCTCCGGCCGCATGGAGAACGGCGTGCTGTTCTCCATGAAGAACAGCACCACCGCTCTGCTGAAAAACAGCTCCTGCTTTTATGGCGACCGGGGCTGGGCGGAGCTGCCGGATTACTGGAAGGCGCGCCGCGCCGTGTTCCACAGCCGCGCCGGCGGAGAAGACGGGACGGCGGAGTATCCCTGCGAACACGAGTTGATCTATGAAGCCCGGCACATTGCGGACTGCCGCGCGCGGGGCCTGCTGCAAAGCCCGGTCGTCACCGGCGAGTTCTCCGCGCAGGCCATCCGGGTGCTGGAGGCAGTCCGCGCGGACTGGAATGCGGCGCGCTGACCGCGTACCCGGCAGTCCCGTTTTTTCGCAAATCTTTTCGGAGTCCCGATTCCGCCCTTGTCATTTGGGGGGATTTCCTGTATAGTATATGGTTGAAATGAACGAATGAAAGGAATCTTTCTCCATGAAACTAGGTATTGTCGGCCTGCCGAACGTCGGCAAGTCCACGCTGTTCAACGCAATCACGAACGCCGGCGCCGAGGCGGCAAATTACCCCTTCTGCACGATCGACCCGAACGTCGGCATGGTCACCGTGCCCGACAAGCGCCTGGAGTGGCTGCGCGACGTGCATAAGCCCAAAAAGTTCACCCCCGCCGTCATCGAGTTCGTGGACATCGCCGGTCTTGTCAAAGGCGCGTCCAGAGGCGAGGGCCTCGGCAACAAGTTTCTCAGCAACATTCGCTCCACCGACGCCATCGTACACGTCGTCCGCTGCTTCGACGACGCGAACGTCACCCATGTGGAGGGCTCCACAGACCCCCTGCGCGACATCGACATCATCAATCTCGAGCTCGTCATGGCGGACATCGAGATGGTCGAACGCCGGATCGACAAGGCCCTCAAGGCCCTCAAGGGCGGCGACAAAAAATCCGCGCACGAGGCCGACGTCTTTAAGGCCCTGCTTGAGCACCTGAACGCGGGCAAGCTCGCGCGCACGTTCGAGGCCGCGCCCGACGACCTCGCAATGATTGCCATCTCTGATCTTCTGACCCTGAAAAAGACCATCTACGCCGCGAATCTGAACGAATCCGGCGCGGCCGACCCGGATTCCGTTGGCTACTATCAGGACGTCAAAAAATTTGCCGACGCGGAGGGCTCGCAGGTGCTTCCCATCTGCGCGAAGCTCGAGTCCGACATTGCCGAGCTCGACGATCCCGAGGAAAAGGCCATGTTCATGGAGGAAATGGGGCTCCGGGAATCCGGCCTGGACAAGCTGATCCAGTGCAGTTATTCCCTCCTCGGCCTGATCTCTTTCTTGACCGCCGGCAGCGACGAATGCCGCGCCTGGACGATCCGAAAGGGCACCAAGGCCCCGCAGGCGGCGGGCAAAATCCACTCCGACTTTGAGCGCGGATTCATCCGCGCGGAGGTCATCGCCTTTGAGGATCTGAAGGCCTGCGGCACGCTGGTCAACGCCCGCACAAAAGGCCTTGTCCGCTCAGAAGGCAAAGACTACGTCATGCAGGACGGCGACGTGGTCAACTTCCTCTTCAACGTCTGAGCCAACGCGCTGTCTGCACCGAGGTACGGGCTGTTTTTCCGCCGGGAACCTTTTGCGCGCAGTTTCGTCCGATTTTTCATAAGGCTCTTCCGATTCTGACTATGAGGTGAACGCGTCATGGCGCAAACTCCCAACGAGCACTCCGCCGATCATTCTATCGGCTCCTGGGTGCTGACGATTATCATGCTCTTCGTCTTCTGGCCCGTAGGCCTTCTGCTGCTCATCAACAAGCTTTTGCATCTTTCGCCCCGCCCCGTTGGACGGCGCAGCATCATCGATACCACCGCCGTCCCCGTTGAACCCCGCAGGCCTGACGCCGCGCCGAAAACCGCTTCCGAGTCCGTCCGTCAGGCGGCATTCCCGACCGACCGCTTGGGCTGGGCGCTTTCCGGCGCGGGTGTCCTGTTGCTGGTAATCGCGGGCAAATCGCTGATTGGCCAGATTGGGGACGTGTTCTCCTTCGGCTATTCCGGTTACATGCTCACCGATTTTCTTTTGGCCACGGGCGGTGTGGCAACCGGTGCGGTGCTTCTTCTCTTCGGGGCCGCACGCCGCGCTCAGCTGCGCCGTTTTCGCAAGTATCTCATGCTGATCGGCACGCAGAAGGAGCTCGCCATCGACGCGTTGGCCAAAGCGATGCCCGTCTCCTTCCGCCGCGCATGCCGCGATCTGCAGGACATGATCGGTTTCGGCCTTCTGCCCGCCGGTTATGTGGACAGCGGCCGCGCCCGCCTGGTCTTCTCTGACGCCGGCCTCCGGCAGGAGGAACCCCCTGTCAAACCCGAACAGAAATCCGCGCTGACCGGCAGCGAGGCCGTTCTTGCCGAGATCAGGGAGATCAACGACGCCATTCCCGACGAGGCAATGAGCCGCAAAATCGACCGGATCGGTGAAATCACCGCGAAAATTTTTGATTTTCAGCGCAAAAATCCCGGCTCCGCAGGAGAGCTCCGCAGCTTTCTCGACTATTATCTGCCGACCACGCTGAAAATCCTTCGCTCCTACGCGCAGCTCGATGCGCAGGGCGTCTCCGGTGAAAACATTGCCTCCGCCAAGGCACGCATCGAGGGCATGATGGATCAGGTGGTCGAGGGCTTCGAGAACCGTCTTGACCAGCTTTTCCGCGGCGACGCGCTGGACATCACCAGCGACGTGGCGGTCATGGAGCAGATGATGGCCCGCGACGGCCTGACACACATAGACGAGATCAAGCTGTCCTGAATCCGCTTTTTACAAACACGGCATAAAAACACCCCGAACGCCTCATACTGGCGTCGGGGTGATTTTTTATGACAGAACATCCGCACGATACCGAGCGTGCAAATCTTGGGCTCGACCCGGAGAAGCGGCTCTGCCCGCTGTTTGACAGCCAGAGCATCGCCCTCTTTCCGGTCGCGCCGAGCGGGGAAATGGGCCTTCGTGTGCTGGACAACTGCTGTGAGGACCACATCATGTGACGTGCTCCTCCGCAATTCGCTCAGTTCAGATTGATCTTTGCGCTGCTGTTGCGCAGGCGGGCCATCGCGCGGGCCAGCATGGCCTGATTCGCGCGGAATTCGGCCTGGCTGCGGCTCTGGCGGAGCATCTCCTCGGCACGCTTACGGGCGCGCTCGGCGCGGTTGACATCGATCTCCTCGGGCCATTCGCAGGTCTGCGCGAAGAGAATGACGCTCTTGTGGCCGACCTCCATGTACCCTTCGGAGTTGACCGCCTCGCGCCACTCGCCGTTCTTCTTGATGCGGACTGTACCGGGACGGAGCACCGTAATCATCGGCGCGTGATCCTTGAGGATCGTCCACTCGCCGTCGGTGGTGGTGAAGGTCAGGGCCTCGATCTCGCCGGCGAAGAAGCTATGCTCCGGCGTCAGAATCTCAAAGTGGAACAGATGCTCATCCATTTCGCTGCATCTCCTTGGCCTTTTCAACGGCCTCGTCCACGTCGCCGACCATGAAAAATGCGGATTCCGGCAGATCATCCACGTCGCCGTCTATGATGGTCTTGAAGCTGCGCACCGTATCCTTCAGCGGGACAAAGCGGCCCGGTTTGCCGGTGAACTGCTCTGCGACGTTCATGGGCTGAGAGAGGAACTGCTGAATCTTTCTCGCGCGGTAGACGATCTTGCGGTCGCCCTCGCTCAGCTCATCCATGCCGAGGATGGCGATGATGTCCTTCAGCTCATTGTAGCGCTGCAGGCACTCCTGCACGTGGCGGGCCACCTCGTAATGCTCCTTGCCGACGATGGCCGGGTCGAGAATACGGGAGTTGGACTCCAACGGGCTCACGGCAGGATAAATGCCCATTTCAGCGACATGACGGGAGAGAACGGTAGTCGCGTCCAGATGAGAGAAGATTGTGGCCGGGGCGGGGTCCGTCAGGTCATCCGCCGGGACGTAGATCGCCTGCACAGAGGTAATGGAGCCACTGCGTGTGGAGGTGATGCGCTCCTCAAGCTCGCCGAGTTCCTCGGCCAGCGTCGGCTGATAGCCAACGGCGGAGGGCATACGGCCCAGCATGGCGGAAACCTCGTTGCCGGCCTGGACATAACGGAAAATATTGTCAATGAAAAGCAATACGTCCTGGTGCATGACGTCGCGGAAATACTCGGCCATCGTCAGGCCGGTCATTGCGACACGCATACGGCTTCCGGGCGGTTCGTTCATCTGGCCGAAGGCCATGGCCGTTTTGGAGATAGCGCCGGAGGCGCGCATATCGTGGATCAGGTCGTTGCCCTCGCGGCTGCGCTCGCCGACGCCGGTGAACACAGAATAGCCGCCGTGCTGCTTGGCGATGTTGTAAATCAGCTCCATTATGAGCACGGTCTTGCCGACACCCGCGCCGCCAAAAAGGCCGATCTTGCCGCCCTTGGCGTACGGCGTGAGCAGGTCGATGACCTTGATGCCGGTCTCAAAGAACTCCGTTTTTGCGTTGAGGTCTTCGAAGATCGGCGCATTGCGGTAAATGCCCCAATGTTCGCCGCCCAGCTCCGGTCCCTTGTCGATGGGCTTGCCCAGCACGTCGACCACGCGGCCAAGCGTCTGCTCGCCAACGGGCACCTGAATACAGCTGAGTGTATTGGTAACTTTCATACCGCACCGGAGACCGTAGGAGGACTCCAGCGCGACACAGCGGCACTCGCCGGGCGCAGTGTGCGCGGACAGCTCCATATGGATGCCGTTTTCGGTGACCAGAAGGTCGTGGAGCTTCCACTGCTCCTGCCAAGGATACAGTACCGTCAGAACGGGCCCGCTGATTTGTGAAATAATCGCTTCTTTAAGATCCTGGTCCATGGCTCTCGCCTCCTGTTTGGGCTTGTCGGGATGCTCGAGCGCCAACGCGCTGCCGCTGATCTCGGCAATCTCCTGCGTGATCTGGGTCTGGCGGGCAAGGTTCAGGTCGAGGCTGAGCTGTTTGAGCAGCTCGTCGGCATTTTTCGTCGCGCTTTGCATCGCGTTCATGCGCGCATAGTGCTCGGCGGCGTAAGACTGAACCATGGCGTCGAAAATACGGGAAATAACAAACTGTGGCACAAGCTGATCGAAGACTTCCTGCGGCGAAGGCAGATAAATCGCCTCATGCAGGTCGTCGGTCGCTTTGATCTTCTGAAAATCCGTCAGGCGGATCGGGAGCAGCCGGTTCATTCTCGGCTGGTTGATGGGGTGCCCGTCCTCACCGGCATAGAGCGTGAAGAATATAAAGATCTCATCCGTCTGCTTGAGGTCGAAAAACTCCATGACCGGGTAGGCCAGCTGACTGGCGTTGTAAAGAGACGGATCCTGTGCCGCGAAAGGGAGCTCGAACTCGGGTTCTATTCCGCGGCGGCGGAAAAACTGTGTCGCGATCATGCCGACCGTGACGACATGGCAGCCGGGATTCTTCTTGATCTCGTCGTAGGCCATGTTCAGAATGTTGGCGTTATAGCTGCCTGCCAGCTCCTTATCGCCCGCAATGACGATGAAGGTACGCCGATGGCCGCGGTGCGTTTTCAGATAGGGATGGTCGACCGACTGAGAGGACATGAGGATATCCTTCATAACCGCCTGCAGCCGGAGATAATACGCGGCGTTATAAGGGATGTGACTGGCAAATTTCCGCATCCGCGCCGAAGATACCATCTGCATGGCACTGGTGATCGTCCTGGTCTGGCCGACGGCGCCGATGTGGTGGCGGATCTCACTCACGCTCTGCATGGCTTACGCCTCCCAATGGGCGGCAAATCCGCTGATTGCCTGCTCGAGCGGCTGTCTGAGGTCATCGGACAGTTTCTTGCCGCCGTCGATGGACTCCAGCAGGTCGTGATAATTCTCTTCCAGCCACCTGAGCAGCTCGTTCTCGAACCGGGACACATCCGAAACCGCCACTTTCCCCAGCGCGTCGAGCTTCAGCGCGAGGAGCAGCGCGACCTGCCGGGAAAGGAGCAGGATCTGTTCCTTTGGCTGCTTCAGGAGTTCCGTCATGCGGTTGCCCCGGTCGAGGAGCTTTTTGGTCGCGGCATCCACATCTGCGCCGAACTGGGCAAACACCGCCATGTCTCGGTACTGCGCCACCTCCAGGCGGAGGCTGCCGGATACCTTTTTCATTGCGTCATACTGCGCCGCGCGGCCCACGCGGGACACGCTCAGGCCGACGTTGACCGCGGGCCTGACGCCGGCGTGGAAGAGTTCGCTCTCCAGATAGATCTGACCGTCTGTGATGGAAATGACGTTTGTGGGGATATACGCGGAGATATCGCCCGCCATCGTCTCGATGATCGGGAGCGCCGTCATGGAACCGCCGCCGAGCTCGGGAGACAGACGGGCAGCGCGCTCGAGCAGACGCGAGTGGAGATAGAAAACATCGCCCGGATAAGCCTCGCGGCCTGAGGGGCGGCGCAGCAGCAGGGACATCGTGCGATAGGCCACGGCGTGCTTGGAGAGGTCGTCGTAGACCACCAGCGTGTCCTGCCCGTTGTACATGAAATACTCCGCTACAGCGCAGGCCGCGTAGGGCGCAAGATACTGCGCGGCCGCGCTGTCCGCGGCGGTCGAAGCGACGATCACGGAACGGGAAAGCGTGCCGTTCTCCGAAAGCGTATTCACGAGGCTCGCCACGGAGGACGCTTTCTGGCCGATGGCGCAGTAGACGCTGATTACACCGGAGGCGGCCTGGTTCATCATCGCCGAAAGGGCGATGGAGGTCTTTCCGGTCTGGCGGTCGCCGATGATGAGCTCGCGCTGTCCGCGGCCGATGGGGATCATGCTGTCCACAGCAAGAATGCCCGTTTCCAGCGGGGTATCGACCGGTGCGCGGTCCATAATGGCCGGCGCGGGCGCCTCCACGCGACGAAACTCGCGGACATGAAGCGGCATGCCGTCCAGCGGGCGGCCGATCGGGTCGATGACGCGGCCGAGCAGCTCGCGTCCCACGCCGATGTCGGCGACGCGACCCGTCCCCTGCACGGGGGAGCCCGGGCGAACCGACTCGGCGTGGCTCAGCAGCGCGGCACCGACGCCGTCAAGATTCATGTCCAGCGCGATGCCGTAGACGTTGTTTTCAAATTCCAGAAGCTCGCCGTATTCCGCGCGGGAGAGGCCCGATACGCGCACGATCCCGTCGGCGCAGCGCTGCACGGTACCGTAGTCGTAGGAGATCATCTCCGCCCGAAAATCATTGAGTCTGTCCTTTAGAAAGGACCCCATAGAGTCCTGATCAAAATTGAGCATGAACAGCCTCCCGTCAGGCCAGCTTTTGCTGCATGGCCGTCAGCTGCGAAATGTAGCTGAAATCATATACCTTGCCGTCAACCAGTGCGGCAAAGCCGCCGATGAGCGATGTATCGATGACCGTGGTGAGTTCCAGATGGCAGCCCATCATGCGCTCAAGGCGGTCGATGATGGCGGAGAGCTGATCGGGGTCACACGGAGCGGCCAGCTTCAGCACGCCCTTACGGTTGCCCTCCTTCTGCACGCCGGTGAGGATATTGCGGCGGGTCTGCTCGTCGAAGCGAAGCACACGCGCGGCCATATCCACGGCGATGTCGGCAAGCTCGCCCTTCGCCTCATCCATGGTGCGGCGCTTTTCCAGCTCCGCGTCGGCGCGTGTCTGGGAGAGGATATTGCTTGCTTCGACCTTGGCGTCGTCGATGAATTTCTGGCTTGACGCCAGCGCCTGCTTTCTCCCGTCGGCAAGCATCTGGTCGCAGGTAGCCTGTACCTCGACGAGACGGGTATCATAATTTGCCTTGATTTGCTCGGCTTCCGTCTGGAGCTGCTTGGCAAGATCCATTTCGGACTGGATGCGCTCCTGACGGGCGGCCATGAATTTAGCCGCGGGTTTCCAGACAAGACCGCGCAGGATAAGGAAGAGAATGCCCATGTTGACAAGATGAATGGCAAGATCAATGGGATAAAGTTGCATGTCTGTCACTCCTTATGCCAGAGTAAAGGCAATAATCAGTGCCGTGACGAAGCCGTAGATGGCGCAGGACTCGGTCAGCGCGAGGCCGAGAAGCAGAGTGGAGCTGATCTTGCCGGAAGCTTCCGGCTGACGTGCAGTGGCATCGGCGGCCTTACCGGTGGCGAGGCCCATGCCAAGGCCCGCGAACGCACAGGGCAAAAGGGCGAGGGCAACGGCGATTGCAGCAATTCCAGTATTCATTTTACATTCCTCCGATAGAGTGATTGTCGTTTTGCGGGCGGACAGCTATGCCGCTATTCCGACGCTTCGTTGATGTAGGTCAACGTCAGGGTGATAAAGATAAAGATCTGGATCAACGGGTGGAACACATTGAAATAAAGTCCCAGAATACTGGGGACGCCGACCGCCGCGTTGCGCAGCGCGAAATAGAGCAGATCCATGACGATCATGCCGCCGAGCATATTTCCGAACAGTCGGCAGGCAAGCGAAACGGGCTCCGCAATATCCGTGATGATTTTTATGGGGAAGACGACCGGCGTAGGCTGCGCCATGGACTTGAGACGGCCTCTCACACCCTTGCGCTTGATGCCGTAATAGTTGACCATGACAAAAGTAATCATAGCCAGAGAAAAGGTCATGGTGATGTCCGACGTCGGCGCACGGCAGCCAAACAGCTCCACCACCGCGCAGCCAAGCATGAAGGCCGCGAGGCAAAACAGATAGCACGGCAGCACGTCTCCCTGGTCTCCGGCGTTGCTTTTCGTATATTTCCGGATGGATTCTATGGCGAGTTCCACGAAATTCTGGACTCCGCGCGGCTTGTCGGTCATTTTCGGCACGACCAGCACACGGAACAAAATCGCGAGCACCAACAGCACGCCCATCACAACCCAGGTGACGATCACCGTTGTACTGAGGGAGAAGCTGCCCACCTGAACGCGTGACGCCCAGATGCTGACCGCAAATTTCTCGGCTTTTTTCGTTCCGAAAATGGCTTGCAGAAGCTCCACGGTGAAATCCCACAGGCCCGCGACCAGCAAAACGGTCGACCACGCTTTGTTTTTCTTATTTTTCGGAGAAGGCTCCGCCCGGAATCGGGCCAAAGCGGACTTCCGCCAGAACCATCCGATCGCCGCCACAACCGCGCCGAGCGCGATGAGGCTGTAATTGATCATTGCGGCGCTCAACTCGATTCATCCTTCTTTCCTGATATGGATTTTGACCGCCGCATTCTGACGAAGCCGGCCACAGCACCGACGATCAGGATACCGCAGATCACGCACGCGCAGACCAGCAGCTTTCCGCGCGCCAGGAATGCGCAGAGCAGCAGGCCCGCGATGGGGCTGAAAAACTGAGCCGCAAAAGCCCAGACCTTGATCTTTCCGGCGGCCACGCTGCGGGTGGCCAAGAGCAGCAGATACATCTGGACGCCGCCGAAAACGGCGCCGAGCAGAACCGCGATCAGCAGTTCCATAGAATGCCCCCTTCTGAACAAGCCGAGAAAAAATCAGCCAACGCAGTGGTTTGGCTGACTGTCTTTTCCGTCTGCGTCTGCGTTTACCCCGCGTTGCGGCGCCGGGCTTCATCCGGCGCTATATGGCCGCTTGTATGACGAATTATAACACTTTGCAAGCGGTTGTCAAATGGTATTGTGCACAGGAATATGATTTTTCAACGCCGTCTGTTTTGGATGTGCATACAAATGAATTTCTTTGGTCATTGGATACAGTATCGTTTCATATCATTCGTTTTTCTTCCCGTTCCCTCGGAATCTCAAACGCCATTCCTGATTCATTTCCGGCTTTCCGACTACCTTTCAAAGCTTAGCGCGCACTTTGCGCTGTTCGTCCCCAGGGCGCGGAGAGAATACGCCGCGGGATGCTCACGCATCCCGCGGCGTATTCGTCATCCGATCAGATATGCGTATTTTCCGAGCACCGTGAGGATCAGCGTTTCGATCCCGGCCGGCAGATCATTCGGAGCGTTCAGATCGTACTCATCTACCCTGCCCAGCAGGCGGACGAGTACCTTGCCGCCGTCCAGCGGCAGGAAACCGGAATTCTCCGGGCTCTTGTCAAAGCCTTCCCTGTTTTGGAAAAGCGTGAATTTGTCACGATAGGGCGACGAATCGTACGGGCAGAAGGCCGTGCAGTTGCCGCACTCGTTGCACATGCGATCCACATGAAGGATCTCGCGCCGACCATCTGCCATCCCGATGGAGACGTTCGCGCGGTTCGGGCAGACGTCCACGCAGCACTCGCAGACCACGTTGCAGGTGAGGCAGCGTTCGCCCTCGCACTTGGCCGATTCGCAGAGGATGCCCTTTTGGGCGACAGCCTGCGCGCGGGACGCCACAGCGTCGGCGGGGATCTCCGCCGCATGTGCGGCACCGAGCACGGCCTCGGTGAATTTCGCCGCGTCCGCGATACCCTCCACCACGGTCGCGGGGCCGCGGCGCGCATCGCCCGCCGTGTAGACGCCGGGCACGTTGGTCGCCAGGGCGGGGCGGCCCTTGGCGTCCAGCTCGATGCCGTTGGCGGCAAATAGTTCGCCGTCGATCCGCTCGCCGACTGCGGAAATGACGAGATCGCAGGGGATGCCGATGGTGTCCTCCGTCGGGATCGGCTGACGGCGGCCGGAGGTGTCCGGCTCGCCGAGCGCCATCTCCCGGCAGAGGAGCGTGCCGTCCTTCTGCTCGATCGGCGCGGCCAGCTCAAGGAAACGCACGCCCTCGGCCATGGCGAGCTCCAGCTCCTCCGCGTCGGCGGGCATATATTTCCTGGTGCGGCGGTAGACGATCGTGCAGCTCTCCGCTCCGGCCCGCAGCGCGGCGCGCGCGGCGTCCATCGCCGTGTTGCCGCCGCCGACGACGGCCACATGACCGCCTGCCGTCAGCCGGCCGGCCTTGAGATCCTTGAGCCACTCGAGTACCGGGACCACGTTGCCGGGAAGGTCCAGACGGCCGGGCTTCCATGCGCCGACGGCGTAGAGGATGTGCGTATAGCCCTGTTTTTTCAGCACATCGGCGGACGGCGCCTCCTCGCCGCAGCGGATTTCCGCACCCATGGCGCGCAGGAGCGCGGCGTCCTTCTCGATCGCCTCGTCGGAGATGCGGAACGCCGGGATGACCTGGCGCACAACGCCGCCGAGCGTCTTCTCGCGCTCGAAGACCGTCACGCTCACGCCCTCGCGCGCGAGGAAATAGGCAGCCGCCATTCCGGTGGGGCCGCCGCCGACGACCGCCGCGCGGGCGCCGGCGCGCTTCGGCGCGGGCCGCAGCGTGGGCAGCAGCGCGTCAAAGCCGCGCTCCGCGGCGACCAGCTTCGTCTCGCGGATGCGCACGGAGCGGTCATAGTAGTTGCGGGTACACTTGTCCATGCAGTGATGAGCGCAGATCGTGCCGGTGATAAAGGGCAGCGGGTTCTTCTCGGTAATGAGCCGCAGTGCCTCGACGTACTCGCCCCGGCGGCAGAGCTCGATATACTCGGGGATGTCCTGCCCGATGGGGCAGCCGCCCTTGCACGGCGCGGTGAAGCAGTCGAGCAGGGGCACCTTCTCGTCGAGCTTGCGCTTCGGCAGCGGCTTGACGGCTTTCACAAGATGGCGATCCCTGTGGCTCTCCCCGGAGAGCGCCGCAACCTTCGCGCAGTCCACGCGGAGGAACGGCTCGTAGGGCATCCTGTCGAGCTTTTCACCGATCTGCCTGAAGCGCTGATAGCCGCCCGGCTTGAGCTCGTTGGTGGCCATGGTGATCGGCCAGATACCCGCGTCGAAAAGCCTGTCGATGTTGAAGAAATCCGCACCGCCGGAATAACTCAGGCGGAGCCTTCCCTCAAAATCCTTCGCGATGCGGTTAGCCATCTCGATGGTCAGGGGGAACAGGGCCTTACCGGCCATATACATCTCGTCCGAGGGAAGCTCGCCGCGCTTCACGTCGACCGGGAAGGTGTTGGAGAGCTTGAGGCCGAACTCGAGCCCGTGCAACGCGGCGAGCGCGCTCAGGCGGCGGAACATCGGCACGGCGTCGGCGTACTGCAGATCCTCGCGAAAATGGTGCTCGTCGAACGCGACATAATCGTAGCCCATGGCGTTGAGCGTGGCGCGCGCCGTCTCGTAGCCGAGGATGGTGGGGTTGCACTTGACGAACGTGTGCAGGTGCTTCTCCGTGATGAGATAGGACGCGATGCGCTCGATTTCGTCGGGCGGGCAGCCATGGAGCGTGGAGACGGTGACGCTGCGGGAGATCTTCGGCGAAATGGTATCGATGAAGTCCTGCTCCTGCGGGAACATGGCGCGCAGGACGGAGATGCACTCCCGGAAGGCCGGCGTTTCGGAGGCGTCGATCATGCCGTTGAGATAGGTGTCGATCTTCTCTCCTCTGATGCCCTCCAGATCGTAGCCGACGGACATGTTGAACACAAAGCCGTTCGGGTCGCCGAGGCCGTAGATCTTCGCGAGCATCTTGATCGCGCACCACGCCTTGACGTATTCCTCGAACGCCTGCTTCACATAGAGTTCGGTGGACCACTCGCAGTTGTAGCACTCGTCCTCGGCAAGGATGCAGGGACGGTTGACGCACGCGGCCAGTTCGTCTCCGTCGATTTTCTGGACGGTCTTGAGCTCAAAGAAGCGCGCGCCGCCGTAATAGCCGGCGATGATGTTCTGCGCGAGCTGTGTGTTGGGGCCGGCGGCGGGGCCGAACGGCGTCTCGATCTTCTCGCCGAAGATCGGCAGCGTCTTCACGCCCGCGACGTATGGGCGGTGCACTCCGAAGACGGAACCCTCGTTCTGGTGCTCGGCGGTGATCCAGCTCATCAGTTCCCGAAAGGGAATGGGAATCATTTTTTCACTCATGGCTCTGCCTCCTCAGTAGGTTTCGTGGTTGAGCGCGCCCCAGAGCTTTTTGGACTCCTCCAGAATATGCGCGTTTTCGGCTTCCTCGTCGATGCCGACCAGCTCGCGGTCCTTCATCAGGAGCTTGCCGGCGGCGATGGTGGTCTGGCACTGGCGGCCCGTCATGCCAAAGAGCATGTGGCCGTCGATGTTGGCGTCGGAGAACGGGGTGAACGGCTTGTAGTCCATCACGATGATGTCGGCCGCGGCGCCGGGTTTCAGGACGCCGAGGGTGTCCGGGAAATAGCGCATCCCGATCTTTGCGTTGTTTTTAAAGAGCATATCCGTGACCTCGCACCAGCCGACGTTCGGCAGGCAAGCGTTGAGGCGCTGTACGCACAGGGCGGCCTTGATGGACTCGAGCATATCGTTTGTGTAGGCGTCTGTGCCGAGGCCGAGAAGCACGCCGCGCTTGCAGAGCTGCAGCACCGGGCACACACCCACGGCGTTGCCCATGTTGGATTCCGGGTTGTTGACAACCATGGTGTCCGTCGCGGCGATGATCTCCATCTCGGCGGTATTCGCGTGGATGCAGTGGCCGAGGATGGTTTTCGGGCCGAGAATGCCGTGGTCCTGCAGGCGCTGCACGGGGCGGCGGCCGTAGTTCTGGAGGCTGTCGTAGACGTCGTTCATGCCCTCGGAGACGTGGATGTGGTAGCCGGTGCGGCCGTTGTTGGCCTCCGCCATGCGGTCAAACGTCTTGTCGGAGAGGGTGAAGAGTGCGTGACCGCCGAACATGGCGGCGAGCATCGGATTTTTTTCCTTCTCGCAGTAGGTAATGAAGTCGGCATTCTCGGCAATGGCCTGGAGGCACTTCTCCTCGCCGTCGCGGTCGGACGTCTCGTAGCACAGGCACGAACGGATGCCGAACTTCTTCGCGGACTCGGCGATTCGGAAGAGCGAACCGGGGATCTCGCAGAAGGATGCGTGATGGTCGAAAATGGTCGTGACTCCCTGTTTGATGCAGTCCAGGTAGAGCGCATTGGCAGAGGCGGTCGTGCCGTCGAGCGTCAGATGACGGTCGATGGCCCACCAGGTTCCGTCGAGCACCTCGTAGAAGTTGGTGGGGTTGTTTCCCTTGATGGATAGGCCGCGGGCCAGGGCAGAATAGATGTGGGTGTGGGCGTTGATAAGGGCCGGCATGATGACGCCGCCCTTCGCGTCGATGATCTCCGCACGGGGATATTTCGCGCGGAGATCCCGCTCCGCGCCGACCTCGGCGATCTTCGCGCCGTCGTATGCGACGGCGCCCTGTTCAAAATAAGGATGATCGGGGTCCCGGGTAATCAGCCGGCCGTTTGTAACTAGAATCATGTTTCTTGACCTCCTTCATCATCCCGGTGAAGCAAAAAGTGCTTCAAACCACCGATGGTTTGAAACACTCAGGCTGCTGCGCCGAGTGATAGTTGCAGCCCGTGCGCGAAGCACTTCCTTACAGCTACCAATCTTAGATTGTAATTTTATTGTACGCTCGTCCCTCAAAAAATGCAACAAAAAAGTTTGGTGCGCGCGGGGTTTTTTCGACAAACTCATCACTTCCGCACGGCTGAACCCGCTGCCCAGCGGCACGGTGCAGGAATCACAAAAAATAGTCTTGCATTTTCGAAAACTTTATGCTACTATATTCAGGCGTTAAGAGTATGCGCCAGTAGCTCAGTTGGATAGAGTGACTGACTACGAATCAGTAGGTCGGGGGTTCGAGTCCCTTCTGGCGTACCAGCGCAAAAGCACCGGAAACCGTTGAGAAATCAAGGTTTTCGGTGCTTTTTTGTTCTGTAATCTATGATGCGGTTTTACAAAAGCAGGCAGTTCCAAGCACTTTAAAGCAAGAAATGTGCGCACCAAGGCAGCGGCGAAATCTAAGTAAATTCTTTTTGAAAGTGTATTCTCAAAATCAAGTCGGCAGCTATACAGGTCGTTTTTTGAGGGAGGGGCAGAAAAATATGCCTCTCCCTCTCTCTGCTTGTTTACAGGCCCCAAAAAATCACGAGCAGGAGCGGCAGGTCATCTGGCGGTTTAACCACAAGTTGATAACGAAGAGTGTTACGCCACACCGCATTTCACCGACGATGAAATCAAAGTGTTCTTCGTTTCGGCGGTCAATAAACTCCTGCTGCAAAAGGGCCAGTTGTTAAAAGCCTTTGACGATATCAAAGCGACTGTTTTCGACATATGCGGCCTTAAAGTCGAAAAGCCAGCACTGGAGCAGGAAATGATGTTTTTCTGAGATGATGCAGCGGAGCATATACGAGAAACAAGTTGTTACAAGAATTAATAACAGGACAACAAGAGCCTTGATAATTAACCATGCTTTAATATTCACATTTTGACCAGTTGGTTTTTGCATGTTTGAAACCTTCTCATATAATCCTTTGCAGTAACGACTTTATCTTGCACTAAAAGCAGCAAACACAGTCTGGAATTGTCGGAGATATATCGTCATAAAAGTTCCCTGTCGGGTATTTTATTACAGCCCAACGTCGCCACTGTGTTACGTCCGTTTCTCTTTGCCAGATACATTGCTTGGTCAGCCGTATCTATTATTTTACCAATATCCCTCGCGCTCGAAATATTAGTAGAGCACGTTCCTATACTAATGGTAAGGTAGGGATTTGTTGAAGAGTTTTGATTTGGAATTTTGAGTTCCTGTATCTTCAGTCTAATAGCATTTGCAATTTTGATAATATCTTCCTGATTTTTGTCGAAAGCGGCGTAAATAAATTCCTCACCACCCCAGCGAACGGCAATCTGCTCGGTATTTTCAGGCAAATCGCTGAGTTGCTTAGCAACCGCAATTAATGCGAAATCTCCCTTTTCATGTCCGTAGAGGTCATTATACTGCTTAAAATTATCAACATCTATCATTATAACAGACACGGTCAGGTCGGCCTTATTATATTGGAACATCTTTTCAACAAATTCACGAAAACTTCTGCGGTTGGGAAGCCCCGTCAATTCATCCAGAAGTGCTAAATTTTTAAGCTGTTCGTTCGCGAGCTCAAGCTTTTTATTAATAATTGCGTTTTCTCTCATCTCTTTTTCAAGTAATACATTTGATTTATTCATAAGCGCCTTATTGATATAGTTGTCGCAGTAGCTGCGATAGCCAATTCTCGAAGTTGTCCACGAGATAGCAACGAAAACAGCCAGATTCACATAATGACCAATCAGAATATTGCTCGAGCTCTGAAAAAAGGGCAACCCGATTACAAGAAGTCCGGTGGAAATCAGATAAGGAATACCCATTATTTTTGCATCCCAATAATAGACGCTTGAGCATATCATTATATTGACCATAAAAACCATGAGTTGCCCGTATAATTTCTGATCCATCAGGGAAACAATACTGCCCCAAACCATAATCAGAGTTAAGTGGATTACAGTGAATGTATTCATTACCTTTATTTGAATTCTCTTTTGATACCAGTTGATAAAAAGCAAGTAAGTCAGACTGATAGCAATCATCGTTAAGTACATTACCAGATAAAAATAAAAGGAGAAGGTTTTGCTGGCTTTAAGAAAACAAGTGATAGTATCTATTAAAATGAAAATTGCCTCAAAAACAATGACGACGATTGCCAGCAATTCTCCTCTTCGAATATTCTGGAGCATCAACTCTTCTTTAAATACTCTACTATTCAAATATTCATTTCTAATATTTTCCTGAATATCTGTTTTAAATAAATGCGGTATTTTCATGTCTATCTTAGTCCTTTCTGACAGCGGCAGAATCAAAAGTTTTATTTTAATTCTCGTTAAAAGTTATACTCAGAACTGTATCCATGACGCTTCTGTTCAGGTATATGAGAGCATGAGTCTCCTATATAAAACCGCCGGGCAGTCCCGGCTTTTACAAAGTTACCCCACAAGCAGCAGAATGTCAATATATGCAGTACAAAAAGAAAGGGACTTGAGCTTTAAAACTCAAATCCCTAAACTTTTGGAGGTGCCACCCAGATTTGAACTGGGGAATCAGGGTTTTGCAGACCCTTGCCTTACCGCTTGGCTATGGCACCGGAGAAACTGGAGCGGGTGACGAGGCTCGAACTCGCTACCTCCACCTTGGCAAGGTGGCGCTCTACCAGATGAGCTACACCCGCATCACCGCCAAGGCGGGGATGTGGTGCCTCCGGTCGGAATCGAACCAACGACACGGGGATTTTCAGTCCCCTGCTCTACCAACTGAGCTACAGAGGCATATGCGCCGGACGCGGCGCAAAAAAATGGCGACCCGGAACGGACTTGAACCGTCGACCTCCAGCGTGACAGGCTGGCGTGCTAACCAACTGCACCACCGGGCCATATGGTGGGAACAACAGGGCTCGAACCTGTGACCCCATGCTTGTAAGGCATGTGCTCTCCCAGCTGAGCTATGCTCCCGGCTGCGAAAAAGAGCAGTCCGCTCTCAACGCGTGATTCATTATACACGATGGCCCTATTGGTGTCAATCCCAATTTTTCGGTTTTGACAGCTTTCTCAGTTTCTTTTCCGCGCGGCCCGCCGGGACGGAGCAACGCTCCGTCCCGGCGGAAAACCCCAGTCATTCTGATCTCGGTTCTGCGGTTTTCGGCTGCGGATAGTGATAGATCTTCCCCCGGAAATTCTCGAACACAACTTCCTTGTCATCCATGGAGCGGACATAATCGTACTGCATGGGCACTTTGCCGCCGCCGCCCGGCGCGTCGATGACGAATTTCGGAACCGCGAAGCCGGAAATAAAGCCCGTAAGGCTGTGCATGATGTTGATGCCGTCGTCCACCGTGGTACGGAAATGGCTGATGCCGCGGCTCAGGTCGCACTGATAGATATAGTACGGCCGGACGCGGTTGTGCACGAGCTTGAGCAGCAGCTCCCGCATGGTGTCCGCGCTGTCGTTGACGCCGCGCAGCAGCACGCTCTGGTTTCCCAGGGGGACGCCTGCGTCCACAATTGCCGCGCAGGCGCGCGCGGAGGCCGGCGTGATCTCGCGCGGGTGGTTAAAATGAGTATTGATCCAAATGGGCTGATATTTTTTCAGCATTTGCAGCAGCTCTTCGTCGATGCGCATGGGCAGGACGACCGGCACGCGGGTGCCGATGCGGATAATGTCAACGTGCGGAATGGCACGCAGAGACGAGACGATATGCTCGAGCCGTTCCGTGCTCATGACCAGCGGGTCGCCGCCGGAGATCAGCACATCACGGATCTCCCGATGCGCGGCGATGTACTTCAGCGCCCTGGAAAGGTCCGCCTCGGTGATGATGCGATCCTCCTCGCCTACGACGCGGCGGCGTGTGCAGTGGCGGCAGTAGGTGGAGCACTTGAGCGTCACGAGCAGCAGCACGCGGTCGGGGTAGCGGTGGACGATGTGCGGCACGGGGCTGTCGCGATCCTCGCACAGGGGGTCGGTAAGGTCGTCGTCACAGGGGTACGTCTCCTCAATCGACGGCACGCACTGGCGCCGGATCGGGTCATTTGGGTCGGCGGGGTTGACGAGGGAGAGATAGTACGGCGTGATCGCCATGCGGAAGCTCTCCAGGCATTTGCCGATCTCAGTCTTTTCCTGTTCTGTTAGGGGCAGCACTTTGGAGAGCTGTTCCACATTGGTGACACGGTTGGCGAACTGCCATTTCCAGTCGTTCCAGCCCGCGTAGCGGGCCTCGTAATCGTCGCAGCGGATCATTGCGCGGCCTCCTCTCGCATCAGGCCGCAGCGCTTTGCGCCGGCCCGGAGCACGGCGAGCACCAGCTCGTCGTACGCTACGCCGCTGAATCCGGCGAGCATGGGAAAGTCGCTGTATCCCGGCGCAAGGCCGGGCAGAGGGTTCATCTCGATAAAATAGATCGCGCCGTCCGCATCCATGCGGAAGTCCACGCGCGTAAAGTCGCGGCAGCCGAGCGCCTCCCAGGCGCGGCGCGCCATGCCGCGCATCTCGCCGTCCTGCGCGGGAGTCAGCGCGGCGGGGCAGTGATAATCGATGTATTGTTTATAATCCTTCTTGACGCCAAAGCTGTAAACCCGATAATCGCCCTGCGTATTCCGGCGGAACGCGATCTCCATCGGCGGAAAAACGTGTGTCTCCTTCCCGTTTCCGAGAATTCCCACCGTAAATTCGCGGCCGTCCACATACTCCTCGGCCAGCATCGGTTCGCCGTAAAGCCGCAGGTCCTGCTCCACGAGACGGCGGAGCTCCGCAGCGTCCGAGACGATGGATACGTCCGAAATACCCTTGCTTGAACCCTCCGCGTTCGGCTTGACGATCAGCGGGAAGTGCAGCGATGCAGCCGCGCCGATGTCCTCCGACCCCGCAATCACTTGGCTTCGCGGCGTACGCACGCCGAAGGCGGAAAGCAGGCGCTTGCACATCGTCTTGTCCAGCGCCACACACAGCGCCGTTTCGTCTGAACCGGTAAACGGAATGTCCAGCAGGTTAAGCAGGGCCGGGATCTGCGCCTCGCGCCCGCGTCCGCGGAATCCCTCGGCGATGTTGAACACGATGTCAGGGCGGTTGCCGCGCAGGCGCTCGGCGAGCGTCTCGTCGGCCTCAAAAAGAGTGACCTCCGCGCCGCCCTTTTCCAGCGCGGCCCGGATCGCCAAAACGGTATCGGGGTTGTCGTATTCGGCTTCCATATCGTCGGCTCCGCCGGCGAGACCCTTCTTCAGGTTGTAGACGATGCCAACCTTCATACGGTTGGCCGGCAGCGGTTTATCGTCGGATTTTTCTTCCATAATCTTCACATACTCCCTGTCTGTGATAGAATCTGAGAAGCGCACTTCCCACGTAAGGTATAGCGGTTTCCGCGGGAATAGTCAAGATGTTTTTTTGCCTAATTTCAGGCCCGTGAAATTGCGCGGATGTAACAGATTGCTCACGGATAAACCGGAATTTATTTCCACAAACTCAGCATTTTTTGTGCAAACAATTTGTAAAAGAACTGTCATGTGGAAGCCGCTCAAATCCGGCCGCCGTTTCCCCTGCGATCCGCCTCTTTTCGCGCCCTGCGGCGTTGCCAAGCCGTGCGGAATGGGATATAATGAGGACATTCAGGTCGCCGGCACGCCCGGCGGGATTGGGGAAACGCATGAAAAAACTGGTGGTCGGAATCCTTGCCCACGTCGACGCGGGCAAAACGACGCTCTCCGAGGCGCTGCTCTACCGGAGCGGCGCGCTGCGCCGTCTCGGCCGCGTCGATCACCGGGACGCGTTCCTCGATACGGAGACGCTCGAGCGCGAGCGCGGCATCACGATCTTTGCCAAGGAGGCCCGCCTGACACTGCCGGACGCGGAGCTGCAGCTTCTCGACACGCCGGGCCATGTGGACTTTTCCGCCGAGATGGAGCGAACGCTGCGCGTGCTCGATTACGCGGTGCTCGTTGTCAGCGGCACCGACGGCGTGCAGGCTCACACGCGCACGCTCTGGCGGCTGCTCGGGCGCTGCGGCGTGCCCGTTTTTCTCTTTGTCAACAAGATGGATCTCGCCGGGACCGACCGCGCCGCCCTCCTTGCCGGACTGCGCCGCCTTCTGGACGACGGCTGCACCGCCTTCGACGGCCCGCCGGAGGAGATCTGTGAGCAGGCCGCTCTGTGCGGCGAAGATATTTTGAACACCTATCTCGAGACCGGCTCCGTGCCGGACGAGACGCTCGTTGGGCTGATCGCGGCGCGGCGGCTGTTCCCTGTCTGGTTCGGCTCGGCGCTGAAGCTCACCGGCGTGGACGAATTTCTTGCCGGACTGCAGCGCTGGACGCGGGAGCCGGACAGGCCCGAGGCGTTCGGCGCGCGCGTCTATCAAATCAGCCGCGACGCACAGGGCGCGCGCCTGACCCATCTCAAGGTCACGGGCGGTGTGCTGCGCGTGAAGTCACCCCTCACCAACCGCCGCCCGGGTCTGCCCGACGAGCAGGTCTGGGAGGAAAAGCCCGATCAGCTCCGTCTTTATTCGGGCGCGCGCTTTCAGACCGCCGACACGGCGGAGGCCGGTACGATCTGCGCCGTCACGGGCCTTCGGTTCACCCGCCCCGGCGAAGGCCTCGGCTTCGAGGGCGAGGCGGCGGCGCCCGCGCTCGAGCCGGTGCTGACCTATCAGGTGCTTCTGCCCGAAGGCTGCGACCCGCACGGCGCGCTGGAGAAGCTGCGTCTCCTCGAGGAGGAAGATCCGCAGCTCCACGTCACCTGGAGCGAGCCGCTCCGTCAGATCCATATGCAGCTCATGGGCGAGGTGCAGCTCGAGGTGCTCCGCCGCCTGATCGCCGACCGCTTCGGCCTGGACGTCTCCTTCGGAGCGGGCAGCGTCGTTTACCGCGAGACGATCGCCGGCCCCGTCGAGGGCGTAGGCCACTTTGAGCCGCTCCGCCACTACGCGGAGGTACATCTCCTCCTCGAGCCCGGCGAGCGCGGCAGCGGCGTGACCCTCGCGACGGTCTGCCCTGAGGACTCCCTCGCCGGGAGCTGGCAGCGTCTTGTGCTCACCCATCTCGCGGAGCGGGAGTTTCCCGGCGTTCTGACGGGCTCTCCCCTCACCGACGTAAAAATCACGCTGCTCTCCGGCCGTGCGCACGTCAAGCACACCGAGGGCGGCGATTTTCGCCAGGCCACCTACCGCGCCGTGCGGCAGGGGCTGATGCAGGCTGAAGTTGTCCTGCTCGAGCCGTGGTACGACTTCCGTCTCGAGCTCCCGCCGGACTGCGTGGGGCGGGCGATGGCGGACATACAGCAGCGCTCCGGCTCGGTGGGACAGCCCGAGGCAACCGGCGGCGAGACGGTTCTCACCGGCTCCGCTCCGGTCGTGGCAATGCGGGGCTACGCAGCGGAGGTGGCTGCCTACACACGCGGACGGGGCCGCCTCGCCTGCACGCTGCGCGGCTACGAGCCCTGCCGCGGGCAGGACGCTGTGGCCGACGCTATCGGCTACGATCCCGAACGCGACACGGAGAACCCGTCCGGTTCCGTCTTCTGTGCCCACGGCGGAGGCTTTCCCGTGCCGTGGAACGAGGTGGCGCAGTACGCCCACCTCCCCTGCAACGCGCTCGCCGTCCGGCGGAGCGCGCCGGAGCCGCCGCTCCGCACCGCCGCGCCCCGGCCCGTTACCTACGAGAGCATGGAGGCCGAAGACCGCGAGTTGCGCGCGATCTTCGAGCGCACCTACGGCCCCATCCGCGACCGCTCGTTCCACACACGCGAGGAGAGCCGCCGCGACGAGCCCGCGCCGGCCAGACGTGAAATCAACCCGCCCGACAGGGGTCCGGAATACCTGCTGGTGGACGGCTACAATATCATTTTCGCCTGGGACGAGCTCAAGACGCTTGCGGAGGGGCATCTGGACGTTGCCCGCAAGTGCCTGATGGACATTCTGAGCAACTACCGGGGCTTCCGCCCCTGCGAGGTCATTCTGGTCTTCGACGCCTATCGCGTCCCGAATAACCCCGGCGAGCTGTTCCGCTACCACAACATCACGGTCGTCTACACCAAAGAGGCGCAGACCGCCGACTCGTACATCGAGAAGACGACCTACGAGATTGGCAGGCAGCACCGCGTCCGTGTCGCCACGTCCGACAATGTCGAGCAGCTCATCGTCCTCGGCCACGGGGCGCTGCGCGTCTCGGCAGACGCGTTCCGCAGGGAGGTCGAGCAGGTGGAGGGTCAGATCGCGGACTTTCTCCGTGAGAACAACCGCCGTTCCGCCGCGAATTCCTCGCTGCGCGAGGCGATGGCACGCGCGAAGGAGACGAAGTCTCAGTAGCCGCCGCGTAACAGAACGCGGGCGCCGCAATGCGGCGCCCGCGTTTTCTTTATTTTCCGAAGGGACAGACCGGATACATGCACGGCTGGCAGCCGAGACAAAGCCCGCCCTCGCCCAGAACGACAAAGTCGCGCTTGACGAGCCGCTGCCCCGCCGCAATACGGGGCAGGATCAGGTCGAAGATCGTTGCCTTCGCGTACATCACACAGCCGGGCAGGCCCATGACGGGCAGCCCGTCGCTGTAATAGCCCAGCAGGAACATCGCGCCGGGCAGGACCGGCGCGCCGTAGGTGACGATCTCCGCGCCGCTCGCCCGGATGGCGCCGGGCGTGTTGTCGTCCGGGTCCACGCTCATGCCGCCCGTACAGAGGATCAGATCGACGTCCTTTTCCCGCATCTCCGCAATGGCGGCGCGGATGTGTTCCATCCCGTCGTCCACAAGGACGTGCTCGGTCATCGCGATCCCGTACCCGCCCAGCTTTTTCTCGATCACCGGGGTGAAGGAGTCCTGGATGCGGCCGTGGAAGACCTCGCTGCCGGTGGTAACGACGGCAGCCCTTTTCAGCCGGTAGGGCAGCAGCGCAAGAAGCGGCTCCGCCCCCGCGGCGTCCTCCGCCTCGCGGAGCTTCGCCTCCTCGATCACGAGCGGGATGACGCGCGTGCCGCAGAGCTTGTCTCCCGCGCGCACAGGCTGGTTTCCGTGACGCGTGGCAACCATGATCTCGTCAACCGAGTTGACCGCGTTCAGCCGGTCGGTATCGACGAGGAAGAGGCCGTCCCGCTCGGCGGTCAGCTCGATCTTGCCCTCCCTGACCTCACTGCGGGCCATCCCGTCGTTCCGGCAGAGCGCGCACAGGCGTTCGGCCGCGTCGTTCTCATGCAGGATGCCGGGCTTCATCTCCCAGACGTAGAGATTTTCCTTACCCATCGAGAGCAGCACGGGGATATCCTCCGCCGTGACGATGTGGCCCTTGCGGAACCGCGGGCCCTTGAACTCGCCGGGTATGATCTGCGTCATATCGTGGCACAGTACCTGCCCCACAGCATCCTCCGTCCGAATCAGTTTCATGCTTCCGCCTCCGTTTGTTCGATCGCGTCGCCGGGCCGAATCCGTCCGCCCCGGATGACGACGGCAAAAATACCCTCCGTGGGCATGATGCACTTGCCGGTGAGCTTTTTGATCTCGCAGTCGTTATGGCACTGCTTGCCGATCTGCGTGACCTCCAGCACTGTCTCTCCAACACGCAGCCGCGTGCCGACAGGCAGCGTTTTAAGCTCGATGCCCTCCGTAACGATGTTTTCAGCGAATGCGCCGGGCGTGAGCGTCAGTCCGAGGGCGCGCATGGTGTCGATGCTCTCCTGCGCGAGCAGGCTGATCTGGCGGTGCCAGTCGCCCGCGTGCGCGTCGCCGACGATGCCGTGATGCGGCAAAACGTCGAGGTATGGCACCTCTTTTTTGCGGGTGCCCTTCCTTTCGCTGATGCACACAGCCGATACGCTTGCCATTCCGTTCTCCCCTCTCCGGCGGTCAGCCGCCGATCTCGTTCATGCAGCGGCCCGTGCCGCTGCGGCGCTCCTCGCTCAGATGGTGCCGCTCCGGCTTTGCGGCCACGCCGCGCAGAATCGCCTCGCGCAGCGCCTCGCCGTGCAGGCCGCGCAGCGGGAACTCCGCAGCGGAATGCAGACACGGCTTGAGCCGCCCGTCCGAGGTCACGCGGATACGGCTGCACCCGGCGCAGAACCGATGACTCATCGGCCGGATCAGGCCGACCGTCCCGGCATAGCCCGGCACGCGGTAAAGCGCCGCGACGCCGTCCGATCCGGCCGGCTCAAGCGCGGGCACGGCGCGCAGCACCTCGTCCGCGGAGACAAAACGCTCCTCGGGCCAGTCCGTGCACACGCCGATGGGCATGAGTTCGATGAACCGGACGCCGAGCGGCCTGTCCCGGGTGAGGGCCACAAAATCCGCAATCTCGTCCGTGTTGAACCCGCCGATCAGGACGGTGTTCAGCTTGGTGCGCCGGAATCCCGCCTCCTCCGCCGCACGCAGGCCGTCCATCACTTCCGCGAGAGTGCCGAGGCGCGTGATCTTTTCAAATTTTCCGGGGTCGAGCGTGTCAAGGCTGACGTTCAGCCGATCCACGCCCGCCTCCCGCAGCGGGACGGCCAGGCGCGGCAGAAGGCTGCCGTTGGTGGTGAGCGTCAGCTCGCGCAGCTCCGGGAACTCCCGAAGCCGGCGGCAGAGCTCCGTCACACCGCGCCGCACCAGCGGTTCGCCGCCGGTCAGCCGGATCTTATGGACGCCGCAGTCCACCGCCGCGCGGGCGATTTCGGCAAATTCCTCAATCGACAGGATCTCCGCGTGGCTGCGCTTCTCCACACCCTCCGCGCTCATGCAGTACAGGCAGCGGTAGTTGCACAGATCCGTGACGGAGAGGCGCAGATAGTCGATGGTTCTTCCGATCCGGTCAGTCATGTCCCACGCCTCCTCTCAGCGCCATCACGTCGTCCGGCGCCACGCGGATGAGCAGCGAGCGCGGGTTTCCCTGCGCGGCCCACGCCTCCTTGGAAAGCTCCATCCGAAGGAGCGAGCGGCCCGCGCGCCCGCCGGGCGTCGAGAGCATGACGACCGTGGAGAACACATCGTCGATCACCCGCTCCACGCCGCAGGGAATGACGTTTTCCCCGTCCTGCGGCGCGATGGTCAGATAGTGCGCGCGGATGCCCGCGGCGCCTGCGTCCTCCGGCACATCGCAGCCCATCCGCAGCGTCACGCCCCAGTCCTCGCAGCGGAGCGCGCGCGCGCCGAGCCGCTCGGCCCGGGAGATGTTCTTGCAGCCCGAGAGCAGCGCGGCGCTGACCGTTCCGGGCGATGAGAACAGCTCGCGCATCCGGCACTTGGGGCTGGATCTTCCCTCCGTCAGCACGCAGACCGTGTCGCAGAGGCGGTAGACCTCGTCGCGGCTGTGCGACACGTAGACCACATTGCCGCCGAACGCACGGAGCGTGTCGGCCAGTTCCAGCTCGAGCTGCCATTTGAGGTAGCCGTCGAGCGCGGCGAACGGCTCGTCGAGCAAAAGCGCCTCCGGTCTGTTCGCCAGAATGCGCGCAAGCGCCACGCGCTGCTGCTCGCCGCCGGAGAGCTCGCGCGGGCGCTTGTCCCCCTTGCCCTCCAGCCGGAATGCGCGCAGCTGCGCCTCGACGGCCTCCCGCTTCTCCGCGCGGCTGCCGTTCCGGACTCCGGCGGCGATGTTCCCGGCCACGGTCATGTTCGGGAACAGCGCGTACTGCTGGAAAAGATACCCCACGCGCCGCTTCTGCGGGCTGAGGTTGATATGTTTTTCGCTGTCGTAAAGCACGCGCCCGTTGAGCACGATGCGGCCCGAGTCGGGCGTTTCGATGCCCGCGACGCACTTGAGCGTCATGCTCTTGCCGCAGCCGGACGCGCCCAGCAGCGCAACAACGTCCCCGTCCGACGCGAACGACACGTCCAGCCGGAACGCGCCGAGACGCTTGCGGATGTCCACCTCCAGGCTCATGCCGCCGCCCCCCTTTGCGGCGACGGGCGCCGCTCGAGCAGGTTGACCGCCAGCAGGACGACCGCGGAGATCGCGATATTCACGAGCACCCAGCGGAAAGCCGCCGCGTCGTCGTTGGTGCGCCAGAGCTGGTAGACGGTGGTGGAAATGGTGGCGGTTCTGCCGGGTGTGTAGCCCGCGACCATGCTGGTGGCACCGTACTCGCCGAGCGCGCGGGCGAAGGAAAGCACCATGCCCGCGAGAATGCCCTGCCGGCAGACGGGCATCCGAATGTGCCAGAAAATATAGGTGTTGGAGAGTCCCAGCGTCCGCCCGGCGTCGGCCAGCGTCCGGTCGAAGGACTCGAACGCGGCGCGCGCGGTGCGGTACATCAGAGGAAAGATCACGACCGTCGTCGAGAAGATTGCCGACCACCAGGTCATGGTCAGCCGCAGGCCAAATGCGCGCAGAAACCACGCGCCGATCACGTGGCGCGGCCCGAGCACGCGGAGGATGAGGTAGCCGATGACCGTCGGCGGCAGCACAAGCGGGAGCGTCAGCACAACGTCCAGCACGCCTTTGACCAGCCGGGGCAGCCTCGCGAGATAATACGCGGCAAAAATACCGGCGAAAAAGATGACGACCGTGGAGATCGCCGCGATGCGGAGCGAATTATAAAAGGGATACCAGTCCATGCGGCGCCTCCTTTGCAGCAGAATGCGGGCAGAGCGGCGGCCGCCCTGCCCGTATACCATATCACATCACTTCAGCGCCGTAAAGCCGACTTTTTCAAAGACGGCTTTGGCGTCGTCCGTCTGAAGAAACTGGAGGAACGCCTTAGCCTCGTCGGAATGCTTCGATGCCTTCATGACGGCGGCGGGATAGATGACCTGGCCGCACATCTCCTTCGTGGCGGTAGCCACGGGCTTGAGGCCGGCGGAATAGGCATCGGTCTGGTAGATCACGCCGCAGTCCACGGTGCCCTCGGTGATCTGGGTGGTGACCTCCTTGACGTTGGTGCCGTAGGTCAGCACGCCCGCGTCGGCGAGTTTCTTCTCGTCCAGCTTGTAATAAGAGAGGATCTTCTGTGTGTACTGACCAACGGGTACATCGGCGTTGCCCATGGCCATGAGGATATCCCCGGCCTGAAGATGTTTGGCCAGATCGTCAAACGAGGTGATCTTCTTCGGATTTCCTTTCGGCACACACAGCGCGATCTTGTTCTCCAGAAGATTGACGCGGCTGTTCGCCAGGACGAAATCGAGCCCGTCGGTATTTACGGCCTTGTCCGCCGTGATGTCAAGCTGATTCATCTGCTTCTGCCCGGCGGAGATGAACACGTCGCAGTCGGCTCCCTGCTCGATCTGCGTCTTGAGCGTACCGGAGGAATCGAAGTTGAAGGTCAGCGTCACGTCGGGCGCGACGCTCTTGTACTTCTCCGCCAGCTCGTTCAGCGTCTCGGTCATCGAGGCCGCCGCGAAGACGACAAGCTCCGCCGGGGCTTTCGTTTCGGCAGCCGTGGTGGTCTCGGGCGCAGCCGTCGTGGTGGTCTCAGGGGCCGCGGTGGCGGTCGTCTCAGGCGTGGCCGTTGGTTCCGCCGCGCCCTCTTTCGCCGCGCAGCCAGAGAGCATCCCAACCAGAAGCGCGAGAAGCAATATCCAAATCGTCAGTTTTTTCATTTTTCTTCCTTTCCCCTTCCGGCGCACCGTTATTCTTTATTTCGTATTACGATACGCTAGAAAAATTCCCGGAAGGATAGTATCATTTTAAAGGAATCAAACCGCGATGGCAAGCCGCTTCGTTCTGTATCGCTGAATTCTAATTCTGTATTACCGAATTCCGGGCTTGCGGGCGGCGGCATGGCGTGCTATGCTGAGAAAAAGGAGATGATCCGGCATGAAGGACACCACCGTGCATTCCGTGGCCAAAGCCGCGGAGCTGATCTGCCTGCTGACGGACAAGCGCGCGCCCATGACGCTCGGCGAGCTGAGCGAGGCGGCGGGCCGCCCGAAAAGCACCGTACACGCCCTGCTCTCCACCCTTCGGGAGAGCGGCCTCGTCGAGCAGCGTCCGGACGGGCGCTATTTTCTGGGTCTTCGTCTGTTCGAGTGCGGCTGTGCCGTCTCGGCCCAGTGGGACATCTCACTCGTCTCGCGGCCGCATCTGGAGCGGCTTGCCTCCGTCACAGGCGCGTGCGCGTTCATCTCCGTGATGGACGGCGGGAGTGTGGTCACCTTCGACCAATGCGTTGGCAACACCGGGCTTCGTGTTGTCTCGGAGATCGGCTGCCGCCTGCCGCTGTACGCCACCTCGCAGGGGAAGCTGCTGCTCTCGCAGCTGCCCGAGGCGGAGGCGCTCCGGCGCGCGGCGCTCTCCGGCCCGGAGGCGTTCACGCCGCACACCATCACCGACCCGGCGCAGCTTGCGGCATCTCTGCGCGTCATCCGCGCGCAGGGCTACGCCGTGGAGGACGGCGAATACAAAATCGGCCTGCGCTCGGTCTCCGCGCCGGTGTACGACCGAACGGGGATGATGCGCTACGCGCTCGGCGTGGTCGGCTTTTTCCGACGTATCCTCTCGGAGGATTTTGAAACTGCGATCACTGAGGTAGTCTCCGGTGCGGCGCAGCTCTCCCGTGACATCGGCTACGCGGCACGCTGAGCCGGGCTCACCCCGCGCGGATGTTCATTCCACGCCTGCGACCATCCGTTTCTCCTCATTCTGTCTGCCGGCATAGCTCCCCTGACAGAGGAGACCTCTCGAGCCAAACACCGCGGCCCCGAAGTGCCGGAGTCCGGCGCGTACAAGCCCCCGGGCAAGCGTGTCCGCGAAGGGTTCGTCCATGAGGAGGGGACCCGCACGCTGGCTGCGTGAGAATGGCATCGAACCGGTTTTTCCCGACCCTCGGGGAACGATTTCACCGTGCCGGCCATCCGCAGGGCAAAAACCACCGGCGCACGTGCCCATTTTCTTCGCGATTTCGGGGGGCGGGCGGCAGAACCCCACGCGGGACGCGGGCATGAAGCCGGGGAAAAACGGGTGCCCGCAGGAGGCGAAGGAAACCTTTTCGCAAACTGTGCCGCCTTGCCAATACGGTTCAGTTGTTTGATGCAGGCATTTGCCAATCCTATTTTCGCCACCGTGTTCCAGCGCTGGTTCCTTGGCGGTTTATTTGAAAAAACGGTTGACATTTTTGGGGACGCATGATAATATATGCAAGCAGTTGCGAGATTGCAGATGCGCGAGTGGTGGAATTGGCAGACTCGCTAGATTCAGGTTCTAGTGTCCACTGCGGACGTGCGGGTTCAAGTCCCGCCTCGCGCACCAAAAGGTGCCAGAAATCGCTTGTAATAAGTGATTTCTGGCACCTTTTTATTATTTTTGTTTACAAAGCGGATGTGCAGATTTGCAAACTTCTAATGAATGGCTTTCGAAGTTGCTGTTATATTAAGGATATTCCCCATGTTTTCAGCTGTTTCAATTTTTTGCTTGTATTCCAAGTGAGCATAAATATTGGCAGCAGCAAAGATGCTGTTGTACGCCCCTTCGGTATCATTGCGACAAGCCGGAAAAGCCTGATATATCAATGGTTTGAGAGGTTTATGCCGGCTTCTTCACCCTTCTCCCGAAAAGAAGACACTCCCGAGAGCCCATGGTTTAACTTAACACATTGTAATACAGTTTCGGCCCTGCGCCTTTGACCGGTAGAGCGCCGCATCTGCCAACTTTAATATATTCTCCAGCAACTGGCCGGTTTTCCATAATGCCACCCCAACGCTTACCGTCACGTGAAAACGGTTTTCAAAACAGTAGTACTCATGATTTCCAGCGTCGGCCAAAAAAACGCGAATCATTTCCAGAACTTCTTCTGTCGAATAGTGAACGCAGATGATTGCAAATTCTTCCCCGCCGAGACGTGCAACCTGACAGTTTGTATCGAAATGCTGTTTTAGCATTTGCGAAAACTCGCGAATAACAAAATCGCCGGCTAAATGCCCATATTGATCATTAATTTTTTTAAAATAATCAAGATCAAGCATGATTACATGCAGAGAATCACCGCTCGTCTCGGCAGCAGCAATCAGTTCTTTTCCCTTTTTGATGAATGCCCTGCGGTTGTCAAGCACGCTTAACTCATCTGTCATAGCTAATTGGCTGAGAAACTCATTGTTTCGATGCGATTCTGTTACGTCAAGAAAAACTTTTACCCAGCCGCGTAAAGTCTGGTTTTCATATATTTTTTCCGTAATAATATTATAATAATATATTTCTTTTCCAATATTGAATTGTACCGGGGTCAGCGACACATTGCTTGTAATGGCTTTTACCAGCTCCGGATCCTCTCTGAATGCAGTGAAAACGTCTTGTGTCGTCAGCTGAAAATGCATTTTTGAAAACAACATTTCTGCGCTTTTGTTATAGTCAATCATCTTGTGCTGGCAGTTGATAAAGAGAATTGCGTTTCTGCTGGCCTCAAAAGCTTTGCTTCTGGCAAGCGATTTTACTTCAAGAAAATCATAATAGGAAATTGCCGCCATCACGCACAAGCAGGTCACGGGGAGGCAAAGAGCAGTATAATCGATATCCATCCTCAACAGGATTCCTTCCGGAAGTAACAGCCCCGCCAATATCACGACCGACGCGGCAATCAGCAGCAGAATCTTTCCACGCTGCTTTTGTTTTGACTTCAAAATGTCCATGAAAAGCAAATAGAAAGATATGACAATTGACAGCGCGGAGTAAATCAGCTGAACATTCATCCACGGGCCCGGCGTCTTTTTATAAAACAATCTGCCAAATTCCTCTGTAAAATCTGTAGCAGCAAAATAAAGATGATGGTATCTGTTTGTCATTCTCAGGATCAGCGTAAGGACGGGAATCGCAAAAATTGCAATCGATACTTTTTTATTATGATAGCCGCAATAAAACGAACTGACCATCAGCCATAATCCAGCTACAAATGGAATTCCAATATATTCAATCTCGTTCCAAAACACGATTTCCTCAGGTGTCAGCGAATTCAGTTCCATGACATACCCCAATATGTAGATGCAAATTGCAAGTGAAAGCGCCAAAAGTGGTTTTGCATAGCTTGCTCCGCTCAGTGTCTTGATGCGTGTGGCATAAGATATTATCGCAATGGAGGCAACGATAAGGTATATACTCATACAATTAATGAAAAGCATTAATTATCCGTATCCTTTCCTTTATCTTTATATTATAATAGGGAAACAGGAGCTTGCCGCAAAACTCTAATCTTGTTCCTCTATTTAAGCCCGTTATGAATGCAGATAATACTGTTTCCTTTTCCAACATTGCTCAGCACGATTCAAAAACGTTGCCATTTTATAAGCAGGAAATCCCGGAATGGAATCATTTTCCTTACGGATTGGCCCTAGTTTTGATTATAGATTACGTGCAGACAAAAATCTACAAATTTTTAATTATGACTTTCGCGGCACAGAGATGCTCCCTCCGTAATGCAATGTTGATTTCATTGTCTTTCATTGAGGGAGCATCTCAGAAAGCTGTCCGTGTAAACGGACCAAATGTGAGTGCCGCGGAACTTGTGAAGCCTTCCGTGAGCATCATCCCAGTGTAAAAGGCTCACCCGTCGCCTGCGGCCGCATCAAAACGAAGGAAGCAAGAAAAGTCGAACACGCAGAAAGGAGAAAGCGCAGATGAACATTGTTATCATAAACGGGCAGAATCACAGGGGCAGCACGCGCATGGTCGCGCGGGAACTGGCGGAGAAGGTCGGGGGGGAGACCACGGAGTTCTTCCTGCCGCAGGATTTTGACGAGCCCTGCCTCGGCTGTTGTACCTGCTTCAGGACCGATCTGACCCACTGCCCGCACTACGAAAAGCTTCGGCCCATCACCGAGGCCATGGAAAACGCCGACCTCATCATTCTGGCAAGCCCCGTCTATGTGTTCCACGCCACCGGACAGATGATGGCCCTTCTCGATCATTACGGCACCCGATGGATGGTACATCGGCCGGATGAACGGATGTTCCGTAAGCAGGGCGTCTGTATCTCCACCGCGGCAGGCGGCGGCATGAAGAGCACGAACAAAGATATGGCCGACAGCCTGATCTTCTGGGGAATCCCAAAGGTCTACCGACTGGGCTTCGGCGTGCAGGCGGTAAGCCCTGACGGGATTCCGGAGAAGATTTTAGAAAAGATGCACCGTAAGACGGACGCTGCAGCGAAGAAGATCCGCGCAAATGCCGGCAGAACCGGCGTGAGCTTACAGGGACGATTCTGGTTTATGCTCCTTCGGTTGATACACGCGCACTTAAAGGAGAAGCCTGAACCGGATTATTCTTACTGGGAGGCGCGCGGCTGGCACGGAAAAGTCCGCCCGTGGAAACAGGCGCAGTAGAGAGGGCGCCTTTCCCTATGGAATTTTCGAGAAATTGCGGGCTTTTTTCCGTGTCCATTGACGAGCTTCTCTCCGGTGCGGAACCGGTCAGCCTCGCTGAACGCGATCAGGCTCAAAAAATGCGGCAAATCCGAAATCTGATATTCGGGCTGCCGGACTGCGCCATGGCGATGTTCCAGTTTTTCCGGTGTTCGGCCATGCCGAAGGCGGAGTAATCCGCATTGTCTCCGTCTAAAAACGGATGCCAACCCCCGATTATCTGTGTTATTGCAGCTTTGGTTATTATGGTGGTTATTTTATTATTATAGAGAAAGCTGCCAGAACGGAGAAATATTCGTAAAATGACGTTTTGATCCTGATATCCGGGAATAAGCTAAAACATAGCGGGAGCCTTTCGGCTCCCGCTAAATCTTAATAAATTCAATATTTGCTGCAATTTTACGCTCAATTCACCGCACAATGCGATTCTACGATAAGAAGGTAGAATAAGACCTGCGCAAATTGAAAAAAGCACGAAAAGCATGAGCGTTGCCATGCTCGCGGCATCTCCCGAAGACAGATCCGTCTCCAAAAAAGCAAATGCGCGGATCGGCCGCCGGAGTCATACAATGAGAAACCATGCGCAGAGACGGCAAGGCCTACCTGTGTTATGTCAAACTGCCGGCCGCTTCCATCTTTCTAGCATTCTTTTGCTCATACATTTTTTGATCGATTACTCTGAGAAAGGATTCTGCGGTGTTTCCCACAGAGGGATGGTATACCGCATATCCCATACTGAAGCTGAGCTTGTAGGGCTTGTTTTCATCCCGGTTAAAGTCGGAAATATTTTTGTCAATTCGCCGTATTGTATCTTCAATTGTCCTGGTCTTGTCACTTTCGAGAATGATACAGAATTCGTCTCCGCCATATCTTGCCACGAGATCGTTTCGTCCCACAGAATTACGCAGCACGTGAACCGCTTTGGTGAGCGCTATATCACCTTCGAAATGTCCAAAACGGTCATTAATGGATTTGAAATCGTCAACATCAAGCAGAATCGCCGCAAACATCCCCTGTTTCGCAGAGAGATCAATCTTATGCTGCAAATAGCTGTCCAGTATTTGCCGGCTGAATGCTCCGGTCAGATAATCCTTGTCCATATTGCGGTTCTGAATATTTGTGAACAGGATCTGTGCTGCAAAGGTAATTCCAAGCAGTGAAAACGGTAGGCCGAATATAAGAAGCTGGAGCGCCCATCCGATCAACGGTATAACAAGGAACAGCGTCAGTGACCTGAAATAATTCGCTTCAATTTTCTGTCTCTGGCTGATCAGGAATCCTTCAATCATAAGCATCATAATCAGCTGCATGGACATTGGCATGAATAAAAATGGGCCGCGGTGGTATATACGCGCGCTGTCAAAATAGAAAATCTGTCCCGTAAAAGCGGTGGACACAACCGTCGCTGCACACAGAAAGGTTAAAACCACAAGGACAAAATATAAATTTCGCTTTAACGTCTTATCAAGCCCGGAGATCTGCATACAGACGTAGCGGTAAAAGATCGGAATCAGTATCGTGCTGAGAAGGATCTCCGCATAGACGCCGACAACAGAGAATGGGAAAAACCAATCCGGTGGGGAATTGAAACTGCTCATAATATCAGCGACAAAAGAAGCCATGGTAATCACAAGCATAAGCAGGAAATATCTTTCATTTCCGCTTTTTTCATTTCGGCGGCGTTTTTCCATTACAATGAGCAAACTCAATTGGAGCATACAATAGATGCAAATGCTGAGATAGGCAGCAGAAAACATGAAGATTTCTCCGTTTCGTTAATAGCCATATTGTTAACGAATTATTATTATAACATATAGCCGAAGCGCTTGAAACTATATTTTAAACGACTTTTCAAAACAAAGAGTCTCATCATTAGAATTTAATAGCTAACGAAAAACCGACGGACGGCTTCCGCCGTCTGCACGGATCGTGAGGATCAGGGCGGTTTACAGATCACCGGAAGGGCGCGGTGGGCTGCATGTGCCGCCGTTGGAGCAGATACCGGGGTTAGCCGGTCATCCCTCCGGCGAAATAAATCGTTTGGGGCACAAAAAGCGCCCCAAATGGGTATTTCCCGTGTCATCTTCCCAATTAAGGCGCAGGTCTTTACGCAGCAGCAAATAAAAAAGGTTGCAAAGATAATGATGAGCGCAAATTGCGTGCTGACCCAGCCAGCCAAGTCTGGTCACAAAGGGCACGGCGCAGCATGCTTTTATTGTTCCTTTTCTTTATACCATAATAATAAAGCAAAAATCCATGTGCGGGGTTTAAACCCTGACACATGGATTTTCCGTGGTGCGAGAGAGGAGACTTGAACTCCCACGTCGGTTGACACACGCCCCTCAAACGTGCCTGTCTACCTATTCCAGCACTCTCGCAAACCTAACCGGGATGCTGGATTATTATACCCACTGGGCAGGCGTTTGTCAACTCCTTTTTCTCGGTTTTATCAGACATGCTGTTTTTTAACGGTTGCGCTTCCCGGGTGTTTCTGCTATAATCCAATATGTACAAATTTCTGCGCCGGAGGTCATCGCCGTGCCAAGATTCTTCCTGACGCCCGAGGCGCTTTCGGGCGATTTCGCCGTTCTGACCGGAGAAAACGCCGCCCACGCCCGTGTGCTCCGCCTGAAAAATGGCGATGAGGTCATCCTCTGCGACGGCGAGGGTCAGGCCTGCCGCGCCGCCGTTGCGGACGCCGCCGTCGGACAGATCCGTTTAACCATCCTTGACCGCCGTGCCAGCGAGTCGGAGCCCGCGCTGCGCGTGAGCATGTATCTCGCGTATGCGAAATCCGATAAATTCGAGCATGTGGTGCAGAAGGCCACGGAACTCGGCGCAGCCGAGATCATAGGCTTCCCCTCCTCCCGGTGCGTGGCAAGGCCGGACGGCGCCTCTCTCCCCCGCAAGCTGGAACGCTGGCAGAAGATCGCGGCGTCCGCCGCCGAGCAGAGCGGCCGTGCCAGAATTCCCGCTGTGCTGACCGTTTCCTCTTATGATGAGGCCGTCCGCCGCGCCTGCGAGACGGATTTCCCCTGTTTTTTCTACGAAAATGAACAACGCCTCTCCTTCCGCGCCGCCATTGGTTCGGGTGGTTTTCACACCGCCGCGCTCATGTCCGGCCCGGAAGGCGGCTTTTCCGGGGACGAAGTCCTCGCGGCGCAGAGCGCCGGAATGCGAATCTGCACGCTCGGGCCCAGAATTCTCCGCTGTGAAACTGCGCCTCTGTGCGCTCTGTCCGCGCTGATGTTCGCCTGCGGCGAGTTGGAATGATTGGAAAGGGACAGATGAACGATGGCTATGAAAAAACGGGCCGGCGCCCCTCAAAAACGCCCTCAGAATGCAACTGACGATACCGTTGTCTACCGCGTGATGATCGCCATGGCGATTGGCTGTCTGCTGATCCTCGCGGTTCAGCTCACACGCCGCTACTACGCGACCGCCGCTTACTTCGCGCCCATCCGCGCCGCTCTGTGCCGGGTGGCGGCCGTGTCCGCGGCGCTTGCGCTGGCCGGCCTGATTCTTTGGGCTGTCCTCCGCAAAAAATCCGCGTTTTTCCGCCTCGCCGGGTTGCCTCTCTTCTGCACCTTCATCCTGATCTGCTGCGGCGCGTTTCTCCTCTACCGCTACTGGGTCAGTGCCGCGCCGGCAGTCTATTTTCTCATTATCGCCGCCGTGGTTCTCTATCTCATCCGGCAGCTCTATCAGCGCGAGTTCTTCGTCATTTCCCTGCTGACCATCCTCGCGGGCGGCACATTCTATCTGCTCAGCCGTCTCTACGCGAGCGGCGTCGTCACGCCGACGGCGATCCTTGTCAATCTGCCCCTCGCCGTGCTCTCGGTTCTGGCTGCGCTGCTTGCCGCCTTCGCCGCCAGGCATGACGGCGCGGTGCGCCTCGGCAAGCGCGAGACGCGCGTGTTCCGCGCCGGTTTTTCCCCGCTCTACCTCTATATTACCAGTGCCGTCTGGTTGGTTTGCCTGATTGCCGGCGTGCTGCTCGGCTCTGTCTTCGTCTACTACTGTATGTTCGCCGCCGCCGGATTTGAGCTGGTGGCCGCCTGTTATTACACCGTAAAGCTCGCCTGAGCGGCGAATTCCACCGTCTCATAAATCACCCCCTGTCCCCGTATATATGGGACAGGGGGTGATTTTTTGCGTTCTTCTCTCCTGCGCGGCACGCTTCTGCTCTCCGGCGCGAGTCTTCTGCTGCGCGGCAGCTCCATGTGCTTTCAGGTCTTTCTCTCCAACCGGCTCGGCGCGGCGGGGATGGGACTTCTCCAGCTCGTCGCCGCCGTCGGGTTCTTCGCCTCCACCGTTGGCTCCGCCGGCGTGCGCACCGCTTCGATGTATCTGGCCGCCGAGGAGTATGGCGCGCGCCGTCCGGGCGGGATGCGCCTCTCGCTGCGCTGCTGCCTGATCTACGGCTCGCTTATGAGCCTGCTGGCGGGCACGGCGCTGTTTTTCTGCGCCGAACCGATTGCCGCCGCGTGGATCGGCGACAGCCGTGCCGCCTCCTCCCTGCGAATCTACGCCGTTTTTCTGCCTGCCTCATGCCTCTGGTCGGTCATGGCGGGCTATTTCACCGCCTGCTCCCGCCTGCGCCAGCTGGTGCTGGCGGAATTTGCGGATCAGGCGATCTCCCTCGGCTTGACAGCCGCGCTGCTCCTTTTCTGGGCCGGGAACAGCACGGAGCTCTCCTGCTGCGCGGTCATGCTCGGCAACGGCATCGCGACCGTCCTCACACTCGGCCTGCTGCTGGCGCAGGAGGCCGCCTCGCGCCTCCCGCCCGCGCCGGAGGGGCTGCGGATGTGGCGGCGGCTGACGCGCCTGTGCGTGCCGCTCGCAGTAAGCGACATTACGCGCTCCGGTCTCTCCACGGCGGAGCACCTGCTCATCCCCCGCGGCCTCGGCGCCTGCGGGAGCTCGCCGGAAAGAGCCATGGCAGCTTACGGCACCATCCACGGAATGGTCTTCCCTGTGCTGATGTTCCCGTCCGTGTTGATTTCCTCGCTCGCCGACCTCCTCGTGCCGGAGCTGGCGCGCTGCCGCGCGGCGAAGCAAACGGCGCGCATCCGGGCTCTGTCCGATCGCTGCCTGCGGCTGGGCCTGATCTTTGCGGCGGCCGTAGCCGGTCTTTTCGCATCGACGGCCGACCCGCTGGGCCGTCTCCTCTACCACAGCACCGAGGCCGGCTACTATCTCCGCTGTTTCTCCCCGCTGGTGCTCATTCTCTACCTGGACGCGATGGTAGACGGAATGCACAAAGGGTTGGGGCAGCAGGTCTTCTGCGCGCGCGTCAACCTGCTCACCTCCGCGCTGGACGTGGCACTGCTGCTCGTGCTCCTCCCGCGCTATGGGATCGCTGGCTACTTCTTCTGCTTCACCGCAACGCGCGCGCTGAATTTCCTGCTGAGCATTCTGCGGCTCTATTCCGTTGCCGGGACGGACGCGCAGCTTTCGCTGCCGCTGAAGGCCATCGGGTGCGGCGGGGCGGCAGCCGCACTCGCCCTCCGTGTTCCCGCTGCGGTGCCGCTCCCCGGCTGTCTTGCCCGCGCGGCCGTCTTCTGCGGAACGTTTCTTCTGCTGCTTCGTCTGACCAGAGCCCTCCGGCGCAGCGACCTCCTCCGTCTGGGCGCGGCGCTCGCGGCGGGAAAAACCGGTTGACTTCCCTTCCCGCCGTTTTTATAATAGAGGCAACGCAGAGACAGAAAGAGATGATTTTCCTTTGTATTTTCTGAAAAACGACTATTCCGAGGGCGCTCATCCCCGCGTGATGGAGGCGTTGTCCCGTACCAATCTCGAGCAGACCGTCGGCTACGGTCTCGATCCCTACTGCGCCGCCGCCGCCGAGCGGCTCAGGACCCGCTTCGCCTGCCCCAACGCCGACATTCATTTTCTGCCCGGCGGAACGCAGACGAACCTCACGGTGATTGCCGCGTTCCTGCGCCCGTGGGAGGCCGTGGTCGCCGCCTCCACCGCGCACATCGCGGTGCACGAGACCGGCGCGATCGAAGCCGCCGGACACCGCGTCTGCCTGATCCCCTCGGCGGACGGCAAGATCACGGCCGGGGAGCTCCGCGCGCTCCTGGCTGAATACGAGGTGGACAACGCCGAACACATGGTGCTGCCGCGCATGGTCTACCTCTCCCAGCCGACGGAGTTCGGCACGATCTACTCGCGCGCTGAGCTCTCCGCAATCTCGGCGCTCTGCCGCGAGCGCGGCCTCTGGCTTTATGTGGACGGCGCACGGCTGGCCGTGTCGCTGACCTGCGGCCCGAACGACCTCCGGCCGGAGGATTTCGCACAGCTCTGCGATGCGTTTTATCTCGGCGGTACGAAAAACGCCCTGTTGTTCGGCGAGGCGCTGTTCATCGTAAACGACGCCCTCAAGCCCTTTTTCCGCAACTGCATCAAGCAGCGCGGCGGACTGTTGGCCAAAGGCCGCCTGCTGGGTGTGCAGTTCGGCGCAATCCTGGAGGACGACCTCTGGCTGACCGTTGCGGCGCATGCCAACCGCATGGCGGACGCACTGCGTGAAGGCATCCGCGCGGCGGGCTTTTCCTTATTTGTAAACTCACCCACCAACCAGATCTTCCCCATCGTACCAGACCGCTTCGCAGAAGCGCTCAAGCGCGAGTTCGTCTTTGAGGACTGGTGCCCCGCCGGGGACGGACTGCGCGCGATCCGCCTCGTCACCTCCTGGGCGACGAAGGAGGAGACGGTGCAGGCTTTACTGCGCGCTGTGAAAGGCTGAGATGGAACACATCGTCCACCCCATCCCACCGCTGTACGACGAAAACTGCCGCGTGTTGATTCTCGGCTCGTTCCCGTCGGTCAAGTCGCGCGAGGCCATGTTTTTCTACGGCCATCCGCAAAACCGTTTCTGGCCTTTGATGGCGCGCCTCTTCGGCACGCCCGTCCCCGGGACGATCGGGGAGAAAAAGGCGCTGATGCTCTCGCATCACATCGCGCTCTGGGACACGATCTTCCGCTGCGACATTCAGGGCTCGAGCGACGCCTCCATCCGCAACGCCGTCCCCACGGACCTCGTGCCCATCCTCGCCGCCGCGCCGATCGGGCGCATCTTCTGCAACGGCTCGACCTCGTTCCGTCTCTTCGAGAAGTATCAGCGCCCGCTGCTCGGACGCGAGGCGTCGTTACTCCCCTCCACCAGTCCGGCAAATGCAAAATTTCGGCCGGACGATCTTGCGGCCGCGTGGGCTGTCGTGCGGGAGGCGGCGGAAGATGGAAGATGAACGGATCGTCAGCGGCTTCTGCCGCCGGCTTGACCAGAGCCGCCGCGTGCTGTGCGAATACGAGCAGATCGGCGGACGCTGGGCCGTAAGCGGCACGGACTGCCTGTATCCCGACTGCCCCTTCGCCTCCGAATGTCCGCTGGCAGCAGAATTCACAAAGCTTCCGGAATAAAGAAGGCCGGTGAGAGCATTCGCTCCCACCGGCCTTCTGTCAGCTTTGCCGCGTCAGGAAGAAGTGGCCCGACGACGCGCTCAACGCGCCGCCGGGCTCACAGGCTGGGATCAGGGCAACTTTTAATTTGTTCATCGGTTGGCCTCCCGTCATGACCCGCAGGTCTTTCATGAGGAAAATACACCCCTCGGAAATGACGAAATCCCGAAAAATTCATAAACAGCAAAGGAACTTTGGTAGAAAAGATAAAAAACGTCCCCGGTGTCGAAACACCGGGGACGTCTGGCAGGCGTGTGTAGGCTCAGATGAGCTGCACGTTCGCAGCGCGCTGCTTGCTGCTGTTCTTCGGATCGGCCTCGACGTCGAAGCTGACTCTCTGACCTTCGCGCAGGGTCTTGAAGCCCTTGCCCTGGATGGCGGAGAAGTGGACAAAAACGTCCTCACCGCCGTTGTCATTGGAGATGAAGCCGAAACCCTTATCCTCGTTGAACCATTTGACCGTACCGTTATTCATAAACAAGTACCTCCTAATTTATAGATGTGATCCCAAAACATATAAACAAAAAACCATCGGCCTGCAAGTCAAAATGGAAATTGACTTACAACCGACGGTCAATCAATCAATACATTTAGAGCACGGTAATCACTATACTACGGCTCAGCCGAAATTGCAAGTCTTTTTTAAAAAAATCTTCTCAGTCAGCGCGCCGATCGAAAAACGAAGCTGCTCCGCTCCCGTCTTCCCTCGTCATCCCTGGTCGTCCGGTTCCCCCCTTTCCCCGGAACGTTTCAAACTTCCATTCAGCATAGCGCTCCGGCTGAACAGGAATGGGCGGCGTTCGGCATGGCCGCCGAACCCGGCGGCTGCGAGATGCCGCGCGGGAATCTCCCGCAAAACCGATCGACTTTCTTTCTCATTCCGACTCTCCGACGAGGTTTTTCACTGCTCTTGCTTTTCCCGCCCGCGGAGCTCGGTGCAGCCCGCCCCTGAGCGGTACCGGCTGCGGTGCCGCTCAGGGGCGGGCGCCGCGAGGCGCAAAACGGCTGAGGACTTATACCTCCCAGCCGGCGAGATAGTGCTTCTGTGCGTCGGTCAGGCTGTCGATCCTCATGCCCTGCCCGGCGAGCTTGAGCTCGGAAACGCGCGCGTCGATCTCCTGCGGGACGGGAATGACGTCGCGCGGCAGCTCGCGGCCATGCTCCAGCAGATAGCGGAGAGAGAGCGACTGGATGGCAAAGCTCGTGTCCATGATCTCGGCCGGATGGCCGTTGCCCGCGGCCAGATTGACGAGCCGTCCCTCGGCCAGCAGGTTCAAAATGCGGCCGTCGGGCAGCTCGTAGCCCTCGATGCCGTCGCGGCGGAGAAAATGCCGAACAGCCATAGCCTCCAAATCCTCGCCGCTTACCTCCACATTAAAGTGCCCGGCGTTGGCGAGGAAGGCGTTGTTCTTCATCTGTTCCATGTGGCGGCGCGTGATGACGTCGCGGCAGCCGGTGGTGGTGATGAAGAGGTCGCCCTCGCGGGCGGCGGCGTCCATCGGCATGACGCGGCAGCCGTCCATGGATGCCTCGAGCGCCTTGATCGGGTCGATCTCCGTGACGATCACATTCGCGCCCATCCCCTTCGCGCGCAGGGCCACGCCGCGTCCGCAGTAGCCGTAGCCCGCAACGACCACCGTCTTACCCGCGACGAGCAGATTCGTCGTGTGCATGACCGCGTCCCACACGGACTGGCCCGTGCCGTATTTATTGTCGTAATAGTGCTTGCATTTGGCGTCGTTGACGTCCATCATCGGGAAGGGCAGCACGCCCGCCGCCGCGCGGGCGCGCAGGCGGTGGATGCCGGTCGTTGTCTCCTCGCAGCCGCCGATGATATTTTCGCCCAGTTCACGGCGCTCTCCGCTCAGAAGGTCTAAAAGGTCGCCTCCGTCGTCAATAATAAGGTCGGGGCGGCAGGCAAGCGCCGCCGTCAGGTGGGAGGTATACTCCTCCGGCGTGGCGGCATGCCAGCAGTAGACGTTTACGCCCATCGATGCAAGGCCTGCGGCCACATCGTCCTGCGTGGAGAGCGGGTTGCAGCCCGTCGCGTGGACCTCAGCCCCGCCCGCGGCCAGGCAGAGGGCTAGATAAGCCGTCTTCGCCTCCATGTGAATGGACATGGTGATCTTTTTCCCGGCAAAGGGCCGCGACGACGCGAATCCGTCTCGGATGGCGCTCAGGGCGGGCATGAAATCGCGCACCCATTCAATTTTCATCCGGCCGTGCGCGGCCAGACTTTCGTCTCTAATGATGCTCATGCAGAATCATCCTTCCGATCATTTGCTTTATCATAGCAAATTCGTGTCGGAAATACAACCTTGGGCAAAATTAACACTTTGTTTATGGACAGTGCAGCCGTTCTTCGCTACAATAACAGAATACGGACAAAGTCCAACTGTTGGGAGGAATATGATTTGAAAGATCTTCGGCGCGGCTTTGAGCGCTTCTGTCTTCGCCACCGCGATCAGGGCATCCGCAACCTGATGCTCTGGGTTGCCGTCGGCAACGTGATTTTATACGGCCTGTCCCGGATCGATCCGAGCGGTGCCGTCGTCAACGCGCTGAGCTTTAACGGCAGCGCGATCCTGCACGGGCAGATCTGGCGGCTCTTCACCTTTGTGTTCGTGCCCGACTACGCAATCAGCAACGCGATCGACGCGCTGCTGACGTTTGTGATGTTCTTCTTTTACTATCAGATTGGCCGCATCCTCGAGAGCCGCTGGGGTGTGTTCCGCTTCAACCTCTACTATCTCGCCGGTGTGCTGCTCGCCGACGTCGGCGCGCTGGTGCTCGGCGTCACGGCCACGTCCGTCTACCTGAACCTCTCTCTGATTCTCGCTTTCGCGACGATCTGCCCGGAGGACCGCATTCTTCTGATGTTCATTATCCCGCTGAAGATGAAGTGGCTGGCCTGGTTCTACTTCGCAGTGACCATTTTCGATGTGGTGCGCACCGCATTCCCCTACAATCTTCTCCCGCTCTTCGCGCTGCTCAACTACTTCCTGTTTTTCGGCTCCGATATCAAAAACGTCCTGCCGGACGCGCTCCGCAACCGCCGCCGCCGCTCTCCCTCCGGCTTTAAAAAGGCCGCTCCGCCGGCGCACGGCCGCCCAGGTCCCAACTGGGCCGTCGGCTATCAGAATACAAACGGGCAGAAGCCATACCACCACAAGTGCACCGTCTGCGGCCGCACGGACACCGACTACCCCGATCTTGAGTTCCGTTATTGCAGCAAGTGCAAGGGCTACTACTGCTACTGCATGGATCACATCAACAATCACGCGCACATCCAGTAAGCTCCGTCACGGCTGTCGTCCCGGTTTTCGGCAAAACGGCGTTTCCTCCGTTCCGGAGGAAACGCCGTTTTTTGAAAGAGCCCCCTCTGAAATCAGTGATTTCAGAGGGAGTTTGGCTGATGGGGAATGGCAGAGCTTCCGTCATAATCAACCTTCTGTGCATACGAAGGAAACCGCGCTTGTCTGCAAGCTGCTCCATATTCTAAGGCAACACCGCACAAAAAGCATGGGCGGAAAATGTCACCAGGTGGTAAAATAAGTGTATGGATAAACAGATGAATCTGTCGGCTCTGAGCGACGAGCTGGCACAGGTGCGGACAAAGAAGAAGGAATTTCTTGAGCAGATCGAGCGGATTGTTCCCTGGGGCAAATGGGCGGCGATAATTAAGCCGTGCTACTACAAAGGGGAGCGCGGAAACAAGCCCTACGAACTGGAACTGATGCTGCGGCTGTATCTGCTGCAAAATCTTTATAACCTGTCCGACGAAGCGGCGGTTGCCGAGGCAATTGACAGTCGTGCTTTTTCGGATTTCTGCGGTGTGGAGTCCAGCAATCAAGTACCTGACGGCGATACACTCGGCCGTTTTCGGAATATTCTCGTACACAATGGTTTGCAGGAACAGCTGTTTGCGCAGGTAGTAAAACTGCTGCGAGAAAAGAGCCTGCTCTTGAAGAAGGGCACCATCGTGGACTCGACGATCATTGCTGCGCCGTCCTCCGCAAAGAATCAGGAAAAGCAGCGGGATCCAGATGCACATCAGGTAAAGAAGGGAAACGAGTGGCACTTCGGCTACAGGGCCCACATTGGTGTGGACAAGGACAGCGGCTTAATCCACACGCTCGAAGTGACAGCCGCCAATGCCCATGACGTCACCATGACCTCGAAGCTGCTGACCGGAGAAGAAATGGCTGTATATGGAGACAGCGGCTATCTTGGAGCCGAAAAGCGTGAAGATGCCATCCTCACTAACCATACAGGCAAGCACATTCGTTATAAAATCAACCGTCGCCTCTCGCGGATGAAAAAGGGTCCTGCCAGATCTCTAGCTCAGCTAAAGCGCAGAGAGCATGAGAAGTCGTCTGTTCGAGCAAAAGCAGAGCACGTTTTTGGCGTTGTAAAGGGTCTGCTTCGATACCGAAAGACGCGATACCGGGGTCTGCGAAAGCAGACCGCTAAACTGAATATGCTGTTTGCGCTGGCGAATCTGATTCTGGCTGACAGACCAAGTCTGGCGGTCTGACTCAGGTTACCCTCGCAAATAAAAAATGAAGATTTTCCACGCCGTTTGCAAATATGGGCAGACGGCGTGGAATTTTCATGCTGTTGCGCGGTGCTGCCTTAGTCCTCCTAGAAACCTCTGCGCCAATTTAGAAAGCATTTCCGGCGATTCCGTAAATCCGTTATCCACCCACAAAGAAAGCAGGGAGCATATTGTGGCAGCAATAAAGCCGGTTACGTATTTTTCTAATTTTGGCTCAACCATTGTTGTTATCTGCTGGAAATTCAAGAATTTCATAATATTCATCGAGATCGTTTCGTCGATCATAAAGAACAAAGAGTTTTTTGATATCAAAAGCAAGAATTCTTTTCTTTGCAGCATAAACGAAAAAAAAGCTTCCAGCTGACCATGAACATCGGTAGTTTTATAAAATTCTTTAAAATACTGTTCTACCATATTGTCAAGACTTAACTTTAAGACGTCGTCTTTTGAATCGAAATTTCTGTAAAAAGTCTGCCTGACAATCTGCGATTCCTGACAGATCTGGGTAATCGTAATGTCTTTATAGAAATACTGCTTCATCAAAGTAAGCAACGAATCCGTGACCCTGTTACGGGATTCGATGGCCTGTAAATTGTTGTTCGTGGCATACATGTTACAAACTCTCCATTTTGTCTAACTTGATCGGAACACCTTGATTTTAAAAATCGTTACTTTATAATAACATGTGAAACCGCATGTTACAAGAGTAACATGATGCAATTGTAACATGCTTTTGGTTATTCTGTCGGAGAGGCGTGCACAGATGAACACACATTATAACGCCATCGTGGTTGGCGCCGGGCCCGGAGGCAGCACGGCGGCGGCGCTTTTGGCCAAGGCGGGCAAAAGGGTTTTGCTGGTGGACAAAAACAAGTCTGCGGGCGGGCGGATGATGACGATACACGATAAGGAAGGCTTCCACTACGAACTGTTTCCGATCAACGGCTGCCCCGCTGAGGGGGCGCAGATGGATAATGTCCTTAAGCAAATCGGCAAGGAAAACACAGTTAAGCGCATAAATCCAAAAGCTTTAGGCCTGGCGGACATTATGTATATGATGGACTCAAAGGGTAAGCTTCTTGCCAACGAGATGGGCGGGATGGACTTAAAAACTCTTCGTTCCCTTCGAATATCACTCTTCAATCCAAAGCATCTGTCAGGCTTACACAGAGTAAAAAAGCTGTTCGAACACATTATGAAAATGCCTGAGGACGAGATCAAAGAACTTTCCATGACTTCAGCGGCGGACTTCGTTGACAGATACGGCCCCTTTCCGGGCCTGTTCCGGACGTATTTGCTCTTTCAATGCGAGGGTGCGTTTGAAATGACCTGCGAAAAGGTTGCCGCATCTGAGCTTATCCGGTTTGCCAGACAAGCCGCAGCACAGGGAACCGGTCGATATTACGAATACGGCTTTGGCCGCGTTTTTGAAATCTGCGCCGAGGCGGTGGAAGAATTTGGGGGGACGGTGCTCTTCAACACGCGTGTAAAGAGCATTAACACAGAAGACGGCATTGCCAAGGGGATCACTTTGCAAAGCGGCGAGGTTTACACAGCCGATCTTGTGCTCAGCGATGCTGGCATTCGCCAGACCGTCCACAGTCTGGTGGGAGATGATAAATATGAAAGTGAATACATTGATCGTATAAAATCCTTGGAACCGAATCTGGCATGCGTCGGCTACAGATGGTTTCTAGATGCACCTGTTCTAAAAAGCCCGATGATAGTTGTTTTCCCTGAAGGCGGCTTGGATACTTTTGAGGAGTTCAAGGCAAAATCGGAGGTCAGAGGCAAGGAGTTTCATAACTACGTTTACTTTGGGACGACATCTCTGTATCCGAATACGGCACCGAAGGGTAAGCAGCTCGTTTATGCAGTCATGTCCTGCTACCCGAATCCGGAGCTGAATATGCAGCCGCATCTTGATTATATCGAAAGTATCGTGCGGAAAATCCAGCCGGACCTTTTTAGCCATATATACCGCACCGAACTCATGACGCCCGCACAGTGCGCGGCGGCAGGCACGGACAAGATGGGACCGGACCTTGGCGGCGAAGCATACGGAGTGGCAAACTCCGTCGGTCAGTCGGGCGATCAGCGTCCAAGCCCCGTATCTCCGATAAGAAATTTGTATTATGTTGGAAACGATGCCGGAGGATTCGGTATGGGCACCAATCAGGCTGTCGACTCGGCGATCAACGTCGTTCAAATGATTTTAGGACAATAAAGGATCTTGGTTTATGCACCGTATCGGGCTGTATGCGTTGCAGAAAGGAGGGTAAAATGTCAAAATTTGAGCAAATCCCTTATAATCCGGATGCGCTCGGGAGCTTTGAGCGCGAGTGGCTGTGCCATAAAGGCATCAGCGAGTGGTGGTATGCCACTGGCTATTTCCATGATGAAAACGGGCGCCTGTTTTCGTTCCAGTATACCCTTGTGCGCATACATGTCCACGCCGTGCGGATGTACATGCTGATGCTCGCGGTGACGGATATTGAAACCGGTCGGCATCACTTTGTCCAGGTGCCGGCTTTTTCGGGCAAAGGCATTGTAATTGATGCTTCAATGCTGTGCTTCCGTGATACCGCTGTCTTGACAAAGGAAGAGAGCGGCATGCATATCACCGCTAAAGCAGCAGATTTTAACTACGACCTGTTTTTGGATTATGGCAAGGGTGCCTTCTGGCATTGCGACAATGGCAAGCTGCAGATGGGTATCCCCAGCAGAAAGGCGACTACGCTTTACTATTCCTACACCAACATGCCGGTCTCTGGGACAATCATGCTAGACGGGGTCGCGCATGAGGTAAAGGGTAAGGCCTGGTTTGACAAGCAGGGCGGCACCTACCCCATCACGAAGCCGGAATGCATGTGGGAGTGGTTCTCCCTGCGCTTCTTCGATAACGAGGAGATGATGCTGTTCTCCTTTCCACAGAATGGTTACGTGGATGGTACCTATATCCGCGCCGACCGAACGTGCGCGCGTCTGAATTCCTACATCATCACGCCGAAAAAGTTTATGACGGCTGGTACCTATAAGTTTTCCTGTGAATGGGAGGTCGAACTGCCGGGCTTGAAAGACGGGCATTATCTGATTCGGCCGCTGACGGACGGGCAGCTCAATCTGGTCTACTTTGAATTGCTGGCGGGCATCTGCCGGGACTCTGGCGAACTGGCCGGGTATTGCGTTGTCGAGTTACTTCCGGGTGCATATAACAGCAAAATCAGCGTTTTCAACATGTTCAAAAGGCTGGATTGAAGTACCGATGCATCATTGAGCGTTCCCTCTGGGAATATATCCAATGTAAATTGAAGAACCAGAAGAACGAAAAAGAGCCGGAAAACAATCTTTGTTTTCCGGCCTCTTACGTTGTAGGGCCTGCGGCGGTAATCCCCATTATCATTTCAACCAGGCAAATTCAAGCATCGAATACTATTACTGTTCGAATTATCTCGGAAATCGAGGGACATACAGAGATACTTATTACATCCAGCTGGATGATTTGAAAATAAGTCCTGAATGAATTAAACCATCTCGTTAGGACGGCTAAAAAAGGTGCTTTTGGTAGACAGCGACCCTCAAGGATCCTGACCATCAGTCTGGGAAATCCACAGCCCGACCAACTTTCCGTGACACTGGTGACGATGATGGGTAAGGTGTTGACGGAGAAAACCATAGACCCAAAGGAGGGACTTCTGCATCATAACGTGTCAATGCCATAAGCCTTGAGGAAATCCTGAAACAATATCTGAATGGCGTCAAGCGTCAGTATGACTACGTGCTCCGGGACTGTATATCAAGTGCATTTGTACACCTAACCATATGGACAACTGCATAAACAGCGACAAGGATTTCCGTAATCAACATTGCATACCAAATACTATTTGCCCCGGCAATTATAGGTAGTAGCATTATCATAGCAACGCTGACAACTGCGCTCCTCGCCAACGACACAGCCATAGAAATGTTTGGCTTCATTATCGCTTGAAAATAGTAGGTTGCAAATAGATTAAACGGCAACAAGAGGTAGGACATGCCGTAAGCACGAAGAATACCGGGGGCAATTTCTAAAACAGCAGATGTAGGGGTCATAAAAAAATTCACAAACATATTCGGCACAATCTGTGTTAACGCTGTCCAAAAAACGCCAAAACCCGCACAGGTATATAACCCATATTTCAAGCACTCTTTAATACGTCCATTTTGAGACGCTCCATAATTTTGAGAAATGATAGGCTGTGCGGCTTGCCCTGCCCCATAGGCTAAACACTGTGCAAAGGCGGTTATTTGCGTAATGATACCGAAAACAGCCAGCGCATCAGTTCCAAGATAATTCATAATCTGGCGATTAAACAAAATACCTATGATACCCATTGCAAGGTCATTAATTGCGGTAGAAAATCCGGTAATCGTGATATTGCCGATCTTGCGGAACGCACATGTAGGTTTCACAAAATGGAGCGTGTTTTTCTTGCTGATAAAATGTGTTAACATCAAAAGGTTAGATACATATAAACCTATCGCTGTAGCAAGACCAGCACCCAGAATCCCCATGTCCATGGTGAACACAAAGAAGTAATCACCAAAAACATTGAAAATCCCGCCGAACATAACCGCCTTTGTTGCCAGGCCCGGATTGCCGTCATTGCGAAGATATGCAGACAAGATATTACTAAATACGCAACACGGGATTGCAAAGAAAACCGGGGCAAGGTACTTTTTTACTAAGACCAGCAATTCATCATCTGCGCCGAAAAAGCGAAATAGTGGTTCATTAAATAATCCAATACCAACCATCGCAAGAGCAGAGAGTGTAATACCGTAAAGAATTGATAGCGTAAAATGTTCCTGTGCGTTCTTTTCATCACCTCTGCCACGACTATTGGCAAACAATACAGAACCACCAATACCTGCCAATATGCCCAGACTATAAACAATGGCCCACAAAGGGTTGAATACCGCCAGAGCTGCATTGCCGGACGGCCCGTGATATTTACCGACCATCATGGTATCAACCATACCAAAAATGGAAGATACCATTGCGCTGCCGGACGCCGCCATTAAGTATTTGAAATACATGGGTTTGATTCTATCTTTCAAAATATCCATACTGTTCCTCTAAAAAAAACGCCGGATAAGATGTACCACACAATACCGACTGTCTTGCTCCAGCACTCACAATTACGCTGCGAGTACCCTCCAACAGACGTTCGCATGGGATATCTTATCCGACGTTGTAATTACGTTTTACAAAGTCTCCGAAAATCTTATATATTATATAATAAATCGTTAGCAGAAGCAATAAGTTTCAAACTTATGTTGATAATTTTCCGAAGAGGCTTACCGATTAATGAAAGAAGGTAGCATGAGCAAGAAATTCGAAGAAACCAGGAGAAAAAGAGAGCAGAGCCGTCATGCTCGACGGCTCTGCTAGTGGTCCGAGTGAAATTATAGGACTTGGAAAGCCCCAGTAATACCATTAGTTTGCAGGCATTCTGCAAGCAGTAATTACACAAAAAAACACCTTGGTTATAACGTCCTGTCAATTACCGTCACCTGCGTGATCATGGTCCGTGGGTATGAAACACTTGTCTTTTAGGATTTTTTCATCTCACTTTTATTCCGCCCAATTTTCTGGATAAAGCATGCCTTCCTGAAATCTCTGAAGGAACAGACCGACATGGTAGCCATCCGCGACGGCATGATGCACGGTTATGAAGAGCGGCATCATTTTTCGGTCGCCTTTGTCAAAGAATCTCCCCGCCTGCAATACTGGAAAATAGTTGCTGCCGATGCCATAAGGCACGGGAGCATAGCTCGAAAACTGCGTCCAGGGCAACATACCGACCATGTAATTGTTATCGGGGAGATCGGTCTTTGCGACAATTCCGTGATTCCCTGCGTATTGCCTTTGATCCTCCATATAGTTACTATAAAAGGTCTCAAAATCAGAGTCGTATTCCGTCCATAGGCTGGACATGGTCTTGTCATCCTCATGGAAGCAGGCATAGGAAGGATGTAACACTTCATAATATCCCAATTGTCCATTCTGCTCGGCAATACGGAGTTCCTGCTGCCGGGAAATCAGGCGCGATGCAAGATACAAATAAGCAGGAAAGAATTTTTTACCCCCTCTTTTGACCGTATGATAGGTATTTGTAATGTCCACCTCAACCGTAAGGCTGTACCCGGTAGGAAGCATCTTTGTAAAATAGTAAAAATACGGCGTCCTGCTCCAAGTGTTCCGATCAATGGGATGAAATTCACGATTCATGATCAAGCTCCATTTCTTGTCGAATGGTCTGTGCTCTCCAGTAGCGGGAGCCATCCCGTTCGCGGCACAAAAGGCCGTGATCGACGAGTTCTCGCCGAAGGATAAAGTAATCCCCAAAGGTGTGCCACTGGCTGCAGATACCGTTGACTTCCTGTTCCGAATACGTACGGCCTAGTTCGAATTTTCCGGTGAGATATTCCAACAGGGCGCGTCTCACTTTCTGCTTATGCGGCAGCTGCGTGATTTTTCCGGAACGGTCAAGGAACTGTTTGATTTTAATGATCTGTTCCACGTGAGGCTCCTTCCTGCCGATGTTTTTCCAGCCATATTTCAAGGAGAGTCTTAATATCCTCCGAAAATTCACGTTCCGTTTGAGTCTCTTTCTTTTTCAATTCCTCAAGAACGTCAAATGAAAACGATTGTGATCCGTATTCCATCCACTCCGTTTGCATGGCCGGTTCCGGACAGGAATTAGTCGAAACAGAAAATGCGAACTTGTTCTGCTGACCCGCCAGGTTCGTTGTGAATTTCACCCATGCGCGGCCATTGCCGCTGCACTGGATGCGGTAGATACCGCCGATGGCAGTTTTATCTTTATAGGCATTTTTCAGTTTCTTCCGTTTCGCAGAATCCATGGGATAACACCTCTTTTCCCTTTCCTTGATGTTTTATAAGACATATAATCCGTGTCTGCTGCAGCAGTAATAAAACCTTGTGCTGTATTTGTGCAGTAGCGGGCCTATTTTGGGCAGCCTTACAGAAGCTTCCTGCTCCGGGTAGAGCTTTATCAACAGGAGTTTCTCATTTGTGACAAATGCAACAAAGGAGATATAATGGTCTTTTTCCATTTTGTGATGAAACGTAACGTAGGATTCTCCGTCTGTATCTTCTACCGTTGCCCGGTGCTCGTCGTCAGCGGGTTTGACGGTAAGCGGCGACAGCCTGCGCCCACAGCAGGGAATCTCCGCATTGCCGGTACTGGTGATCACATTCCCATAGGTGGGGCAGACGTAAAATTTTAAGCGCCTGAAGTTGCCAGAATCGAGCGCGTTCGGTTCCAAATTCCCGTTCAGAATCTTTTCGATATTGACCTCAAACAAGCTGGAAAGTTCCTCAAGCAGGTTTACATCGGGGCAGCCTAAGCCGCGTTCCCATTTTGAAATTGTTTTATCGCTGAGATTCATGCGATCTGCCACCTGCTTTTGCGTCAAGCCCTTTTCTTTCCGCAAGCGGAAAAGCAGGGTGCCTACTTTGCTGCAATCCAATTTTGATTCCCCCATCAGACATATAGTGTAAGCGATTGTTGGACAATAATCAATCAACGCTCCGTAGAGTTTTCGATGAGAGTTTTGCAAATCCCGTCACTCGGTTTTGCTTTCGAGTGTAATTATAGGATTTACGACACGCTTAAAGCCTGCAATCCCGCATGAGTACAAGCAAGACAAAAGACCGACGATTCAAAATCGTCGGTCTTTTGATGGCAAATGACCTCTAAACCAATACAAGTTGAACCATTCGGCAAAACAGCAAAAACATGAAACAATATGGGGTCACAGGTAGATTAGTCTTGCTATTTATCGGCACTGCTGCTATAATAAAGCTCATGCCTTAGATGTAAAATAGATAGAGGGGTACATCTACGTGAAACAACAAAACGCATACCCACTTCGACTTGAAGAAACCTTGCAGAAAAAGCTAAAAGCACTCGCAAAAATGAATGATCGTACATATCGTGCACAAATTGAAAATATCCTAAAAAAGTATATAGCAGACTATGAAAGTGAAAATGGCGAAATCACGATTGAAAACCCGTGAATGCCACGCATATCTGCAACACATCTAAAAATGAGAAAAGTAGGTGACTTCCTATAAAAATCTATAATGTTGTGGATTTGTTTTCTGGCGGCGGTGGCTTGAGTTTCGGCTTCAAGCAAACAGGTAGAGTAAGCATTGTGGCAGCAGCAGAAAACAATCCGAATGCAAGAAAAACATATAAACGAAACCTTAAAGTTGAGCGTGTATATCCTGATGTCCGTACAATAGACTATGACGAATTACGATCTGCAGCTGATTCCATTGACATCGTAATTGGCGGGCCACCCTGCCAGGGATTTTCCAACGCCAATAGGCAACATACGACCGTCATCAGTATGAATAATCGACTGGTAAAATCATATGTTAATGCTATATGCGAGTTGCGGCCGAAGGCCTTTGTCATGGAGAATGTTGCAATGCTCCGCTCGGCTGTGCACCGCTTCATGGTGGAAGAAGAAGACCTATCGGATCAACGGGTAATGGGTCTTGAAAATATGCAGGATGATGAAGTGGAAATTCTCCCTGCAAAATGCGCCTTTGCGGGGGCATTAGATTTTGTTCGTAAAGTCAATGACATTACTACAGATGCATGGGCAGAAAGCTTTTATAAAACAATTAATCTGCTCTATCGTTTCAGAATCAATCAAGCGAAGTTTAATAAATCGTTCGAAAAGTATGAGAAACAATTAATTCCGAAGCTGAAGGAAATCATCAAAATCTGTGCTGAGCAGCAAAATCTTACCCTTGCCCAAGAGCAAGACCGCAATATGGCACAGGCCATATTGGATTACCAAAACAGCACACAAAGCGATTTTTCTGCAGTTATTACTGCAATTGAGACACCACTTTATATACAGCGTGCGTTGTTGAAAATCAAAGAGCTAACAGACAACAATATACACATCTATGAATACAAAGAGTCAAAGGGTGCCATAGTTGCCTGTGTGAAATCTTACGCTGTATTGGATTATATCAAATGTGTACTGGAAAATGAACCGTTCAATTACACTTTGAGCGAGAACACATTAAATGCTATTGATTATGGAGCACCACAACGGCGTGAGCGATTTATTATTGTAGGACTTTCAAAGAATCTAGGGAAAGCATATACTCCACCTGCAATTGAGTTTACAAAAGGCAACTATCGCACTGTTCGTGATGCAATCGAAGATTTGCAGGAGATCGAGCCGGGAACTTTAATTGATGACAAGTACATCGAATTGTCTCCGCATCCCGAAGCTGCGGGGCTGGAAAAAGAACTGCGTGGGAAAATTCTCCATAACCATGTCACAACGGCTACAACAGAAACAGCACTGGCACGTTTCAAAGTACTTAAAGAGGGACAGAATTTTCACGACCTGGAGCCAGAATTAAAAACAACATACAGCAATGCAGCTCGCACACAAAATACTATTTATATGCGGTTAAAATATGATGAACCGTGCGGCACAGTGGTCAACGTCAGGAAGTCCATGTGGATTCACCCTAAGCTGGACAGAGCTATTTCCATACGAGAGGCGGCTAGATTACAAACTTTCCCAGACTCCTTCGTCTTTGAAGGTACGAAAGATTCGCAATATCAGCAAATTGGGAACGCTGTACCGCCTTTTTTGGCAAGAGCAATTGCAAAGAGTGTAATATCAATACTGGATTCAGTAGAGGAAAAATAATAAGCGGGTCACTTGCTATAGGCGGTGACCCGCTTTTTTATTAGGAGGTCTGCGGGGCTTTCGCCAGTGCAGTAGTTATCTCCGTTGCTTTGCTGTAAATCTTGTCATGAATCTTTTCTTCGGGCAAGCAGTCCAAAATGTAGATGCCACCAAGAAGATTGAGATATTTTGATAAATCTCCAACGGTGTTGGTATCAACTTGAAGACCGCTGTTTCGTGCTTCTATGATGGCACCCAAAAAAGCGCGGATAATTGCAGGATTGTTAGAAGTGTTCCGCTCCAAGATATGCATTATGTAGTCGGAACTTTCGCACACAAATTTTGTGAGTTCCCATGGATCATCACGCTTTTCATCATATGTAAGCCGACCTATCCACCAAAGACGTGCGATTGCATTTCTAGTCAACGAACGGCGCGCACCAAAACCAAAAAGAAAATGCTGCTGAATGTTGCTTACCGTGCATTTTTTGTCGATTTCCCAGCGATACTTTACATACTTCCAACATGGGCCTAAACAGAGCCCTGCCCACAGACGTTCGTCAGAAGCTTGCGAATCCGAAAGAAAATTTAGCTTTCCATATACACGCTTGACATTTTCGGCTTCTGTCATAAAGGGCTTATCTGCAGAGATATCCAACGAAAAATCTTGAATCTCAGGAAATTTAGTGTCGCTGAAGAGAGCGTTGCCTAGCTCGGTCTCCATCCAATCAGAAGAATCCAATTTGAAATTTTCGCTCCAACTTGGCAGGTTGCTCTTTATTGCGTCCAAATTATCATAGCTTACAAACTGTAGCTTCATTCGTCATCACCTCCTGAAACACCAAAGCTGCTGGTCAACATCTGGAATGCATCAGCAAGCGGATCATTGATGAGCTTTTGTGCCAGTTCTATGCAATTACAAGAAGAGAAATCTTCACTTTCAATATCGCAGTCAAACTGCGTAAGAAGCGATTTGCAAATTGTTTTATACCAAAGGGCATCAGCGTTTTCTCTGCGCTCTTCTATGGATGCGCATTTTAATTCAGCTAGGACATAAGTGAGGGCTGGAATTATTGTAAGGGAATTAAGAATCGCTTGTGCCTGTGGTGTCTGACTCAAGGATTTATAGCTGTAATAGTCATTCATGGGCAGTTTTATGACTATTTTTCGTCCCGACATATCAACCAACATCTGCTTGCAGCTGGAATCCGCATTTCGAATGATGCTAAATACCGATGGCGTGTTAGCTAAATCGTCAATGTCTTTGGAGATATCAATTGTAGCCATTTTGCCAACGGCCATTACGCAGCCGGCTTCGATATCAAAAGCTGTTCCGCTATAATCATCATGAAAGTCTGGAGAGGCGTATTTTTCGATATCCTCAACAGCTACAACGAATGGGCAAATTTGTACTTTTCCGTTCACGCATTTGTTTGATAGAACAAAACTCTCGCTGGATTTGCTGGTCTGTACTACAGTGCGAAAGCCTGTCTGCGAACACTCCAGATGATAGACATACTTTGCCCGTCCATCGTTGATAAGTGCCTTAAGGCTTGCGCTTGTAAGTGTAGTCAAAAAATCAACACGAAGATTGTAGCCATCAGGCACAATATCAATCGTAACGTCAAAATCGCCAATTTTATAATCGTCGGAGTATTTTGACAATACGGGGTAGGGATAAAGTTTATACTTTATTTCCATATGCCTTCACCTCCAACGAGCAATAATCATGATAGTCCAACTGAATGCTGATTCTAAGCGGTTGTTTTTCAGTAAATGTGAGATTGGAAATGCGATTGCCAGAGAAAGTCAGATTGGTACATTCTGGGCAAGAAGCAGCGAGAAGAACAGCATTATAATTCTGAGATTCAGCTGACATATACACATCAATATAGCCGTCAGAGGCAGATGCGCTTGGAGTGAAAACAATGGTATATTCACCCGCTTGTTTGCTGCGCACTAAATTGCGGATATTCGCTGGTGCGATAGACGATAGTGATTTTCTGTGCTCTGTAGGCGTATCGCCACTGCCACTGCCCGGATTATGCCCACCACCATCGCCGCCGCCACCATTACCGCCGTTTTCACCACCGCTACCACCGTCACCGGGAATATCGGTAGCTGTGATATCGCCATTGGGGTCATCGACTTCCGTAGTGCCATCATCACCATTTTGTGAACCCGTTGGTTTAGGGGCAATGTTTGTGAAATGAATTTTGTAGTCCTTAATGGTGTCTCGAAGGCCCTCTGCCGTTTCTTGGTCTTTTTGTTCATCGTCTTGTGCGGCTGATAAAAACTCACCCACAGATGGGTCGAGCGCTTCTTCGCTGTCATCATTCTTCATTTCGTCCAAGCATTCCTTGATGAACTTTGTGAAGCTATTCAGTAATTGACGCGCCTTGATTTTCTTGTCTTCTGCACGCTCAATTTCCCATTCTAAATGCTGCGGATTTTCCAGGCTGCGTAAAAACGTGTTTAGTTCGCTACCTTCTATATACAGTAATCCGGCAAAGGGGATGAGACCGCTGATATTGCCCTTATCTTTGATTTTCATGCCGGTTTGGCGAACCATTGCAACGCGGCGATGAAAATCAGGCATAATCATGAGTCTTAATGTAAGCTTTCCTTGTGTCTCTGGGTCACCTGTGAATTCTTTTTCAAAAGTTCGAGCAACCTTATCATCGACAAGCGCCTGATAGTATTCGTCAGCGTGTTCCTGAAAATCTTCTTTGTGAGACACCATCAGCTCGGGCAAGGTTGTTTGGCTGATTTCTACACCGTTTACATCGACAATCAACTCGCCAGAATAAACGGCATATAAAAAACCATCCAAAACGGATGCAATCATTTGATTTTGCCAGTCATGATCCCCTGTAAATCCGACAATAAAAACATCAGTACCGTAATCGGACGGGTTGCGTGTGTAATTGGAATCCAGGGAGAAGCATTCATACACAGGCGTGTTTTTCTTATCACCGTAAAAGCCCGTGCCTTGAGTAACTTCCTTTTCTTTGTTTTTGAAAGAGGTCAGCCGGGAAACACCCTGGTATGCACAAACACCCTCATTATCTGCTGTGCTATAGAACACAGTCCTAAGTGCAGAGCAAGCATAGGGGGCATACTTTCCTATACCAAAAGAGCCGCCGTTACTGCCACTTTTATCAGAAGCTCCTGTAGATTTTGTGAGATTGCACCAAGGAGAATTGTATTCTTGCTGAGACCCAGTAAGGCCAGTGGTGTTAAAGTCACTAATGCGTAAGCACGTGATAGTCGGCTTTTGCGTGATTGCAAGGGCCGCTTTATAAAAATTCTTGGCCTTGTCAGATTTTTGCAGTGACCAGAACTCTTGACCTCTTGTGAATGCATCCGTTAGCCCAGCCATATCTGGGATATCCTGTGGTTTTATGTCAAACAGTTCAAATTCGATGCGAGTGGGCTGCCCATTATGTAAATTTGCATCAATAGAGTTTTGGCATATCTCACGAGCAAGAGATTTGATAGGGGTGCCTTTAAATGTTTCTACTCCAGAATCGGCAATTCCATAAATCTGGCCATAGTTGTTAGAAGGAAATCCCCAATGGTGTGAAAAGCTAAACAAATCGACTTCCCCTTCCTTATTGTAGAGTGAATTTCGTTGTCTTTACACTTTCGGGCTTTGAAAATTGCTTTTTTGCTTCTCTTGTTTCAGCTTCAATTGCAGCAAAAATTTTCTCAATATCCTTCTGAGTATATTCGTAAGCGGAGGTATTGGAGCAGTTCCCCAAGAGTTTTAGCATATCGATTATTTTGTTGGTACGAGCTTCAGCTAACCGAATGAATTTGTCACGCTTGCTCTCAGATTGTTTTGCGGCCATCAACAACGCCACCTTTCTTTTGACAAAATACTATCACGTATTGCCTATGGTGTCAATAAAATACGACAAATAATTTATAACATTTTTCATACATTTTGAAATATGACGAAAATATAGCAGAAAGAATGTGCGAAAATGGTATTGATAGCATCGAAAATATTTGAAGAATGTGATTGCAATTTGAATATTATTTGCAGCCTTTTGCTCGTAGAAAATAGTCTTTAGACTTCTTCCGATTGCGTATCTTTTTGCACTCTGGATTGTCGCAGTATTTCTGCCGGTTTCCATGCCGAATGAAAATGTTACCACAGGCTTCGCAGAAAGCCATACCTGTTTTATCTCCATAGCCAATCGGCAAGTCGGTCGGGAACGATACAAACTTGGCGAGGGCGTAGTACGCAACATCAAATACGGATTTTATGTCAGGAACCAGTTTGAAAGAAAGATCATCACCCAACACCAATGAGAGTGGAAACTGCGGGAGCGTTTTTAAGTACGCTGCAATCATCTCGTTCTGCTCCGTCCCTTTACCACTTGGATGCCACTTGGCAAATATCTTGCGTGTTTTAGGGTCATGGATTTGAGACAATGTGAATTCGCTATCATCGCTACTCATGTAGCGGTAAAGATTGGTCAGCACCTGAGTATCGTTGTATAGCTTTTCCAAGTCATCCTGAAACCTTTGAAGACGAAAATCATAGCTACTCAGCAGGTTCACCATACTGTCCCAGTACTCGCTGTCGTCTTTCTTTGCCCAGTCATACTGTGCAAATGGTTCTCCATAAAAATAGTAGGGATGCACATTGGCACTGCACCAGTCTGCAATGCTGTCTGCTGCCGACAGGGAGTCCGCATCTTTGGTCGACAGATAAAGATTGCACAAGCTTACCAAAATTTTCTGCCCACTCTTACCATAACCGAACTGAATGTCTGGGATGTCTCCTTCGTTAAAGTCCGGGCAAAGTTCAATCCCATCACTGTACTCTTCCACTCGGTAATGAGGGAAGTGTGCGGTGATTTTTTGATTATCGCCCAAACCGCCTAAATCTCGAATGTTCAATTCATCAATCAATCCTGCACTGCATTTCAAGCCAATCACCTCATGTCTTACCGTAAGAAACTACATTCATTGCACTTTCTTACCGATAGAAGATTTCATACAATGATATTATACGCTACAATTTATGACAGCACAAGGACATATCACTCAATCTTGTGCAATGTGTGATGTGGTTGCGTGACTTCATAAAAAGGAGGAAAAAAGATGGAACGAGTGACTATGAGCGTCCAGGAGATGGCACTTCAAATGGGTATCAGTTTGCCAAAAGCGTATGAACTCGCCCGCCGCCCAGGATTCCCAGTGTTGCGTGTCGGCACACGGGTGCTGATTCCCACAGATGAGTTCCGTGCCTGGCTTGCGAGTGCAGCCAGAAAAAAACAGGAATGAAGGCCAACTCATTACAAAAGGAAGGAGGAAAAGAACCATGCAATATGACAGATTACCCCAAGTACTAAAAGAAACGGGGCTTTTTGCTGGGTGGCGTAGCGTGCAACGCAAAGGAAAAACCACAAAGATTCCAGTAAATCTCTTGACGGGCAAAAACGCCAAGAGTAATGACGAAAGCACTTTTTGCAGTTTCACAGAGGCCGTCAGCCGTTTAGGCGGCTGTGACGGGCTGGGTGTTAAGGTCAGCGGAAACTATCAGTTCATCGACTGTGACCACTGCGTAGAGGGCGGCACACTGAATGCTTTTGCACAAAAGTTAGTCGCAATGTTCCCTGATTGCTATGTCGAGATCAGTCAGTCCGGCTCTGGCATTCACATTATCGTTTTTGCCGAAGATTTCTGGTACGACAAAACTCGGTATTATGTCAACAATCACAAAATGGGCTTGGAGGTCTATGCGGGGAGCGTGACAAGCAAATTTGTTGCACTGACCGGCAATGCCATTCAGATGGGGAACGATTCTAATCACAGTGAGCTCTTGCAAAAACTGCTGGACAAGTATATGCAGCGTCCTATCACAACAGCGAAAACCAGTGGATGCAATCGGCACAGCTATCTTTCGGACGAATCCGTGTTGGAACGGCTTACCGCCGGAAAGCAGTCTGCTAAATTCACACGCCTTTGGGATGGAGACACCACTGGATATGGCAGCAGTAGCGAAGCTGACATGGCACTGCTGCAAATGCTGTCCTTTTGGTGCGGTGGGAATGCCGACCAGATGGACAGGCTGTTTCGCCAATCCGGCTTGATGCGTGATAAATGGAATCGCCCACAGAGTGGTAGCACCTATGGCCGCATTTCTATTGAAAAGGCAATATCCACAGCAACCGATTTTTACAAGCCAATACGGACTGTCCCTGCGGTGTCGGATTTCGGAATTTCTGGTTTTTCTTTGAATGAACTGCATCCAGACGATAATGACCGCTACGCCTGGACAGACATTGGGGCAGCAGAACTGTTTGCGGATTGCTTTAAATCCGTTGCGCGTTTTGTGCCGGAACGCAAGACCTGGTATTTCTATGCCGATGGAATTTGGAAACAGGATACAGCAAATCTCAAGGTCATGGAATCCTGTAAGCGTCTGGCAGATGCACTGATCGTGTACGCCCTTACCATTACCGATGAACGGCAACGCAGTTCTTACCTGGACTATACCCGCCGTTGGCAACAGCGAAAGTACCGGGAAACGATTTTGAAGGACGCCCAAAGCGTATATCCCATTTCCGTGAGCGAATTTGACCGTGATCCGTTGGCATTCAACTGCAAAAACGGCACACTGCACTTGGATAGCGGTGAATTCACCCCGCATTGCCCGGAGGACAGGTTTACTCGCATTTCGCCTGTGGTATATGACCCAACCTCCCGTTGTGAACGGTTTGAACGATTTGTGGGAGAAATCATGAGCGGAGACAGGGACAAGCAGCACTATTTACAGAAAGCAATGGGATACGGACTCAGCGGAGATTCCAGCTTTGAATGTATGTTTATCCTGCACGGCAAGACCTCGCGGAACGGAAAAGGAACTTTATGCGAAAGCGTGCTGCGTGTACTTGGCAGTTACAGCTGCACAGCACGCCCCGAAACCATCGGCATGAAAGCCAATTCCAACAGCCAATGTCCCAGCGAAGATATCGCCCGCTTGGCGGGAGTGCGATTTGTAAACATCGCAGAGCCACAAAAGGGACTGGTGCTTAATGCAGCTTTGGTCAAGACCCTTACTGGCAATGACACGATCAACGCCAGATTTCTGCATGAAAACAGCTTTGATTTCCGTCCGCAGTTCAAGCTGTTCGTCAACACAAATTATTTGCCGGTCATCAATGACCTGTCTGCCTTTGCCAGTGGGCGGGTAATCGTCATTCCTTTCGACCGCCACTTTGACGAGCAGGAGCAGGATCGCACGTTGAAGAATGAATTTTCAAAAGAGAAAAGCCAAAGCGGCATCTTGAACTGGCTTGTGGAGGGCTATGGAATGTTGAGGCAAGAGGGGCTTGCACAACCAGAGGTAATCCGGCAGGCCATCGGTGCCTATGCACATGACAGCGATAAAATCATGCAATTCGTAGAGGACTGCTTGAAAGCAGTGCCAACAGACGAGGTTCGCACTGCTGCCGTTTATGATGCGTACCGCCAGTGGTGTGTGGATAATGGCTGCTATGCGGAAAACAGTAGAAATTTCAACCAGGCACTGCGCCGTTTTGCCACAGTGGAGCGAAAACGTCCACGCAATGGCGGTGGTCAAACCACTCTGCTGTTAGGGTATCGCTTGGTGGTGAAAGACTTTTTATCAACATGATGTAGCAACTTGTAGCAAATAAAAAAGGTCATTTCAAAAAACACTCCTATTATAGAGTTGACTGTTTTTCCTTGCGACATCTGCTACAAGCACAAATTCTACCAGGAAGGAGAAAAGAAAAATGCCTACAAAATGGGACGATTTGCCCCGTGACGAGATGGAGCAACGCTATCTGTGGGATGGTCTGGACTTGGAAAAATACGATGTGATTCAGTTCCTGCCACAAAACGCCCACCATGCCGTTGTCCTCATGAGAGCAAAATTTGATACGCTCTATCCCTACTGTGCTGAATACAGGGGCGGAGGACACTATTTCGCAACATTCAAAGAACTCGCAGCCTACTGCAACGAGCGTGGCTGGCTGTGATAAAAGGAGGAAACCAATATGCTTAAGAAAAAAGACGAAATCCAGTTGATGGATACCACCAAGGTCTTTCCTATCTACTGGTCGGAGGCAACGGATGCCTATCGCAATGTGTTTGGAGAGCGCACGGTGGGAAATCTGCGGGATGCCGGGGACTATGAGTTCTGCCTGTTGGAGAGTCCCAACGATGTGTTTACCATCCTGCGTTTGGACGGCAAAAAAGTCCCCAACGCGTTGCACACCAAGGTTCGTTGTCCGTACCACGATGGTGAACTGTTGAAAGCCCTAGATGACCACAGATATGTCTGTAAAGAATGCGACCCCAGACTGGGGTTGCTGTAAACAAAACGGAGGAAATGAACATGAAAACAACCAACACCTACAACAACGCATTCTGGAACATGATGCGTGGAACGGACGCCAAAGCCCTTGCGGAGATTGCCGAGGGCAAAAAGATGGACGGCGGGTACATCTTGCCCACCGAAGCAGATGGCAAGTACCAGGTTGCATTGAAAAAGGACAATCTGTTCCGCAGACTGGCCACGGTTATTCGCACGGACAACAGCCGTATGACCGGCACGGTCGTTGCCGCAGAGGGCGCAGCCCAGTGGATTGCGGAGGGACAGGCTTTCCCAGAAGGAACGGACATCTTCACCCAATTCCCGGTTTCTACACACAAGCTGGCTACCATGATGCGCCTGAAGAACGACTTCATCATGGATGCTGGATTCGACCTTGAACACTATCTTTCTAAAGAATTCGCCCGGCGGTTCGGCAAAGCGGAAGAAGATGCGTTCCTCAATGGCACCGGCAAGGGTGAACCGTGGGGCATCTTGAATGACACCAATGGTGCAGAGGTCGGCGTTACCGCTGCCACAGCAGATGCCCTTGATTATGCGGATGTGTGCAAGCTGTTCTACTCCCTCGCGCCAGAATACCGTCAGAACGCCGTCTGGATCATGAATGATGAAACCATTCAGGCGTTGCGTACACAGGTGGATGTCAACGGCAATTATCTGTGGCGGGACACCACTGCCGACACCCTCATGGGTAAGCCGGTAATTTGTACCAACCATATGCCCTCGGCGGCAACTGGGGCAAAGCCTGTGGCTTTTGGGACAGTAGATCACTATTGGGTCATTGAACGTCAGCCTCTGGCAATCACTCGGTACGAAGAATTGTATGCACGCCGTAGCGAAACCGGCTTTTTCGCCTATGAACGGCTGGACGGTCGGCTTGCTTATCCCGAAGCAATCAAAGTTCTGCAAATGGCCTAAGGCCAGCAGGGGCGGTTTGTCTGCCGTCCCTGTGTACATATTTTCAGTTTTGCAAAATGGTTCTCCATAAAACAGTGAATATGCAGGTGCTTCATGCACTTTTTTGAATAGAAAAAAGAAACATTTTGGCGTAAGGCTATCAAGCTTTTGCTGAATGTTTCGGTTTGTTCCCCTGACACAGCGCATTTCAGGGTATCCCCCCCTAACGAATTTCGCGAAAATTCACGCGAAAGGGAGCGCCGGTCTTGCGTGCATAAACTTACAGAGATTTGACCCGCCCTAGGGTGGAGAGAGGAGAGAAAATGAAGCAGTCTGAACAAGAGCAAATTCACAAGCTGCAATCGGAGGGGCTTGGTAGCACGGCTATTGCCATGTCGCTTGGTATGCCTCTTGGCACCGTTAAATCGTTTCTACGCCGACAACCGATGCTGTTGGATGCACGGGTGTGTCCGCAGTGTGGCAAAGCCGTTAAAAGGTCGAATGGACGCAGGACAAAGAAGTTCTGCTCTGACCAGTGCCGTATGGCGTGGTGGAACAGCCACCCGGAGCAAGTACATCGAAAGGCATTCTACCACTGCACCTGCGTGCGTTGTGGAAAAGCGTTTGAAAGCTATGGCAATGCCAACCGCAAGTATTGCTCTCAAGACTGCTATATTGCTGCCCGAAGGGAGGTGCGCCAACATGAAGGATGATTTCACAATACGCCTATCTAACTATCGAACAGCACTGGCGTTGCTTCACGCAATGGTTGCACAAGGCGTGATTGCCAAGGCTGATGAGGCTAAATGTCAAACAGCATTGGCAGAGAAATATGGCTTTTCTTCGTGCAGTATTTTCTACTGATAGTGCTTGCCATCCTGCCCCAAAAGAGTGATGTATAGTATGGCAAATCAATACAAAGGAGGCCAAACACAATGGCAGAAAAAAGAACCGTTACAAAGGTTGCATTTCCTACGGTGCAGAGAGCGACCCTCACTAGGGTGGCAGCCTATGCACGGGTATCCTCCGGCAAAGATGCTATGCTACATTCACTCTCCGCACAGGTGACTTATTACAGCACCATGATTCAAAGGCGCAGCGGTTGGCTGTATGCGGGTGTATATGCTGATGAGGCACTGACTGGCACGAAAGAGGATCGTGGGAATTTTCAGCGAATGCTCCAAGATTGCAGATTGGGCAAAATCGACCTGGTCATCACAAAATCAATTTCTCGCTTTGCACGGAACACTGTAACATTGCTGCAAACGGTGCGGGAACTCAAAAGCATGGGCGTGGATGTGTACTTTGAGGAGCAGAATATTCATACCATGAGTGCCGATGGCGAACTCATGCTCACAATTCTTGCATCCTATGCCCAGGAAGAAAGCCTGTCTGCAAGCGAAAACCAGAAATGGAGAGTACGGCGCAACTTCGAGGACGGAAAACCATGGAATTGCACGATGCTCGGCTATCGCCATGACCACGGCAAATTGGTGGTCGTTCCCGATGAAGCAACCATCGTGCAACGCATTTTTGCAGAGTATCTTTCTGGCAAAGGAACACTGAGCATCGTGAAAGGACTGAATGCGGATGCCGTTCTTACACGGAGGGGCTTTCATTGGGGCAAAACCAGCATAGATAAAATCTTGCGGAATGAAGCATATACAGGCAATCTGCTGCTCCAGAAAACGTATCGGGAAAATCACCTCACCAAGCGAACGCTCCCTAATAACGGGGAGTTGCCCATGTACTGTGTAGCGGAAAGCCACGAGGCAATTATCGACCAAGATATCTTTGGTGCTGTTCAAGCGGAAATGCAACGCAGAGCAGCGCATTATCACCCAAAGCGAACCACACCAAAAGTATATCCATTTACAGGCATGGTCATCTGCGGAATATGCGGGAAAAGCTATCGCCGTAAAGTCACGTCAGCCCGCCCTGTGTGGATATGCCAGACCTTCAACACACTGGGAAAAGCCTCTTGCCCTTCGAAGCAAATTCCAGAGGAAACATTGATGCAACTTGCCACCGAGGTTTTGGGGACAGAGAAATTCGATGCAGATACCTTTCACGACAAAATAACGGCTGTACAAGTCCTGCCAAACAATGAGGTGACGTTTCTGTGCAAAGACGGTTCAAAAGTCGTTAAACGGTGGAGCGACCGCTCTCGCAGAGAAAGTTGGACACAGAAAATGCGGGAAACTGCTAGGCAGCAGACCTTGGAAAGGAGCAATAAAAAATGAGTACGGTCAAAAATGTAACGATAATTCCGGCCACACGAAATCTTCATGCCAAAATGCCCAAAACAGCAACTGCCAAGCGCAGGGTCGCAGGGTATGCCCGTGTGTCCACGGACAGCGAGGAACAGCAGACCAGCTATGAGGCACAGGTGGATTATTATACCCGATACATCCAAAGCAAGCCGGAGTGGGCGTTCGTGGATGTGTATACAGATGAGGGCATTTCGGCATTGAACACGCGCCACAGGGATGGATTCAACCGCATGATAGCGGATGCCCTGGCGGGAAACATTGATCTTATTATTACAAAATCGGTCAGCCGCTTTGCCCGTAACACAGTAGATAGCCTTACCACGGTGCGAAAGCTGAAAGAGCATGGCGTGGAGGTGTACTTCCAAAAAGAGAATATTTTCACACTCGACAGCAAAGGCGAATTGCTGATTACCATCATGTCATCATTGGCGCAGGAGGAATCTCGCTCCATCTCAGAGAATGTGACATGGGGGCAACGCAAGCGGTTTGCGGACGGTAAAGTCAGTATGCCCTATGGGCAGTTTCTTGGATATGAGAAAGGCCCCGATGGGCTGCCGTGCATTGTAGAGTCTGAAGCGGAAACAGTGCGACAGATTTATCGGATGTTTATGGATGGCAAAACAACAGGCGCGATTGCAAAGGCGTTGACGGTTGTGGGGATACCGACACCCGCCGGAAAGCAAAAGTGGCAAGGCACTACGGTGGAAAGTATCCTTACAAACGAAAAATACAAAGGTTCTGCACTATTGCAGAAGTGCTTCACGGTAGATTTCCTCACAAAAAAGATGAAGTCCAATGAGGGCGAGGTGCCACAGTATTATGTAGAAAACAGCCATCCTGCTATCATCCAGCCAGAAGAGTTTGAGCGGGTACAGCATGAGATGGCACGGCGTAAGGCAAAAGGCAAGCGTACCAGTTGTACCAGCCCATTTTCGGGCAAAATCATCTGCGCAGATTGCGGTGGCCTTTTCACACCTAAAGTGTGGCATTCCAATGACCAGTATCGCCGGGTTATCTGGCAATGCGCCGACAAATACAAGCACGATGCCCCCTGCCACACGCCGCATTTATATGAAAAAGATATCCAGACATTGTTCATTCAAGCCCTTAGTCGGTTGCTGAAAGACCGTGATGCAATTCTAGCGGATTGCCGTTTGATGCAGGAAACGCTTTCCGACTGCACCGCGCTGGACAGGGAGAGCAAAGAGTTGCTACGGGAAATGGAGGTTGTAACGGGGCTAACAAGACAATGTGTTTCCGAGAATGCCACCAATCCGATTGATCAGGCAGAATACATTGACCGCTACAATGGCTATGTGGAGCGATTTGACAAGCTAAAAGTACGGTACGAGGCGTTGCAGACCGAGCGCACAGTCCGCTATGGCAACCTGGAACGCATCGGCGGTTTTATGTTCGCTATTCAAGAGTTGGACACGCTACCCATTGGCTTTGATGAAAAGCTGTGGAATACCCTGGTCGACCATGTGGCCGTTTACTATGATGAACGTGTGGTGTTCACATTCCAAGGTGGTAAGGAAATTGAGGAATGGCTATAAGGAAAAACAGCCCCGAAAGCAGATGATGGTCATCTGCCATCGGGGCTGTTGCTCGTATAGGGGGGATACTTTTTAACGGATAAGCCGTAGCATGGTGGGTGAAGCAATGCCAAATGGCCTCAATATTGGCTGGTGAGGGCTCAACTTGTACGCTGCATAACCTGTTCAATGGTAAAAGCATTGATTCCACGGCGTTTTTTTATAATAAAAAACTGATATGCTAATCAACACGATTGTATTGATTAGCGTATCAGTTATGGTCGGAGTGTCGGGATTCGAACCCGAGGCCTCTTGGTCCCGAACCAAATCGCAATGTGTCGCTGACGCGACACAGGGTGCGAAGTATTGATATTACAGGCTTCTTGTGGCTGACTGCACTGTTCTTTACCACAAGGAACGCGCTTGTTTTGCTGTTTTTATTTTAGAATAGGGAGAGGGAAAAGTCAAGCCTTTCCCGTCCCGTGTTCTTCCATCATTCCAACCAGCTTGTAAAAGCTGGTTCTTTTTGTGTCTGTCTGCTCCATTGCGGTTTTCGCTGTAATCTCTCCCACTTTCCAAGAGGAATAAACTTTATTCCAATTTGCAGGGAAGGTGAGGGCGGGGCGGCCTAATGCTTTGCCGTTTGCTTTTGCCGCTTCAATGCCCTCGGCTTGCCGCTTGCGGATTGTCTCCCGCTCCTGCTCTGCGATAGTTCCCAATACTTCAATCAGAATGTTGTTCACCATCTCAAAAACCCATTCTTGACCCTCTGGCAGCTCCATCATGGTTGTAGGCAAGTCTATGACTTTCAAGCGGATTCCGTTCTCTTTGAAGAATTGCAGTTCATTTTTAATATCGCACTTGTTGCGGCTCAAGCGGTCAAGGGATTTTACAACAAGCGTATCGCCATTGCGCAACATGGCATTTTTAAGTGCTGTGTAGCCCGCTCGGTTTAAGTCCTTGCCAGATTCCTTGTCGGTAATAATGTCCCGCTCCTGCGCTCCAAGAGCCTTAAAAGCGGCAATTTGGCGGTCAAGGTTCTGTTCCTTGCTTGATACTCTTGCATAGTAATAAGTGCGGCTGTCCATGTTCGCGTCCCCCTTTGTTTATCTGTTCGTATTCTATCATAAGTATTCGTAAATGTCAATAACTTTACGAATATATTTGTAAAGCAAAAATTATACTATACGAACAACAAAAACAGGGCGTTTTCATGCGTTTGTAAAGGTACACTCTTGCGAACAGACAGAAAAGGAGCGGGATTGCTCCCGCTCCAAGAGAGATATATAAATTATAGACCAAGCAACTGCTTTTTCTTTGCGTTAAAATCTTCTTGTGTGATAACTCCGCTATCAAGCAAATCCTTATAGGCTTTAAGACTCTCCGCCGCCGTCAAATCGTCTTTTGGGGCTGTTTCATTTTCACCGTACTTCTCCCACTCCTCGCCAGTCAAGCGAGTAAGGTCTTTAGAATGGCAATGAGGGCACTCTTCATAATTTACAATTTTCTTTTCTTGCTCATTCATCATGTGTTGATTTGCATAAGTACCTACCGCCGAACTTCCAACCGCAGTAGCTACAGAACCGAGCGCATGAATTCCTGCCTGTGCCTGCCTTGCGGCATTTTTTCGATAATCCTCCATGGTGTAGCAGAAAACTTTTCCGCATACATTACACTTTTTACGGATTTCGTCATGCCCTAAATCTCGTTCAGCTTGCCCCATCTGAAGTTCTTCACTGCCTGAATGCGCTTTGATATGTTTAATCGCTATTTTATAATTTTCCAATTCATTATATGGATAAGTCAGCGAATATGTCTTTTTGTTTTTTAGTACAAGCGTAAGAGTTCCGGCCATTAGCTTGTTTGCTAACAATTCTCCTGTCCCTACAATATCTTCAAGCATTATTTCATCATGCCCGAGGATAATTTTATCATCTACAAGCGTCCACGCCTTAAAAGGAAATTTCTTAAATGTAAAATTCATAAGATGTTCTCCTGTCCCATAAATATTAGGCAATTTATATTGCTTTTCGAAAAGCTTTATTCAGGCTTCAGGCCTTGGACGAATAACAAATACTTTTTCGTAAAACGTTCCTCCCTCATAGAAGGTTGCGACACAAACATTCCTTCCGTAAACATCGCTTTCTACGCAAGCAACCCTTGTGCCAGATGTACGCCCTTGCCACATGCCGCTATCTTCCTTGACTTCAACGTACTCGAAGTAGTTTGTAAGCTCATTGTACAGGTAATCCGCAATAAACTCGTCTACATAGTAATAATTATCAAAATAACCGCCTTGTTTGAATTCACACTCGGAGGGATTTAAAGAAAGAAGAAACTCCTTAATTGCTTTGTCTCCAAAAGCAGTTTCATCGTCGTCTCTTTTGGGGAGTGCAGAAACCTCGTCCTCCTTTTTGTCCGGCAATTCAGCGTCCGTTTTAATGCTTTCCAGCAATGTGTCATCTGTACCTTTTATTTTGCTTGATAGCGCATCGTTTGAAATTAATGCAACGTCGGCGCGGAGAAAACCATTTGAATTGGTATTATAACGCCCATCTGTTATGCCGATTCTATCAGATAGCTCCCAAGCCTTGTCCCATGAGAAATCCCCCTCACTATCCTTGTAACCGAGAGCACGGAGAACAAGCGTAAGATACTGCGTTGCTGTAACCGTATCATCCCCGCTGAAATTTGCCGTGCTCGTTCCAGAAGTCAGCTTGTTGGTGTAAGCATAGCCGACATAAGGCTTTGCCCAATCGGGAACATCGGTAAATGGTGTCGTCCATGTTCCGGTCTTGGCTTCCTCATCCTTGCCCAAAAGCCGCACAAGCATTGTTACAGCTTCTGCGCGAGTGGGCGCACGGTCAAGGTCATAAATGGGTTTGCCGTTTGCGTCAGTGCCTGCTCCGTTAAACAAGCCCAGAGCGTTGAGCGCATCTGCCGCTTCATTTGCTTCGCTACTGGCCGCAAACGCCGTTGAAATCATGCAAAGAACAATGGCAAGCGTTAACATAAGCGAGATTACTTTTTTCATTTATTTTCCGCCCCTTATGGTGCGATAGAATTACTTTTCATTATACTAACACAAACTTTTCGCATTGTCTATCATCGCAGACCGTTCTTCTTTTGATTTACGATATTCTAATCAAAAGAAGGGTAGGTGATAGCGTGCAATTCAACACTGTAATTGTTGGTCGAGTAGTAAAGCGTTTGAGAACAGAAAAAGGCATGACACAAGAAGTATTAAGCGGTTTTGCTGGCGTTGCGCGTACTCACCTAACAATGATTGAAAATGGCAGTAAGCAAGCAAACTTTGAAACGCTGTGGCGTATTGCTCTCGCGCTTGACATGAAACCAAGTGAGCTTGTCGCAATTATCGAAAACGAGACTTCCAGAAGCGATAGCGATAACGGCAATTAAAAAATACACTTTGGAGCGGGATTAGCCACACATTTGCGGCTACCCGCTCTAATTTTTTATTTTTCCCGAAATATATCCCCCATACCTTGACAAAAGATATTAAGGCTATCCGTAAAGCGGACTTTTTTGATTTTTCATAATAATTTTTGTATAATATATATAGAAAGTGATAAAAAATACAAACTTTCTAAAAGAAATACAATAATTAAAAGGAGACAAAAAATTATGAGAAGTCACCATGAAGATAACTTTTTCAGATACTTTATCAGTGGGATGGACAGTAAAATGCAGGCACAACTTAGTTTGATGTATACCCGTTGGCATATGATGGATGATTACAATCACCGCCAAGAAATGGAACAGATGAAAAAGGAAATTGCGGACGATGTACTGTCTCGCATTTCTGCTACGGTTGATGTAACAGAGGTAGTCCAAGAGATAGAGGACTTGCGGCGGGAATTGGATAAGCTCTATGGAATGTTTGCGTAAGGGGGAACAGACAATGCCACAAATGACATACCCCAATCAACGCATGATTAAAATACACCGCGAACGCGCAACGGCTGATTTTCTCGGCATTAAAAACGAGAATTGGCAAGCCGCAAGCCGTGACCTCGGCGCACACGCTTTACAGCTTTACTTATATCTTGCGGCTAATGCCAATAATTACACGCTTGCGCTCTCTCCCGCAGCGATACGGCAAGATATAGGCATGGCGCGTTCCACCTATCACGACCAGTTCCACAGGCTTGTGGACAGGGGCTATTTAGTCCCTGTCCACGGCAACACATTTGAATTTTTTGAAATACCACAGGCGAGAGACGGAACAAAGGAAGAAAATAAAGAGTTGCCAGCCGGATTCAATTTTGAAAATGGTACGATTGACGAACAGGCCATACCGCAAGCCGTAAATATTGTATTGCCAGAGGATATAGAAATAAATAATACAGATAGTTCTATAAATAGTGATATAAATAATGAAACAATTCCAGAAGTAAAACAAAATGTGTTTGTGTTCTAGCTGTCTGTTTTCTAATGGAACATAGTTGATTTCGTTAAATACGAAAGAAAATTACCTATATATAACAAATTACAATAAAACCGAATAAATTGGCGTGAATATTGCAAAATTTACGCCGAATTGGAATCCTTGCAATAAGTTCTTGCAAAATAGGTGAAAATACGATAAAATAAAGTAAATTTTACCGAAAGAGGGATTTATTCATGCGAATTACCATTGATACAGAAAAAGACATTATTATTGTGCCAGATAACTATTTTGAGAAACTGGCAACTATCAACAAGACGATTGAAGCGGCTGGCGGCACTGCCTACACACCGCAAAGCTACATTCAAAAGAGCTTTGATATGGCAATTTCAGACACAGATAACCGCCTGAAAAGAAAAAGCGACGTTACCGCATCTCGTAAGTAATATGGCTAAACGAGTTGCGCCAGAAGATATAAAGCAGTTTCACAGCCTGTACAAAGAGCTTAAAAGCTACAAAGAGGTTGCATTGCGGACAGGCTTTAGCGCATCAACCGTTTCTCGGTACATAAACCCTAACCGCAAGGACGCACCGCGCATGGCAATAGAGGTCTACAAAGAATTACTACACGCATAAAAGGACGAGCGGGAGACGCATAATCTCCCGCTCGTTTTTTCATTCTTCGGGTTCTTGCTTCTGGCTTATTCTCCCGCTCATAATGTCAAGTATCAATTCAGGCGGTAAATCCTCAAAGGGATTATAAATATCGTCCCGCTCCGTTTGCGTCTCGTTATACATCGTTTATCACCGTCCCACAGGCATTTTTATTCTTGTGCTACTGGCTTTCATTTGTGCAAGCGGGGAAAAACTGTCGTAATTCTTAGCTATGTCTGCATCAAAAATCGCACAATAATGTTTTGTCATATCCAGCGTAGAATGTCCAAGGAGCTTTTGGAGAGTAAAGGCGTTGCCGCCGCAGTCAATCAAGTATTTGCGGGCAAAGGTATGGCGGAACAAGTGAATACTTGTCTTTTGGACACCACATCTTTTGTTGTAACTGGCGATACTGCACCGTAGACCGTTTTCCGTGAGCTGTGAGCCGTTTTCATTGCAGAACAGGTAATCAGACGGTTCGCCCCCTCTTGTCTTTATATACTCACGCAGAATGCCCACAAGCTCACTACAAAGGGGAAGGGTCAACGCTTTTCGGTTTTTAGTATGCCTTGCGTAAATTAGCTGATTGACCAAATCCACGTCACGGTTTTGAATGTTGCGTATGGTCGCGGCGCGGCTTCCGCTGTTCACCAAAAGATTGATAATCACCCAACTGCGATATTCGGCAAAGCCGCATTTCCGCACATTCGGCTTTTTCAAAAGTGCGGTTAGTTCTGCGTCGGTGTAAGTGTCCTTAACCGTATCTTCCCCCTTGTATTTCGCCATGTTTACAGCGGTTAATCCCTCTGCATTGCACCATGAAAGGAACGCTTTCAAGGTAATTGTGTAGCTTTTGATGGAGTTGGGGGAAAGATTGCTTTTTCGCATAGATTCCACCATGCCGCCCAAGGCCGCAGACGATAGTTTTTCTGTCTCTTGGTTAATATCCAAATGCTTGCCGATTGCGTGAAAATGCTGGCTGTAGGTTTGCATGGTCTTTTCGGTTATCCCTTTTGCACTCTTGGATAGCAGGAATTTTTCAAAGGATTCTGCCAGTGTTTCCGCTGTTTTCATCTTGATTTTTGCCATTGTAAGCACTCCTCTTGGTTCGTTAGATTTTGTGCAAAAACCAAGCGCGTTCAAAAAAACAAGAAAGTCATTGAAACCCTGTAGTTTCAATGACTTTCTTAATTTGGTCGGAGTGTCGAGATTCGAACTCGAGGCCTCTTGGTCCCGAACCAAGCGCGATACCAAACTTCGCCACACCCCGTAAAGCTCTTATATTATATGAACAACCAGGCAGATTGTCAAGCATTAATCATATTCTTTCCGAAAAACCATAGACTCTCTCGGAGGTGGTTTTATGGAGTCTCCCATTCAGGAGTATCCCGGAAAGGGGCGGCGCACAACAATCCCCTGTGCGGCGCGGCTGGCGGCCTCGCTGCTGCTCTGCGCGGCGGTACTGGGCTGCAAACATTTTTATCCCGAAACGGCATCCCGCCTTCGCCCTTGGCTGGTCGGCAAGGACGGCGGACGCACCGCCGCCGCGTTTTCCAGGCTGGTCTCCTCCGTGGAGGGCGGAGCGCCTCTCGGCCGGGCGGCAGAGACGTTCTACGCGGAGATGACGGCCGATGCCGCGCCGTCTTGACGTCGGCCCCGGCTGGGCAGCCGTGACAGCGCTGCTCTGCTGGCTGTGCCCGTGGCGGGTGTTCGCGGCCTTCCTTGCCGCCGCTCTCTGCCATGAAGCAGGACATGCCGCCGCGCTTTGCGCGCTTGGCGTGCGGATCGACGGAATCAGCCTGCGCGCGGGCGGCGCGGTGCTCCGCACCGGCCCGATGGACTACCGGCGCGAGCTTCTCTGCGCGCTGGCCGGCCCGGCGGCCAACCTGCTCGCACTGGCACTCCGCCGCGTCTGGCCGGACTTCTGCCTCGTCGGCCTGGGTCTCGCGGCATTCAATTTGCTGCCGGTCTTCCCGCTCGACGGCGGCCGGGCGCTGCGCGCGGCGCTGCTGCTTGTGTTCCCGGAGCATGCCGCGCGCGCCATCTCAGCCTGGGTTGCCGCCGCTGTCTGCCTGCTGCTGGCGGGTGGGGCAATCTGGCTGAGCGCCGCGGAGCACACCGGGCTGTGGCCGGTGCTGGCCGCAGCGCTCACGGCTCTGCGCGCGGTAGGGCCCGACGGGAAAAACGTGTTGTAAATCCGTCCTTTCTCCGATATAATGAGAGTATTCTGAAGGAAAGCGACGTAAAATTCATGACCAGTCTCATTGAACGAATTCTGCCCAACGTACAGAAACCGGCGCGCTATGTGGGCGGGGAATACAACCAGATCGTCAAAAACAAGGCCGACGTGGCCGTCCGCGTGGCGTTTTGCTTCCCGGACACCTACGAGATCGGTATGTCCAACCTCGGTATGCGCATCCTCTACGGCGTGATGAACCGCATCCCCGACGTCTGGTGCGAGCGCGTCTTCGCACCCTGGGGCGACATGGAGGAGGAGATGCGCGCCCATCACCTGCCGCTGTGGGCGCTCGAGAGCCACGACAGCGTAAAAGAGTTCGATCTGATCGCCTTTACGATCGGCTATGAGATGAGTTACAGCAATATTCTCAATATGCTTGCTCTTTCCGGCATCCCTCTGCACGCGAGCGAGCGCACGGGGCTGGAGAACATCGTCTTTGCCGGCGGCGCGTGCACGTATAATCCCGAGCCGCTCGCGGATTTCTTCGACTTTTTCTCTCTCGGTGAGGGCGAGGACAGTACGGTGGAGATCCTCGACGTCTACCGCCGCGCCAAAGCGGAGGGCTGGGACAAGCCCTCGTTCCTGCGCGAGGCGGCAAAGGTGCCCGGCGTCTATGTTCCCTCCTTTTATGAGCATCGCTACGGGCCGGACGGAAAGCTGTGCGAAATCGTCCCGCTGGATGGCGCGCCCGCAACCGTGACCAAGCGCATCGTGCAGGATTTCGACTCGTCGTTCTATCCGGCGCGTGATATCGTGCCCTCGACGGAGATCGTCCACGACCGGACGAACCTTGAGATTTTCCGTGGCTGCATCCGTGGCTGCCGTTTCTGCCAGGCGGGTTTCTGCTACCGCCCGGTTCGGCCGCGCAGCGTGGATACGCTGGTGCGCCAGGCCGAGGAGGCGCTGGAGGACTCGGGCAATCACGAGATCACGCTCTCCAGCCTGTCTACCTCGGATTACAAGCAGCTCGGTCCGCTGACGGACCGGCTGCTCGACTACTGCGCGCCGCGAAAGATCAACCTCTCGCTCCCCTCGCTGCGGGCAGACAACTTCTCCCGCGAGCTGATGATGAAGGTACAGACGGTGCGCAAAAGCGGCCTGACCTTCGCGCCCGAGGCCGGCACGCAGCGGCTGCGCGACGCGATCAACAAGAATGTCACAGAGGAGGAGATCCTCACAACGTGCGCCACCGCATTCGAGGGCGGCTGGAGCAGCGTGAAGCTCTATTTCATGCTTGGCCTGCCCACCGAGACCGACGAGGACGTACTCGGCATCGCCGACCTTGTCTATAAAATCCTCAAGGTCTGGCGCGAGCGCGCGACCAGCCGCAAGCGCGGCTGCCGCATCAGCGTGGCGACGGCATTTTTCGTGCCGAAACCGTTCACGCCCTTTCAGTGGGAAGCTCAGATCCCTCCCGAGGAGTACACCCGCCGCCAGCAGCTGCTGCGTGAGGCGATGTACTCCAAGAGCGTGGAGTATAAGTGGCACGAGCCGCACCTGAGCCGCCTGGAGGCTGTTTTGGCCCGCGGCGACCGCCGCCTGGGCGCGGTGATCGAGCAGGCCGTCGGAAACGGCGCGAAGCTCGACGCTTGGGACGAGTATTTTGATTACAGCGCGTGGCTCCGCGCGTTTGAGGCGTGCGGAATCGACCCTGATTTTTACGCGCGGCGCGAGTTCGCAAAGGACGATGTACTGCCCTGGCAGACCATTTCTGTCGGCGTAAGCCGCGGATTTCTCTGGCGCGAGCATGAGCAGGCATTCCGCTCCGCCGTGACGCCGGACTGCCGGACGCAGTGCATGGGCTGCGGCGCGAACGAGCTGTACACGGAGGGCGAGTGCGATGAGTAGAATTCTGTTTGAAAAGGCCGGCAACGGCATCTGGATCTCGCATCTCGACCTGATGCGCGTCTTTCAGCGCGCGTTCCGCCGCGCGGGACTGCCGCTCAAACACACGCAGGGCTTCAACCCGCACGCGTTTGTGTCCATCGTCCTGCCGCTCCCGGTGGGGACGGCCAGCCGGTGTGAGCTTCTCGACTTTGAGCTCGATCCGCCGGAGACCGACCTTGCCGCTCTGCCCGATCGCCTCAACCGTGCGCTCCCGGAAGGAATTCACTGTCTCGCAGCTTACGACGGAGGAAGAAAAATCCGCGAGCTGTGCCTGCTGCATACGGGGATCACGCTCGAGTACGATGCCGGCGTTCCCGGCGGCGCGCCGGAGCGGATCGCGGCTCTGCTGAACGGGTCGTCCGTCGTGGTGGAGAAAAAGTCCAAAAACGGCCCCGTGGAGACGGACATCCGCCCAATGATCCGCTCTCTGGCAGTCTCACAGCCCGACGGGAACACCGTAGTGCTGGATGCTGTGGTTTGCGCGCAGAACCCGACACTCAACCCCATGCTGCTTCCCGCGGCTGTAGCTCTGTACCTCTCCGCAGACACACCAAGCTTTTCCTCCTGCCGGCGGCTCGAGGTGCTGGACGATTCGGGACAAATTTTTCGATAAAAAAGGTGGCGGTATCTGCAGATACCGCCGTCTTTTTTGAAAAGTCACAGAAAAGGGCTTGCAAAACTGCGAAAGCTATGATAATATACTTGAGCAAAATAAATATCCGGGTGTGGCGAAGTTTGGTATCGCGCTTGACTGGGGGTCAAGAGGCCGTGGGTTCAAGTCCCGCCACTCGGACCATGTCGAGTGTCCTTATAGGATCTGAGTATCCATGTAAGGACACTCCATTTTTTATCCGACTTTTGCTTGGGAGTAGCTTAGTGCTACTCCTTTTCTCGTTTTTAAGCGCACATCTGCTTCCGGGATGCTCTCGTGCTCCGGTACGGTAAAAGCTCCGATGCAGTTGTAGAAGATCGTAATCTGCTGAACGGTCTGCCCCCCGACCTTCTCGGCATGATATACGTCGATGTGGTCGATCAACTCCGTCACCATCCGCTGTGAAAGCTCCTGTGCATTTGTATACCGGCGAATAGTCTCCAAAAAATTATCGGCGGTTATGAGCTGCCCGCCCGCTTTTCGCAACTCCGATTTGAGCGCCTTAACTTTGGCGGCGTTCTCTCCCTGCTCCTGTTCGTACTTCTTGGACATTTTGGCAAACCGCTCGTCGTTGATCTTCCCGGATACATTATCCTCATATAACCGTTCGAAAAGCGTGTCCAGTTCCTTATCACGTGCCAGCAGACCGTCAAGCTCCTTTTGCTTTAGCGACCGTTCACATGCCGCCGTTTTTGCCGAATGTCCGATAATCTCTTTCACGAAATCATCTTCGTATTCGTCGGCAAACTGTGTGAGTCGGCGTATTTCTTGCAAAACCACCTGTTCCAGAAAATCCAGCCGAATATAGTGGGTAGATGTGCATCTCCGATATCCGGTGTTATGGTTACAGCAGCTAAAAAACTTGATGTCATGGTTTCCCTGATTAAAGTGGTAGTTGAGATTGCCGCCACATTCAGGGCATTTTAATAATCCAGAGAAGATGCTCCGTTCACCGCTTACCGTCGGTTTTTTTCGGCGAGTGCCACGGCGTAAACTCTGAACCTTCTCCCATGTTTCACGTTCAATAACGGCTTCGTTTGTGTTTAGAAACACAACACGGTTTTCTTCATCGTTGGCAATGCGCTTTTTCAGCTTGTACGACTTTGAATACGTCTTGAAGTTAATCACGTCGCCGCAATACTCCTGTAGGGTCAGAATTTTTCTTATTGTGGTATGACCCCATTGTGTGGTCAAAACGGAGCTTTTCGTCCCGCCGCGACTGATTCCTTTGCTTTGCCAATAGGACGTGGGATTGAGTACGCCATCCTGTGCGAGTGCGGTAGCGGTTTCAGAAAGGCCGTATCCGTCAAGTGCCATCTGATAGATACGGCGAACGACAACGGCAGCTTCCTCATCCACAATCCAGCGTTTCACATTATCCGGGTCTTTCATATATCCATAAGGCGGGGGCGAAAGTGGAACGCCGGAATTGCCTTTGAGTTTATTGACGATACGGCGCTTTTTGGAAATGTCCTTTGCATACCATTCGTTCATGATATTGCGGAATGGAGTAAATTCGTTATCGCCCTCGTCGCTATCTACGCCATCCGAAACGGCAATCAACCGTACATCGTGAGCAGGAAAAAAATCTTCGGTATAGTAGCCGACTTTCAAGTAATCTCGTCCGAGACGGGACAGGTCTTTCACAAGGACAGCCGATATAAAGCCTGCCTCAATCGCTTTTATCATCCGCTGAAAGCCGGGGCGATCAAGGGTTGTTCCACTTATCCCGTCGTCTACGAAAACCTGAATATCCTCGTATCCTTTTTCCTGTGCTACTTTTTTCAGAATAGCTTTTTGGTTCGTAATGCTGTTGGATTCGCAATCTAGATTATCGTCACGACTCAAACGGCAGTACAGGGCGGCGGTATCCATATTGTGTTTTTTATTGTTTGACTGTTTCAAGACAGCCTCCTTTCCGGCAGTCAAACAAGCAGTATTTACACTTATAGTATACTGCTTACGCCCGCCCGTGTTAAGGATGTCGAAGTCGCACAAATCTGTTCCGTATCAGCTTTCATAAGTCTTAACAGAATTGCCGTGATTGTTTCGCCTCGGTCTTTATATACCGGCGTCACAACAAAGTTGACATTATTGACCTGATAAGTATATTGCTCTGCTTTTTCTTCCGGCATATTTTCTCCTTCCATAACTCTAAAGTTGATTTTTTTAAGCCTCCTGTGTCTTGTGGGGAAATACCAAAGGGCAGCACCGTTCAAGGTACTGCCCTCTAATCTTGCTCCACACTTCGGGTCAACTTGGCCCGAAGTCAAAGCTCCGTTCATCAACAAAAGGAACAAACGTGTCGGGAATGTTTGGATTGTCGCAAGACAGAGAGACCCGACACGTTGTTCCAAATATGATATTGCGAACAGATAACCCGGACGGGCGGCGGCTTGTCCGCCCCATAGGAATTTCACCTTTCCCCATTCTAGTGGCAAAGCGTCCTCATTGCCTGCGACGGCTCACGGCCTGAATGGCCGCTTCACGCTCGGACTGTGACTGAACGCAAGTATCCGGGTTTGTGTGCTTTATCCGGCGGGACCAAGTCCTGTCTTGCCTGCGGCATGGGCCTTGTCGCTCTTTCCATCCTCTGGCGATGGAGGTCATGGCGGGCCTGTTGCTCGGCACACTTACCCTTCGTATCCGGGTATCTATTTATTCAGCTTTCAAAGTACAAACGAGGAAAAAGTATCCTCTACTACTTAGGACGGAAAAAGGCGTTTTGCGGCCTCTCTCTCCCAACTAATTTGCAAAAAAATATCCCGCAGCTTTTTTGAACTGCAGGATATCTTATCATATCGGTAAGCTATTCAATTTCCGGCGAAAGATTTCGGAATAAATCGCAATTGTAAAAGTCTATGATACACAAATCCAATCCATCGCACAGCTTCTTGACCGTGACCGCGCTCACATCCCGGCGCTCCGGCTGTAACATGCTGTATACAGTCGAGGGCGTGACGCCAGCTAATCGCGCAAGCTGCGTATAGGATATACCGCGCTCTGTGCATAATTGCCGGAAGCGTTCCGCAATCGCGTCCTTTATCTTCAAGCCCTCACCGTCCTTTCAAAAATTCCAAGATAAAGCATAACAATTTATACGCAATAACGTATACGCACTTGCGTATTATATGCTTTTCTGCTAAACTGATTCTGAAAGGAAACGGCCTCGTCCAACGACGGGGCCGCCCTGAAAGTACTGTTATTCAGTGAGATATTTTTGCAGTTGGATTAAGGCGTGTTTGATGGAACGGCCTACACTACCGCGATCAACACCTTCCAATTCGGCAATCTGCCGGTGCGTCAGGTTGTCCACAAAATGCAAGAGTAATCTCCGGCGCTGCACTTCGGAAAGTTTGCCGATAGCCGTATAAAGCTGCCGGTAGCTTTCCATCCTAATTAGGAGATCGGCGGCGTCCGCCTGTGGATTATTCATAACCGTGTCGGTCAAACCGCCTATGAAATCCACGTAATCAAGATGTCGCCTTTCTTGCCGCCTTTGGGAACGGATTTGCCGGTCGGACTGCTCCAACAGTTCTTTGACCGGGGTTGAAACCTCAACACAAATCCTGTTTCCATTGGCGGTTTTGTATGTGATCGTTACAAGGGGATTGTCCATTATGTTACCTCCGTTCATTTTGGCCTTTGGCTAATGGTGATGAACGGAGGATGGCGGGGAGCGGCAACGGTAAAAGATATGATGCACATGCCCGGCGCGGACTTCGGACCAATTTGGCCCGAAGTGGCACGGCTTATCCTGTGATTGTGCAAGAGTGAACAAAAAAACACCTATACGGGAAAATTCCCGCAAGGTGTTAATTGGGAAATGAGCGCAGTATTCGCCCACGATTATTTTTGAAACTTTTTTGAAGTTGTAAAAGGTTAGGCTGTCAGCTAAGCCAAACCGTTACTGCCAGGTAACGGTTCCTCCCATACGGAAAACTGCGACTTTGGGTACATAATAGTCTCCTGTCCCAAAGCCGCTGCTATATCAACGATTAAAAAAGAGCGCAATTATTACGCCCTCTGCCATCTGATTTTTAAAAGATAAGCAGCGGCTCCAATTGCTTTCAAAATATTAATAAGTTTTCGCGCCAATTTGGCCTGAACAAGCAAAAACGGAAAGTGGCCAGAACATACGGGTTCTGGCCACTTTATTTGCAACCCGGCGGCCATCGTTAATCAAAACATTAGACCCGTAGCTTTGCGTCCTCACCTTTCGATGGGTTTGCTGACTATTATTAATTATTAAACACTAACCACTTTGAAATAAATTATAATACCTAAAATTCACAGATAAATAATAAACATATCAAATTCATCTGTTAGTAATCTCTTTTATTAATCACTATCTATTCAATTATCACAATTTTTCGTTGAACTTATATCCTACGCCGCGAACTGTTTGAATAAATACCGGAGCTTTCGGATTACTTTCTGTTTTTTTACGAATCCTCCAAATGTTTGTTTCTATATTATGATTAATATCAGAATAATCTTCTCCCCACACATATCGATAAATCTGTGAATCGGTAAAAACTTGGCCCCGGTGAGTAGCCAACAGATAGAGTAAATCAAATTCTTTTGCCGTTAATGTGATTTCGTACCCATCTATTTGCACTGATCTTGACTTAGCATTGATATATAAATTATTAATAGATATTTCTGTATTAATTATTGCGTCAAAGGATTTTAAATATCTATTAACCAGTAATCGCGCTTTTATAAGGAATTCAGATGGAGTAAATGGTGTTTTAAAATAATCATCTGCACCTGATTCTAAGCTAAGAATTTTATCTGAAAAATGCTCACTTTCAGAGAGGACTATAATTGGAACCCAAGAATTCTTTCTGATAGATTTAATTAAATCCAAATAGTAAGATTCTAATACGGGCATACAAATTATAACTAGGGCACCATTGATAAGTGTTGCCATATCGTTCACTGTATTGGCATTTATCAATAAGAAGTCGGGAAATTCATTTTTTATCAGTTCCAATAATCCCGGCAAGACCTCGTTTGGTTCTTCAATTATTATTACTTTATTACTAACTGTCTGCATCATTATTTCACCTCATGGTTTCTAAAGTAGGATTGTAAGAATTGTATATATCACTGGTCTTTTAAAAATAGATACTTTAACTTATCAGGAGCTTCTTTTTTCGGATTGTAAATCGGTTTTCCGGCATAAGCAGAATATCCACTCGGTTCACTTAGAAAGAGCCCAAGTCCATTGGTATACGAAATAACCTGTGCTTGGTAATTTTCTGACGTTTGGCTTGGAATTTTACCCTTAAGAATGACCTGATCGTTTTTCGTCCGGATTTCCGTTATAGAGCCTCTCATAAGTTGTATATCGTTCATGGCTTTCCCACTATATTCCTTTGGCATTTGAAGTTCATAATCGGAAAATGGCTCAAATAGCTCAGTGCCTGCTTTTCTAAGAGCTTTTTCTAGCACATATGGAGTAAGATGGCGAAAGTCAGACGGTGTGCTGACAGGACTGGAATATAACCCATAATTAAAGCAAACTTTTAAATCTGTTACCTCCCAGCCAAAGAGACCGTACTTACATGCGCTTAGCACACCATCTTTTACAGCGGTTTGAAATGAATTGTTAAGATAGCCATATGATACTTTGCTTTCAAAGACAATTCCTGAGCCAACCGGGAGAGGTTCAATGGTCAATCCTACCGACGCCCAATATGGATTTGGCATAACTCCCATATGAATAACGGCCTCAGAAGATTGTCTGGGACGTTCCTTATAAATAGTCATAATATCGTTAAACTCAAATGATATATGGTAGCGCTCTTCAATCAATCCCTTGATAACTTCCATTTGAACTCTTCCAAACAAATTTATTGTAATCTCATCTGTATCCTTATCTACGGTGCAATGCAAAAGCGGATCTTCTTCAGATAATTCCATTAATGCTTGTATTAATTTGTTTCTGTCTCCTTGATTTGCGGGTATAATAGATGCCTGCAAATGAGGAGATGCAATTGAGACATTTGAGAAATGTGCAGATCGGTGTCCGATAACATCTCCCACATGCAGGTTGGAATTTAAAATAATAGCGATGTCATTACTTAGAATTTTTTCTGTAGAAATCATCGCGCCTTTTTCAACAGCATAAAGGCTTTTTAGTTTCAGTAAACTCTGTTCTCTCTCAATGGGGACAAGTTCACGGATATTCATACATCCGCTATAAATTCGTAGGTAAGCCCTTTTGTGCATGCATTCATCCTGATCAATTTTATAAACATATGCACTAAGTTCTCCGGAATCGGTGGCTGGTTTTGCTTGCAGACAGACTGTTAACGCATCCAACAACCGTTCTATTCCGATGTTTTTTAGTGCTGAGCCTAGATAGACCGGAAAAACTTTGCAGGAAGATACGCTTTCACAGAGGGAGTGACAATAATCTTGTTCTGCAATCTGTTGATCCAATATATATTTTTCAGCCAGCTTATCATCACAGTCCAATAATGTATTCATAATACGGGCAGAACTTAACTCACTATTCTCAATAAGGATTTCATCCTTATCTTTGCAATCTACATTTTGCATTAAAATGTAATTAGGAGTTAGCTGCTCCTTTATTTGTTCATAAACCTTTTCCAAACAGACTCCTAGACGATCAATCTTGTTTATAAAAATGATGGTTGGAATCTTCATTTTTTGTAATGTTCTAAATATCAATCTTGTTTGAACTTGGACACCTTCCTTCGCTGAGATAACCAAAATAGCCGCGTCTAAAACACTGAGAGAACGTTCTACCTCAGCTATAAAATCCATATGTCCAGGGGTATCAATAATATTAATTTTTATTTCGTTCCATTGAAAAGAAACCGTAGATGCGCGAACAGTAATTCCTCTTTGTCTCTCAATAGCCATCGAATCCGTTTTAGCAGTTCCATTGTCGACTCTTCCGAGAGACTTTATGACTCCACTTTTATACAGCATACTCTCTGTAATGGTAGTTTTACCTGCGTCCACATGAGCCAATATTCCTAAGTTAATGATTTTCAATGTGTTTTATCTCCTTACAGAACATAAAAATCCCCTGCGATGAAAATACTCTCACCACAGGGGATTAAAATTGATTGCTATATAACCCGATTACACCAAAAGGTACTTAACTATACCCTTTGATGAATGGCAGTTTATATGCTTAGAGAGTACTCTTAAATAGAAAGGTATAACAAATAAGCCCATGGATAAAACCACAAGTTTAAGTTACGCCATTTCCTTATTCAATTGAATAATTATTTAAGAATACCTTGCCGCATAAGATAAAACTCCTTGAAAATCTGAGTTGGATATATTACATATTATAGCTATTTGAAATCTAATGTCAAGGTTGGTACCGCAAAGTGGCAAGCAGGGCAAGTGTATAGACACTTGCACATTTTATGGATTTTCCCTTGCGGTCAAACCATAAAACTGCTTGTTGGGGCAAGCCGCCCCAAACCCTGCGACTTCGGGCCAACTTGGCCCGAAGTCGGCGCAGCACGCCTGTTGTTGCGTCATGTCGCTACCGCTCCATTTCCTTGTTTTTCTGCGCGTCCGTAAGGCCAAGCAAGCGGTCAATATTGGCTTTCGCCGTGACAACCTCCTGCATCTCTTTCCTCACCGCGCGGTACTCCTTGTATGCGACCCGTTTCTCCACCGCCAGCTTTTGATATTCGGTTTTGAGTGTGTCCATCTTCGGGAGCTTCGCCCCGGACAGGACACGCCGGAATGTTTCCTGCGCTGCCCGGTAAAGCGCAATCTCGGCCTCATGCTCCGCAAGATATTTTTTGCTGTATTTCGCGGCCTTGTAACCGTTGAACACAGGCCGGGTTTTCGCGTAGTCCACCACCGCGCCCTTTAGCTCCGCATTGGTGTGCATTTCGCCCTCGATGGACTTGATCTGTTCGGAAAGAACGTGAAAGCGATCTGCGGCTTCCGCCGCCTGTTTTTCCAACTGTGCATATTCCAGCAAGTCGTTTTCCTGTAAATATTGAAGCGTCGCGGCCATCTGTTTGATGTTGAAGATTTTGGCCCACCGCTCATAGGCGGGGCCTTTCCCGCTTTTCATGCGGGACTGAATATCTATAATCAGGTTTACCTTGCGGGTGCTATCGGTACGCCCACCGGACGGCACAGCCCGGCCCTCGATCACCGCCCGTATGTCCTCCGGGCCATAGCCTTTTCCGAGTGTAGAGGAACGCAGGCGCGTAAACCGCTCCTGCCCCTCGGTCCGGAAACTGATAGCGCCGCCGCGCCCGTGTTTAACCTCGTAGCCGGCTTTCGCCATAGCCTGCAAAAAGGCATCCATATCCGGCGGCTTCTCCGCAAGGCAAGCGTCTATCTGCGCTTTTAGCCGTTCCTGAAAAGTCGGCGGTCGGTTATCACCCCGCCACTCGCCATAGTGCTTGAATTTCCCCTTGCTGTGCAGCTTCGGATGGGCGATATAGGATAGGCCGTTTTCAAGGCAGATCCGGTCGGAGAGCCGACGCACGGCCCGCGCGGAACCGATAAAATCCCGGAACTTCCGGGTGCAGTCAAGGTTTGTGGAGTTGTAATAAATGTGGTTGTGGATATGATGACGGTCAATGTGCGTGGTAACGAAAAAGGCGTGATTGCCTTTTGTCCAGCACATCGCCATTTCGTACCCGATTCGGTTGGCATCTTCCGGCGTGATTTCGCCGGGAAGAAACGCCTGCCGGATCTGATAGCAAAGGATGTCCGCGTCCTTTTTCTGCTTCCTGCCCGTGATAGCTTTGTACTGCGCCTTACTCAACAGAAATTCAGCGTCGGCGGTTTTCGGGTCACACCTGTAGGCGGAGATCAATTCGCCGTCCCGCGTTTTCTTCGGGTTCTGTCCATAATCGAAGCTGTCCGCGAGGGATTGCGCGATGGTTTCCCCCTTGCTGATATGGCGCGCGATTAGGCGCGTAGTCGCCATGTGCCTACCTCCTTTCTCGTGAAAAACAACTTCGGGCCAACTTGACCCGAAGTTGATCCGAAATATTTCAGCCCATAATATAGTCCTGGAGTAGGTAGTTCAGACCGTTTAATTTGTCGATCAGCCATTCCGCTATGGCGGGAATGCCAAGAGGGGAAATGAGGAACGAGAGCGCCAGAATCACACAGGCGTCGAATTTTCCCACAGTGAACAGCATGATCGTGCCGATCAGCGCCCCAATTCCCGAAACAATTTCCAGAAACGTCACGGCATAGCATAATAAAAAGGTCAGCACAGGTACGGTAACGGTCAGCACCAACATGAATGGTATGGCAATCAATTTGAACAGAATTTTCATGAATACAGCCTCCTTCATCGGTTCTTATATTCCTTCTACATATATTTTACCATTCACGAAGGGGGGCAACAATGTTGTCAAGACTTTGCGAATCTCGTCGTATGTAAACAAATTTTTTTAGAAATTTATATCACAAAAAATGCGTCCCGACTGACTTTGAGAGCCAATTCAGGGCGCACTCTTCGTGATTTTGCTTTATGTAATTCTCTTAAATTGCTCTTACGTTTTGACTTAATTAATATTTTTTAGCGCTTTGCATCTGACATTTCAACTTCAATTTCATTGCTCTCAACATTTGCTTCAATCTCAATCATAGACCTAATTGGTTCATAGATTGGAACATCTTGATTGATAGCTTCAAAACTAACAGTTAGAGAATATTTTGCATTAAATAGGCCACCCCAACCTTTATGACCTCTAACGGCGATACAAAATGCATCACTCAATTGGTTGGATTTTACTACGCACCAATCTTTCTGTAAAGTTCCGTTTTTACGGGAAAAACCATCTGCCACTCCTCTATTAACAGCCTCACCTAATACCCAGTTAAAATCTCCATTATCTTCAATGACTGAACCGGTCTCAAAAATACGTCGTGCAAAAGTATCCGCACTTTCGCCAATACGGCTGCAACACCAATCCAGCCAAGTTGAGAGATAACTTTTTACATAGCGCCTTGTCCGTCTAGGACTTGCTGCATAAGATAATGTGACCTCAACTAAAATATTATAATCTTCACCAACTGACGATAATTCATCAGGAATAGGAACTCTAAAAATATGGGCTTCATCATCACTAAGCTCCAATAGATCAGATGTAATTAGCGTTACCCGATATTCGTCATTATGCGTAGCGCGATCGACGTTTGGAATGCCATATCCTATGTGTCTTAACATTGCAACACACTCTGTCGTAGTTAGTTCATCAGCGTATTTGGGCCAACGAGCAGATTGAGCGATTAAAGCCCTATATAGCAATGCAGGAGACGATGGCAAAAACTTTTCAATCTGGGCTGCAATATATGAGACTTTAGGGGTAGAGAAAGACGTTCCAACTTCATCTTTATCAAAAGCAGGGCCTTCTGGAGATCGACGAATTAGCTCTGGACATACCTCAGGTGGCGTCAAAAGTAATGGGGGATTGCTACCTTTATTTAATACATCCGTACCACCATACTCAACAACTTCTGGCTTTATAACATCCCATATACCCGGTCCAGAACGAGAAAACGATGATACTTCATCTTTTTTGCCAAGTACAACCAAATCTTCAGTTTCAAGATTAGAAGATGACACAGATCCTACGGTAAGAGCCTGTAAGCTTTGTGCAGGGTCTGAAATTCGGCACAATTCCCTATCAAGATAATCTGGATAGGGATATCCTGACTGTATGTATGTAGAAATTACGTCAGATGATACATTTCCGCAAGCCTGAATGAATAGTACATCATTTTTATAAGATTGATTATCTATTTCTGCCGCCCAAGGTGTCATGTGTTTCATTTCACAAGATTTTCTGGTACCTATTGAATGATTGAATATTTTTGAAGGTGTAACATTTTCGGTATTGAATATTCTGACTGCGGTAGCTATTTCCTTTGGCGGAAATACTTCTTCTGGCATACCATTGTTGGCATCAAGCACACGAAGATTACGAATATTACATGGTAATTTATAATTACCGCGCGTTGGAATTTCACCCGGATATAATATGGCACCAGCAACTCGGGTTCCATGTCCACCCGGCATAACTTGATCGCTTGTATCATTTTCATTAGGTATTAGGCTTATAGATTCTTCATTTATTATCGCAGGTGCCAAATATTTGTGTTCCTCCTGTATTCCACTATCTATTACACAAACAATCGGCGATGGTTTTTCTGGTGGTTCTATTGTAACATTTTCTGTAGTTTTCCCTTCATTAGCAGAAGAACTGCCCATATTTATTTTTTCGCTTTCGGTCACTTCAAAGATATATGCAAAATTCAGTACCAAGTCCAGAAGACATTTTCCGCTAATTTTAAGGCGTGCTGAAAAACTATCTGGTAGGTCAGTTATATTTGAAGAGCCGTCAGCAAACTGCAAAATTTCTCCGTTATAGTCTGCGACAAAAGATTCGATTGTCTCTTCACGCTGCATTTTTATTTCATCCCAAGCCATATATGCAGCAGTAAACTTTTCTTTCCAGTTTTGTTCTCTAATATGATAGTGTTCATCTACCTCATTTTCATCACGCTGGGGCCGTTTAGGCAGTTCTATATTGCCACAGCAACTAACTCCAATGTCAACGAAATAAACAGTATCAGTAGTAATGGTAGCCCATTTTGAATATAGTTCAGGAGAGAGAATTTTCTTAAGACGATCATTATCTTCACACAGCGCATATACTTTGGCCGGGGAGTTACACTTCGTCTTTATATTTTCAATAAAATCATCGGCTTTTTCATTCAAAGTCGATAAATCAACATCTTCTGTTGCAACGATGATAAATCCTTCTTCAATTTCACATACAATTTCAAAGCCTAGTCCACGTAAAAAATCTATATTAGAAGAAGGATCGATTTCTAATAAGATTGGGATTCCTGTTTCAATTTCAGGTAAATTATTTTCAACTCTGTTAACTCTACGCTCTTTCCAAAAACGTGACAATTCAGCAGAACGACGTTTTATATAACCGCCATGTCCAACACGGTTGACTGCATTCTGCCTTGTTTGAGAAGAGACTGCGCCACCACCGTGTAGCTTTGGCTTTCCTTGAAATATCAGAGGAAGTGGTAAATGAGTAAATCCGCCATCCGCTGCCATTGTCAATCATCCCTTGTGTGTTAAAATTTAGAACTTTCTGCTAAGGCTTGCTTAAAGTTATCGTTGCACACTTTTTTACATCCAGCAAGAATTCCTATTTTCGCGGCACGCTGCGCTATTAGTACAATATTTGCTGATGAATAGCCGTCCAACTCATCGGCGAACTTCTCTAAATCCACTTCTGGAGAAACAGGTATTGCCGATAAAGTCATTTCCAATAGACGCTTACGTTCTGCCTGTTCTGGTATTGGCATTTCTATTACATCATCAAATCGCCTAAATAACGCCTCGTCAAGAGAAACCTTTAAATTGGTCGTTGCCACCACCAGTCCGGGAGCGTCATATTCATCTAGTAGGGTTAAAAGCATATTAACTATCCGTGGTACTTCTCCGACATCCTGTGTTGTTATGCGTGATTTAGCGATAAAATCACATTCATCGAGAAGTAAAACTACCTGGTCTTTTTTGCAGTAATCAAAAACCATTCTAAGATTTGATGCTGACTCTCCAAAATACGAAGAAAGCAAAGAGTCAAACCGAACCTTTAATAATGGCAACCCGAGATTCCATGCCAGTCTTTCTGCACTTAATGTTTTCCCACATCCGGGAGGGCCATAAAGTAATATTTTTTGTTTGGGAGAAAGATTATATTTTCTTAACCGGTCTTTTGCAGCATATTCCTGCTCAATAGAAAGTAACCGTTCTTCAACATTATCAGGTAGAATCATGTGGTGTTTTAGCTGCTCTCTAGGTATAAAAGAAGCTAATTGTGAGTTTGTACGCTTACTTTTAGGCAAAGAAGTAAGACCGGATTCATTTTGCTTTGTATCAAAAAATGAAATTCTTGGCTTTTCTGTTATCGATATTTTTTCTAATGAATCCGCAAGAACGTTGTGCCCCAATTGACGTTCCTCTTGAATGATAGTAATTGCTAACTTTTTTAAGGATATAGTATCTTCCGAAAAGATGGCTTTAAAAAGCCTTCTATAAAGTTCCGCTTTCATCAGCAGCAATTCTCCTTCCTCTATTTGATCTATATTATTTACATCACTGAATTTGATATTTCTGTTGCCCAGAGGAAGTCTTTTCAATGGGAATAATGTGCGTATCAGTAGTATTGGCGTAATTCAGAAAAAGAGTTCCCAACAAAAGTCTGTCACTTCGTGAGATACGATTCCACTCGTAACCCTTAAATAAATCTCTCACTAGGAATATCTCATTTGACTTAAGTTTCTTCGTTTCCGCTATTGCTAAAGATAGAAGCACGTTTGCTGCTGACATTCGGAGCCCTCCACGTTATTGATAATAAGATTAACAATGTTGTTAATATAATAGCATATGCTACTAGAAAGAACAATAGAACTGTATCAAATAAAGGGGACATAGTCACGAAGATTACGTCCCCTTGCTTCATATTCCCGTTACCGCCGCAAGCTGTTTGAGCACATCGGATACCCGGCCCCACAGCTCCGCGTAATCCTTTTGCAGGGCCGCGATTTCGGACGGGTACACGCCATAGGTGTTCGCGTGAATCGCAACCTGATTCAGGTTGTTCGCGCATCTGCGTTGCAGGGAGATGAGTTCCCGGACGGGCGCAAGATCGACATTCAGGATATAGCCGTTGAGCGCCATTTTTCGGATATAGGCGCTCAGATTTTGCGTCCCCGCTTGCTCCATACGCTGTTGGATGGTATCGTATTCGTCCTGATTCACCCAAACATACAGAGGAACGCCACGCCTGCGTTTCGGGCGGTTCAACGTTCCAGTTCCCGGCTCCGTCTACGCCGGGGCGGTTTCTTTACCCTGTCCAGCGGTTTTTCCTCCGGCACGGGAACGGACGGGGGAACCGGCATGGCTATGTTGTTCGGGATGCCGTCGATCATGTCATAATTCTGCTCGGTGGAATGCTCCGCGTTTTTCAGGTAATTATCCTTGTCGTCCATAAGAAATAATCCTCCTTCGCACCACTTCGGGCCAAGTTGGCCCGAAGTTCGGTTATCTGTCTTTTCCCGTATTTTTTGTAGGCATGGGTCGGATGGCGTTGTCCTTAGCCGCCTGTTTCGCGCCCGCTTTCAGACGTTCGGCTATCGGGGTTTTCCGTGCAGCGCGGGATTTGCTCTCCATCACTTTTTCATAGCGTTTGGAAAGCTCCGCGTCGGAAATAAGCTCGTTTTTCACAAACACGCCGAAGTCGGGATACCACCAGGTCAGCCGTTTGGCATCGGGAATATGCTTCGCCTGTTCCCATTTGCCGACAACCTGCGCCCGTTGCTCCAACTGCACCGAGGTAAGCCGGAACCGGTCGGGATTGCCGGGCGCGGCCCGAAGCTCGTAATCGGCCATCTGCTTTTCTGTCAGGGGCGCACGGTACAGAAGATAGCCCCACGCCTGAAACTTCCCGTTTTCCACGCTTTCACGCTGATCGAAATTTACGATTTCGGCGGGGCCGTTCTCTGTTTTGGGAAACGTGCCGATGTCCACGGGTCGCTGCGTGGAGTAATATTTGTAGACATCCGGCGCGGAGCGCGCTGATTTTTCGGAAACGCCGTAGCTTTGCTGATAATCGGTAACGCGGGCTTTAAAATCCTTTGCCGCCGACTCGGCGCTTTGGGTATAATGGCCCCAGTAATAATCGCGCCCGCCACCCTCATTCTCGGTAAACTGCCATGTGACAAAGGGCTGCGGCGCGTTCGGATTTTCGGCAAGGGCAAAGCCCCGGTCGTTTTCAAAAAGAACCGACTTTTTTATTTCGTAGCCATGTACCTTCTCCGTTAATGGAATGTCGCTCATTTTTTGCCTCCGTTTCATATGGAAAAATGTCACGATATTACCCGCGATTTCAGGGGGATAAGGGATTTATATCACTTCCCCCGAAATCGGGGCTAGGAAGCCGCAGAAACACAGGCTTTTTGGGGGTCAACTTCGTGACACTTTGTCTCCGTTGTTTTGCCTGTGCCGCCGCTGGCGGCGTCGGTCTGCTTCGCGTTTTCCTTTCATACGGCAAGCCTCCGAACAATACGCCTGATTTGTGACCGGGATATACGCTGTCCCGCAGACGGGGCAAATCTTTTGCGAGGCTGTACCGGCGCTGTCCATCAGCTTGGCCTCCAAAGCAGAATTCAGCGGAAGGACAGCATTTTGAAAATACCGGCAATACGCACCCGTCCAGCATTTTCCGAGCATGTAACAAGGGCATTCCAGCGGCAAGCAGCCGTATTCCGGGTCGTAGTTGGCGCACATGCCCGTCGCCAGCCTGCGGATGCCCGCGCGCTCGTCGCGGGTCAGTTCACGGGAAACAGTCTCCATAGGCTTCACTTCGGGCCAAGTTGGCCCGAAGTTGCCTCCCTCCGCGCAAGAAGTAATTTCCGGTAACAGATGCCGACGCAGGGCGCACCTGTCCAATACTCACACTTTCGGCAGGGGGAGCCAATCGGCGGTTTACGGACAGTCCCCCGGCAGGGCCGGGGGACTTGCTTCATCATCCGTTCAAACGGGCTGTCGGTGAAGTTCATGCTTCACCGCCCCCGTCGCTTTCGCCGTCGCTGTCCTCGTTTTCGCTCTCAGGCAGCTCGTCGGATTCCAAATTCTCCGCATCATCGGAGCCGTTTTCGTCGGTATAATCAAAATCGTCCTCGCTCTCGGCCCGCTGATGCTTCGGGCGGTAAATCTTGAAATAGTACCCGGCCCCGCCGCCGATCACCACGACCGCCAGTACAAGCAGGAGCGTTCCCATATTGTTGCTCTGCGGCGCGGAGGAAGATCTCGCAGGGGTTTCCGTCCCGGCCTGCGACGCGGTGCCGGAGGCCGTCGTTTGCGCGGAACCGGAAGGTGTGACTGCGGCAGTCGTGTTTCCGCTTGCGGTCGTGCCGGAAGAACCGCCGGATTTTTCAGCCAGCGCCAGCAGGTCTTTTTCCGTCACGGCATTGAGAAAATACACGTTGTCACCGTCCCGCTGCCGGTCAATGACAAGGTAAAACACGTTTTTGTCCGGGGTCGTGATGGTGTAAAATTCCTTGCCGTCCTCGTCGGTGGCGGTGTTGACTACCGTGCCGGTTCCGGCGGGCGTAAAGACGGTGGATGCACTGGAAGTGCCGGACGGTAAAGACGAATCCGTCGATGAGGCGGAAGAGCCGGGAGCCGCCGACGAGCTTGGCGATGTTACCGAGGCCGCATAGGCAACGGTGGTAAAAGAGCATGTCAGCGCGAGGGTGGCGCAGAGCGCCGCCAGTTTATGAAATTTCTTCATTCTTTGTCATCCTCCTTGTCGGTGTTGGTGGACTTCGGGCCAACTTGGCCCGAAGTGAAAAGCGCCCCGTTTTGCTCACGGAGCGCCTTTAAAACAGCCGGGAGGTCGTTCAGCGAAATGTCCGTGCCGCGCACGGCCTCCACGATTTCGATGTTTTCAAGCTCGGTTTTCTGCTTCTCCAACTCCCGCAGCCGGGCCTGAAACTCGTTGATTTTTTCCTTGGTTTTGTCGATGTCCTTGTTGACGCGCTCGATTTTCGCGTTCATAAAATTCCTCCATTCATGGTGATGGCAATCTGCCGTAACTGTAAAAATGGGACTTCCAGTAGCTTGTCGTGATGTCCGAGTAACCGATGGGGTCGCCCGCCGCGATCATCTCCCCGTCACCGACGTAGATGCCTACATGGGAAACACCGGTGGTGTCATAAGTTCCTTCAAAGAACACCAGATCGCCGGGCTTCGCTTCGGATGCTGGGATAGGGGTACAAATGTCGTAAAGGCCCTGCGCCCCGAGCCGCCCCACGTTCCAGCCGCTATGATTGATTACCCAACTGACATAGCCAGAGCAGTCGAACGAGGCTTCCGGACTGGAACCGCCCCACACATAGGGATAGCCGAGATATTTTGTTGCTTCCGTCATCATGGCGGCGAAAGTTTTGTCCGACATATACGCCTCGGGTATGGAATAATCGGTGTACTTTTCAAGGGTGGAGGCGTTCGGATACTGCGATTGCGGGAACAGGTCGGGCCGGTTGCCGTGGGTTTTCATGTAAAAGGCGTACCGGGAAAGCTGTTCCTCCGTCAGAACCGATACGGGCAGATGGGACAAATCCTCATTGTGCAGGGTCACGGTGCAAATGGTGTAGGTATACGGAACTTGTTTGGTTACGGTGGACGTGCTGCCATCCGGGTTCGTCACCGTGCTTGTTTCATTCCGATAGCGTGTTTCCGTCTGAACCGACTGCGTAAGCTGATATTGTTTCGCAAACAGCGTGGAAAGGGTACTTTGCACCTCGTCAATCGTCCACGCCCCGTCATGCAGGGCGCTTAAAATGGAGATTAGCACATAGGGGTCGTGCCCGACCTTATCAAGATTAAAATGGTATTCGTCGTAGCCGGGATGGAGCGTTGCGTAGTTTTGGGCCTCGTTTTGGGGCTTCGTTTCCATATTGGAATACGCCGCCTCCGCCGCCAGCATATCCGAATCTTTGGCATGGTAAGTTCCCGCGCCCACGGCACCGATCAGACCATTACCGATAGTGGTCATGGACACCATGCAGGATTGCAGGGCCAAAATCAGAAGAAAAGCAATCAGAACGATCACAAGCCCCGCCGGGTGCCGCTTGGCAAAGGCAGCGGCGGCGCGGGCAATTTTTGCCGTGGCGGTTGTGGTTTTCCCCGCCGCCCGCGCGCCCTGTTTTGCTGCCTCCCGCGCCTGTTTCTGATACTGCCGCTTGATACGCTGCTTCTGAAAGAACCGGGAAACCGCGTTGTCCTTTAGCTCCGGGTGCTCCCGCGCCATCCTGCGGTACTCAAAATCCGCTTTTGCCCGGATGTCCCGGCGTTCCCATTTGACGACGCGACGGGTCGGACGGGTCTGGATGCGGTGCTTTACAAAATGGGACGCACCCCGGACAACCTTTTCCCCGGCAAGCTCCGTCCGGTGCGCGGCCTCCACGCCGACATTTTCCTGTTCCACCTCATGGATTTTCTGATGGGCATAATACCACGCGCCAGCCGCCACCTTTTTGACGGCTGCTTTTGTCGGGTTTGGCTTGGCGGGCGGTTTCTGCGCCGCCGCTTTTTCGCGGGCGGCGTCCAATTTTGCGCCGGTTTTTTCGGCCCGAAACTTGGATTTTTCAAACCGCCTGTCGTTCCGCGCCGCCTTTTTGTCGGCGGGGCCTCCATTCTCGCCGGACGGCGGTTCTTCTTCACGGTGCAGACGGTCGGAAAATCGGGCCTGTTCGCTGTGCGGGCGGTATTTGCTCCGGCCCGAAGGGGCGGCGGGAGCCTCCCGTACAGGCGGCGGGGCGTCCGTTGAACTGGAAGCCGGAGGGCTATCTGCGGCGGAAAACTGCCGTTTCAACTTCGGGCCAACTTGGCCCGAAGTGTCAGACCCACCCTGTTCAGATTTCGGGATACCCGGCGTATCGGAAAGTGGTGGTTTTTCATGCGTGGGAAATTGCTGTTTCAATTTTGCGGTGGCCCCAATGCCCGACGCGCCGGAATCGCCCCGTTCAGGCGGCAAAGCATCCAGCGTATCAGGAACCGGCAGGCCGTTGGCGGCGGGAAACCGCCGTTTCGACTTCGGGCCAACTTGGCCCGAAGTGCCGGAATTGCCCTGCGTAGCGGGACTGTCCTCGATATGAAACCGGCGGGCCGTGTCGTTCTCCGGCCCACCGGTTTCCTCATTCCTGTTTTGCTTCATTGGCTAAGTCCTCCGGGCGGGTGGTGAGCAGACGGTAAATTTCGGTGTCCTTCGGGAAACGGTCTACAAAGGGAATGGTGGTGTTCCCGTAGAACAAAAGGCCCTCGCCGGGATTGCTGTGGGTGATGTACGAAAGCTGATGCGGCGAAATATTGAGCTGTTTGGCTAAAATCTGCCGGTCACCCTGCGCCTGTGAAAGCAGAATCATGAAGTCGGTGTTTTCAAGAATATTTTCGATTTCCCGGCTCGCCATGAGGTCTTTCACGTTCTGCGTGAGGGCACTCGGCACACAGCCTTTTTTCCGCAGCATCTTCCAGACCGTTACAAAATAGCTGGCGGTCAGCGCGTCCCGGAGCAGAATATGAAATTCGTCAAAGTAGCACCATGTCGCCATGCCGTGCTGAAAATTGGTGTTGACCGCCGAAGTGACAAGCTCGTTCGTGATGTGCATGGCGATTTTCCGCAGGTTTTCCCCCAAGCCTTTGAGCACGACGCAGATAATCCGGTTGTTCAAGATAATGTTGGTCGTATGGTTGAACAGGTTGAGGGAGCCGGTGCAGTAAAGCTCCAGCGCGGTCGCAATCCGTTTTGCCTCCGGCTCCGGCTGCTGACAGAGCAATTCGTACAGGTCTTGCAGAACGGGCATTTTCTCCGTGTCGATGCCGAGGGCGATATTCCGGTAAACAAGGCGGACGCAGCGGTCGATCACCGTTTTCTCAATAGGCTGCAAGCCGTCCCTGCCGCCGACAATCAGTTCGCAGAGGGATAATAAAAAATCCGCTTTCAGCGAAAGCGGGCTTTCTTCGTCGGCCATGCTCATTTGAATGTCCATCGGGTTGATGTGGTGGGAGCTGTCCGGGGCGATGTCGATCACCTGACCGCCGAGCCGCCGCACAAGCGGCGCGTATTCGCCCATCGGATCAACCACGATGATTCTGTCCCTTGTGGCGAGGAACACGTTGATCAGTTCCCGCTTGGCGGCAAAACTCTTGCCGCTGCCGGTGGAACCGAGATACAGGCCGTTGGCGGATTTGAGCTTTTTCCGGTCTGCCATAATGACATTGTGGGACAGGGCGTTTTGCCCGTAGTAGATAGACGGGCCTCCCATGCGAAGCTCCCGTGTCATGAAGGGGACGAAAATCGCGGTGCTGCTGGTGGTCATGCCGCGCTGTATCTCAATGGAGTTACCGCCGAGAATCAGGCTCGACATATACCCTTGCTCTTGCTGAAAATCCAGCCGTTTCAAAGTGCAGTTGTATTTCTGCACGATGCCCGCCACGGTGAAAATGTCGTTCTCCAACTGCTGGCGGGCGGGGGCCGTGTTGAGAATCAGGAAGGTAAAGAGAAACATGCGCTCATTGCGGCTTTGCAGGTCGGAGAGTAATGCCATCGCGTCCTTGCTGAAGGTAACGAGGTCGGGCGGCAGGATATCCATATCGTAGCCCGCCCGCACGGCTTTTTTCTGTTCCTCCACTTTCATTTTGTCAATGTCGCTGATTTTTCCCTTGATCGCCTTGATGGCTTTGGTCTGGTCAACCGTCTGGATATGCAAAGTGACGGTCATTTCGGCGTCCATTTCCAGAAGCTCCGCAAGGAGCTTGTCGGAAAGCTCGGAGGCCAAAATCTGCATATACGAAACCGCGCCCCATGTCATGCCGCCGACACGGAAAGCGCGGCCCTGTCTGAAATCAAAGGACGTGGGGGCAATGAAGTCCTTTGTCCCCATGCCCGTTTTCGAAATATCGCCCCATGAGAAAACGAACGGTTCCCGGCTGTTCGGGTGTAGTTGTCCATGCAGCACTTCCAGACGTTCCCGCCCGGCGAGGGGCCGGGACTGAACCCCGAGCTTTTTGAAATTGCTCATAATATCGGCTTCTACCCGTTCCAGCCGGGGCCGGGCCGCGCCGATGCCGTCCGCCTCGATGCCGAAGGTGATATATTTGGAGCGGACGATACCGTTGTTACTCTTGGCAATCTGCCCTGTGAGCATTTCCACGTACTCGCCCCGGATAGCGTCGTACTCGTCGTGCTGCGGCGGGATGTTGACGCTGTATCGGTTTTCGGGGCGGGATCGGTGGTTGAGAAAGGAAAGCTGGAACGGCAGGGCGCTGTCAAAATAGTTAAGAAACGAGCAGTAGCCGTCGAAGATCACGGCCTGATCGTCAGCCGACGCGACCGAATAGTTGATGTCCTCGTACTCGACGGTTTTGGTGTAGAAGCCCTCCCGTACCTTACAGATACCATCCCGGAGCATTTCTACATACGGAATAGTCTGCTGTGCCGTCTGAGGCCCGCGCCCTTTTTTCTTACCGCTTTTTATGAGGATGGGAGCAGGACGCTGCTTTTTTGCCTGCTTTTGCTGATTCAAGCTGTGTTTCCTCCTTTCCGGCACCGGTAAACGGCGCATAGAAATTTTCCGTCCGGTACGGCCTCGTCCGAGGCCAGAGGAAAGACGCGCGGACGATGTTCCGCAGTACCTTTTCAAAAGGAAGCCCGTCGCGCTCGTACATGGCGAGCAGAAAGCACGGGAGCATCAGGCCGATCATCAGGAACATGGCCCCTGTGTTGCCGATGGCTTTACGGGCCAGAAGATAGGTCGGAATGCCGACGACCGCCGCGATACCGAAACAGATAAGCTGGCGTTTGGTGAGGTTGAACGCCATTTTGGTTTTGATTCTGGATAAGTCGGTGGGTACGTTTACATAAGCCATTGGGTGAAAATCTCCTTTCTACTTCGGGCCAACTTGGCCCGAAGTCAAAATGTAACGGTATTTGCCACTTCATTTCCCCACACGTCCCAACCGGGCGGAGATTGCCGGGCGAAAAGCTCCACACGGGGCAGATCACCCATCAGTCGGACAATGCGGTTCCGGACTTCGTCCGGCTTTTTGCTGTGGGCCTCCACTGGGGAAATGATAAACTGATGGATGTCCTTATCCCGCCGCTTCGGATGTCCGCGCGTCGCCAAAAGGCATACCTCCGCATTGCTTCGCGTCCAGAAGCCCATTCCGTAGAACCACGTTTTGGCTTTGCGGTTCTGCTTGAGCCAGACGAACGCCACGGTTTTGAAACCGAAGCCCCACGCGGAAATTACACGCAGTGCTTCCGGCAATTGCGGAAAGGTCGCCCAAAGAAAAAGCACGCTGTCCCTCGCGGCAAGCTCCGCTACGGGAAGCGCGCATATTTCATCACAGCTCATGGTGGAATAATGATTTTCGGCTACGCCCTGACCGCCCTTGTTGGCGTACCGCCACGGTGGATCAGCGTAAATAATGTTGAACTGTTCTTTTGAAATAGTGGTAAAGCCCCCTTTCTCACTTCGGGCCAAGTTGGCCCGAAGTTCAGCGTTCGGCGCTGTGTACCGGGATTGTCTCTCGGGCGGGGGCTTTTTCAAGCCCAACCTGCCGCGCCCGCCAGTATTCCGGGTTGTACTCCCGGATTGACTTGTTGATGTTTTCCTCAAACGCCGCCTTGTCCCGGATACGGTCGGGAATGCTCCACAGCTTTTTGTCCAAAAGCTCCCGGAGTACGACGCTCTCCTGACAATCTTCCTCAAAGCAGAGATAGCCGCCCTGCTTGAAACCGCATTTCCGGGCTGCGGGAGAAAGCATAGCCGAGATTTCTTTGGAAACCAGCGTTCCGCCGTGGCTGGCGGTGCTGACGAGAAAAACACCGGGGCATAGCGTGTCGCAGGTCTGAACCTTTCCCCACGGGGAATTTTCGGGGTTATTGAACATTCGCGTCCTCCTTTTCGATAAAATCACGACTTCGAGCCAACTTAGCCCGAAGTCAATGTGCTCCAAAAATTGATTTTGAAAGGCTTCCTGTCTTAAAGAGAGTGAAGCACAGAAGAACCGTATACCCTACGGCTGACCAGATCGCGCCGATGGGGTCGCCGCTTGTAGCAATGCTCTGGATCAAAACCGCGTAGATGCCGACGCAGACCAACATCAGGAATCCCTGAAACGCCACGGCCAGCAGGGAACGGAAATAGTTGTGGCCCATGCTACCAAGCTCTCGGTTTACCGCTGTGGCGAACGGGATGGGTGCCAAACTCGTCATCATGTAAATTTCAATCATGCGCCCATATGCAATGACGAAAACCACGATGTTCAGGGCTACCATCGTGAATTTTACAAAGATGGATTGCATCCACAGCCCGAGCAGGGGGCCTATGTCCATGCCCTGCAAGGTGGTTTTCAGGTTGTCCAGCATACCGGACGTGACGGTCGTGCTGCTTCCAATCAGCCCTGCCGATTTATTGACCACATTTTGCGCCACGTCGAACACGGCCATGACGATGTTGAACGTGTTGGAGAGAATCAGCACGGCGACGAAGGTTTTGAACACCCATTTGAAAAACATCCATGTGTCGATGTCGTGCAGGTTGTTGCGGTCGATCAGCATTTGGATAAGCTCATAGCACATGACGAACGTGAGCACCAGCCCGGCAATCGGCAAAACAACCGTTTCGGAAAGCTGCTTTATCATGGAGAACACCCCGACGTTCCATGACGCCGGGGAAGTTCCCACCTGTGTTGCAATCTCTCCGACTTGGGTGTTCACGTTGTCGAAAAGCCCACTGAGATTTCCCATGATGCCGTCAATCAACACGCCTTTGAGCCATTTGGTAATCCAGTCGGTGAGAAAATCCATATCATACTACCCTTACTTGAACAGGCTGGACAGCATCGGAACAAGCGTCGTGCCCAAAAGGATGACGCCGCCGCCCGCCATGAGTTGTTTAATCCCTTGCGATTTCGCACCTGGATTATCCGACCCGTACCCTTCCAGAAGATTGATAACACCCCATACTGCGAGGCCCGCGCCCAGCGCGACCACAAGGGTTTGCAGGGTGCTAATAGCAGATGAAAAGAATTGCATAGAATTTGCCTCCCATATGTTTTTTGAAATAAAAAAGCCGCCTGTTATGGCGGCAGATTACGGAGATTGGAATAGCTTTAGGGCGGTGAACGCGGCATCATCAAACGAGCTCCTTTCTTGTTGTTTTATAATAACTACTGGTATATAATGAAAATAGCCCCATGCAAAAAGCAGGCGGCTACTAAAGAAAATATATTTTTGATAGGTGTATAAGATGATAGATATAAACTGGAAGAAATTTGAGATAAAGCATCCTAAAGCTACCGATGCATTTGAAAGTTTATGCTATTTTTTGTTTTGTCGGAAGTTTGGATTAAAAGATGGAGTTCGTACTGATTTTAATCAGGTAGGCCTTGAAACAGAGCCTATTAAACATTCCGATGGGAAATATTATGGTTTTCAAGCTAAATTTTTTGATAAAAATATAAGTTATACAAATATTTTAGAATCGATAGACAAAGCGATCACTAATTATACTGATTTAGATTACATTATTATTTTTATTAATCAGTCAGCTCAAACTTCCTGTTCAAATGCAAAGAAAATAGAAACTAAATGTGCTGCAAAAGGGATAACTGTTGAGTGGTATTTACCAAATAATTTTAAGACTGCTTTGAATCAACCAAACAATATAGACTTGGCTGAGTTTTATTTTGGTGCAACAAACGTATTAGGAATACTTTCTGACAGCAAGAGCATTCGGATGAGTACATTGCTTCAGTCCAAAGAATATTTAGAGCTTAATTTACATTCCAACGAACAAACACTGACGATTATGGAGTACAGCAAGAAAGTATTGGACTCTAATAATAAGTTGCACCTATTGACTGGTGCTGCCGGTACAGGCAAAAGTGTTTGCATGAGAAAACTGCTGTACATTTACGGTGGGTTTGATGAACCGACCAAGGATAAACAATTAGAAAAGGTACAATCCTTAGGAGCACTATGTTTTTATATCAATTTGAATAATACATCTTTAGAGAGTTTGGAACGTATCGTTTTAAATTACAAAAATGTCTTTTTTGCAGAAAGTATTAACAATCATTATATATATTTGTTTGATGGGTTAGATGAGATTCCTAAGAACTCAATTACCTCCACTATACTGTTTATAGAAAATCTTTTGGATAAAGAAACGACAAAGAAAGTTATTATTTCTTCAAGATTTTCAAGTTATAATAAATATATGTTGAAGGCATCATTTACTGATATTATTGAATACTCAATTGAAAATTTGAAAAAAGAACAAGTGTTGACCTATTTCAAAAATAAGGGAGATGAAGAAAAATATAATAAGCTTCAGCAAGTTGCCGTTGAAAATGAGAATTTTTTCGATCATATTACAGACGTATTAACTACTTCTCTTCTTTGGGAACAAATGAATTGGATAAATGGAAAAAGTTTTTTGACAGATTTAATGCAGCTGAGCATATCAGCAATACTAAACGATGTACACCATAGAAAGAATCTGGAGTCTTTGAATTTACCAAATCCGAAAAACGAATCCATAATTGAATTAAACAAAAAACTATCTTTATACTTATTTGAAAATGATTTATTTAGCTTCATTTATGAGGACTTATATAAAGTGATTGCTGGCCTCTATCCAAAATGTGATTACACCTCGACTAATGAAATTATTTCATATCTGGCAGACAGTTTTTTTGATGTTACACTTACAAAAAACACCCATACTTTTTCATATCAGCATAGACGCTTCTCTGAATTTTTTTTAATACTTCAACTTGAAGATAAGGTCAGATATGATTTAAATTATCTTAGAGAACACAATATCATTATAAATAATGACCTATTCGAGCTAATGCTGATTCCATACTTACAAAATAAAGCGTGTGAGAAGAAAGATCTTTCTTTAGCATTTCTGACAGGACTCTTTAATGTTTATTTAGGAAATGATCGAGCTTGGGGTGTAGACAAGGCATTTTACGTTTGGTCTGATTGGATTATTTATTCCATAGCTGGTTTAGACAATAAAATTCTTGAAAATGTAATGGCTGATAAGTCATTACCGATTTGCAAATTCTTTGATGAAGTTCCTAAAAGAATTATCTCATTACTTCCTTTAGATAGCAAAAATTCTTTTAACGATAGATTGCGGCAGGACTTTAAAAGTTATGTCGTACTCATTTCTCTATTACACAAGTTAGGTAAATCGGCCTTTTTAAGCCCGCTATTGTCAAAGTATCAGGAAATAGGAAAGCTCTGTAAAAAGAAGAAATTCTTTTTCAACTCTATTTCTAATAAAGATAACTATTTAGTTTGGAGAAGTATTACCTATATTCAAATAGCCATTCTTCATGGCAAGGTGGATGAAATCATCAATTCGGCATTGCAAAGTTCTAAAGACGTGAATATTGACAGTTTGTTTACCGAATACATTCCGACGGATGTACTCTATCTAAGCTCGTTATATTATAATCTTTTAATATATCAAAGCAATGATTGTATCAATATAGTTAGAAAGATGAATCTCAGTCAACTAAGTGTCCTTGCACTTGCTGCAGCAAAACCGGAATGTTTAAATAGTATAATAAACAATGTAGAATTAGTAGCTGCCATAAAAGAAGTGCTAAAAGCTGAAATCAGCAGTGAAAGCTTAAGTGGTATTCTTTGTTTAGCTTTAAAGAAAATTTCTGGCTGCTCCTTATCAAATAAAGAAAAAGGGCTCGCAAAAAACTACCTTGTGAGCACAAAGTTTATGAGTTCATCAATATTTTGGAAAGATCATTGTGATACGGTTGGGCTTTTATTAGCTGCTTTTAAACCGGAGCAACTTAACATAGAACTTGAAATTGCAGTACAACGATATGCAAAATCTTACGTAGCTTTTTTGGAATTAATAAATAAGTCTTGTTCAATTGCAAAATTTATACGTTGTATTCAAGGCAGTATTTACAGCAATACAGAAGAGGTTTATTATATAAGAATTTTATTAGGAAAAGCTCTTGCCCTTTCAAACGAGGATGATATGTCAATTAAGGGAGCTATTGACTATTTAAAGACTTTTATGAAAAATGGTGGGATTTTAGTTGTTTATCATACGATGAAGCTATATAATCCGGAAAGATTTAAAAGGATTTTAAGTGTTACAGAGCTTAATAAACTATGTACAACTAAAGTGTATCAGGATATTGATTTTACTAGTACAAGTGAATCTCTTTTTATGCTTTCTTTTATTATATCGGCCCATGACCCTTTATGTGGTTATGAATTACTACTAAAAGGAATTAGTAATGGCACAATGAGAGTGAATGATAGAAAGGATACTCTTGGAGATTATAAGCTATTTGAAAGTTTGGAGGTACTGCTTCGAAATAATTGGCTTTCAACCGAAACGTTGATTTCTTTATTAAAACGAATATTGAAAGTCGCTGAAAAGATGAATGCATATCATATTGAAAACGATACTCATCGGATTGCAATGGATATTTTGCAAAAATATGATTTTGATGCTGCTGAATTCTACTATAGCCAAATCTCTTCCTTGGAAGAAAGCTATAATTTAATACATTTTAATTATGCAATGGCAATGGTTCAACGAGGCCGAAGTATAAAGGATATAGAAACTTGTCTGAATAATATTACAAGCTCATTCGATAATTACCATCAAAAAGTTGAATGGAATAGCTTTTATGATAAAATCAGAGTATATTTGAGTATTGCAATATGTGATTTCTACACGACTTATGAACAAGAAAAATGCTTTGACAGAGCGTGTCATGAGATCGATGCATTAGAAGAAGCTGGATGGGATAGAGAACTTAAAAATGATGAATATGATATTTACTGTCAATTGTGCAGAAAACACAATAAAATTGTTGATGTCAAAAAAGAGCCCGAACTCTCTTATGCTACAATTTGTTCAAAGAAAGAAAACCCCAATATTATGGAGATTATCAATGGAATTTATTCGGAAGATGACTTAAATGAATTTCTAAAAAAACTGGATCGCGAATATCCTCTAGAGAATCTTGAAGTCAATGAATTGCTTATAAAAAAGTGTATTGACATAACTGGAAATATAAACGGTGTAATTGATGTGCTTTCAAAGGCCTATTATCCAAGTAGCGTATCTTATTCAAATAATAGCAGTTATTTTTGGATGACTGTTATATCGGCACTAAAGAATCAAAAGTCCCAAAGTAGTATTTTAGAATACTTACTGATAAGTGGTGGTGGACATGATGGCTTTAGTGAATTAATAAAGATTTATGGATTTTTAGGAAACCAAGATATATGTGTTAATGCTTTCGAAAGCATGCTTAGTTGTATTGAATTTCTATTATGCTAGTAACATGTAAAGTAAATCGGAGTTTAAGCTACACATTACCCAATACTCTATAATTTATGGGGGCTATTGCAAAATGCAACACCCCCTTATGTTATATACCTGTCTGTTGACCGTCTTAGGCTCTATTTGTCACTATTTCTGACTTGCTTCCCTATGAACTCTGCGTATTCGCGCCCAGATTATCCGACCCATACCCTTCCAGAAGGTTTATAACATCCCACACGGCAAGGCCCGCGCCAAGAGCACTTTTTGGACACAAAAAGCCGCCATTTCTGGCAGGGGAACTTCGGGCCAACTTGGCCCGAAGTTATGCAAATGTCTCCGGGTCATCCACATCGTCGTAGTTGAGGATGTCCTCGTCCTCGCCTGCTGCGGCGTCTTCTCCGGGCGCATCTACCTCGTAAACGGTATATATTTCATCACGCTTCACTTTCATGCGCCGGTCAATTAGGGAAGAAATGTCGAAGCTGTTGCGTTTGTCTGCTTCGGCGGTGTACTTGTAGTTCGGATGTTTTTTCAGATCGTACTTGGGGGACAGGAACGGACGAAGGCCCCGAAGCTGCAAAATACATTTGCTCCCGTCCATTGTGGTCAGCTCATCTATCGTCATAAGCTCCTTGCCGAGCCGTTGCAAATTTTGGCCGTGACTCTCCTGCATCCCCCGCGTGACGCTTTCGGTATACATGGAAATCGTCTCTTTTCCCAAAGCCTCGGAAAGCTCCTTGACGGTGGTGTGCTCCCGGCCCCCTAAGAAGATGACCGAATCCATATTTCCCATGATGGTTTCGGCGTTATCTTTGTAGAGGGCTTTTAACTGAGCCTCGGCCTGCAAAAACAGGCACAGCGAGATTTCACGGGAACGAATGACGGCCACCAGTTTTTCAAGCTGCGGCACCTGTCCCGTGTTCGCCGCCTCGTCCCACAGCACCCGCACATGATGGGGTAAGCGTCCGCCGTACTTGTTGTCGGCCCGTTCGCATAAGAGATTGAACATTTGCGAGAAAGCCATAGCGACAATGAAGTTATACGTCGTGTCGGTGTCGCTGATGATGAAGAACGTCGCTGTTTTCCGGTCGCCCATGCGGTCAAGCTCCAATTCGTCGTAGCTCATAATCTCCCGAAGCTGCGGAATGTCAAAGGGGGCTAACCTTGCGCCGCAGGAAATCAGGATGCTTTTGGCTGTCTTGCCGCTGGCGAGTTTATACTTTTTATATTGTCTGACCGCAAAGTGATTGGGATTGCGTTTTTCCAACCCCATGAACATGTAATCCACAGCATTGCGGAAATTGTCATCGTCTTCTTTTACTTCCATGCTGTTGATCATATCCACAAGGGTATTCATGTTGCGTTCTTCCTCCGGCCCTTCAAAGACGATATACGCCACAAGGGCGCAGTACAGCAGGGTTTCCGCTTTAGTCCAGAACTCGTCTCCTTCTTTACCGTCGCCCTTCGTATTGGTAATCAAGGCGTTTACAAATTTCAAAATATCCGATTCCGTCTTAATGTAGGACAGCGGGTTATAGTGCATACTTTTTGAAAAGTCGATGGAATTGAACACCTTGATTCTGTACCCCTGACGCTTCAAAAAAGCGCCGACCTGACCGAGTATGCCACCCTTCGGGTCAACCACCACATAGGACGAATGCGCTTGAAGCAGTTGCGGGGTCAGCCAGAACCGAGTTTTGCCGGAACCGCTTGAACCAATAATGCAGCAATTCAGATTCCGAGCGTTGGCCGGATTCTTCGGGCGGGTGTTCATTGTGAGAAATTCAGTGCCGGTGAGTATGACGTTGTTTTTGAAAACCGGGTCGATAAACGGTTTGATGTCCTTCGCCGTGCCCCATCGGGCGCTGCCGTATTCCACATCCTTTCTGAACTTTTTTGCGTTTTTTACCTTGTAGAACACTACAAGCCGGATGATAACGGCCCCGGCAAGGCCGATCAGCCAATCGGACGCAACAAGGCCCGGTGCTATCGTTTGAAACGCCGGGCCAACGGTTTTCACCATACCGATCAGCTTTTCCCCAAAACCGGCTCCCGCCGCGAGGCGGTAGGCCGTACCGAGCTTTAAGCAGCACCAGAAGATAAACAGATAGGGAACGTTCGGCAGAACAAATCTGCGGATTTCATCGTTCATTCCGCGTCGCCTCCCGTTTCCGTTCGCGGACGCGCGGCCTCGACCGTGCTGCATCGGCGAATTTTCTAAGTTGTGCGAGGATTGAGGGCTTTTTACTCTTACCTCGACCCATCACCAGTTTGGTATACTCCGAGAACGCCGTCGTGATTGCGTCGGCCTGCCCGGCCTTGAAGAACAGCAGATATTTATTCGGCCCGATCTTGTGGAAAGCGTAATCGACATTATACTTCCGGGCCACGCGTTCAAACAGCTTGGTATCACCGGAAAGGTCGAGGCTGTTGGTGGAAACGCGGTGATTCATGAGCTTTTTCACGCTCTGCCTGCCCTGCGGGGTCTGCGCCCTGCGGTAGTCTTTTTGAATCTTCCGCACAACCGCCGCCAATGCCTTTGCGAGCGTCCGGCCCGTGAGCTTCGCCGCGTTGATGGAAACGGCAACCGTCCGGCGCTCTATATCTTCCTGCAAACAATCAGCCTCCTTTCGCCACTTCGGGCCAACTTGGCCCGAAGTGGCGGCATATAGATGAAATCATCCTTTTAAAAGAGTTGTTGAAAAACATTTTAAAGCATGTTACCGTTCAGATATATCAATGAATTAGGAGTGGTAACATGACTTATCAGATTGAAGAAATGTCCAAAAGCCGTATCGCATATATGCGGCGGGTCGGCCCTTATGGGGCGGATAACTACGCTCTCATGAAGAAATTTAAGGAATGGGCGAAAGCAAACAGCCTGTTCACAGCATCAGCGGTTATTTTGGGGATTTCACAGGACAACCCAGCAATCACGCCGCCCGAGCGATGCCACTATGATGTCGGCGTTGTTGTTTCAGAACAGTTCACAACCACGGATACCGATGTAGACGTAGCGGAACTGTCCGGCGGCAGATATGCCGTTTTTACGATCGATCATACCGCAGAAGCGATCCAAAAAGCATGGGGCGAAATCTTCGTCCGATTATCGGCACAAGGCCAACAGCCTGACGTTTCCCGCCCCATCCTCGAACGGTACATTCCTGCCATGATCGACAAACACCTGTGTGAAATCTGCGTTCCTGTTTAAGACCGTTCCTCTGCTTTGTCGGGCCGGTCTTTTGGGGAAACGGGCGCGGCGTCGATCATCTGCTGATACTGTTTGAGCGTATCGCGGATGGATTTTTCCGGCGCGGGATACGCGAAAATTTTGCATTCCTCCGGCAAATCGTCCCTGCCGTTGTAAAGTTCCACAAAGCGGTCGCCGGTATCCACGATATAGCCGTTTTCGGTGAATGTGCCGCCGTCCTCCAAGGAAACGTCCCGCCCGTATGCCTCGTAGTCGATGTAGTTTTCCAGATATTCCGGTACTTCCAGCGCACCCATTTCGTCGATCATGTAGCGGCCCAAATCGTCCTCGTCGCAGATTCCGGGATAATACTCATAGCAATCGAGGTTTTGCACAAGGTTGATCAACTCCTTCAGGCTGCTTGTGTGGTCGCCGCAGGAAATGGCGGCTTCAAACTTTTCCCGGTCGCCCTCGTCCAGATCATCCAAAAGGGCGGCGAGATGGTTCAGTTCGTCCAGATCGGCGTATTCGGGGAGGCAGTCATACAGGCCGGAAATGTTGGTTTCATAGTCCGTGATGAAAATTTCTTCATACCGTACCCCGTCCACATGGATACGCTGGAAAAGGGCCTGTACTTCCTCGGTAGTAGCGGGAAGTTTCAAAAACTCCCCGTCCAGAAACCCTTCGTTGTAGCGCCCGAGGTTGGTGACAAAGGCGTCAATCGTGCTCATTGTTTTCGGCCTCCGTGCGGCCCTGCCCCTTGACCGTCAGGATGCCGTCCAGCGTGGTCGCCGTGATGTTCAGCCGCCCGGCTGTGGCAATGTCGTTTTTCATGTCCTCGTTTACGCCGTTCCCGCAAACGACCAGCACATGGGAACGGCGCAAAAGATCGCGCCCGATGTCGATACCGCTTTTATGTTCTTCCGGGATGGCGTCGTTGAGAATGAGGGGTAGGTAAAGCAAGGGACAGACCGGTGAAAAACCCGCTTCGTATACCGCCCGGCAATACCGTGCCGCCTGTTTCGCATCCGTGTTTTGGTCGCCGCTCCATGCGGCGGTGATGTACGCCAATGGTCTTTTCATAGAAATAGAAAGCACCTCCGTTTCTGTCGCGCTGAATATGTCAACCTATCCTCCCGCCCTTTCCACGCTTGGAAAGGAAGCGGCTCAAGGGAATATCCCCGTCGCATGGCCGCAGGAAAGCACAGCCGGAGCCTGCCGTCAAGAGCGAAGCCGCTTCGCGGTGGCGCTGTGCGCCACTCTTGACGGCGAACACCTGTTGTGCTACAAAAATTGCGGCGACGGGGAATAAATCCTTTGAGCATCGGGGTTACGGGGCAGCGCCCCATTTACGACTTCGGGTCAATAGGGGTCCCCGGCAAATCGCGGATTTGTTGGGGTGAAAAGGTGGCCCGAAGTTATTTCTCCTGTTCGGCCTGTTTTTCCGGTTTGGCAAGCTCCGGCTGCTTCTCTTTCCAATCGTCGAGCAGCTTGATGATGGTATCCTTCATTTCGCGCGGGGTCTTTTCCTTCCCGAAATACTGGCTAAGCTCCTGACTTGAAATAATCACTTTGTCTACCTCCTTTTTTTCTTCGAGCATGATGCCGTCGATCACGTCGCCGTTAAGCATTCCTTTTTGGTCAAGCTCCCGCATCCGCTGTGCCTGCGACAGCGACGGGGCCGACTGTTGACCCTCAATGGCGACGGCAATATACCGCTGATTTTTCGGCTTGATGAACGACATTTCCACGGCGGGGGTGAAGGAAATCTTCTTATCGTCCACCATTTTCATCAGGTCGGGTACAAGGTCGTTGAGCTTGATATACCGCTGAACCTGCTTGACCGTCATTTTATTGCGTTCGGCCACAATCGCGTTGGAACGCTGCCCGTTCTCCGACTTCGGGCCAAGTTGGCCCGAAGTGGAGATGTCACCGCGCGCGCCCTGCCGCTTGATGGCCTCCAACTGCATTTTCAGGGCCTTGGCCCGTTCGCTCGGCAGGATGTTTTCACGCTGATTGATGTTATCCTCCACCATCTGCGTGATTGCCTCGTCGTCGGAAAGGTTGCGGACAATACAGGGCATATCCGCATACCCGGCCAATTCGCTTGCTTTCTGGCGGCGGTGGCCGGATACGATTTCATACCCGCCGTCCTCACGGGGCCGGACAATGGCAGGCTGCGTCACGCCCTTGTCTCGGACACTCTCCACCATCGCCCGCATTTCATCATCATCCCGAACTTGGAACGGATGATTTTTGAAAGCGTGAAGCTCGGACAGGTTGAGGAAAACGATCTGCTCCGTTTCGCCTTTGCGCGGCGACTCTTTCGGCTCCTGCGGAGGTTCCGGCTCCGGGGCCGGGGTTTCCTTCTTAGCTGGAGCCTTTTTCACAGAAGTAAGTTTTTGCTTTTCCGCGCGGGGCTTGCGCTCCTTCTTGGGAGCCGGATGCGATTTTTCCGCATCCGTTTTTTCGGGAGTGGGGGCCTGTTCGGCCTTATCCTCCTTTGGGGGCCTGCCTCTGTGTCCGGGTTTCTTTTCCGACATCAGTTCATTGATTTTGTCGGACGGGACAACCACGTCGCCAGGGACGGGAATGTGTTCGCCGCCGATGTCTGACGGCGCGGGCGGCTCAATCGGTTCTTTGGCCTCATTGGACAGCGCCGATTTCTCGGCGTTCGGTTCAGAGGTCGGAGCCTCGCCGCCGATTTCCGGCGTCGGGACAGCGGGAGCGGCTTTTTCCTCTGCCGGAATTTCACCGACCGGGGCGGTTGCCGCTTCCTCCGGCATATTGGGTTCGTCTTTTGCCATACGTTTTTTCCTCCTTGCTGATTTTTTGCAGTAAAACGGGCCGAGAAAATTCTCCGCCCGTTCTGCCTGTTTCGGTTTTTTCAAAATAATTCGCCTAATTTGCTATCGTAAAGTCCAGAGTCAATTCATGGGAAACAGTTTTCGCGTTCGCCCAGGCTAAGCCGAATTTAGCGGTAAGCGCCAGATTCCCCGATGCTCCATTCGCGCCGAGCGTCCCCAGCGGCACTTCTGACGCAAGATCGCCCGTATAAACAGGTGTTGCCCGGTCAACCGCCGTCCAGCCGGAACCGGCTGTTTGGCTGATTCCCACGCCGAGCGCCATTCCGCTTCCAGTCTGCGCCGCCGTCAGGCTGTTCCAGTCCGAATAAGACGTAGGGGCGGCGTCGCCGATTCCGGCGGTTGCTTTCAGGCCCGCAACGGAAACCCCGACGGGGAAAGTAGAGTTATTGGTGATTGGAATGTCCGGTGAGGTAAACGGCGTGTTGCTATTCGGATCAATCGCGTAACTGATGCTGACCGGATGGGTCACGGATACCAGTTCGTCCGTATGGTAGTGCGCGACAGCCGAGATGTTTCCGGCATTATCCACGGCGGCGATATGGATGTAAAAGCTGCTACCGGACGGGCGGGAAAAAGTGTAACTGTTTGCTGTGGTCGTAATGCTCCCGTCCGGGACGGTATCCGGCTTATTGTCCACCACGATGGAATAACCCTTCATCCCGGTTTTCAAAGAAGCGGAAACAACCGGGGAATCATATTTCACGCCGTCGTTCTGGCCGGTGGCCTCCACATAATATTGATAGCCGGTTGCGTTGTCCTGCGAGGAATAATTGACGGTGTACTGCGTCCGGTCGGAATTGTGCGTGATGCCGGAAATCGCCGGTTCGTCCGGCGCGTCCAAATCCTGCCCCTTGTGATCGTTCCAGCTTGTGTCGGTCGTGATCTGCGCGAGATAAAACAGGGTATTGGCCGTAACGCGCTGCTCGTCCGGTGTTGCCTCGCCGTTGGAATGGCCGGTCTGAATCATGGCGCAGTTTGACCAACTGGTGAGATAAAACGTGTTTGTACCTTGCCCGCCGGAGCCGGTGGCCTCTGCGCTGTTAGGGTATGTGTATGGTTGCTGATAGGTCATCCACACGTCCCCAAAGGCAAGCTGATTGGAATGAGACATCGGAACGTTCAGAACCGTCCACACGTCCCCGATTGTCCACGGGTAATTGGTGAGCAGGCCCTTCTTGGAAACCTTGATTTGTGAGCTGCCGAGCACCGTATAGTGCGGGATAGTCTGAATATCGCAGTAATGGGCCAGTTTAAAGAAATTCGGCATGGAGATTGTATCATTGTCTACCATCGTGTCATGCCCGAAAAGGACGCCACGCCCGGTTTTGATAAAGGCGTCGGTTTTACTCTCTGCCGCAGCGGATAAATCCTGACTTGCGAAAGCATCCCACGCGCCGAAATACAGAACGTCGTATTTGTAGCTGCCGTCCGCGTTTTTCAGGTAAGCGTCCGGGTTGGCGTTGAAATCGGAAATTGAAACGGTATCCACGGAAATGAGGCCCTTGCCATACCCCTTGGAATCGTATTCGTTCGGCGTTTCCATCCACATTTTAAGGGACGCCGATTTCGGCAGGGTGTAGTTTTTGCCCTGCCACGTCGTAAAGGAAACGGTCGGCGCGACAACGGGATAGATGTTCAGAACCTTCGCGCTGTCTTTGGCAGGAATGCTCTGGAAATTTGATTCATGCGCGGATTTGGAATAGAGCATATAGCTGTACGGCTGGCTTTTATCGCTGTTCGTCCAGTTCAGCGCCACATAGTTCCCGGACGGGTTCGGCGTCGCGGCCAGAGTCAGCACCGGCGCGGCGGAGGCTGCAAACGCGGGCGAAGCGCCGGACAGCAGAATCCCGGCGGCAAGCAGCGGGACGAGAAAAAGCCGCCTGAATGATTGCCTCAAATAGAAACCCTCCTTTCGGCGTGGAAGATTGGCCGGGAAAATTCCGACCACTTCCCGCGCTTCTGTTTTTATGCGAGCTGGAACTGTAAAACAAGCTGATGGTTGGCCGTGTACGCCCCGTCGAACGCGAGGCCGTAGTCTGCCGTCATGGACAGCGCACCGGAAGTGTTCGGATTCAGCGTCCCGACCTGCAACGGCGAATCGTTCACCGCCCAATGGGTGGAAGTGCTGTACCCGCTGTTCCAGCCGGAATTTCCCTTCGCCGCAACGCCGAGCGCGATGTACTTTTTGGAATCCGCGAGATTGAGCGAGCGCCATGCTTTCGCGGACGGATCGACATCAGTGAAGGTCAGCGAACCACCCGAAGCGGCTTTCAGGGATTCCACCGTAGCGATAACCGCGACCTTGGTGTTGTTGGTCACTTTAACGTCTGGCGCGGTAAAGGTTTCGGCATCGGGACTGATGGCATAGGCCACATTGACAGGATGGGTAACGGAAATGGTCAGCGGCGAGATGGAGCCGTTGATCGTCACGTTCCCCGTGATACTGCCCGTGCCGGTGTCGGTTTTGTCGGCGGCGAACGCCGGGACTGCCGCCGACACGCCGAGCACGGCAAAGGAAATGATGCCCGCGAGAATCTTTCTGAGTTTACTTTTCATTGAGAAACCCCCTTATGAATTTTTATATCAACCGGACTGTCCGGCTGATTACGAAACGGAAAGACGGATTTTGTAGTCGGCCATGCCGAGGTAAGCCTTAGTATCCTTACCGTAATACTGGATGGTCGCCGTTACGCTGTAATTCCCGGGTGCAACCTGACTGGAAAGAGTAAGGCCGTCGATGTGCTGCCCCGGATAGATCGGCGCGGATTTCGCTATGGTTTCGCCGTTCAGCGTGATTTCGCATTGCATAATGACGGTGTTGGAGAACGGGTTCTCCACTTCCCATGTACCGGTGCTGTCTTTGGCACCGCTGGAAAAGGACGCCTGCGCGCTCACCTTGTCGGTGACGGTGACTTCCTGCTTTTGAAGCCGGGAAAGAATTTCCTGCCGCGACGGGATGCTGCTGCTTCCCGGCTCCGCGCTCCCAGTATCGTCCAGCGACGGAGCGGACGACGAAGGGACGGAACTGGACGGCGGCGGGTTTGGACTTGGGTGCTGATTTCCGCAGCTTCGTAGCAACAGCGACAGGAGAAGCAGCAAAAGCAGAAGAATCGCAAGAATGTACGGCCATTTGCGCTTTCGCTTTTCATCCTCCTTCCTGCGCCTATTTCCATTGGTTTTTTCAGTTGTCATGCGTTTGCCTCCTTCATTCAGACATGAAAAAAGGGCCTGATTTTTCAATCAGACCCGTTGGGGATATGTTGTCCCTCCCTTCGACTTCGGGCCAACTTGGCCCGAAGTGACCACTATCATATAAACGCGCCGCCCATAGTCTCACTTGGGCGGCGTGTTAACGTGTATGATTACTTATCCTATAATAAATGTTATTCAAGTGGTTCACGACAAAAACAAACTGATATAATCTTTGCAGGAGGCGATTTTGATAAAAATACATCATACTATCGAACTTTTCCAGATTTTATGATATAATTAGTCGATAGTAGAGTCACCATGCCTCTTAAGGTATGGTTTCCTCCAAGTGGGGAGACGTTTTTATTACTAATCAACGATTCTCATGTCTCTTTTTAAGGGAATTTATTATTTTATCGGTGACTCTACTACCTATTTTAACATCAAGGAGGCTTGATTGTAGATATGGACAGGACTGCATTATCCCGAAGAATATATATTACATACAAATCACGAATCAACGCCTCTGAAAGACTAAAAAAGACAAACAGTTTTATTCAGGGAATAAACATTTACTATTCGCTTTTTCTGACGGCATTGTCCATTTTTAGTGTTAGTTCTGGGACTCCGAAGCTATCTCTTGTTATTACTGTATATTCGGTAGTTGTAACCGTTACAATTGTCTTTCTTGCCGCTCAGAATTATGGTGAGAGGGCAAAAAGCTTGAAAAATAATTATGTTGCGATATTTAAATTGTATAACCATATACAACCTGATATGCAAGAAGATGAACTACAGAAAATTAGTGATGAATATAATAAACTGATTGATTCTTCTGAAAACCATACAGAATATGATTTTAGTAAAGCATGTATGGGAATGTCAGATGAACGAGGTAAGTTATCTGCTCGGCATAAAATAATTTACTATACAACATATTATGGCAGTATTTTGTTAAAAACATTTTTAATTATATTCCCATTTCTTCTCAAATATTTTGTGGATTTATTAGAGTGGCTAATAACCGTTTAGGAGACTTAATATGCCTGTTGATGAGAATTTTCTAAGGTGGTTTTCACCAGAAGCATTAACGGAATTGTTCTGGGAAAAAATTCGATACAGATGCTCTCCGGGGTTAGACCACATTGGCATTACTTCCTTTACGAATGACTTGGATAACAATATTGAAACCATCAATCGCAAAGTTTTGAACGGAACATACACTTTTACAAAGTATAATGAATTGCTTATCTCAAAGGGGCGTTATAAAGAACCCCGGTGCGTAAGCCGCCCAACAATACGCGACAAGTTGGTTTTGTGCGCTTTACATGGATATTTGCAGGAACTCTATAATGATGAAATAGATAATCGCATAATCCAAACTAAAGTCAACGAAGTTATTAAGAACATCTCAAAATATTCGCATTGCATAAAGGTAGACTTAATTGGATTTTATCCCAGCATCGATCATGAGTTGCTGTTTCAGCAGTTGTCGGAAAAAGTACCAGATTATGCATTTGAACTTGTTATGAGGGCAATAAAAACTCCGACTGTATCAAAAGACTTTAATTCTGTGACATGTGAGATTGCATTATCGAATAGTGGAGTACCAGAAGGGCTTTCAATATCCAATCTACTTGCAAATGTTTATTTGCATACTGTTGATGCATATTTTAATAAGAGGCAGGATACTTACTATTGTCGCTATGTTGATGACATTCTTATTCTGACTAATCAAAATCATATTGAAGATGTAAAAAGTAACATTACAAACAAGCTTGGAGCTCTGAAGTTAAAAATACATGAATTTGACAAGAGTGATAAATCATGCGTTGTCAGTTGTAATAAAGGTTTCTCTTATTTAGGGTATTACTTTTACAGTGATAAAATAAGCGTTAAGCCTACTACGATCGATAGATTTGAACATTCCCTTGAACGTATGTTTGCTGACTATAAAAGACAAGATAACGCTCCAAATAAGGATAAGCTACATAATATTGACATGTTTGCTTGGAAGCTTAACTTGAAGATTTCCGGATGCATCTATAATTCTCGAAAATATGGGTGGATGTTTTACTATTCTCAAATTACCGATTTATCACTTCTACATCATCTTGATTGGCTAGTTGAAAGGCTATACGTAAGATATAAAATCGACAAGTCTGTATTAGGGGTTAAAAGTTTTTTTAAGACATATCATGAAATCAAATACAATTTGAGCCACTCAACGTACCTTTACAATGTTGATAAAATGACACAAGATGAAATTGAATCTGTGATTCGAGATGTGTTCCATTATTTAGTCCCAGCGCAGAAAAAAGACATAGAACAGACGTTTTTCAATGTATTTAATACCAGCCTAAAAGAGTTGGAGCGAGATGCTCAGTTCTTTTCATGATTTTTCAATCAGACCTGTTTAGATACATTGTTGTCTCTCCTTTCGACTTCGGGCCAAGTTGGCTCGAAGTGACTTCTATATACAAAAGCACCGCCTATAATCTTACTGAGGCGGTGTTGGTGTCAGTTTTCAGTTTTTGGTGTAAATGCTGCTTGCGGATTGCCTGTAAACCATTGATATTGCTGGATTTCTCCAAGTCCTATAATTTCACTCCGACCATAAAAAGTCCTGTAGTTTCAATGACTGCAGGACTTTCTTTTTTTCCTGATCCTTTGCGGCATCCATTGTATTCTACCAATTCTTCTACCGCATTTCAAAAAGGCTTCCTGAAAGCTGCTGAGCCATATTCTTTTTTCGGGCCACATCCAAGTGACCGTAGATATTGGCAGTCATTTTTATATCTGCGTGGCCCATCCACTCCTGTACGTCTTTCAACGTAAAACCTGCGTTTAACAGCAAGCTGGCGCAACTATGCCGGAGTTCAGCCGCTGTCAAGCAAAGACTAAAAAGAAGCCTTATTCTGTGTTTGATATTGGATATTAGGATACTCGTCCAGATAGTTCAAAGAAATATCCAGTCTACCATCCGGCCAAATTGTCACGCGTTCCAGAAGGTCAGACGTGATCTCGCTTGTCAGTTCATTCAGCTCAGAGTATTTTCCGTAGCTCTCAACAAAACAATTGTGTTCCGACTTCGCCTTGAAAATGCGCTGTTCTATGGATTCAGTTTTTTCAGAGATTTCCTCAAGGTGCTGCCGTAAGGCGGCTTTTTTTGTTATGTACATCTCCAGGTTCAGCTTTCCATCAACGAAAGCCTCATACAATCCCCGGTTCTGTTCTGTAATCCTTTCCTGCAACACCTGAAGATTGCGAAGCTCCGCCCGCATGGATAAAATACACGATTCGTCATGTTTCCGGCGAGCGTCCATAATGTGGCTCACTTCCACCGCACAACGGGCCTGCATACGGATTGCCTCTGTCACCGCGTCCAGAATTTCCTGTTCATAGATTTTATTACGGCAGCATTCGGCAGCAGGCAAACTGTTTGGGGTATCACAGCGGTAATAAGGAGCCTTTTTCGCTCTCCGTACAATGGCCATTCCGCAGACACCGCAATACACTTTTCGATGCAGCGGATAATCCTGTTTAACATGTTTGCTTGTTTGCTTAAATTCGCCTCCAAGCTGTTCCTGCGCTTTCTGAAACAGTTCTTTTGATACGATAGGGTCATGGCGGTCATCCACGACAATCCAATCGTCCAGCTTGGCTTTCACCTGCCGGTGGACACCGATCTGATCGCGGACGCGCTTGCCGTAAACAAAACTACCGATATATTGCCGGTCACGTATAATCCAGGAAACCATTTTCTGGCTCCAAAAGTTTTCGCCCGACCAGTTCGCGTGCGCGCTGGAAGTACCGGCCTTGTTTGCTGATGGCGTGGGGGCGTGTTCCGCATTGAGAACCTGCGCGACCTTCGCCGTTGAATTTCCTTCCGTGACCATACAGAAGATTCGCTTTACAACGTCTGCTGCCTCCGAGTCTATCATGAGATGATGTCTGTCGCACGGGTCCTTGACATACCCATACGGGGCAACCGGGTTGATGTACACGCCGCGCTCCGCCAGATTCTTCTTTGCGCTTCGAACCTTTCTGGAAAGGTCGCGGCTGTACAGATCATAAATCAAGGTACGGAATGATGTATCCAAACTGTCAAGGTCGCCCTTGCGCTGGCTGTCAAATTTGTCGTTAACAGAGATGAAGCGGACGCCGAGAAATGGAAACACGCGGGAAATATAATTGCCGACCGTGATGTAATCCCTTCCAAATCGGGATAGGTCTTTCACAATGATACATTGAACGCTGCCGTTCCGCGCCGCCTCAATCAGACGTTTCACGCCGGGCCGGTTAAAATTCTTGCCACTGTAGCCGTCGTCGCAGAACTCCATGATTTCAGCGCCGCAAAGCTCCGGAGAGGTGCGGATATAATCGACAAGCATACCCCGTTGATTGGTGATGCTCTCAGATTCCAGCTTGTCACTGCTTGACAGGTCGCCGTCCTCAAGAGACAAACGGATATAAATTGCAATCGTCATACCGCCGCCTCCGCTGCAAAGTGCGTCAACGCCGCAAATTCGTCCTGATAGTTAAATATGATATGCAGTTCGCTGTTATCGCTGACCTCAATTCTTGCAACAAGGGCATGGATCAGTTCTTCCGATAAGCCCTCAATGTTCTGGAATTTTCGTATTTCCGTAAACATGTGATTGATCGGGGAGTACCATTCCAGCTCCTTACGCTGCCGTTTCAGTGTGTCCAGATGTCCAGCACATTCATCGCAAAGTGTCCGATAGTTTTCTTTCATGGCGGTATATTCCTGACGGGTCACGATACCATCCACAAGGCTCTGATACAGGCCGTCGTACAGCGTCTGGCTGTGCGTAAGTTCGCGCTCCGCCACCGTAATCTGCAATTCCAGTGTATGCTTTCTGCCTGCGGATTCCGCTTCCCATATCGCCTTGACGCGCTTTTCCAGATCGGTCACAGCGTCAATGTGACGGCGTATGGCTGTTCCGACAACTTCCAACAGTTCGCGTTCCTTCAGGTTCTTTTGAGAACACGCGGAGGGCTTATTCAAAGCGGTCAGGCAAATATAGCTGTAGTAATATACCTTTTTATCCTGCCAGTTGGAATAGACCTGACGGCGGGACAGAGCCTTACCGCAGTCCGCGCAGTAGACAAGCCTCCGGAACATATTGGGCGTTTTTATGCCGCCGCTGTTTTCCAGCGAGGCAAAGTATGCTTCCGAACGCTCTTTTGAAAGCACCTGCGCGGATTGGAAAGTCTGTTCGTCAATGATCGCCTCATGCGCGTTTTTAGTGATCCGCCATTCGTCAGACGGCGCGTACCGCTCCTTTCGGGCCTGCTTGTAAGACTGCTGTGTCCGCTTACCTTGCACCAGATGGCCGAGATAAACCTCATTTTGCAAGATTTCCTTAACATTCCAAGGTGTCCAGAGCGTATCGCGGTATTTTTCATTCCGCGAGAGGCCGACATGATAAAGGTACGCGGACGGGGACAGAACGCCGCGTTTGTTGAGTTGCCGCACGATGCCGGTATAGCCCATGCCTGTCAGCCGCAGCGCGAATATTTCCCGTACAAACGGCGCTGTTTCCGCGTTAATATCAAGGTGATGCCGGTCAGTCTCACTTTTTCTATACCCGTAAGGTGCCCATACGCCGATGAACTCGCCGCGCTTTTCCTTGGAGGCGATGGCGCTGGATATTTTCTGTGAGATATCCCGGCTGTACGTCTCGTTCATCAGGTTTTTCAGCGGAACGATAAAGCCGTATTCATTCCGCTCGGCGGCCAGGGTATCGAAATTATCGTTTATGGCGATGAACCGCACGTTCAGGAACGGGAAAATGCGCTCCAGATAATTACCGGTTTCCTTATAATTCCGCCCAAAACGGGATAAATCCTTAACCACGATGCAGTCGATCTCACCGCGCCGGACACGTTCCATGAGCTTTTCAAACTCCGGACGCTCAAAATTGGTGCCGGTATGTCCGTTGTCGCACCACAAGCCCGCCAGAGTAAGCGCCGAGGTGTTTTCAATGTATTGGGTTATAAATTGCTTTTGACTTTCCAGCGTGTCCGCTCCAGGCCTGCCGCCGTCCTCTACGGAGAGCCGGACATAGCCCGCCGTGCGATAGGTTTTTTCTGTGGGTGTCGGAGCAGCGGCCTCCGGTCGGATTGGGTTGACCTTGCGTTTTGTCCGTGCCATTTATACCGCCTCCTTTGCCGCACGGCTGAGAATATCAAGCTGCCATTCAAATTCATCCTGCCAGCGATAGCGGATCTCGACGTATTTATCCTCATGGACAAGAATGCGGTCCACAAGAGAAACCACAGCGTTCCGGTCAAGCTCCGTAAGATTTTCATACTTTCGGAAATGCTCCATCCACGCCTTTCCCGAACCGCCTTTTTCACGCAGGTCTGTAAGCGCGTCCTGTAAGGCGTTCATCTGGCGCTCCGCTTCCTCCGCACGGACGGAGTAGTTCTGCTTGAGCTTTGTATATTCGTCCCGTGTGATGATATTGTCAGCGAGATTTTCGTAGAGCGACATAAGCAGCTTATTGAGCCGTTCCAGTTCTGTGCGCTTGACATCGATCTGACGTTGGAACTTTTGCGCCTCGGCGGTTTGCAGCGGCGCGGTATCTGTCATAGCAAGAAGCGTATCCATGTCGATGACTTCCCGGATATATCGTTGCAGGGCGGTAAGCACGATTTCCTCCAGTTCTTTGTCACGGATCGCGTGAGAGGAACAGATTTTATCCTGCTTGTTCGCGGAGCAGACGTAGTAAACATACTTTTTCCCGCCGGACGGCACGGTTTTCCGCACCATGCTAGCGCCGCATTCCCCGCAGAATACCATGCCTGAAAAGAGAAAAACTGTTTCTTCTTCTATTCCGTGACGAGTATCCATGGCAAGCACTTTCTGAACCGTGTCGAAGTCTGCGCGGCTGATGATCGCTTCATGGTTGTCCGGAATGACTGACCATTCGTTTTCAGGTTTCGTAATGCGCTTATGTACCTTATAGCTGGGCGTTGTTTCCTTGCCCTGCGTCAAAATCCCGGTGTAGACCGGATTTTTGAGGATTCGAAGCACATTTCCAGCCGACCACGCCGCTTTTACGTTTTTCTGAAACGATGTGACATAGTTCATGCCGAGAGATTTTTTGTATTCCAGCGGAGATAGGATTCCACCGCTGTTCAGCCTGACTGCGATATCCTGGGGGCTGACACCCTCCAGCTTCCATTTGAAAATATCCCGCACGATATCGGCGGCGTAGTCATCTACCAGAAGACTGTTTTTATCTTCACTGTCCTTTTTATAGCCATAAATGGCAAAGGCACCTATGAACTGGCCGCGCTTGCGTTTGATATCGAGCTGGCTGCGGATTTTCACGGAGATATCCCGGCAGTAAGCTTCGTTTATGAGATTCTTGAACGGTACGATAAGGTCGTCGGAGGCGTTTCTGCCCTTAAAGCTGTCGTAGTTGTCATTGACTGCAATAAAGCGGACGCCGAGAAATGGAAACACCTTTTCGATGTACTCCCCGGCGTCGAGATAGTTTCTCCCAAACCGGGAGAGGTCCTTCACGACGATGCAGTTGGTCTTGCCGGATTTCACATCCTCAAGCATGGCCTGAAAAGCCGGACGTTCAAAGGTGGAGCCGGAAAATCCGTCGTCTACCCGGACGGCATACTCGTGCAGTTCCGGATGCGCTTTTAGATAATCGCGCAAAAGCTCGCGCTGGCCTGTGATGCTGTTCGATTCTTCTTTATCCCCATCCTCGCGGGATAAACGAAGATACAGCGTCGCGTTCCAGGTCTGGATGATTTCGTTATTCATGGATACCACTCCCTTTGTCCATCGTTTTCATTACCCGGACAGGAGGGCGTCGATTTAGTCCTGAGTGTATTTTATTGAATTATGCCGTTCTTGTCGAGGATGTCACACCTTCGAGGCAATATATGAGGCCAGCCTGTCTTCCAGCGTAACGCCAGTATCCGCAAAACTGACCTTAACCACATATCTCCCGTGGCGATAACAGTAGGGGTTTCCAATCTGCCGGATGAAGTCCGTGATCCGTTCTTCTTTGGGAAGCGAAGTGTCAATTCTGACGCTTTCAATATCCCGCAGGCTTTCCCTGTCAACGGTTCGGGGATCAATGCCTTTCATCTGTTCCAATGATAATGCGCTCATAAACAAACGCTCCCTCCATGTGTTTTTTTCTCAAGATCACAACAATAGGCTGACGGCGATGATAGTTATGTCGCCACATGGCGCAAAACCGCGCCGTCAGCCCATGACTTCTAATTTTGAGATTGTTACGCCGTATTTGCCACGCGCCCCGGCGATTAGGATATTGCAAAAGGCCGCTACTGGCGTAGCTGTCGCAGCTCTGCGATACCGCCGCTTGCTGGGCTGGCGAATATCGAAGGGTTCCCCCTCAAGTCTGTGGGAGGTCGTGAAAGCGTATCATTATCCCCCGCGCTGTCATCGCACCCAGTGTGCCGAACCGGGTCTAAGGCTAAACGTTTCTCGCTCGGACAGCTTCTACCGGATCACCTCCTGGAGCTGTCGTCTTGGCGGCGTGCCTTATGTCGCTGGCCTTTCGGCCACGCGGGTTTTGTGCCTGCAATATGTATATTCAGTTTTCAAACTACATTTAAGAGCGAAAAATCATCTCTCAATAACCATGACATTTCTGGGGCAAAAGTATGGGACATCAAAAAAGATTTTTTAAAAATTTTTCAATACCTTTTAATCCACGCCTGATAGATTCACATACAGTCGCTTTTCCAACGCCTTCCGCTCTTGCAATAGCCGCTTTACTCATGCCCAAAAAGTAATGGGCGTAGATACGTTTGGCCTGCTTGTCCGGCAAAGAGGCAATGGCGGCATGAAGCTGTTCATATGTAACCTTCCGCTCATAAATTTCGCAGGGCGAAAGGGAAACAAAAAGAACGTCATGCTCAATTCCGTCATCTTTATCAAGGGAATACTCTGCTTTATACCGGTACATACGCCGTCTATAAGCTTTTTCTTGCCGTTCAGCTTTAAGTAGGACATCCGCTATTTCATCGGATACATCAATGAATATATCTTCGTTATAGAAGGGATAATAATCCCGCAAATTGATTTTAGCCATAAACTTTTTTCCTCCGTTTTCTGAAAGATTGGTATTGAGTCAAAATTTCAGAAATGGAGGGCCACGGCAGCGAATTATCGAGTGCGTTGTATGAAATGACAAAAAATGTGGGCATTTTTGCACTTCAAATTGTCGCGCAAAGGGATTTTCTGTCGAATAGAAAAAGGCAGCATTCTGCCCGTTATAGCAAAATGCTGCTTTTTGATGATATGTAATTATATGAAATCTGCTACATTTACATAGTTCGTCGTCTTTATTTTAGCCTCCAGACGAATTTTATACAGATAAACATGGCGAATCCTTTCCTTCTGCCATGGCTGTCATGAAAGGCTTTGCTTTCTGTAAAACCATCTGGTTAAAAGTCTACGACGTGCAAAAGCCTACCCTCTTAAATGGAGGGCAGGCTTTTTGAATGACTTCTTGCAGCCAGACTATCATAGCACCATGGAAAGTGCCTTAGACCCTCGGCTTTGCGTCTCCATCTTTAGATGGATTTGCCTTTAACTATATTTTTTGCGTTAATACAAAACACACTTAGCAAGTTGCTTTAATGGCATGATTTAACCGTTTACGTGCGCAGAATTATATACTTTAATTTTAAAGTACCGGTTATTCTCCGCACTCGTCGGCATGCTGATGTTCATGACAAATAGAACCCGTCGATTTCAGTTTGCCCTGAAGATAATTGTTGGCTGCTTTTTCAGCGTCCCCAGATGCTCCGACAATTACTTCTATTCCTTTTTCATTAAAAATATCAACGGCACCTCCGCCCATACCACCCGAAATAATTACGTTTACATCCTTATCATAAAGAAAGACGGGAAGAAAGCCGGGTTTGTGTCCCGGATTTGGAACAAATTGTTTATTAATAATCTGCTTGTTCTGCGCTTCGAAAATGGCAAAAGCCTCACAATGTCCAAAATGTTCCGTTACGTTTTTCCCTTCACATGCAACTGCGATTTTCATAGATTTTCTCCTTCTCGATTTTTTACTGAAACTAAATCATTTAAAATTCTTTCCCATATTAACCCAATTGCCTTGCCGGCCGGACTCTCGGGATAAGAGGCGATACTCTGACAATTGTTTACCGCCTTTACAACTGTTTCATCATAGGGGATTCTGCCGACGACCGATACAGATAAACCGTTACAATAGCTTTCGATTTCGTTGGCGGTATCGGCATTGACATCATACTTGTTGATACATACGGCACAGGGAACACCAAAGTGTTTTGAGGTTTCAATAATGCGCTTCATGTCGTGCATTCCAGAAATGGTCGGTTCTGCGACAATCAGAACAAAATCCACTCCATTGATCGAGGCGATGACAGGGCATCCTATTCCAGGCGATCCATCTACAATGGCCAGATCCGAATCAGGAGCCTCTTGTATCAACTGTTGCTTGACAGCTGTAACCAATTTGCCAGAAGCGCCGCTGCCCATTTTGAGCTGTGCTGTCGAAAACACTCTTTCGTCATTCTTGTAAAGCATCATATCGCCGGATATATGATCCAGCATAGTAATCGCCTGTACAGGGCAGATTTCTAAACAGACGCCGCAGCCTTCACACTCAAATTCACCGATAGAAAAGTCCTTTATCGCGCCAAAACTGCAATTTTCTTCGCACAGGCCACATCGGGTACACTTTTCCTGATCGATCACCGCTTTCCCAAAACCATAATAATCCGTTTTTGCCGGTTCAGATAACTGGGACATAACAAGATGAAGATTAGGGGCATCAACATCACAGTCGGCAAATGCTCTGCCCTTGCTCATTGTTATAAACGCGCTGGCTACAGTGGTTTTCCCCGTGCCACCTTTGCCGCTGAGAATTAAAAGCTGTTTCATTGCAGCGCCTCCTTTGCCACCTTATACAGGAGGTTTCGAAATAGCTCATGATATTGTCCACTTTCGCGCACAGACACAAGTCCTTTGGAGTTAAGCCTGCCCAAATTTTCATCATAAGGAATTTCGGCAAGGATATTGATCTTATTTCCCCTGCAAAACTTTTCGGAAGGATTTTCTCCGGGCAGACATTTGTTGAGGACAACGCCGAACGGCTTGTTAAAGAGCTTCACAAGCTCATAGACCATTCCCAGATTATGAGCTCCGAACAGGGTCGGTTCGGCAACCAAGATACAGTAATCGGCCTCACGAATGCTTTCCATGACGATACATGAACTTCCGGGAGGACAGTCAATCACAACCGTATCCTTTTCCGGAAGCTTTTCCATAAGTTCTTTGATAATTGGCACACCGGATACCTCTCCAGTGTTCAGGCAGCCGGTAAGAACAGTTACATTATCTGAAACTCCCGTCTCAATCGTGCCGATTTCTCTTTGCTTTTTGCTGAGCGCTTTTTCCGGGCAGAAGAGTATACATCCTCCGCAGGAATGACAGACCTCATAAAAAATCATCAGTCTGTCCCGGAGCAAAGCCAGCGCGTTGTACTTACAAAAATCAACACATTTCCGGCAGCCTGTGCATTTGCTCATATCCGCTTCCGGTACTGTAACGGCGACAGATTGCTTTTCCGTTATTTCCGGTTTTAAAAACAGGTGCCCGTTGGGTTCCTCCACATCGCAATCCACATACACCGCTTTATCAGCGGCACAGGCAAGATTGACCGATACGAAGGTTTTTCCTGTTCCGCCTTTGCCACTGAGTACGGCGATTTTCATTCCTTGACACCCCCGTGGTTATGAAGACCCGGGTGAATTTCAGAGAGATGAGAGAGCCCTCCATTCTTAAGTTTTTCAATATTGTCAGTAACGGTGCCATCCTGAGCTTTATACATTGCGACTTTTGCGGCATTCAATACCTGCGCGGCGTTATCTCCGCAGCGGCAAGTGATGATTGCTTCGACTCCATGATCGACAAGCATCTGCGCCGCTTTGATCCCCGCACCGCCTTGGCTTGCCGCGGCGGAATTGTCCAGAAATTCATGGTTCCCAGTTTCCGTATCAAATAACGCATAATACGGAGTGCGCCCGAAAGAAGGGCAGATAGGAGCATCCAGGGATTTGCTTTCAACCGGTGCTGCTAATTTCATAATCATTTCTCCATTTCATTTATTTATTGTTTTCAGCTTTAACGAATCTGCGTTCAATCTCCCGCGCCGCTTCCGCCAAATAATCATTACTGAAGCGTTCAAACTCACCTTTGTCAGCAAGGCTTGCCATGGCTGGGTCAATCGGAATTCTTCCAAGAATATTCAACCCAAGTTCTTTTGCAGTTTCCTGAAGATTGCTTTCCCCGAAAATTTTTATTTCCTTGCCGCAGTCGGGGCATTTCACATAGCTCATATTTTCAACGACACCCAAAACAGGGATATTCATTTGATGTGCCATGTTATATGCCTTTTTCACGATCATGGATACAAGCTCCTGAGGGGACGTGACAATAACGATTCCATCCAGAGGAATAGACTGGAATACGGTAAGCGGCACATCCCCGGTTCCGGGTGGCAGATCGATAAACAGAAAATCGAGATCGCCCCATATGACATCCTTCCAGAACTGTTTGACGGCATTGGCAAGCATCGGCCCTCTCCAGATGACCGGCGCGTCATCCTGAGGAAGTAAAAGGTTGATTGACATGATGCGGATATCATTATGCGTTTTTTCCGGGAAAATTCCTAATTCATTTCCCTGCGCTTTCTGCGTGAGGCCAAACATTTTCGGGATGGACGGTCCTGTAATATCGGCGTCCAAAATTCCCGTATTGTAACCTTTCCTGTTGATCAGGACAGATAGCATAGCAGTGACAAGGGATTTCCCGACGCCGCCTTTGCCGCTGACCACACCAATCACTCTTTTTATCGTGTTCAGCTCATTGGTGGCTTCTAAAAAACTCTTTGGATTCTTTTCGCATCCTTCACAGGATTCCTTACTGCAAGTGCTGTCTGAACAGGCCTTGGTTTTCTCAGGCATGATATCTCAACTCCTAACTAATAAAAATATGTATTTGACACTCAGTCGTAATCTTTCATTATAAACTCATCATCATGAAACAAATCCGCCGCAATTTCAGTCATATTCATTTTTCCCCAATACGATAGTTTTTTATGTTCGCTATAGTATTTCATTGGAATTGGATGGGTTCCGACAACAACGTTTACTTTATATCGACTTTCGATAAATTCCTTAAACTCTTTTATATACGGACAGGGAGGATAACCAACGACAAATCCCGTTGCGAAATGAATTGTTTGGGCACCGTTTTTTATCATTTCTTCCGGCACATACTCAATGTTTCCACCAGGGCAGCCACCGCAGTTTGAATATCCAACCAGTTCAACTTCTTCTTCCGGAGTATAAATCGAAAAAGCACCTACTCGGTCTCTTAATGCTCTCAGACATTTCCCGCCTCCGCAGTTCTGATAGCGAGAGCAAATAATAATTCCTATTTTTTTCATATTTTGCAGTTCCTTAGATGAAATTGATTTTGGAAAAATCGATATTCCCTTCGGCATCCGCAATTCCTACATTAGCATGGACATATTCAATTTTTCCTATAAACATCTCATGAGAACCTGTGACAATGGAATCCACAACCGTACATTCAATATTTACAGGGCAATCCGGAAGGATAGGAGCATTTACTTTTTTCCCCTCCTGAAGCTTAACGTTCATTGCGGCCAGCTTGTCTCCGTCCCGCTTGCTGTGGCTTCCCATGTAATCAAATGTTTCCTCATAATCTTTATCTACAAGATTTACAACGAAACAGCCGGATTCCTTGATCAGCTTGTGAGAGTATCTTGAAGGGACAATACCGACCATGACCATGGGAGGATCGTAGCTGCAATTGCCACAATAGCCTACCGCAAGCACATTGTTTTCACCGTCCAGGCCCCGACAGGAGACGAGAACTTTGGGGGCAGGCTGAAGGCATGATTTCATTTTTGCCTCTTTCTTTTCTGTGACTGCGTTTGTCGTGCTCATAAAAACCTCCTAATTATTTGGCTTCCGCCTTTATAGTGTTCCATACCGGGGAAAAATCTCGTAAACGGGAAATAATCGCTGGCAGCTTTTCAAGTATATAATCAACGTCCTTTTCGGAATTATCTTCATTCAGTGAAAATCTAAGTGAACTATGTGCCAGTTGACTGGAAAGGCCCGTTGCCAGAAGGACGTGCGACGCTTCCTGCGAGCCGGATGAGCATGCAGAGCCGGAAGAGGCGCATATGCCGTTTTGGTCGAGCATCATAACCATGGATTCGCCTTCAACACCTTCGACGGCAAAAGAAGCGATACCGGGAAGTCTGTTTGCCGGATCGCCGGTCAGCCTGATGTGGGGAATTTTTATCACCCCGTTGATCAGCCTGTCTCGCAGGGTGGATACCTTTTTTATATTTTCCTTCATGTTTGATGCGGCTTCTTCCAGCGCTGCTCCAAGGCCAACGATTCCAGCTACGTTTTCCGTGCCGGATCTCAGATTATGCTCCTGACCGCCGCCATGTATCATCGCAGGCAGATTGAGGCCTTTTTTAACATACAGCGCTCCGATGCCCTTTGGCCCCCTGAATTTGTGCCCTGCCAAAGAGAGCATATCGATATTCATTGCGCCAACATTGATCGGAATATGCCCCACCGCCTGTACCGCGTCGGTATGAAAGATAATACCATATTCTTTTGCTAACGCTCCTATTTCGGCTGTTGGTAAAATTGTACCAATTTCATTGTTGGCTGCCATAATTGAAATAAGAGACGTACCGTTTTTTATGAAAGATCGAAGCTTCTCAAGGGATATCTGACCATACATATCCACCCCCAGACGGGTAATCTCATACCCGTGCACTTTCAGTGAATCAAGGGTATGTAGAACGGCGTGATGTTCAATGGCTGTGGAAATAATATGTTTACCATTATTTTGACCGTTCTTAACCGCCGATTTGATTGCCCAGTTGTCGGCTTCCGTTCCGCCGCTCGTAAAGTAGATTTCCTCCGGAAGGGCGCCTATCGCGGACGCGACTTTTTCACGTGCATCCTGAATCGCGCGTTTTGCATTACGTCCAAAGGAATAACCCGATGATGGATTTCCATATTCCGTTGTTAAATAAGGCAGCATTGCTTCAAATGCCGCCCTTGACAACGCAGTCGTGGCTGCGTTGTCCGCATATACCATTTGATTCATTGCTCATTTGCTCCCTGATGTTCAGTCATTTTATTGCGATAGTTTTCAATTGCATTTTTGAGCGCAGTCGCGCCGAGAACAGAGCAATGCAGTTTGTTTTCGGGTAATCCACCGAGGGCTTCTGTTATATCGGCATCCGTTAGCTTCAGCGCCTCTTCCAGAGATTTCCCTTTTACAAGTTCAGTAGTCATACTACTTGTCGCGATAGCCGCAACACAACCAAACACCAGAAAGCTTATATCTTCAATGATATCATCTTTCACTTTGATATAGAGTGTAAGAGAGTCGCCGCAGCTCGGATCGCCGCACGTCCCCTCTGCATCAGCTTCAGGCATGCTTCCGGCGTTTCTTGGGCACATAAAGCGCTCGATTACCTTGTCAGAGAATGATTCGCAGAACATTTCATTACTTCCTTTGCTGTTTGGTTTTTTGCTTGTTTTTAAGTCGGATTATATTACCTCAGACAGGGCCAGCATTGCAATTCCCGTCATGACTCCCGCAACGATAAAGTATTGCCTACATACCAATTTTTCCTTTAAAAAAATTCGTGATAACAATACGGAAAAAACGCTGTATGAAGCAATAAGAGGCGCGACAATAATGGCGTTTCTCGCCATTGCAAAAACATAAAAAAATTGCCCGGCCGTCTCAAAAACAGCAGCGGCACCCCTATCCTTTTCTTTCAACAGGTGAAACTGTTTCTTTGTTACTTTTAAAAAAATAAATGCAATTACTGCACAGATCAAAAACGTAAATTCATAAGCTAAAAGGGCCTCATCTTCACTGATAAGCGACCATTCGTCAAGATAAATGGCATCTGCAAAAGTGCCCAAACCATCGATAACGCAGTATAAAACGGGGAAGACAATCGCAATAAACCCTCGCTGATATTTTTTGACGTTTTCAATCAGGCTCAATGATTCGCCCGAAATGTGTCTTTCAGCCGCCGCAAGCGCTACGATTCCTAACGTAATGATAACGATTGCGCTGATTTCCAAAAAGCTCAGCGTATGAGCAAAAAAAATAAAGATCAAAACGGTGGTAACCGCCCCCGAAGAATTTTGAACGGGAGAGGAAATTGACAATTCGATGTATCGTAGGCCAAAATAACCTATCGCCATCGATAAAATGTACATAAATGAAACAGGAAAGTAGGTCACCAAATAAGCTGGATTAAATGCAGTACCTTTGATCAGCATATAGCCAAAGCCGTGGATTCCCATGACCAAGCCAACCATTATTACCGTTTTGATATGGCTTTCTTGATCATCCGGTACAGCGCCCTTCTTATAAAACAAATCCGCAAAAGCCCATGAAAAAGTCGTCAACAGCGCAAAAATCAACCACATGTGCGATTTCCTTTATTCAGATTTATGGGCTTATGCTCACAATACCTATTGTAGTATTATTACGGGCATATGTCAACAACTAATTGCAAGAAGAAATAGAAAAACCACATCCAAAGAATACTTCAGATATGGCTTTTCGAACCTTACTATATCAGCATTTTAATATGTCATCAATCGCACCTGCCATGTCTCCAGCAGTTTCCACGCCCAAATTTACCTCTGCAGGAATGGCTGCATGCGATATTTTTTGAGCCGCAAGCAGGACAGACGTAGCTGCCTCCGTTGATAGCTTCAAGGTTTTCTAAGCTCTCCAACCACTCCTTCCCGCAGTCGAGACATCTGACAGGACATATATTCTGCGTGAAATTCCCGCCCTCGATATGAATCGTTTTCCCGTTTACCAGGCTGTCGGCAATTTTTTCTCTCGCGGACAATAAGATGCGCTGAAACGTTGGACGGGAGACTTCCATCTTGTCCGCACATTCTCCTTGCTCAAGACCTTCTAGGTCTTTCAGGCGGATAGCTTCCAATTCTTCCAGCTTTAATATATTCTCAGGGATCTCCACGATCTCCTTATCCGACGGAACGAAATAGGCGATAGCCGGAACGTTTTCAATCTTTCTCCATTTTGTAGGTCTGGCCATTATATCACCTCCGCTCTGTGGTACTTAAAGACATAACTGTTCAAATTGACGCCCAATCTACGGGCTATCATAGCGCACTTCGCCTTCAGTAGGAAGAACACCGGTCTTCGGCAATCGGAAAGAGCTTCAAAATTTCCCTGACCTTTGCTGATAACAATATCCGCCCTGTTAAAAACTGATAGAAATTCCGCGCCGCATTCATTCAGAATGGCACCGGGAGCTCCGCAGCCGGTAGTAATAATATCAGCACAGTCACACAAACCAGAATCATATGCATCCTGTAAGGTCGCGTCGTTTATTATAGGTTCGTTTCTAACCGCGTAAGTAATTTCATAACCGGGAAGGTATTCAATCAGCACCCGGTCAAAGACAGTTTCTCCTGCGTTATCTCCGATGATCAGAATGCTTTTCGCCGACTTAAGTTCTTCTTCGAAAATGTCGAGATCACAGGTTGAAAACTCTTTTGCGAGCTCATTTTCAAGACAATCCGTGAAATTCAGGCTGTTATAAATCGCCGAATCAATAATATTGCCCGTGGCCGCCGTTTTCAGTGCCCAATACAGTTTGCCCTGCTTATTTCTGACAAATTCTCGGAGCAGAGGAGAGGCTTCCTTCGCGGCTTTTATATCTCGTTCTTTAACCGCTTTATATGGATCGGATATGCCGGTCAGACGCTTCACGACTTGATGCATATCTTTTACGATATCGGGAGAGCTTTGATATCTTTTGTAATTTGCAAGAATCATTAAAGCTTCATCCATAATCTTTGCCTGAGATTCAGCCTTGTCGGTTGCCATTCTCGAGGCTTCAAGCACCTGCCTTAATACACATGGCAGACAGTCCAAAAACAATTCCATTTTCTATTTAATGTGAATAATCAATAATCTTCACAGTGTCTCCTAATCTTTTAATAAGGGCATCTTTAATAGCCTGCGCGTGAGGACATGGAAAACCTATTGGATTTCCGCGCGTTATGCAGGAACACAGTACAATGGTATCCGCACCTCGCTTAACCATTTCCGCCGCTCTTGTTACGGTTTTTTTGCCTGGGCACCCTCCGCATGTACTGAAACCGATTACTTCAATCTCACCCTCGATGCCCTCAAACGCACATTTCTTTTCCTTCATCACTTTGAAATCCGTTGTACCGGGGCACATATCCTCTGTCTGCATACATCTGATTAACCCGACTTTCATAAAAGGCCCTCCATGCTAAGGCGACACCGCACAATAGCGGAAGTTGGCAACGTATGGTAAAATAGACATATGAACAAACAACTATCATTATCGGCACTGACCGATGAACTGGGGCAGGCCAAAACACGAAAAAAGGAATTTCTGGAGCAGATGGACGCACTCATTCCATGGAACGAGTGGATAGGGATCATACAGCCGTACTATTACAAAGGAGAGACCGGCAACAAACCCTTTCCGCTTGAAACTATGCTGCGGATTCATATGCTTCAAAATCTATACGACCTGTCGGACATGGGCACCAAATACGAAGTGATTGACAGCCGCGCCTTTTCGGAGTTCTGCGGTGTGGAATCGAGCAATCAAGTGCCGGATGGCGATACGATTGGCCGGTTTCGTGCCCTGCTGGTGGAGCATGGTCTTCAGGAGCGGTTATTTGCCCACGTGCTGGCGCTTCTACACGCGCGTGGCCTGATCCTCCAAAAAGGCACCATTGTGGATTCTACCATCATAGCCGCGCCGCCCTCAACAAAAAACCGTGAGAAGAAACGCGACCCAGATGCTTGCCAGACGAAGAAGGGCAACACTTGGCATTTTGGTTACAAGGCTCATATCGGGGTGGATCAAGACACAGGGCTGGTGCATCATCTGGAGGTGACGGCAGCCAATGTGCACGATGTAACAGTGACTTCCAAACTGCTCACCGGTGAAGAAATGAATGTCTACGGCGATTCCGGGTATCTTGGCGCTGAAAAACGTGAAGAGACTGTAACACATAACAAGGACGGCAGGAAAATCCACTATAAAATCAATCGCAGGCCTTCCCAAAGTAAAAACAATTCCGTGCGTTCACAGGGGCAAATCAAGCGGAGAGAGCACGAAAAATCCTCTGTTCGGGCCAAGGTCGAGCATGTTTTCGGTGTTGTAAAGGGACTTTTCGGTTATCGCAAGACTCGATACAAAGGCCGACGAAAACAGAACGCAAAACTTCATATGATGTTTGCACTGGCGAACCTGTATCTGGCTGACAAGCGCTGCTTGACTGCCTGATTCAGTGCGCCTGTGCATTCAAAAGCTAGGGTATCCTTGCACTGTTCGTAATTGTCAGTGGGCAACGCAGGTGTATCCTTTGCGTTATACGGTGTTGCCCTAACTATTCTAAAGCTATTTTATAGAGATAATTAGTACAAGTCAACAAGATCCCGTGATGGGAAAACTATATCAAACGCGCGTACGCTCTCTTTTCCCGTGTTCTAGGCATGGCTTTTGTACTGATTATCTGAAGACTGTCCAATATGTCTTGGACTTGATCTCCCGGGAACCCGGCAAGAAGGTTTTCGTCTGGAATGTTGGTAGCGTTTCTGCATCCGTAACAACCTAGACTGACATTGAGCTTCTGCTTCAAAAACGGAACAACTGTTGTATCAACACAGGTGCCGTTTGAAATACTGGAAGAAAATTCAAGTCTGCCGCCGGTTTGATGAATAGTTGCAAGCGCCAACCACATCAGATGCTCAGGCACAGTTTCTAATACAATAATGTCAGGATTAAAATCGACTTCCGGTAAAGGAGCCAGCGCAATCCCAGAAAACTGCTTATATTCAAAACGCGGCATCAACTCCATGGTCTTTTGCGCGCCTTCCTTTTGAAAGCTGCCCAACTGAGACAGGAACTCGCCGTTCATAAGCTTCTCCGGAACAGGAATAAACCCCAGTGCCGAGGCACCGTTTGCGCACGCAACATTATCCGCTGTAGCCAGAAGCTTGTTTCCTTCCCGGGCTTTCATAATAAACTGGCAAAAAGTATATTTGTTTTCGCTATTATAGCCGGATACAGATGTATTATCTTGAAGCAGCTTCAAACCGACCGCTTCGTTTTTAAGGCTCAATAAGTCTTTTAGCCCATCTGATATAACCTTGTAGTCCATGAATCCAAATCTCCTTTAACGTATTACTTGTGAATATTCCGTTTATAGAATTTTTTGCCCTCATATGTATACTCTATCAAACTGCCCCGATCGAGAAGCTCCGAAATGACTGATCGATTCGCGTTTCTCTTTTCAAGTAAGTTTTCGATAATATCCTCACGAATCGGGTGGACCGACGCGATACTTATAATATCATCCGCAATATCCTCGGTAAAGAAAAAGCCTTCCTCTGTTTCGTCGCCCGTTATGCATTCCACATCTGTTCCGGATACTCCCCGAATAGTAGCGGCTGCTTTTCTCAGGTTTTCGGCAGACGCTCTCCTGACGCTTGATTCCGCAGGGGGACGGGTGGGGACAAGAAGGTATGCTTTTTGAGGCTGTACTAATGCTATCTGCTCCGCAATTTTTTCAATACAGGTTTCATGATCGTTTATTCCTTCCACCAACATCGTTTCGGTTACAAGCGTTCCGTGAAATGCTTTGGAAAACTCGATGATACCGTTCAGAATATCCTGATGCTTCAGCATTCCGTGTGGCCTGTCAATTTTATGCCAGGTTGTCTCTTCGGCAGCGTCGATGCTGACGGATACCCAGTCCGCGCCCATCAGGTCTTCCTTGACGTCATCCATCCACAAAAGCGAAGCGTTCGTTATAACGGCTATTTTTGTGTTATAGGGTTTCAGAAGCTCAATCGTCTTTCCCAGGTTCATATCCAGTGTAGGTTCGCCGTCCGGGACAAAGGAGAAATAATCGGCGTGTTTATTTTCCGTTTCAAGCTGCTTCAGCTTGATCTCAGCCTCGCGGCAAATGTCTTCCGGTTTATAAAACGCTTGCCTTTTCACCTGCATTCGGTTTGTCCTGCCAAGCTGGCAATAGACGCAGGAATAGGAACAAATTTTCGGTGGAATATTGTTTATGCCGATGCTTTGTCCCAGCCGCCTTGACGGTACTGGCCCGTATACGATCATTTGTATATAACCTCCGATCCCAAATCATTCTGATTGATAATGGAGTCCGGTATCACCTTATCGATAAACAAAATACCGTCCAGATGATCGAGCTCGTGGCAAAAGGCGCGGGCTAAAAGACCAAGCCCCTCCATTTCTATCGATTCGCCTTGTTCGTTCAATGCGTGAACAATGACCCGTTCAGGGCGCTTAACTCTTCCGTAGATCCCCGGAATGCTGAGGCAGCCTTCAAGCTCCTGCTGTTCGCCGGAGGCTTCAATGATAACGGGATTGATAAGCTTAAGAAGCCCTGTTCCGTCGTCGATTACAACAACTCGCCTCAATATACCAACCTGCACAGCCGCTAGACCGGCTCCGTTTGCAGCATACATCGTTTCCGACATATCTTCAAGTAATATCAATGTTCTGCCGTTTATTATATCAACTTTTCTTGATTTCTTTTTTAATACATCATCGCCCGGATGACGCATGATATTTCGCAAAGCCATATTTTGCCTCCTGATTTATTTATGGGGAAAAGGCGCATAGCGGTGCCTTTTCCCCATAACGCATGGATAGCCAGAGGTTATTCGGCTTCTTCGTTCATGCTGGAAAGCCGCTTCTTTACCTGTTGAAGCTGGTTTTCCAGAAGCTCAGCCTGATTGCTTAAAAATGTTTTCTCATCGAATGCGGCTGTGTTTGCTCCCGTGTATGCGGGATATCCATATCGTGCCCATCCAGGCATTCCGGTCGCACGGAACATATTTCTATGTCCGCGCCCACGTCCAAGTCCGCATCCAAATCCTCCTGCAAATCCTACCGGATTTGTATAACCCGGCTCCGCAAAGCCGTTGCAATAGCCCGCTCCACGTCCTGTCATAGGGCCCATCCCCATCGGGCCCGTTCTGTCTCCTCTTGGCATAAATAATACTCCTTTCGTACGTTCCATAATTTTTTGCTTCATCCTGTTGCGGTTTGCCTATTTGATTATTTCACCGTATCGTCACGATGCTTTCCCTGATGTTCGCAGGTAATTTTCGGGTCATACAACAAAGTCCCGTCCAGTAGAGCCTGTACAGCGGTATCCGCGCTGCCGGTTACGTTGCTATACAGCGTAATCTTTGCCTCGCGCAGGGCACGCTTTGCTCCGTCGCCCAGCGTACCGCAGATCAAAGTGTCCACGTGGATTTTTTTCAAAATATCTGCCAGTGCGCCGTGACTGCTACCGTTGGTGTTGATCAGTGTCCGAATGGTCACTTTGCCGTTTTCCAAATCGTAGATCTGAAAACGGGTTGAATGCCCGAAATGTTGAAATATTTGGCCGTCCTGATACGGTACTGCAATCCGCGTCATCTGCAGTTTCGTTTCTGGCATGTGCTCTACCTCTCCCTATATTAAAAATCTTGCTCAATGATTGAAGCTATAGTTCCAAATTTTCGGTTGCAGCCTTAATGAATTCAATCTTGTTATGGTTTCTATTGAGTGGATTTGTCAGTATCCATCAAGATAAGTCATTAATATTTCTCTACCGGAGGTTATTTGGTTTCTTCGTTCAGACTGGAAAGCCGCTTTTTTACCTGCTGAAGCTGACTCTCCGGGGACTCTGCCTGATTGCTTAAGTATGTTTTCTCATCGAATGCGGCTGTGTTTGTTCCTGTGGGATAGCCATAGCGTGCCCACCCCGGCACGCCGGTCGCGTAGAACGTCCTGCGAAATCCACGTCCGAATCCGCAACCAAATCCTCCCGTGAATTGAGCCGAATTCTCAAAGCCCAACACCGCTAAACCGTTGCAATAACCTGCTCCGCGTCCTGTCATGGGGCCCATAGGTCCTGTTCTGTCTCCTCTTCGAATAAACAATACTCCTTCCGTGTTTCATTCGTTTCTTGATTTACTGAATCCTGTTACGGTTTACCCATTGGTATGCGAGGTATGCGCAGCCGGGAATCAGCCATGCAACCGCCCACAGCTTTCGTCTGTATCCGTGCCCACGGCCAAAACGTGAACCCTGTCCCACCAAATTTAAATATCCGGGAAATCTGAAGCCTGCGCAAAAACCCACTCCATGCCCTGTCATGGGACCCAGCCCTGAAGGTCCTGTCCCGTCTCCTTTTGGCATTGCCACGCCTCCTCAATCTTTCGTAACTTTCGATTATTCCGCCTCAGATTCCTAAGTCAAAGGCAGTTCAGATGCTCATCAATTTTGCTTATGCTTTCAGGACTGATGATGTGTTCGATCTGGCAAGCGTCCTCGGCCGCCGTAGCGGCATCTACGTTTAAAACTCTAACTAAAAACGTCTTTAGCAGGTTGTAGCGCCTTTTTACAATTGCGGCTTCTTCAAGTCCCTTTTCTGTCAAAGTAACGGCTCCATATTTCTCCTTGACAACATATCCTTCATCCCTTAGCCTCTTCATCATACAACTGACGCTGGCTTTGGTAATCCCCAGAACCTCGGCAACGTCGCTTGAGCGCACTTCCTCGCCGCCGGACAATTCAAGCAAAACTTTTAAATAGTTTTCCTTGCTGGGAGTGATACTTTTACTAAGGACATCGCTTTTCATGGTGGCTAAGAACCTCTGATGAGGGGAGATCCGCATTGTGGGCATTTCAGAGAAGTACAGGGGACTCCCGCTGCATGGATTACTTTCTCACCGCATTTTGGGCAAATACAATATCCCGCTGGACCCACATTGATTCCTCCGCGCTGTCCTCGGCGTCCCGCTTTTCCCGCCACAGGCCCCAAACCGAACGGTCCCGTTCCGTCTTTTCCTGGCATAGTAAGCACCTCCGATTAAAAATTCATATACCGATTGCTTCCACAGGACATTCACTGACACATGCTCCGCACTTAATGCAGTCGCCGCTTACTTTCGCCTTGCCGACTTTGACTTTTATTGGCTCCCATCGGACAAGCACTTTCACAGCTTCCGCAGCCAACGCATTTTTCTTCGTTTACCTTTGCGGCCATAAAACCATCTCCTTAATTTTTCTGACCGGTCATGATTAGTTATTGGCTTATGCCCATAACTATGATAACTCTGTTATGGGCATATGTCAATAACTATTTTATAAAAAAGGAGAAAGCATTATATACGCCTTCTCCCATGTGATACATAATTAAGATTTGCAAAGTATTAAGTGTAGTTTGGATAGTAAATTCAATTAGTAGTGGTAAGGTTGGGGGAGTTGAACACACATTGGCTTTTGCGTTATGATTTTCACTGCAGAGGCAGGCGGACTGACGCCCGACAGGAAGGAAATTAGAAAACCATCGAAAAGGCTTGCCGACAGGCGGTGCGGGTTCAACTTCCCCAACTTTTAGAATTTTTTAGCCATTCTCACGGGTACGGGATTTAATTTCGCCGGTAATGCGGGCGATAAAGTTCTCTACGGACATGGCACCCATATCGCCGCCGGAGCGGGTGCGGACGGAAACGCTGCTCGCCTCGGCTTCCTTGTCGCCGATTACGAGCATATAAGGGATTTTTTGGCTCTGTGCTTCGCGGATCTTGTAGCCGATCTTTTCATTGCGCAGGTCCGTCTCAACGCGCACGCCGCATTCGTCGAGCTTTTTTGCAAGCTTCTTGGAATATTCGGCCGAGCGGTCAGTAATCGGCATAATTTTGGCCTGTACCGGCGACAGCCACACCGGAAATGCCCCGGCGAAATGTTCTGTGATGATTCCTATAAAGCGCTCAATGGAGCCGAACACCACGCGGTGGATCATCACGGGCCGGTGCTTTTCGCCGTCCTGGGCGGTATATTCCAATTCAAAGCGTTCGGGAAGCTGCATGTCCAGTTGGATAGTGCCGCACTGCCAGGTACGTCCCAGGCTGTCCCGGAGATGGAAATCCAGTTTGGGACCATAGAACGCGCCGTCGCCCTCGTTGACAACGAAGTTCTTACCCATCTCGGCAATGGCTTCCCCCAGAGTATTCTGAGCGAATTTCCAGTCTTTTTCGTCGCCCATATGATCCTCCGGCATGGTGGAAAGCTCGATCTGGTAGGGCAAGCCAAACAGGCTGTATACCTCGTCAAAGAGTTTTACCACGCCTTTGATCTCGTCTTTCATCTGGTCCCAGGTCATAAATATATGGGCGTCGTCCTGGGTGAAGCAGCGCACCCGGAACAGACCGTGCAGCGCACCGGAGAGCTCATGGCGGTGGACAAGCCCCAGCTCACCTACGCGCAGGGGCAGGTCGCGATAGGAGTGCGGTTCAGACTTGTATACCAGCATGCCGCCTGGGCAGTTCATCGGCTTTATCGCATAATCTTCTCCGTCGATCACAGTGGTATACATATTCTGCTTGTAATGGTACCAGTGCCCCGAGGTCTCCCAGAGCTTGCGGTTCAGTATCATCGGGGTGGAAACCTCAACATATCCGTACCGCTTGTGAACCTCCCGCCAGTAATCGATCAGCGTGTTTTTCAGGATCATGCCCTTTGGCAGGAAGAATGGGAAGCCCGGGCCCTCGTCCGTGAGCATAAACAGTCCCAGTTCCTTGCCGAGCTTGCGGTGGTCGCGGCGCTTGGCTTCCTCGATGCGGGCAAGGTACTCATCCAGCTCCTCCTTCTTAGGGAAAGCAATGCCATAAATGCGCTGGAGAGTTTCTCGGTTGGAGTCGCCGCGCCAGTAGGCGGCGTTGCAGGCTAGGAGCTTGATGGCGTTGCCCTTGACGCGGCCGGTGGAATCAAGATGCGGTCCGGCGCAGAGATCGGTAAATTCGCCCTGCTTGTAAAAGCTGATGGCCGCATCCTCCGGCAGGTCATTAATGAGCTCGACCTTGAAGGGTTCGTCCTTCATAAATTTCAGTGCCTCGGCTCTTGACAGCTCAAAACGCTCGATTTTGAGCTTTTCCTTGCAGATCTTGCGCATCTCCTCCTCGATCTTTGCCATGTGGTCGGGGGTAAATGTGAATGGCGCGTACAGGTCATAATACCAGCCCTCGTCAATGGAGGGGCCGATGGTGAGCTTCACTTCCGGCCAAAGGCGCTTGATGGCCTGAGCCATGATATGGGAGCAGCTGTGCCAATAGGTCTTTCTGTACTCGGGGTTTTCAAAAGTAAACTTTTTGTCCTCTTCCATGCTTTTCATACCTCTTATCTTAAATTAATTTATAAAAAAGCACCCAATGACGCCGCGAATGGCGTCAAGGGTGCTGTCATAAACACGGTTCCACCTTGAACTTTAACTCATCATGCTTAACGCGCATCGCACGCACGCGCTTACTGCAATTTTCTGCGCGCAAACTCAGGAGCGGTGGCACTGTCCTTCTGCCCTCGGCGCGGCTTGCAGCCTGTGACCACGCTCTCTGTGCTGGGAATTTGGACGCCTTCTCCGTCATTGTCTTTGTTGGCGTTATCGTAGCACTATTATGCGACTTATGCCCATAATTACGATAACTCGGTTGTGGGCATATGTCAATAATATTTTATAAAAAGGAGAAGACAACATATAACGCCTTTTCCCATGTGATACATGATAAGACATGCAAAATACTATGTAGTTTGGGCAATAAATTCAATCAGTAGGGGTAGACATAGGCTTCGTCAGGTTCTTCCGCTGATTCCACTTTATGAGCAACGATAGAGGGAATGGTTTCTCCGTCAAATTCAGTCTCTTCAATCGTACCGCTTACTTTTACCCAGGAATTGGCTTTAAGCTGGGAAGTTTGGTCATATTGGCACAGAAGACCAACAGGCTGCATATCCGCCGCACAGCAAACCATCATCAGCCTTGCAGGTACAAACTCATTGTCCGCAAAATTATCATTTTCCTTAAATACAAAGCCCACAACTTCTATCGGCAATCCTTTATATTGGTCCATATCGGCATATAGCTCGCAAAGACATTCATAATAATTGTCGCTGTTCATTACAATGACGCCGTTTTGCAAAAAGCTACTTTCATCAGATTTTTCATGAGCTGAGTCTTCAACTCCTGACTCAATACTGCTTGCCTCACTGTTACTTTGATCTTCCGTACTTTGCGCAGTTTTAACGGTTTCATTTGAAACGGTGTTTCCGCCGGATAGCTGAACATCTCCGACTGTGCCAGTACTGGAATTAAAAGACTTGGGAGATAAGGTAAAGGCCATAAGAAGGGGAATAGCAAAGAAGACCATCGACAACAAACTCACTTTTTGTTTCTGAGGGTTAAAAAGGTTTCCCATAAGAAGTAAAGCAATGATAACCATAACTACAGCCGCAAAGATAAGATACGGGATAATCCTAGGATGTACATATAGGCTTACGGAACCTGTTACAACAGAATTCAGAAAGAAAAACGCGAACCCAAGCAGCAGGAGAATTTTCAGGGCGACGTTAATATTTAAGTATCGTTTGCTTTTCAATTTCATCGCTTAGCTCCCTTATAAAAGCAAAAAGGCAAAAAAGTACAGAACTACATAATTCAAGACAAAGATAAGCAAAGAGAGCTTAAGAACAAAGCCCGTTTTAAAGCTTGCAAACAGCATAAGTATGTTTTTTACATCCATCATGGGCCCGAATACTAAAAATCCCATAATTGCGCCCATCGATATCTGGTTCATAAAGCTTCTCGCGATAAAAGCATCCGATGTGGAACAGGCGGAAAACAGAAATGCGGCGGTCATCATCAGCAACAGCGAAAGTGCGTTTTGTGCTCCAAGGCTCTTAAAGGCATCATTCGGCGTCAAAACTCTGACAAGACTTGTGAGGGCAGCGCCAATGACCAGATATTTCCCGACACTGAAAAACTCTTCGCCGGCGTGCAGAAAAAGTGCCTTTAGCTTATCAAACATTTTGACCGGTAAATCAGCATCATGATGACCGCAGCAGCAATCGCACACATCGTCAGCGCTGTTTTGAGGCAAAAGAATCGCGGCTTTCGAGCCGCCGGTTATCATCAGAACAAGTCCAACTAGCAGAGCTATGCCAAGGCCGAAACAAACCCGGTACATCGTAACCTCAGGCTGTCCTGGAAAAGCATATAACGTAGATATGATAACGATTGGATTGATGATTGGAGCCGAGAGCATAAATGTAATCGCAATGGCTGGCGACACACCTTTTTTTACCAGTCTTGTCATGACCGGCACGATTGCGCATTCACACACCGGAAAAAATACTCCCGCAAACATAGCGGTAATAAACCCAAGCCCGTATTTCGTTGGGAAAATCTTTACCAGCCATCCGTCCGGAACAAATACATGCAAGGCGGAAGAGATGAGCACGCCAATCAGCATGAATGGAAAAGCCTGCATTAATATGCTTGTAACGATTGTGCTGAATGTACTTATGCCAGACATATCAGGCCAACCTATTGTTTTAAATATTTCATAGGATAGATAAATAACCAATAGTACGGCCATTATAACGACGGGAATGAGAAATGGATCTCTTTTTTTGTTGTCAGGTTCACGCCAAACTTCATCGCTGGACTGCGTCATTTCGTTGTCATTCCTTTTACGCACGTTTACTCCTTATGCGCATATTTCTCCCGGCATTCGGGACAGTAACCATAGATATCCAGTTTGTGCCCTGAAATCGTATAATTTGTTTCTTTCGCAAGGGATTCTTCATAATTACCCAGAGGGCATCGGTTTATTGCCAGAATTTTATTGCATCCCAGACAAATCAAATAATGCTTGTGGACCATACGTTTATACTCATACAGAGTCCTTGAATCCCCCGGGATATTGAGTTTTACAGCAAGATTTTTGTCCGATAATGCCTCAAGGACTCTATATACCGTTGAAAGATTTACCTGTATCTTTCGCTTTTTAAGTTCGAGAAAAACCTGTTCCGCCGAAAGCGGCTGGTCGCTCATTTCCAGAATATCCAATATTTCTGTGCGGTGCTTCGTTGCTTTTAGTCCACTTCGGGCCAAATCATTACTAAGATCTATTTTCTTCGTAATAACCACCCCATTTATTTAAATTCATTTCCCCCCGCAACTCGTTTTCTTGTTAACCGAGTATGGAAAGAGCGCACTATATAAAATATAAAATAGCACATAACCGATAAAATTACTATAGATGCGCCGGAAGCTATATTTAACTCATAAGAAATCCATAACCCGGAAATACAAAAAATGCTGCCAAGCAAAACAGAATATATCATTCGTTTCTTCAGGTTAGAGGTCAGCATCCCCGCAGTCGCGGCAGGCGCCGTGATCAGCGCAAGGACGAGAATAATACCAACGACCCGAATCAGGACTACCACGGTCATCGCAATCAAAATTAAAAGCAAATATTCCAGAAAAGCCGTTCTCACGCCGATGATTGAGGCAAATTCCTCATCAAAAAGATAGGCTTTCCAATCGTGATATAGAGTAACAATAACAAGCGTCACGATACAGGTCAGGGTTATGATCAGATATAGGTCGGCTTTTGTTACCGAAAGGATGCTGCCAAATAGATAAGAACTTAAATCGGGCGGGTATCCAGGCATCAGTGCAATAAAGAGAATTCCTAAAGCCATTCCTAACGACCAGAAAAGGCCGATAATTACGTCGGAACTCGTGCTGCCCTTCCTTTTGATGTAACCTATTCCTATCGCGGCACATATGGAAAAAATAAACGCACCAAGTATGGGTTCAAACCCCATTAAATATCCCAGCCCTACACCACCATAGGCTGTGTGGGCAATACCACCGCTCATCATAACCAGCTTTTTTTCAATCACAATAACCCCTATCATGCCGCAAACAATGCTTGCAAGTATTCCTGATATAAAAGCGTTCTGCAAAAACTGATATTCAAAAAGTGCTTTTATCATGATTTATTTTCCCCCGTGTTCCCTGAGTACCCTGTGCGGCACGCCATGCGCAATTAAATCGACAGGACAACCATACAAACTGTTTACGATGTTTTCTGTAAGCTGCGGTTCGCCATGGTAAATCAGGTGACTGTTAAGACATGCCAGCATGTGGACATGAGAGGAAACCGCAAGAAGATCGTGCGTAACAAGTATAATGGTCATACTTTCATTCAGCTCCGCAAGAAGTGTGTAGATATGATCCCGCGAAGCGGCGTCCACGCTGGCGGTTGGTTCGTCCAGAAGCAAAAGCCTCGGATTTACTGCCAACGCACGCGCAATCAGCATCCTCTGAAATTCTCCGCCGGATAACGCGGAAATCTGGCGATTTTCAAGGCCCTCCAAGCCGACTCGCTTGATTAGCTGATGCGAAAAGTCATGATCTTCTTGCGTATAGTTAAAAAAAGGAGTCAAGCCTTTTTTTAAACGCCCCGTTAAAACTACTTCACCCAAAGTGATTGGGAATCGCTTGTCTAAGGAGGCAAACTGCGGAACATATCCGACTATCGCCCGATTGTTCCCGGGCCTCCCTCCATAGACCTGAACTGTCCCGGAAGATATGGGCACGAGACCAAGAATCGCCTTAAGCAGCGTAGATTTCCCACCGCCGTTAGGCCCTATAATTCCAAGATATTCGCCGTCGGAAACATCGAGACAGACACCTGCAATCGCAGGTGTCTGTCCGTAACATACCGACAGGTTGTCAATATGAACTGCTGGGTTGCTCACTGCATAACCTCCGCCATCAAATCTGCCATGGATTTGAGGTTCTCTATGTAATTAGCGGCCAGCGGTGCAAGCTGCATTGTTTTTCCTCCAATTTCCTCGGCAAACGCAGCGGACTGACTGCTATCAATTTCCTCCTGATAGAAAATCACTTTGATATTTTCTTTCTTTGCCAGATCAACCATGTCCTGCAGGTGCTGCGCCGTCGCCTCTTTCCCGTCCTCTTCTAGGGCATACATGGTCAGACCGTAATCGTCCGCAAAGTAACCGAAGGCCGGGTGATACACGATAAACTTCTTGCTCTGCACACCTTCAAGAGCGGAAGTTATTTGTTTGTCGAGCGCATCCAACTGTTCAATGTAAGCTTCTGCGTTCTTCTCATACGTTTCCTTATTTGCTTCGTCAAGTTCACTCATTTCCTGAGCAATCGTCTCAACCATTACCTTGACTCTTTTGGGAGAAAGCCAAATGTGCGGATCTCTCTCACCGGATTCAAATGTCCTTTCAGGATATACGGCGGAAACGGCATCCTGAAGAGCGACAACTTTCACATTTCCTACGTTAGGCAGGATATTCGCCTCTTCAGTGGGAACTCCTATAGAGAAATATAATGATGCATCGCTGAATTTTTCCATTTCTTCAGCGGTTGGCTCATAATTCTCAGGGCTGTTTCCGGGAGGAACCATGGTAATCACTTCGGCCAAATCTCCACAAACCGCTTCAGCAAAAGTTTGTTCCGGAACGATTGTCACAGCGATGATTGGCTTTTCAGTCGAAGCTTCAGATGAAGAACTGACTGTGGTATCTGATGTTCCGGCTGACGCTGTTGTATTACCAGAACCGTTTGTGCTGCAACCGACAACCCCCGCAAGACTTAAAACAAGCAAGCCGATCAGCACAATATGTTTTAGCTGTTTCATTTTCATCCACCTTTACATAATCGTAGTTGCGAATGCGAACCATTTGCAACTACGATTATAATGGCATTATGAGCATATGTCAACTATAATTTAACAAATAACTGGAAGCTTCACGTGCACGAGCTGGCGGTTTTAATTTAGCATTGACGAAGTTAAAAATTGAGATATAATTGATTTAGCAACCACTAAATCAGATGGAAGAGGGGTATATGGTGGACAGGATGCTCATACTCAAAGCCATAGCCGATGAAACACGGATGAAGATTCTTTCGCTGTTGTTACGTCATAACTATTGCGTCAGAGCATTGGCGAGAAAGCTGGAGCTTTCCGAGGGAGCAGTATCGCAGCATCTGAAGGTACTGCGGGATGCCGGACTTCTGATCGGTGAGAAAAAAGGCTATTTCATGCACTATGATGTGAACCGTGATGTACTTCATGCGCTCGCAGCCGAAATTGAGGGGCTGGCCTCTTTAGAGTGGGAGCTTTGTACCCCGGAAGAAGGCGGATGCCATTCTTCCGAGCAGGAGCATTGTCATCTACAAAAGCAAGATTGCAGTGAAGAAGTCCACGAGGCCTGTCACGGCGCGGATTCCGCGAAAGGAGGAAATTTTCATGAACACTCCGGACATTGTAGCCGTCACGAATCTGAGTAAACACTACGGAACCTTTATCGCGGTAAACGACATCTCCTTTTCCATCCGGCGGGGCGAGATTTTCGGTTTCCTCGGTCCCAATGGCGCGGGAAAAACCACCACGATCAATATGATGATCGGCCTTGCGAGACCTTCCGGCGGTTCCATCCTCATTGACGGGATTGATGCGGTGAAGAACGTCGAAAAGGCACAGTCCATCATGGGCATTGTTCCGGATGAAAGCAATCTCTATGACGAAATGGACGGCTTTGACAACCTTTGTTTTTGCGGCGCGCTCTACGGTATGAGAAAAGCTGCGCGGGAAACACGTGCGAAAGAGCTTTTGGATCAATTTGGCCTGACCCAGGCGGGGAAGCGCCCATTTAAAGCATATTCCAAAGGGATGCGCCGGAAGCTGACCATTGCGGCAGGCATCATTCATAAACCGGAAATGCTTTTTCTGGATGAGCCGACCACAGGAATTGATGTGGAAAGCGCTCGGCAGATCCGTCAGCTTCTGCTGAAACTCAAACAAGAAGGAACGACGGTGTTTATAACCACCCATTATATTGAGGACGCCGAGCGCATCTGCGACAGGATCGCTTTTATCACGGGCGGCAGCATTGTGACAAGCGGCACGGTGTCGGAGTTGATGGACAGCATTTCGCATGGGCATACAATTCTCTTAACCGCCGATACAAACATGGAACCGCTTGCGGGAGAATTGCAGGCACGTTTTAGCGGCTGTACCGTCAAGGCGGAATTGGATCACGTCTTAACCCTTGTTTCCGAAGAACGGATTGCGCTCTCTCCAGTCCTGCAATACCTTGACGGTCAGGGAATCTCCGTTTTTGAGGCCAAGGAGTTGCGGCCTTCTCTGGAAGATGTTTTTGTTAAAGTGACCGGGATTGAGGCCGCAAAGCTAAAAAAAGAAAAGGAGAAAGGGGACGCGGGAAAATGAAAACATGGATTGCCTTTTGGAACATTCTGAAAAAAGATGTTCAAAACTACTATCTTAAACCGCCGAACATCAGCTGGGGCATCATCTTTCCGCTGTCCTGGACATTGATGCAGATGATCCGTTCATCCGGCGGCATGAATCTGTCCGATATCCGGGAGATGCTTCCGGGGCTGATGGCCATGAGCGTATTGTTCGGTACCACCTCCATGCTGGCCGTCACCATCACTTTCGAGCGCAAGGGGCGCTCCTTTGACCGACTGCTGCTTGCCCCGATTCCGCTAAGTACGATGGTGGCCGCCAAGCTGTCCGGTGCTATCCTCTTCGGTCTATTTAACGCTTTTGTCCCTGTCATCTTCGCGGCGTTTTTTGTTGACTTTGCCGGAATCAACTGGGGCACTGTGCTGGTGGCGGTATTTCTGATTGCGGTGACCTCCACACTTTTGGGACTGATGATCGCCGTTTCTGCGAAAGAAGTGTTTGAGGCACAGACATTCTCAAACTTTTTCCGGTTTCCTATGCTGTTCTTATGCGGTTTGTTCCTGCCGATCAGCAGTTTGCCGGTTTTTTTGCGCCCCTTGTCCTACCTGCTGCCGCTGACCTACGGAACCGATTTACTCAGCGGTTCCATTCTCGGTACAAGTATACTGTCGCCTGTACTGTGCATCTTGATATTACTTGCATTTACAGCGGCACTGTTTGCTTTTTGCCGACATAAAATTCAAAGGAAGTGGATTCAATAACTCAATCCCTTCCAATGGCTGGTAAAGCGGGAGCTTTACCGACGTATTTTGGCTTGCAATGGCAATTACATTTAACAGTGATTTGTCGGTAGAAAATCGATGGGTAAAGATGGTGTCACTGGTGTCTGTGTTCGTCACAATAGTGCTGTTATCTACATGGAAAACAGTTATAAACTGTTAAATATATTCAAAAGAATATAAGGCATATATGGAACGAAACGATAAGGCAGTAGGAGCATATGCCGCTGCTCTCACATCGTAACAGGAAATCAAAGGAGGCCGCCGCCCATCACTGTGTATTGGAGCCTATAATAAGAATACTTATGATCCGTTTGGTATGTCTAACTCATATAAAGAAAAAATTGGAATCTTTAATGAAACTGGAAGGTTCTATCTATAAGAATAGGAGTCAACAATGATTAGTGCAGATGATAATCAGATCCCTTCTATGGATCAATGGATAAGTGAAGCAAAAGCGGATACAGATGCCGATAAAGTCGGGATGTATCTCTTTCACAATGGGATTGTGCGAAGTACCGCAAAGTCAAAAGTAAGATATAACGACCATAACGTCGGACCGGTAGTCGGAATGCTGTTTTCCTACGATTCCGAAAAAGTCGCTGCGGCAGTCCGCGCGACTGAAAAGATGGATGGGATACACTTTGTTCGAGCATGGCTCAACAGCGGTATATTAACAGTTGGCGACAGCATTATGTATGTTCTTGTGGGCGGAGATATCAAACCTCATGTTGTTGATGCTTTGCAATATCTCGTTGAAAAGCTGAAAACAGAATGTGTATCTGAAAAAGAATTGTATTAACGATTTTGTTCGGGTCGGGAGAAATCAACCGAATGGTTGTTTTCGCCTGACGCTAACAATTTCAAGCCGGATTTTTCTGGAAGATTTAAACAAACGCTGTCGGAGTATAATTAAAAGCATTACATATACTAGATTGAACCTAAATGAAAATCCCCACATTAAAATCGAATTTAAGTTAACTGCCGTATATATTACAAACGAGAAAAGGGGTGATGACTGTGACCAATCATGAAATACCCAATAGACTGATCATCGCCTTATCTGCTTCAGCATGCCTACAATCCGGTAAACTGGTTCCCGTGGGGAAATGAAGCCTTTGCGCTTGCAAAGAAGAAAGATAAGCCGATATTTCTTTCTATTGGGTATAGCTGAATTTGGTTCTACTTTGCACCTGTCACTGGTGCCATGGGGAATTGTCGAGGAGGAGTATGCCCGCAGATCAATGCTCCGTAAGACCGATTACCCCTTCATTGTAGCTTAGGTGTGAGCCGCTGTGCAGCATGGATTTCCCATGCCATTTCAGGGTCAAACTCATTGTAGCAAGCAGGGCATTGAGGGCCCCACGGCCTCAATGCGGGCGATTTTCACTCCCGTGAAAACCGCCCATTGCTTGTTGGTGGCAATGCCCCCAAACCCCTTTGAACAGCACCATTCTGGAGCTGGCTGCGCACCGTTCCGGCGCTTATGGATCATTGCCTGTCATGCTCCTTTTCTGTTTTCCGCGCCTGTTCCGGCTCGTCAGTACCGAAGATGATTTCGATGTTTTTCTTGTGGATCAGCAGCTCGCGCATTTCCTTTTGAGCCGCGCCGTACTCGGCGTATGCAGCTTTCTTGTCAGTCAGCAGCGTGGCGTACTCAGCCTGTAAGCTCTTGATCGTGGGCAGCTTCTTTAGACCCAGCTCGTCAAATGCGTTCTTCGCCGCCTTGTGGATGATGATGTCGCTCTCATGCTCCGCAAGATACTTTTTGGAGTAGCCCGCCGCTCTGTATCCGGCATACACATCACGCGTTTTTGAGTAGTTGATGATGTGCGTTTTAAGCACCGCGATCTCGGCCATGCGCTTCTCAGCCGCTTTGATTTTTGAGGAAAGCTCATTGAACCGTGCTGTGGCGGCATCCGACCGAGCTGCCAATTCCTCATAATCTGACGCGGCGTTTTCTTGGATATAGAACACCGTCCGAGCCATCTGTTTGAGGTTGGCATCCGTCGCCCAATGCTTAAAACCGACGCCCTTTCCTTCGGACATCTTCGCTTGAATGTCAATGAGCAACTGGTTTCTTTTCTTCTGGAGAGGCGCACGGCGTTTACGGGGAGTATGCGTTTTCTCACCGGCGATCACCGCGCGGATTTCATCCTCGGAGTATCCTGACTTGAGAGAATTGAGCCGGATGTTTTTCTGACCGGCACGGCAAAATGTGATGTGTGCTCCATGCTTAATCTCATACCCAGCGCCCTCAAGGAGCTTCAAAAATGCGTCAAAGCTCTCCGGCTTTTTCGCAAGCGCAGCGTCGATGTCGGCGCGCAGCAGCTCCCGGTGGGACGGCTGTGCGTTGGCACCGAGCCACTTGTTATATGTGCCGTGAACGTATCGCGTTGGGTTCTCTACAACCGACAAACGATGCTCCATGCAAATGGTATCGCTGAGTCTCGATACCGCCCGCCATGAGCCGCGAAAGTCCCGAAACTTATATCTGCAATCCAGCGTTGTAGAGTTCCAGACTATGTGATTGTGGATGTGCTTTTTGTCGGTGTGTGTCGCCACAATGAAAGCGTGTTTGCCTTTCAGGAACCGGGCAGCAAATTCGTAGCCAACCTTATTGGCTTCCTCCGGCGTGATTTCTCCGGGCTTAAAAGACTGCCTTATCTGATAGGCAATCACATCGCTTTGCTGTTCGCGCCCGGTGATGGTTTTGTACTGACGCTTGGCAAAAAGAAATTCGGCGTCGGCGGTATGCGGGTCGCAGGCATACGCTGTGACGAGTTCTCCCTTTTCGGTTTTCTCCGGGTTCTTTGCGTAGTCGGTGCGGTCAGTCAAGCATTGAGCAATGGTCTTGCCCTTGTTGACATGCATGGAAAAAATGCGGGTGGTCGCCATTGAAATGCCCTCCTTTCAACGAAAAGCGGGAGGCCCGAAGGTCTCCCGCTTTCAAAATAACGATATGAATTTCTGCTTGTGCTTATCCATAAATCTTGTCCTGTATCGCATATCGGAATTGCTGCAAGCGTCCCAGCAGCCATGCGGCCAGCATGGGCAAGCCGAAGGGACTTACGAGGAATGCGATGACGAGAACGATGATGCCGTTCTTGACAGACTCTGTGAACAGGATGATTGCGCCCAGGATGCCAAACACCGTTCCGGCGATCCCGAAGACGACAGCGGACAAGTTCAGAATGAATGCGAAGAACCAGACGATGACGGCGAGCACGGCGATGACCGGCGCGAATAATATCTTCAAAACAAAGCGCATTTTGTGTACCTCCTATCCGATGATTTGGTCTAAGCATATTTGAAAAATGCGCGTATGGCAAGGATGTCAAAAAGAAAATGGGGGCGGTCTGCAAAACGCAAACCGCCCCCGCGCGCTGGAGCAAACGCCCCTTATTTTATGGCGGCAAGTCTGGATATGATGCTGTTCGCCGCCTGCCAAAGCTGCTCCTGTTTCTGGAGCATATCCTCCATGTCAGCGGCGTAGAAGCGCCCCGTTTCGTTCACACGCTTGGCAAGCTGATTGAGGTTGTTGCTGGAGCGCCGCAGAAGCGATACCATCTCCCGAAGCTCCGGCAGCTCCAGCCGGACAACGTAGCCGTCAATAGCCATCTTCCTCAGATACGCCGCCATATTGTTGGTGCCGAGCTGTGCCATTTTCTTCTCAATCTGCTCTCGTTCCTCCTCCGTGACCCAAAAGCGGATTCTTATATCTCTCTTGCGATTAGCCATATCACAGCTCCATTCCCTTATCCTTTTTCGGAGCCGCAGCCTTGGGCGGTTGCGGCTCCTTGAGCTTTTTCAGAACGGAAGACCTGCCCTTGCGAAGCGGCTGGTTCCGGTTCTCATCTTTGAGGATAAGAGCGTACTCACCGTCGCAGCCTTTGAGGGGGGAGACGGTGAGCGAGTTGAACGGCAGCAGAGCGAAAAGTTTGTCCTGGTCTTTCGTTTTCGCCCGCATGAGAAAGTCCGGCGAGATCTGCGCCATGAAGTGCGTACCGTTGGGGCTGTTCGGCTCTCGCGGCGATTGCAGTTTCTCTAAAATCCGCGACGCCTCCATGTGGATTTCTTCTTTCGTCAGCGGCTGGGTCAGCAGATATTCCCGCCGCACCTGATTGACAAACAGATCGGTCAAGCCGGTGTGGGGCTTATCAACAACGAACTGGCAGTTGCGGTCATCGCCCCATGCGTCCGGGTTCTCAAACACAGGAATTGTTTTTGCCCACTGCTTGTTCTTATCGGAGATGCGCCCATCCCAATCTTTCTGACGGACAGTGTTGGCGAGAACGTACATCGTGCGTTCAAATCCGAACTGCTCGACGACCTCTTTCACGCCGCCCGGATGCAGGGTGTTGTCGGAGTAATGCTTGGATATGGTCGCTTCAATGGCCTCCTTGCAGGCGATGTTCGCCTTGTTGGAAGCACGATAAACCTCAAGCTCGTCATTCTCGCGGGCGTAGCTTGCCGGGTATTTATAGACCGGCGTGGTCTTCATGGCCTCACGCTGCTCCCGCTCCATTTGTAGCACGGCGTCAGCTCTGTCAGTAATGCAGTCCAGCACGATTTCCATGTAGCCGGTCTCCCTGTTCTCAAACTCTTTGAAAACATCCCCCAGCGGGCTGGGTGACTTCAAAAGCACGGACGCCTGTTCATTGCTGATGTCGTTGTTCTCCAGCGCCATCAAAATATCCTCGCGCACCGTGTATTCGTAGGTGTGCTTCAAGATTTCTTCGGGGGGCTGCGTCAGCAGCCAGCCCCGATAGGTCTCCTGTTCGGCAAACATTTTTTCATAGAGCGCCGTGTTCAGTTGCTCGTTGTTCATTATAATTCCTCCATTTCTCTGGTCTTGGTTTTAGACTGTGTTGCCTGCGGCAACGGCTTTTTGAGCTGCTCCAGCACGGAGGGCCGCGCGCTCTTGGCGATCTCCGGCTCGGCCAACCGTTCCATCGGCGTTTTATCGTCAATGTTCAGCTCCGCGTTCAGCTCGGCCAAACGCGCTGACTTGGCCTTTAGCTCATCCTCTTGCGGAAAGGGCTTGCCGATTTTGGCCTTGGCCGTCGCCATCTGCGCGTACAAATTGTCCAAACGCTCCTGCGTGTTTTTCTGGCGCTCCGGCATCTGGTTCAAAGCGTTGTCGATACGAGTGAGGTTGCCGCGGGCGTCTTTGCCCAGCGTGACGCGGTGGGTTATCTGCCCTTTGAGCGTGAGCACGAAGTCGCGTCCGAAGTCCTCCACGGTGATAGACATAGCGAAGCCGCGATAGTGTCCAACCGAAACCGGCTCCATGCCTTTTGCCTCCTTGAACGCTTCGAGGATGGCAGCGCCCGCATTGTCCTTATCCGTCAACAGGTCGCCTTTGATCTCCATACCAGCGAAGCCGTCCGTAGGGTGCGGGTGCTCGGCCAGCGTTTTCTTGTCGGCCTCAAACCCGGCGATGAAGCCCTTGCATTGTTCGATCTGCTCCGGGAAGTACCGCAGCATATTGTCCTCCAGCTTATATTGCTGGCTCTGGTGACTGGATTTCATGAGCTTCAGCCGCGCCACATCCACATCCAAGTCCATCTTCTCTTTGATGCGCTCATCTCCGGCGCACAGCGCCTTGATCTCAGCGTAGGAGAGCGCCGTTTCGTCTATATCCTCACAGGAGCGTACCGGGGATTTCGAGGTCATAATTTGGCTGATAAACTTCTGCTTGTTTTCAAGCGTCTGCCACAGGTAAGCATCGAAGGTCGCCTCTGTGACGTAGCGAAAAATGTGGACTTCCTTGTTTTTGTTGCCCTGTCGGATGATGCGGCCAGACCGTTGCTCCAAGTCACCCGGCCTCCACGGAGCGTCAAGATCATGAAGCGCAACGAGTCGGTCTTGGACATTCATACCGGCTCCCATTTTGAAGGTGCTGCCCATCAGCACACGCACCTGACCGGTGCGGACTTTTGCAAACAGCTCTTTTTTCCTAACTTCCGTGTTTGCCTCATGAATGAAAGCAATCTGGTCACGGGGAATACCACGGGCGACGAGCTTTTCGCGGATGTCGTTATAGATGGTGAACTGTGGGCCGTTGTCTTCGCTGTCCTTGTCCAACATGGCCTCCAGCGCGTGAAGCTCCGGGCTGTCCAGATTCCCGGCCGCAGCCTTTGCAGCTTTCTTTGCCGCGCCGGTCTTGGGCGTGGACAGGTCGCAGAACAAGAGCTGGGTCAGCTTCTCCGGCTGACCCTCATCCCATATCCGATAGATATTGTCCACGCATTGATTGACCTTGCTGGTCGGCTCATCGGGAAGGTCGGGGTTGATAACACGCTGGTCAAGACCCAGCTTACGCCCGTCCGAAGTGATTTTCAGCATATTATCTATGGAAGCATCCACAACTCCGGCGTGAACCTTGGCCGCGCGTTCTGAAAGCTCCTGAACCATGCCTCTTTGGATTTCCGTAGGCTGTGCCACGACATTGTGATACACCGGCGTCGGCGTGGGGAGATTGAGCTGATCGGCGGTCTTGATGTCTGCCGCCTCCTTGAAAAGGGTCATCAGCTCCGGGAGGTTAAAGAACTTGGCGAAGCGTGTCCGCGCCCGGTAGCCGGTGCCCTCCGGGGCAAGCTCGATGGCCGTCTGCGTCTCGCCGAAGGTAGACGCCCAGCAGTCGAAATGAGCAAGTCCTTTGCGCTGGATGGTGTTATGCTGGAGATAGCGCATCATGGTGTACAGCTCCGTCATGCTGTTGCTGACAGGTGTGCCGGTGGCGAAGATGATACCTTTGTTGTTCGTGATTTCATCAATGTACCGGCATTTCAGCAGCATATCCGAAGACTTCTGCGCGTCGGTGGTGGAGAGACCGGCGACATTTCTCATCTTGGTGTACAGGAACAAATTTTTGAAGCTGTGTGCCTCGTCCACATAGAGCCGGTCAACACCGAGCTGCTCAAAGGTGATAACATCGTCCTTGCGGGTATTGTCTTGGAGCTTTTTGAGCCTTGCTTCAAGTCCCTTTTTTGTGCGTTCCAAGCTCTTGATGGTAAACTGCTCCGCACGGCTGTTCTTGAGTTCCTCAAGGCCGTCCTCGATCTCCCATATCTGCTCTTGCAGAAGGCGCTCCTGTCGCTCCTGTGATACGGGAATCCGCTCAAACTGGCTGTGGCCGATGATAACGGCGTCGTAGTCGCCGGTGGCGATACGGGCGCAAAACTTTTTGCGGTTTCGCGCTTCAAAGTCTTTTCGGGTGGCCACGAGTATATTTGCCGAGGGATAAAGCCGCAAAAACTCAGACGCCCACTGTTCCGTCAGATGGTTTGGCACGGCGAACAACGGCTTCTGGCAGAGGCCAAGACGCTTGCTCTCCATAGCTGCGGCGACCATTTCAAACGTCTTTCCAGCCCCCACTTCGTGCGCGAGGAGCGTGTTGCCGCCGTAGAGAATGTGCGCCACGGCGTTTAGCTGATGGTCACGGAGCCGGATTTCGGGATTGATGCCTGAGAACGTGATGTGCTTGCCGTCGTATTCGCGTGGCCGGTTGCTATTGAAAATCTCATTGTATTTCTGTACCAGCGTCTGCCGCCTGTCCGGGTCTTTCCATATCCAGTCCTGAAAAGCGTCCTTGATGGCCTGCTGCTTCTGCTGGGCGAGGGTGGTCTCCTTGGAATTGAGGACGCGCCGCTCCTTTCCGTCTGCCTCGATCTTGGTGTCATAGATACGCACGTCTTGGAGATTGAGCGTATCTTCGAGGATTTTATAGGCGTTGGCGCGCTCCGTGCCGTAGGTCATAAATGCGTTGATGTTGTTATATCCCACGCTGCTCTTGCCGGTGATATTCCACTCCGCAGAAAACTCCGAGTAGTTGACCTCAATGTTGCGGCGAACATAATAGGGCGGGTCAAGCAGCTCATACATGAACTCTTGGATGTACTCCTTGTCGATCCACGTCGCGCCGAGCCGCACCTCTATTTCAGAGGCATCAAGGTCTTTGGGCTGCGCTGCCCGGAGCGCCTCCACATTGGGGCGAAACACGTCGCTTACTTCTGCCGCTCTTTCGGCCACGCGCAGCTTTTCCCGGACATTGCCGGAGAGGTATTCGTCTGCGGCGACATAGCGAGGCTGGCCGTCATTGCTTACGGGTTCCGGCAAACGGAAGATGACGCCGCGCAGTTCGCTGGCGAGTGTGTCCGCATCCTTGCCGGTGAGCTGGCTCATATAGTCCATATCCACCCGCGCCCGTTCAGAGATTGAGAGCGCGAGAGCTTCGGAGGCCGTATCAACGGAGGTCACAACCTCATGGGACTTGATGGTGCGCCGAGTGAACATATCCGCCTTGCGGTCGAGATTGCCCTCCTCATCCAGCACTTCCAGAGAACAGAGCAAGTAATATGAGCTGTCATCCGCAAAGGCAAGCGCGTTGCCCCGGCTGTTAATGAGGCCATACTTGGCGGTGAAATTATCATAGAGGTCGTTCAGCTCCGCTTGTGTGCGGCGAATGGCTGTATCTGAGATAAAGCCGTCCATCTGCTGACCGATGAGCGTCTGAACACAGTCCCGCAGCTCCACCATGCCCTTGACGCGCTCCTTTGCGGTGGCGTTCAGCTCAGGCTTGACCATCCGGGAGTTTTCGCGGTAATAAACCTCTCCATCTCTGACAGCGTATGAGAAGTTCTTCACGTCCGGGTCTGCCGGGATAGATGTGTCTATTTTCTCACCGTCGCCCAGCTCCGGCATCTCGGCCTCCTGATAGGTTCCGCGAATGTATTTCACAGCGTCATGGAGCTGATCTGCAAGCTGCAATCCCTCGATGGGTGCAACAGTGAAGTCTTGCTTGCCGTATTGGGTGCTCTCCGAGGTCTGGCGACCGAGTATCATCTCCGGGTGGTCGATGAAATAGCTGTTGATGCAGCCGTCGGACTCCTCATCCGGGAGGTCCGTGTCCACGGTGTGCTGGGCGTTGTTTAAACGTACTTTGCAGGGCGTTACATCGCGATGACCGCCGAAGGCCGCCGGATCGGGGGCGGGAGAATGCCCCGGCACATTTTCTCCCATTCAGGACGCAGATCAAAGCCGGCCAGCTTCGACCCGATGCGCAGAAAGTCCTCCGCAGTGGGCTTCTCCATCCGGAGAAGGGCCAGCTCAATGTCGATGGGGGAGTGTTTCCCATCGGTGCTGTGCTGTATCTGCGCAGCCGGATTGGACAGGTAAAGGACACCGCGTGCACAGGGAAGCCGCTGACAGCGGCGATCCGTCCAGTAGTGTTTGTCAAGCTCTATATTGGACAGGTTATGGCAGGGGTTCTGATAGTAGCTGCCTGCCTTCTGATTGATGACCTTTGCACTTTCCTCCAGAGAGGCCAGCCCCATCCACAGGGAAACCATGGTGGAATAGTATTCCGCGCTGCCCTCCACATACCAGGTGCCGACCCCGGCGGGCTCATCGAGCATGGTGGGCCGGTTGTGTACCATCTCATGGGCCAGCAGCGCCTGCAGCCCGGCCGCGGTTACGGCCTCATCCTTGCCGCAGCCGTAAATATAGCCGGGGAAGGCGGTGCCGCCTCCGCCAGGGGAGTGGTTATGGCGGGTCAGAACGCGGAAGCGCTTGCCCCCGTCGTGGAACAGCTTTGAATACATCCCGGTGATGGTCTGCGCGCCCTCCGCCGCCGGGAAGGGCAGGGTGTCGAACCAGTAGAAGCCGGACAGCCCTTCCTCGGCAGCGTTGACTTTCCGGTCATGTAGCCGGCAAACAGAAGCTGCTGCGCAGTGCAGCCCGGGATCACGGCCGAATTCTCCGCACCCAGCGTGGAAAGACCGCGGCAGCCATCGGGCAGCGCAGACAGATCCCACGTAAGCGTCATATCAAAGTGCGCATCCGGATTTTGCAGTCTGCTGAAAAATCCGGTTGGGAATCTGACCGCAGCTATATTCTTCGGCCGATAGATATTTTTAACCAGCCATCTGCAAAATGAATGGATAGCACTGCACAAAATGTTGTTTGTACTTAAATTAATTTCATTAATTATAAAAAATTTGTTGACAACGACCGCATCTTAAATTAAAATAATTTCAGTGGAAGTTAAAAACGGAGGTGAGATTTGCAATGTATGATGTGCTGATCCGGCAGGCGCGGATCATTGACGGGACGGGAGGCGACAGATACCTGGCAGACGTGGCACTGCGGGGAGAAAAGATCGCACGGATCGGCCGGATCAAAGAAGAAGAGGCGCTCAGGACCGTAAGAGGTCAAGGCCTTGTTCTGGCACCCGGTTTTATTGATATGCATGGACATTCCGACATTTATCTTTCGGAAAACAGCTCGTTTGCCAACAAACTGATGCAGGGGATCACCACGGAAATATGCGGACAGTGCGGACTTTCCATGGCGCCTGTGAATCCGCTCTATATGAAAGAACTGAAATCCTATGCAGGGTTCTGCGACGGGGACGGGCTTACACAGATACAAGACTGGGAAACACTGACAAAATTTAATGAATACTTAACTTATGCAGCCGACTTGCCTTTGGGAGCCAATATTGCCTGCCTGATGGGGCAAGGGACCATTCGTCTTGCGGTGATGGGTTTTGAGGACCGCCCGGCCACACCCGATGAGCTGGAGAAAATGAAGGCGCTGGTGCGGGAGGGCATGGACAGCGGCGCGCTGGGCCTGTCAACCGGCCTTATCTATGCACCCGGCGTTTATACGCCCAAAGAAGAACTGGTGGCGCTTTGCAAAGTAGTACATGAATACGGCGGCTTTTACGCCTCTCATATCCGCAATGAATCCGATCACATTCTGGAGGCGGTACGGGAGGCCATCGACATCGGACGGCAGTCCGGGGTACCTGTGGAAATTTCTCACTGCAAGATCAGCGGAAAGGGCAACTGGGGACAGGCAGAGGCGCTGCTGGAGCTGGTGGAGCAGGCAAACCGGGAGGGACTGCGTGTTTCGCTGGATCAATACCCGTATCTGGCCGGGGCGACACACCTCTATTCCGCCATGCCGCCGCGTTTTCAGGAGGGCGGTGTTTCGCAGATGCTTCACAGGCTGCGTCAGATCAGGAATTTTGACGCGCTGGAGGAGGAAATCCAGCAGCCTGCCGGAGAATGGGACAGCCTGATACGGGACGCAGGGTATGAGGGAATCCTTGTGACCGTCGGAAAGAAGCAGATGAGCATCGCCCAATTTGCATGCCAGCAGGGCCTCCGGCCCATACAGGCAGCGGTACAGCTGATTCTGGACTCGCAGGGCGCCTGCCCGGGTACGTTCTTTATCACCGATGAGCAGGACATGCTTACTATTTTGCGGCATGACGGCACCATGATCGGGACAGACGCCGGTGCGGCCATTGATCAGATGGGACGGCATCCCAGAGTGTACGGTTGTTTTCCGCGCATACTGGGGCGCTATGTGCGTGAGCGTAAGGTACTGACGCTGGAAACGGCCATCCGGAAAATGACCGGTCTTGCCGCGCAGACCGCCGGTTTGGAAAACAAAGGTTTGCTTCAGGAGGGCTATGACGCGGATCTGGTGCTTTTTGACCCCGATACCATTTCCGATCAGGCGGATTATGACGGAATTCCCAAAGAAAACAGAGGCATGGCAGCTGTATTTGTAAACGGTGAAATGGCGGTGGAGAACGATCGCTGCCTGTTCACACACAGCGGGCGGGTCATCCGGAAAAGGAGAGGGTCAAATTGAACAGATGTTTTGACATATTGATTCGATCTGCCCAGGTCATTGACGGAACCGGAGCGGATCGCTATGAGGCCGATGTGGGAATCTGCGGCGGTAAGATCGTGCAGATCGGAGAACTGGGGGCGTGTGAGGCAAAGGAAACCGTCTGCGCGGAGGGCCTGGTGCTGACCCCCGGATTTATTGACGCCCACTCCCACGCTGACTGCACCTTGCTGCTGTATCCGCAGGCAGAGAGCTGCGTGATGCAGGGGGTCACAACCGTTGTGGGCGGAAACTGCGGCTATTCCCCGGCACCCATCGGGGATAAGTGGGTGGCGGAATTCTGGGAATATGACCTGTGGGATGAAGTGTGTCCCAGCGTTTACCAGCTCTTTGGCGGGCAAACCATTCAGCCCATTGAGAAAGTAAAAAAGGTTTTTCACGACAGACTGGGCTACGATGTGAACTGGCACAGCTTTGGGGAATTTCTGCAAGAGCTGCAAAATCGCAAAATCGCAGTGAATCTTGTGCCGCTGGTGGGACACGGGCAAATCAGGGCCACCGTGATGGGAACCGATTTTGCCAGAGAAGCCACGGCGGAGGAACTGGAGCAAATGCGGGGGTATACGCGGGAAGCCATGGAGGCAGGAGCGTTTGGCTTTTCCTCCGGTTTAAGCTATTTGCCCGGCGTGTTTGCCCCGCCGGCCGAACTGGAGGAATTGGCAAAGATCGTGCAGAGCTACGGCGGTATCTATGCAACACATTTCAACCGTGCCGATTTGAAAACAGGAAAAGGAACAAAGATCAAGGGAATCGAGGAGGCCATTGCCATTGCAAAGTCCACGGGCATTCAGGTGGAAATTTCCCATATTTTCAGCGGCTATGACATGAAGCCGGATGCGCCGGCTTCTGTGGCGGAGGAGCTGGCGAGGAAAACCGCGGATGTCATCAATCAGGCGGCAGCTGACGGCGTGAAAATTGCCTTTGATGTGATTCCCAATGTGGACGGCGGCATCGCACACATGCCGAATCTGTCTGTACTGCTTCACGCATGGCTGAAAGAGTCCGGCAGCATGGCACAGTTTCTTGACAATCTGGCCGCACAGGACTACCGGGATGCCATTCGCGCTTTTATTGAAGCGGGGAAATGGTACATGCTCGACCCGGTTTCGGACCCCGCATGGGATCGGAAAACCATTGTGATCCGCTGCCGCAGGGAAAAGTACGAAGGCAAATCACTTTCTGAAATTGCGGCAAAAAAAGGACAGGACTCCCTGAATACGGTATTTGCACTTCTGCGGGATGACCCTGACACAAAAATCCGTCAGATCATTCCCGAACTGCGGGAGGAAGCCGTAAAAGTGTTTATCAATGACGAGCGTTCCCTGATCGGCAGCGACTCCTTCGCACTGGATGACGCGGGGCCTTACGGGAAACGCTGGCCGGTGTTTGCTGTGCCGCACCCCAATACATACGGCGCGTTTATCCGGTACCTGTGCGACTATCCGCAGCGGCTGGAGGATGCTATTCATAAAATCACGGGGTACAGCGCCCAGTGGTTTGGCCTGCAAAACAGAGGCTTCATCCGCGAGGGATATCAGGCGGACCTTGTCCTGCTGGATCGCAAGGCGCTGGATCCGATGCTGGATTACACCCAGCCGTGCCGCTATCCCAAGGGCATTCAAACGGTGATCGTCAATGGACAAATGACGGTAAAGGACGGAAAACACACAGGGGCACGGGCCGGCTGTGTATTAAAAAAACAAAAGGGAGAGGGAGAACATGAGTAAAGAGTGGGACTGCAGCGACCTGGACGCGCTGATTCTGGAGCAAATGGCCGATTGGCAGGTACCCGGCATAGCCGTCGGCATTGTAAAGGACGGGAAAATCATCTATCAAAAGGGCCTGGGAACTCGCGCGGCCGGGAAAAAGGCACCGATTTCAGAAAATACGCTCTTTCCCATTGGCTCAGCCACCAAAGCGTTTACGGCGCTGGCTGCCGCCATTTTGGCGGACGAGGGCCGGCTGGATTGGGACACGCCCGTCAAACAGTATCTGCCGGACTTCAAAATGTTTGACTCTTTCGCCCGGGAACGTCTGACCGTGCGGGATATGCTGTGCCATCGCAGCGGTTTGCCGCGGCATGAGTTTATGTGGTATCGGGCAAAACTGACCCGCAAAGAAATCGTGGAGCACATCGGCGCGCTGGAACCCAACAAAGAAATGCGTACCACCTGGCAGTATAACAATGAAATGTATGCCGCCGTGGGGTACCTCATTGAGGTGATATCGGGTCTGTCATGGGAGGCGTTTGTCCGGAAACGTATTTTTGAGCCGCTGGGCATGAACCGCAGCAACTTCTCCGTGGAAACGCTCAAGCTGGCGGAAGACGTCAGTTTTCCCTACGCGCAGGCCGGCGATGGCGTGCAGCAGATCGACTACTGCAATCTGGATGTCATCGGTCCCGCCGGTTCTATCAATTCCTGCCTGTCTGACATGCTCCGCTGGCTTATGCTGCACCTGAATCACGGCAGTATAGACGGCAAGCAGCTGGTTTCACGGGAAAATATCCGTCAGCTCCACGAGCCGCATATATTCTGCCAGCCCTTTGCCTGGCGCTTTGATGAAATACAGGCTTCTTCCTATGGACTGGGCTGGTTCACAGACATTTTCCGGGGGAAGAAAATGGTGAGTCACGGCGGAAATATTGACGGCTTTTCCGCACTGGTGGGCTTTTTGCCGGATGAGAATGTAGGCTTGGTGATCCTGAGCAACCTGAATAACAATTTTCTCAATTATCCGCTGATGTACACCGTTTTTGACCGGGCGCTGGGTGTGGAGGGAACAAACTGGTTCGCGAAAGAGAAAAAAGAGTTCACCCATTTTATGGAACTAATGACAGAGGCCATGAAACAGCAGTCAGCCGGGGACAGCGGAGAAAAAGAACTGCTGTCGGCTGATGAACTGAGAAAGTATGCCGGGACCTACCACAGCGCGGGTTACGGTACCGTTCAGGTTTCGGTGGATGGGGATCATCTGCAAATGAACTACAACCAAACTGATTTTGCCATGACACATAAAAAAGAGGATGAATTCGGCTTCGTATATCCGCTTCTGAGCGTGGGCTTTCCCGCCCGATTCCATGTGGAAAAAAACGGACGGGCGGATGCCGTATCCATTCCCTTTGAACCCACGGTAAGCGATATCGTTTTTACACGCGTTTGAAACAGCGCGGCCAATGAATAAAGGAGTGAGAATATGGAAAATCAAACCAAAGAAAATATCCCTTCCGGGCAAACCCAAACGAGCGAAGAAAAAGAATTCTCAACCCGTGCGGTTATCTGGGGCGTCGTGCTTGGCATTTTGCTGCTGGGTGTAAGCATGGCTGTATTGGTCATGACGGGCATCGGCGTGGGCATGTCCCCGGTGGCAGCCCTGCTGGCCCTTGCCGTGCTGCCGCTGATCGGCGGCAAGGCAAGCAAAAAAGAAGTCAACATCGTGCAGACCATTGCCTCTGCCGTAACGGTGGGCGGCTCCGTGGTTACCTCCACCCTTGCCGCCATGCTCATGGGCGGTTCGGAATTTAACTTTCTTTCCTTCGTGACGGCCATTCTCCTGTCCGGCGTTGTGGGAATTTGTATGGTGTCCCTGTTCAGAAAGCGGATGGTGGAGGATCCGGCCATGCCTTTCCCACAGGCCATTGCCTGCATGACAGTGGTGGAAAAGGTGGACAAAACCTCCAAAAAAGAAATGAGGATTCTGCTGCTGTCCATTCTGGCCGGGATCGGTATTTCCGCCCTGTACAACTTTGGCATCATTCCTATGTCACTGAATATGACAGGGGTATTGCCCAAGGGAATGCTGCTGGGCATCTCCTTTATGCCGCTGCTCTTCGGCATCGGGTATCTGATCGGCTTTAAAACAAGCGCCATCATGCTCATCGGCGCGTTGGTGTCCAACATGGTTCTCTCTGTTATCGGCACCAATGCGGGATGGTATCCCGATCCTGCCACCATGGAAGGGGCAGCCGCCATGCAGCAGTTTAACCTTTCGCTGGTGATCGGTATTGCCTTTGCCGGTGCCATGGTACCGCTCATCAAACAGGGCGCGCGCTCCGTCAAACACAAAAAGACCGCGGCAGGGCCCTCTGCAACAGGTAAAGACCTGGAAATTCCTGTAAACCTGCTCTGCTTCATCGGTTCCGCTGCGCTTGTGGCCATCGTGGTGTACTACCGAGCCGCTTTGCAGGTCAATCCCGTTCTCACGCTGATTGCAGAACTTGGCATGGTGGTCATCGCCTATATGGACATTCGCTGCATGGGCGAATCCGGCCTGACTATTTCCGGCCTTTTCTCTCTGGTCATGATTTTTATTTTGGGCAATATCCTCAAAGACGCCGCGCTTACTTTGTTTGTTATGACCATCTCTGTTTCCATGATGGGCCTGGCCGGCGACACCATGACCGACCTGAAAACGGGCCATATGATTGGCGCATCCCCCAGAAAGCAGATGTGGTGCCAGTTTATCGGTCTGGTTCCGGGCGCGATCCTCAGCGTACTGATCCTCTTCCTCATCGTCAAAACCCGCGGTATCGGCACGGCGGAAGCACCGTTCCCCAACGCGGCCATGTTCTTTGGCATGGCTCAGGGAGCCAGCATGGGAGCAGGTTCCATCATGAACGTCACCCGTTTGATCATCGGCGCGGCGGTCGGCACAGGTGTTGCCGTATTCGATTTGCCCGCCGTGGCTCTGGCTCTGTCTTTCTATTTGCCGATTGCCTATATTATCTCCATCTTTATCGGCGGCGCTGTCAGAGGCCTGCTGGAGAAGAAGCGCGGCGCGGAGGTGGCCAATGTCTGGGTCAACGCAGCCTCCGGCCTCATCATATCCGACGGCTTCATCACCATGATCGCCATGGCAATTCAATTCCTCGGTCAGTAATATTTCTACGGACGGAAGAAGAGGCTTTACGCCTGTTGGGTAAAGCCTCTTCTCTCTATAAAACTGTTTATCAGACCACAGGGGTGGCGCAGGAACAGCAGCTGGCGTATGTTGTGCCGGGATTGAAAGCGCGGTGCGGCACATTGGGCCGGATATAAATGCTGTCCCCCTTCTCAAGATGGTAGGTTACGCCGTTGGCAAGAAAATCAATACAGCCTTCCATCACAAAACAACATTCCTCCGCGTCGTGACTCAGATCATCCGCGCTGTCCCAGGTCTGCGGAGCCAGATCAAAGCGGATGACCTCTATTTTGAGGTCCGGCACAGTTGTGGTGCTGGGCGTGAAGTATTCGTAACTGATGCTGTCTTGAGGGGCAAGCTTTCTGCCGCTGCCGGACTTGATGAAAATCACAGGCTCATTTTCTCCTTCGTCGTCCAGAAAAGAGGACATGGAGATCTCAAAGACCTTTGAAAGCTTGCGCAGGGTCGAAAGCGAAGGATCGATTAAGTTCCTTTCAAGCTGCGATAAAAAACTGGCCGTTACGCCGGTGAGTTCCGCCAGCTCGGTCAGCGTCATCCCCTTGCTTTTCCTACATTTTCTAACCTTGTCACCAATCATTTCATTTTCCTCATTAAGCTGTAGTTAAAATTTTATATATGTATTATACTATGGCAATTTTGCGGAAAAGTCAATTATATTCTCTTTTATTGCAAGTCATTTCAGCATAGAAAGGAAACTGCGATTATGATGATAACAGATGTACAGTTTAAAATGGCTTCATTTACGTTGATCCATCCCATCAAGGTGGCGTTCGGCGAAGTTTCGGATTTTCAAACCATTTTGCTGAAAATGGAAACGGACGAGGGAATTTGCGGTTACGGTGAGGCATCCCCCTTCGCATATGTAACGGGAGATAGCATCGAAACGTCGCTGGCGGTGGGGAAAGAACTGCGTCAGCTGCTTATCGGCAAGAATCCCATTGAAATTGAGAGGCTCCACGAGCTGATGGACGGCCTTTATGCCCACAACAGCGCCATTAAGGCGGCCTTCGACATAGCAGCTTATGATATAGCGGCTAAAAAAGCAGGCGTGCCCCTTTACCAGTATTTGGGAGGCTATAAAAAGACGCTGGAGCTTGATTCGACCATCGGTATTGATGAACCGGAAGAAATGGCGCGGATCAGCAGAGAATGGGTGGACAAGGGCTTTGGCATTTTGAAAATTAAACTGGGTGAAAATCCGGCCCGGGATGTGCTGCGCATGGCTGCCATTCGAAAAGCCGTGGGTGAGCAGATCATTTTGCGGGTGGACGCCAACCAGGGCTGGACAGTGAAAGACGCCATCAGCACCATCCGCGCGCTGGAGGCTTATCATGTGGAGCTGATTGAACAGCCGGTGGCTTACTGGGACTTGGAGGGGCTGCGGGAGGTTCGTGAAAATGTGGCGACCCCGGTCTTTGCCGACGAGAGCTGCCATGACCCGGTGGATGCCGCGCTGCTGGCAAAAAACAGAGCGGTGGACGGCATGAACATCAAGCTGATGAAATGCGACGGCCTTTTCAAAGCTCAGCAGATCAATGCCATCGCCCAGGCCAGCGGCATCACCTGCATGGTGGGCTGCATGGGAGAGAGCCGGGTGGGCAATTTGGCCGGCATGCATTTCGCCGCGGCACACAAAAACGTCACCATCGCTGATTTGGACACCGTGTTCGGCATTCACTGCGAATGGATGAAGGGCGGATTTGTCGGAGATGGGCACCGGATTGAACTGACGGACGAGCCGGGTCTGGGCGTGACAATTGAAGGCTTTTGAGCCGGAAAGGGGTAAAGGCATGGAACAGGCACTGATTGAAAAGTATGCGCGTCTTGTGGTTTGGGTGGGGGTACATCTTCAAAAAGGACAAACCCTGGTGATCTCCTCGCCCATTGAGTGCGCTCCGTTTACCAGAAGCATCGTGCACGAAGCCTATGCGGCCGGCGCAAAGAATGTGGTCGTGAATTGGGAGGATGAGCGTACAGAGCAGCTGAAGTTTTTAGAGGCTCCTGATGAAATATTCAGGGAATTTCCCGAATGGCAAAAGCAATTCTATCACGAGTATTTACAGATGGGCGCGGCGTTCCTGAAAATTGCGGCACCGGACCCTGATCTGATGAAAGATGTGGATCCGCATCGCCTGGGCGTGTATTACCATGTGATGGCCGGCGCGCTTGCCGAGTATCAGCAGCGGCTGTCCGGCAATCTGAACGCGTGGTCCGTGGCAGCTGTGCCCACGAAAAAGTGGGCGCAAAAGGTTTTCCCGGATTGTACAGAGGCGGAGGCCGTGGAAAAGCTATGGCAGGCCATCGCCGCTTGCGTGCGGCTGGATGCGGACGACCCTGTGGCGGCATGGGAAGACCATATTGCCGCGTTGAAACAGCATACGGCGTATTTGAATCAGCAGCATTTCCGGCAGCTGCGCTATCGAAACGCTGCCGGCACCGATCTGACAGTGGACCTGCCTGAAAACCACGTCTGGTGCAGCGGGCGGGAACAGCTGCCCGACGGTACCTGTTTTCTGCCTAATATTCCGACGGAGGAAATTTTTACCCTGCCGAAGAAAACCGGCGTCAACGGCGTGGTGTACGGCTCCAAGCCCATGACAGTGAAAGGCAGCGGCGTGGTGGAAAATTTCTGCCTGACTTTCAAAGACGGAAAAATCATTGATTTTACCGCCCGGAAGGGATTGGATACGCTCCGTGAACTGATCGCGTCGGATGAAGGCTCCAGGTATCTGGGGGAAGCGGCGCTGGTTCCGTTTGATTCCCCCATCGCGAAAAGCGGGATCTTGTTCTGGAATACCCTGTTTGACGAAAACGCCGCCTGCCATCTGGCCATCGGCAATGCGCTGGAATTCTGCCTGGCCGGCAGCGGCGATATGACAGCAGAGCAAATGGAGGAGCAGGGATTCAATCATTCTGTCATCCATCAGGATTTTATGATCGGCACCCGCGACTTGGAGATTACCGGCATCAAAGCGGACGGTCAGGAAATCCCGCTGATGCGTCAGGGAAATCTGGCGTTCTGAGCCATATCGTCCCGCACTGGTTTGATGCCGGATATCCGATCCATATCGGTGGGGAGCGCGCGGGCTCTCCGCGCCATTCCCGTGGCGGCGGTCATTTTGACAGCCTCAGGAAAAACCGGATCTTGAACATGCATCGACTGATCTGATGGGGCCGTCCGTGAATCCGACGGACCTGACCGATAGAGGTGCCGTAAGCGTCAAACAGCAATCACCCACGAGCCTGCCTGCCATTGAAAAACAATGAAAAATTTTATGAAACCTCCGATGCGGTGCTTCTATTCTACACCGCATCGGAGGTTTTCCTGTGGAAAAAAGTATCCGAAGATTTCGGTTTCCCGGCGAACGGCCGGCCCGATCTGAGCGCCTGTTTTAAGCTTTCCGAGGAAAGCCGGCGGCTGATCGATACCGCCGGCGCCATTGAAGGTTTTAACCGCCAGCTTCGCGCTGCTCCTGCGGTATCGCTGCCGCTCCTATACGCCAAGGGAGCGGTCCCTGATCGCGGACCGCTCCCTTGGGATCATTTGTTCAGTTTACACTGCATTCGACCCTTTACGCAGAATTCGGGATAGCTCCGGTGATTTGCCGGAAATGCTTTCTGCCGTTCCTGTTTTCCTGCGTACATACTTTTGATAGAACCGTTTCTATGAGAAGTTATGGATCTTCTTCTGCTGTTTTATTGCATACGACTTTTGCGCTTTGCCAGCAAAAGGACCACACAGCCCAGCCAGCCGACGATCATGACGAAGATCCAGATGCCGCTTGCCGCATCGTTGGTGCCGGGGGCCGTTCCGTCCTTAAGAAGGAAGGTTGCCTCCAGCGTATGCGCATTTTGCACATCCCGGAAGGTATAGCTGTTGTCGGTAAGCTGGCTCTTGACGCTTGTGCCATCCACCAGCACGTCGGAAATCACGTACCCGGCACGAGGCGTGATACGGAAGGTCTGATCCAGTCCTTCACGGACGGAAACGCTTCCGTCAGGCGTCACACTGCCGCCCGCGCCTGCGCTGGCTGTGATGGTGTAGTAAAGGGGCGCAGGTTCGCCGCCGCGCACCACCGTAAAGGCGGCATCCGCCTGTCCATCCGTTGAAATGATGGAAATGGTATGCCTGCCGGTGGAAAGAGTGGCAATATAGCTTGCCTTTAAGGTGATGACCGTACTGCCGCTGAAGGCAAGGTAGCAATTGCTGGCGACGTCCAGAGCATCGATCTGCAGTTTTACAAATTTGCTGAAATCCGCATCGGAACGGAACGTCGCATCCTCGCCGCTGCTTACGCTGATGGACTGTCCCGCACCCTGGATGATGGTATAACTCACCGGCTTGGGTGCGTCCGGTTCAAATACCGCCGTAAGGCTTCTGTTGCCGGCGGCGTTAAAGGTATAGCCGGCGTCGGTGCTGACGGAGGCGCCGTTCTCCGTCCATTTGACGAAGTGATAGCCGGTGTTGGCGGTGGCTGTCACTGTCACGGAGGCGTTCTCGTTATAAAGGCCGCCGCCTGTCACGCTGCCGCCTGCCGCGGGACTTGCATCGAGGGAAACAGTATAAAGGTCACCGGCGCGGACGGCACGGATGCCGGCGCCTGTCTTTGTGAAGGGAACCGAGAGTGCTTTTTGCTCTTCTGCGGCAAATACCAGCGGTCCTGTTGTGAAGTTCTCCAGCACATTGCCTCTTTCGTCCAAAAGCTGGATCACATAGGAGGCTTCAGCGACGCTTGCCAGATGTAAATTCCGCAGAAGGACCTGCTGTTCCGTACCGGCGCCGGAGGAGGCCCGCAATCTTGCGGCTGCCGTTTGCAGCTGGATGCCGTTCGTTTCGGCGCAGGCGCCGGAAGCACCCAGCGGCATCACTACAATGGATTTCGTATTGTTATCCGAGTAAAGTTCCGCGCGGGCGCTGCCGTTTTGATCGACGATCCGACTCTCCAGATACAGCGTCAGTCCGGCATCGGGAATGTTCACATCCGAACCCAGATACTTCACCGCATCAAAATTGATAGTCGTCGTGTAGGTGCCGTCGTCAATCTTCTTGAGATCGTCGCCGCTGACGGTGACTTTCCCCAGCTCGGTGCCGCCGGAGCTTTGATACAGACCCAGTTCCACCGTGTTTCCGGAGTCGGCGAGTTTTGCCGCACATTTGTTGTAGAGCGTCACACGAACGGTGCGCGAGCCGGCTTTCTCAAACAGAACTTCCGCTTTGGAAATGCCCACATCGGGATAATTGAGGACAAGGGTACCCGACTGCGTATCGCTGCCGCCTCCGGCGAAGGTGGCCGTGATGCTGTAGGCAATGTCTTCCACCTTGCCGCCGACGTTGTGATTCATATTCAGCGCGACACTTTCGCCGGGGAGCAAATTAAGTCCCGTAAAGCTTTGCGTTTCCTTGCCGCCGTCCAGTGAAACCTCGGCAGAGGTAATGGGGTTGATCCCGTTGTTTGTGATGGTGAATTGCAGTGCCACCGGCGCGTTCGTGCGCAAATTGGCATAATCCGCGCCGCTGGGGGACGCTGTGAAGACGTCCGTAAATTCATTGGCGGCGGTATAGAGCTTGGACGAAGAGCTGGGGATCGTCACATACTCGCTGCCATCTTCGGGTACGGTGCTTTGCGCCGTATAATTACCGTCTGCGCCCTTCACATAGTAGGTCGCCTTGTTGTAATTATAAACGCTTGCCAGCGTGACGGCACTGAGCGAATTCCCGGTCAGCGCGCAGCTGTAGCTGTCGGCTACGTTGTCGGCGGCCAGTTCACAGAGAGTCAGCACACCCGAGAAACCGGGCGCGGTGTCCGTACCGGTGAATTTGACAGATTTAAGCACACTGTTTCTGTGAATGATGCTCTCGTCGGCGCTGTCCGTTTGGCTCTGCTGTTCCGACCAGACAAGTGCAATGGAGGATAGATCCTTGTCCGAGTGTTCCGCAAACCGGACGTCGCTGCCCACACCGTCGTAACTGGTGGGGAAGGCGGGGTTCAGTGTGCCGCTGCCGTCAAAGAGGGCAAGCCGGGCGCTGCCGCTGGCGGTATTGGCGTACCAGCCAAGCAGGAACCGCTCGCTGCTGCCGTAGGTGACGGTGGTGAGATTGGGGTTCACATCCGCCACGGTATCGGTGGTCAGACGCACCGATTTCACAGACTTGCCGCTGGCGTCAAACACCTGATAGAAGATTTCCGAGTAGAACGCCGTCTGATCCGCGGCGGTTCCCGCCGGAGAGGTATCCACCGAATAGGCCACCGCGGTTTCTCCGGTAGCAAGGCTCTCCGCTGTCAGGCCGGTGATGGCGCCGCTGGTGCCGTTATAAATTTCCACGGGATCCGTGGCGCTGCCGTCAGACAGGTCATAAACGCGCATCATCAGCTTGTCTTTAACGGCTTTTCCGCTGACAATATCCAGCGCAGCGTCTGCCGACGCCTGACGCCACACCACCGTGGCCTTGTTATTTGCCACCGTTACCTGCGGCGCATAGTCGGGAGCGGTGTTCGCGGTGACGTTGTGGGTTGTCCAGGCCGTACCGTCCCAGGTGGAGAGCATGATTTCAGAGGAGGAAATAATATGGATCTGCTCATCCTCAGTGACGGCTTCCCCTGCCGCTTTCTGAATATTGGCGCTTTGCCGCACCCATACCGCCGCGCCGGAGTCGCTGCCGCCGTCGTAACTGAGGGAGGCTGCGTTGTAGCTTGCGCCGGTACCATCCGTCTTTGAAATGGCGGCGCTGCCGGCCGACCAGCCGCTTGTACCTTTGACCATATAGGCCGGGCCGGTGTCCGCAAGATCGGTGGAACGACCGTCGGACATATAGACCAGCATCGTGCCGTCGTCGGACAGCAGCGGCTGTGAATAGGGATAGGCATTGCTTTCAATCAGGGAAGGATCCGCCCTTCGCAGCATCATCATGCGTGGCTGCGCCTGTGTCAGATAGTCGCGGCTTTCCACCGTGGTTTGCGATGCCAGTGTTTCCACGTCCGATATGTAGGGAGAATAACTTCTCATGGAGAACAGCGCGGCGCCGCCGTCACCGTTCCAGTATCTCGCAATATCGTTATAATCCGCCAGTACCCAGTTGTAGCCCACCTTGAAGGACAACGTGGATTTCACGGTGACCAGCAGGAATTTGATGGCGGTTTCAACGCCGATGGTGCCGGCGATGTTGATACTTTGCCCGTAATGGAACCGGTCGCTCGCGTTTTTGAGATAGGGGCTGTACAGGAATCGGCTTGCGCCGCCCAAATCAATCTGACCGAAGATGCCGACTCTTGCGGCGAACACGACAATATCCACGCCGATGCCGATGCCCGCCTTCATCATCAGGCTGTATTCCAGGTCGAGGAGGAAGTCGCTGGAGCGTTTTGCGTCGCTGTCCTTCCACTCCGCCGTGTTCATCTCAGGGGTCACAAACTTTTGGTTGGCAGAAACGAGAATGCTCCCTCCCAGTCCCAGCGTCAGGGTGACGGGTATTTCCGGGGTGTTGAAGGTGTATTCGTAGCTGAGTCCGAGGCCCACGTTCATGCCGCCGCCGTCAAACTGGAACTCCCACTTCTTTTTCTCAAAATTATACTGGATCGTCCCCATATAATATCCGTTGAGCGTAAGCTTGGGGGACAGTTCGCCGCTTCCTTCTGATTCCACGCCCTGTTTATAGGTCGTGACCTTATTATCGATATCGGTCATCAGGTCGGCTTTTCCGGTGGCATACTTTTTCACGTCGCCCATACCCGTGATGCCCACCGACGGCGTACCGGGGTCAAATTCTGTGATCAGTCCCTTCTCCTGACCCTGCACATCATGAGTAGATCCCACGCCGGCGAAAATGTATACATTATACACCGAACCGCCTTTGTCGGAAGGCGTGATCTGCAGATCCACAGGCAGACTGTGGGGCGCATATTTGCTGACGAAAGAAACGCCCTTGAGGATGATGCCCAGTGCGCCGCCCGGCGCACTGTAGGGCTGGCTGACTGTGGAATTGTCCGCCTCGTCCTGTGCGTTCAATAGCGCGGGATCTTCCGCAAAATCGCTTTTCGGTATATCCGCCGCCTTAAACGGCAGGGTCTGGCGGGAGAGCAGCGCGCCCTCGGCGTCGAAAAGGTTCATATGCAGCGCAACCGGCCCATTCGCCAGCCACGCGGTGTCAGAGGAGGTGGCGCGGTCGATGACAAGCGTATTGGTAATCAACGGGAAGCTGGAGAACGGATAGGAACTGTCCGCGCTTTGCTGCTGTGCGGATGTATAGCCGTTTTCATCCTCCATGGACAGCTTATACTCACTGTGATCGTTTCCCCAGAGCATATACGAAGTTGTGACGGTAACCTTTTCCGTCGTACGGTTTGGCCCGATATAATAGCTGAAATTGCGCAGATCCGTTGTTATATTCCAGTCGTCTGTCATGGTCTGACTGACGATGAACGGCTTATTTTCATCGTCGCTCTGCGTCTGCGTCAGCCAGAATACCTGTGCGGCGGTGCGAATGGCTTCCTCCTCACCCAGATTGCCGGAGAGGGAAACAAACTGCGGAAAATAAGCGTTATCAGCGAATTGCAGTTCAAATATATATTTGATACTGTCGCCGGGCTGCACCCGCGTTCCGCTCTGCTCCTGCGCGGTATAGAACTGGGATGCGTCCGCCTGAATAACCAGCTTGCCCTCCGTATCCGACGTGAGCGTCTGATCACTCTTGCCGTCCTTTCCGTTGAGCAGGGCGTCGGGGCAATAGACGCCGTTCTTATATACGCCGCCCCGCAGGATCACGCTGCCGGTGTAGGCGCTGCCGTCGGGCGTTTTCAGGTAAACGACGGCCTCGGACAGTCTGTGCAGCGTGAGCGTGTTGAGGGGGTAGTACTCCAGTCGCGTGAAATCCTTCTCGCCGGAGAGCAGCGCGGCGGCGGCAATACTGCCCGCGTAGCTGCCGTCTGACGAGATGATCTGCACGGCGGAAATAATGCCGTTTTCCTCATACAGCGCCAGTGCACCGTCTGCATTGGTGGTAACAGTCTTTTTCGCTCCGTTTCCGTCCGTATAGGAGAGCTCCGCCCTGTTGGCGGGATAGATCTGAAACAGATACAGCTTATTGGCAAGGGTTTCAACGGTGACGTCCGCTGTTGCGGTCATGCCGGTGGCTGCGTGCTTGGCGGTCAGCGTGGTCGTGCCGTTGGAAACGCCGCTGAGCATAAATTCCGAACTGGGCAGATACGCGTCATAGGCATAGCTGGTAATGGGCGCATAGACGCCGCCCTGGGCATAGTTCAACCGCGCCTTGGTGGTGTCGGATACCTGCCAGGAGATGAAGTCCTCCAGCTGACTCCACGCATAGTCGCCGTAGTTGATGGAAACTGCCTCTTGCAGCGACAGGTCCGCCCGCAGATTGGCGATGTCCGAGGCAGTCATGGCGTCCAGATGCTGCAGCTTGGCGCTGCCGATGTTGGTCACGGTGATCGATTTGCCGTCCAGTATCTTCAGCGCGTCGTGTCTGTAGACATAGAACACCGCCGAGTCAAAGCTCTCCGTTTCACCTGCGCTGTTTTTTGCCGCAACGGTGACGGTGTAGACCTCGCGCAGCGTCTTGTCTTCCGTAACAGGCGAAATGGGAAAGCTGAGGCTGCCGCTGTACGTGGTGCCGGAGCCGTCGAGGGTGGGCGTGACAGCAAGCTGGGTTCCATTCCGGTCAACCGTTACCGTATAGCTGCTCGCGGCATCGTTTTGATAGTTTTCCAGCGTAAAGGCCACGGTCTGGCTTGTTTCCGTGTCCAGCAGCATCGTTTTTTCCGGCTTGGTCAGCGTCACAACGGCCTGGTCCGCTGTCTGAGCGGCTTGCGTGACATGCACAATATCCTGCGAATAAACAATTTTATATGCCTCCGCCGACCCATACACCAGTTCCACACTGTAATCCATGGGCGCGCCGGTGGTATTGACGGGACACTGGCAGTAGCCGTTGAGTATCACCATGTCATTGCCGTTTGCCGTCAAACTGTTCAGAGGAACGACCGCTGTGATTGCGCCATCCTTCCTGACCACGGCAAAGGTCTTGTCCTTAAGCGAGGAGCTCTCGGAAACAGGCGCGGCTGCGTAAATCCTGAGGTATCTGCCGGAGAATACGGCGGACAGATTGCTGAGCTGATATTCAGGATGGCTCTCAATGACCGCTGCGTCGGTGTTTACCGTCACGCCGGAAAAATCCGTCACATCCAGAACATAGGGATGATTCCCGGTCATATCGATGTCGATGCTTTTGGCAACGGTTTTTCCGTTGGCGTTATAGGTGCTTATCTGCCCGTAAAGCTCCTGTACCACGATTTGAGCAGGCGTGTTTGTTTTGGGTACCTCATAATACATTACCTGCTGATTGGAGGTGCAGTAAAGACGGTCGGTACCGGTATATGTGCTACTGCTGAACAAATTGTACGGGGAACCCAGCGCATATTCTTCTGTGCGTGCGTACAGATCCACGCCGTTGACCCGCCCGAGGACAGTATGTACATCGGTTGTGACAGGCATATTGTAGGTGACTACAAGGGGGATATAATCGCCGGGAAGATAGGTTCCCGCCATGGCTTCTACGCTGACGACCTCCGGATTTCTCTCGTTGCTTCCGACGGTGGCATAGACCATAACATTGCTCTTTGGCATATAGGTCGAGTTTGAATTAAGGGTATACTCAAATTCGGCCAAATCCGGCGTCTGGTACCCGGCAGCATAGGTGTTTTTTACCTGGAAATTTACGGTGGGGTCGTCGCGCAGCGTATCCAGTTTGGCTGTATCCACCTGGCACTGGAAAGTCAGCTGTACGGTTCCGGTTTCTGCCAGAGCGGCTCGCATGGCATCGTTCAGGGGGATTTCGAAGCTCTCGTAGTTGTTGTAATTCTCCGCCGGCAGTTGCGCCGCAATGGTGGAAAAACCGAAGATATTATTGGCGGAATTGCTCTTTAACTGATAGGCAGGATTGAGCGTTGAGCTGCCAGGATCTTTGCCTGCAACACTTCCGTTGGCCTGACGGTACAAAAAAGCCTGATAATCATCATACGCGACTGTCGTCCGATAGTCGGTGGAGGCGGTTTCCTCCGGCTTGAAATTCACCGTCATAGTGATACTGCAGTCTGCGGTTTTCTGGCAGCTTATCTCCCCGGCCTGATCGGCTTCCGTCAGAATGCCGGAGCGTCCATAATAATAGGCATAATAGTAATTATTGTACGCGATCGCGTTTTCTATATTTTTCAAAAAATCAATAAGGTCAGCCTGATCCTTGGGATAGGTGCTGTCATGAGGGTCGCGGAGATCCGGATCATAGCTCGCAGTGCTTGGATCCAGTAAATCCGGGAGCATGAAACCGCTGTGAGAGTCTTTAGTGAGGGTGGAATTATCTCCCATCTGCGCCTCATATGTTGCGTTCAGCGCAAAGTTATACTGCTTCCATTTCACCGTTTCAGCGCTTGTTTCGGCGAGCAGGCTCGTGTCAAATACGATGGGCAGCTTGAGAGAGGAAAGCTGTCCGGTTTTGGCCAGCATCTTCACATCTTCATTGGTCAGCGTTAAATCAATGGTTGCCGTTCCGTATCCGTCTTTGTCTATTTGCGCCGAGGCGGTGTATTTTGCATCGTTCTCGTTGACGGTAGTGGTGCCGTCGTCATAATTTTTGTAAAGGAAAAGAGGATAGCCGGTATTGGCGCTCTTCGGCGAGGTTACTTTATAGGTATTGTCCCATATGTTCCACGAACCATTATTCGGAAACACATTGTTAAAAATGAGGTTGCGCACACTATATTGATACTCAAAAATGAATTTGTTCTCAACATAATACTGTCCGGACATGGGAATTTTGTTATATCCCGGCCGTCGCTGATGAATTGTAAGATCGCCAAGCTTATTATATGCAGGAAAGTTGATGGTCACAATCTTGTCGTATGAGGTCGTGCCGTCTTGAAATACAGCATCTTCCAGATCGTACGCTTTTACCAAAAAGGTTTTGCTGCCCTGTGCGTAAAATTCAATATCATTTGCTGTGGTGTAGCCGGACGATGGCAGCTGCTGACCAGCCGGAAGCGTCTTGTCAGACTTTACGGTGAGGGTAACGTTGCTGCTTCCTGCCGGAATCGTAAGTGTGGTGCCGTTGCTCAATGTAGTTCCTGCCGAATCGGTCAGCTTTACATATTTGGCATAGTCGGCATTTCCGCTTATCGCGCAGACCTTAAAGGAAACGTCATTTGCGGAGGTGATGCTGTTCCCGGCGCTGTTCACCAACTGGAAGGAAAGGGAATACCAGCTTACTTCATTCTGAAAGGTATCCGCGTAAAAAAAGGAACACGGACTGATAAATCTGTCATAATAGGGAATGGCGCTGAGTACGACCTTCACATACACGCCCCGCTGTACGGGGGTATAGGCTGCAGCCGGCACTGTGGAAATGCCGCTCGTGGCAAGCTGGCTGACGAGCGAGGAGAACGCCGCCATTTGCTCTCCGTTCATGCCGGAGGCACTCATGGCGTTGCCCACCTGCGTCACAAAATCAACGATTTGCAGCATCTTGGCCAGGTTTTCCAGCGTGACGGTGGTGCCGTCCATGGTGGCGGTGCGGGAAAGATCCGTGTCCGGGTTACTGAGCAGCTCCCGCAAGGCGTCGCTGTCATAGGGTACGCCGTCAATAGTGGCGGTGACAGGTATGATATTGCCGTTTTCATCAACGATGCCCTCGGCGGATAACTCCTTCAAAAAATCTTCGTAAGAGAAATTTTCACCGTAAAGGCTCACAAGGTGTTCGTACAGAGTCTGGTTTTCTGCCGGCGTGTTGCTCGAGAGTCCTGCCGCCATAGCGGATAACGGCAGAATTGTTAGCACCATTACAGCGCAGAGCAGTGCCGCCAAGATTTTTCTGCCAATATGTTGTCCCCGTTTCATGACCAATACCCTCTCTTTCCAGCTATAAAAATATAAAAGCTGCTATGCAAGAAGTGTAACAGACCATAAAATTTTGTTAATTGCCCAAATGGGTGATTTTTGTATTTTTTCTTCCACAGGTGATTGTGCTGGAAATCTCCACGCGCATTGGCGATGATCAGGCTGCGGAACTGGGTCGGAACGCGCGAAAAGAAAAGTGCCATGGATTCGGATACTGAAAGGCAAGAGAGTGCTTGCTGTCAAAGCGTTTCCTGACTGTCCTGCCTTTGGTACACTCACGGTGATAAACTGTGAGCAGGCATGGGAAAGCAGGCGGCATACAAGCTGCTTTCCCAAATCAGGAAAAAAATATGCAGGGGGATCCTTTAGGCATACGGAGCTGTTCTCCAACATCAACCAAGGCGGTCGGCTGATTTGCAATGTGCCGGAGGATGTACAGAGTCGTTTCATCGCTATGGGAAAATCCGCCACCAATGATGGCTATTATTTTAATCACAGTGAGTGAGAAAGACGTATCCCTGTCGGAGCAAGGAACGCTGCAAATGACCGATCGGGACGTTTGACAGAGCGTCGCATGTGCGGGTAATTGGTGAATATATACAAATTTGGGCGGAAAAGTTTTATTGATAAAAACGGACTTTTTGCCAATAGACCATGAATGCGGAAGAAATTTGGGGTAAACTGGAAATATATAACTTCTGTGTCATGGACAGCAGGCTGCGCAATTTGCCAAGAAGTGACGGTATGAGGTGATTACAACGTGAAATATCTGGCACACAAGGCTCCGGCAGACGGTCGGGAGCAAAGCATTCTGGTGCATTTGCAGGGAACGGCCCGTCTGGCGGGTGACTTTGCGGGTGCTTTTGGAAGCGCGGAGGAGGGCTGCCGCTGCGGCATGCTGCACGACATCGGCAAATATTCGGACGCCTTCCAGCGGCGTATCAACGGCGCGCCGGAGCGGGTAGATCACTCCACGGCGGGTGCCCGGGAGGCCATGGGGCTGCGGGATGTGCCCGCCGCCTTCTGCGTGGCCGGACACCACAGCGGCTTGCCGGACGGCGGGAGCCGGGCGGACAGCCCGGATGCATGTACACTCCGGGGCCGGCTGAACCGGGCGCAGCAGGGGAATATTGAGGACTATGGCGCTTTTAAAACCGAGGTATCTGTTCCCGATGTGCCGCCGACCCATCTCGCACAATCAGCCCAAAGCGCGTTTTTCTTCATACGTATGCTCTATTCCTGCCTGGTGGACGCGGATTTTCTGGACACAGAAGCCTTCATGAAAAACGGAAAAGTGTCCCGCGGTAATTTCCCGCCGCTGGATACATACAGGGAAAAACTCAGCGCCCATATCACGCCGTGGCTGAAGAACCCACAAGATATACTGGGAGAGAGGCGCAGCGAAATCCTGCGTGCCGCCATTGCCGGCGGACAGGAGAAACCGGGGCTTTATACCCTTACCGCTCCCACCGGCAGCGGAAAAACGGTGGCCTCCATGGCATTTGCCTTGGCCCATGCCAAGGCGAGAGGCTTGCGCCGGGTGATCTATGTGATCCCCTATTGCAGCATTATCGAGCAGACCCAGGCGGTCTTTGAACAGATTTTCAGTCCGGGCAGCGTGGTGGCGCATTACGCCGATGTGGTCTATCCCGATGGGGAGAATCAGGGGGAAAAGGACAAGCGTTATCTGGCCGCCGAAAACTGGGATGCACCGGTGATCCTTACCACCACCGTGCAGTTTTTCGAGTCGCTCTTTGCCAACAACTCCTCCCGGTGCCGCAAGCTGCACAATCTCGCCGGCAGTGTTCTCCTTTTCGATGAGGCACAGATGCTGCCGACGCCGCTGCTGCGGCCCTGCGTGGCGGCCATCTCGGAGCTTGTGAAGCACTACGGCTGCACCGCCGTCCTCTGCACGGCCACACAGCCGGCGCTGGACCCGCTGTTCCGGGAAAAGAACAATCTGCCGGATGTGACGCCCGCGGAGCTTTGCCCACGGCGGGAGGAGTTGTATGAGCAGTTCCGCCGGGTGCGCTATGAATTGGCTGGGAAACTCAGCGATGCGGAGCTGGCTGACCGCCTTCAGAAAAAGGAACAGGTGCTTTGCATCGTTAATCGCCGGGATCAGGCACAGGCGCTGCTGGCGCTCTTACCGGAGGAGGGACGCTTTCACCTTTCCACCGCCATGCATCCGGCGCACCGGCGGGCGGTGCTGGGCACCATTCGCGCCCGGCTCAAAGAGGGAAAGACCTGCCGCGTGATCTCCACCAGCCTGGTGGAAGCGGGAGTGGATGTGGACTTCCCAGTGGTGTACCGGGCTCTGGCGGGACTGGACTCCATCATTCAGGCCGGAGGCCGCTGCAACCGGGAGGGTACGCCCGGCGTCATCGGCGGTACGGTGTACATCTATGAAAGCGAGCGCCCGGCGCCCAAAATGCTGGCGCAGAATGTGGCCGCGGCCCGGCACGTTTTGGAAACCTATGAGGACATTGCCTCGCCGCAGGCTGTGGAAGCCTATTTCCGGGAACTGCTGTATGTGAACAAGGGCATGAATGCACTGGACGAACCGGAGATCCTGAAACTCTGTGCTAGTCAAACCTTCCCCTTTGCAGAGGTGGCGCGGCGTTTTCGCATCATTGACACCGCTCAGTACACCGTTTACATTCCCACGCCCGAAAGTCAGCCTCTGCTGGAGGAGTTGACCCGTTTCGGCCCCAGCCGCGAGCTGATGCGCAAATTGGGCCAGTATGCCGTGGGCGTTTATCCGCAGCACTATCAACTCCTGCGCGACAGCGGCGTGCTGACAGCTGTGGCGGAAAATGCCGCCATTCTGGCGGACGTACGGCTTTACAACCCGGAAACGGGTCTTGCCCTGACGGTGGAGGAGGGGCGTTGTCTGTTCAGTTAAAAGGAAAAGGCGGGACGAAACCGTCCCGCCCGCGCATAGCGCAATCCTAAATCCAATTTTTTCAATCCACAGCATTTGCTGACAAAATGATCATAACAGCTTTTTGGGGTCTTGACAACAGGTAAAAATGAGAGTATAACAAATTTAGTATCATAAATTCAATTGAAAGGAGAAATGCAAATGTCTGCAACATTGGAAGTCTGGGGTCCCTACGCATTGTTTTCAAGACCTGAACTGAAGACGGAACGATATTCCTACGATGTGATGACGCCGTCGGCGGCGCGGGGACTGTTGGAAGCTATTTTCTGGCATCCAGGGTTAAGGTATCGAGTAGATAAGATCTATGTGCTCAGCCCCATTGTATTTACCGGCGTGCGGCGCAACGAAATGGCGTCAAAGATTTCGGGACGCACCGTTTCGTCGGTCATGAAAGGCGGGAGCGGAGAGTTATATCTGGCTTCGTCGGAGGACATTCAGCAGCGGGCCGCCACGGTGCTGCGGGATGTCCATTATGTGATCAAAGCTCATTTCGATTTGACCGACAAGGCTGCCCCCAGCGATAACGAGGGCAAGTTCTGCGACATCATCCGCCGCCGCCTTGAAAAGGGCCAGTGTTACCACCAGCCTTGCTTCGGCTGTCGGGAGTTTCCGGCGCATTTCAAAAAGTGGGAGGGCGGGGAGATCGTCACCGCCTATCCTAATGAAGAGCGGGATCTGGGATTGATGCTCTACGACATGGATTACAGCGACCCACGGAACATCACCCCCATGTTTTTCCGCGCCAAACTGGAAAAGGGCGTTTTAAACGTCCCTGAGCCGGAGAGTCGGGAGGTACTGCGATGATTTTGCAGGCATTGGTTGGCTACTATGAAGCGCTGGCCGCTAAAAATGAGATTGCCCGTCCCGGCTGGGGTAAGGTGAAGGTGTCCTTTGCCCTGGACTTAGGCGATGACGGGACACTTTTACGTATTCATCCGCTGTCGAGTTCGTCGGCGGACGGGAAAAAGCAGATGCCCCAGACAATGGAACTGCCTGCTCCCGTCAAACGATCTTCCGGACTTGCTTCTAATTTTATGTGGGACAATTCCTCTTATCTGCTGGGCTTCGACAACAAGGGAAAACCCGATCACGCCAAAGACTGCTTTGCCACAGCCGGAGCGCTGCACCGCTCACTCCTGGAAGCGGTGGACGACCCCTTTGCCAAAGCCGTGTGCGCCTTTTTTGAAAAGTGGGACACGTCTACGGCGGCGGAGAATCCGCTTTTTGCGGATTGCCTTTCCGAACTTCTCAAGGGCGGCAATCTGGTCTTTCGCTGGAACGAGATCTACCCCTATGAAAACGCGGCTATCTGTCGGGCGTGGCAGACGTATTACGACGGGGCGGCAGAGGGCACAAAAATGCGCTGTCTGGTGACGGGAGAGGAGGTCGTTCCCGAAAGCACTCACCCGGCCATTAAAAATGTGGCGGGAGCCCAGCCTACCGGCGCCAGCCTTGTGTCCTTTAACGCGGATGCTTATTGCTCTTACGGGCGGGAACAGAATCTCAATGCGCCGGTGGGAAAATACGCCGCTTTCGCCTACACCACCGCTTTGAACACGCTGTTGGCCGACCGCACGCACGTTCGCCGGTTCGGCGATACCACCGTGGTCTTTTGGGCGGAGGACGCGGAGCACTCTTATCAGGATGCCCTTGGTGCCTTTATGGACGGCGGCGGGGAGGGCATTACGGACGAAGAGCTGCAAAGCTGCATGGATGATCTGGCTCACGGACGGCAAAGCAGTTGGAACAGCATCCCCCTGCATCCGGAAAACCGCTTTTTTATCCTGGGTCTCGCACCCAACGCGGCACGCCTCTCCGTGCGCTTTTTCCTGCGGAACAGCTTCGGTAGTTTTGCCTGTAACATAAAAAAGCACTACGACGATATTCGCGTGGTGAAAGATAATCGTTCTCCCAAGGATATGCTGCCCCTTTGGGCGCTGTTGCGGGAAACAGTGAATTTGAATTCCCGGAACAAGGATGCTCTGCCGCAGTTGGCAGGCGATACGCTCCGTGCTATCCTCACCGGACAAAACTATCCTGCCACGCTTTATCAGCAGACCCAACTGCGCATCCGCGCCGAGCGTGACGTGACGCGGGGGCGGGCTGCCATCATCAAGGCATACCTTTTGCGGCTGCATCAAAATGAGAGATATAAGGAGGCATTGACCGTGGAACTCAACGATCAGACCAATTACCAGCCCTATCTGCTGGGGAGGCTGTTTTCCGTGCTGGAAGGCTTGCAGCAGTCGGCCAATCCAGGCATCAACACCACCATCAAGGACAAGTATTTTACCGCAGCGGGGGCAACACCCAGCATTGTGTTCCCAACGCTTCTGAATCTGGCCGAAAAGCATCTCCGCAAACTTGACGGAGGCAAGAAGGTGTTCTGGGCCAAACAGATCACTGATCTCACCGGACGCATCACCAAAACCTATCCCATACACTGCAGCCTGTATGACCAAGGCGTTTTTCAGCTGGGCTACTATCATCAGACTCAAAAGCGCTTCGAGAAAAAAGACAAGGCGGAAGCCACCGACACAATGAAGGAGGAAATGAAACATGTCTGAACCTATTAAAAACCGCTATGAATTTGTGATCCTGTTCGATGTTCGAAACGGGAACCCAAACGGTGACCCCGATGCCGGCAATATGCCCCGTATTGACCCGGAAACCAATCTGGGTATCGTCACCGACGTGTGCCTCAAGCGGAAGATTCGCAACTATGTGGAAATGGCCAGGGAGGGCGAGCCCGGATACCGTCTTTACATCAAAGACAGAGTTCCGCTCAATCGCACCGATGACGAAGCCTTTGCCTATGTTGGCATCCCCAACGCCTCCAGCATGAAAGGCGACGAACTGAAAAAGGCCATCAAGGCCAAAAAGCAGGAGGGGGTAGATCCGGACGTTCAAATCAGGGATTTTCTCTGTGATAATTTCTTTGACATCCGTACCTTTGGCGCGGTGGTTACCACCTGCGTCACAGGCGGCCTGAACTGCGGTCAGGTGCGCGGCCCTGTGCAGATGGGTTTTTCCCGCAGCGTGGACCCGGTGATCCCCCAGGAGGTGACCATTACCCGGATGACCCAGACTACCGAGGCTGATATGGAGAGCAAGGGCCCCCACACCATGGGCAACAAATTCATCGTGCCCTATGGCCTTTATCGCTGTGAGGGTTACGTTTCTGCTAATTTGGCTCGCAAGACCACCGGCTTTTCTGAGGACGATCTGACACTGCTGTGGGATGCCATCCTGAATATGTTTGAAAACGACCACTCCGCCGCCCGGGGCAATATGGCCGTCCAGAAACTGATCATCTTTAAGCATGACAGCGAACTGGGCAACGCTCCTGCCCACAAACTCTTTGATGCCGTGACTGTGGCGCGCAAAGAAGGCGTAGAGGTGCCCCGTCGCTTCGAGGATTATCAGGTGACTATCTGCAACGATGCGATTCCGGCAGACGTGGCGGTGACGGTGATGGGGTAATTGATCCGGAAGACGACTATCTTCAGCTTTCCGGCATCCAGCATTTTTCTTTCTGCCGACGGCAGTGGGCGCTGATCCATCTGGAACAGCAATGGACGGAAAACCTGCGTACGGTGGAGGGCAATATTCTCCATGAACGCGCCCACGACGAGGGATTTGACGAAAAACGAGGCGATCTGCTGACGGTTCGGGGACTGCGTATCCAGTCCCTGAACCTTGGCGTATCCGGAAGCTGCGATGTGGTGGAATTTTTCCGGGATCAAAACGGCGTGGCGCTCAGCGGCCGGCAAGGCCTGTGGCGACCGTATCCGGTGGAATACAAGCACGGTGTTTCCAAGGAAATAGATGCCGACCGCCTGCAGCTTTGCGCGCAGGGTATGTGTCTGGAGGAAATGCTCTGCTGCGCTATCCCGGAGGGTGCGCTGTTCTATGCACAAACCCGCCGCCGGGAGCGCGTGGCGCTGACAGAGGAGCTGAGAGAGCAGGTGCGTGCCATGCTTTTTGAGATGCACACCCTGCAAAAGCGAGGGTATACCCCCAAGGTTAAAACCGGCTCTCACTGCGGCGCTTGCTCTTTAAAGGAACTGTGCCTGCCAAAGCTGTGCCGGGGCGTTTCAGCAAAGGCATACCTCAAAACGGCGCTGGAGGCGGACGCAACATGAAACATCTGCTCAACACCCTTTTTGTCATGACAGAGGACAGCTATCTGGCGCTGGAAGGTGAAAACGTGGTGGTGCTGCGGGAGGAGGAAACGCTGGGCCGCTTTCCGCTACATGCGCTGGAGGGGATCGACTATTTCGGCTACAAAGGCGCCAGCCCCGCATTGATGGGTGCCTGCGCCAAAGATGAGATTTCCTTGTGCTTTCTGACGCCCAATGGCCGCTTTCTGGCTCGGATCTGCGGCGAAACGCGGGGCAATGTGCTGCTGCGAAGAAAACAGTATGCCGTGGCCGACAGGGAAGAGGAAAGCTGCCTTGTGGCCCGGAATATGATTGCAGGGAAGCTGACCAACGCCCGTTGGGTGCTGCAGCGCGCTACCCGTGACCACGCGCTGCGGGTGGATGCGGAGCAACTGAAGACGGTCAGCACCTCGCTGGCCGACGCGGCCCTCCTGGCCGCCGATGCGGAACAGTCGGAGGTGCTGCGGGGCATTGAAGGGGAGGCCGCCCGGCGCTACTTCGGCGTTTTCGACCAGCTGATCCTGCAAAACAGAGAAACCTTTTCTTTTCGTACTCGCAGCCGCCGTCCGCCGCTGGACGCCATGAACGCCTTGCTCTCACTGGCGTATGCGGTTTTGGGCAACGACTGCGCCGCGGCGCTGGAGGCAGTGGGACTTGACCCCTATGTGGGCGTGCTGCACGGGATCCGGCCGGGCCGCACCTCGCTGGCGCTGGACTTGATGGAGGAACTGCGCCCCTGCTTTGCCGACCGGTTTGCTCTTTCCTGTGTCAATACGCGCCTTCTGCGCCCTGAGCATTTTAATATCGCTGAAAACGGCGCTGTGACTTTAACGGACGCAGGGCGCAAGGTGTTTTTTACCGCCTGGCAGGAGAAAAAACGGGAACCCATCATGCACCCGTTTCTGGAGGAAAAGATGCCGTGGGGGCTGGTGCCCTATGTGCAGTCGCTGCTGTTGGCACGGTATCTGCGAGGCGATCTGGACGAATATCCGCCCTTCATATGGAAGTGACAATGTGTCCGGAGGAGAAGTATGCTGGTGCTGATTACTTACGATGTAAACACAGAAACCGCTGCCGGCCGCCATCGGCTGCGACAGGTGGCCAAGCAGTGCGTCAATTATGGGCAGCGAGTGCAGAATTCCGTGTTTGAATGCAGCTTGGACGCGACACAGTATCGTCGAGTGCAGGAATTGTTGGTCAGACTTATTGATCCCCAGCGGGACAGCCTGCGCTTTTATAATCTGGGGGATCATTACGCCCGCCGTGTGGAGCATTTCGGCGTGAAGCCGGGTTATGACCCTGAAGGAACACTGATTGTGTAGTGCGAAGCACAAGCGAGCAGTATTTTTCCGGGTCTTTCGCACCAAAATTAAGCACGGAAAGACTCCTGCCATTCCTACCGGAAACGTGTGAGCAGGGGGCAGCCCGCATTAGGCGGTTAAAGTTTGTGCAAATAGCTCAAAAGAGGAAAAAACTTTTGGGAGCTTTTGCTGTCGCTCCCCCCACGGGGAGCGTGGATTGAAATCTGTTGCCTTGACAATCTGGCCAACCAGATAGCACGTCGCTCCCCCCACGGGGAGCGTGGATTGAAATAGTAGAAATTTTGTCGGGGTCCTCGCCTGTCGGTGTCGCTCCCCCCACGGGGAGCGTGGATTGAAATTGTTTGTGTTCCCCACCTGTACACCGGTGCGGAAGTCGCTCCCCCCACGGGGAGCGTGGATTGAAATCTTGCGTGGGAGTGGTACACGGACAGCAACACCAGTCGCTCCCCCCACGGGGAGCGTGGATTGAAATTATATAGCATAGAGGGCATTCGCTCATGCCATCGGTCGCTCCCCCCACGGGGAGCGTGGATTGAAATCCGGCGGTCGCTGGTGCTACCACGCCAATCGTTGTCGCTCCCCCCACGGGGAGCGTGGATTGAAATTCCCTGTAAGGATTGCCCCAAACGGTATCCGGGTTGTCGCTCCCCCCACGGGGAGCGTGGATTGAAATTATACCCATACTCCGTTCATCGTTAATGTCAGTGGTCGCTCCCCCCACGGGGAGCGTGGATTGAAATACATGCCTATCATGCCAATGGGATTACGGTACGAGTCGCTCCCCCCACGGGGAGCGTGGATTGAAATTATCGCATAGTTGCCATACTGAGTATTGCTGACGTCGCTCCCCCCACGGGGAGCGTGGATTGAAATCTGTCGCCTCATCGATGTAAAACAGATCGTCATCGTCGCTCCCCCCACGGGGAGCGTGGATTGAAATCAATAGAGGCCCTCTCCGTTGTACTGCTCTGTGAAGTCGCTCCCCCCACGGGGAGCGTGGATTGAAATATCTATTGTATTTCCGTAAATAAAGTTATCGGGGTCGCTCCCCCCACGGGGAGCGTGGATTGAAATGCAGGCCTTCGACCATCTCGCAGCCTACGAGGACGTCGCTCCCCCCACGGGGAGCGTGGATTGAAATAACCAGAAATTACCAGAAATATACATCAGTAATAGTCGCTCCCCCCACGGGGAGCGTGGATTGAAATATATATTCTACCTCTGTGATAAAAGCGTAGAACCGTCGCTCCCCCCACGGGGAGCGTGGATTGAAATCAAGTGAACACATTACCATCAGGGGCAGTAAACTTGGTCGCTCCCCCCACGGGGAGCGTGGATTGAAATTTGAACTTGGCGAATATAACAACTGGCTCTTCTTGTCGCTCCCCCCACGGGGAGCGTGGATTGAAATTAAGCTCGAGTAACTTATGAAAGTCAGTACCAAAGTCGCTCCCCCCACGGGGAGCGTGGATTGAAATAATGTAACACCTAAAATTAATGCCGTTTTGCGTTGTCGCTCCCCCCACGGGGAGCGTGGATTGAAATTACTCCCAGGGGTAATCGAGAAACCACTAAAAAGTCGCTCCCCCACGGGGAGCGTGGATTGAAATCCGCCGCAAGAGCAGTGCTTGCATATACATTTTTGTCGCTCCCCCCACGGGGAGCGTGGATTGAAATCCCGATGGATTGAAGCCTACCAATTCACGCACCCGTCGCTCCCCCCACGGGGAGCGTGGATTGAAATTGCGTATTCCGTCAGCGCCCATGTGATGAGATATGGTCGCTCCCCCCACGGGGAGCGTGGATTGAAATCCGCTCATGTTGACCATGTCGAACCACTCCCCGGTCGCTCCCCCCACGGGGAGCGTGGATTGAAATACGGAGATCGAGGATGATGGCAATTTACCGTTCTGTCGCTCCCCCCACGGGGAGCGTGGATTGAAATAAAATAACCAAACTGTAATTGGTTGCGCGGCGTGGTCGCTCCCCCCACGAGGAGCGTGGATTGAAAGCTTTTTCATCTGTCATGGGTTTGCAGGTGACCCCGATCATACCAAATAATAAAGGTTTTGCCGACTTTGAAAGTCGGCAAGACCTTTATTATTTTCTTAACTGTGGACGTCAATTGCGTGGCCGTTTACAAAATCCGGGGTGCTTTTTTCCGGGAAGCCGACTGCCGTGCGAGAGATTTCTGCGTTATGCCCCGCAGATTGCAGATAGACATGGAATCGTCTATTCGCTACCAGGAGATCATATAGCCGCGGCTGCGGGTGGAACGGATTTCCGCGCCGGAACCGGCGAGTTTTTGCCGAAGGCTGTATATATGGTTGTGCACAGGACTGAGATTTTCCAGCGGCTCCGAATTCCACACGGCTTTGTAGATCTCTTCGGGCGTAAAATATTGGCCGGGCTCACCGCATAAAAGCTCCAGCACCGCATATTCCCGCGGTGTGAGCAGAAGATCCTGTCCGTTGACTGCGACCTGTCTGGACAGCCGGTTCCACACAAGCGGTCCCGATCTGTCGAGGGCGGATTCGCCGATGCGCCCCCGACGAAGCAGCGCTTTGATGCGAAGCAGCAATTCGTCCGTGATGTAGGGTTTGGCAAGATAATCGTCACCGCCGGCACGAAGGCCGTTGATGACGTCCTCATGTGTGTTGAGCGCGCTTAAAAACAGAATGCGCCCGCCGTTGTTCTGCTCGCGCAGCGTCCGGCAATAGTCCAGACCATTTCCGTCCGGCAAAAGAATGTCCAGAACGGTGAGATCCGGTTTGTATTTTTCGGTCAGGGTGTTGCCCTCCGCCAACGTTTCCGCCGTATAGACCCGATAGCCTTCCAATTCCAGCATGGCGCGGGTGGCACGGCTGATATTCTTATCGTCCTCAATGACCAGAATCAGTGGATTCGTCATGATTGCCCTCCTCTTCCAATGGTATGGTAAAGAGAATCTCCGTTCCCTTCCCGGGAACGCTGCTGACTTTTATTGTTCCACCGTGTTCTTCCACAATGATCTTGCACAGCGGCAGGCCAAGACCGGAGCTGCCATCTCGGCTGAAGCCCCTGTCGAAAGCGCGGGCTACAGTGGCCTCGTCCATGCCGGAGCCGCAATCGATTACGCGTATTTGTGCAAATTTCGCCTCCGCCTTGTCGGAAAGCGTAATGGAGGAATTCTGGCTGTGGCGGTTGGCATTGGTGATGAGGTTATAAAGAACCTGAAAGATCGTGTCTTCGATGACGCATACCCACACAGGCCGGGGACTCAGCGCAAGCTCAATATGGTTTCCGTTTTTCACACAGATGGGATCGCAGAACCGGCTCACCTCCACAAGCATCTGGTTGAGATCACAGTCGGTTTCCTGTTTCTGCTGCTCCCGCTTGACGGAGGAGAGCTTGATCTGCTCCGTCATGGAACCGAGGCGGACGGCTTCGTGCTGAATGATGTCCAGATTATCCAATGTGCCGGCGTCGACTTTGCTGCCCTTGATCTGCATTTTGGTGAGGCCGGCATAACTGCTCATGACCGTGAGCGGCGTGCGCATTTCGTGGCTGATATCGGCGAGAAAACCGGTGCGGATGTTGTCTAACTGCCGCAGTTCCCGGTTGCGCTCCAGAATGGTTTCCTCCCGCTTGGACGCCTCCGCCAGTGCCAGTTCGGTTTCCCGCATACGCAGCATAATGCCCAGCATGACCACGTAGATCAGTACGAGCAGGCCGGTCTGCATGAGGTTGATGTCTGCCACATGGCGATAACGGAGCACATCAAGCAGGCCGAAGCAAATGCTGATGCCTCCGCCCAGCAGGACGATCATGTTGCCCGGGGTCCGCGCCGCAGACCGCCGCCGGAAAACGCCGATCAGCAGTGCTGCAAGATAAACCAGAAAATAAAGGCCGATAGTGTAAAGTGCCTGCTTTGTGACCCGGCTGTAGATGCGAGACGGCAGCAGCGCATAGAGGCAGATGGCCGCACCGACCAGCCCGTAACCAAGCGACCGCAGCCACCGCGGGACAGCGCCCTTGAAAACGGCATTATAGAACAACAACAGGAAAAGCGCCGCAGCCAGCAAAGAACAGCATTCGATTTTATGGCCGAGGTACCAGTTGAGGTTTGGAATCAAAACCATCACAGGTTTTGGTGCGACGAAGGAAGAGCGAACGGCAAGCATAATGCAGGCGACAGAAAAATACAGCAGTTCTTTTCTGTCCCGGAAAAAGAGAAACGCGGCCAGAAAAAACACAGATGCGGTCATCATGGCACCCAGAACCAATTCCACGCGCAGCAGACGGCCGTTTGACAGCGCAGTGATTTGATCGGCCGGACCGAGGATGACCTCAAAAAAGTCAGCATAGGCATGCACATAATTGCTCCGCTGCATGACAATGACGGTGGGGCCGTCTTCGGCGGTAAAATAGGCTGTATAATTACAGGTTTTCGGTACGAAACCGTCCGCCGTTTCACTGACTGTCCCCACCTGGGACAGGAGTTTACCATTTACCCACATTTTGAAGGCGTAGGTGGCGCTGTCCCCGTTGAGGCCGTATACCTGTCCGGCTTTAAGGTGCAGTACTACCCGGCAGGTGGCACAGGAAACCGTCTTGCGGTCCGCCTCATAAGGGTCGGATGACAGAATACTGCCGTTTTCCAGCTCCTCCGGCGAATAGAGTTTCCCGGGATAAAAGTCAAACAGAACCCGCTGAATTCGTCCAATGTTGGCAGAAAAATCGAAGGCTGCCAGCTCATCTGCTGTGGTCACATTCTGCACGCTCTTCACGACCCAGGCCGTGGAGGTCAAAAAGGGCACAACTACAAAAATGAACAGAAGGAGCGCAATCACCCGAATCACCGACTGCCGCTTCGCTTTATTCTGTTCGATACTGCCCACCCTCTTTCAAGCCCTGTGCTTTCTACTCTTATGATATGCTTCTTTCCTGTCTTTTCAAGTGAAAAAAGCCGCTTTTCTGTCCAATCTCTCCAAAAAAGGAGATTCAGGCGTAGAGCCTCCCGATGCAAAAAGTTATGATTGAATTATCATCATACGCTTCAGGGAGGAAACTGAACCACCATCATACACTTCAGGGGAGGAACGAAAATGAAAAAGAAATGGTTGTCTGTTTTCTTGGCTATCTGCCTGATGTTCAGCCTTGTCCCCGTGCTGAGCGGCACGGCGGAGGCAGCAAATGCGCAGGACACACAGTTCAGCAAAATACTGAACCCTTCCGCCCCGTCGGGATACGACGCGAGCAGTACAGAAGACCCGTACATGAAGGGAGAAAACCATCCGTTCCTGCTCAGCGAACAGGACGAGGCACTGCTGTACCTTCAATATAACGGCGACAAACGCGGCACCGTCCAGCAGTCGGTGGGTGACACCTTCAAGGCTGGAACGGTGGATAACAGCAGCACAAAGTGCGCCGGTCAGCCGCGTCAGGTGACAACGACCAACTATGCGTCTACAAATACGCTCAGCAGCGGCCCTGTGACAAAGGAAGGCCTTTCCACAGGCATGGCCTATGTAACCACCGTGAGCTTCGATCCCACCGGCAGCGGCCGCAGAGATCATGTGGCTTATGTGGACTACGATGTGGACAGTAAAAAAATCGAAACCTGGGTAATGGATGCAAAGGACGGTTCGTATTCATCACTGGTGGCGCTGAGCGGTGAGATCGACAGCAAATGGATCCAGCTCAACCAGTACACTTACGGTGCGTTCTTCTCCATCACAGCGGGCGATTACGATGGCGACGGCAAAGATACCTATGTCGTCTACTGTCCCGGCGGGAAAAGCATCAATCCACATCTGTATGAATTTTCACTTGTAAACGGAGCTTATTCCCAAAAGACGGATATCGACGTCGTGGCTGCGGGCCTTTACAACGAAAAAAGCATGACAACGCAGGCACCCATCGCGTACAGCAGCGATGGAAGTAAGTCATATATCCAGATGCTGACGATGTCCCTGGCCACCGGCGACTTTGACGGCGACGGCGTAGAGGAGCTTGGAACGGCCGTCGGTACCTTCCGACTCTGCGGCGACAGTCCCAATGCAATTCGGGGGCAGTGGGGCGAGAAGGCCACCTATACGACGCAGGTCTGCGTGATGGATGAGGAGAGCGGTGCCTTTACCAGAACCGCCAGCTTCGATCTGGCGGATAAGACTGCGGAAACGGACAGCTCGACGACCTATCGGATGCTCTACGCCGGACAGATCGCCGCGGGCGACGTGGACGCCGACGGCAGCGACGAGATCGTCGTGGCGGGCTTTACCGGTACGGCCACCGTCACAGATACATTTAAGTGGAGCAATTTATACGAGCGCGATGGCAGCAATTATGCGACGGCGACCATCTCCTGTGAAAACGGCGCCTACGGCCGCACAACGCTGGCCACGACGGCGATGAACGGCTTTACGAAGGCGCACACCGACAACAACAAGAGTACCTGGCCGGTGCCGGCCATCGCCTGCGTTTCCATCGACGGCGATTCGGCCGCAGCCGATGTTTTTCTCTCCGGCACGTTGTATTCAGACACAACGGGCATGCTGGTAAGCGTGTATCAGCCGGGATTCTTCAATGAGAAGGACGATCTTTCCGTCATCAGCGTTCAGGATCACTGGGTGGATTCCGTGGCAGTGGGAAACTTTGACGGGAACAGCGCGGGCCGTCAGCAGGTCATGTTCACCATCTGCGAGAAAGACAAGGACAAGAACAATTATCTTTACAAGGTCGGCATCCTGGGCGGAGATACGTACAGCGACGTCTACTCGAACGGCTCTCTTGTTTCCTACGGCACCGTCGAAGACTATTATTACAACAACCTCAATAGCAATGACAGCAAGTTGTATGACGGCGGACGCGGCAACGCGTGGTGGGATGACAGCAATCTTGTCCTCAACTGCGTCCCTGTGGCCATCGACAACGACAATGACGGCGTCGTGGCCAAGTATGCCGGCAAGGGTTGGGTCTACACCGATCCCTCCATTCTGGCCGTTTTGCAGGCCGCGCCATATTTCAGCGAGCTGGGCTCCTATTCCGATTTTGGCGGAACCACGTCGTACAGCGTGACGACCGGCTACACCTACGGCAAGACCTCCTCGGACAACGTTTCCTTCGGCTTCGGCTTTGCCGGCGATTTTCAGGCGGGACCGGTCGCGATCTCCGTGGAAGCCGGCTATACGCTTAACTGGAGCAAGAGTTTTGAAGATTCCCTGACAACCTCCTATACCACGACCTTCACGGCAGGGCCTTACGATCAGGTCATTGTGCAGCGGACGCCTGCCGTGGTCTACAGCTATCAGATTCAAAAGGCCGACGGCTCGTACGACAGTTCCAATTATTATCAGTTTACGGTGCCGCTGAAGCCGGTCTATACCAAGCTCTCCGTCGACGAATACAACAATTTCGTGGATTACTATGCCAACTGGTACAAGACAAATGTCACGGATAACGACAGTATTTCTTCCTCTGTGAAGGATTCCTCCGTCCTCCTCAAAAAGCTGGACAGCGCCAATCCGGTTCTTCCGGACGGCAACGAGGGTAATCCCAGCGCTTACCGCAGCAGCTGGACGCCAAAGATCATCGGAACAAGCAGTGTGAGCGACAACGCCATGAGCCTGAGCAAAGGAGAGTACACGCTTGACCACAGCGGCGGCTCCACCACCAGCGACTGGTCGGTGCAGTCCGATTCCACCAAATCCATCACGACCAATCACGGCTTCCATTTCAGCCTGACGCTACAGGGCGGCGTGAAGGATGTCTACGCCGTCGGCGGCTACGCAAATCTGGATTACAACCACGGCAGCGGATATTATCACACCACGACCAACGCGGCCGAAGCCTCCGGAACCGTGGGCGACATTGACGGCCCCGCACTGGAAGCAAAGGGCATCCCGGAAAACATATCCGGCGTCTACGGGTTCACCTGGAGCTTCGGCAAGTGGGAGGGCGACCTGGGCGGTACCTGCCTCAACAACGGCGTGCGCGATGCAAGCAAGAATTCCTTGTTCGACGGCAATGTCCCGTTCTTCGGCTATGCTGTGAGCAGCATCTCCAGACCGCCCACGCCGGTGACAACACTGAAGGCCAAGCTGGCCTCCGCCAGCACGGCCGTGCTCACCTGGACCGCGCCCGCTGTGTCGGGATCGATTGAAGGCTACAACGTATATCAGGTCAAAAACGGAACATATACACAGCTCAACGGCGATGTCCTGACGAATACCACTTATACCACCGGGCTTGACAAGAGCGATCAGGACTATTCCTTTGTCGTTACGATGGTTACCGCAGATGGTGAGAGTGTTTGGTCCAATGTGGCCACCGTAACCACGCCAAAACAGTATTATACCCTGACAATGACCGGCCAGGTTTCCGCATCGGCAGGCTATCAGGGCGTGTCTGTGTCCAGCGGCGGCAAATGCCCGGAGAATACCATCGTTTACATCAGCGCCAAAGCTCTGGACGGATACGCACTGACCGGGTATCAGATCAACAACGATACGAAGGTTACATTCGACCCGTGCGAAACCAAAGACCTCAACTTTAACTTCCCCAGTCAAAACACGACCGTTGCCTTTACGACACAGCAGGTTAGCAGTGACATTGCTTTCGCGCCGAACGACAGCAGCAAAGGCAGCGTTACCGGGACCGTCGGCGGTACATCCCTGGAGGGGGATAGCACAGTCACCGATGTTGTCGTTTTGCACGCAGTGTCGAAGAAGGGAAGTGCGCTGACCGGCTGGACTGTGACAGAGAAGGACGACAGCGGTCGTATTATCGGCACAACTACCATTTCCGACGACGGCAGCGGGACCCTGACGCTGAATCCCGTGAAGCCCGGATATTCCATCACGGCGAATTTTGAGGACGCAAATACGGTCCAGAAGACTGTGACCGTCAATGTGCCGCAGCACGGCAGCATCCGGATCACAGACAACAATGACACTGTTCTGACGCCGAATGCATCCCATCAGATCAAGGTCGCGTTGAACAGCTCCCTGAAATTCCAGGCCGTTCCGGCAGAACTCTATACCTTCAAGGGCTGGACGGACGACCTTGCCGGAACTGTCAATCCGCAGATCGTCACGGTTTCGAAGGATATGACTGTGGGCGCGAATTTCAATGCGCCGGTTCTCTGCAAACTGACCGTCGTTCAGCCGACGGAAGGCGGAACCCTTTCCGCTGTGAGCGGCGGCGTGGACGTAACCTCCGGCAGTCAACTGCCAAGCGGCAGCACTGTTAGCCTTACCGTTACCAAAAATACGGGCTACGCGTTGGATCACTGGCTCGTCAACGGCGAAACCGTGCAGAATGCGGAAACAATGAATCTTACCCTGCGTAAGAACACAAGCGTTTCCGCTGTCCTGGCTCAGACTTATCAGATCGCAGCCACAGCCGGCGCGGGCGGAACCATTACGCCTTCCGGTGCTTCCACTGTCACATTGGGCGGCAGCCTCAGCTATCAGATCACGCCGGATAGCGGGTACAAGATCACGGATGTTCTGGTGGACGGCGTGTCTGTCGGCGCGCAGACCCTGTACGAGTTCAGCGGCGTTAAGGCAGACCATACGATTACGGCCTCTTTTGAAAAGGTAAACAGCAGCGTGGTACAGAGGACGGTAACCGTTATCCCGCCGACCGGCGGCAGTATCCAGATCAAAGACAGCGCCGGCAAAGTTCTGACGCCGAATGCCTCCCATCAGATCAAGGCCGATCTGAACAGCAGACTTACCTTTGCGGCTGTTCCTATGGAGTCCTATACCTTCAAGGGCTGGACGGACGATCTTACCGGAACTGCCAATCCGCAGATCGTTACGGTTAAGGCGAATATGACGGTGGGTGCTGATTTCAGCGCGCCGGTGGTGTATAAGGTCACTTACTCGGCCGGCACAGGCGGCACCGTCAGCGCGAAAAACGGAAGTACTTCCGTAGCGTCCGACTCTCTGGTGGCCAGCGACAGTGCGCTCAGCTTCAGTGCCGTACCCAGCGCCGGTTACATTTTCGGCGGTTGGACTGTGAACGGCAGTGCAGATCCTGCTGCGTCGGACAGCCTCACGCTGCCAATAACGAAGGCAACAACTGTCACTGCGAAGTTTATCAGGATCTATACGATAACCGCTTCTGCGGGAGAAGGCGGGACCATCACACCCTCCGGCGCTTCCACCGTCAAACAGGGCGATGCCCAGAGCTATAAAGTGTCCCCGAATACCGGCTACAAGATCACGGATGTTCTGGTGGACGGCACGTCTGTCGGCGCACAGAACCTGTATGAGTTCAGCGAGGTCAAGGCGGACCACACGATCACGGCCTCTTTTGAAAAGATCAGCAACAGCGGCGATACGACAGGCGGTACAACAGGTGATACAACAGGCGGTACAACAGGTGATACGACTGGCGGAACGACAGTTGATACGGCTGGCGGAACGACAGACGGTACGACAGGTGAAAGCAAATCGGTGAATACATCTGCGCAGACAGGCGATACCAGCAACGTATCGCTCTGGGTGGCCGTGTTCCTCATCTCCGGCGGGATAGCTGCAGCTCTTGGAATTTATTCATGGGATTGCAAGAAACGCAGGGAACAGAATGAACATTAATCCGCTCAGATAATAAGCAAGAAAAAGCGCAGTCGTTACTGAGCAAAATCAGCAGCGGCTGCGTTTTTTCAACATGCGAAGTGCATTGCTGCAGGGACTGAAAAGTAACCTTGTTACTCATTTGAACACAACAACCAATGACAGCGGCAGCCGCGGTCAGATCGTCACCCCCGGCTGTCGCTGTCTGAGCAAACAGCATTCGGCAAGAAAGGAAAACGCCATGGAAGAAAACGCCATGGAAGAAAACGCTGTCTTGTGCTGCAAACTGGAAATCACCGGTACGGAGCACGGCGAATGGCAGGGATTTTTGCAGACGGACGATAAGACGCAGGAGTTTCACAGCGTGCTGGAGCTGCTGTGTCTGATCCAGTCCAGGGTCGGCCCGCCATCTATCGGCTGGAAGGAAATACAGGCACAGCGATGACCGCGGCTTTAAAAGGCGGCCATTACCGTTCCCTGAATTTATAGAGGCGGCACTCTTCCATGAAGGAATGGAACAGTCCTGAAAGTCCGATCGCAAAAGGTGAAAACTCAGTTTGGACAATGCTGCAGTACAAACCACTTTTACTGTGGGAATACAGGCGGCAAATACGGCAAGGTTGTTTATCAACAAAGCCGTCCGCAGCGTGCAGCAGATGCAGGCTTTGCGATCAACTGATTTTTGAAATCTGATAGATTTTGATCGTATTTTGCCGGTGCGGCCTTAGAATATTGAATGACCATCGATAAACCGGCATCGCATCAAATCGTCTGAGCAGGAGAGATCGGGACCGGATGAAACCCGGCAGGCGGGAACAATGGCACAAGCCTCCGAAGAATTGCACCGCAATGCTTCGGAGGCTTTCTTATACTTTGGCTCTGCGACAACTGCTTTCTTTTTCCAGTTGCCCCGTGCCCTTGCTGCGTCATGACCGAGGCAGCAGGCGCACACCTGTCTTTAGAATGTTTTTGCCGCTTTACGCCATAAAAGCTATATGTTACAATATGCGAAGCCGCAGAGCAGACGCACGGCACGATGCCCGGCGGCAAGACCTGAAGGATGTCCGCGCATGCGGCATACGCATGACGCAGTATGGCACCGGTTGAAAAATGAAAGATTTACCCAGCGATCCACAGGCTTCCCATAGTCAGAAGGTATCGAAACACAAAGGGCGTTTTGAGGTGCGTGCGTATGAAAATGTATTTGTTAGGGATCGTATCTGTTCTCATTCTTGTCGTCTGCCTGATCAGAAAGCAAGCGAAAGTCCGACTGCGCCAACGTGGACTGTCCGCCGGTGAACGATTGATCGACGTTCCCGTATACATCTTCGGGACAGCGCTTTTTTGCCTGCTGGCGTTATGGCTGTTTGCGGCGCTTTTTCCCGCGGAAATCGATGCACTCACTTTCCTTGTGCTGTTGCTGCTTTCAGGAGCCGCTTTTTGGTTATCCGTTTATGCGAGCCGCTGGTTTGTTATTTACGACGGGGAAGGATTCTGGTTTCAGACCGCCTTCAGAAAATGCCGACGGTTCGATTATGCTGCAATCGTTTCTTTTCGGCGTTTTATAAAGGATGCCAGAATACGAGTGGGCCGCAGACTGATATACTTTGACCAGCGACAGGATTGGGGCGGATTTGAGCAGGCTTACCGAAACTGGCAGAGAAAGAACGGGATAGAACCGCCGCCTCGAAAGCAATACCGCACAGCCCTGGGAAAGAACCTGGACGAAATTGAGGGCGGCGTGGAACTGTTTGTCGTAACGACTGCAGCGTGTGCCGTCGGAGCGGTTTTGGCGTTTTTCCTCGCTGCACTGCTGTTTTCTGCCAAAGGAACCGGATATGCCGTGGGGTTCTGCATCGCCGGCCTGCTGCTGATTTTACTGAACGGTTTGATGGCTCTTGCCATGTCAAATCCGGAAAAACACAAAAAACTGTTCGGAATTCTCTGGAAGGGTTCTTTATACGATCGAAATCGAAAAAAGTGATTGCTCCGTGCCGTTAAAGCTACAGTGAAGGGACAGAACTCCATTGACTTTACCCGACCGGTGCTTCTATAATGGGTATGAAACGGAAAGGTATTACCATTTTTGACTGGCGGGAAAATGTGCAGGAATGATCGATGCCGATCGATTTTACCCGCCTGATGGCCCGTTTCACTCAACGGTTCCGCGGTGTGCCCTCGGGTGTGCCCGGGCGGAAAAGAGGAGCTTATGGATGCGCTGAATCTGGAAACGGCCATGCTTATTCTGGAAAAATTCGATGCAATCTCAGTCACAAACGCCAGAGGCGAGTATATCTATGCCAATCAGAACTGGCTCAATACGTTTCACTTGACGCTCAACGACATCACCGGAAAACATCCATGGGATATTGTGCCCGATACCAAGGTGCGGGAGGTTTTGCGCACCCACAGGCCCATTATCGGCTATACGCTGCAGAGCAAGGATACGGAGGGTTTCGTTTCCTATTATCCCATTATGCGCGGTCAGGAATTTTTCGGCGTCATGATCTGGGTGTTCTACACCTGGATGGACACAGCCCTGAAGTTTTCCCAGATGGTGGCCAGGCTGTCGCAGGAGCTGGAAAGTACAAAGACCCAGCTCAAAACCCTTTCTGCCGCCACTTACACGATCAGCAATATCATCGGCGAAAGCCCCGCAATGGTCAAACTGCGGGAAGAAATCGAAATTGCCGCGCGCTCTTCCTCCACTGTGCTGATCGAAGGGGAAACCGGCGTGGGAAAGGAACTGATTGCTCACGCCATCCACAACCTGAGTGCCCGCAGCGACCGGAGATTTGTCCGCGTCAACTGCTCCGCCATTCCAATAGAGCTGGCGGAATCCGAGTTGTTCGGCTATGAAGAGGGCGCCTTTACCGGCGCGCGTCGGGGCGGGAAACCCGGAAAATTTGAGCTGGCGGATGGAGGGGGCATTTTCCTCGACGAGATGAACCAGCTGCCGCTGACCATCCAGCCGAAGCTGCTCCGTGTCCTGCAGGAACGGGAAATCGAACGGGTGGGGGGAAAAGACCCCATTCCTGTGGATATTCGCCTGATTGCCGCCACCAACGTCCCGCTCGAACAGCTGGTACAGACAGGCGAATTCCGCCGCGACCTCTACTATCGAATCAATGTCATCAAGATCAGGGTGCCGCCGCTGCGGGAGCGTAAAGAAGATATTCCACTCCTTACCAAAAACCTGATCGCCCGACTCAATCACCAGCTGGGTTTCGATATCAGCGATGTGGACGACGCTGTGTTTGACCGCCTGAAGGAATATGACTGGCCGGGCAATATCCGGGAGCTTCAAAACGCACTGGAGGCCGCCATGAACCATGCCGAGGACGATGCCCTGCGGGTAGAGGATTTTGATGTATTCTTTGCGGATATGAACCGGACAACGGGAGGGCGGCAGAAATCCGCCGCGGACAAGCGGGAAAATTCCCTTTACCACATGAAGGCCGACCTGGACTATGAGGCCCTCCGTGAGGCCATGCTGGCCGCGCGGGGCAACAAGACAGAGGCCGCCCGCCGCATGGGTATTTCCCGCAATGCTCTTTATAAAAAACTCCGCAAATACAGCGATCTCCGCTAAATTCAACAAGATACGCCGCGGGTCCCCGCTCTGCATCAGGCAGCGCCGGGGCCTTTGACCGACAAAACCGCCGCACCAAACGGTGCGGCGGTTTTGTCGGTTTATTTTGTACACATGTGTCAACCTTTTGCACATGTGTACAAACAAAAAGTTGACATTTTGGCCAATGGAAAAGCGCTGCGCGGCGGGGGAGCAAGGCCGGAAATGCCTGAAAAAGGGGAGAATCAAAGAGAAAAACGAACTGGCACAGAAATTGCTTCTTCATAAGCAGCCTATAGGAAAGGAACAAGTGAAATCAATATGAAACTGATCGATTTAAGTGTGCCGCTGGTAGACAATCTGCCTGTAGACCCGCCTCCGCAAATCACTCACATCAAGTACACCGATCACACCCAGTCTGTGGACGATATGCTGCGGCTGTTTCCGGGCGTGGAGAAGAGCGCCCTGCCCGGAGGGTACGGCTGGGCGGTGGAGGACGTTTCTCTCACCACCCACAGCGGGACCCACATGGACGCACCCTGGCACTATCATCCCACCATGAACCACGGCGAGAGATCCTGGACCATCGACGAGATTCCGCTGGACTGGTGCATGGGAAACGGCGTGGTGCTGGACCTGACCGAATTTCCGGACGGCTATGTCTGCACGGCGCAGGATCTTCAAAAGAAGCTGCGGGAGATGAACTATGCCCTTCGTCCCGGCGATATCGTGCTGGTTCACACCAACGCTCCCGCGAAGTGGGGCTCCGCCGCCTATCTGAGCGCCGGCTGCGGCATCGGCCGCGAAGCAACGCTCTGGCTGTGCAGTCAGAATATCCATCTGGTGGGAACCGACGCCTGGAGCTGGGACGCTCCTCTCGGTTCCATTGCAAAGCATTACGCCGAAACCGGCGACGCCTCTCTCATTTGGGAGGGTCACAAGGCCGGTGCCGAAAAAGCCTATTGCCATATGGAAAAACTCACGAACCTTGATCTTCTCCCTCCGCATGGTTTTACGTTTATCGGGTTTCCCATCAAGGTGGAAAAAGCCAGCGGCGGCTGGGTGCGTGCCGTGGCTGTGCTTGACCGGTGACCTCGTAAGATCCACAAATTATTATAGGAGATGAGCGTTTTGGAAAACAATCAGTACAAAATGAAATTCAGCGACCTGTTTGCATTGGGCCTCGGTTTTACCATCGGCGGCTCCGTTTTTGCTCTGACCGGCGTTGCTATCGGCATGACCGGAACCAGCGTGTTTCTGGTCTATCTGGTGGGCGCGGCTGTGATCCTCGCCTCCATGCTGCCGACTATCATTGCCGGTTCCACCGTGCCGCGCACCAGCGTGTCCTACGCGCTGAGCAAGGAAGCCTTCGGCCACTACGGCGGCGGCATCTATTTTTGGCTTTTCTTCATCGGGCGTATTGCAATGGCGATGAATTGCACCACTTTCGCCGTCTATTTTACCTCTGTCTTTACCAAACTCAATCCGACAGCCGTGGGATGTGTCATCTGCATCCTGTTCTTTTTTACCAACTATTTCGGACTGAAATCGGCGGTTAAAGTACAGAAAATAATGAATATGGTGCTGTATATTTCTCTGGGTGTCTATATCGTGATCGGCTTGCCGAAGGTCGATTTCGCTATGGTATTCTCGTCCGAAAACTTTGTGACCCACGGGGCGGGCGGCTTCATGTCCGCGGTATCGCTGGTTATCTTCTCGCTGGGCGGCGGCATGTCCGTCCTGGAGTTTGGCGGCATGGCGGATAACCCCAAGAAAAATCTGCCCCGCGTCTGCCTGTCTGTCGCCTGCACGGTAGGCGTGCTCTTTGCTTGCATGGCGCTGGTGACGGCAGGCGTAGCCCCCATCTCCCAAACGGCAGGCAAGCCTATTGCCAATACCGCCGCGATGATCCTCAGCCGGCCCTTGTTTTTACTGTTCGTGCTGGGCGGCTGCTGTCTGGCCATCACCACCACCATCAACGCCGCCTACGGCTGGTACAGTACCACCTGTCTGCGTGCTGTGGACGACGGCTGGCTGCCCAAGCTGTTCGGGAAACGCAATCGTTTCGGATCTCCTGTTTATCTGCAGGTGCTCTGGCTGCTTTTCGGCCTCATCCCCATCCTGGCTGGTCTGGACAACGCTGTTGTGACCAAGGTTTCCACCGGACTGCAGATTCTATGCAATGTCATCCCCAACTTCGGCCTTCTGGTGCTGCCCAAGCTCTATCCTGACGACTGGAAGGAATCTCCCTTCTACTCAAAGGGAAAGACGGGCGTCTATCTGCTGACCCTGATTCCCACCGCCCTTACCATCGCGCTCATCTATCTCAACTTCCGTACTTATCCCCGCACAGTGCTGATCTGCGTGCTGGTCGCCATCGTGCTGGGCGCGGTTTACGTTCCTGTCGTCGGTCATTCGCTGAAGAAAAAGCAGCAGATCAAACAGGCCTGACGGTCAGATCGCGGAGCAGGAAGAAAAAAGGTCCGCTCTCTGTACGGCACGCGAAGGAGCTTCTTCCTGCACGCATCGCAGGGACACTGTCAAAAAAGGGCCGCCAAGGGCCGGAGAAGTATTCGCTTCTCCGGCCCTTGGTCTGTCGCCGGCCTGCGCAGCAAGGCACAATCGGCAGCCGTTTTTTATTTTTCCGGTTTTACAGCACTTTCTTGTTGTCCGCGCCCGGCGTGGTGACAATCACCTTTTCCGGTGTGACGATCAGCGCACCTTTTGCGGTGGCCGCGCCCTTGAACGTTTGCTCCACCGCCGCCTTGAAAGCGTCCACGACGGGCCCTGCCGTTACATAAACGGCGTGTCCCTTGATCTGATAGCCTTCCAGATGGTTTGCGTCGTAAACAGAAATGGCGATTTTGCCTCCGTTGGCCCGGATATTGGCCAGCGTCGTTTCCAGGAACACGTCGCCGATCAGCAACTTTCCGTCTTTGCTCACATCCTTGAACGCCACCGGGACGACATTCGGGTCGCCGTTGGCACAGGTCGCCAGATCCCACAGACTGCTTTTCAGCAGATTTTTTACATTTTCGTTCAGCATATGGATGACCTCCGTTATTGATTTCTGATGTTTTTCACATCTCCCGGCCATTATAGAGGCCATACTGAACCAAAACAAGATATCATTCATTTTATGAGCGGCTATGAAATTTATAAGCGGACTTTGTTATTGACATATGCCGCTTATTGGTCTATACTGACAGCATAAATGGCATATGCCATATTTGAACGAGGAGGAAACGCGATGCCGCGCCCTAAAAAATGCAGGAAGGTTTGCTGCCTTCCGCCTGTCAGCGCGTTTGCACCGGCCGGAGAAAAGCCGCCCTGTTGTGAAGCCATTGTGATCACTGTGGATGAATATGAGGCCATTCGCCTGATCGACGGCGAGGGTCTTACGCAGGAGGAGTGCGCCGGCTATATGAAAATTGCCCGCACCACCGTGCAGCAGATCTATGATCGGGCACGCAGGAAGATCGCGCGGTTTTTGACGGAAGGGCTGCCCCTGAAAATCGAAGGCGGAGATTACCGTCTGTGCGACGGGAACGCTCAGTATTGCGGCTGCGGCCGGTGTCACCGGCAGGGGAGAAAATCGGAAACGGAAGGACAATAAGCGTCCGGATTCCCATTATAGCGAAAGCCTGCCGAAAACCGCGGCCTGTGAAAAAGGCCGGACAGCGGCGGAAAATTGCCGGCTTATTGGGCGGAAACACAAAATCACAGAAAATATTTGGATCGAAGGAAGGAACGATTATGATGAAGATTGCAGCAACGTATGAAAACGGGGAGATCTTTCAACACTTTGGCCACACGGAGCAATTTGCCGTCTATTCGGTGGAGGGCGATGCCGTGCGGGAAAGGCAGCTTGTTTCCACCGACGGCAACGGACATGGCGCGCTGGCAGCGTTTTTGCGGACGCTGGGCGTGGACACGCTGATCTGCGGCGGCATCGGCGGCGGAGCGCAGCAGGCTCTGGCGGAAGCCGGTATTCGCGTATACGGCGGCGTAAGCGGCGATGCGGATGCCGCCGTAAAGGCGTTTCTCGCCGGCCGTCTTGCTTACGACGCCGATGCGCATTGCGAGCATCACGACCATGGCGCGCACGACTGCGGAAATACGTGCGGCCATTGCTGAGAGGGTGAATCCACCCGTTCACAAGGCGTCAGGAACTGCAAAAAACAGGGCGCCGGCTGTCTGGCTTTTCTGCCAGACAGCCGGCGCTCTGCCTTTGACGGCCTTCTCAGCGATAGTTGCACCGTTTGCACTGGATCATGGTGTGTTCGCTGTCCTCCGTCTGAAACTGACCGGCCCAGCGGCAGATACTCCGGAGGATCGGAACAACGGACTGTCCTTTTGCGGTCAGGGAATACTCCACACGGGGCGGGATCTCGTCATAGGATCTCCGCAGAACGATCTGATCGTTCATGAGCTCCTTCAGCGCGACGGCCAGCACCGCGTCGGTGATATTTCCCATTTCTTTGCGCAGTTCGCTGTAGCGCAGCAATTCTTTGTTGGCCAACACGCATATGATTCTTGATTTCCATTTTCCGCCGAAAACCTCCAGACCGTATTCCAGCGGACAGCGGATGTCCTTTTCCAATTTGCGCTGATACATTTTTGCGGCTTCCTTTCCCGACAGGGTGCTTCTGTATTGTTCTGATCATAGATCAAAACGCGGCGAAAGGGAAGCTACTATGGAATTTATGAGCCTTTTTTACTTTCGTTGGATAAAAAACCGGTATTTTGACTATCGGTGAGAAATAAAGGAGCGAGGCGGGCCATCCGGCCCTCACACGAAAGCTTCCGGCGGTCTTTTGGTAGGAGGAGGGCCAGAAATTCGATTTTTTCAAATTCTGGACACTGACCACAAACAGCTTTACCTGCCACGAAACCGATGCCCGGGGCATCTGGCATGCAGAGCAGGAAACACCGCTGCGCCGCATGATGACGGACAGTACCTGCCGGAAGAAGGATAGGCCCCTTATCAAGTATGAGGCGCCGCCGCCTTCGGAACGGCGAGCTGTACGGCGGCAGCGAGCTCATTGACGAGGCGGAAGCCCGCAGCGTGGGGGACGAATCCGGCGAGTGCGGAAACAGGAGAATCGGCACCGAGTGATCCTTTTGCATGAGGCGGCTGGCCCGCCGATAGAGAAAAGCAGCAGCTTCAAACGAAGCTGCTGCTTTTTTACTCAGAAAGAAGGAACCTTTTCCTCCCATCGCGGTGCCGTGCCTGCGGAGGTTACATGCACTTGCTCCAGCCGCAGTTTTTGCAGATGTTGCAGCCGCCTTCAAAAGTCAGGGGTTCGCCGCATTCCGGGCAGAGGACCTTGCTGCGCACATCGCCCACCACGGCGGGAAGCGGGAGCTTTTCAAGCGCGGCTGCCGAACTTTCACAGCCCGCCTGGGCGCTTTCGGACGCCGGTATCCGCCGCTGCAGATCTGCCTGTACCTCGTTGTACATATCCAGCAGCGCATTGCCGACGGCCATGGGGCAACAGGCACCGCGGCTGGTATCGCTCTGCGTGGCGTGACGCACCGCATAGGAAGGGCAGCTGCCGGTGGAATTCAGCTGGTCCACGATGGTGTAGATGTCAATGCCGCCGCGCGCGGCCATGGAAATCATACGCGAAAGTCCGATCATAAAGTTGTTGCAGCCGCCTGTGGAGCCCTTGCTCAGATAGGCTTCCACCAGCGCGCCGGACTGGGGATCGAACATTCCCATGCAGTGCAGCGTACCACAGCCTGTGATGAGGCGGCGCTTCTTGCCGATGACGTCGTCGCTCACCTGAATGATCTCGCCGCGCCCGAGTCCCTCTCCTGCCACGGGCACAGTCCGTTTGGACTTCGGTGCGGTGGTGAGGATCGCGCCGCGCTTGCAGCCGTCACGGTACATGGTAATGCCCTTGAGGCCTCTTTCGTGGGCATAGGCATACAGCTCTTCCGTCTGCTCCACGGTAAAAGCCTCAGGTACATTGACGGTGGAGGAAATGGAGGCGTCGATATGGGTCTGCCAGACGGCCTGCATTTCCACCCGCTGACGAAAATCAAGGGTACGCGCTGTCACGAAAAAGCCGGGCAGCTGCGCTTCATCCGTCAGTTTGTGGGACTTCATGTACGCTTCGACGATCCCGGTATAGACCTTGTAGGTCACATCGTGGCCATGGAGAGATTCCGTCTTGCGATCATAGCTGTTGGCAAAGACCGGCTCAATGCCTCCGGAGATGCCGAGCATCGTGGAAAGCGTGCCGGTAGGCGCGATCGTAAGCAGCTGGGAGTTGCGCAGGCCGTACTGCGCCACCAGTGCGCGGGTTTCTTCGGAGGTGTTCTTGCAGTAATAGGGCGAAGCCTGCACGGCATCGCCGTCGTACATCGGGTAAGCGCCGTATTCCTTTGCCAGCAGCGCCGAGGCCGCGATGGCCGTATCCGCCATGGTAAAGCCGACATCGTCGCAGAGTGCAACAGCTTCATCGCTGCCGTAGGTGACGCCCAGCTTGATGAGCATATCCGCAAGACCCATGATACCAAGACCGATCTGCCGCCACTGACGCACGCTTTCGCGCTGTTCAGCCAGCGGATGCAGCGGAAGCCCTTCGTCGAGCACATCGTTCATACCGCGCACACACACGCGCACACAGCGGCGGAATTCGTCGTAATCGAAGAAGGCGTTTTCGGTAAAAGGTTCCTTGACAAAAGCGGAAAGATTCAGGCTGCCCAGCAGACAGCTGCCGCCGGCGGGCAGCGGTTCCTCCGCACAGGGGTTAACGCCCGCATAGGAAAAACGCGAATCCTCACTCAGCAAATTCCAGGAACAGATACGGTCCCAGAACAGAGCGCCCGGTTCCGCAAAATCCCAGTTCGTTTCGGCGATAAGCCGGAACAGCGCGCGGGCGTCCACATCCCGCTGCACCGTTTGGCCGTTGGCCTCGCGGGTGAAGGAGAGATGATAGGACTTGCCGGCCTTTACCGCCTCCATAAAATCGTCGTGAATGCGCACAGAGAGATTTGCTTTGGTAACACGGTTCAGGTCCGTTTTGACGCGGATAAAATCCTCGATATCCGGATGACGGCCGTCCAGGGAAATCATCAGCGCGCCGCGCCGTCCGTTCTGACCGATAAGACTGGTAGTGGTGGCGTACAGCTCCATAAACGAAACGGCACCGCTGGTTTCCTTGGCTGCATTGTTGATGGTTGCGCCCCGGGGACTCAGCCCTGAAACGTCAATGCCGCAGCCGCCGCCGTAGCTGTATGTGCGGGCCAGCATTTTGGCGCATTCAAAAATATCCTCCAGACTGTCCTTCGGCGGCGTGACCACATAACAGTTGGAAAGGGTGATCTTGCGTCCCTCGTGTTCCAGACCTCTGTTTGCCAGGATGCGGCCTCCGAACAGAAATTTTTTCTCCGCAAGAAGGCTGCGTACCTCCGCATCTTTCGCGCTGATGCGGTCCAGCCACGCATCAAAGCTCTCCCCTTCGTCACAGTACTTGTTTTCCCAGATATCCATTCCCAGCTGGTTTTCTGCACCCAGCCAATCCTTGATTTCCACGTCCGTATCCTCCCATATCTTGTTATAGCCATGCCGCTTGGACACCATATCTATAATCATAGCCCCATTTTTCCGTTCGTCAAATGCTTTTTGACTGTTTGCAAAAAGGTTGTCGCTTTATACAAAAAGTGAAGGGTGCTTTTGGCGGAAAATACATACCCTTGTATATAATAGCTGTCCGGTACCACTATATTTTGCTGGCGCGGCGGTTGAAGCGGTTTTCAGTGAGAAAAAACAGCACAAAATACGGCGGCAGGGGTATATCCCCTGCCGCATGGCTGTTCGCCCGTCTTTTGTATGACCGTTTTGATCGCAGATGCAGTGCAATATTTCTGAAACGGAGTTTGCTGCGGCGTCGCAGCAAGCCCTATTGCACGCCCCGTCCTGCCCCGACCTGCGGTGCAAATCGGAGCAGATAGCGGTCCGCCGTTTGAACACGGGGCTCCCGCGGCCATGGAACGATTATCGTCAGAACGGCGCCTCTCTTATTCTTAGTAGATCCTGCCCGTCTGTCATACGTTTTTCCCAAGCTCGTAGGCGGCCTTGAGAAGCGCGGGATGCTGTTCGATCTCCTTTGCCTCGTTGACGCCGCCGCCGCTGAGATAGCCGGCAAAGCGGGCCTCCGGAAAACAGTCGATCCAGCCGTTCAGCCCGGAAACAGCCCTGTCGCAGACCGTTTCGCCAGCCTCGGCGGAAGCGGTGAGCAGATACACGTCCCGAAATGCGTATTTTTGCGGATACAGCGGATTGCAGCGATCCAGGAAGGTTTTAAGCTGCCCGCTAAGTTCGTAATAATAGATGGGAGTGGCAAAGAGCAGGACCTGCGCCGTACGCACTTTTTCAATCATCTGATCCATATCGTCCCGGATCACGCACCGCATGGTTTTCTGGCAGGCCAGACAGCCTCTGCAAAAATGAAGGTCCCGGTCCTTCAGAGAGATCATCTCCACATCGTTGCCGGCCTCTTCTGCGCCGCGCCGGGCCTCTTCCGCCAGAATTTCCGAATTGCTGCCTGCACGCAGGCTGGAGGACACAATCAATACCTTTTTACCCATTTGACACGGTTCCTTTCTTATTTCCTGTATTGTGTACGGAGCTCGCTCCGATATCAGACTAAAATGCGCCCAGCGCCTTAAAAAGCAGGGACAGCAGGAAAAGGGTAAAAGGACACAGAGCGCTGGTAAGGGCCACAATATCGCCGGCCAGCTCCGAGTCGCCACCCATCTGCTGCGTCATGGTAAAGGAGGTGATGGCAGTGGCGGAACCGAAAACCGACAGAAGTCCCGCAAAGACCACACCGCGGAAGCCCAGAAGATAAGCCGCTGTCAGCATGACAAGGGGAATGACTGCCAGACGGGCCAGACATACCTGCAGAAGATCCTTCCTGTATCTGCCGAAGCTGCTGAACTGAAAGAAGGCACCCAGCAGAAAAAGCAGCAGCGGATTGGCGGCGGCAGTTATCTGCTGCATGGTGGATTCGATCACTCGCGGCAGCTTTATGTGCAGCAAGAGCGCCAGAATACCGGCTGCGATGCCGATAATCAGCGGATTTTTCAAAATGTCCAGCAACAGTTTTCTGGGGCTGGATTTGTTTCCGTTGAAAACCTCCAGCGTGATGATGGCGAGGGCGTTGAACAGTGGGATCACCACGGCCACCATCACCGCGATGGGGCCGAGATCGGCGCCCTCCACCAGCGCGGCCGAAAGCGGGAGACCGATGATAATAAAATTGCTGCGGTACATCCCCTGGATTTTGACGCCCCTCTTTTCCGGATCTTTCTCCGTTCGGACGACGAATACGGCGCAGGCGCCGAAAACCGCCAGAACGCCGCCGGCGGCGAAGAGAAGCGCGGCGGGCTGTATGGCGTGACTGATGTCGGAGGTGTAAAGATCGTAGAACATCATGATCGGCATGAAGAAGTGAAACATCATTTTATTGAGCTTCGGGACGTCCTCTCGGGAGATCGCGTGCAGACGCTGCGCCAGATAGCCTAACGCCATCATGAGCAAAATGGGCAGTACCGCATACAGACAGACTTGCAGATTTTTCATCATTTTCCCCCAAATTGTATTTGGAAGGTTGCACCGTGCAGTGCCGGAGAAACGCCGGTGCCGCCGCGCAGAGCGGCCGCACACGCTTGTCGCCCGGACGGAGGACGAAAACGGCGGACTGTTCCTCGATCCCGGCGAAATGGGCAGTCCGGCGGTTAACGGCCACAGATCCTTCCTCCGATCTGCATGGCAAAAAGAAGAGAGGCCTGCGTGCTTGAAATCCGCGATTTCTGCTTTATGCCGCAAAGAACGGGTAAGGGGGCGGGCATGGCGCGGTGCCGGATCAATGGACGATTCCTTTCCCAGTATAGCATTGCTGCGGGCAATTCACAATTCATTTTGAAAAAGAGGCAGGAATTCAACACGCCGGACGCCATGCGGCGCGGAACAGGCAAGTGTCTGTACCGCGCCGGCCGTATCAGGACAGAAGATCGGGGTTTGCGTATGCGCTCAGGGCTGCAGCCGCCTCTGCAGGGACAAGAAGGCGTCCCAGCGATATCTGAGGCTTATTGGCCCCGTGAAAATCGCTGCCGCCGGTCGCGAGCATTCCCAGCTCCTTTGTCCACAGCGTCAGCAGCTGAATCTGCTGCAGGGAATAGCCGGTGTACCAGACCTCCGCGCCCGCCGCGCCAAGACTGCGGCACAGACGCAAAAAGTCCTGCGTATCCTCAAATCCGTACTGAAAAGGATGCGCTGCCACAGCAACACCTCCTGCGGCGCGAAGACAGCCGATCACGGCGGACATGGAAGGCAGCCTGCGCGGCCTGAAATAGCGGCTTTTTGAGCCCACATACCGGTCAAAGGCCGTTTTCATGTCGGGGGCATAACCGTGCAGGCAGAGGTAACGGGCGATATGGGGGCGGCCCATGACTGTATCCGGGCCGCAGACGTCAGACCTCACCGCCTCCGCCGAGATGTCGATGCCGTCGGACTGCATGGCGCGGATGATATCGCCGTTTCGCTGCTGCCGCTGTAAGGTGTTCCAATCGTTCATTTCGGAAAGAGCCGCGGCATTGGGATCAATGTAATAGCCGAGAAAATGGACCTCTGTACCCCGCAGATCGGCCGCCATTTCGATGCCGGGAACGACGGTAAGCCCCAGAGCCCTGCCGGCGGCCTGTGCTTCCGCGGTGCCGCGTGCCGTGTCGTGATCTGTGAGAGCGACCGTCTGCAGCCCCGCCTGCCGGGCCGCACGCATCAGTTCGGTGGGCGACAGCGTCCCGTCGGAAAACGTGGAGTGCATATGCAGATCGACTGTTCCGCTCATAGGCCGGCCTCTTCTTCCGCCAGCGAGAGCAGATATGTGCCGATTTCATGGCTTAGCTGCAGGGCCGTGGGGATCAGGGGATCAGGCAGCCGATTGGCATAGTTGTGTGCTTCCAGACAGAAATCGCCCTGATAGCCGATTTCGTGCAGCGTCCGCATGACCGACCGCCAGTCCACCGTGCCGAAAAGCGGCATCACATGCATCAGCGTGTCGTCAACGGTGCTGTGAGTATCGGAAACGTGGGTGGCCTTGAGATAGCGGCGCATATAGAGCAGGGCGTCCCTCTGGGGAAGCTGCATGATGTCGGCGTGTTCAAAGTCCCAGCACAGACCCAGACGGTCGTCGTTGAAATCCCGGAGAAAATCCACGATTTCTTCTGGCTGTGAGAAAAACTTCCGCAGGGGAGCGATGGAGTAATCGCACATATTCTCAACGGCCAGCTCCATGTCGTAGTGAAGCGCCCGATCCAGCAGACGTTTCATATATTCGCTGTTCTTCCGGCGGGAGGCGGAAAGCCAGTCCACAGCGGTGCGGTCTGTATCGGGATGCGTGACGCACAGCTTCGACCCCAGCACGCGGCAGCAATAAAGCGACCGCTCCAGCAGTTCCTCGTGCCGCGCCCGCTGCTCCTCCGTCACAGCGCTGCTCAAAAACGGGTAAGTATAAGCGTGGCACTGGCCAAAAACGACGCCGAGTCGGGCGGCTTCCTCCGCCACACCGTTGATCCACGCCTCCCAGCCGTCACCCAGAAAAGGGGAGTGCGGCAGCGACCAGTCGTAAAAACTGATGTCAAAGACCCGAAATCCTGCCGCCGAAGCCAGCTGCAGTGTCTTCTCCAGGGAAAACACACTGCCGTCGGGCCGCTCACAGACAATATTGCTGGATGTTGCAAGACGCATTATAAAATCCTCCTGAGAAGAAGCCCGGCATAGGCTTCCCAATCAAATCGGTCGGCGGCCCGGAAACAGGACCTCTGAATGCCCTTATCATCACGCAAAAAGAGCCCTGTGTCAAGTAGGGGCCCCCGGCCGTCCTGCAGGACGGCACCCTCGCACAGATGCGCCAGCTCCGGCTGTATCAGCCAGGCCGCGGCCATGGCATCCACAAACAGGCTGAAACGTTCCAGAGCATGGGCGGTGTAATACTCAGCCGATTGGCGGACAAACGATGTAAAGCAAGATTCCTTTGCACGGCTCAGCAGTAATTGCGCAAAGGAATCGGTGAGCTGACCGGAAACATCCAACCCGATGGCGCAGACGGGAATGCCGGCGCCGCTTATGATCTCGCAAGCGGGCAGATCCACGGCCGCATTCCACTCTGCGCGGGGCTGCATGCCGCTCTCCGCCCCGCACAGGCCGTAATAGCCACAGACGGTGACAACAGCGGCGATTCCTCTTGCAGCTTCCGGACGGCGTTTCAGGGCCAGGGCCAGATCGGTCAGCGGGGCGGTGGAGAGAAGGGTGAGCGGTTCTTTGGCGGCGCAAAGGGCAGCGCACAGCCAGTCCACGCCGTCGGGCCGGACGGGAGCGCCGTCGGGAAGGGCAATGCCGCAGAGGCCGTTCTCACCGCAGAAACCGGAAAGAGAAGCGTTTTGCCCGGTCAGATACCGCGATGCGCCCATATAAACAGGGACATCGGAGCGCCCGCAAAGGCGAAGGATTGCGGCGGCGTTGGCAGCGGTGACGGACGGAGGCGCGTTGCCCGGCGCCGCAATGACGCCGGCAAGGGACAGCTCCGGAGAACGGCACACCAACATCAGCGCAATGGCGTCGTCCACACCCGGATCGCAGTCCATAATGATCCTGGTTTGTTTCATAGATGACTCACTGTTCCTGCCGCGCGGAAGCGGAACGCGGCATAAAATATAAAAGTAAGAAACCCGGCAGGCTTCGCCCGGCAAAGGGCCAAACCTGCCGGGGAGGACTGCGTGAGGGACACCTCACGCAGCCCGGAATTGGCAGATGTATCAGCTGATGGGGTTGGCGCGGTAATAATCAGCGAAGGCCTGCGCGCAGCCCTGAGTGATTGCGTCGTAGGTTGTGTCCGCGCTGGCACTGCCGCTGCCCATCTGGAGCATGGCGTTTTTGATCGTGGAGTCCACGTCAGAAGAGTTGGGAGTGAAGGAGTCCACCACGCTCTTGGGAGTGGAATCCAGAACGGTGAAAGGAGCGGCGAGCCGGGGGTCTTTGGCGATGTAGCTCTTGTAGTCGTCGCGGTTCACCGCGTTGACGTTGACGGGCACATAGCCGGTGCCGTCGAGCCACATGGTCTGTGCTTCATCGGAGATCATGTACTGGACGAACTGCCAGGCTGCGTCTTTCTTGGCCTGGTCGCCGCGGTCAAGCATGAAGAGGCCGCTGCCGCTGGGATAGGCGCCGCCCACGTCGCCGGCGCTGACAGTGGGGATGGGAGCCACGTCCCAATCAAAGCTGCTGCCCACCAGTTTTTCAATCGTGGGGATACGGGAGCTGCTCATGATGACCATGGCGTGCATACCGGCGGCAAACTCCTCGTTGATGCTGTCGCGGACGGATTTGTAAGCGCCGGAATCCACGACCTTCTGCCACTCGGTCAGGTAGGCCTTGAGCTGATCCTGGCAGTTCAGCTCCGTCATATAGCCGGCATGGCCGCTGTCGTTGTTGCCGAAATAGGTGCCGCTGGCACCCTGGGTGTTGATCCAGTTCTGCAGCTCAAAGAGGTTCACGCGGACGTTGAGGCCGTACTGAGCGTCGGTCTTGTCCACCAGAGCGGGCAGCATGGCGGCCATTTCCGCGATGGTCCTGGGAGGCTCGGTGTAGCCGGCCTGCTGCAGATAAGTCTTGTTGTAGTAGAGCATCAGCGCCGAAACACTGTAGGGAACACCGATCATCTTCCCACCGATGGAATAGGCTTCCACGGTGTTGGGGATCAGATCGCTCTTTTTCACGGCGGCATCGGAGGCGGAGATGTAATCTTCGGCCCAGACGGTGCGCTTGTAGTTGCGGATCAGGCTGACGCTCTCGCTGTAGAGCTGAATGACGTCGGGCATATTGTTTACATCATCAGAGGTCATGGCGGCGGTAAGCGCCTCTGTGCCGGGATAATCCTGAAAAACGGCCGTGACATGGATGCCTTTTTGGGCACCGATGCCCTTGTTGAATGCGTCTACCTGACGGTTGAGAAGATCGGCGTAGACACTGTCCATGGAGTGCCAGAAGGTCAATTCAACCGTGCCGGAATTGCCGGAAGAGGTGCCCGAAGAAGACTGTGATTTGCTTGCGCCGCAGGCAGTGAGTGCCATCAGCATACAAACTGCCAGCAAGAGTGCGATCCATTTTTTCATAATAACCCTCCATTTTTCTTTATTGATGCCTTACTCTTTCACAGCGCCGCTCATCATGCCGGAAACGATCTTGCGCTGGAAGATAAGGAAGATCAACACAGTCGGTACGAGTGCGATGACCACACCCGCCATAACGGGCCCAAACACCGAGGATTCCCGGTCCTTGAGCATGGTAATGCCCACCTGAACGGTTCGCATCTCGTTCTGATTGGTGACCAGCATGGGCCACACGTATTGGTTCCAGATGCTCACAAAAGACGAGAGAAAAACCGTCACCAGGATCGGCACGCTGTTGGGCAGCAGAATGTACCAGAAAAAGCGCAGATTCCTGCAGCCGTCCAGGTAGGAAGCCTCCTTCAGGCTGAGAGAGAAGGAGAGAAAATGCTGCCGCAGCAGGAAAACGTTTGTTCCCGAAACAAGGAAGATGGAACAGATCCCCACATAGGTATTGATCAGTCCCAGATGGGAAATAGTCAGATAGTTCTGCACGATCAGAACATCCGCAGGAATCATGATGGTGGCCATGGTCAGTGCGAAAAGGAGCCGCTTGCCCTTGAAATCAAAGAAGGCAAAGGAAAAAGCGCCCATGGTGCCGATGACGATCCTCGAAATGCTGCACACCAGGGCCACCACGAAGGAGTTCCACATATACCGCCAGATGGCTGTGTGCGTAAAGGCGGTGACATAGTTTTCCAGGGTGATAACAGTGGGAAACAGATGGGGCGTTTTGCTCAGTACGTCTTTTTGTTCCATAAAGGACACCGAAATGGCGTACAGAATCGGGAAAAGGATCACAAGCCCCAGCGCCAGGCATATGGCCTGCATCAGAACGCGCCTTGCCGCTTTCTCTTTCATTGATAGAACACTCCCTTCTTCTCCCAGCGAAAGACGAGCAGCGTCACAATGATCGTCATGCAAAACGCGATGATGGCGGCGGGGTTGGCGTTGGTATAGTTGCCGGCCGCGGCGAACTGCTTGTAGACGTACTGCATGATCGTGATGGTGGAATCGAAAGGACCGCCCTGCGTCAACACGTTGATGAGGCTCATCATCATCATGCTGTAGGCAACGTCGGTGCAGACGAGATAGAACATGGTGGGGGAGGTCAGCGGCAGATAGATGCTGATGACCTGCCGGAAGGGAGTGGCACCGTCCAGACAGGCGCTCTCCAGAATGTCGGCGGGCACGCTGCGCACGGCGGAAAGCAGATAGATGAAAGCGTAGCCGGTAGAGAGCCAGACCTGAATGATGGCGATGGAGATCATGGCGATCTTGGGATCGTTGAGCCACTGAATCTTCAGCCCGGTGACCCCGTTGATGAGGCCGAGGGAGGGCACATACAAAAGCTGGAAGATCATGGCTGTCACGGAAGAGGCCATAGCCATGGGTACGGCGAAGCTGGCTTCGTAGATGGGGGAGAGCTTGCGCCGTTTGTTGCACAGAAGTGCCAGAATCATGCCCAGAATCTTGGATGTGGGTACGGTCAGTACCACGAAATAAAGCGTGTTGAGAATGGACTTGATAAATTTCGGGTCGGCAAGAATGTGGGTGTAGTTTTGAAATCCTGCAAAGCTGCGGATATTTCCCAGCGCGTCCACTACGAACAGACTTTTGTAAATGGTCTGTACAAACGGGTAAAAAGTGAACACGACAAAGAGAAAAAAGGCCGGTGCAAGCCAGAGATACGGCTCAACCTTTCCGATCCTTTTCATGGCTCGGTTCTTTTTCAATGGTTTCATCTCCCGTTTTATGATTCCTGCAGGCAAAAACGCCTGACAGCCTCCAATACGCCTTCCACGTTTTTATGTGTGCAGACGTAGTCAGCACAGTTTTTCAGTTCCGGCGCCGCGTTGCTCACGGCGACTCCGATGCCGGCGTCATGGATCATTTCAATGTCGTTCTGAGCGTCGCCGATGGCCATGACGTCGCAAAGATCAATTTGCAGATGCTCTGCCAGCCGCCGCAGCGCGGCACCCTTGCTGGCGGTGCGCGGCATGATGTCCAGCGACCGTGCGTCATAGCGAACGGCGTTGATCTGATCGCGGTAGGGCGAGAGCATCTCAATGACACTGTCGATGCGCCCGGGCTTCTGGGGATCAATGATCAGAACCTTTTGTATCTTCAGCGACGGCCATTCGTTTTCAAGGGGAATATAAAAATGATTATAGCGGCCGAACTGGTCCATCTGCCGCTGGACATATTCGTTATAGCGGTAGACGAGTTCGTTTTTGCCGTCGCCCATAACAATCATCATGTCCATGGAATTGGCTTTCAGCACGGCGTCCTTGAGGCACATGGGATCAATGTAATCGCTCCAGATCGTTTCGGTCTGCGTCACGGCGGCGGCCCCGTTGTTGACCACCACGGGGAGCTGAATATCAAGCAGCTGAATAAAATCCCGTACCATCTGCGGGCTTCGGCCGGAGGCCAGCGTAAAGGCAATATGGTTGGTGCGGATGACCTGCGACAGTTCGCGCAATTCCGGGGAAAGACTTTCTGTCTTGTCGATCAGCGTGCCGTCCACATCACTGATGACGAGCCGGGGTTTCTTCACTGTTCTCGCTTCCATAGCTGACCCTTTCTTGAAACGAATTTGAGTAAGTGGTCACCTTCAGCCCCTTGGTTTCTGTCGATTCATAGTCCTCGCAGTATTCCATAGGGACGTCGTGATCCGTATAAACGGTGCGAAAGATCAGAAGAACAGGAGCGTTGGCGCTGAGCTGCAGCTGATGGGCAATGTTCTCCGGACAGATGACGGCGCGGATCTCCTCCTCCTGGTAGGCGGAGAGCAGACCGGCCTTCTGATGCAGTACCTGGAACAGAGAGCCGTTTTCCAGATCCTCCTGTGCAAAATCAATGTTGGACACCAGACGTTTGTTGAGATAGGTGATCTGGACGCTGTGGGGAATATCGTTGACGATGCGAAGGCGGGCAATCCGCACCACAGGATCGTTTTCCTGTATCTGCAGCTGCCGTGCCACGCCCACGGTAGCCTTTTCTTCTGAAAGCGCCAGTACCCTGGAATGAAGCTTCCGGTAAGAGGGCAGGTCCTCACTGAAGGAGAGCTTTCTGGAAAAGCCGTGCCGCGCCTGCTTGTAATCACAAACGAAGGTTCCCTTGCCCTTGACGGTGACAATCACGTTCTGGTGAATCAGCTGATCCATCGCTTTGCGGACAGTTGCCCGGCTGACGCCGTATTTCTCGGCGTAGTAGGACTGCTGGGGCAGCATGCTCCCTTTTTCATAGACGCCGCGCATGATGTCGTTGATGATGCTCTCGCGGATCATGATGTGGGCGGGAATATTGTTGCTTTTCATGATGCTCCTTTCTCCCTTATGCCTTGCCGCACACTTGAAATGCTTGCACTGCAAGCATTTGCTTTATGAACGATCTGAGTATAGACTTCTTTTTCGGGCGGTGTCAATAACCCCTGAAAGGGGGTGCCATTTCCAATCGGGCCATGACCTGAAATATTCGCCGAAAAATTTTTTTTGAGTGCCATTCAAATTTTGGCAAAATCCTGCGAAAAAACGGGAAAAGACGTCTTATTTCACTTGAACCCGTATTCAAACGTGCGGCAAGAAGCTCTTTTTCACCTGTGACATTCAGAGGCGACGGCGTCTGCACCGGAGCCATCCGTGCCGGTGCCATAGCACACCTTTACAGGCACTGAAGGAACGGCCCGCCGACATCGAAAAGCAGCGGACATGTTCACCGGGCCTGTCTGCTTTTTGTCCGCGGCATAAAATAGCGATTGCAGAGCGTGCGAAAATTTGCTATCATCAAATATGGCCGCTTTATGAAATCGCAGCGGCTGAAAGATACGGAAAAGAGGCACCTCATGCGAGTTCTGATCGATGCCGACGGCTGCCCGGTGGTGGATCTGGCGGTTTGCCTGTCGCGCGAATATGGGGTGGAGGTCTTCCTTGTCTGCGACTGCGCCCACGAGTTTACAAGGGCGGGGGCCGTGACGCTGGTGGTATCCAAAGGGGCAGACAGCGCGGATTTTGCACTGGTCAACAGGGTGGAGCCAGGCGATCTGGTGGTCACGCAGGATTACGGTCTGGCGGCCATGTGCTTGGCACGCCGTGCCCTTGTCATTGACCAGAACGGACGTCCATACACGGAGGAGAACATCGACGGGCTGCTGCTGGCCCGGCACACGGCCCGGAAGATCCGCAGCGGCGGCGGCCGCCTCCGCGGGCCGTCCAAACGGACGCGGCAGCAGGACGCTGCCTTTGAGCGAACGCTGCGGACGCTGTTGGGATCAAACGCATAAAGACCGAAGGAAAAGAGTGGTGCAGTTGTGGCAAAAATAATGGATATCAGCGACTATCCGGCAGAAGAACCGGATGTTTCCTCTATGGACGCAGAGCAGCTGAAAGCGTGTCTTCGACAGCTCCGGGAGCGCATGGCGGAGTTGGATGACCATGAACCGGAGGATATGAACAGCGAAGCATACGCGGAGTGGGGCCAGCTCCATGAGGATCTGGAGGATCTGGCCGACGAGATCGCGGACCGCCTGGACGAGTTGGAGTGAAGGCGTTACCAACGGATGAGAAGCGGAAGGCACCCGTGGGTGCCTTCCGCTTCTTTGCATGGCTTCCGGCAGGCGGATGCCTGCGCGTTTTTGGCTATAAATGCCAAGAACCGGCGGCGAAGAGAAATCGTTTCCAAGCGATCACGGCTCTGCCGGCGCGGAACCATGCGGCGCAGGATGCCGAACTTTTTCACACGGATCTTTATAAAAAAATGATCGGTGTGTGACCTGTATTTTATTTTTTGTTTATATTCACCCCCTATAATAATCGCTGACAGGGGGAATATGACGGTGAAAGTACTGATACTGACAGGAAAATTCGGAATGGGGCATGTCGCGGCCGCCGAGGCGGTGGCCGATCAGGTGCGTGAACACTGCCGTGATGCCGAAATCGAAATCGTGGATCTGATGGAATATATTTATCCCCACGTCTATCCGCTGATTTATCAGGGCTTTAAAGCGGTCGTCAACAAAATGCCGCGGATTTACAACGCCATGATCTGCCTCGACTGCCGGTTGGAAAAGCTTTCGCTGAAGGGAAAACTGTTCAGCGCGGAGGTCGTGCAGAGCCTGATGGAACGCTGCCGGCCGGATGTGGTGGTTTCCACCTGGCTGATCGGATCGAAATATGTGGAGGCCTACAAGAAAAAATCCGGTGACGGGATTCCGTTCGTCACCTGCATTACGGATATTCTGGCTTTTGACGAATGGCTTTCGGACACGACGGACGCCTATATCGTCGGCGGCGAGGACACCAGAGCGGCTCTGATCGCCAAAGGCGTGGACGACGCCAAAATCCATGTGGGAGGCATTCCGGTGAGGCGCGGCTTCGGCCAATGCTGCCGGGCGGCGGCGCCGAAAGGACAAGAGGTGTTGATGATGGGCGGCGGCCTGGGCTTTATCCCCCATGCTGACGGGCTGCTGCGCACGCTCAGCGCCATACCGGGTGTTCACACCACGGTGGTGACCGGGCAGAACAAGAAACTCCTCCGGAAACTCAGGGGCAGGTATGACCGCGTTGACGTGTTGGGTTATACGGAGGATGTTCCCCGCCTGATGGCGGAGGCGGACGTGATCGTCACGAAATCGGGCGGTGCGACAATGTTCGAGGCGATCTGGTCGGAGCTGCCCCTGTTTGTCATTAAACCTTATTTTGAGCAGGAAAAGGTGAATGCCGCCTACATAGAAAAAAACGGTCTGGGCCGCGTTGTCTGGGAAGAGAACTGCTGCGGCGCGCTGGAGAAATTCCTGCAGGACGCAGAGGCACGGCAGGCGGTCAAGGATCACATGCATATGCTCAAAGAAAAGCTGCAGGGCAGCGGAATTGCGAGTATGATAGATACGCTGGCGGCCGATCGCCGGCAGGGAGGAACGAACCATGAAAAGAGGATTGCGGCGGCTGGCGGCGGTTACTCTGGCGGCGTATACAGCCTATGCACCGCTGCCTGCAGCGGCGGCGCGGCTGCGGAATTTTATGCGGAAGCCCCGCAGCAGGGCGTGTCCCCCGGACGGGAAAAGGCTCTTTATCACGTTTGACGACGGACCCAGCGCGGCGTATACGCCGGAGCTGCTGGCGCTGCTGTCTGAAAACGGCGTTCATGCCACGTTTTTCATGGTGGCGGAGTTTGCCCGGGAACATCCGGAAATTGTCGCGCAGGTCATGAAAGACGGCCATCTCATCGGCCTGCACTCTCTGAGTCACCGCTGTGCGCTTGCCATGGGGCCGCGGGAAACTAAAGAGGATTTGAACCGCTCCTTTGCCATCATGCACCAGATGGGTGTGGAGGTAAAGTGGTACAGGGCGCCATGGGGTCTTATCAACCTGACCGTGAAGCGGGAGCTGAAAAAGAGAAACGTGCAGACGGTGTTCTGGGACGTCATGACGGAGGACTGGCGCGGCGACACCACGGCGGAGATCATCGCCGACAAGCTGCGGCGCCGGACACGGGACGGGAGCGTTGTCTGTCTGCACGACGGCAGAGGAGAAAACAACGCACCGGCGCGCACGGTGGAGGCTCTGCGCGAGGTGCTGCCCGAATGGAGAGCGGAGGGCTGCCGCTTTCTGCGGTTGGATCAACAGTAATGGAGAATAAGAAAAAGAAAATTCTGATCAGCGCCGTATTGTTTCCGCTGATTGCGGCAGGCATGCTGTGCCTGGTGTTCCGCAACTGTGATATCCGCGATGTGTGGGCCTACGCCTCCGGCGCCGACCCCCGTTATATTGCCGCGGCCATCGCGGCCATCTGCGCCTTTGTCCTGTGTGAATCCACCAATATTGCCCGGGTACTCAGAGCCTCGGGGTATCGGGTGGGCATTTTTCAAATGCTGACCTACGGTGCCTCCGGGTTTTTCTTCAGCGGCATTACGCCCACGGCCTCCGGCGGACAGCCCATGCAGCTGGTCTATATGACCCACGACCATATCCGGCTTTCTCACGGCTCGCTGGCCCTGCTGGTAGAACTGATGAATTTTCAGATGGCAAATATTTCGCTGGCGCTGTTCGGTATTTTTTACAATTTCAGAGAGATCGGTAATATGAGCACTGCGTTGAAAACCGTGATGGTGGTGGGTGTCGGCGCCAACGGGGCTGTTTTTGTGACGCTTTTGCTGCTGATTTTCAACCCGCACGTGTCCGCCGCTGCAGGTCGCCTGATCGCATGCGTCTGCCGGTGGCTGAAAAAAGAGAACGCAGTGGAAAAGGTGCAGGAGCAGCTCAGGGAATACCGGGCCGGTGCCGTCTATGTGGAGGAGCACCCGGCGATTATTCTGAAAAATCAGCTGACCTCCTTTATCCAGCTGACGGCGCTCTACAGCATCACCTACCTGGTGTACCGCTCGCTGGGCGGCACCGGTTATTCCTGGCTGAAAATCTTTACGCTGCAGGCAGTTCTTACGGCGGCCGTGGCGGTGATCCCGCTGCCGGGGTCCGTGGGTGCCGGAGAAAGCGGGTTCAAGCTGGTTTTTGCTTCTGTTTTCACCGGCGGACTGCTGATGCCGGGTATGCTGCTCAGCCGAGGTATTTCCTTCTATCTGGGACTGCTTCTGACAGGCATTTTCCTGCTGGTGATCTTTCTGTACAGAAAGGCGGGCGAGTATAGGCGATGAGTATTCAGAAACGGCTGATCCTGTCCAACATTTTCATGATTATCATACCGGTGGTGATCGCCGGTATAACGCTTGCCATGTTCATCATGGGTCCCGGCGCCCAGTCGTGGGAAACAATGGCAAATTTGTTCCGCGACGAAAACGGCGCGTTTACGGCGCAGAGTCTGATGCAGACCCTGGATCTGCGGGGTGACTTCGATGCGACGCTCAAGGAGATGACAGCCGCCGGCTATCACTTTGAAGTCACGGTGAACGGCGAGATACAGTTTTCCAACCTGACGGACAGCGATGTGGCGGCCGCCAGAAAAGCGATCGGCAGCATGTACGACGATTACAGCAGCAACTACGCCGTCACCGAGAGAAAAACCTCCGTGGTCAGGTACAACAACGCAGAGGACAACTACATGGCCACTGCCGTCCACACGCGGGACATTCCCCGTTCCAGGGGAACATCGTCCTATATGGAGCGATATATTGCTCTGTACATCGGATTTCTGCTGCTCATCATCGTGGGCTCTGTGACGCTGATGAACATTGCCATGTCCTGGTGGATTTCAAGGAACATTCTCAAGCCGCTCAAACAACTCAGCACCAGCAGCAATCTGATCCGGGAGGGCCATCTGGATTTTGAACTGACCTCAGATAAAAAAGACGAAATGGGGGAAATGATCCGCGGCTTTGACGAGATGCGGCGTCATTTGAAGACGTCCGTGGAGGAACGGATGGAATACGAACAGTACCGCAAGGAACTGATCAACGGCATTTCCCACGATCTGCGGACGCCGCTGACGTCGATCCGCGGCTATGTGGAGGGCCTGCGCGACGGGATCGCCAACACGCCGGAGAAGAAAGCACAGTATTATGAGGCCATTGAAACCAGTGTCAGAGGACTGGAGGATCTGGTGGACAACCTGACCAATTTTTCCCGGGTGGAGATGGGGCAGTCCCATCTGGCGATGCAGCCGACAGATCTGACGGACTATCTGCGCAAGGGAGCGGCGGCCCTGCAGGAGGAGTACACGAAAGACTGCGTTTCCATCCGCACGGTGCTGCCTGAAAAAGCGGTGACGGTCATGATGGACAAAAAGGAAATGGACAGAGTGCTTCGCAATTTGTTGGACAATACCATCAAATACCGTACCCGCGGTACCTCCAATGTGACCATTGCCGCCGCGGAAAAAGAGAACGGCCGCGTGGAAATCCGCTTTTGCGACGACGGACCCGGCGTCAGGGAAGAGGATCTGGACAAGATTTTTGCCTGCTTTTACCGCGGCGACGAGGCCCGCACCTCGCCTGGCAGCGGCAGCGGTATCGGCCTTGCGGTGGTGAAGCAGCTGATTTGCCAGCAGGGCGGTTCAGTGCACGCGGAAAACGACGGAGGTCTGGTCATTGTGATGGAGCTGCCGCTTTTAGAGGGGGAAGAACATGGAGCATGACAGAGTACTGATCGTAGAGGATGAAAAGCTGATCGCCGATCTGGAAAAGGACTATCTGTCGGCCGGCGGCTTTGACGTGGACATTGCGCCGGATGGGGAAACGGGGCTGCAAAAAGCGCTGACAGGGGGCTATCAGATGATCCTGCTGGATGTAATGCTGCCAAAACGCGACGGCTTTGAGATCTGCCGCATTCTCCGAGATCAGATGGATGTGCCCATCATGATGGTCACGGCCAGAAAAGACGACATCGATAAGATCAGCGGCCTCGGGCTGGGGGCGGACGATTACATGGTAAAGCCCTTCAGCCCTTCTGAAATGGTGGCACGGGTGAAGGCGCATATCGCCATGCATGAAAGACTGAAAAAAGGCCCGTCCGGCTCTTGCCGGGCAATAGTGATCGGTGAGGTGAAAATCGAGCCGGATACCCGCCGGGTTTTTGTGAGCGGAAGAGAGATATTCCTTGTCAACAAGGAATTTGAATTGCTGCTGTTTCTGGCAGAGAACGCGGGCATTGTCTTTTCAAAGGACACACTGCTTGACCGCGTGTGGGGCATCGACGCACTGGGCGATACGGCCACGGTGACCGTGCATATCAACCGGCTCAGAGAAAAAATGGGCGATTCCGCCTCCCAGTACATCGAAACGGTGTGGGGCGCCGGCTACCGGATGCGTGAAAAGAACAGAATATAAAAAAGAGGAGAGGCAGTATGTGGGGACATACTGCCTCTCCTCTTAAGCTGACAAACACCGGAAATCGAGAATCAGGAAAACTGCTCCGTCAGGAAGAAAGCGTATCCGGACTGCCCGACAGAGTTCAAATGGATCCCGTCGTCATAGAACCAATCCGGGTGCCCCGCCGCGCAGCCGGCCCATTTGTTGTCTGACAGCTCCTGCTGCAGCTGAACAGGGAACAGAAGAATTCATGCCCCAGGATGCGGTGCCTTTCTCACGGATCGCTCTGCGGGCATTGAATTGCGGAACGTTTTCTGTTATGATCTCAAGGATAAAAACAGCAGGGGGCATTCAACATGAATCAAAAAGAACTCAATGAAATACGCCGGAGATGGAAGCTGGACCGCAGCGCCATTTCCCGGATCTACGGCTGCTATGTGGGAAGCAACAAAAGCGTGATCTCCACCTTTGACACATCCCTTGGCCTTCTGAGCCAGGAAGAAACGGAGATGTACCTGGGACTGATGAAAAAAACACTGTCCGGTACTCTCGGCAAAAACCTGATCGACATTCCGTTTTCCACACAGCAGGTGGTCGGCAGTGAAGAGCATAAACTCCTGATGACATTGAAAAATTCCGCGCTGAAGGACGACGAGGCGCGGGAAAAGCTCTTCGGCCGCATGGTGGAATCGCTTTCGCTGGAGGAGAGCAATTATCTCATTTTGCTGGCTTTCGACAGCTACGATGTACCGTTTCGCGGCAAGGACGGCGAACAGCAGTCCGACGGCGGAGAAGGGGACGTGTTTCATTACTTTCTTTGCTGTGTTTGTCCGGTGAAGGCGGCTGAGCTGGAGCTGCGCTATCAGCACGAGAGCGGCGAATTTCGCAGCGCTTCCACAGGGCAGACCGCCGGCACGCCGGAGCTGGGCTTTCTGTTTCCCTGCTTTGATGACCGCTGCGCCAATATCTACAACGCCCTCTACTACGCGCGCAAGCCCGGTGAAATCCATCAGGAGCTGATCGATGCTCTTTTCGGAACGGAACCGCCCATGACCGCGCCGGAGCAAAAGGACACCTTCCGCACGGTGATGGAGGATTCGCTGGAGGAGGATTGCAGCTTCGACACGGTGCAATCGGTGCACGAGCAGCTGCGCAGCCGCCTGGCGGTGCACAAAGAGGCCAAGGTGCCGCAGCCGCTTGAGCTCTCCGCCGACGATATGGGAGATATTCTTAAGGACAGCGGCTTACAAGAAGAGAGGGTGGATGCCTTTTGCACCGAGTGCCGCCGGCAGTTCGGCGACAAGCGGCTCAATCTCACCAATATCATGGATGTCCGCAGATTCGACGTGGTCACGCCGGAGATAAAAATTTCGGTGGCGCCCGAGAACAGCTATCTGCTGGAAACCCGGGTGCTGGACGGCCGCAAGTATATTCTCGTTCCCACCGACGGCGGCGTGGAGATTAACGGACTGTGTGTCAGCATGGGGCGGGAAAAGGACTGACACTTCACGGTTGCACCGCTGCAAGCAGAGATCCCCCACGCCAACCTTCTGCGGAAGATCGGCGTGGGGGATCTTTCTGACGTAACATAAAAAGGGAAAACGGCTTTGGGCGGGAAAGTGGCAGTCTTGTGGGAAAAATAGTTCTCCAACGCCCATTGTTCAAATGATGAAAAGTAAAAATACTTTACATAAATTCAAGGGGACGCTGGGGCAGCGGACGAAAATCCGGGTGAGGCGGCAGCCAGCCCTCGGTTCCACGGGGGATCTTCCGGGGAACGGAAAACAGGTATTCGTAGTTGCCGCTGTAATATTTCCGGTTGTTCTCCACCAGCTCGGACAGTGTCACAGGACGGTAGAAATTGATATCCACACCGCAGTTGAGCACATGGGGAAGCGTCCGCAAAATGGTGTAGATCTCGTTTCGCATATTGTGGATGTGTCCGTGGATCACATAGCCGTTTTTGGTATACAAAATGGGATAGTGGCTGAGCATGATGTGAATATCGCCGTCGTCGATCTCATTGAAATCCGTGACGGTTTCAAAATAGCGGAACAGCAGCGGCGCGTCCTCGAAGGGCGTGTCGTGATTGCCGCGGATCAAATGCTTGCATCCGGTCAGCTGTTCCAGCACGTCGCAGGGAACATGACCGTCGTTGTAACCCAGATCGCCCACCACATAAACGGTGTCCTCCGGTTTCACGGTTGCGTTCCAGTTACGGATCAGCGCCGCGTCCATGGCCGCCGTGTCGGGGAAAGGACGGGCGGCATAGGTCAGGATCGGCGTATAGTGAAAATGCAGGTCTGCCGTATAGTAGATCATCCGTCCTCCGTTCTGCCGTTTGCCGGCGGTGCTGTCTGCGCTGCATTATAGCAAATCCACGTTTTTTTGGCAAGCATCACCTTGAAAAAACACAAAATAGCGCGCAATTTTCAGTAATCTGTGGTATGATACAACAAACATATCCGTTAAAGGCATATGACCTGCCAACGCAGGCGGCAGAAATCAAAAAGAGAGAGAAAAGAGGGAGTATATGAAATTCAGTGTAAACAGCCCTATTCTGTTTGTCATGGTCGGCGTCATCATCGCGCTGGTACTGGCACAGTCCGTCTACTTTCTGTGCAAGGCGCTGCGTCGGGCAAAAGAACTGGGCATGGACCCGCAGAAGCTGAAAAAGACCGCCCGCACCGCCGCGATCTTTACCATTGCGCCGGCGGTGGCCATCGTCATCAGCGTCATCACGCTGTCCAAGGATCTGGGGCTGCCGCTGCCCTGGCTGCGGTTGAGCGTGGTTGGCTCCATGTCCTATGAAACCATCGCCGCCACCAATGCAGAAAGCGCCATGGGCCTGACCTTCGGCCGCGTGACATCCCTGTCGGCCTCGGAATTTGTGACCATCGCCTCCGTGATGACGCTGAGCATCATGGTGGGGATCTGGCTGGTGCCGGCCATCGGGGAAAAGCTGCAAAACGGCATGATCTCCATGGAGAACCGGGATAAAAGATGGGGCGATGTATTTCAGAGCGCCATGTTTATCGGCATGATCGCGGCGTTTCTGGGTTATGTGTTCTGTGACTTTTCCACCGTGTTTTCCGGGTCTACCTCAGGGTTGATACCGGTGGCGGTGATGGCGGTGTCCGCCATTGTCATGGCCCTGGCGGGGCTGGCGGTCAAAAAACTCAAATGGCACTGGATCGCGGATTATGCGCTGCCGGTGAGTCTGGTGGCAGGCATGGCGTCGGCCATCCCCATCACGGCGTGGCTGGGTTAAGGAGGCAGTGATATGAAAAAAACCTATATGGATTCCGTCCACCACGACGGACGCATCTGGAACCTGTCCATGATGGTGATTCTGCTGCTTTTCCCGGTGCTGGTGGCTCTTATTTTCAAAACTGCTCCCAACTGGCACGGTCTTCTCATGGGCCTGCTGGCCACCGCTCCCATGTACTGGGCGGTGGGCGTGGTGGAAACCATCACCTATGTGCCCATGCTGGGCGCCGGCGGCTCGTATCTGTCCTTTGTCACCGGCAATATCTCCAACCTGAAGCTGCCCTGCGCGCTCAATGCGCTGGAGCAGGCGGGCGTGAAGGCCAACTCGGAAGAGGGCGAGATCATATCCACCGTGGCCATCGCGGTGTCCAGCATCGTCACCACCGTCATCATCGCGGTGGGTGTCGTCCTGATCGTGCCGCTGACGCCGCTTTTGTCCGCGCCTGTGCTTGTACCTGCCTTTGCCCAGATTCTCCCGGCACTGTTCGGCGGCCTCGGCGTGGTATTCGTTTCCAAGAACTGGAAGATTGCCGTGGCGCCGGTGGTGCTGATGCTGGCGCTGTTCATCTTTGTTCCAGCCCTTAATGCGGGGACGGTGGGAATTATGGTGCCGGTGAGCGTCCTGTTTACGTTGGGCGTGTCGCGGCTGCTGTATAAGAAAGGTTTACTGGGATAAGGAGGCAAGAATATGATTTTTTTGTATATCGTGCTCTCTGCGCTGGTGATACTCCTGGCCGTGGTCCTGGTGCGGACGGCCCGGTTCCGGCCCGCGGAAACGGAGCAGGAAACCTTTACGCCGGTGGATTTTGACCGGGAGCGGGCGGTGGAATGCCTGCGGGCCTTGGTGCGCTGCCGCACGGTGTCCAGCCCGGATCCCGCGAAAGAGGACGACGGTGAGTTTGAAAAGCTGATCGCTCAGCTGCCGGAGTTGTACCCCGCGGTCTTTGAACACTGTTCTTTTCAGCGCCTGGCAGATCGCGGACTTCTTTTTTGCTGGCAGGGGAAAAAACACGACGCACCGTCCGTGCTGATGGCCCACTATGATGTGGTGCCGGTAGAGGAGGAAAACTGGGAAAAGCCGCCTTTTGAGGCAATTTTGGAAAATGGCATTATCTGGGGCCGCGGAACGTTGGATACAAAGGTCACCTTCAACGGCGTCCTCTCCGCGGCGGATCATCTGATTGCCAGGGGTTTCCGGCCGGAAAATGACATGTATTTCGCTTTTTCGGGCGGGGAAGAGGTCAATGGGCCGGGTGCCGTCCATATTGTGGAGTATTTTCAGCAGCAGGGCATTACGCCCGCACTGGTGGTGGATGAAGGCGGCGCCGTGGTGGAAGGCGTATTTCCCGGCGTCAAACAGCCCTGCGCGCTGATCGGCATTGCGGAAAAGGGCATGCTGAATCTGGCGTATCAGGTACTTTCCGGCGGCGGCCACGCCTCCGCGCCTCCGGTACATACGCCGGTGGGTATTTTGTCCCAAGCCTGCTGCAAGGTGGAAAACCACCCGTTTCGGGCGCATATCACCAAGCCCGTGGCAGAGATGTTCGACACGCTGGGCCGCCGCTCTACCTTCCTGTACAGGATGATCTTTGCCAATCTCTGGCTTTTTGGCGGCGTGCTGGACGGCATGTGCCGGAAGAACGGCGGCGAACTCAATGCGTTGCTGCGTACCACGGTGGCATTTACCCAGATGGAAGGGAGCAAGGCACCCAATGTGCTGCCGCCTTCCGCCGCCATGGTGTCCAATATCCGCCTGAATCCGGAAGATACCATGCAAAGCGCCCTGGCTTATGTGAAGGAAACCGTCGGCGACGACCGGGTGCAGCTGCGCCCCATCAACGGCATGGAGCCCAGCCGTATTTCCCGGACTGACTGCGAGGCATGGAACAAGGTGGTACGCGCCGTGTCCGGCACCTGGCAGGGAAGCCTTGTATCGCCTTATCTGATGGTGCAATGTTCCGACTGTCGTCATTACGGAGTTCTTTCCGACCGTGTGTACCGCTTTTCCGCCATGGATCTTACGTCGGCCGAGCGGAGCACCATCCACGGCAACAACGAGCGCATCCGCGTGGAAACCGTTCACCGTGCGGTGGAATTCTATATCCGACTGATGGAGCAGTGCTGAAAACAGGCGGTCATTTTCACTCCGTTTTTCGCAAAAAGTTTCCCGCATCAACGGTACTTCTCAGCAATGTATCATCCTTGGAAAAAGCGGCATAGTCGTGATCATCGGCTATGCCGCTTTTAATACCTGCAAGGAATTTTTACGGTTCCAATGCAGGCATAAACGATTTAGATACGCTGTGTCCTGTGAACATCGACGGATATCCGCGTCGGGGACGGAACGATTCGCCGATATGAGATGGTATCATAAAGAATAGCACCCTGTTCCTTCAAAGAACAGGGTGCTATTCGCAGGAGCCGGGTTCAATCACCTTGAGAACCCTCCGTTTCTGTTTTGATTTCTGCCGACGCAACGAATGTATCTGCACACACAGACCAGTTATCCGCACACACGAGGTATCAGATCAATTTGTTCACATGAGGCCTTGGAGTACAATCAAATGCGCTGGCCGATCTTTTGGGATACCAAAAAAGATTGCTTCTGACTTTGAAAAGATACTTTAGAAAACATGGGGTTTGCACGAACCGGTTGTTTGCGATCGTCAGCTTCCTGCGATCGCGGCAATCAGAACATGGGACTCACTCCTTTCGGCTTACTGTCCTATCCTGTTTCCATTTCCTTTTCTGATTAAAATATACAAAAAAACGGAGCGAATGTCAAGCACTTTTTTGCAGTTTAACAAATTATTCATACTTTTTGGCCTTTGTCTTTTTCACCGCTGGAGCGGGCGGCCGCGGCGCAGATGTCGGGAAAGCGGGCGGCGGCCAGGCGCCAGCTCTGCCGGCCGTGGGGCAGAAGGCAGGCCGAGCAGTTTTTCACGCCCTTTTCCGTATAGGTGAAATGCCCGCCGCAGCGGTCGCCCAGCATATAGAGAGGGCAGTAGCAAAACAGGCAGTTGAAGTCCTCCGGGTGCTCGGTGGGGTGACAGGGGAAATACTCACAGGCCAAGTGCTGAAAAAAATGGGCTTTCTTTTCCTCCATAGGACGGTTCCTCCTTCTTAAAAAACAGGGGCTGCGGCGTGCCCATATGGCGGCCTGTGGCGGGATCGGTGGCGTGGTCGGACACCACATGGACCCGGTGGGGACACCGGCGCAGCTGGGGCAGGACCAGCGAATCCACCCGCTGTAAAAAGGCTGCCTTTTCCGCGGCGTCTTTGCGGTGGGAGGCCTCATCCGCCCCGTTGATGTGCAGCAGGACGAAGGGAAAGTCTTTGGCACACGCCAGCGCGGCGGAAGTCTTGCCCGCAAGATCGGTGTCCACGTCCCCGGTGGCGCCGGGGATCACAGGGCAGGCCATGCCCAGCATGGCGGCAATGCCCCGGACGATCTGCGTGCCGCAGACGACGGCGGCCTTTTCGCCAAAGGGCGGCAGCGGCGCCGCCGCCGACTGTCCCCAGGGAACGGCGCAGAGAGAACCGCTTACGTTGGCGTCAAAAAACGCGCCGAGGGATACGCTGCCCACCGGGCGCAGCTGAGCGGGCACTTTGCCTGCGCACTCATAGGGCGGGCAGGTGATCAGCGCCTGGGTACAGTCCCCCTGTCCGCTGACGGTCAAGAGCCCCTTGTAGCCGCCCAGACTGTGATAGGTGCAGCCGGCGGGCACACGGACGGTATCAGGCGCATCCGCGGGCACGGAGCAGCGGCCCGCGCCGTCCACCGACAGCCAGCTGACACGGGTGACAAGATCACCCGCGTCCACCTTGATGCCGGCGCCCAGCGCGTCGGCATAGCCCCGCAGACAGTGGGGAAAGCCGGCGGCGCCTAAAAGCGTCAGAATGCAATTCAGGCTCTCGGCCTCATAACCGGCGGGCGTGGTGGAAACGTACCCCTGGAAGTCAAAGGAGGACAGCACCGGAAGATCCGCCGGACGAAAGGCAGGATCGGTCATGCCGTCGATCACACATAAGACGGTACTCATACGTTTCTGGTCAGCAGATACATCAGGGCGTTGATGATGGCCGCCGCCACATTGCTGCCGCCCTTGCGGCCCCGGGCCACGATGCATGGCGCGCCGCTCTGGCAGATCAGCTCCTTGGCCGGCACCACGTTCACAAAGCCTACCGGCACGCCCACGATCAGCGCCGGGGAAAGACGTCCTTCTTTCATCAGCTCGTCCAGGCGGATCAGCGCCGTGGGGGCGTTGCCGATGGCGAAGATCACAGGCCCTTCCAGTCCGGCGGCCTTGTCCATGGAGGCCACCGCCCGGGTGGTGCCGTTTTGTTTGGCCGCCTCGGCCACATCCTCGTCCGCCATAAAGCAGACGGCACGGCCGCCCAGCTTTTTCAGCGCCCCCTTGTTGATGCCCGCGCAGGCCATGTTGGTGTCGGTGACGACGGTGGCGCCGCCGGAGAGCGCCGAGAGCGCTTTTGCAAGGACGCCCTCGGAAAAGTAGAGGGAGTCGGCGTAGTCAAAGTCCGCGGTGGTGTGGATCACCCGCTTGATAATGGGTGCCAGATCCTCCGGCAGCGGATGGGGCAGTTCCGCTTCGATCAGTTCAAAGCTGCGGCGCTCGATATCCTCGGGCCTTATGATTTCAAATGGCATATCCTTCTCCCTCCTCCAAAATGCGATGGATCAGTTTCATATCCAGATGCTCCCGCATTCCCTGGGCCAGCAAGTCGTACTGCCTGTCCTTGTAAGCGGCCAGATCAAAGGCAAGACCGCTGCCCAGCGTCACGCCTTTTTCCTCCGCCAGAGCGGTGAGCAGCGCCTGTCGGCAGGCGGCGGAGTCGAAAAAGCCGTGGAGATAGCACCCGTAAACGTGCCCCTGCTGACAGCCGTCCGCCGCGCCGGTTTCCAGCGTCACCAGCGGCTGCGCGCCGGGGGCGAGGATGGTGCGGCCCATGTGGATCTCGTAGCCCTCCAAAGCGGCGCCGGAGAGCCGGGCCAGAGGCCCCTTCACCTGTCCGGCACGGGCCGACAGACGGGTGCGGTGTTTTTCGCTGGCAAATTCCGTGTCGGCGGGCAGCAGCTCCATGCCGCGGATGGAACCGCCGCCTTCGGCGCCCTCGGCGTCGGTAACGGTGCGGCCCAGCATCTGATAGCCGCCGCAGATGCCGAAGATCACGGTACCTGCCGCCGCCCGCTTTTTGATCTGTGCCTCCAGTCCGCACTCCCGCAGCCACCGCAGGTCGGCGATGGTGCTTTTGGTGCCGGGCAGTAAAATGAGATCCGGCTCTTTCAGATCCCGGGCGGAGGAAACATAGCGCACGCCCACGCCGGGAGTGGCCTCCAGAGCGGAGAAATCCGTGAAGTTGGAGAGGTGGGGCAGACGGATCACCGCCAGATCCAGCAGACAGTCGGCGGCCTTTTTCTGCAGCCGCTGGGAAAGACTGTCCTCGTCGTCAATGTCCACCGGCAAAAAGGGCACCACGCCCGCTACCGGCTTCCCAGTGAGCTTTTCCAGCGTGACAAGGCCGCTCTTGAGAAGCGCCTCGTCGCCCCGGAACTTGTTGATGACGGTGGCCTTGATGCGGGCCTGATCGGCCTTGTCCAGCAGGGCGATGGTGCCGTAAAGCTGGGCGAACACGCCGCCCCGGTCGATGTCGCCCGCCAGCAGCACCGGCGCGTGAGCCAGCCGGGCCATGCCCATGTTCACAAAATCGTCGGCCTGTAAATTGATCTCCGCCGGACTGCCCGCACCCTCGATGACGATAATGTCGTTTTCCGCGGCCAGAGAGTCGTAGGCGGCCTTCACCTCTGGGATGAGGGCCTTTTTATAGGCGTAGTATTCACTGGCCGTCATGTTGCCCCGCACCTCGCCCAGTACGATCACCTGGGAGCCCACATTGGTGACGGGCTTGAGCAGCACCGGGTTCATCCGCACACTGGGCTCCGCGCCGGCGGCCTCGGCCTGCACCACCTGCGCCCGGCCCATCTCAAGGCCTTCGGACGTGATGCAGGAGTTCAGCGCCATATTCTGCCCCTTAAAGGGCGCCACACGATAGCCCTCCTGACGGAAGATCCGGCAAAGACCGGCGCACAGCAGGCTTTTGCCCGCGTTGGACATGGTACCCTGCACCATGATCGCTTTAGCCATGAAGCACCTCCCGTATAGCGCACACGAGCGCGTCGTCTTTTGCCTCCGTTTTAAGACCGATGCGGATGAAAGAGTCATCCAGCCCGGCAAAGCTGCCGCACCGGCGCACCAGAATGCCCCGCGCCTCCAGTTTTTGGGCCAGAGCCGGATCGCCCCGGCACAAAAGAAAGTTGGCGGCGCCGGGGTAGACGGTGAGCCCCGCCTCCTGCAAAAGTCCGGACATACGGGCACGCTCCTGCGCCACATAGCGGCGGGTGTTCTGAGTCCACTGGGGCTCCGCCAAAAGGGAAGCCTCCCCCGCCAGCTGCGCCGGCACCGACACCGCCCATTCCGGCCCAAAGGGCGCGATTCGGGACAGCAGTGCCGGCTGGCCCAGCAAAACGCCCAGCCGAAGCCCCGCCATGGCGTAGAGCTTGGTAAAAGCCCGCAGGATCAGCAGTTGGGGGAATCGCTCCAGCTGGGGCAGCACCGACGCGCCTTCCGTAAAGGGGAGGAAACACTCGTCGATCACCGGCACCGTCCCCGTTTCCCGGCAGCGCTCAAGGAGCTTTTCCATCAGGGCGGGGGGGCAGAGCTGCCCCGTGGGATTGTTGGGATGGCAGAAAAAGAGAACGTCCACATCCTCCGTGATGTCGCATAGCAGCATTTCCGTCGGTAAAAAGCCGTTTTTCTCCAAAAGTCGGTGTTCCCGGACCTCCCCGCCGAAAAGCCGGGCGGGCCGTCCGTACTCGGAAAAGGTGGGGGAGAGGGTCAGCACCACTCGGGGCCGCAGCGCGGCGCAGACGCGAAAGATCAGATCCGCCGCTCCGCCGCCGCAGAGAATCTGGGACTCGTCCACGCCCCAGTGAAGGCTCAGCGCACGGGTCAGACGCCGGCAGCGGGCGTCGGGATACAGGGCGAAATCCTCGGTGGAGCGCGCCAGAAGAGCGGCGGCTTCCGGCACCATCCCCAGCGGATGGGTATTGACGGAAAAGTCCAGCGTCACCGGCGCGCCGCTGTATATATCGCCGCCGTGTTCATAAAATCGCATAAAACCCTCCTCTGACCGCCAGCGCCAGCAAAGCAAGCAGGCACACCGTGACGCGCAGCAGCTTGTGTGAGCGGAGAATGTCCGCCGGTTCAATGGGCCGTGTATCGTCGCCGATATACGGCTTTTCGCGTTTGACGCCGAAATACCAGGCGTCCCCGGCCAGCCGCAGGCCCAGCGCCCCTGCCATCACGGACTCCGTCTGGGCGGAGTTGGGACTGGCGTGCTTGCGTCTGTCTCGCCGCCAGATGCGCCGGGCGTCCCGGGCGCTAAAGCCGCAAAGCTCCGCCCCCGCGATCATCACCACCGCGCACAGTCGGGAGGGCAGATAGTTCAGCACATCGTCAAGCCGGGCGGAAAAGCGGCCGAAGTCCAGATAGCGCTCGCTGCGGTAGCCTACAGAGGAGTCCAGCGTGTTCACCGCCTTGTAAAAACAGCCCAGCACTCCGCCGCCCAGCGTGATGTAGAAAAGAGGCGCGGCCACGCCGTCGGCGGTGTTCTCCGCCACGGTTTCCACGGCGGCGCGGGTGACGCCGGCGGCGTCCAGGGACTGAGTGTCCCGGCCCACGATCATGGAAACGGCCCGCCGGGCGCCCGGCAGATCGTTTTCCGACAATGCGTCATAGACCCGGCGGCTTTCCACCTGTAAACTTTTGGCCGCCAGAAGCTGCCAGATGAGAAGACTTTCCCCCGCCGCATACAGCCAGGGAGAGAGGTGCCACAACAGCGCCAGCAGAGCCAGCGGCACAAGAACGGACACCGCCGCCGTGAAAAGCGTCAGCAGCGTTCCGCCCAAACGCTTGTTGGGCAAAGGATAGAGCCACTTTTCAAGGGCAGCGATCAGACGCCCGCACAGCCGGATGATATGCGGCCAGCCCTGGGGATCGCCCAGCGCCGCATCCAGCACCAGCCCCGCCGCCAGCGCCGCCGTGTTGTAAACGATCAGCATAGCGTGCCTCCTGCGGATGCGGCAAAAGCGGCCGCCTTTTGGGCAAAAGCCCGGGCAAAACCCGGATTTGAGGGCAGATACAGGTGGGGAAACCCAGCGTAGAGCGTGTCGCTGGCGTGAACGCAGTCCCAGCTTTTGCCGCTCACGGGCTTTTCGGCCCGAAAGCCGCTGCCGCAGTCGCCGCTGTCGTAGTAGTGGAATTCGTGGCCGCGGACGGTTTCACCGGCCCGGCAGAGGAGATTGTCCTCTCGCGCCTGAAGCGTCACATAGCCAAAGCGCTGCAAACGGTCGGTCTTGGCGGCGGCGGCGTGGATCAAGCCCGCCATGGGGACGCCGTCCAGCGTGTCGTGGAGATACAAAAACCCGCCGCACTCGGCCACGGTGGGCATTCCTGCGCCCACGGCGCGGCGGATAGCTTCCCGCATGGCGGCGTTTTGAGAAAGCGCCTGGGCGTGCAGCTCCGGGTAGCCGCCGGGGAGATACAGCCCGCCCGCGTCCGGCGGCAGAGCCTTGTCGTGGAGGGGACTGAAAAAGACGGCCTCCGCCCCTGCCTGCCGCAAAGCAGCCAGATTTTCTTCGTACAAAAAACAAAAGGCTTCGTCCCTGGCCACGGCCACTCTGACGCGGGCAGGGACATCCGCAGGCGCCTCCGCCTGTGCAAGAGCGGGCGCGGACGCGGCCAAAGCCGCGATACCTTCCAGGTCCAGATGCTCCCGCGCCAACTGTCCCAGCCGCGCCAGCTTTTCCTGCCAGTCGGCGATCTCATCGGCTGTGATCAATCCCAGATGGCGGCTGCCCACAGAGATCTCGGCGCAGCGGGGCAGACAGCCAAGGGGCCGCAGTCCTTCCGCCGCCGCCAACTGCCGCAGGCTCTCGCAGGTCATGGGCGAGGCGTTGTTGAAGATGACGCCCGCGATCTGATTTTCCTCCCGGAACAGGCGGAAGCCCCGCAAAATGGCTCCGGCGGAGGTGTGCATTCCGGCGGTGTTCACCACCAAAATCACCGGCGTCCGGGTCTTTTGCGCCACTTCGCAGGTGGAAAAAACACCCTGCGGCCCCACGCCGTCGTAGTAGCCCATGACGCCCTCCATCACGGAAAGCGTTCCCCGGGCTCGGGCGAGAAGCGCGCAAAGCTGTGAGCCGTCGCAGAAAAAGGGGTCCAGATTGTAGGAGGGAAGTCCCAGTATCCGGCGGTGAAACATGGGGTCGATAAAATCCGGCCCGCATTTAAAGGCGGAGAGCGGCTTTCCTTCGGCGGCAAAGGCCGCCAGCAGGGCCAGCGTCACCGTGGTCTTGCCGCAGCCGGAATGGGTGCCGGCGATCAAAATACGGTCATTCATCCGCCTTTCCTCCACAGAGAAGATAGATGGGATTCTGGCCCATCATCAGATGCAGTCCGCCGGCCGCCCGGCCCCGGGCCACGGAGAGCTGCACCAGCGCCGGTTCCACGCCGAAGGAGCGAAAAGCCGCCAGTGCCGCCGCCGCCGATTCAAGGGCGATGGCGTTCACGGCAATACGTGCCCTGGGGTTCTTTGCCCACACAAGGGCAAAAAGTGCGGCCATCTCCCCGCCGCTGCCGCCGATGAACACCCGGTCTGCCGGGGGCAGATCCGCCAGCGCCGCCGGGGCGCTGCCGCAGGCGGCGGTGACGTTGCCCACCTGAAAGCGGCGGCAGTTTTCATCCGTAAGCACCACGGCGTCGGCGGCGCGGTCCACCGCCCAGACGTGTCCTTCATAGGCCGCCATAGCCATCTCCACCGTCACGGAGCCTGTGCCGCAGCCGATGTCCCAGCACATGTCCGTGGGCTTCACGCCCAGATAACTCATGGCCACGGCCCGCACCTCCGCCTTGGTCATGGGCACGTCGCCTCTGAGAAAGGCGTCGTCGGGAATACCGCTTTGCACACGGGCGTCGGCAGCGGGATTTTCGATCAGCAGTACGGTGAGGCTGGCCGTCTGGCGCTTGGCGAGTTCCTCCGCCGTTGTGGTGGAAACGGTTTCTTCCGCCGTCCCCAGATTTTCGCCCACATGGACGGTGAGCGCGCCGAAGCCGCAGCGGCAAAGGGAAACGGCCAGTCCGGCGCAGTTGCCGCCGGTGAGGGCGAAAGTGAGGGCGTTGCGCCGCACGGCATCCACCAGATTGGCGCTGCGCCCGTGACAGCTCACCAGCTTGGCGTCCTGCCAGCTTTTGCCAAGGCGTGCGAAAAAGTAAGAAACCGACGAGATGCCCGGTACCAGCGTCACTTCCGTATCCGGCAGTCCGCCGGCGGCTCCCGCCGCGGCGCTGTAAAAGCCGGTGTCGCCGGATACCAGCAGCGCCGCCGCGCCGATCCGTTCCTGCTCCATGCAGGCGCAGACCTTTTCCGCGTCGTACAGGGGAAACGTCCGCTGCCCGGCAGCGGCCAGCGCCGCCGTGAGCCGGGGACTTCCGAAAAGCGCCTGGGCGCCCTCCGCCGCCCGCCGTCCGTCGGCGGTGAGCGTGCCGGCTCCCATGCCGGCGCCTATGATCCACAAATGCTTCACAGCGTTCCCTCCTTTAAACATTCTGCCAGTTTCTGCACGGTGATGCCGTCCGTGTCCGGCGGACGGCGCAGCACAGCCACACGCATTCCCAGTTCCCGGGCGGCCTCCACCTTTTCGGGAAAGCCGCCTGCCGCGCCGGTTTCCTTGGTCACGAGGATCTGTGCTTTCGTCTGGGCGAACATGGCCCGGTTCAGCTCTTTACTGAAAGGCCCCTGCATACAGACGATATGAGAGGGTAAAAAACCCGCGTCCAGGCAGGCATTGAGGCTTTCCGCACGGGGCAGGACACGGATAAAGATCCGCTGCGCCGCCTGTTCCACAGCGGAAAGGGCAAAGGCCTCCTTGCCGCCCAGCGTGGAAAAAATAAGGTCGCGGCCGGTATTCAGATAGGACACCAGACCCGCCAGATCGTCAAAGTACAAACAGCCGTCCTCCGGCACAGCGGGCCGCACGATCCGCAGATAGGGCGTGTCCGTCAGACCGCAGGCCCGCCGCAGATCGGCGCTGACGCCGTCGGCATAGGGATGCGTGGCGTCCAGCACCAGCCGGGGCCGGTGCTGCCGCAAAAGGGACACCATGGCCTCTTCGTCAAGGGGCCGGGCTTGCACGGTGAGATGCGCCCGGGGCGCCAGCATGGCTTCGCCATAGGCGGAGGCCACGCATACCAGCGTTTCATGTCCGCTGTCTGTCAAAAGCGCCGCTGCCTCCCGGCCTTCGGTGGTGCCGCCGAACAAGACGAACTCAGTCAAGGCGATACCCCCGGGGCGTCACCATGCGCCCGTCCACCACCTTCGTTTGGGAAGAGCCGATAAACACGGTGGTGAACATATCCACGGCGGCGCCTTCCAGCTGAGAAAGGGGAAGAATGACAAACCGTTCGCCCTCCCGCCCGATGTTCTGCACATAGCCGCAGACGGTTTCCGGCGCCTTGCGCTCCAGCAGAATGCGGCAGGCCCGGGCCAGATAATCGGCCCGCTTGTGACTGGAGGGGTTGTAGAGGGCGATGGCAAAGTCGCCCTCCGCCGCGCATCTGAGCCGTTTTTCGATGGCCTCCCAGGGCGTGAGCAGGTCGGAAAGACTGATGACGGCAAAGTCGTGGGTCAGAGGAGCGCCCAGCACGGCGGAGCCGGACAGCGCCGCCGTCACGCCCGCGATGATCTCCACCTCTGTATCGGGGTATTCGGTCTTCAGCTCCAGCGTCAGCCCCGCCATGCCGTAGACGCCCGCGTCGCCGCTGCAGACCAGCGCCACCGTCCGGCCTTCTTCCGCCAGACGCAGCGCTTCCCGGCAGCGGTCCACTTCCCGTGTCATACCCGTCTGATAGGTGGGCTTTTGGGGAAACAGAGGATGGACCAGATTGATGTAAGCGCCGTAGCCCACCAGTATATCGGTCTGGGCAATGGCGTCAAAGGCCGCCCGCGTCATGCCGCTTTCGCAGCCGGGGCCGATGCCCACCACAAATACTTTTTTCATTGGTTGTCCTCTTTTCCGAAAGATAAGGGATATTCCCGCAGGGCCATGGCCATGGTGATGCCGTTGCCCGCGTTCTTTTTGGCGATAAGACGGCCGCCGCTGCCCAGGACGGCGCTGCGCTCGCAGACGTTGTCCACGCCGGTGACGGACTGGACAAACGCCGAGGCGGAGAAATCGCCGGAAACGGCGGCCAGTTCCCCGGCGGAGTAGGTTTCAAGAGGCAGCTTGTGACGGCGGCAGAAAGCCAGAAGCCCGGGCTCCTCCGCCTTGAGGTCGATGGTGCAGACCTTGTAAACGGCCTCAGGGCAGCAGTTGGTGCGCCCGAGCATCCGCTCATAGGCCTCCTCCAGCGCCTCTTCCGTGATGTCCCTCCGGCAGCCCACCCCCAGCACCGCCACCGGCGGCACAAGGCGCAGCGCCTCGGCTTTTCCTCTGGTGCGGTGGGAGATGAGGATGTCGTAGTCCTCGTTTGCCGCCTGCAGTCGGGGCGGGAGCTTGTCCGGCAGGGGGCAGGTGCTTTTGATGCCCACCGTTTCCCCCGCCAGCAGGCGGGAGGCGATCCACTTGATGCGCTGAGGGTTGAGGATCGTCAGTCCCTGCTCCCTGGCCCAGGTGTCCACCGCGAAGACACGGTGGATGTCGGTGGCGGTGGTGATCACCGCCACGGCGCCAAGATGGGCGGACAGTT